>Ga0209461_10000003_pt1 | contig 559974 bp, 505 predicted proteins | sample AgamicAsMarz_FD_187162 | JGI IMG/M metagenome (GOLD analysis project Ga0209461, IMG submission 187162) | Agave microbial communities from Guanajuato, Mexico - As.Ma.rz (SPAdes) (version 2) | ecosystem: Host-associated > Plants > Phyllosphere > Phylloplane/Leaf | place: Guanajuato, Mexico... | reverse complement strand
ATTTGCCTGGCGGCTTTAGCGCGGTGGTCCCACCTGACCCCATGCCGAACTCAGAAGTGAAACGCCGTAGCGCCGATGGTAGTGTGGGGTCTCCCCATGTGAGAGTAGGGAACTGCCAGGCATCAAACAAGTGAAGAGGCCATCCGGAAGGATGGCCTTTTTGCGTTTCTGAACCAACGAATTTTGTAAGCCGGGTAAGGCAACAACGCGCCACCCGGCAAGTCAGACTGCACTCCACCCCACAATAAACTCCGCAATCCCATCAACATCATTCAAATCCACGCGCCCGGGCTATGTCCGTTATAACCTCTCTGGTGGCACGCCGTCCCGCTATAACCACTCCCTGAAGGGACCGACATTCCTCTCCGGCGATTTCTCATGGGGGATCAGCACATTGTACGGTGGCTTACAGTCTTCGGGAGAGGCTTATACCGCGGCCTCGCTGGGTATTGGTCGCGATCTGAACACTTTAGGGGCTATCTCCCCCGACGCCACCGAGTCGTGGAGCCGTGAGCCGGTTACGGCATGTCGGTGGGCCGCGCCTTCCGCATTGGCGACATCAATGTGATCACCGCGAATCTCTCTGCTTACCGTACCGATTACAAAGGTCGTAAAGACGACTCCATCTCCTTATCGCTGTCCGTGCCTATTGGCGATAACACATGGAAAGGGATGGATATTCAGACCAATAACGGTAAGACCAGCCCGATGGTTTCCTACACCGACACAGCGATGAATAACTGCGGGGCAACGAGCAACACGGCCCGGGTGATGGTCGATACCAACGGCATTGGCGGCGTCCAGCTTTACAACGAAAAGTCGCGGACGAACCGCTTCGTTATTGCCGTGGTGTCAGATGTCGTGAGCTACAACAGCTTCGATACCCGCGTGGATGTCGATGCCATGGACAGCGATATCGAACCGGTAAGAGCCATCAGTACCACCACCCTGACGATAGGCGCAATGCCGCTTTTCTTTGCACTGTATTTAGCTCTTGCGTTAAGTTTGAGAATAAAAAGCATGCGGTTATTGTGACTAAAAGTTCTGTTTTTCTTAACCGTTAATCACGTCACGGAGAAAAAGTGGGAAGCGGTGAAAGGCTTGTGAGGGGTGTCGTGCATTGAGTCTGGCGAACGCAGAAAAGCAAAAACCCAGCCATAGGCTGGGTTCTTTAAATAGTGGTGCCCGGACTCGGAATCGAACCAAGGACACGGGGATTTTCAATCCCCTGCTCTACCGACTGAGCTATCCGGGCAACGGAGCGCATTAAACCGCAATCGCGACGGATGGTCAACATTATTTCGGGAAAAGCTGTTCAACTGCTTAAGTTTGCGGCAGTCTGTCGGTTTGTGCGGCGAAATGCACAAATCTTCCAGACAGATCTCGTGCACTGTGGCAATGCTGATAGCAAGAGGAGGGCAGTATGGCGAATGACTGGCTTGAACTGCGTCAGCATGCAGATACGGGTATTGAGACAATTAAAGCGCACTTCGAAGGCCATGCCTACGATCCGCACTGGCACGACAGCTATCTGGTCGGCATCACTCTCTCGGGGACCCAGCAGTTCCACTGTCGCCGCGAGCGCCACTGGAGCCAACCGGGTGATGCTTTTTTACTGGAGCCCGGCGAAATTCACGACGGTGAAGCGCCGACAGAAGGGGGGTTTACCTACCTGACCTTCTACCTGGATGCGCAATGGCTGACCGACACGCTGCATGGGTTATACGAATCCGCACCCGGCAGTTATTCACTCCACTTTGCTAAAACGCTGACGCGAGAGCCGCAGCTGGTCCGCGCTATCGGCGAGACCTTTTCAACGTTGCATAACGACGAGATGAAAATCGTCCAGCAGAGCACAATGGATAACCTGCTCTCACAGATCACCGCCCACTGTCACTGGCGAAAAAAATGTCCGTCACCGTTACAAAACGCCGCCGTGGCGCATCGCGTGCGCGATTACCTCTACGCCCATATCGGTGAAAACGTGGGGCTGTCCGATCTCGCGCGTGAGGCGGGCACCGATCGCTTTACCCTGACCCGCAGTTTTAAGCGAGAGTTCCACCTGGCGCCGCATGCCTGGCTTATTCAGCTGCGCCTGGCCAGGGCGCGTCAGCTGCTGGCGCAGGGAGAGCTGCCTGTAGATGTTGCGGCGGCGGTGGGGTTTGCCGACCAAAGCCATCTTGGACGCTGGTTCCAGCGCGCCTATCGCATCTCGCCCGCGCACTACCGCCGGCTGTGCACAAACCTTCCAGACGTTTCCATAAAATAACGGCACATTGAGGGCTCTAATAAACAGGAGCCACCCGTGAGCCTGACCCCTTTTCTGCTGTTTGCGTTTGTCGCCTCAATCACGCCGGGGCCAACCAATATTCTGGTGTTGACCAACAGCCAGCACTTCGGCGTAAAAAATACCGTCCCGGCCATTCTGGGCGCCTGTACTGCGGCAAGCGCGATCGTGCTGGTATCAGGCGCGGGAGCAGGCGAAGTGCTTCGACAGTACCCCCTGATCCGCCAGATAATGAGCTGGGCGGGCGTGCTGTGGCTAAGCTGGATGAGCTGGCAGCTGTTTAGCGCGCCCGCGGCAAACCTCTCCTCTAAAAACCCCACCCGCTTCACCGCACAAGCGGCAGCGCTGCTACAGATTGTGAACCCGAAAACGTGGATGATGGCGCTGGCGGTGGTCAGCCTGTTTGCGCCTGCCAGCGAGCACGCGCTGCGGGATATTGCGCTGATGGCGCTGTGGTTCCTGGCGATCTCTGTGGGGTGTCTGATGTGCTGGGCGTGGCTGGGGAAGGCGGTAAACCGATTATTTCGCACCACCGTGGCGATGGTGCGATTTCAGCGCCTGATGGCGCTGTGTCTGTTTGTCTCTGCCTGGGCAGGCATGCTGGCTTAAGTCAGCGCGCCGCCCATACGGCACTGCGCGAAGCGCAGAATATCTTCAGCAAGACGGTGAGCCGTATCTACATCGGCCTGGCTGCGGTTAACGAGCATGCGGCTAAGGCATCCTTCGAGCACCAGTTCCATCTGCTTTGCCACCATCGCCGGGTCGTCCACCTCAAGCGTGGTCAGCAGCTCGTGGGTAAAATCATGAGCCGCCCGTTTTTGCTGATCCGCCAACTGGTGGATAGGGTGCCCGGGGTCCGGAAAGTACGTGCAGGCGGCGATAAACAGACAGCCCGGATAGCGGTTGTTGCTGACGCAATCGGTCAGGGCGGTATACCGCGCAAGCAGCTTTTGCTCGGCGGTCAGCTCTTCATTCAGCATTAGCTGCCTGCGCCAGATATCCACCTGCTGGCTGAGATAGCGCAGGGCATCGTACAGCAGCGCCTCTTTATCGGGCCAGAAGCGCGTGAGTTCGTCCAGCGGGTAATCGATACGGTCGGCTACCATCTCAAGCGTGGTGCTGGCGATCCCTTGTATTTCAAGTAATTGTAGGGCTTGTCCCAGTACGTCTTCGCGTTGCACGGTTTTCTCCTCCGTTATTCCCAACGGTTTGTCCCGTTTCAAGTGTTGTTTACGGTTGGCGATCGCGCAAATGCGCATTGAACGCCGCTGCATTCATAAACCCGGTTACACGCTGCGCCTGCTGCTCTTCCCCACGTTCATTGAAGAACAGGATCGTCGGCAGGCCGAGCACGTTGAGCTGTTTTAGCAGGGCCTTATCCTGCGCGCTGTTTGCGGTAACGTTCGCCTGAAGCAGAACGGTCTCCTTCAGCGAGCGCTGCACCTGCGGGTCGCTGAAGGTGTACTTTTCAAACTCTTTGCAGGCGACGCACCAGTCGGCATAGAGGTCGAGCATAACCGGTTTGCCTTTCGCCTGCGCCAGCGCGGCGTTAAGTTCATCCACGTTTTTAATCTGTGTGAAATTCAGGTGCGCCTGCGTCTGGCCTGCAGGTGAGCCGAATGCCCAGTCCTGAAGTGGGCGTACGCTCACCAGCGCGGCCGCAAGCAGAAGGATTTGCATTACGCGCATCCACGGTTTTTTTGCCCCCAGGCTGACGATAAACGCCCAGGAGAAGAATGCTACGCCGAGTATTGCCCACAGGCGCATGCCCCAGACGTCACCGATGATGCGCTCAAGCAGGAATACCGGCAGTGCCAAGATGACGAAACCAAACGCGGTTTTCACCGTCTCCATCCACGGACCGCTCTTTGGCAGCAGGCGGTTGCCAAACACCGTAACCAGAATCAGCGGCAGGCCCATGCCCAGCGCGTAAAGATACAGCGTGCCGCCGCCAAGCCACATGTTGCCGCTTTGGGCAATATATAGCAGGATGGCACTGAGCGGTGCGGTGGTGCAGGGAGAGCAGATTAACCCGGCGATAGCGCCCATCGCGAACACCCCGCCTGCCGATCCGCCCTGCTGACGGTTACTCATCAGCGTTAAGCGGGTTTGCAGCGAGGAGGGCAGCTGCAGCGTGAACAGGCCAAACATCGACAGCGACAGCAGGATAAATACCGCGGACAGGCCGATAAGCACGTAAGGGTGCTGAAGCGCCGCCTGGAACTGCAGCCCGGCCGCGGCGACCACGAGGCCAAGCGCCGTGTAGGTCAACGCCATCCCCTGCACGTAGATAAACGCCAGCAGCAGCGCGCGCGCGGTGGAAAGGCGTTGCTTACCGCCCAGCACGATGCCGGAAATGAGCGGGTACATCGGCAGAACGCACGGCGTAAAGGCAATGCCGATACCAATTAGCAAGGCCCAGAGCGCTGAGAACGGAAGATCTGAAGCGGCTTCGCCTTCTCCCCTCACCCTGGCCCTCTCCCCAGAGGGGAGAGGGGAAAAGGCGGCGGCAGCTTTAACTTCAGCTAGCGGAACGACCTTCGTTTCAGGGGGATAGCAGAATCCGGCATCGGCGCATCCTTGATAGATGACGGTCAGCGTAGCGCCTTTGTCGGCCTGGTTCACCGTAACGGGCACGCTTAAGCGCTGGCGGTAAATTTCACTCTTACCGTAAAATTCGTCCTCATGCCACTCGCCCGCGGGCATCTGCAGTGCGCCCACCTTCGCCCGAGCTGGGGTGATGCTGACCTGTTTGCGGTAGAGGTAGTAGCCCTCTTTCACCTGCCAGGTGAGGCTAAGGTCGTGCTGGTTTTGCTGAAAGTCGAAAACGAACGCCTGGTCGGCAGGAATAAAGTTCGAACGGCCGGGCGCGTCAAATAACCCGGCAAAAACTGACGTGCTGCACAGCAGCAGGATCAGCGTAAGGAAGCGTTGAGCCATGAGAGATAATCGTTATCGCCGTGGACCACTGGGAGCACCAGCAGTTCCGGAGTTTGGTAAGGATGATGAGATTTGAGGCAGTCGAGTAGCGCCTGCTGATTCGCCGGATTGGTTTTGAGCAACATCTGGACTTCATACTCCTGCTCCAGCTTGCCTTCCCAGTAGTAGAGAGACGTCGCGCCAGGAAGAAGTGTTACGCAGGCAGCCAGTTTTTCGGCCAGCACTTTGGCGGCGAGATCCTGGGCAGAGGCTTCATCAGGGGCGGTGCACAGTACGACAACAGCATCAGGCGTGTTCACAAGTCGACCTCCTCATCACGGAAGACTTCACTATATCACGCGAGGCGGTTGGTCATTAATGAAACGGGCCGCAGAGCGGCCCGATTTTAACTATTTTTACAACGGCTCGCCGTTTACAGCACCACGCCGCCGATGATAAAGCCGAGGATAACGCAAAGGGAGATCGCGACCACGCCCGGGATCAGGAACGCGTGGTTAAACACGTACTTACCGATGCGGGTCGAGCCGGTGTCATCCATCTCAACCGCAGCCAGCAGGGTTGGGTAGGTCGGCAGGACGAATAGCGCAGAAACCGCCGCGAAAGAGGCAATGGCCGTCAGCGGGGTAACGCCCAGCATCAGTGCCGCAGGCATCAGCGCCTTGGTGGTCGCCGCCTGGGAGTAGAGCAGGGTGGCGGCAAAGAACAGCACCACGGCCAGCAGCCACGGGTAGTTATGCAGCAGGTCGCCGGCCACGGTCTGAATGTCGCTGATGTGCGCTTTCACGAAGGTATCGCCAAGCCATGCCACGCCCAGTACGCACACGCAGGCGCTCATACCGGACTTGAAGGTGCTGGCGTTCAGCACTTCGCTGGTGTCGATTTTACAGGTGATGCTAATCAGTGTTGCGATGGTCAACATGAAGACCACGATCGCTTCGTTACGCGGCAGGACCGGGTTTTGAATCAGGCCCACGGTGTCGCTAATGGCGGTGGCGTAGAACATCACCGCAATAATACCGATCAGGAACAGCAGCACGGAGCGTTTTGCGTGTGGCTTAAGCTCGAAGACCTGGCTGCCGCGCAGCTTCACTTCACCTTTCGCCAGACGCTCCTGGTAAACCGGATCGTCCTTCAGCTCGGCGCCGAGGAAGTTACACAGTACGGCGGTGATCATCACGGCAATCAGCGTCACCGGAATACAGATCGCCAGCAGCGTAAGGTAGCTTACGCCCATTGGCTCAAGGATACCGGCGAAAAAGACCACGGCCGCGGAAATCGGCGAGGCGGTGATAGCAATCTGCGAGGCAACAACCGCGATAGAGAGCGGACGGGATGGACGAATGCCCTGCTCTTTCGCTACTTCGGTGATGACCGGCAGGGTGGAGAACGCCGTGTGGCCTGTGCCGGCGAGAATGGTCATAAACCAGGTCACCAGCGGAGCAAGGAAGGTTATATATTTGGGATGGCGGCGCAACATACGCTCCGCCAGGCTCACCAGGTAGTCCATACCGCCCGCCACCTGCATGGCCGCGATAGCAGCGATAACTGCCATGATGATTTCGATAACGTCAAAAGGGATAGCGCCGGGCTTAATCTGAAAGATAAGGGTAAGAACGAGCACCCCGAGACCGCCGGCAAAACCGATGCCGATACCCCCGAGTCTTGCTCCCAAATAAATCGCCAACAGGACGATGACGAGTTCTGCTCCAAACATAAGTGCCTTCCTTGTTTATTAACAAGTTGATATTAAATTGTTGTGTAATTGGTAATGCTTAAAAAGAAAAAAGGCACGTCACAAGTGACGTGCCTTTCGGAAGCTTAGCCTGAACTGTTACTGTTCGCTTTCATCGGTATAACGTTTCGCTTTATACGCCGGATGCATCAGGTTCTGGGCCGAGAAGATATCGTCCAGCTCGGCTTCGGTCAACAATCCTCGCTCAAGAACCACTTCACGCACGCTCTTACCGGTTTCAGCACAAATCTTCCCGACGATGTCGCCGTTGTGGTGGCCGATGAACGGGTTGAGATAGGTGACGATCCCGATGGAGTTATATACGTAGCTTTCACACACTTCTTTATTTGCGGTGATCCCGTTAATGCATTTCTCCAGCAGGTTGTAGCAGGCGTTGGTCAGGATGTGGATGGATTCAAACATCGCCTGGCCAATCACCGGCTCCATAACGTTCAGCTGCAGCTGACCGGCCTCGGAGGCCATGGTCACGGTGGAGTCGTTGCCGATGACTTTAAAGCAGACCTGGTTCACCACTTCTGGCACCACCGGGTTGACCTTGGCTGGCATGATAGAAGAACCCGCCTGCAGCTCTGGCAGGTTGATTTCGTTCAGGCCAGCGCGCGGGCCGGAAGAGAGCAGGCGCAGGTCGTTACAGATTTTGGACAGTTTCACCGCGAGGCGTTTCAGGGCGCTGTGCACCATCACGTAGGCGCCGCAGTCGGAGGTGGCTTCAATCAGGTCTTCTGCAGCCACTACCGGCAGGTTAGAAACTTCAGCCAGCTTCTGCACGGCCAGCTGCTGATAGCCGTCCGGCGTGTTCAGACGTGTACCGATGGCGGTGGCGCCCAGGTTCACTTCTAGCAGCAGCTCGGACGTGCGCAGCATGTTTTTGGTTTCTTCATTCAGCAGCACGTTAAACGCGTGGAATTCCTGACCGAGGGTCATGGGTACCGCGTCCTGCAGCTGGGTGCGGCCCATCTTCAGGATATCCTGGAATTCAACCGCTTTGCGCTGGAAGCCGTCGCCCAGTTGGTTAATCGCGTCGACCAGTTTCACCACGGAGGCATAGACCGCGATGCGGAAGCCGGTAGGGTAGGCGTCGTTGGTGGACTGGCATTTATTCACGTGGTCGTTCGGATTGAGGTACTGGTATTCACCTTTCTGATGACCCATCAGCTCCAGGCCGATGTTTGCCAATACTTCGTTGGTATTCATGTTGACGGAGGTACCCGCGCCGCCCTGATAGACGTCAACCGGGAACTGATCCATGCACTTGCCGTTGTTCAGCACTTCATCGCAGGCGGCGATAATCGCATTTGCAGCGCTTTTTGGGATGGTTTGCAGCTCTTTGTTCGCCAGCGCTGCGGCTTTCTTCACCATCACCATGCCGCGCACAAATTCAGGGATATCGCTGATTTTGCTGTTGCTGATGTAGAAGTTTTCAATCGCTCTCAGAGTGTGAATACCGTAATAGGCATCCGCTGGAACTTCCCTGGTACCCAACAAATCTTCTTCGATACGAATGTTGTTTAACATGTGAACCTTCTTTTCAAGCTGCCGATGGATTGTACTAAACACACAGTATATGTGTGGTTTTGAATATTTTATGACCGACGATTATTCCCTCAATCGGCCAGATGCTCGAGATCATATGCTGATGATAGCGAATTGCCGTAAGCTGGATCACTTATTATCGACCCGATTTCATGATAATTATTAATCTGTGAAATGGGTCACCGCTTTAATATTTCCAAAAAAAATATCCGTGCAAACCGATTGAATTTTGGCTAACCGTCACCATCTCCTACAGACGCGTGACGCGAACACATTCAGACAGGGGCCAGACGGCACCTGCCCTACAGGAGATGCCAGTGCGCTGGATACCGTTTATTGCTTTCTTTCTCTATGTTTACGTAGAGATTTCGATTTTCATCCAGGTTGCCCACGTGCTGGGCGTCCTGCTGACGCTGATTCTGGTGATCTTCACCTCCGTCATCGGCATGTCGCTGGTGCGTAATCAGGGTTTCAAAAATTTCCTGTTAATGCAGCAGAAGATGGCCGCAGGCGAAAGCCCGGCAGCCGAGATGATCAAAAGCGTGTCGCTGATTATTGCCGGCCTGCTGCTGATCCTGCCGGGGTTCTTCACGGATTTCCTCGGCCTGCTGCTGCTGTTGCCGCCGGTGCAGAAGCATCTGACCATGAAGCTGCTGCCGCATCTGCGCTTCAGCCGTATGCCGGGCGGCGGGTTCAGCACCGGGCCGGGCGAGACGTTTGACGGTGAATATCAGCGTAAGGACGACCAGCGCGACCGTTTAGATCATAAAGACGATCGGTAATTTTTTTCCCGGTGGCGCTTCGCTACCGGGCCTGCGGTTTTTGCCGCTTCGGTAAAAATACCCACAGCCCCGCCAGCATGACCATGGCGTATACGCTCTTCCATCCCACCATCGCCAGCAGCGCCAGGCAAAGTATGCCTCCGACGGCTGCCAGCGCTTTGAAGCGGCCTTTCAGCAGGCGACAGCCTGCCAGCATGCACAGCAGATAAATCATGATGAAAATGCCGTTGGCGTAGACAATCAGCGCATCCAGATTGATATTCAGCCCGTAAATGCACAGCGTGCTCAGCACACAGCAGCCCAGTACGGCATTCAGCGCGTTCAGCGGAAGCTGACGTTTAGACAGGCGGGCCAGGCGGCTTTCGGGCTTATACAGCGCCTGAGACCACAAAAGGCGGGCAAAGCTCTGAATATAGATATTCAGGCTGGCAAAGCAGGCAAGATAGCCAATGACGCAGGCTACCCACAGCGCCTTCACGCCAAACAGCTCAACCACGATGCCCGGCAGCGATGCGGCAGCTGCTTTATCTGCGCCAAACGCGTTGAAGTGCAGCACCAGCACGGTACAGGCCCAGTAAACCGTGCCCGCCAGCAGCAGGCCAATCATCAGCGCGCGTGGGAAATCACGCTCGGGTTGTTTAAACTCCGACGCCAGATGGGCAAACGCTTCAAGCCCGACAAAGCACCAGAACATCACCGAAAGCGCGGCGAATAGCTGTGAATGGTCAACCTTCGTTACCGCCGGAAACGGGATCTCCGCCACGGAGATATCGCCCGCCCACCAGATAGCGGCAATCAGCGCGACAATCATTATCGCCACCAGCGTCTGCAGGTTGGCGCTGGAGCTCGCCCCGCGTGACCCCACCCACCAGATAATCGCCAGCGTGCCCAGCTCTGCCAGCAGCAGCTGTTCGTTATGCCAGCCAAACAGCGCCTGCCCAAAGCCGGTCGCAATATGCAGCGCAGCAGGCAGGCCAACCGGGATCACGGAGAGAAACAGCCAGCCGGTGACGCGCTCCAGGCGTGGCCCAAAGGCCATGCCGACAAAGTGCGCCACGCCGCCAGCGCTGGGAAAATGCCGCCCCAGTATGGCAAAGACAATCGCTACCGGAAAAACCAGCACGATCAGGACCGGCCACGCCCACAGGCTGTTATCTCCGGCCACCAGCGCCGCCAGTGCCGGAACGGCAAATACCCCCGTCCCTAACAGGGAGGTTGAGAGTAAACCCACGCCCTGCGCCAGCCCCAGCTCCTGTTTGAGTCCACTCATTTACGTCGTCCCGCCCCCATCAAAAGAAGGCGATGGTAACACTTTCGCAATTTTTTTTTCGACTACCCCTTGAAGGGGTAAAATCCGACCCCCATCTCTCAGGGCACTAGTCGGAAAACCGCGTGCGGACCGGCGTCATCCATAACTGATAATGACTTTCTCAAAGGAGAGCTATCAATGAGTATTCGTCCGTTACATGATCGTGTGATCGTCAAACGTAAAGAAGTTGAAACCAAGTCTGCTGGCGGCATTGTTCTGACCGGTTCTGCGGCAGCCAAATCAACGCGTGGCGAAATCATCGCTGTCGGTAAGGGCCGCATCCTGGAAAACGGAACTGTGCAGCCGCTGGACGTTAAAGTTGGTGACATCGTAATTTTCAACGATGGCTACGGCGTGAAATCCGAGAAGATCGACAATGAAGAAGTGTTGATCATGTCCGAGAGCGACATTCTGGCAATTGTTGAAGCGTAATTTACGCACGAGAATTTGAGGAAATAAGAACATGGCAGCTAAAGACGTAAAATTCGGTAACGACGCTCGTGTGAAAATGCTCCGCGGCGTAAACGTACTGGCAGACGCAGTTAAAGTGACCCTGGGCCCGAAAGGCCGTAACGTAGTGCTGGATAAATCCTTCGGCGCGCCAACCATCACCAAAGATGGTGTTTCTGTAGCACGTGAAATCGAGCTCGAAGACAAGTTCGAAAACATGGGCGCGCAGATGGTGAAAGAAGTTGCCTCTAAAGCGAACGACGCTGCAGGCGACGGTACCACCACCGCGACCGTGCTGGCGCAGGCTATCATCACCGAAGGTCTGAAAGCCGTTGCGGCGGGCATGAACCCGATGGATCTGAAACGTGGTATCGACAAAGCGGTTATCGCTGCAGTTGAAGAGCTGAAAGCGCTGTCCGTACCGTGCTCTGACTCTAAAGCCATTGCTCAGGTTGGTACTATCTCCGCTAACTCCGACGAAACCGTAGGTAAACTCATCGCAGAAGCGATGGACAAAGTCGGTAAAGAAGGCGTGATCACCGTTGAAGACGGTACCGGTCTGGAAGATGAACTGGACGTGGTTGAAGGTATGCAGTTCGACCGTGGCTACCTGTCCCCATATTTCATCAACAAGCCAGAGACTGGCGCTGTTGAACTGGAAAGCCCGTTCATCCTGCTGGCTGACAAAAAAATCTCCAACATCCGCGAAATGCTGCCAGTGCTGGAAGCCGTTGCGAAAGCAGGCAAGCCGCTGGTTATCATCGCTGAAGACGTTGAAGGCGAAGCGCTGGCGACCCTGGTGGTTAACACCATGCGCGGCATCGTGAAAGTGGCTGCGGTTAAAGCACCTGGCTTCGGCGATCGCCGTAAAGCAATGCTGCAGGATATCGCGACTCTGACCGGCGGTACCGTTATCTCTGAAGAGATCGGTATGGAGCTGGAAAAAGCGACCCTGGAAGACCTGGGCCAGGCTAAACGCGTTGTGATCAACAAAGACACCACCACCATCATCGATGGCGTGGGTGAAGAAGGCGCTATTCAGGGCCGCGTGGGTCAGATCCGTAAGCAGATCGAAGAAGCAACTTCCGATTACGACCGTGAAAAACTGCAGGAACGCGTAGCGAAACTGGCTGGCGGCGTTGCGGTAATCAAAGTTGGTGCGGCGACCGAAGTTGAAATGAAAGAGAAAAAAGCACGCGTTGACGATGCCCTGCACGCGACCCGTGCTGCGGTAGAAGAAGGCGTAGTTGCTGGTGGTGGCGTTGCGCTGGTGCGCGTTGCCGCTAAACTGGCAGGCCTGACCGCTCAGAACGAAGATCAGAACGTGGGTATCAAAGTTGCGCTGCGCGCGATGGAAGCTCCTCTGCGTCAGATCGTGTCAAACGCCGGTGAAGAGCCGTCAGTTGTGACCAACAACGTGAAAGCGGGCGAAGGTAACTACGGTTACAACGCGGCAACTGAAGAATATGGCAACATGATCGACTTCGGTATTCTGGACCCAACGAAAGTGACCCGTTCTGCTCTGCAGTACGCGGCCTCTGTCGCTGGCCTGATGATCACTACCGAGTGCATGGTGACCGACCTGCCTAAAGGCGACGCGCCTGACTTAGGTGCTGCAGGTATGGGCGGCATGGGCGGTATGGGCGGCATGATGTAATCGTGCGCTCTACTGCGTAGAATGTGAAAAACCCCTGGGCAGAAATGCTCGGGGGTTTTTCTTTTGGTCATCTTTTAGGTATAAGGTCTACACACGGACAACTACTGTCCAGCTTATTGAAACCGAGGAATAACATGCGCGTAAAAGTCTGTGCAGGGATCGTAGGAGCAGCGTTGCTGCTGGCGGGTTGTAGCTCCAGCAATGAGCTGTCGGCAGCGGGCCAGGGCGTTCGCTTTGTTGAAGATAAGCCGGGCAGTGAATGCCAGCTGTTAGGTACGGCCTCTGGCGAGCAAAGCAACTGGATGTCAGGCCAGCATGGCGAAGAGGGCGGCTCTATGCGCGGTGCGGCAAACGCCCTGCGTAATCAGGCTGCGGCAATGGGCGGCAACGTGATTTACGGCGTGAGCAGCCCAACGCAGGGGATGCTGTCCAGCTTCGTACCAACCGCCAGCCAGATGAATGGCCAGGTCTATAAGTGCCCGAACTGAGTTAACGTGCTGATGGCGCTGCGCCCGGCCTTTGTAGGGCAGGTAAGCGTAGCGCCACCTGCCTTTTTAGCTTTGCCGCAGCTGCAAGTCCAGCGGCGTCTTGCTCGGCTCACCGCCAATCTCGCGTGCCAGCTTCGGCACCATATAGCCTGAAACCAGCGTCAACAGTTCGCGCATAATCTGCCGGGCTTCTTCATCCGTCACCATGAAATGCGCCGCGCCCTGAACGCGATCCAGTACGTGCAGGTAATAGGGCAGCACGCCCGCATCAAATAACGCATTGCTCAGATCCGCCAGCACCCGAGCGCTGTCATTTACGCCGCGCAGCAGCACGCTCTGGTTCAGCAGCGTCACGCCCGCCTTACGCAGATGCGCCATTGCCCCCCGAAATTCATCGTCAATTTCGTTCGCGTGGTTAATGTGGTTCACCAGCAGCACCTGCAATCGAGACTGCTCAATGCGTGATACCAGCCCGTCAGTGATACGCGCGGGAATAACAATCGGTAAACGGCTGTGAATGCGCAGGCGCTTAATGTGCGGGATGGCTTCCAGCTGCGTCAGCAGCCAGTCCAGCTCGTTGTCTTTCGCCATCAGCGGGTCGCCGCCGGAAAAAATAATCTCGTCCAGCTCGGGATGCGCTGCGATGTAATCCAGCGCAACCTGCCAGTTGCGCTTATTGCCCTGGTTTTCGGCATACGGGAAGTGTCGGCGGAAGCAATAACGGCAATTTACCGCGCAGCCGCCTTTCACCAACAGCAGGGCGCGGTTGAGGTATTTGTGCAGCAAACCGGGCACGACGCTGTGCTGTTCTTCCAGCGGATCGGTGCTGTAGCCGGGGGCAGTGACAAACTCATCCTGCGAGGTAAGCGTCTGTTTCAGTAGCGGATCGTCAGGGTTTCCCTTCTCCATACGCGCAACAAACGCGCGGGGCACGCGCAGGGCAAAAAGCCGCTTTGCCTCACGGCCTTCAAGCAACTCTTTATGCTGATCGAGGTCTAAAAGACGCAGCAATTCATCAGGACTGGTGATTACATCGGCAAGTTGCGATAACCAATCTTCTCTGGACGGGGTGTTTAGGGTTACAATATGCGCCATTTTGTGGCTTAGCTACCAGTTAACAAATTTAGAGGGCCTTATGGCAACGTACTATAGCAACGATTTTCGTGCTGGTCTTAAAATCATGATGGACGGCGAACCGTATGCGGTTGAAGCCAGCGAATTCGTTAAACCAGGTAAAGGCCAGGCATTCGCACGCGTTAAGCTGCGCCGCCTGCTGACCGGCACCCGTGTAGAGAAAACTTTCAAGTCTACTGACTCCGCTGAAGGCGCTGATGTTGTCGATATGAACCTGACTTACCTGTACAACGATGGTGAGTTCTATCATTTCATGAACAACTCTACTTTCGAACAGCTGTCTGCTGACGAGAAAGCGGTAGGCGACAGCGCTAAATGGCTGCTGGATCAGGCTGAATGCATCGTGACCCTGTGGAACGGTCAGCCTATCGCTGTAACCCCACCAAACTTTGTAGAGCTGGAAATCGTTGAAACCGATCCAGGCCTTAAAGGTGACACCGCAGGTACTGGCGGTAAGCCAGCCAAACTGTCTACCGGTGCAGTGGTTAAAGTTCCACTGTTCGTACAGACTGGCGAAGTGATCAAAGTGGATACCCGCTCCGGCGAATACGTATCCCGCGTGAAGTAATTTACGTCATGATTGAAGGCGCAGCGCCCGCTGCGCCTTATTTTTTCAGGCAGGGATGATGAAACGCACCGTTAAAATTCTGCTTCTGTTAGCGCTCTCCAGCGCAATCCTTTCCGGGTGCAATACCGCGCGGGGTATGGGTGAGGATATCCAGGATCTCGGCCATATCATTTCTCACGCAGCCAGCTAAAAACGTCTAATTTTCCTAAAAATACTTCCTTCTCCGTCAAATGGCGGGATCTTGTCTATCCTTAAGTTGCTATACACAAAACAACTTTGGCTATAAAAGGAATATATTATGGTTAAGAAAACAATTGCAGCGATCTTTTCTGTCCTGGTGCTTTCTTCAGTACTGACTGCATGTAACACCACTCGCGGCGTAGGGGAAGATATCTCCGACGGTGGTAGTGCTATTTCGGGTGCAGCGACGAAAGCGCAGAACTAATGAAGCATGGGCGGTACGGCGCAACTATTTCACCGTACCGTCAATTATCCACTTCCTGTGGGGTTAAAAACGGGGAATAGCGTGTATCCATATGGAGCTTCATGCGGATATTTCGTTTGTAGGTATAAACCGTTTTACCGTTAATGCTCAGATGGCTGGCAATCTTTTGGTTGCTCGCACCGTCCATCCACAGCGTCAGCACTTTTTCCTCCTGCCGCGTCAGCAGCGGGGCGGCCACCTGTGGGATCTCTACGCTTGCGCACGAGGTCAGCGCATCGTTAATGACCGTCGCTAGCGCCTCCAGATCGGCATTTTTCGACAATGAGGCCCATACCGGGAAATGTCCCACGAAGTCTGTCATGCCCTGTTCTTCACCTGACTCCAGTAAAATAAAGGGCAGCGTTTCGCTGGCTATCAGCAGGGAAGACAATTGCTGGTAAGGATGAAATTCCTGTTTGAAACCGTGTAGGTCAGCGATGACCAGCGTCGGCTTCCATTGCAGGATATGCTCTCTGGCAAGGAAAAGATTGTTTAACCCGGTTACGACGAAATGGCCCGGAAACAGGCCTGAATGATTGAGCCACGCTTCAAAACCCGTGCGGGTGAAGTGACAACGGTCAATCAAGAGAATTTTGAACATGTAGTATTCGCAGTCGGCTAGTGGTTTGGCTTCCTGCCATCAGAAAGCATATCATCATAGAGAAGTCCGATGAGTGATAAATGGCTGAACTACGCGCCATACTGCGGCTATTTCCGGGCTTAACCCGTTCGGCAGAAAAGGATTGAAAAAAAATCGTACGCTAACCAAAATATGACGCGTAATCTCAGCCTTGCGGGACGACCCGTAAGCGCTTCCTTCATCGGGGACGGCCCCAACTTGCTTTTAAGTTAAGGAGCCTGATATGTCCTGGATCGTTCTTTTTATTGCCGGCCTGCTCGAAGTGGTATGGGCGATTGGCCTGAAATACACCCACGGTTTTACCCGCCTGACGCCGAGCGTCATAACCGTTACCGCGATGATTGTGAGTATCGTCATGCTGTCCTGGGCAATGCGTACGTTGCCCGTGGGAACGGCGTATGCCGTCTGGACGGGAATTGGCGCGGTTGGCGCGGCCATCACCGGCATTCTGTTATTAGGTGAGTCAGCGAGTCTGGCACGTATTGCCAGCCTCGCGTTGATTGTGGCCGGGATTATTGGTCTGAAGCTCAGCACCCATTAATGCGGTTGTTCTACCCAGATTAATTTCGTCACCTCAAACCCCTGCCGGGTCGCGACGTCCAGCATCTGCTGCTTCATTTCGGGTGAAATGGTGGGGGTGCGGGAGAGTATCCATAGATAGTCGCGATCCGGCCCGCAGACCAGCGCGTGGCGGTACTCTCTGTCCAGCGCGATGACGTTATACCCGCCGTAGAATGGCCCAATAAACGAGACTTTCAGCGCGGCCCGGTTCGGATCGCCGGTGAAGTAAGCCTTGCCAACCGACTGCTGCCACATCTCCCGATCCGGATTGTATCCACGGTTAATAACCTGAATACCCCCGTCATCCATTGCGCTGTAATGTGCGGTGACTTTCTCTAAACCCTGCTCGAACCGGTGGTCCATACGGGCGATTTCATACCATGTTCCGAGGAAGCGTTGCGAATCAAAAGGGGTGACGACGGTGACGCCGGGAGGTGGGCTAGGGGAACTGCAGGCAACCACTAAAAACGCGGCTGTCACCGCGGCGATAACAGGCAGAATGCGCATAGGAGTTTCCTTACTGTTTTTTGTTAAGTGTAGATGACGGCAAGGAAAGTGTGGGGGGACGTGCGGTGTGTTTCGCCGGGGGGCGGCTTCGCCTTACCCGGCCTACATAACGCATGGGTGCTGTAGGCCGGGTAAGGCGAAGCCGCCCCCCGGCAATGTTTTACTGCAGCGCGTCGAGGATACGGTATGCCGCCTCAACCCGCGCCGGGTTCGGATAGCTCTTGTTCGCCAGCATCACGATGCCAAGCTCTTTCTCCGGGATGAAGGCCACGTAGCTGCCAAACCCGCCGGTTGAACCCGTTTTGTGTACCCATGATGCTTTGACCGGTGGAGCCGGAGGGCTCACTTCTCTCGCAGGCAGCGGCGCCAGCGCAACGTTATTATCACTGCCATCGACCAGCGTTTTGGCATCGACCGGCCAGTTAAGCATTTCCCAGCCTAACCCTTGATACATGGCACCCACGCGCCAGTAGCGCGACTGCGCCAGCGCAATACCTTGCTTAAGTGACGCTTCAGCAACGTTCTCCGGTGCCATGTTGGCCATCACCCAGGCGGCCATATCCTGCACGTTGGTTTTCACGCCGTAGGCTTCTGCGTCCAGCATTCCTGGTGAGACGTGGACCGGTTTCCCCTCCCGATAGCCCCATGCGTAGTGCTGCGCTTCGCTTTTCGGGACGTTAATCCAGGTATGATTCAGCTTCAATGGTTTAAAGACGCGTTCCGTCATGGCCTGCTCAAAACTCATGCCGGAAGGCTTAACCGCCAGCGCGCCAAACAGGCCGATGCTGGCGTTGGCATACAGTCGCGTGGTGCCCGGTTTCCACTGCGGCTGCCAGGTCTGGTAAAAGCGCAGCAGGGACGCGGTGTCCGTCACGTCATCAGGTACCTGCAGCGGCAGACCTCCCGCAGTGTAGGTCGCCAGATCCAGCAGGCGAATACCCTGCCACTGTTTGCCCGTCAGTTCAGGCCAGTATTTCCTTGCCGGATCGCCCAGCGAAATCTCGCCGCGGGCAATGGCATCACCGCCCAGCACGCCGGTGAACGTTTTACTGATGGAGCCCAGCTCGAACAGGGTTTGCGGCGTGACGGGTTTATTCGCGGCGACATCGGCTTTGCCGAAGGTGAAATAGTGCGGCTGGCCCTGGTAAATCACGGCAACCGCCATGCCCGGAATAGCGTGTGCCTTCATCAGCGGAGTAACGGTACGTTCAACCGCCTCAGCTAACTGTTTTTCTGACAGCTGAGCGGTAAAGCCGGAATATGACATGCCGAGCAGCAGGGCGCAGCAAAGGGATTTTTTGATCATCAGTTATCTTCCGTAATAGCGGTTCAGGGGAGTGTCCGGGCCCATAAGACGAGCGTAGTCTGTTGGATTTGACTGTGCCTGACAAACGGTTAAATTTAGCAGTAGCTGTTAATTTTTCTAACGGATGAGGCTATGACGCGCAGCTATATCCCCCTCAATTCGCTTCGTGCTTTCGAAGCTGCCGCAAGGCATCTCAGTTTTACGCATGCGGCGATAGAGCTGAATGTGACCCACTCTGCCATTAGCCAGCACGTAAAGGCGCTGGAACAGCACCTGAACTGCCAGCTGTTTGTTCGGGTCTCGCGCGGGCTGACGTTGACCACCGAGGGCGAGAATCTGCTGCCGGTGCTTAACGACTCCTTCGACCGCATTGCCGATATGCTGGATCGCTTTGCTCACCATCGCGCCCGGGAGAAGCTAAAAATCGGCGTGGTGGGGACTTTTGCCACCGGCGTTTTATTCTCCCGGCTGGATGATTTTCGCCGCCGCTATCCGCATATTGACCTCCAGCTTTCCACCCATAACAACCGCGTCGATCCCGCTGCCGAAGGGCTGGATTACACCATCCGCTACGGCGGAGGCGCGTGGCACGGCACCGACGCGGAGCTTCTTTGCCCCGCGCCGCTGGCCCCGCTTTGTGCGCCCGCCATCGCGAGTGAGTTACGTTCTCCGGCAGATATCCTGAAGTTTACTCTACTGCGATCCTATCGACGCGACGAATGGGCGGCATGGATGCTGGCTGCGGGGGAGCGCCCACCCTCGCCGACGCACCGCGTCATGGTGTTTGATTCGTCGGTGACCATGCTTGAAGCGGCGCAGGCGGGCGTGGGAATAGCTATCGCACCCGTCGATATGTTTACCCACCTGCTGAACAGCGAGCGCGTTGTAAAGCCGTTCACCACGCAGATTGATTTAGGGAGCTACTGGCTGACCAGGCTGCAGTCACGGGCAGAAACTGCCGCCATGCGTGAATTCTCACAGTGGCTGGTGGCGGAAATGAAGAAATAAAAGGCCCGCCGGACGGCGGGCCTGAAGCGTCAGAGGGTGACCACGGCAATCAGCGTCACCACGGTCAGGATGGTTGCCAGACCATAGAACACCCATTTACCGCTCGGAACGTGGATTTTCAGGTCATGCATCGCATGGTGAATACGGTGCAGACCACACCACAGCGGCAGGACGATCATCAGGAAGATGAACGCGCGGCCGATGAAGCTGCTCGCAAACGCCATCACGCGCTCGTAGCTCAGGGCATCGCCCGGAAACAGCCCCAGCGGCAGCATAATGCCGACCAGCAGAATGATAACCGGTGCGATAATGGCGCTCCACATGCCGCCTGCGCCAAACAGGCCCCAGAAGACCGGCTCGTCAGAACGTTTTGGATTTGGATTGATCACGGTAGTCTCCTTACCAGAACAGTGCGACAAACAGAATGACCACAGTGACAACGGCCGTCACTGCCCAGAGCCCTTTAATCACCGGCTCCGGTCCCATTTTCTCGCCTTTAACGATAATGTTCGCCGCTTTTGGCGCCAGTTCAAACCAGGTTTTGGTATGAAGCAGGGCTGCTGCGAGCACAATCAGGTTCAGGATCACGATGATCGGGTTTTGCAGGAAACCGACAAAGCTGGCCCAGGCTTCCGGGCCGTGTTTGAGGGCAAACACCCCGTACATCAGCTCAAGGCTGAACCAGACCGCGGGAACCGCCGTGCCTTCACGCAGCATATAGAAGCGATAAAACGGCAGTTTTTTCCACCAGGTGGACGGCATTGGCCGCACGTAGGCTTTGCGTTTAGTCGTCATCATGCACTCCTTAGCGTGGTTTCAGGGTAGCGATAAGAAAGTCTTTCGAGCTTTCCACTTTCCCCTGCTGAATAGCGGCGGCCGGGTCGACGTGCTTCGGACACACTTCGGAGCAGTAGCCCACGAATGTGCAGCTCCAGACGCCGTTCTGGCTGTTAAGCTGCGCCATACGTTCTTTTTTACCGTGGTCCCGGCTGTCTTCGTTATAGCGGTGCGCCAGGGTAATGGCGGCCGGGCCGATGAACTCCTTGTTCAGGCCAAACTGCGGACAGGCGGCGTAGCACAGACCGCAGTTGATGCAGCCAGAAAACTGATGGTATTTCGCCATCTGCGCCGGCGTCTGGGTATTTGGCCCCTGATCCGGCGTGCGCGGGTTGCCGATGATGTACGGCTTGATGGCCTCAAGGCTTTCGATAAAGTGGGTCATATCGACCACCAGATCGCGCTCAATCGGGAAGTTCCCCAGTGCTTCAACCTTGATGCCTTTGGTGTATTCGCGCAGGAAGGTTTTACAGGCCAGCTTCGGCACCTTGTTGACCATCATGCCGCAGGAGCCGCAGATCGCCATGCGGCAGGACCAGCGGTAGCTCAGATCCGGCGCCAGGTTGTCTTTGATATAGCCGAGCGCATCCAGCAGGGAGGTTTGCTCGTCATAAGGCACTTCATAGAAAGCGCTGTGCGGTGCGGCGTCCACTTCCGGGTTGTAGCGCACCACTTCAACTTTCAGTTTTTGCATCTCAGCCATTCGCCTTCTCCTTCTTCTCGGCGTCTTCTGCTTCTGCACCGTACACGCGTTTCGCCGGTGGCAGCGTGGTGATCTTCACGTCGCTGTAGTCCAGACGGGTTGTGCCATCCGCATCACGCCAGGCAAGGGTGTGTTTCAGGAAATTGACGTCGTCACGTTCGGTACAGCCTTCGTCCAGGCGCTGGTGGGCGCCGCGTGACTCTTTACGCGCCAGGGCAGAGTGCGCCATGCATTCCGCCACGTTCAGGCCGTGGCCCAGCTCGATGGTGTACAGCAGGTCGGTGTTGAATACGCTGGAGGTATCGGTGATACGTACGCGTTTGAAGCGCTCCTGCAGCTCTGCCAGCTTGTCGACGGTTTTCTGCATCAGCTCCGGCGTACGGTAAATACCGCAGCCCTCTTCCATCGACAGTCCCATCTCGTCGCGGATCTTCGACCAGTTTTCGTTGCCTTGCTGATTCACCAGGTCTTTCAGTCGTTTTTCGACGTCAGCGACCTGCGCATCCAGCGCGGCGCCGTTTGCTTCGCCCGCGGTTGCGGCACGCTCCATCGCGCGCTCGCCCGCCATGCGGCCAAAGACGACCAGCTCTGCCAGCGAGTTCGACCCCAGACGGTTGGCACCGTGCAGGCCCACGGAGGAACACTCGCCCACGGCAAACAGCCCTTTGATGCGGGTTTCGCACTGCTGGTCGGTTTCAATGCCGCCCATGGTGTAGTGCGCGGTTGGGCGCACCGGAATCGGCTCTTTCACCGGATCGACGCCCACGTAGGCTTTCGCCAGCTCGCAGATGAACGGCAGACGTTCCAGCAGTTTTTTCTCGCCGAGGTGACGCAGGTCGAGGTAAACCACATCGCCGCGCGGGGTAGAGATGGTGTTGCCTTTACGCCACTCGTGCCAGAAGGCCTGAGAGACTTTGTCGCGCGGGCCGAGTTCCATGTATTTGTTCTTCGGCTCGCCGAGCGGAGTTTCCGGTCCCATGCCGTAATCCTGCAGATAGCGGTAGCCGTTTTTGTTGACCAGAATACCGCCTTCACCGCGGCAGCCTTCCGTCATCAAAATGCCCGAGCCCGGCAGGCCGGTTGGGTGATACTGCACGAATTCCATATCGCGCAGCGGCACGCCGTGGCTGAGCGCCATGCCCATGCCGTCGCCGGTGACGATGCCGCCGTTGGTGTTGTAACGATAAACACGCCCCGCGCCGCCCGTCGCCATGACCACGGCCTTCGCGCGGATCTGAACAAGCGTGCCTTCCATCATATTCATCGCGACCAGGCCGCGCGCCTCGCCGTCATCGACCAGGATGTCGAGGACGAAATGTTCATCAAAGCGTTGAATTTGGGGGAACTGGAGGGAGGTCTGGAACAGGGTGTGCAGCATGTGGAAGCCGGTTTTGTCGGCGGCGAACCAGGTACGTTCTATTTTCATCCCGCCGAAGCGGCGAACGTTGACGCTGCCGTCAGGACGGCGGCTCCACGGGCAGCCCCACTGTTCCAGCTGGGTCATTTCCGTTGGGCAATGGTGTACGAAGTAGTCAACGACATCCTGTTCGCAAAGCCAGTCGCCCCCTGCAACCGTGTCGTGGAAATGGTATTCGAAGCTGTCATGATCCTGCGCGACGGCGGCGGATCCTCCTTCTGCGGCAACCGTGTGGCTACGCATCGGATAGACTTTTGAAATCAGTGCGATTTTAGCGGTCGGATTAGCCTGTGCTGCAGCAATCGCAGCACGTAATCCAGCTCCGCCAGCGCCTATAACGGCAAGATCGGCTTGAAAAGTTTGCACGACATTCCTCCAGATTTTTGTTATTTCGCAACGCGTTAAACGAAAGGTAGCTCACCTGCCTGAACGGACGATTACGAAAGCGTTTCCACTGCTCCTTTATGGGTAGCACAGTATAACCGCGTGTATAGGAGGGAAATTTGACGTGTTCGATTTTTTTGCTGTTCTGTGCGGTGATTTATCATCGTGATTGATGAATCCCGTCACGGTATTTTTCTTCATAATGAAAAAGGGGCTTTTACTGCGCAAAATTTGTCTCAGCTCCGGCTTACGAGTAGACTTCGTGCCCTTGTCTGAAATCGGAGAAAAACTCATGAGCGAAACGGCCACCTGGCAGCCGAGCGCATCCATCCCAAACCTGCTAAAACGCGCAGCACTGATGGCGGAAATTCGCCGCTTCTTTGCCGATCGCGGAGTCCTGGAGGTGGAAACGCCGTGCATGAGTCAGGCAACGGTAACGGATATTCATCTGGTCCCGTTTGAAACCCGTTTTGTTGGCCCCGGTCATTCTCAGGGGATGAATCTGTATATGATGACCAGCCCGGAATACCACATGAAGCGCCTGCTGGCGGCAGGGTGTGGCCCGGTATATCAGCTGTGCCGCAGCTTCCGCAATGAAGAGATGGGTCGTCACCACAACCCGGAATTCACCATGCTGGAGTGGTACCGTCCGCACTACGATATGTACCGCCTGATGAACGAGGTGGACGATCTGCTGCAGCAGGTGCTGGAGTGTGCAGAAGCGGAAACGCTCTCCTATCAGCAGGCGTTTCAGCGCCATCTGGAGATCGACCCGCTGTCGGCGGACAAAACGCAGCTGCGCGACGCGGCGGCAAAACTGGATCTGAGCAACGTGGCGGATACCGAAGAGGATCGCGATACGCTGCTGCAGCTGCTGTTCACCTTTGGTGTTGAGCCGCAGATTGGCAAAGATCGCCCAACGTTCGTCTATCACTTCCCGGCAAGCCAGGCCTCGCTGGCGCAGATCAGCACGGAAGATCACCGCGTGGCGGAGCGTTTTGAGGTTTATTACAAAGGCATCGAGCTGGCGAACGGTTTCCACGAGCTGACGGACGCGCGCGAACAGCAGCAGCGGTTTGAGCAGGATAACCGCAAGCGTAATGCGCGGGGTCTGCCACAGCAGCCGATTGATACCAACCTGCTTGAAGCACTAAAAGCCGGTCTGCCGGACTGCTCCGGCGTGGCGCTGGGCGTGGATCGTCTGGTAATGCTGGCGCTGGGCGCAGAACAGCTGGGCGATGTGATTGCATTTACGGTCGATCGCGCGTAATACAATACCGGGGGGCGCGAGAGCCTGCCCGGTGTGTCTCCCTCCCTGGCAATAAACCTTTCCAGTAAATATTCATGGCATCAATAACTGCCAGCGTCGCGTTACGCAGGTTATTTTCCTAATTTTCCCTGAATAGCCACACTATTCGTCTGGTCATCTGCTACCATCCGCGCAGTTTATTTTCGCTTTGGATGGTTCTATGTCCCACTCAATGAAAAAAATGACCCTGACCGGTCTTATCCTGATGATTTTTACGTCAGTGTTTGGCTTTGCCAACAGCCCCTCGGCGTTTTACCTGATGGGCTACAGCGCGACGCCGTTTTATATCGTCTCTGCTCTGTTCTTCTTTATTCCGTTTGCGCTGATGATGGCGGAGATGGGGTCTGCTTATCGCAAGGAAGAGGGCGGAATTTACTCGTGGATGAACAACAGCATCGGGCCGCGCTACGCGTTTATCGGCACCTTTATGTGGTTCTCTTCCTACGTGGTCTGGATGGTCAGTACGGCCGCGAAGGTATGGGTACCTTTCTCGACGTTTCTCTTTGGGGCAGATAAAACGCAGGTCTGGTCTTTGGCTGGGCTGAGCTCCACGCAGGTTGTCGGGATCCTTGCGGTCTGCTGGATGGTGGTGGTGACGCTGGTGGCGTCGAAAGGCATCAACAAAATCGCGCGCATAACCGCTGTGGGCGGTATTTCAGTTATGTGTCTGAACCTGGTCCTGCTGTTGGTGAGCATCGCGATTTTGTGCCTCAACGGCGGCCACTTTGCGCAGGAGGTGAATTTCGTTTCGTCACCTAACCCGAGCTATCAGTCCGGCCTCGCGATGCTCTCTTTTGTGGTGTTTGCAATCTTTGCCTACGGCGGTATAGAAGCGGTGGGCGGCCTGGTCGATAAAACCGAAAACCCGGAAAAGAACTTTGCCAAAGGCATTATCTTTGCGGCGATTGTTATCTCTGTCGGCTACTCGCTGGCGATTTTCCTCTGGGGTGTGAGCACCAACTGGCAGCTGGTGTTAAGCAACGATACCACTAATCTTGGCAATATTACTTACGTGCTGATGAAGAGCCTGGGGATGACGCTCGGGCAGGCACTGCAGCTGACGCCGGATGCGGCCACGACGATGGGCGTCTGGTTCGCGCGTATCACCGGCCTGTCGATGTTCCTCGCCTATACCGGTGCCTTCTTTACGCTGATCTATTCGCCGCTAAAAGCGATTATCCAGGGAACGCCAAAAGCGCTGTGGCCGGCCCGCATGACGCAGCTCAACACGGCAGGTATGCCTGCGAACGCCATGTGGATGCAGTGCCTGCTGGTCTGCGTGTTTATTCTTCTGGTGTCGTTCGGTGGGGATACTGCCTCTGCGTTTTACAACAAGCTGACTCTGATGGCGAACGTATCAATGACGCTGCCGTATCTTTTCCTGACCCTGGCGTTCCCGTTCTTTAAGGCGAAGCAGGATCTCGAACGTCCGTTCGTGATTTTCAAAACCCGCGCCGCCACGCTGCTGGCCACCACCGTCGTCGTGCTGGTAGTGGCTTTTGCGAATATCTTCACCATGATCCAGCCGGTCATTGAGGCCAATGACTGGAACAGCGCGCTGTGGATGGTGGGTGGCCCGATCTTCTTCTCGCTGATGGCGATGGGGATTTATGAGAATTACCGTCGTCGCGTAGCGCAATCAACGATTTGTGCCGCTGATTAAGTTCGCTATTAGCCCCTACTGCCTGAGATTGTGCGGGGAGTAGGGATTTTGCGTTTTTAGGCATAAGGATTTTGTGCAATGAATGAAACGCTGCTTTTCTGTGATGTTGATGAGTATGGTTTTCCGCACTGGAACGGATTCGATATGTTTCAATGGTATGTACTGCCGACCGATTGGGAGTACATGACGGGTAATGCTTATTTATGGCTTTATAAAATATCCTGGCTGATTTATCACCGAAGTATGATTAAGCAATTTGCAAAAGAAGCACAGATCCCGGAACTATTACTTGCTGGCGTGGCTGTTGCTGAGGTGGGAGGGACGCCTGAGAGACTGAAAGGAATAGGCGTATTGCAGGCAAGGCAGGTCCTGGATGAATTATCACGCGAAAAAAATAAGTATTCTAATAAAACATCCATAGGGTCTGTCGCTATTCAATTAGGTGTTGCGGCAGAAACACTGGGATTAGATCCCGCTTCTCTTGACTACTTACAACAGTATCAGCTTGCCCAATGCCTGCTTGAAAATAGTTTCAATATAAGAGTGGTTGCATTTCATTTACGCGATTTAATCCTTCATGACAATCCGGGCATCCGAACCGATAATCTGACAGATGAACAAATCATTCTGGCAGGGTCACGATATAACAGAGGTACCCAAAGAAGCGCTGGTGATATCGTTGGTTCAATCCATGAGCCCGTGGGGAAACCTTCACGCGCGTACAGTGAGTATGGTAGACGTATAATTGAGAAAAAAAGCGCAATCCTGGCCATCTTAGAAGGTAATTAAGTGAACTATAAAATATTTACGCTTGGGATCGTTTGGTTGTGCATGTCGATTCTCGCCATAGTTATCTTCTCGACACAGGACAAAGAGTGGTGGATTGGAGGAGAGAACATCAAAAATATCTGTGACCTGATGGCGTATGTAGAGAATGATGATATCCGCGATTTCGGAATGCTCGTTACGTTCCCGGTTTTTTTACCTGCTCTGTATGCATTCTTGATAAAAAAAGCCCATCACGGTTTTTTGTACCTTATAACCATACTCATCGCAGGCGTCTGGTTATGGCGCTTTATCTTCCGCTATCAGCTTTGTCTCGGGTAAAACCACAGACAAAAAAGCCAGCCACATCAGTGGCTGGCTTTGAGTTTCTACAAACTCCCTGCCGGGCGCCTACGCGCCGCAGACGACAGCGTCCTTCCCGTCTTACGGCCATCCAGCGTTTCAAGACGCATCTGGAACGGTGGGAACGGCATATCGATACCGTGCTCGCGGAAGCCAGCCAGAATCAGCTGGTGGATCTCATGGCGCAGCGGCATACGGTGCCCCATCTCAGCAGCATAAATACGCAGCTCGAAAATCTGGATCCCCTGCTGCAGGTCGACCAGGAAGACTTCGGGCGCCGGGTTGTCGATCACCAGCGAGCAGCGCTCAGCTGCGGTATACAGGATCTGCGTCACCTCTTCGCTGTTGGCATCCGATGGCGCCGGCACGGTCAACACCACGCGCGTGACGGAGTCTGACAGTGACCAGTTGATAAACTGCTCGGTGATGAAGGCCTTGTTCGGGACGATGATCTCCTTACGGTCCCAGTCGCTGATGGTCGTGGCGCGGGTGTTGATCTTCGTAACGCTCCCGGTCAGATCGCGGATGGTCACCGTATCACCAATACGGATCGGCTTTTCAAACAGGATGATCAGGCCGGACACGAAGTTAGCGAAGATCTCCTGCAAACCAAAGCCCAGGCCCACGGTCAGGGCGGCGACCAGCCACTGCAGTTTTGACCACTCGATACCAATCATTGAGAAGCCAACCAGCCCACCAAACAGCATGATCAAATACTTGGTGATCGTGGTAATGGCGTATCCGGTCCCCGGGGTTAAATCCAGGTGCTGCAGCAGCGCCAGCTCCAGCAGGGCAGGGAAATTCCGTACCAGCTGCGTGGTGATGATGAGGACCAGAATCGCAATCAGCACGGCGCCCAGGGTTATCGGCTCCAGGCTCTCGACGCCCTGTACCGTGGAGGTTACGTCCCATAGCGAAATGTTCTCGAGGAAGCCAAACGCGGAGTGGATTTCTGACCACAGGAAGATTACCGACAGCAGGGCAACCAGCATCAGAATAGAACGCACCAGCCGCAGGGACTGGGTACTGATGGCATCCAGATCCAGCTCGACTTCATCGGCATCTGTCGCCCCCTCGGTGCTGTTGACGTGGTTAGGCTCCTCTTCGCCGCGCGCGCGCTGGGCGAGAATTTCCGCACGACGGTGCTTGGCGCGATCAAAGGCCAGGCGGCGACGCTGGATCAGCATCCACCGGCGAATGATGTGGTAAACCACCAGCAGCAGGAACCAGATGGCAACCGAGGTTTCCAGACGCGCCAGCAGCGCCTGCGCTGTCGCAAGATAACCCACGGCTGCAGCAAGGATGGCGACCAGCGGCGCGGAGAGCATCAGGTTCCACAGCAGGCGGTTGAACATGTTCTCGCCGCTGCCCGTTTTATCGAGATACAGCGGAATACCCGCGCGCTTCAGGCTCAGCTTCACCATCGCCAGCGCGCCGCAGATCAGCATAAAGCAGAGGCGGCCCAGCGAACCGGAAAACTCCCGATCGTTGAGATTATCAAACATGATCAGCGCCATAATCAGCGGCACAATCAGGCCGATGCTCATCAGGTAGTAACGCATGCCCCGCGCGACGCGGCTGCGCGGCCAGCCAAAGTGGGCGACAAACAGGCCATTTGGTCTCGCGAAGGTGGCGCAAATCATCACGACCCACAGCAGCGGTACTGTTGCGGTGACGCCATCGCCAATCGCCACCGCCAGCGGATAGGGCCAGGCCTCTCTCAGGCCGTAGCCCAGCGTCATCCACAGCACCGGCAGCGGCGAGGCGACGAGAATTGACCAGAACACGGTGCGTAGCGTCAGCCAGAAGTGATCCTGAGTCACTTTGCCTACGCGCGCGCTGGAGCGTTCAAGGAAGCGCGTAAAGTGCCTGCGGGAGTAGATGCTGAACCCTACCAGAATCAGCGCGCCCAGCAGCGGGAAGATGGTCTCCTTGCTGGTCACCATCATCATGCTGGCCTGACCCAGCTGGCTGAAGGTATCCAGCGAAATCAGGCGACGCAGATCCTGCACAATCTCTATCGGCCACGAGAAGGTCATTGGACGCACGTCCGACGTCCAGAAGAGGTAACGGTGCGTTGCCTCGTTAACCTCTTTGAGCGCGTCTTCAAGCTGGCTATTCGACACCTTCAGCTTGGTGAGCTCCAGGATCAGCGTATCGCCACCCTGCAGCAGGGAATTGAGCAGCTCGCGCTGGGTGCGCATCTGGGCTTCCAGAATACGGGTTTGCTCGGCGGTCAGCGGTTTACCATCAGCCTGACGGATCTGGCGGATTTGCGGCTGTTTGTTGAGAAGATCTTCAAAATGCAGGCGCTGAACGCGCAGCTGAGCCATTTCGGTATCAAGCTGCTGCGGCTTCGGCATCTCGGGGAGGCGGGCAACCTGGGCGCGTAACGCTTCGCCCAGTAAGTTTGAAGACCCCAGCCACTGGGACTGCTCGCGCAGCGTGTTTAACGCCTGGCGAACCTGCAGCGTTTGGTTGGTCGCCTGACGCTGCTGCGACGCAACCAGATCCATCCGCTGCGCCTGCTGGTTCAGCGCGGCAGACAGCTCGCGGTTAACCCGGAATTGTTCGTTAATTCCTGCAGGCAGGTTTTCGCTGTTTTCTGCAAGGAGCTCAGTGCTCTCCAGCGCACGTTCGGCTTCGCGCTGGCGCTGGCTGTTGAGCAGATTACGAAGGGCCTGAAGGTAGGCATCAAGCTGTTCGCTCTGCTTCTGCGCAAGCTCGGCGCGCATGCGCGACAGCTCCTGGCGGTTGTTGGCAGAAAGCTGCGCCAGCTCCAGCTCGTCAACCAGCGCTTTGAGTCTGGCGGATTCGGCCTGCAGCCCAAGATTCTGCGCCTGGCTTTGCGGGGTATTTCCTGTCTGCGTACCGACGCGTCGCTCCACCTCATTTAGCTGGCGGCGGGCATCGGTTTGCTGTTGCGGAAGCTGGCTGAGCGAGTCGGCGATTTCACGCGCGCGTTCCTGCTCCTGCTGCGCCAGGCGGCTCTTCTCCAGAAGCTGGCTGCTGACCTGGAGTATCTCCTGGTTTAGCGCATCCGACGTTAAGCCCACGGGAACCTCGCGCGGTTCATCACGCAGGTTATTCAGCTGTGAGCGCAGCGTTTGAGAGAGTTTCGGGAAGTTGTCGATAACCTGCTGATATTGCTGAGCGCGCTCAAGGGAACCTTTTCGCTCCTCAAGCGCGTTCAGGGCAGACTGGAGCGACTCGACGGTCTCTGGCTGGGCGGGTTTTGCCGCTTTAGCCTGCTCCAGTTCCTGGGTTATCTGTTTGGCGTCGGGGGCTGTCGCTGCGTACGCCCCCATGCTGAGGCACCAGGCCATCAGTAAAACGATAATCGGGCGCACGTCAGCGATCCTTCTGTTGTTAGCCTTCGTCTTTTTTGTCGTCAACCAGCGGGCTGGCGTCGTGTTCGGCTTTGATCTCTTCTTCCGGCAGCGGCGCAGGCGCTGCGTCCGGCGTCACGAAGGCTTCGGTAGACACCGCCAGCGGCTGGCCCAGCTTGGTGACCGACAGGCTTTCCAGCTGTTCGACCAGGTTAACTTTACCCGGAGCAAACAGGTTGATCACCGTAGAGCCCAGCTTAAAGCGGCCCATCTCCTGACCCTTCAACAGGGCAACAGAGCCTTCTGCTTCACCGGCAGGCCATGTCCAGCGTTTGATCACGCCTTCACGCGGCGGGGTGATGGTGCCCGCCCAGACGGTTTCGATGCTGCCTACAATGGTAGCACCCACCAGAATCTGCGCCATTGGGCCAAATTCAGTATCAAACAGACAGATGACGCGCTCGTTACGGGCAAACAGGTTCGGGACGTTCTGTGCGGTCAGGTGGTTTACCGAGAACAGATCGCCCGGTACGTAAATCATCTCGCGCAGGATGCCGTTACACGGCATGTGGACGCGGTGGTAGTCTCGCGGCGACAGGTAAGTTGTCGCGAAGGAGCCGTTACGGAACAGGTCGGCCATCAGGTAGTTACCGGCCAGCAGCGCTTCCAGGCTGTAGTTATGGCCTTTCGCCTGCAGAATCTTGTCGTCTTCGATTTTACCGAGCTGGCTGATCACGCCGTCAGCAGGCATGACAAGGACGTTAGGATCGGTATTTAACGGGCGCACTTCATCGCGCAGCGGGCGAACGAAGAATTCGTTGAAGGTGCGGTAGCTGGCGGTATCCGGCTTCTGCGCCTCTTTCATGTCGACCTTGTAGTATTTCACGAACAGGTCGATGACAAGTTTGGTCAGCCAGCCCGCTCGTTTGCTCGCGCCCCAGCCCGCCAGGCGAGTGAGCCACAGTTTTGGCAGAATGTATTGAAGCGAAAGTTTAAATGAGTTTAACAAGGTAGCCTCCAGGCCATTGTTTTGTCGTTCCTGATCCGGCCTAACGCAGCCGGAACCTGAAAAAAGGGGACGATTTTAGCGATGCTTAGCTTAGTTGTCAGTTATCCGAATCAGAAAAGTTTTTACGCGTTTTTACGTCTTCCATGCTCTCAAGAATGCGATGATAGTTTTCGAAGCGGGTCTCTGCTATTTCGCCGTTCTCAACCGCTTCGCGGATAGCGCAGCCTGGGTCATTATCGTGTTTACAGTCGCGATATTTACAGGCGCCTAAATAATCATGGAATTCGACAAATCCGTTGAAGATTTGTTCCGGCTCAAGGTGCCACAAGCCGAACTCACGCACGCCCGGGGAGTCAATCACGTCGCCGCCGTGCGGGAAGTGATAAAGACGCGATGCGGTGGTGGTGTGCTGGCCCAGGCCCGAGACGTTGGACACATCGTTGGTCAGGATCTCCTGCTGGAGGCCAAGAAGGTTGTTCAGCAGGCTCGATTTACCCACGCCGGACTGACCCGCAAAGATGCTGATACGGTCGGTCAGCGCTTCTTCTAACGGCTTCAGGCCATCTTTGGTGTGGCTGGAGACCATCAGTACGCGATAACCAATCTTGCGGTAGATATCCATCTGCTCATTCACGAAGGCCATGCCGTCGTCATCCAGCAGATCGATTTTGTTCAACACGATGATCGGTTCAACCTGCAGCGTTTCGCAGGCGACAAGATAACGGTCGATAATGTTGAGCGAAAGCTCAGGCAAAATCGCCGAAACGATGATGATCTGGTTAATGTTGGCCGCAATGGGTTTAACGCCGTCGTAAAAGTCAGGACGGGTGAGCACCGACGTGCGTTCATGCACGGCTTCAACGATGCCTTTTACCGTTACCCCTTCAGCGGCTTCTTTACCGGGACGCCAGACCACGCGGTCACCGGTCACCAGTGAACGGATGGTGCGGCGGATGTTGCAACGGTGAATATCCCCGTCGGCGGATTCGACATCGGCATGCATACCAAAACGGCTAATGACGACGCCTTCGGTCGTTTCGCCAAACAGGTTGTCGTCGTAATCCGGCTTCTCCGCAGTGGTTTTAAGACGGCGCTGGTGGTTGGCGTTTACGCGGCGCTGCTGCCCTTTGGAGAGTTTATTTTTACTCAATCGCGCTGGCTCCTGGTCGCCCATAATGGGCAAAACCTCTATGATACACTCTAATTAATACTAGTTAACCTGCTACAGCCGGTTATGCGAGAAGGGTGGAAAATAACATGAGCGCGGATGAAAACAACCTGATTTGGATCGATCTTGAAATGACCGGGCTGGATCCCGAGCGCGATCGCATTATAGAGATCGCTACGCTGGTCACCGATGCCAACCTGAATATCCTGGCGGAAGGGCCAACGATTGCGGTGCATCAGTCTGACGACCAGCTTGCGCTGATGGATGACTGGAACGTGCGCACCCATACCGGCAGCGGCCTGGTTGAACGCGTAAAGGCCAGTACCCAGGGCGACCGCGAGGCTGAACTGGCGACTCTTGAGTTTCTTAAGCAGTGGGTTCCTGCGGGTAAATCGCCGATCTGCGGCAACAGCATCGGCCAGGATCGTCGCTTCCTGTTTAAGTACATGCCCGAACTGGAGTCTTACTTCCACTATCGCTATCTGGACGTCAGCACGCTGAAAGAGCTGGCGCGCCGCTGGAAGCCTGAAATTCTCGACGGCTTCAAAAAGCAGGGTACACACCAGGCGATGGACGATATTCGTGAGTCTGTTGCGGAGCTTGCCTACTACCGCGAAAACTTTATTAAGCTCTGATTTGAGACCCGGCACCTTGCGTGACCGGGTTTTTGCCGTTAAATTATCCAGCTTGACGATTAATTAAGCATTTGAACTGAATTTATAAAAAAACGCTTTCAGGGGGGTTGCAGCTAAACGGATTTCTCGTATAATGCGCCTCCCGTAACGACAGAGAATTACGCGTTACGACAGCAACAAAAGCAGTGCAGATTTGCGGGAATAGCTCAGTTGGTAGAGCACGACCTTGCCAAGGTCGGGGTCGCGAGTTCGAGTCTCGTTTCCCGCTCCAAAATTTGATAATGCTTCTAAAGCATGCACCACCCAAGCGGGAATAGCTCAGTTGGTAGAGCACGACCTTGCCAAGGTCGGGGTCGCGAGTTCGAGTCTCGTTTCCCGCTCCAAAAATTTGAAAGTGCTTCTAAAGCACGGACCACCCAAGCGGGAATAGCTCAGTTGGTAGAGCACGACCTTGCCAAGGTCGGGGTCGCGAGTTCGAGTCTCGTTTCCCGCTCCAAATTCTTCTTAATCTCTAAAGTATCCACAGCGAAGAAACTCGTTGGGGACGTTTTCTATTTCATCTGAAATACTCTTGTAAACAGAGTTATCCACAGAACCTGCCGCCGATCTGTTAGCGCCAAACGCTTCGCAGGGTGAATAGTATTCACTTAATTACCTGAATTATAAAAAGAATATTTGATTTCAAAATGCTATTGAGATCACTTGACCTCTTCGCTAGCGCAGATGGCGCCTGAGTTTTTATTTTTATACACAGGCTGTGAATAGTTCAGGCATCCCGCGTAAGCCCTTTTTCAATCACCCTCACCAGACGCTGTTTCTTCGGTAGCTGCACCTCAACAACACAGGCATTTCGTTTCTCAATCTGCTGCGCAATCGCCCATTCTATGTGTTCATCGAGAAGTGGGTGCTCACCTCTACGGCTTTCCAGCGCCTGAATATTGGCTTCATCCCACGGGGCATTACCCAGCGCAACGGCGACATTGCGCAGCCAGCGCAGGTGGCCGATACGGCGAATGGCCGAACCTTCCGTCACTTTCAGAAACCAGGCTTCGGTCCAGGCGAACAGTTCGACGAGCTGCGGGGCGTGCAGTGCTTTACGCGGGCTGAAGTCCTCTTCGTTCGTGAGCTGTGAGTAGCGGTTCCACGGGCAGATCAGCTGGCAGTCGTCACAGCCGTAGATACGGTTGCCGATAAGCGGTCGAAACTCTTCGGGAATGGCTCCTTCCAGTTCGATGGTGAGGTAGGAGATGCAGCGGCGTGCGTCGACGGTATACGGCTCGACGATGGCACCCGTCGGGCAGATGGTCATGCAGGCCACGCAGCGGCCGCAGCCTTCCTCGACCGGGCCGTCTATCGGCAGCGGTAAATCGATCAGCAATTCGCCCAGGAAGAAGAACGATCCGGCATCGCGGCTCAGGATAAGTGAGTGCTTACCTGTCCAGCCGAGCCCCGCTTTTTCAGCGATCGGGCGCTCAAGAATAGGCGCGGAATCAACAAAGGGTCTAAAATTCAGCGAAACACAGTGCTGCTGAATAGTTTCCCCAAGTTTTTTTAAGCGGTTACGCAGGAGCTTATGATAATCACGCCCCAGCGCGTACCGGCTAACGTAACCCAGAGAGGGATTTTTTAGCGTGCGCGCAAAGGCCGCGTTGGCTGGCAGGTAGTTCATACGCACGCTGATGACGCGTAATGTGCCCGGCAATAGTTCGTGTGGACGGGCTCTCATCATGCCGTGACGCGCCATCCACTCCATTTCGCCGTGGTATTGTTTGTCCAGCCACGCCTGCAGCTTTGGCTCGCTGGCGGAGAGGTCGGTATCGGTGATACCCACTTTCTGGAAGCCTAGCTCAGCACCCCACTGTTTGATATTTTGCGCTAACTGATTGAGATCGAGGGGCTGTGACATGACGGACCATACTGTGAAGAAAAACCCCGCAAGTATACCACATTCCATCTGGCATGCGGATGACCTCCGGCGCGCCGAAAAAGAGGCCGCAGACAGCCTCGGCGTGACCCTTTATGAGCTGATGCAGCGCGCGGGCGAAGCGGCGTTCAACGTTGCTCGTGCGGCATATCCGAATGCTTCACATTGGTTGATATTGTGCGGGCACGGCAATAACGGGGGCGACGGCTATGTGGTTGCCCGTCTCGCGGTTGCGGCAGGTATCCGCGTGACGTTGCTGGCCCAGGAGAGCGATAAGCCGCTGCCTGAAGAAGCCGCTGCCGCGCGAGATGCCTGGCTGAACGCGGGCGGTATGATTCATGCGTCGGATATCGTCTGGCCGGATGATATCGATGTGATTGTGGATGGTCTGCTGGGTACGGGTTTACGCAGCGCGCCGCGTGAAAACATTGCCGCGTTGATTGAGCGCGCCAACGCGCATATCGCGCCGGTGGTCGCACTGGATATTCCCTCTGGCCTGGTGGCGCAAACGGGAACGACGCCGGGAGCCGTTATTCATGCCTCGCATACCGTGACCTTTATCGCACTGAAGCCCGGATTACTGACCGGCAAAGCGCGGGATGTGGTGGGAGTACTGCACCACAACGCGCTGGGGCTGGAGAGCTGGCTGGCAGGGCAGGAGACGCCGGTCTCACGATGGGACGCCTCGCAGTTGTCGGGCTGGCTGCCTCCGCGCCGCCCGACGTCCCATAAGGGCGATCACGGCAGGCTGGTGATTGTAGGCGGAGACCACGGCACGGCGGGCGCTATCCGCATGACCGGAGAGGCAGCGCTGCGCTGCGGGGCGGGTCTGGTGCGCGTGCTTACGCGGCCTGAAAACATCGCGCCGATTATCACCGCCCGTCCGGAATTGATGGTCCATGAGCTTACGCTACAGACGCTTGAAGAGAGCCTGGAATGGGCGGACGTGGTGGTCATTGGTCCCGGGCTTGGACAGCAGTCCTGGGGCAAACAGGCCCTGCAAAAGGTTGAGAATTTCCGTAAACCGATGCTGTGGGATGCCGACGCGCTGAACCTTCTGGCAATCAACCCGGATACGCGTCACAATCGCATTCTGACGCCACACCCCGGCGAGGCCGCGCGCCTGCTCAACTGCAGCGGGGCAGAAATTGAAAGCGATCGCTTACTTTCTGCCCAGCGTCTGGTAAAACGTTATGGAGGTGTTGTTGTGTTGAAAGGGGCGGGAACCGTAATCGCCAGCGAAAATGCACTCGGCATTATTGATGCCGGAAATGCGGGCATGGCGAGCGGCGGCATGGGCGATGTGCTCTCTGGCATCATCGGCGCATTGCTTGGACAGAAACTTCCCCTTTATGATGCAGCCTGTGCGGGCTGCGTGGCTCACGGTGCAGCCGCCGACAGGCTTGCTGCTCACTATGGTACGCGCGGCATGCTGGCCACCGATCTTTTTGGCACGCTACGGCGTGTTGTTAACCCGGATATGATTGACGTAGAAAATGACTAACCGAGCGATTTCTTTACCTGATGAACAAGCCACATTAGAACTTGGCAAGCGCGTGGCGCAGGCCTGTCAGGGGGCTACCGTCATTTATCTGTACGGTGATTTAGGCGCGGGGAAAACCACCTTCAGCCGGGGTTTTTTACAGGCGTTAGGCCATAACGGGAACGTAAAAAGCCCGACCTATACGCTGGTAGAGCCGTACACGCTTGAACATCTCATGGTGTACCACTTCGATTTATACCGTCTTGCGGATCCTGAGGAGCTCGAGTTTATGGGGATCCGCGATTATTTTGCCAACGACGCCATCTGCCTGGTGGAATGGCCACAACAAGGTGCGGGTGTGCTGCCTGACCCGGATGTCGAAATTCACTTAGATTACCAGGCTCAAGGGCGTGAGGCGCGCATCAGTGCGGTTTCCTCATCAGGCAGTTCCTTACTGGCCAGACTGGCCGGTTAAGCGTAGGGATGACGGGATGAGACATCGCGTTAAAGGTTGGTTGTTGGCTGCAACGGTGCTGCTGTGCGCGCAGGCCGGTGCCGCAACTCTCTCGGATATTCAGGTCTCGAATGGCGACAGCCAGGCGCGGATCACGTTCAGCTTTATGGGCGATCCTGAGTATGCATTTTCACAGCCAGACAGCCGCAGCGTGGCGCTGGATATCAAGCAAACGGGCGTGATCCAGGGGCTGCCGCTGCAGTTCAGCGGTAATAATCTGGTGAAAAGCATCCGTTCCGGTACGCCAAAAGATGCGCAGTCGCTGCGTCTGGTGGTCGATTTGACCGAAAAGGGCAAAACGAAGGCGGTGAAGCAGCAGAACGGTGGGACCTACACCGTGGTCTTTACCATCAATGCCGATGCACCTCCGCCACCGCCGCCTCCACCGGCGCCTGTCGTGGCGAAGCGTGTTGAAGAGCCGGTTTATACTCCACGTCCGTCTGAGCCTGCCCGCAATCCGTTTAAAGCGCAGAACGATCGCATTACGGCGGCAACCAGCAGCAACACGGTGACGCGTCCGGCCGCCAGCGCGCGTCGCGCAGCGGTCAGCGGCGATAAGGTGATTATCGCCATTGATGCGGGGCACGGCGGGCAAGATCCGGGCGCCATCGGCCCGGGCGGCACGCGTGAGAAAAATGTCACCATTGCGATTGCCCGTAAACTGCGTACGCTCTTAAACGACGACCCAATGTTCAAAGGCGTGCTGACCCGCGACGGCGACTACTTCATTTCGGTGATGGGGCGTTCAGACGTGGCGCGCAAGCAGAACGCGAACTTCCTGGTGTCGATCCATGCGGACGCCGCGCCGAACCGTAACGCGACAGGTGCCTCGGTATGGGTGCTTTCCAACCGTCGCGCTAACAGCGAAATGGCCAACTGGCTCGAAGAGCACGAGAAGCAGTCTGAACTCCTGGGCGGGGCGGGCGACGTGCTGGCGAACAGCCAGTCAGATCCGTACCTCAGCCAGGCGGTGCTGGATTTACAATTCGGTCATTCTCAGCGCGTCGGGTATGATGTCGCCACTAACGTATTGAACCAGCTGCAAAGCATAGGCGTGCTGCATAAACGACGCCCGGAACATGCCAGCCTTGGCGTTCTGCGTTCGCCGGATATCCCGTCCATCCTCGTTGAGACGGGCTTTATCAGCAACAATGGTGAAGAGCGTCTGCTGGGAAGCGACAGCTATCAGCAGCAAATTGCCGAGGCGATTTATAACGGTCTGCGTAAATACTTTGATGCTCATCCGCTGCAGTCCGCGCCGCAGGGCGGGGCTGGCCAGACGGCCAGCGCAGCGCAGCCGGGTGAGATGACCGCCACAAATTAAGGAGAGTTCATGCCGATTCAGGTTCTACCGCCGCAGCTCGCGAACCAAATCGCCGCCGGTGAGGTGGTGGAACGTCCTGCGTCGGTGGTGAAGGAGCTGGTGGAAAACAGCCTCGATGCGGGCGCAACCCGCATTGATATTGATATCGAACGCGGTGGCGCGAAGCTTATTCGCATTCGTGACAACGGCTGTGGCATCAAAAAAGACGAGCTGGCGCTGGCGCTGGCCCGTCACGCTACCAGTAAAATTGCCTCGCTGGACGACCTGGAAGCGATCGTCAGCCTCGGGTTTCGCGGCGAAGCGCTGGCCAGTATCAGCTCCGTTTCGCGTCTAACCCTGACGTCCCGTACGGCGGAACAGCAGGAAGCCTGGCAGGCCTACGCCGAAGGGCGCGATATGGATGTCACGGTCAAGCCTGCGGCCCATCCTGTTGGCACCACGCTGGAAGTGCTGGATCTGTTCTACAACACCCCCGCCCGACGCAAATTTATGCGTACCGAGAAGACCGAATTCGGACACATCGACGAGATCATTCGCCGCATCGCGCTTGCGCGATTCGATGTCACCATTAACCTCAGCCATAACGGCAAGATGATGCGTCAGTATCGCGCGGTGGCGGAAGGCGGGCAGAAGGAGCGTCGCTTAGGCGCTATCTGCGGGACGCCGTTCCTCGAACGGGCACTGGCCATAGAGTGGCAGCACGGCGACCTGGCCATGCGCGGTTGGGTTGCCGATCCGAACGCCAGCAGTGCGGCATTTGCAGAGATCCAGTATTGCTATGTGAATGGCCGCATGATGCGCGACCGCCTGATTAACCACGCTATCCGCCAGGCCTGTGAAGACAAGCTCGGCGCGGATCAGCAGCCCGCGTTTGTGCTTTATCTTGAGATCGACCCGCATCAGGTTGACGTGAACGTCCACCCTGCAAAGCATGAGGTGCGTTTCCACCAGTCGCGTCTGGTGCATGATTTTATTTATCAGGGGGTTGTCAGCGTACTGCAGCAGCAGGCTGAACCGACCCTACCGCTGGAAAGCGCAGATCCCGCTCCGCGTCCGCTACCGGAAAACCGCGTGGCGGCGGGGCGTAACCACTTTGCTGAACCTGCCGCTGTGCGTGAACCTGCGGCCCCCCGTTTTGCATCGTCGGGAAGCGCTCCGCGCCTTACTGGCGCGAACTATCCTAACGCCCAGCCGGGATATCAAAAGCAGCAGGGAGCGTTATACCGCAAGCTGTTGGACACGCCGGCGGTAGAGCGAAAAGAACACGTTGAGGTATCACCGCCTTCGCTGGACGGACACAGCCAGAGCTTTGGTCGAGTGTTGACCATCGTCGCGCCGGATATGGCCTTGCTCGAACGTGAGGGTAAACTGATGCTGCTGGCGCTGCCGGTAGCAGAACGCTGGCTCAAGCAGGCGCAGCTTACGCCCGGGGAAAACGCAGCCTGCGCTCAGCCGCTGCTGATACCCGTGCGGTTGAAAATAACCCCTGAAGAAGAAGGGGTTTTGCAGCGTGCGCAGGCGCTTCTGGCCGAAATGGGGATCGAAATCGTGCTGGAAGCGCAGCATGTGACAATTCGCGCAGTGCCTTTACCCTTACGCCAACAAAATTTACAAAACTTGATTCCTGAACTGATAGGCTACCTGGCGCAGCAAACGTCGTATGATGCCGCCAACGCCGCGCAGTGGATCGCCCGCCATCTGACAAGCGAACACGCGCCGTGGAGTATGGCACAGGCGATAACCGTGCTGGCAGAGGTTGAACGCCTTTGCCCGCATCTGGTGAGAATGCCGCCGGGTGGATTATTACAACCTGTTGATTTACAAACGGCGATGACCGCCCTGAAACATGATTGACGCAAGCAAGGCGAGCCTGCCTAAGGCAATTTTTTTAATGGGCCCAACGGCCTCGGGCAAAACGGCGTTAGCCATTGAGTTACGTAAAGTTTTGCCTGTAGAGTTGATTAGCGTCGATTCCGCCCTCATTTACCGAGGAATGGACATCGGCACGGCGAAGCCAGACGCGGAAGAACTGCGCGCGGCACCGCATCGTTTGCTGGATATTCTCGATCCGGCCCAGGCTTATTCCGCAGCGGACTTCCGTCGCGATGCCTTAGCCGAAATGGCCGAGATTACGGCGGCGGGACGAATACCGCTGCTGGTTGGCGGAACCATGCTCTACTTCAAGGCGCTGCTGGAGGGGTTATCACCTCTGCCACCCGCGGATCCGGAAGTAAGAGCCAAGATTGAGCAGCAGGCGGCAGAGCAGGGATGGGACGTTTTGCACAAGCAACTGGCGGAGGTTGACCCGGTTGCCGCAGCACGGATTCATCCAAATGATCCGCAAAGGCTTTCCCGAGCACTGGAAGTTTTTTTCATTTCGGGTAAAACTTTAACGGAACTGACGCAAACGTCAGGAGACGCTCTGCCGTATCAGGTGCATCAGTTCGCCATCGCCCCGGCGAGCCGTGAACTGCTCCATCAACGAATTGAGCAGCGTTTTCATCAGATGTTAGCTTCAGATTTTGAAGCAGAAGTGCGGGCGCTTTTTGCCCGTGGAGATTTGCATACGGATATGCCTTCCATTCGTTGTGTGGGATACCGCCAGATGTGGTCGTATCTTGAAGGTGAGATTTCATACGATGAAATGGTTTATCGAGGTGTTTGCGCCACGAGACAGTTAGCGAAGCGCCAGATCACCTGGTTGCGCGGTTGGGAGGGGGTTCACTGGTTAGACAGTGAAAAACCGCAACAGGCGCTAAACGAAGTGATTGAGGTTATTGGTGATATCGCTCACTGAATGTGTACAATTGAGACGTATCGTGCGCAATTTTTCAGAATCGCAAGGTTCTAAGTACAAAACAAGCATATAAGGAAAAGATAGAATGGCTAAGGGGCAATCTTTACAAGATCCGTTCTTGAACGCATTGCGTCGGGAACGTGTTCCAGTTTCTATTTATTTGGTGAATGGTATTAAGCTGCAAGGTCAGATTGAGTCTTTCGATCAGTTCGTGATTCTGTTGAAAAACACGGTCAGCCAGATGGTCTACAAGCACGCTATTTCTACTGTTGTTCCGTCCCGTCCGGTATCTCATCACAGCAATAACGCTGGCGGCGGCACTGGCAGTAACTACCATCACGGCAGCAACGCGCAGGGTTCTTCAACGCCTGCGCAGGACAGCGACGATACCGAGTAAGGTTTCGGGCTGTTATCCACACGGGGAGCCAGCGATCCTGCGTTCCCCGCTGATCTTTTTAGAGAGGTTAACGCTTGTTTGACCGTTATGACGCCGGTGAGCAGGCGGTGCTGGTACACATCTATTTTTCGCAAGACAAAGATATGGAAGACCTCCAGGAGTTTGAAGCTCTGGTCTCTTCCGCCGGTGTCGAAGCAATGCAGGTGATTACCGGTAGCCGTAAAGCGCCGCACCCAAAGTATTTTGTTGGTGAAGGTAAAGCAGTTGAAATTGCGGATGCCGTAAAAGCAACCGGCGCGTCCGTCGTACTGTTTGACCATGCGCTGTCTCCGGCCCAGGAACGTAACCTGGAAGCTCTATGCGAATGCCGTGTTATCGATCGCACGGGGTTAATTTTAGATATTTTTGCTCAGCGTGCGCGAACCCACGAAGGTAAGCTGCAGGTTGAGCTGGCGCAGCTGCGCCATCTGGCGACGCGCCTGGTGCGTGGCTGGACCCACCTTGAAAGACAAAAAGGCGGGATTGGTTTGCGCGGTCCGGGTGAAACCCAGCTCGAAACTGACCGTCGTTTGCTGCGTGGCCGTATTACCCAGATCCTCTCACGTCTGGAACGCGTTGAGAAACAGCGTGAGCAGGGACGTCGGGCGCGAACGAAAGCCGACATCCCGACGGTGTCGCTGGTGGGGTATACCAACGCCGGTAAATCCACCCTGTTTAACCAGATTACAGAGGCCCAGGTTTATGCCGCAGACCAGCTGTTTGCGACCCTGGACCCTACGCTGCGACGTATTGACGTTGCTGACGTCGGTGAGACGGTGCTGGCGGATACCGTAGGCTTTATCCGCCACCTGCCGCATGACCTGGTAGCCGCGTTTAAAGCGACGCTGCAGGAGACGCGCCAGGCGACCCTGCTGCTGCACGTCATTGATGCAGCAGACGTTCGCGTGCAGGAGAACATCGACGCGGTAAACGTAGTGCTCGAAGAGATTGACGCACACGAAATACCAACGCTGTTGGTGATGAACAAGATCGATATGCTGGACGATTTCGAACCGCGTATCGACCGAGATGAAGAGAACAAACCGATTCGGGTCTGGCTTTCTGCCCAGACCGGTATCGGCGTGCCACTGCTTTTCCAGGCTTTGACAGAACGTCTATCCGGTGAGGTTGCCCAGCACACGCTGCGCTTGCCGCCACAGGAAGGCAGGCTGCGCAGCCGGTTTTATCAGCTTCAGGCGATAGAAAAAGAGTGGATGGAGGATGACGGCAGCGTGGGGATGCAGGTGCGTATGCCGATCGTTGACTGGCGTCGCCTCTGTAAACAAGAACCTGCGCTGGCGGACTATATCGTCTGACCAGAAAGGGGATGCCTGAATAATTCGCCCTTGCATAACAAATATGGAGCATATACATGGCGTGGAATCAGCCCGGTAATAACGGACAAGACCGCGACCCGTGGGGAAGCAGCAATAATCAAGGCGGCAACTCTGGGGGAAATGGCAACAAAGGTGGTCGCGAGCAGGGGCCGCCGGATCTGGATGATATCTTCCGCAAGCTGAGCAAAAAGCTTGGCGGCCTTGGCGGAGGTAAAGGTTCTGGCTCGGGTGGAAATTCTACTCAGGGGCCGCGCCCGCAAATGGGTGGCCGTATCGTGGGTATTGTGGCCGCTGCCGTGGTCATCATCTGGGCAGCCAGCGGGTTCTACACCATTAAAGAAGCGGAACGTGGCGTCGTGACCCGTTTTGGTAAGTTCAGCCACCTGGTTGAGCCGGGCCTGAACTGGAAACCGACCTTCATTGACAACGTAACCGCAGTCAACGTGGAGTCTGTACGTGAACTGGCGGCGTCCGGCGTGATGCTGACGTCTGACGAGAACGTCGTCCGCGTTGAGATGAACGTACAGTACCGCGTGACCGATCCTGAGCGTTATCTGTTTAGCGTGGCCAGTGCTGATGACAGCCTGCGTCAGGCGACCGACAGCGCCCTGCGTGGCGTAATCGGTAAGTACACCATGGACCGTATTCTGACCGAAGGTCGTACCGTTATTCGTAGCGATACCCAGCGCGAGCTGGAAGAGACCATTCGTCCATACAACATGGGTATTACCCTGCTGGACGTTAACTTCCAGGCCGCTCGTCCGCCGGAAGAGGTGAAAGCCGCATTTGACGACGCGATTGCCGCCCGTGAAAACGAACAGCAGTACATCCGTGAAGCAGAAGCTTATACCAACGAAGTTCAGCCACGTGCTAACGGTCAGGCGCAGCGTATTCTGGAAGAAGCGCGCGCATACAGAACCCGTACTATCCTGGAAGCACAGGGTGAAGTGGCTCGCTTCGCGAAAATCCTGCCGGAATATAAAGCGGCTCCGGAAATTACCCGCGAGCGTCTCTATATCGAGACCATGGAAAAAGTGCTGAGCCATACGCGTAAAGTGTTGGTGAACGACAGCAAAGGCGGAAACCTGATGGTACTGCCTCTGGACCAAATGCTGAAAGGCAGCTCAGCGCCGGCGAAAGCGGATAACAGCGGCGCCAGCAGCCTGCTGCGTCTGCCGCCAGCGTCATCAGGCAGCTCCAGCGCGAACACAACGCCTTCTTCGAACGATGGTGACATTATGGACCAACGCCGTGCTAACGCGCAGCGTAACGACTACCAGCGTCAGGGGGAATAAGGATGCGTAAGTCAGTTATTGCGATCATCATCATCGTACTGGTCGTACTTTACACCTCGATCTTCGTGGTGAAAGAGGGCGAGCGTGGGATCAAATTCCAGTTCAGCAGCGTCGTGCGTGATGGCGACAAGCGTCCGGTTATCTACGAGCCAGGCCTGCACTTCAAGGTGCCGTTCATTCAGTCAGTGAAAACGCTCGATGCGCGTATCCAGACCATGGATAACCAGGCCGACCGTTTCGTGACCAAAGAGAAGAAAGACCTGATCGTTGATTCCTACATCAAATGGCGTATCAGCGATTTCAGCCGCTACTTCCTTGCAACGGGCGGCGGCGACGTTTCTCAGGCAGAAGTTCTGCTGAAACGTAAGTTCTCTGACCGTCTGCGTTCTGAGATTGGCCGTCTGGATGTGAAAGACATCGTCACCGACTCCCGTGGTCGTTTGACCCTGGAAGTGCGTGATGCACTGAACTCCGGTTCTGCAGGCACCGAAGACGAAGTGGAAACCCCGGCAGCCGATGACGCGATTGCCAAAGCGGCTGAACGTGTTCAGGCTGAAACCAACGGTAAAGTACCGGTGATCAACCCGAACAGTATGGCTGCACTGGGTATCGAAGTGGTCGACGTGCGTATCAAGCAGATCAACCTGCCGGCAGAAGTGTCGGAAGCGATCTACAACCGTATGCGCGCCGAGCGTGAAGCGGTAGCCCGTCGTCACCGTTCACAGGGTCAGGAAGAGGCCGAGAAGCTGCGTGCAGCTGCGGACTACGAAGTGACCAAGACTCTGGCAGAGTCAGAGCGTCAGGGTCGTATCCTGCGCGGTGAAGGGGATGCCGAAGCGGCGAAACTGTTCGCTGATGCTTTCAGCCAGGATCCGGACTTCTACGCCTTTATCCGTAGCCTGCGCGCGTACGAGAACAGCTTCCAGAGCAATCAGGATGTGATGGTGCTCAGCCCGGACAGCGATTTCTTCCGTTATATGAAGACGCCGTCTAACGCAACGCGATAAACTCAGGCTCGTTTGAGTATTCAAACCACCGCTCTTAACGGAGCGGTGGTTTTCTTTTATAAGGATTAAAAATGAATTCAACGATCTGGCTCGCACTGGCGCTGGTTTTGGTGCTGGAGGGTCTTGGGCCGATGCTCTATCCGAAAGCCTGGCGTCGAATGATCGCGACGATGAGTCAGCTGCCGGATAATATTTTACGTCGTTTTGGCGGTGGTCTTGTGGTTGCCGGTATCGTTGTCTACTACATGTTGAGGAAAACGATTGGCTGATCAAAAAGTAGCCGTAACTGGCGTATTTTGAGGTCAAAAAGTGCTGTATATCTGAAAAAGCGATGGTAGAATCCATTTTTAAGCAATCGGTGATTTTGAAAAATGGGTAACAACGTTGTCGTACTGGGCACCCAATGGGGTGACGAAGGTAAAGGGAAGATTGTCGATCTTCTGACTGAACGTGCTAAATATGTTGTACGCTATCAGGGTGGTCATAACGCAGGCCATACTCTCGTAATCAACGGTGAAAAAACCGTCCTCCATCTTATTCCATCAGGTATTCTTCGCGATAACGTTACCAGCATCATCGGTAATGGCGTTGTGCTGTCTCCTGCTGCGCTGATGAAAGAGATGAAAGGCCTGGAAGACCGTGGTATCCCGGTTCGCGAGCGTCTGCTGCTCTCCGAAGCTTGTCCGCTTATTCTTGACTACCACGTGGCGCTGGATGTGGCGCGTGAAAAAGCGCGTGGCGCGAAAGCGATCGGTACCACCGGTCGCGGCATCGGCCCGGCTTATGAAGACAAAGTTGCACGTCGCGGTCTGCGCGTGGGCGATCTCTTCGACAAAGCAACCTTCGCTGAAAAACTGAAAGAAGTGATGGAATATCACAACTTCCAGCTGGTGAACTTCTACAAAGCTGACGCTGTTGACTACCAGAAAGTGCTGGATGACGTCATGGCGATTGCAGACATCCTGACCGGTATGGTTGTTGATGTCTCCGATCTGCTGGACCAGGCGCGCAAGCGTGGCGATTTCGTCATGTTTGAAGGTGCGCAGGGTACGCTGCTGGACATCGACCACGGTACATATCCGTACGTAACCTCTTCTAACACCACCGCAGGTGGCGTGGCGACCGGCTCTGGCCTGGGCCCACGTTATGTCGATTACGTTCTGGGTATCATCAAAGCTTACTCCACTCGCGTGGGTGCAGGCCCATTCCCGACCGAGCTGTTTGATGAAACCGGCGAGTTCCTGTGCAAGCAGGGTAACGAGTTTGGCGCGACCACCGGTCGTCGTCGTCGTACCGGCTGGCTGGATGCAGTTGCAGTGCGTCGTGCAGTGCAGATCAACTCCCTGTCTGGCTTCTGCCTGACCAAGCTGGACGTGCTGGACGGCCTGAAAGAAGTGAAAATCTGCGTAGGCTATCGTATGCCAGATGGCCGCGAAGTGACGACCACTCCGCTGGCAGCTGACGACTGGGAAGGCATTGAGCCAATCTACGAAACCATGCCGGGCTGGTCTGAGACCACCTTCGGTGTGAAAGAGCGTAGCGGTCTGCCGCAGGCGGCGCTGGATTACATCAAGCGTATTGAAGAACTGACCGAAGTGCCGATCGATATCATTTCTACCGGCCCGGATCGTACTGAAACGATGATCCTGCGCGACCCGTTCGACGCATAATGATGGTTTCGCCCGGCGGCGCTGCGCTTGCCGGGCCTACTAAACCCATCACAGGCCGGAAAGCCATGCGCATCCGGCTTTTTCGTCCTCCTTCCTCCTTTCAGTTCAAATAAATTAGCCGCCAACTATCTGGCTGGTTTATCATCATTAATGAATATCTCTGCGGTTTGACCGCGTTTTCCCTTTTCCTGAGGTTGATGTGCAGTTAACAAGTTTCACCGATTACGGCTTACGTGCGCTGATTTACATGGCGTCGTTACCCGATGGGAAGATGACCAGTATCTCTGAAGTCACAGAGGTCTACGGTGTGTCCCGTAATCATATGGTCAAAATAATCAATCAACTTAGCCGTGCCGGATACGTTACTGCCGTCCGAGGGAAGAATGGTGGGATCCGCCTTGGCAAACCGGCACAGAGTATTCGTGTTGGGGATGTGGTACGTGAACTGGAGCCGCTGTCTCTGGTGAACTGCAGCAGCGAGTTCTGCCACATTACGCCCGCTTGTCGCCTGAAACAGGCGCTTTCTCAGGCCGTGCAAAGTTTTCTCAAGGAACTGGATAACTACACGCTGGCCGATTTGGTTGAAGAGAATCAACCGCTTTATAAATTATTGCTGGTGGAATGAAGAAAATTTCCACCGGAGCTGACAACGGAGGAACCGACATGTCACATGATCCTTTCCAGGAACGCGAAGCCGAAAAATACGCGAATCCTATCCCCAGCCGCGAGTTCATCATTGAACACTTAACAAAACGCGAAAAGCCCGCCAATCGTGAAGAACTTGCCGTTGAATTAAACATTGAAGGTGAAGAGCAAATTGAAGCCCTTCGCCGCCGCCTGCGCGCGATGGAGCGCGACGGGCAGCTGGTCTTTACCCGCCGCCAGTGCTACGCGCTGCCGGAACGTCTCGACCTGCTGAAAGGCATCGTTATCGGTCACCGGGACGGCTTTGGCTTCCTGCGCGTGGAAGGCCGCAAAGACGACCTGTACCTCTCATCTGAGCAGATGAAGATGTGTATCCACGGCGATCAGATCCTGGCGCAGCCGCTGGGCGCTGACCGTAAAGGCCGCCGTGAAGCGCGCGTCGTGCGCGTTCTGGTACCGAAAACCAGCCAGATCGTTGGGCGCTACTTTACCGACGCGGGCGTGGGCTTTGTGGTGCCGGACGACAGCCGTCTGAGCTTCGACATTCTGATCCCACCTGAAGAGGTGATGGGCGCACGCATGGGCTTTGTGGTGGTGGTTGAACTCACCCAGCGTCCAACCCGTCGTACCAAAGCCGTCGGTAAAATCGTCGAAGTGCTGGGCGATAACATGGGCACCAGCATGGCCGTTGATATGGCGCTGCGCACCCATGAGATCCCCTACGTCTGGCCGAAAGCCGTTGAAGATCAGATCAAAGATCTGAAGGAGCAGGTGCCGGAAGAGTCCAAAGTGGGCCGCGTGGATCTGCGCGATCTGCCGCTGGTGACTATCGATGGCGAAGACGCCCGCGACTTCGATGACGCCGTTTTCTGCGAGAAAAAACGCGGCGGCGGCTGGCGCCTGTGGGTCGCCATTGCGGACGTGAGCTACTACGTTCGTCCACAAACCCCGCTGGATAACGAAGCGCGCAGCCGCGGTACGTCGGTCTACTTCCCGTCTCAGGTTGTGCCGATGCTGCCGGAAGTGCTTTCCAACGGCCTGTGCTCGCTGAACCCGCAGGTTGACCGCCTCTGTATGGTCTGCGAGATGACCATCTCCACCAAAGGGCGCTTAACCGGGTACAAATTCTACGAAGCGGTGATGAGCTCGCACGCGCGTCTGACCTATACCAAGGTCTGGCATATGCTGCAGGGCGACCAGGATCTGCGCGAGCAGTACGCGCCGCTGGTTAAACATATTGAAGAGCTGCATAACCTCTACAAAACGCTGGAACAGGCGCGCGAAGAGCGCGGGGGGATCTCGTTTGAGAGCGAAGAGGCGAAGTTCATCTTCAACGCCGAACGTCGTATCGAGCGTATCGAGCAGACCCAGCGTAACGATGCGCACAAGCTTATTGAAGAGTGTATGATCCTGGCAAACATCTCGGCGGCACGCTTCGTTGAGAAAGCCAAAGAGCCTGCGCTGTTCCGTATTCACGATAAGCCGACCACGGAAGCCATTACGTCGTTCCGCTCCGTGCTGGCTGAACTCGGTCTCGAGCTGCCCGGCGGCAACAAGCCAGAGCCGCGCGATTATGCCGAGCTGCTGGAATCCATTGGCGATCGTCCTGATGCAGAAATGCTGCAGACCATGCTGCTGCGCTCCATGAAGCAGGCGATTTACGACCCGGAAAACCGCGGTCACTTCGGCCTGGCACTGCAGTCCTACGCGCACTTTACGTCGCCGATTCGTCGTTACCCTGACCTTTCTCTGCACCGTGCGATCAAGTATCTGCTGGCGCAGGAGCAGGGCCACAAAGGGAACACCACCGAAACCGGCGGTTACCACTACTCCATGGATGAAGTTCTCCAGCTGGGCCAGCATTGCTCCATGGCCGAGCGCCGTGCTGATGAAGCGACGCGCGACGTGGCGGACTGGCTGAAGTGTGACTTTATGCTGGATCAGGTGGGTAACGTCTTTAAAGGCGTGATTGCCAGCGTGACCGGCTTTGGCTTTTTCGTCCGTCTGGACGAGCTGTTTATCGACGGCCTGGTGCACGTCTCCAGCCTGGATAACGACTACTACCGTTTCGATCAGGTTGGCCAGCGTCTGATTGGCGAATCGGGCGGCCAGACCTATCGCCTGGGCGATCGCGTGGAAGTGAAGGTTGAAGCCGTAAATATGGACGACCGTAAAATCGACTTCAGCCTGATCTCCAGCGAGCGCGCCCCGCGTAACGTCGGCAAAACCGAGCGTGAAAGGGCGAAAAAAACCGGTAACGGCAAGCCGGGCGGCGGTAAACGTCGTCAGGCGGGCAAGAAGGTGAACTTCGAGCCGGACAGCGCCTTCCGCGGCGAGAAGAAACAGAAGCCGAAGGCGGCCAAGAAAGAGGCTCGCTCAGAGAAAAAGCCTTCCGCTAAAACGCAAAAAATAGCTGCTGCGACCAAAGCGAAGCGCGCAGCGAAAAAAAATACCGCGCAGTAATTTCGTCCCCATAACCCCTTTCCGCTGAAAGGGGTTATTCTTTTTTGCCGTAAGTCATTCCAGAACAGAATAGATAGCGGCCTTATCAACCCGTTTTCCCTGCTTATTCATTTTCCGGTAATCGTTATTTATTATTTTTGATTAGCGGTGTTAGTCAGATGTGTATAGTGAATTTCACTTTTACAAAGCCCCCTTTTTAGCAAGGAGCGTTTATGCATCTGGCCCGTTTCCCCCGAATTTCACTCGGTCATTTTCCTACGCCGCTGGAACCGTTAAATAATTTAACCCAATTATTAGGCGGGCCTAAAATATGGATTAAACGCGACGATGCAACGGGCCTTGCAAGCGGCGGGAATAAAACCCGCAAGCTGGAATTTCTGTTGGCGGATGCGCTGCAGCAAAAGGCCGATGTCATCGTGACGCAGGGCGCGACCCAGTCTAACCACGTACGTCAAACGATTGCCGGTGCCGCACGCCTTGGCCTGCAGGCAAAAGCGCTGCTGGAAAAACGCGTGACTGATTTTGGTGAGGATTATCAGCGCTCGGGCAACGTGCTGCTGGATACCCTTTTGGGCGGCGAGATTGTCGCCCATCTGCCGGGCGGTACCGATATGCAAAAGGCGATGGAAGAGTACGCCGCAACGCTTCGCGAAAAGGGCCACCGTCCGTACGTTATTCCTGGCGGAGGTTCGAACCCCATCGGGGCGCTGGGCTACGTCGCCTGTGCGGAGGAGCTGCTGTACCAGTCATCAGAGCGTCGCTTGCGCATCGATCACGTTGTCCATGCGACCGGCAGTACCGGCACGCAGGCGGGGCTGGTCGCGGGGTTCACCGCCACCAACAGCCATATCCCGGTGCTCGGCATCAGCGTGCGCGCACCCAAGGATAAACAGGAAGAGAACGTCTGGAATCTGGCATCCAGAACGCTGGATCTGCTGGGCGTGCCGGGGGAATTGTCGCGGCATGCGGTCGTCGCAAACAGTGATTATGTCGGTGACGGATACGGCCTGCCGACGGAGGGCACGCTTGAAGCATTGAGGCTGCTGGCCCGCCATGAAGGTATTCTGCTCGATCCGGTTTACTCCGCAAAAGGGATGGCGGGACTTATCGATCTGATCCGCAAAGGCCACTTCCGCCAGGATGAAAATATTGTCTTTATCCACACGGGTGGGTCAGCAGGGCTGTTTGGCTATCGTCAGGTGCTGGAGCATGGCTAAGCCCTTCCTGCTTGGCGTACTGGGCGGTATGGGCCCCCTTGCGACGCTGGATTTTCTGCGCCGCCTGCTGGAGGCTACGCCTGCGCAGAGCGATCAACAGCAGATCCCAACGGTCGTGTGGAATGTACCGCAAATTGCCGATCGCCAGAAGGCGCTGGCGGGTACGGGGCCGTCGCCCTTGCCGCAGCTTCTTCACGCAGTCGAGAAACTTAACCAGGCGGGGGCAAGCCATATCGCAATCCCCTGTAATACGGCCCACCACTGGTACGACGCGCTGAGTGAAGCCAGCAGCGCTCCTGTTCTGCATATCGTTGATGCGACGCTGGATGCGCTGTCACGGGCTGAGGAAAAACCTCAGCGGGTTGGCGTCATTGCTACTAAAGGCACGCTGGACGCGGGCTGGTATCAAGAACGACTGGCTGCGCAGTCTATTGAGGTCGTCGTGCCGACGCCTGAGGAGCTGGCCCAATGGTTTGTACCGGGCTGCTACGCGGTAAAGCGTGGCGCGCTGGTTGAGGGCGGTGAGCTGCTGGCGCTGCAGGCCAACGCATTGTTTGCCCGCGGCGCGCAAAAGCTGGTGCTGGCCTGTACCGAAGTGCCTGTTGCGCTGGAGGCGGCCAGGGCACCGTTTCGTCATCTCACCTGGGATCCGGCTCAGGCGCTGGCAGAACGATGTTCGCAGCTATGGCAAACCCGCACGCCCTTTAATTAGAACACCGTCCGTTACGCTCGCGGACATTATATTCAGATCAATCACAGGATAAATAAAATGAAAAAAAGTCTCTGCTTATTAATTGCAGCGGGCGGGCTATGGGCAAATATGAGTTTTGCCGATTCACCTGCTGAAGTTCGCGTGGCATATAGCGGCGGTTCTCAGGTATTAATGCTGGCAAAAGCCGATGGCTCTCTTGATAAAGCGTTAAACAGTAAAGTGAAGTGGGTGCAATTTGCATCGGGTGCCGATGCGCTTAATTATTTTGCCAGCAACGCGATTGATATTGCCAATTTTGGATCCAGTCCAGCGACGGCAGGTATTGTCCGCAAATTGCCGGTCGAGATTATTGGCGTATCGGGCGTGATAGCCAGCTATGAACGTCTGATCGGTAAAGATGGCATTGTGAAAATTAATGACATTGAAGGTAAGCGTGTCGCCTACCCGCCCAACTCTACGGCTCAGTATGCTCTCGAAGCCGCGATCGGCGTGAACAAACTGGATCGCAGCAAAATCACGTTACTGCCGCTGCGTCCTGCAGAAATGGTCGCGGCATGGAAGCGTGGTGACATTGATGCTGGCTACGTCTGGGCACCGTTTGCGCAGGAGCTGGAGGCGTCGGGTGGGCACCAGGTCTTTGCCACCAAGGATCTGCAGAAAGATGGCTATCTGATCTACAACAACTATGTGGTACGCAAAGCCTTTGCTGAGAAGTACCCAGAAGCGGTCACTGCGTTCCTTCGCGTGCATCAGCAGAAGGTCAATGAGTTTAAGAAAGACCCGGAGCGTGCGGCAGGCATTGTTGCAAAAGAAGTGGGGGCACCGGTTACCACGGCGGCAAATACGCTGGGCGGGCTGGAGTACCCAACGCTTGCCCAGCAGGGTACTGCGGACTGGCTGGGTAATGGTACCCAGACCACCGACAGCGGTATCGGCAAGGCCTTAACCAAAACCTCCAGCTTCCTCGCCGGTATCGGCGAAATCCGCAAGCGCGATATCCCTGCAAACTGGGATACCGCCATTGATTCTCGCTATATCCGTGATGCGGCGGTGGCGGCGCAATGAGATTGAGTCAGCATATCGCCATCAGCGTCGTGTCGGTGGCGGTTTTCTTTATCGTCTGGCAGGTGGCGGCAACGCAGCAGTGGGTCGATCCGCTGCTGTTACCGTCGCTAACGGACATTGGTTTGACGACCGAAGAGCTGCTTGCCGATGGCTATCGTCAGGTACCGCTCTGGGAACACATTGCGGTGAGCCTCGCCCGAGCGCTGAGCGCTTTTACCGTGGCGATTATCATTGGTATTCCGCTGGGGTTACTGATGGGGCTGTCTGACGGCCTGGCGGCGGTACTTAATCCTTTCGTTCAGTTTCTGCGTCCTTTACCAAAAATTGCACTCATCCCCCTGGCCGTCGTGTGGCTTGGGATTGGCGAGGCCTCCAAATTCTTCCTGATCTTCATTGCCACGTTTTTAAGCGTGGTCGTGGGGGCATCGGCAGCGGTTGAGCGCATTGGTCGTTCACGTATTCGCGTGGCGCAGACGCTGGGAGCTTCCCGCAGACAAATCTTCATGCGTGTCGTCCTCCCGGATGCGCTGCCGGACCTTTTCACCACCGTCAGGCTCTCCATTGGCATTGGCTGGACGTCATTGATTGCCGCGGAGATGGTCGCAGCCAGTTCCGGCCTGGGCTGGATGGTCATCAACGCCAGCTCTTATTTGCGCACCGATATCGTCATGCTCGGCATTTTGCTGCTGGGCGGCATTGGCTATCTCCTGGATTTATTACTGCTGGGGCTACAGCGCCTGACGGTGCCCTGGGCGGGGAAAGAATAATGAGTGCTATCACCCTTGAAAACGTATCGCTCTCTTTCGCGGCGAAACCCCAGCCGTTTACGGTGCTGGAAGATATCAATCTGAGCCTGAACAGCGGTGAGTTTGTGGTTCTGCTTGGGCCGTCTGGCTGCGGTAAATCCACCATTCTGAACCTTGTCGCTGGGTTTAATAAGCCAGACCGGGGGCGGGTGGCTGCTGGCGGAAAAGAGATCGGCAGGCCTGGCCCCGATCGCGGAATGATATTCCAGCAGCCCAACCTGTTCCCGTGGCTCTCGGTGCTGGAAAACGTCACGTTTGGCCCACGTCTGGGCAAATATCGTAAGGACGAAACCAATGCCCTGGCGCAGACGTGGCTTGAGCGCGTGGGTCTGAAAGGCTTTGAACATCATGCGCCCTGGCAGCTTTCTGGCGGTATGAAGCAGCGCGTGGCGCTCGCTCGCGCCTGGCTCCCCGGCCCGGAAGTGCTGCTGCTGGATGAACCATTCGGCGCGCTGGATGCGCAAACCCGGCTGATGATGCAGGAGTTGCTGCGCGAGGCGTGGCTGTCCACCGGCACCACGCTGCTCTTCGTCACGCACGATGTGGAAGAGGCGCTTTTTTTGGCTGACCGCATTCTGATCATGTCGGCAAAACCGGGAAAAATCGTTGATGAGATCGTTCTGCCCTTTGGGCGGGAGCGAGATATCGAAACGCTGGCGGAACACCCTTCCTATAGCGAGATCAAGCATCACGTCCTGCATCGGGTACGCCAGGAGGCGAAGCGGCACTTACGTTAACCACAGTTCCCGGTGTCGGGAATGAATCAACCGTCATGACTAAGGTGGAAGCAATGAGCAATAGCGAGTTACGAGACCGTCTTGAAACAAGTATTCAACAGCACCGGGACGAGTATGTGGCGATAGCCAAAGATATTCACGCCCACCCTGAAACCGGCAATAACGAGTATTACGCCAGCGGACAGCTTACAAAGCTGCTGGAAAAACAGGGTTTTGCCGTCACGCTTAACGTCGCCGGTCATGAAACGGCTTTTTATGCGGTGAAGGAGAGCGGCAGGCCCGGCCCGACTATCGCGTTCCTGGCGGAATACGATGCGCTTATTGATATCGGGCACGCCTGTGGTCACAACATCATTGGGGTTACCAGTATTGCTGCCGCGATTGCGCTTAGCGAAATGCTGGACGCGACGGGGGGCAAGGTCGTGGTACTCGGTACGCCTGCAGAAGAGGGCGGGCTGCGTGGTAAAGGCGGTCCAAACGGTAACGTGAAAGCCCGCTTCGTGGAGCATGGCTTCCTTAACGATGTCGATGTGGCACTGATGGTCCACCCCGCGGGGAAAACGCGATTGTCCGGCCCGTCGCTGGCGAATAACCACCTCTACTTCCATTTCTATGGCAAACCTTCCCACGCGGGTAGCTCACCGCATAAAGGGGTGAACGCGCTGGATGCGCTGGTGTTGCTCTATAACGGCATCAGCGTTCTGCGCCAGCAGCTGCCGGATGGCATCCGCGTTCACGGCATTATCACCAACGGCGGTCAGGCTCCGAATGTGATCCCGGAGTATGCGTCGGCGCACTATTACATTCGTGCCCATACCCGTGAAGAGGTGGTCGCGCTTGAGCCACGCATTCGTGCCATTGCGGATGGCGTTGCGCTGGCAACCGGTACCACGGTCAAGATTGAGCATCAGGTTGGGCCACGTGATTTCAACATCAACCACACGCTGAACGGTGTACTGCTGGAAGAATTCACCGCCGCAGGGGAGACGGTCGAGCTGAAGGAAAAAGAGGGATTGGGCTCAACCGATGCCGGCGATGTCAGCCATGCGGTACCGACAGCGCATCCTTACATCAAGATTGGCCCCGATGAATTGATTGGTCACACCGTGGCATTCCGCGAGGCCGCTAACTCAGTACAGGGCTATGACGCGCTGGTGACAGGCGCGCAGGTGCTGGCCCGAACCGGGCTGCGGCTGTTAACCGATGCAGCGCTGCTGCAGGAAGTGAAAGACGAATTTGCCGGGCAAACCGCCGCCACGCAAGCTGCATGACCTTAACCGGAGCACCATAACAATGAAAATGCTGTTTTCTGCCGCCGCACTCATGCTGGCGGTGGCTTTACCCCTGGGAAGCGCACAGGCCGAGAGTATCGACCGTGACGCCGTGCTGAATATTGCCTACGGAAACCGGCCTGGAACGCTGGATCCTTATCTGACGACCAATAACGCCACCTCAGACGTGGACAGGCATATTTTCGAAACGTTGTTCACCATCAACGCCAAATTTGAGCCTGTACCAGAGCTGGTGGAAAGCTACACCCTGAGTGACGATCGCAAAACCTACACCTTTGTATTGCGTGACGGGATCCATTTTCATGACGGACAACCGCTGACTGCGGATGACGTTGTGGCTTCAATGAATCGCTGGCTGGCAGTTTCCACACAGGGGAAAGCGAATTTGCCCGGCGTGCAGTTCAGTAAGGTGGATGATAAAACCGTCACCTTTACGCTTCCTTCCCCGTCACTGATTACGCTAAACGTGCTGGCAGACGTGAAGAACATCGCCGCTATTATGCCGAAACGCATTATTGATGAGGCCAACAGCAGCAAGAAGCCCGTGACCGAGCTAATTGGCACCGGCCCTTACAAACTGGCGGAGTTCAAACCCGGTGATTTTCTGCACTTAACCCGTTATGACCAGTATCAGTCCCGCAAGGAGCCTGCAAGCGGTCTATCGGGCGAGAAGAAAGCGGATGTGAAGGACATCTGGTTCCGCTACATCACCGATGAATCCACTCGCCTGGCCGGGGCGATGACCGGGGAATACGATCTGGTATTCCAGCTGCCGAAGGACAATATCGACACGCTCAGCAGCGTGCCGGATCTGTCGCTCTTCCAGCCCAAAAGCGGCGGCTCGCTCATTACCTACCTGTTCAATAAAAACCAGGGGCCGTTTGCCAATGTGAAGCTGCGCCAGGCATTCAACCTCGCGCTTAATGTCCATCAAACGCTGCTGGCGGGCTACAGCGATCCGCGTTTCTTTAAGGAAGATCCGTCACTGGGCTTCCCTGAACAGGTGGACTGGTACAGCGAGGCCGGTAAGCCTTTCTGGAACCAGCATCGGCTCGACGAGGCGCGCGCGCTGGTGAAAGCCTCGGGCTACAACGGTGAAGAAGTGGTAATCATCGCCACGAAAGAATATGCAGAGTTGTATAACCTGGCGATTGTGGCTCAGCAGGTGCTGAAGCAGATTGGCGTGAAGTCACGTCTTGACGTCTACGACTGGCCGACCGTTCTGCAGCGCCGCCAGGATCCGAAAAACTTCGACCTTTGTGCGCTGGAGTTCTCCATGCGTCAGGTGCTGCATCAATATCCCTTCCTCGATTCTCGCGCGAAGTTTCCCGGGCTGAGCAACAACCCGGAGATCGATAACGTGCTGGATGAAATTAAGCAGGCACCGTCACTGAAAGAGGCGAAACCGCTGGTGGATCGGCTGAATACCCTGAGCTGGCAATATCTGCCGGTCATTGTGCTGGGCCGCACTACGCCGGATGCGGTGGCGCTAAAAGCCAATGTAAAAGGCTATCAGGACCTGATTGGCCCTATTTTATGGAACGTGAGCGTGACGAAACCCTGACGGGAGAAGGCGATGAGAAGATACCTTTTTCACCGCCTGCTGGCACTCCTGCCGGTGCTGCTGGTGGTGTCGGTAGTGGTGTTTTGCTTGATTCATCTCGCGCCGGGCGATCCGGCGCTGGTGATCCTGGGGAATGATGCCAGTCCTCAGGATATTGCCGCGCTGCGCCAGCTGATGGGGCTGGATCGGCCCCTGCTGGTGCAGTTCTTCAGCTGGTTTGGCGAGATCCTGACCGGGGATTTGGGCCATTCCCTGTTTTTAAATACCAGCGTTATGTCGCTCTTTTTACAGCACCTGACGCCGACGCTGGCGCTGGCATTGTATGCTCAACTCATTGCGCTCATTCTGGGGCTGGCGGGGGGCGTGATAAGCGCCTGGCAACATGGCGGCATCACGGATCGCATTATTCGTATGCTGGCGACGTTTGGCATGTCGGTTCCGGGTTTTTTGCTTGGCCTTGTCCTCATCTTCTTCTTTGCCGTCCAGCTGCGCTGGTTTCCGGTGGTGGGGTATCGCTCTACCAACGATGATTTCTGGCTTAACGTCTGGTACCTGACCTTACCTGCTATCGCGCTGGGACTCCGCATCGCCGCACTGATTGCCCGCATGACCCGTGCCGTGATGCTGGATGTATTGCAAGAGCCTTTTATCAACACGGCACGGGCAAAGGGCGTCCCGGAGTGGCTTGTGCTTTTACGGCACACGCTCAAAAACAGCCTGATCCCCATACTGACCATCTGCGGTGAATCCTTCGCGTCGCTGATAACCGGCACGATCGTGATTGAAAGCGTGTTCGGTATTCCTGGCGTGGGATCGCTCATTGTCGATTCGATCGAGCGGCGCGACGTGACGGTGATCCAGGGCGTGGTTCTGCTGATCACCGTTTGCTACGTGTTGATCAACCTGGCAGTGGATCTTCTGAACTATCTTGCCGATCCGCGCCTGTCCGTCGACGGAGGAGAAAAATGATTACCTTCAGAAATCCGGGGCTTTTAATTTGGCCCGCCGTGCTGGCCGCCATTGTGCTGCTGTCATTTTTTGCCAGCCTGGTAAGCCCTTACGATCCCTACAGCCTAGATCCGTTAAGCCGGTTGACCCCTCCCTCTGCGGAACACTGGTTCGGCACCGATAACTTCGGGCGGGATCTCTTTGTCCGTGTGGCGTTGGCGGTGCGCGTGTCGCTCTCGGTGGGCGCAGCGGTAGCGGTGATAGCGGGCGTGACGGGGATGATCGTCGGGCTACTGTGCGCCTGGTATCGCCCGGTAGACAGGATCCTGATGCGCGTCTGTGATGGTCTTTTTGCCTTTCCGTCTTTGCTGCTGGCGATCGCCATTGTCGGCGTCCTCGGACCAAATATCGCCAACGTGGTGCTGGCGCTATCGTTGGTATACGTGCCGTCGGTTGCTCGGGTGATCCGAGGGGCGGCCATGGTGATCAAGGAGAAGAACTTTATTGAAGCCCTGCGCGCACAGGGGGCATGTGCCTCGCGCATTATCTGGCTGCACCTTTTGCCTAACGTCATCTCGCCGTTTATCGTGCAGGTCAGCTGGGTGTTTTCGGTGGCCATTCTTACCGAAGCAGCCTTGAGCTTTCTCGGTTCCGGCGTGCCAGCCCCGATGCCAAGCCTGGGCAACTTATTACTCGAAGGAAAGGCCGTAATCTTCACCGCCTGGTGGATGACCTCCTTTCCGGGGATCGCCATTGTGCTGCTGATCCTCGGTTTAAATATTATTGGCGACGACCTGCGAGACAGCGCTGACCCGAGCCTTAACCCTCTGCCTCGCCGCGTGTTGCGTCTGCTTAAACAGGGAGGACGCCATGGCTGAAGCCTTACTTGAGGTGAAGAACCTTGAGGTCACATTCGCGACGAGAATGGGCGTTGTCTCTCCGGTGCGCGGCGTTTCTTTCCGGGTAAATACCCATGAAACTCTCGGCATCATCGGGGAATCTGGCTGCGGCAAGAGCGTGACTGCTCAGGCGTTAATGGGGCTGCTTTCATCCCGCACCAGCCGGGTTGAGGGAGAGGTTATTCTGGGGGGAACGGCGCAGCACTCGCTGTCGGCAAAAGTACGCCGCCAACGGAGTGGGCGAGAGATGGCGATGATTTTCCAGGATCCGCTCGCCAGCCTTAATCCGGTGATGACCATCGGTGCTCAAATTGATGAAAGTCTGCGGCTGCATACATCTCTTAACCGCTCTCTGCGTCAGCAGAAAACGATCGGCCTGTTGACCCAGGTCGGTATTGCCGATCCTGCCCGCTGCGCCAATGCCTGGCCGCATGAGCTTTCAGGCGGAATGCGCCAGCGCGTAATGATCGCCATGGCGATTGCGAGCTCTCCTTCGCTGCTGATTGCTGACGAACCGACTACCGCGCTGGATGCCACCATTCAGGCGCAGATCCTCGATTTACTCGACGAACTTAAGCAGCAGACGGGCATGGGGATTGTCATTATCACCCACGATTTAAGCGTCGTGGCGCGGCTTTGCCAGCGCGTGGTCGTACTGTATGCCGGACAGGTTGTTGAAGAGACTGATGTTCATACGCTCTTTGCACAACCGCGCCATCCTTATACCCGCGCGCTGCTGGCTGCTCGTCCTTCGGCGGACCATCCTCCCAAAACACCGCTGGCCGAAATCAGCGGTCAGGTACCGTCATTACATGCATTTCCTTCAGGATGTAGCTACGCCGATCGCTGCCCGCTGGCGCAGCCCCGCTGCCGCGCGCAGGCCCCCGAGCTGCAGACGGTGGGATACAAGGCACAGCAGGTTCGCTGCTGGCGGGCCGAGGAGACAGGAGCGGCTGGATGACGATACCACTATTAAGCGTGAACAATTTGTCGAAAATATTCCATCGCCGCGGGCAACAGGTGCATGCGGTGGATAACGTCAGCTTTACCCTGAACGCGGGTGAAACCTGGGCGCTGGTCGGTGAGTCTGGCAGCGGTAAGAGCACTATCGGCCGTCTTGTGCTGGGGCTAACCTCGGCCAATGCCGGCGACGTCGCGTTTGAAGGGCGTTCGCTGACAGGACTGAATAGCGCAGGATGGCGCAGCGTGCGCCGCGACATGCAGATGATTTTTCAGGATCCCCTCTCGTCGCTCGACCCTAAACGCACCGTGGGCTATAGCCTTGAAGAGCCGCTGACGATTCACGGCATAGGCAATCGAAAAGCGCAGGTTGCTCATATACTCGAGCAGGTTGGCCTGCGCCCCCAGGATGCCGCCCGTTATCCGCATGAGTTTTCTGGCGGCCAGCGCCAACGGATCGGTATTGCCCGGGCGCTGATACTCAAGCCGAAACTGATTGTTTGCGATGAGCCGGTTTCAGCGCTTGATGTCTCCATTCAGTCGCAGATCCTGAATCTGCTTATGCGGCTACAGAAGGAGCATGGGCTGGCCTATCTCTTTATTTCCCACGATCTCAACGTTGTCAGGCATATAGCGGACAGGGTCGGGGTGATGTACCGGGGATCGCTGGTTGAACAGGGCGAGACGGCGCAGCTCTTTAATGCACCTCAGCATGCGTATACGCGCTATCTGCTGGATGCCATTTTGCCCGCCCATCCCGTAAAGGAGGAGGAAACGCGCGTGGTTGCCAACGGGTAAAAACTGTCAGGGTCGATTTGAACGCCGGGTCGGTTATAATAGGCGCAAGCGATCTCTGTCACGACCCAATTTAACCCGGCGCACACCGCCTAAAACGAGTAAGTTCAATGAGTGAAATGATTTACGGCATCCACGCGGTGCAGGCCCTTCTCGAGCGCGCACCGGAGCGTTTTCAGGAAGTCTTTATTCTGAAAGGGCGTGAAGATAAGCGTCTGATGCCGCTGATCCACGCGCTGGAGGCGCAGGGCGTGGTGATCCAGCTGGCGAACCGCCAGTTCCTGGATGAGAAAAGCGAAGGCGCGGTTCACCAGGGCATTATTGCGCGCGTGAAGCCGGGCCGTCAGTATCATGAGAACGATCTGCCGGATCTGATTGCAGAGCTGGAAAACCCGTTCTTCCTGATCCTCGATGGGGTTACCGATCCGCATAACCTCGGCGCGTGCCTGCGCAGTGCAGATGCGGCGGGCGTGCACGCGGTGATTGTGCCGAAAGATCGCTCCGCACAGCTGAACGCAACGGCGAAGAAAGTGGCCTGCGGCGCGGCGGAAAACGTCCCGCTGATCCGCGTGACCAATCTGGCGCGCACCATGCGCCTGCTGCAGGAAGAGAACGTCTGGATTGTCGGTACCGCCGGTGAAGCGGACCATACTCTGTACCAGAGCAAAATGACCGGCCGTCTGGCGCTGGTGATGGGCGCGGAAGGCGAAGGTATGCGTCGCCTGACCCGCGAGCACTGCGATGAGCTGATCGGCATCCCAATGGCGGGCAGCGTGTCGTCCCTGAACGTTTCCGTTGCGACGGGCATCTGCCTGTTTGAAGCGGTACGTCAGCGGGGAGAGTAAACAGCAGGGCCGTCCACAGGACGGCCTTTAGTGTTTTCTCCCTCTCCCCGTGGGAGAGGGCCGGGGTGAGGGCACCAGACGGTGACAAACTCACTCCTCCAGCGACCGCAAATGGTCATCCTTTCTCAGCGTCATCAGCGCAAAGATACTCACCACCGCCGTCGCCATCACGTAATAGGCCGGAATATCCAGGTTTCCCGTCTGCTTAATCAGCCCGGTAATGATTAATCCCGCACATCCCGAGAAAATCGCGTTCGACAGGGAATAAGCCAGCCCAAGCCCGGTATAGCGTACGCGCGTCGGGAACATCTCCGAGAGCATTGCCGGACCCGGTCCGGCCAGCATCCCTACCAGCCCACCCGCAATCAATACCACAACGGCTTTTACCGCCAGCGTGCTGGACTCCGCCTGCAGAATTTTCAGCAGCGGCAGGGCAAGGATCAGCAATAGCGCGGTGGCGATAATCATCACCGTGCGGCGCCCGATCCTGTCGCTCAGGATCCCCGACGGAATGATGGTGAGCGCAAACCCGATATTGGAAATTACCGCAATCAGCAGCGCCTGGTTAAAACCGGTATGCAGCGCCGACTGCAGATAGGTCGGCATAATCACCAGATAGGTATACCCCGCCGCAGACCAGACCATCACGCGGCCTATCCCCATCACGATAGCCTTGAGCGTGGCGACGGTATCCGCCCGTGCCGCGACCGGTTTCTCCTGCTGCTGTACAAAGCTTGGCGTCTCTTCCATGCTCACCCGCAGCCACAGGGCAACTACCCCCATGGGCAGTGCCAGGAAGAAAGGAATGCGCCAGCCCCAGTCGTGCAGTGCTTCTGGCGTGAGGATCGCGGAGAGCAGCGCCACGATGCCTGCACCCGCCAGTAACCCGAGTGCCACGGTAAAGGACTGCCACGCGCCATAGAGCCCACGCTTGCCGCGCGGGGCGAACTCCGTCATCAGCGAGACTGCGCCGCCGTATTCGCCACCCGCAAATAGCCCCTGCAGGATGCGAAGCAGCGTGACGATCAGGGGGGCGGCAATGCCAATGCTGGCGTAGACCGGCACAAGACCGATGGCGGCGGTCGCCAGCGTCATTAGCACCAGTACGATAATGAGCGTGGGCTTACGGCCAATCCTGTCGCCAATGCGGCCAAAGACTACGGCTCCCAGCGGGCGGAAGAAAAAGGCGATGGCAAACGAGGCGTAGGTGAGGATCAGGCTGGTGAGCCCCGTTTCCCCTTCAAGCTGGAAGAAGTTTTTCGCAATGACGGTTGCCAGAAAACCGTAAACCGCGAACTCGTACCACTCGATGAAATTACCAATGGAGCCTGCAATTAATGCACGCTTGTGCGCGTCCTGTTGCATGACAATCCTCACAGAAAGGGGGTAAGAATAAATTATTCAACAAAATCTAAGTATTAAAATAGTTTATTCTTATGTTCTGTGAGCTGTTTCACGAACGATATCAGCGGGATCGCCACGGTGTGACCCCCCTCCCATGCGGCGGGCGCGCGGTCTGTCCATACTTACCTTCAATTGCCACTGAAGGAGGGACACAGCATGCACTGGCAGACGCATACCGTTTTCAACCAACCCGCTCCACTTTCTAACAGCAACCTTTTCCTCTCGGACTGTGCGCTTCGTGACGCCGTAAGCCGTGAAGGCGCCGGATGGGATATCGAACTTCTTGCCAGCATTGGCCAGCAGCTGGGCACGGCGGAATCGCTGGAGCTGGGCAGGCTGGCAAACGTGAACCCGCCGGAATTATTGCGCTACGACGCCATGGGCGAACGGCTGGACGACGTCCGTTTTCACCCCGCGTGGCACCTGCTGATGCAGGGGCTTTGCGCCAACCGCGTTCATAACCTGGCCTGGGAAGAGGAGGCGCGGAAAGGCGCGTTTGTCGCCAGGGCTGCTCGCTTTGTGCTGCATGCGCAGGTGGAAGCGGGCACGCTTTGCCCCGTCACCATGACCTTTGCCGCCGCGCCTCTGCTGCTGCAGGCGCTCCCCAACGCTTTCCATGACTGGCTTACACCGTTGTTGAGCGATCGCTACGATCCTCATCTCGCGCCGGGCGCGCAAAAGCGCGGCCTGCTGATTGGCATGGGAATGACGGAAAAGCAGGGCGGCTCGGACGTGCTCAGCAATACCACCAAAGCGGAAAAATGCAGTGACGGCAGCTATCGGCTGGTGGGACATAAGTGGTTTTTCTCCGTCCCCCAAAGCGATGCGCATCTGGTGCTGGCACAGGCAAAAGGCGGTTTATCCTGCTTTTTTGTCCCGCGATTTTTACCCGACGGGCAACGCAACGCCGTGCGGCTGGAGCGTCTGAAAGACAAGTTGGGCAACCGCTCCAACGCCAGCAGCGAAGCGGAGTTTCTCGATGCCTCCGGCTGGCTGCTGGGGGAAGAGGGCGAAGGGGTGCGACAGATCCTCAAAATGGGCGGCCTGACGCGCTTTGACTGCGCGCTGGGGAGCCACGGGCTGATGCGTCGTGCGCTGTCCGTGGCGCTGTACCATGCGCATCAGCGACAGACGTTTGGCAAAAACCTTATCGAACAGCCGTTAATGCGCGAAGTCTTAAGCCGAATGGCCCTGGTGCTGGAAGGGCAAACGGCGCTGCTGTTCCGCCTGGCCCGCGCGTGGGACAAGCGCGCCGATCCGCAAGAGGCGGCATGGGCGCGGCTGTTCACCCCTGCGGCAAAATTTAGCGTGTGCAAAGCAGGTATCCCATTTGTTGCAGAGGCGATGGAAGCGCTGGGCGGGATTGGCTACTGCGAGGAGAGCGAGCTTCCGCGGCTTTACCGTGAGATGCCGGTCAACAGTATCTGGGAGGGGTCAGGCAACATCATGTGCCTGGACGTGCTGCGCGTGCTGGCGAAGCAGCCCGGTATGCTCGACCTGCTTGCCGATGATTTTGCTCAGGTAAAAGGGCAAGACAGACACTTCGATCGCAGCTGGCGACAGCTCCAGCAAAAACTGCGTAAACCGCAGGAGGCGCAGGGCAGGGAGATAACTCTGCAGCTCTTTTTACTGGGGGCCGGCAGCCAGATGCTGCGGCACGCATCGCCGCCCGTCGCGCAGGCATGGTGCCAAATGATGCTGGACGGGCGTGGCGGAACGCTGATGAGCGCGCAGGTGCAGAATGACCTGCTGCTGCGCGCCACGGGCAGAGTCGGCTAGCCTTTTAGCTGGAACAGGCTCACCAGATGGGTGAGGTGTGAACCTTTCTCGCGCAGCGTTTGTGCGGTCTGCTCGCTGCGTGAAACGCGGTCGGCGTTGATGTGCGACGCTTCGCCGATGTGCGTCATGGCGAGATTCACCTGACCGATCCCAGCGGATTGCTCGCGGGAGGCGTGGTTGATCTCGGTGACCAGCTGGCTGATGTTATCGATATGAACAATGATGGAATCCATCGCCAGACGCGTCTGCTCTGACAGCGCGTGGCCTTCGCTCACCTTGTTGAGCGTGTCGCCAATCAGCTGCTCAATTTCCTTCACCGCGTTGGCGCTGCGCGCCGCCAGGGCGCGAACTTCCTGTGCCACCACGGCAAAGCCTTTGCCGTGCTCGCCCGCGCGGGCCGCTTCGACCGCCGCGTTAAGCGCCAGAATATTGGTCTGGAAGGCAATGGACTCAATCACGCGGGTGATATCCTCGATACGTTTCGATGCGTCGCGAATATCATCCATGGTGGTGACAGCGTTGGTCACCGTCTCGCCGCCCTGATGCACCGCGCGCGACGTTTCGCCTACCAGCTGCTGCGTCTGCTCCATGTTGGCCGCGTTTTGCTGCACGGTAGCGGCCAGCTGTTCCATGCTGGCGGATGTCTCTTCAACGCTGCTGGCCTGCTTGTTGATCTGCTCGGAGATTTCTCCGGCATCGGAAGCCAGGGCGTTAGTGCCCATGTGGATCTCGCCTGCGGCCTCGCGCACCTGGAGGACAATCTTTTGCAGCCCGCCGCCGATGCCGTTGATGGCGTCGATCAGCTGGCCGACCTCATCCTGACGGGTCACGGGCAGGCTGGAGCGCAGGTCGCCTGCCGCATACTGGCGGGCCAGCGCGATCACGTTCCGCAACGGGCGGGTGAGCATCCGGCGAATGATAATCACAAACAGGCCCGCAAAGAGTGCGGACAGCACCACGCCGGCCAGCAGGAAACGGTCGCGCATCGTGTTAACGCTTGAGAGCAGCACCGATTTATCCACTTCACCCACGATGGTCCAGTTCCACCCCGGAAGCGGCGTATAGGCCATTTTCAACGTCCGCCCATCATCGCTTACGCGCTCCAGCGTGCCGGATTTATCGCTCAGAAGCTGCTGCTGCGTTGCGGCATCCCACTTCGGCAACTGTCCCTCTTCGCCGGTATGGAACAGGTACTGTCCGCGCGTTTTACCGTTGCTGCGATCCAGGACAAAGAAGTGTCCGCTCTCGCCCAGGCGGCGGTTAAGGATTTTCTCCCGCATGACGTTCCAGGAGTGAGTGATATCCACCCCGACGAAGATGATCCCGATGACCTGACCTTCGCTGTTTTTTACCGGCTGATACTGGGTGATGTAGCGTTTGCCGAACAGCAGCGCCAGGCCACGGTACACTTCACCTTTGGTCACAGCCGCAAAGGCGGCGCTGGTGGTATCCAGAACGGTACCCATCGCGCGGTCGCCGTTCTCTTTGCGCAGAGAGGTTGCCACGCGGACAAAGTCGTTTCCGCTGCGGACAAACAGGGTGGAGATCGCGCCCGTCCGATTCAGGAAGTCATCAGAAAAGGTCGTATTTTCATGAAGCTCAGACTCTCCCCCCTTCAGCAGGGGCACCGTAAGACCGCTAATGGAGCGGGTCAGGCTATTATCGACGGTAAACGGCTGAGGCAGGAAAGTAGTAAACAGCCGGGTATAACTTTCGACCTCTTCACTCAGGCTGGTGTTAAACATTTCTACCATGTCGACCATGCCGGTGGACTGGTTATGCAGGTCTTCTACCGCAAGTTCTTCAAGCTGCTGGCTGGCTTTATGGCTGAGCAGAAAAGTGAAAAGCAGAAATAGCGTGGCGACACTCACGCCGGTTAGCAGCGAAAGCTTCGTGCCAAGCCCTGCACGGCGGAAAAAACTGATCATAAATTGCTCATTATTAAAAAGGTATGGCTCTTCAACGGCAAAGAAGAGCTAACATTTATTTAAATAATGTAACAAAATGTTATTCGGTTGTTTTTAATGGATTTCTTAAAAGATAAAGAATTTGCAAAAACGTAAAGCCACTAAAAATAAGTGGCTTTTATCGGTAGGAATTACGCATAAAGAATGGCCTGTACCCGCCAGCGATCGACATAGCTGTCTTCCTGCATCTGTATGATGCGATACCAGGACGCTCCCTGCTCATCGGCCTTTAAAGCAACGACACGTTCAACGTCCTGCGGGCTCCCCGTAATGTTATTTACGGAGATATGGCCAATTTCGTTAAGGCCAGTCACACAATCAGCACTGGCGAATTCCGCTGACTGTGCCGTCGTGCTCACAAGGCCTGCTGAGAGCAACAGAGAGGTCAAAGCAAGGGTTCGTTTCATCGTCAGCTCCATTTAACATGTCTCCGGTATCCGCCGGGCAATCCTTCGCAAATAAACTCACTTCCATTGGTGCGGTCATGGAGTTTATTGTGGACAGGAAAATGTCTATGGACGCAAAGCAGTGTAAATGTCGTTCAAATGATGACCATTACTTACGGTACAAAATGGCCTGTGAATACCACTGCCCCGTAATGATGGTTTCGTCGATCATAATGATGACGTAATAATCTGCTTTGGCGGCGACGGCTTGTGCTTCGATTGCCTTTTCCGCATCATCCGGTGAACCGCGAACCAACGCGGAGACGGTCCCCATTCGCTGTAATCCTTCTGTCTGATTACGACGAATTTCCTGCGGATGATCGGCGACCGGTGGAGCGGGTTGCGGCGTTCCCTGCAGCGCGTTACAGCCACTGAGAAGAAACATCAGCAATAAAGCAGCAAACCTGCGCATAACCATATCTCGTTTCCTGATAGCCATAGTGTAGTTGTCTGCGAATTTAGTTTTGGGGGAATGTTCCCGAAGTGTTATCTGGGGCGTAGATTTCGAATGAAAATATCCAGAAACCGTAACCCAGTTCTCAACATTATGAATCATTCATCAGAACAGGATCGACAATGATTGAAATTGAAATACGCCGTCTTGGCGACCATGAAATATTACATGCTTTCCCTGCCGGGCATAAAGAACGCCCTCTGCCAACTGTGGTTTTTTATCATGGTTTTACGTCATCAAAGCTGGTTTACAGCTACTTTGCTGTAGCGCTGGCCCAGGCGGGGTTTCGTGTCGTCATGCCCGATGCCCCCAACCACGGCGCACGTTTTACGGGCAACGAGCAGGAACGTCTTGGCCAGTTCTGGCAAATCCTGCACGGTAATCTGACCGAATTTTCCGGGCTGCGCGACGCGCTCTACCAGGCGGGGCTGGTGGCGGATAAACGCCTGGCGGTTGCCGGGGCATCCATGGGCGGGATGACCGCGCTGGGGATTATGACGCACCATCCGGAAGTGACGTCCGTGGCTTGCCTGATGGGGTCGGGCTACTTCACGTCGCTCTCACAGACGCTGTTTCCTTCTCGGGAATCAGAGAGTATTGCCGCGGCGCTGGCGGAATGGGACGTCACTACTGCATTACCACGCCTGGCCGATCGCCCGCTGCTGCTGTGGCACGGTGACGCTGACGATGTGGTCCCTCCTGGCGATACCTTTCGCCTTCAGCAGGCGCTACAGCGTGAAGGGCTGGATGGCAATGTGACCTGCCTTTGGGAAGCCGGGGTTCGCCATCGCATCACGCCAACGGCGCTGGAGGCTACGGTGGATTTTTTCCGTCAGCATCTTTAAACGCGCAGAATCTTTACGCCCTGATCTTCCAGCTTCTGGAGGATCTCCGGGTTAGCATCTTTTCCTGTAATCACCATGTCTATCTGCTCGGCGCGGCTGAACAGCATGCCTGCGCGCTCGCCCACTTTACTGCTGTCGACCAGCACAACGAGCTTGCCCACGACGTTAAGCATGTTCTGCTCCGCCATGGCGGTCAGCATATCGGTTTTATAGAGGCCGTCCGCAGTCAGCCCCTTGCCGCTGGTAAACATCCAGTGTCCGGCATAGAGGCTATTTTCGCTGTCCTGCGGGCTGAGCGTTATGGATTGGCTTTTATTGTACTGGCCGCCCATGATCACCACGCTTTCATGCTCCTGATCGATGAGATAGTTAGCGAGCGGCAGATAGTTGGTGATGATCTGGACCGGCTTTCCACACATCTCACGGCCCAGCAGAAACGCCGTCGAACCGCAGTTGATCACCACGCTCTCGCCGGGGTTCACCAGCTGCGACGCGGCGCGGGCAATACGCACTTTCTCGTCGTGGTTTTGCGCCTGATGGATATTCATCGGCGTCCAGCGGGGGCGCTGTTGGCTAATGGCCTCTGCGCCGTTGCGGACTTTCTTCAGCTTGCCGCTTTCATCCAGCTTGTTGATGTCTCGCCTTGCCGTTGCGGGAGAAATGCCCAGACGCTCGATCGCTTTCTCGACGGTAATAAAACCTGTTTGCGCCAGGAGTTCCAGTAAGATTTGATGCCGTTGCGCTTCCGTCATGAGCTATTCCGATAAGAATTGATTTGAAAAGATGATATTTGAAATAGCGTGAAATTACTAAAATAAATATGACATCGCCAGACACAGCGGTCTGGCGATTTGGCTTCACAATCAGAGGAATGATTTAAATGGCAGGTCAGGTTCAATGGTGAAGCAATCATCGAATCCACGCGGATAGTGGTATTCAAGATTGTCTTTATCCAGCGGCCAGGTGAACTTGCCACCCACCTGCCAGATGAACGGCTTAAAGCCATACTTCAGACGATCTTTTTTCATCTCCCACAGCACGCGGATTTCCTGCGGATCGGCCTGGAAGTTTGACCAGATATCGTGGTGGAACGGGATCACAACTTTCGTGTTCAGCGCTTCCGCCATGCGCAGCATATCGGCACTGGTCATCTTGTCCGTAATACCGCGCGGGTTCTCACCGTAGGAGCCGAGCGCCACGTCAATCTGGTGCTCATTACCGTGCTTCGCATAGTAGTTGGAGTAGTGGGAGTCACCGCTGTGATACAGCGAACCGCCAGGCGTTTTGAACAGGTAGTTCACCGCACGCTCGTCCATACCGTCTGGCAGGACGCCTGCCGCTTTCTGGTCGGCTGGCAGAGTAATCAATGCTGTACGGTCAAAGGCATCCAGCGCGTGGATTTCAACGTCTTTTATTTTCACCACGTCGCCTGGCTTCATCACAATGCAGCGCTCTTTCGGCACGCCCCAGCCAATCCATAAATCCACGCAGGTCTGCGGCCCAATGAACGGCACGTCGTCTGCACAGTTCTGCATCACCGCGGCTGCCACGTTCACGTCGATGTGATCGTTGTGATCGTGGGTAGACAGGACGGCGTCGATCTGACGAATCGCAAACGGGTCGAGGACAAACGGTGTGGTACGCAGGTTTGGCTGGAGCTTTTCCACGCCCGCCATGCGCTGCATCTGATGGCCTTTTTTCATCAGCGGGTTGCCGTGGCTCTGTTTACCGGTGCCGCACCAGAAATCGACGCAGATATTCGCGCCACCTTCTGATTTCAGCCAGATACCGGTACAGCCCAGCCACCACATGGCAAAGGTGCCAGGAGCAACCTGTTCCTGTTCAATCTCTTCGTTCAGCCAGCAACCCCACTCGGGGAAGGTGCTCAGAATCCATGATTCACGGGTGATGGTGTTCACTTTACTCATCGTTTGACTCCTGGTTTTAATCAAAAGTAATCACATTGTGATTTGTTATGATTAATGCTGGCATCATTTGACGCGTTTTGCAATGGTGAAAATGGTGAATTTTATCTGTTCGACTTCACGGATTCTGCGCTTTTCCCTTGTTAGACTATCCCGTAATAATCATTAATTGCATGAATTATAACGGTTAATTCATTTTTCGCGTACGGTAGTGAAAATCATTACTAACACCATGGAAATAATTTGCGTGATGCGTCACAAATAATCAAATGCAATCTTGTGGTGATTATTTGTGATTACTAGAGTGATGGCACCAACCACACAGGGATTGCCCCTCGTGTTCTCATTTCTGGAGAGAGTTATGGAGATCCTCTACAACGTCTTTACCGTGTTCTTTAATCAGGTAATGACCAACGCCCCGCTGCTGCTGGGTATCGTGACGTGCCTGGGCTACATCCTTCTGCGCAAAAGCGTCAGCGTTATTATTAAGGGCACCATCAAAACCATCATCGGTTTCATGCTGCTGCAGGCGGGTTCTGGCATTCTGACCAGCACCTTTAAGCCGGTCGTCGCCAAAATGTCGGAAGTGTATGGCATCAACGGCGCCATCTCTGATACCTACGCGTCAATGATGGCCACCATCGACCGAATGGGAGATGCCTACAGCTGGGTGGGATACGCCGTACTGCTCGCGCTGGCGCTGAACATCATCTACGTGCTGTTGCGCCGCATTACCGGTATTCGCACCATCATGCTGACCGGCCACATCATGTTCCAGCAGGCGGGGCTGATTGCGGTTTCCTTCTATATCTTCGGCTACCCGATGTGGACCACGATTATCTGCACCGCGGTGCTGGTGTCGCTCTACTGGGGTATCACCTCCAACATGATGTACAAGCCAACCCAGGAAGTGACCGACGGCTGCGGCTTCTCCATCGGCCACCAGCAGCAGTTTGCCTCCTGGATTGCCTATAAAGTTGCGCCGTACCTGGGCAAAAAAGAAGAGAGCGTTGAAGACCTGAAGCTGCCGGGCTGGCTGAATATCTTCCACGACAACATCGTTTCTACCGCGATTGTCATGACCATTTTCTTCGGCGCCATTCTGCTCTCCTTTGGGATCGACGTTGTTCAGGCGATGGCGGGTAAAACCCACTGGACGGTCTATATCCTGCAGACCGGTTTCTCCTTCGCGGTGGCCATTTTCATCATCACGCAGGGCGTGCGCATGTTCGTTGCCGAGCTGTCGGAAGCTTTTAACGGCATTTCACAGCGCCTGATCCCCGGTGCGGTACTGGCGATTGACTGTGCGGCTATCTACAGCTTTGCGCCAAACGCGGTGGTCTGGGGCTTCATGTGGGGCACCATCGGTCAGCTGATTGCGGTGGGCATCCTGGTGGGCTGCGGTTCGTCCATCCTGATCATTCCTGGCTTTATCCCGATGTTCTTCTCTAACGCCACCATCGGCGTATTTGCTAACCACTTCGGCGGCTGGCGCGCGGCGCTCAAGATCTGCCTGGTGATGGGCATGGTTGAAATCTTCGGCTGCGTGTGGGCGGTCAAGCTCACCGGCATGAGCGCCTGGATGGGCATGGCGGACTGGTCAATTCTGGCACCGCCGATGATGCAGGGCTTCGCCTCCGTCGGGCTGGTCTTTATGGCCATCATCATTCTGATTGCACTGGCTTATATGTTCTTCGCGGGCCGTTCTCTGCGCGCCGAAGAAGATGCAGAAAAACAAACAGCAGAAGTTTCTGCTCATTAAGGAGTTTCGATTATGACCGTACGTATCCTGGCTGTGTGTGGCAATGGGCAAGGCAGCTCCATGATTATGAAGATGAAAGTGGACCAGTTTTTAACCCAGTCAAACATTGACCACACGGTAAACAGCTGCGCGGTGGGTGAATACAAAAGTGAGCTGAGCGGCGCAGATATCATCATCGCCTCTACCCATATCGCCGGCGAAATCACCGTGACGGGCAATAAATATGTGGTGGGCGTGCGCAACATGCTGTCGCCTGCGGATTTCGGGCCAAAACTGCTGGAAGTGATCAAAGCGCACTTTCCACAAGACGTGAAGTAAGGACGCCCCATGAAACTACGTGATTCGCTGGTGGAGAATAACGCCATCCTTTTGCAGGCTGAGGCCAGCACATGGCAGGAAGCGGTAAAGCTGAGCGTGGATCTGCTGGTAAAGGCTGACGTTGTCGAGCCGCGTTACTACCAGGCCATTCTCGATGGCGTGGCGCAGCACGGCCCCTATTTTGTGATTGCACCGGGTCTGGCAATGCCGCACGGCCGCCCGGAAGAGGGCGTCAAAAAAACCGGCTTTGCGCTGGTGACGCTGAAAACGCCGCTGGTGTTTAACCATGAAGATAACGACCCGGTCGACATCCTGATCACCATGGCGGCGGTTGATGCCAACACCCACCAGGAGGTGGGCATCATGCAGATCGTCAATCTGTTTGATGATGAAGCCAATTTCGACCGTTTACGCGCCTGCCGTACCGAGCAGGAAGTGCTGGATTTAATTGATAACGCCACAGCGGCGGCAGTCTAAGAGGAATTGAACATGTCATTACCAATGTTGCAGGTTGCGCTGGATAACCAGACGCTGTCACACGCTTATGAAACGACCCGCCTGATCGCGGAAGAAGTGGACATCATCGAAGTAGGCACCATTTTGTGCGTGGGCGAAGGCGTTCGCGCCGTGCGTGACCTGAAGGCGCTCTATCCGCATAAAATCGTGCTGGCGGATGCCAAAATTGCAGACGCAGGCAAAATCCTCTCCCGCATGTGCTTTGAAGCTAACGCCGACTGGGTCACCGTCATTTGCTGTGCCGATATCAACACCGCGAAAGGTGCACTGGACGTGGCAAAAGAGTTCAACGGCGACGTGCAGATTGAGCTGACCGGCTTCTGGACCTGGGAGCAGGCGCAGGAGTGGCGCGACGCGGGCATTCAGCAGGTGGTTTACCACCGTAGCCGTGATGCGCAGGCTGCAGGCGTGGCGTGGGGTGAAGCGGATATCAGCGCTATCAAACGTCTGGCGGATATGGGCTTCAAAGTCACCGTCACCGGCGGTCTGGCGCTGGAGGATCTGCCGCTGTTCCAGGGTATCCCGATTCACGTCTTTATTGCCGGTCGTAGCATTCGTGATGCGGCGTCTCCGGTGGAAGCGGCGCGTCAGTTCAAACGCTCAATCGCTCAGCTTTGGGGCTAAGGAGCGGGTATGTTGTCAAAACAGGTCCCGCTTGGCATCTATGAAAAGGCACTCCCTGCGGGGGAGTGCTGGCTGGAGCGGTTACAGCTAGCAAAACAGCTGGGTTTCGATTTTGTCGAAATGTCCGTGGATGAGACGGACGAGCGCCTTTCTCGCCTCGACTGGAGCCGTGAACAGCGCCTGGCGCTGGTGAGCGCCGTTGCTGAAACGGGGGTGCGCGTGCCGTCCATGTGCCTGAGCGCCCACCGTCGTTTTCCACTCGGCAGCGAAGACGATGCCGTACGCGCGCAGGGGCTGGAGATCATGCGTAAAGCCATTCGCTTTGCGCAGGATGTCGGTATCCGCGTGATCCAGCTGGCGGGTTATGACGTTTACTATCAGGAAGCCAACGATGAAACGCGCCGTCGTTTCCGTGACGGCCTGAAAGAGAGCGTTGAGATGGCAAGCCGCGCGCAGGTCACGCTGGCGATGGAGATCATGGACTACCCGTTGATGAACTCCATCAGCAAGGCGCTGGGCTACGCGCACTATCTGAATAACCCGTGGTTCCAGCTTTATCCCGATATCGGCAACCTGTCGGCATGGGATAACGACGTGCAGATGGAGCTGCAGGCGGGCATCGGGCATATCGTGGCGGTACACGTTAAAGACACTCGTCCTGGCGTCTTCAAAAATGTACCGTTCGGCGCCGGGGTGGTGGATTTCGAACGATGCTTCGAGACGCTCAAACAGACAGGTTATTGCGGGCCTTACCTGATTGAGATGTGGAGCGAAACGTCGGATGACCCGGCTGCTGAAGTGGCGAAAGCGCGCGACTGGGTGCGCGAGCGTATGGCGCAGGCAGGGCTGCTGGAGGCGGAACATGCATAAGCTCAAACAGCAGGTCTTTGAGGCCAACATGGATCTGCCGCGTTATGGCCTGGTGACCTTCACCTGGGGCAACGTAAGCGCTATTGACCGCGAGCAGGGGCTGATCGTGATTAAGCCCAGCGGCGTCGCGTATGACACCATGAAAGCTGACGATATGGTGGTGGTGGATCTCGACGGTAAGGTTGTGGAAGGAAAATGGCGACCCTCTTCAGATACCGCAACCCATCTGGCGCTGTATCGCCGATATCCGTCGCTTGGCGGTGTCGTGCATACCCACTCGACGCACGCGACGGCCTGGGCGCAGGCGGGGCTGCCCATACCTGCACTCGGAACGACCCATGCGGACTACTTTTTTGGCGACATTCCCTGCACTCGCGCATTAACGCAGGCTGAGGTGGAAGACGAGTACGAGCTCAACACCGGGAAGGTGATTATCGACACGCTGGGCGAAAGGGAACCGCTGCATACACCGGGGATTGTGGTGTACCAGCACGGTCCGTTCGCCTGGGGTAAAGACGCTCACGACGCGGTACATAATGCCGTGGTGATGGAAGAGGTGGCCAAAATGGCGTGGATTGCCCGCGGCATCAACCCACAGCTTCAGGGCATTGATGACTACCTGATGAACAAGCATTTCATGCGCAAGCATGGCCCAAATGCCTACTACGGGCAGAAGTGAATAAGTGCTCTGGAATACCGAAACAGTTGTAACCGGTGGTATTCCGGAGCCATTCATAAAAAAAGCCCCCGGGCAGGGGGCAAGTCAAAGTATGGCTATGTTCTCGTTGTTGGCTTTCCTGGTGCTAGCGTTAAAGCATCATCGGTAAATATCTGCGCTGGCGTGCATGTTGCCGTTGCTACCGGGTTCACGGGTCAGCATGAGGTGATAGTATTTTGCACCCTGAGCATCGGTTTCTTCATTAAGAGCCTGATCTGCTTCACTTTCAGTGGCGAAGTTATGATTGATATAAATTACGCCTAAGCTTTGCACATCATCCATGTTTCTGGCCTGTCGGCCATCTATCTTGATGGCTGCCATCGCATTTGCACTAAGCAAAAGCGCAGCCATTACGGCGATTGCGATTTTTTTCATGATATGCGCTCCACGACTGCGTGCGGTGTGACGGTTTAGTGCTCTCCTTCTGAAGTCGAATGGGTTCTGATTAAAGTGTAATCGCTTCTCCAGCGGGGATAGGCGACCATTTCTGATGGTGTTGTTCAAAAAAACAGCGCCTTTAGGTGTGATTAATAGTAAATCACCCACTTAGACCCGCTTCGCGCTTTGTGCGAATTATTTGCGCAATCAGCTTGAGTTTCCAGGGGGGCGCAAGTATTATGACGCGTCAATTTTTCAGCCGACCTTTAACACGTTCCTTGCCTCCCCGGGCCTCGGCTGACCCAGACAGGAGGCTGAATAATCCGTAAGGAGCAATTCGATGCGTCATTACGAAATCGTTTTTATGGTCCATCCTGACCAGAGCGAACAGGTTCCGGGTATGATCGAGCGCTACACTGGTGCAATCACTGCAGCAGAAGGCACGATCCATCGTCTGGAAGACTGGGGCCGCCGTCAGCTGGCTTATCCGATCAACAAACTGCACAAAGCTCACTACGTTCTGCTGAACGTTGAAGCACCGCAGGAAGCGATCGATGAGCTGGAAACTAACTTCCGCTTCAACGATGCCGTTATCCGCAGCATGGTTATGCGTACTAAGCACGCAGTTACCGAAGCATCTCCGATGGTTAAAGCGAAAGACGAGCGCCGTGAGCGTCGCGATGATTTCGCAAACGAAACCGCAGATGATTCTGATGCTGGGGATTCTGAAGAGTAATTTCTGATGACCAACCGTCTGGTGTTGTCTGGCACTGTGTGCAGGCCCCCCCTTCGAAAGGTCAGCCCCTCAGGAATTCCTCATTGCCAGTTCGTGCTTGAGCATCGTTCTGTGCAAGAGGAAGCCGGGTTTCACCGGCAGGCGTGGTGCCAAATGCCCGTTATTATTAGCGGACACGAAAACCAGGCCATTACTCACAGTATAACGGTCGGTAGCGCAGTCACTGTTCAGGGGTTCATTTCTTGCCACAAGGCAAAGAACGGCCTGACAAAAATGGTTCTGCATGCCGAGCAGATTGATTTGATAGATTCTGGAGACTAGCCATATGGCACGTTATTTCCGTCGTCGCAAGTTCTGCCGTTTCACCGCGGAAGGCGTTGTTGAGATTGATTACAAAGACATCGCAACGTTGAAAAACTACATTACCGAAAGCGGTAAAATTGTCCCGAGCCGTATCACCGGTACTCGTGCAAAATACCAGCGTCAGCTGGCTCGCTGCATCAAGCGCGCTCGCTACCTGTCCCTGCTGCCGTATACCGATCGTCATCAGTAATCGGCCGCCGTCTATTAACGACTTTAAGAGGATAAGGTAATGCAAGTTATTCTGCTTGATAAAGTAGCAAACCTGGGTAGCCTGGGTGATCAGGTAAACGTTAAAGCGGGTTACGCTCGTAACTTCCTGGTACCACAGGGTAAAGCTGTTCCAGCTACCAAGAAAAACGTAGAGTTTTTCGAAGCACGTCGCGCTGAACTGGAAGCCAAACTGGCTGACGTTCTGGCGGCTGCTAACGCTCGCGCTGAGTCAATCAACGCACTGGGCACTGTTACCATCGCGTCTAAATCTGGCGACGAAGGTAAACTGTTCGGTTCCATCGGTACCCGCGATATCGCTGATGCAGTTTCTGCAGCAGGCGTTAAAGTGGCTAAGAGCGAAGTTCGTCTGCCGAACGGCGTTCTGCGTACCACTGGTGAGCACGAAGTTGACTTCCAGGTTCACAGCGAAGTGTTCGCTAAACTGGTTGTTAACGTAGTAGCTGAGTAATTTTTTACTCTGCTCACGTCGAAGCGCCGGCCTTGTGCCGGCGTTTTGCTTTTTAAGCGACCCGACACGCGCTTTTGCGCTTGTATGGTAGCTATTCCTGAATCATTCTCTGATAATAAATTGAAACGCAATTTTATTTATGAGATTTGTCATGGATACCCCTCTGCCCACGCCTCTCTTTGCCCGTCGAAATGTGGCCTATGCCTGCGCCACGCTCTGCTGTCTGCTTTGGGGTAGCTCTTACCCGGCCATTAAAAGCGGCTACGAACTGTTCCAGATCGCCACCGATGATATTCCGTCGAAAGTGGTGTTTGCCGGATACCGTTTTCTTTTTGCGGGTGCATTGCTGCTGCTGTTTGCGCTGTTGCAGCGTAAACCTATCGCCAGGCTTACGCCGGGGCAGTTTGGCCAGCTTACGATCCTCGGGCTGACGCAGACGTCCATTCAGTACACGTTCTTTTATATCGGGCTGGCCTATACGACCGGCGTTAACGGCTCGATCATGAACGCTACCGGAACCTTCTTCAGCGTGTTGCTGGCACACTTTATCTACCACAACGACAGGCTCAGCTATAACAAGACGCTGGGCTGTATTCTGGGGTTTGCCGGGGTGATGCTGGTGAATTTTCACAGCGGGCTAAGCGAGTTCCATTTTGTCTGGAACGGTGACGGGTTTGTGGTGCTTGCTGCCTTTATCCTTTCTGCCGCCACGCTCTACGGAAAACGTATCTCACAGACGGTCGATCCTACGGTGATGACCGGCTGGCAGCTGGCTATCGGCGGGCTGGTACTGGTGGTAGGCGGATACGCAACGGGCGGAACGCTGGAAGTGCACAGCGCTAAGGCCGTTGCCGTGCTTGGGTATCTGACGCTGCTCTCATCCGTGGCGTTTGCGCTGTGGAGCGTGCTTCTTAAGGTCAATCGCGTCAGCATGATTGCGCCGTTTAACTTCGTTGTACCGGTGGCGGGCACGGTGCTATCCGCGATTTTCCTTGGGGAAAACATCCTGGATATCAAATACGCGATTGCGCTGGTGCTGGTCTGCTCGGGGATCTGGTGGGTCAATAAGCGGAGTGCCTGAGAACAGTGTGCCGGGTGGCGGCTACGCCTTACCCGGCCTACAGAACTAGCGTGCCCTGATAAAACTGCCGTCAGGCTGACGGGTAAAGAGCACCTGCTGTCCATTTCCGGTATCGATCGTCAGCCCGGTCACCACGCCGCTGGCGTTCTGGCGGATCTGCACCATCTGGCTGTTCTGCAGGTTGCTCAGCGGTTTACCTGCGCCTTCTACCTGCGCCATGGCGTAGACATCCGTTGCGGGTAGGCTATGGTCGCGGAACAGCTGGGCGAGCGTTTTGCCCGGCTCAACGCGATAAGAACGCCACTGTTGTTCAATCCCCGTTGGCTGCTGGACCGCTGGCGCGGCAGCCTGCTCCTGAGGTTGCTCCTCCTGAACGGGTTCAGGTTCGACGGGCGCCACCTGGCCAGGATCGTTGGACGGCGTAACCAGCTGGGTCTGCATAGGCTGCGCGTCTGGCTGCGGTTGCGTTTGCGACTGGATATCCAGCTGCGCATTGCGGCTTACCGGCGCGGTGTCGACATCATCGCCGCCGGAAGGCAGCAGGAAGCCAACGATCACCAGCAGCGCGCCAATGATAATCCCCCTGCGATGCAGAGGAGGCAGCGGGTCCATGAGGCGAAAATTATCCGGCGCATGCCAGATTTTCGCCAGGGTAGGTTTCAGTTCAAATCGCCCGGGCATGGCTCTCCTCCTGCTCCGCGTCTTTTATATCCTGTGCTCGAAGTATAGTTCGCTAACTGCCTGAACGACGTAGCAAACCCGACATCCGTGACATCAGTTCGGGATTAATCCTGGTTATCTCTATTGTTTCTGTTTCGCTGCAGTTTGTCACCTTTACTTAAGACAAAGTTTTACCCATAAGGGCATGGCTGCTATGCTGCCCGCTACTTTAAATGTGATGGAAGGAAAACCCATGACCACCCCGACTTTTGACACTATCGAAGCGCAGGCAAGCTACGGCATCGGCTTGCAGGTAGGACAGCAGCTGAGCGAATCCGGGCTGGAAGGTCTGTTACCGGAAGCGCTGGTGGCGGGTATCGCTGACGCGCTGGCAGGCAATCATCCGGCCGTTCCGGTTGACGTTGTACACCGCGCGCTGCGTGAAATCCACGAACGTGCTGACGCAGTGCGTCGTTCGCGCTTCGAAGAGATGGCTGCAGAAGGCGAAAAATATCTGGAAGAGAACCGCGAGCGTGAAGGCGTGAACAGCACCGAATCCGGCCTGCAGTTCCGTGTGATCAACCAGGGCGATGGCGCTATTCCGGCGCGTACCGACCACGTTCGCGTGCACTACACCGGTAAGCTGATCGACGGCACCGTGTTCGACAGCTCCGTTGCGCGCGGCGAACCGGCTGAATTCCCGGTTAACGGCGTTATCGCGGGCTGGATCGAAGCGCTGACGCTGATGCCGGTCGGTTCCAAATGGGAGCTGACCATCCCTCAGAACCTGGCCTACGGCGAGCGCGGCGCTGGCGCGTCCATCCCGCCATTCAGCACCCTGGTGTTTGAAGTCGAGCTGCTGGAAATCCTGTAATCGGATTGGCGTGTTTCCTCTCCCCGCCCGGGGAGAGGAAAATAGTGATAAAACCTATAGTTACGACCAAATCAACATTTAATCTTGCAAACTAAACTGTTGCGTGTATTTTTGTGAGCTGTTTCGCGCTGTATGAGTGATATGACACTCACTTTCAACATATTATTAACATAATATCTAAATCATAGTATTCATCCCGCCGATTCTTACCTACTATCGATTAGCCCTTACAGAGGGAACGTCATTTATTTGACGTATCTAAAGGCCAGAAGAGCCTTAACAACACAGACAGGCATAAACAGGAAAATATCACATGGTAGATCAGGTCAAAGTCGCCGCCTCGGAAGAGGCGTCCTCTGAACAGTCGCTGCGGCGAAATCTCACAAACCGTCATATTCAGCTTATTGCCATTGGGGGTGCCATCGGTACCGGGCTGTTTATGGGGTCGGGCAAAACCATCAGCCTTGCCGGGCCGTCGATCATCTTCGTTTATATGATCATCGGTTTTATGCTCTTCTTCGTGATGCGCGCAATGGGTGAATTGCTGCTCTCGAACCTCGAATACAAATCCTTCAGCGACTTCGCCTCTGACCTGCTCGGCCCCTGGGCGGGCTATTTCACCGGCTGGACCTACTGGTTCTGCTGGGTGGTAACCGGTATGGCGGACGTCGTTGCCATCACGGCGTACGCGCAGTTCTGGTTCCCCGGCCTCTCAGACTGGGTAGCTTCGCTGGCGGTTATCGTTCTGCTGCTGAGCCTGAACCTCGCCACCGTGAAAATGTTCGGCGAGATGGAGTTCTGGTTTGCGATGATCAAAATCGTCGCTATCGTGGGACTGATTGTTGTGGGTCTGGTGATGGTGCTGACGCACTTCCAGTCACCAACCGGCGTTCAGGCATCTTTCACTCATCTGTGGAATGACGGCGGCTGGTTCCCTAAAGGCATCAGCGGCTTCTTTGCTGGCTTCCAGATTGCGGTGTTTGCGTTTGTGGGGATTGAGCTGGTGGGGACCACCGCGGCGGAAACCAAAGATCCGGAGAAATCACTCCCGCGCGCAATCAACTCCATTCCAGTCCGTATCATCATGTTCTACGTCTTCGCGCTGGTCATCATCATGTCCGTGACGCCGTGGAGCTCTGTCGTCCCAACCAAGAGCCCGTTCGTTGAGCTGTTCGTACTGGTGGGCCTGCCTGCTGCCGCGAGCCTGATCAACTTCGTGGTGCTGACGTCCGCGGCCTCCTCGGCTAACAGCGGCGTGTTCTCGACCAGCCGTATGCTGTTTGGTCTGGCGCAGGAAGGCGTTGCGCCGAGCGCGTTCGCCAAGCTGTCTAAACGTGCGGTACCGGCGAAAGGGCTGACCTTCTCCTGCATCTGTCTGCTGGGCGGTGTGGTGATGCTCTACGTAAACCCAAGCGTGATCGGCGCGTTCACCATGATCACCACGGTCTCTGCGATCCTGTTCATGTTCGTCTGGACCATCATCCTGTGTTCATATCTGGTGTACCGCAAACGTCGTCCGCACCTGCATGAGAAATCCATCTACAAGATGCCGCTGGGCAAGCTGATGTGCTGGGTATGCATGGCGTTCTTCGTGTTTGTACTGGTGCTGCTGACGCTCGAAGATGATACCCGTCAGGCGCTGATCGTCACGCCGCTGTGGTTCATCGCGCTGGGGCTGGGCTGGCTGTTCATCGGTAAGAAACGAATGGCGGGCATGCGTTAAGCATGTTGCCGGGTGGCGCTGACGCTTACCCGGCCTACGTTCGAGGACGTTGTAGGCCCGGTAAGCGCTAGCGCCACCGGGCTTTTTTATTTACCCGATAAGGCACGCGGGAACAGAACGTTGTTCTCAAGACTGATGTGTTCCATCAGATCGTCAATCATCTCGTTAATGCCGTTGTACATCGCTTTCCAGGTGGTGCACGCTTCTGGCGGCGGCGTCACGTTGTTGGTGGTGTGCTTGATCACTTCCAGCAGTTCGCCAGCGTCATCATGTTCGCTTTCCATTACGCCGATCGGCCCCATCGCCTGGCTGCCCATGCCCTGCTTGATCATCGGGAAGAGGATCTGCTCTTCTTTCATCATGTGGCTGGACAGCTCTTCGTGCAGCATGGACAGATACTTCGCCAGGCCGCGCGGTACGGAAGGTTTGTCGGCGTGAACGCGCTCAACTTTTGTTGCCTGCAGGATCAGCTCTGGCAGCTGCTCGCGGTGACGGTCGTGGTAACGCACGATGATGTGGTCGATGATCTCGGCAAGCGGTGCGGTGCGCCAGTCTTTATCTATAGGTTGCTCGGCCAGCTGTGCCAGCTCTGCTTCAATCGCCTCAACGTCCAGCTCCTTGCGCGAGGCAGCACGCCCCAGCGTTTGCTTACCGCCGCAGCAGTAGTCCATATCGTATTTACGGAACAGCGCAGAAGCGCGGGGGATGGAGAGCGCCAGCTCGCCGAGGGGTTGGTCGCGGAAGGCCATAGCAGTTACCTCATCATCAATAATATAAGATGCATATTAAATGCATCTTTAAGGCGGCGCTATAACCCTTTAGGGGCAAGAATAAAATGCAATGTCCGTCACAAAAAAAGTCTCGTTTAACTTACTGAATGGATTTAGAAAATGGCTTTCGAAAGTTTTTAAAGGTGTAGAAACAGTAAACAACGCGCCGCGCCTGCCGATAGATACACGTCAGACAATACCTGCATATAAAAAAGGCAACGCATGTTTAAACGTATAAAAGTCATAACCCTCCTGATCTCGGTGCTGCTCGTGCTCGGCATCATGCAGCTGATCTCTGCCGGCATTTTCATAAATGCGCTGAATAACGACAAAGAGAACTTCACCGTTTCTCAGCTCTCCAGCCAGAACGTGGCGGAATTTACCGATGCCTGGATCAGCCTGAATCAGGCGCGCGTTACCCTGAACCGCGGCATGCTGCGTCTGCAAAGCAGCATGGCCTCGCAGATCAACGGCGGACAGCTGAACGAGCTGGTGAACACTGCAAAAAACCTGCTGGCCGATGCCCAGGCGCATTACGATAAATACTACGCGCTGCCGGAAACCCCGGGTCTGGATGAAAAACTGGCCGATCGGCTGGAAGAGCAGTACCGCATTTACTCCTCGACGCTGACCCAAATGAACGTTCTGCTGGGCCAGGGCAACCTGGAGGATATGTTCAAACAGAATGCCGAACAGAAGCAGACGGCGATGCAGAAGGTTTATCTCGAGTGGCGCGAGTCGCAGGCCGCGCTTAGCAATAAAGGCATTCAGGATAATGAAAGCGACTATAAGCGTATTCTGTGGATCCTTTCTGCCGTCATGATTCTCGTCATTGCGGTGATTATCTCCAGCTGGATTGCGATGCGCCGCGTGCTGCTGCTGCCGCTGGAAGATGTCATTAACCATATCCGTGCCATCGCCGCAGGGGACTTAACCCAGCCGATTCAGGCACAGGGTAAAAACGAAATGGCGATCCTGGCGCGCAACGTTCAGGAGATGCAAACCTCGCTGGCGAACACCGTCGGCGTGGTGCGCGAAGGGGCTGACACTATCTATACCGGCGCGGGCGAAATCTCGGCTGGCAGCAACGATCTCTCATCCCGTACCGAACAGCAGGCCGCGTCTCTGGAAGAGACCGCCGCCAGCATGGAACAGCTGACCGCAACCGTGAAGCAGAATGCCGATAACGCGCGTCAGGCATCGCGTCTGGCATTAGATGCGTCCTCAACGGCGAAGAAGGGCGGTAACGTGGTGGAAGGCGTGGTGCGTACCATGGACGAAATCGCCACCAGCTCCAGTAAAATCGCGCAGATCACTAACGTGATCGACGGCATTGCCTTCCAGACTAATATTCTGGCGCTGAACGCGGCGGTGGAAGCGGCGCGTGCGGGTGAACAAGGCCGTGGCTTTGCGGTGGTGGCGGGTGAAGTGCGTACTCTTGCCCAGCGCAGCGCCCAGGCGGCAAAAGAGATTAAGGCTCTGATCGATGACTCCGGCGACCGCGTAAACGCCGGTTCCCAGCTGGTGAACGAAGCGGGCGCGACGATGGCGGAAATCGTCAATGCGGTTACCCGCGTGACCGATATCATGGGTGAAATCGCCTCGGCCTCTGACGAGCAGAGCCGCGGTATCGATCAGGTCGGGCAGGCGGTGGCAGAGATGGATCGCGTGACCCAGCAAAACGCCTCGCTTGTGGAAGAGTCTGCTGCAGCGGCAGCGGCGCTGGAAGATCAGGCCGCACGCCTGAACGAAGCGGTGGCGGTGTTTAAAATCACGCGCAACCAGGCGGTGAAAGCCGCGCCGGTGAAGACCCATGTGCCAAAAGCGCAGCCGGTAGCGACCGCGTCTGAAGCGAACTGGGAAACGTTTTAACATCAAACCGGGTGGCGCTGACGTTTACCCGGCCTACGGTTTTACAGGCCCTGCAAGCGAAGCGCCGCTGGGCAATGCTCACAGCTCCGACGCCGGAACGACCCTCGGTTTTTCCGGCTTCGCTCTCACCGCAATCACCACCCCCACCACCAGCAGCGCGATCCCGCAGGCCGTTAACAGCGGCGGCACGCTCTGGCGCATCAGGAAGGTATACAGCAGCCCTGCCAGCGTTTCGAAGACGATCAGCGGCCCTAAGATCACCGTCGGCAGCTTCTGGCTGGCGATGTTCCAGCACAGCGCGCCGACCCAGGAGCACAGCACCGCAATGGCTACCATCAGCCCCACGAACAGCCACGGGCGCGGCCCAAAGGGCAGGGCGAATTCCGGCTGCTGATGGCCTAACCAGATGCTCGCCCCGACGTATCCCACCAGTGACACCGGCAGCGTCACCAGCGCCTGCGCCGTCGCCCACATCATTGGATGTTTATCGGGATTCTCCCGCAGCCAGCGCGCGTTGCGCAGGGCATACCATGCCCAGCACACGACGGAAATGAAGGCTAAAAAGATCCCCGAACCGTAGCGCCACAGGCTGAAATCATCCAGTCCGTGACGCAGCTCGGCAACGTTCACGCAGACCAGCCCCGCGGCGATGCACCCCAGCGCGGGCATCATCTTTGACCACGCCAGCTTGCCGTCCCGGTGGCTGTAGAGCAGATTGGCGAAAACGGGGATCACCACCGGCAGCGTGCCGATGATCATGGTGGAAACCGGCGCGCCGGTACGCTGAATAGCGCTTGCCAGGCAGACGTAGTAGATGAGGTTGCCCATCATGGTCAGGGCCAGCGCGGTCACCCAGTCCTGTCGGCTGAGCTGACGCAGACGCGCCCGCCCCAGCCAGGCCAGAGGAAGGGCAATCAGTCCCAGCGCCAGATAACGTCCGGTAGACTGCAGTATCGCCGGGTATTCCGGCACTATCAGAGGGCCGACAAAGATCAGCCCCCACATCAGACCTGCAAGCAGGGCATACAACACGCCGCTAATCATTTTTCCATCCACATTGATTTACTTTGCGCTCAGTGTAGGAGGGCGAAACGCATGCGTATTGTATGAGATTGCGCATTAGCGCCGCGCGACCTGCTTCTGGTAACGCACGGGCGTAATGCCGTAGCGGCGGGTAAAGGCGCGGGTGAGATGTGACTGATCGGTCAGCCCGGTTGCGGCCGCCACCTCGGCGGCGGGCATGCCTTGGGTGAGGAACGCTTTGGCGCGCCACAGGCGGATTGCCATCAGCATCTGATGCGGGGTAACGTGGAAATGGGCCTTGAACTGGCGCTGGAAATGGTAAGGGCTGAGCGAGACGACGTTGGCCAGCTCGTCCAGCGTCAGGGGGAGCATGTAGTTATCGTGCAGATAGTCGCGAACGCGCTCAAACCGGTGCGCGCCTTCCTGTACCACCGGCGCGTGATGGGCGAACGGCTGGAACGTCTCAATCAGATCCAGCAGTAATCCTTTTTGCGCCAGCGGATCGTTCGTATGCCACAGGCCGTAAATCAGCTGGCCGATGTGCTGCGAGCGCAGCGGATCGTAGCGGGTCACGTCGCTAAACCACCAGTGGCGCAGGCCGGTGACCTCTTCCAGCAGGTCGGGTTCGATGTAGACCATCCGGTAGCGCCAGCCGTCAACGGTTGCGGATTCCCCGGTGTGGATCTCGTCCGGGTTCATGGTAACGACGGATTTTTCCGGCGCGAGGTGCTGGGTGCCGCGATAGCGGAAGCGTTCGGCGCCGGTTTCAATAGTGCCGATACCGAAGGCTTCATGGGTGTGAGGCTCAAAGGCGTAGTCGGAGATATGGGCGTGATAAAGCTCCAGGCCGGGCAGCTGCGCCAGATGGCGAAAGCGCGCGCTGTCTCTTTCATCAATAAACTGTTCCGGTACGCCTTGCACGGTGAGCCTCCTCGTGGGTCATCGCTTCATTATCAGAGATGACCCGAGGGGATGCCACAAAAAATAACCAATCCGTAACAATTACAGGATGGATTTGACGCTCTCCGCCAGCGTTGTCGTCGGGCGACCGATAAGCTTGCTCAGGGTACGGCTGTCGTCGAACAGGCCGCCTTTGGATGCGCCGGTGTCGGAATCCGCCAGCATATCCGCCAGCCCGGCAGGCAGGCCAACGCCCTTCAGCGCGGCGGCAAAATCGGCTTCGCTCAGGTTCTGATACGCCACCGGCTTACCGCTCTGCTTGCTCAGTTCAGCCGCCAACTCGCTCAGCGTCCAGGCGCTGTCGCCCGCCAGTTCATACACCTTACCTGCGTGACCTTCCTCAGAAACCACTTTGGCCGCCGCCGCCGCGTAATCCGCCCGGGTTGCAGAGGCAATTTTGCCTTCGCCAGCGGCCCCGATAAACACGCCGTGCTCCAGCGCAGGCGGCGCGCTCGCCAGATAGTTTTCGGTATACCAGCCGTTGCGCAGCAGGGCGTAAGGCACGCCGGATTCTGCCAGCGCTTTCTCGGTTTGGACGTGCTCAACGTGCAGACCCAGCGGGGATTTGTCCGCATGCAGCAGGCTGGTGTAGGCGATAAACTTCACGCCCGCCGCTTTGGCGGCGTTAATGACGTTCTGGTGCTGCGAGGCGCGCTGGCCCACTTCGCTGGAGGAGATCAGCAGCAGTTTATCCACGCCGTTCAGCGCGGCAGTAAACGCGGCCTCATCGGTGTAATCCGCCTGACGAACCACGATACCCTGCTGGCTCAAGGCTTCGGCTTTAGCCGGGTTACGCACAATGGCGACAATCTGGTTTGCCGGAACGGTTTTCAGCAGTTCTTCAATAACGTGTTGGCCAAGCTGGCCGGTAGCGCCGGTAATCGCGATCATGGTGAATCTCCTTCGTGTTTGTCTGGTGTTGTGGCACACTATCACCATAACTAACTTTTAGTAAGTACGTACAAAAAGGTAAGTATGAAATTGACCATTCCGACGCTCAGCGAGCAAATGCGCGACGGCAATCTCTTCGCGGAACAGTGTCCATCTAGAGACGTCCTGAAGCACGTCACCAGCCGCTGGGGCGTACTAATTCTGATCGCGCTACGGCAGGGCACGCATCGCTTTAGCGACCTGCGCCGCAAGATGGGCGGCGTGAGCGAAAAGATGCTGGCTCAGTCTTTACAGGCGCTCGAGCAGGATGGGTTTGTCGATCGCGTGTCGTATCCGGTTGTGCCGCCGCACGTTGAGTATAGCCTGACGCCGCTGGGCGCTGAGGTGAGCGAGAAGGTCGCCGCGCTGGCGGACTGGATTGAGGTGAATACGCCGCAGGTGCTGGCGAACCGGGACGATCGTGCGGCGTAAAAGCCGGTTATGTGCGGCCTGATGCCCTCACCCTGACCCTCTCCCACGGGGAGAGGGAACAAACACCAAAAACGGCAACGTGCGTTGCCGTTTTGCTTTTACCTGCTCAAATCCACCTGATAAATCGCGAACCCGATATCATCGGTTGCGACCTTCTTCATCGGATACTGCGCCTTATCCTTAATGAACGCGGCCGCCTTGTCGGTCGGTGACGTTTCAAAGCGGATATCCAGCTTCGTATCGCTGTGGATTGGTGCCAGACGCCAGTTGTTGTCCACTCCCGTGTGGATCTCACCGGCTTTTTTCGATTCAGCGCTGATCCACGCCGCCAGCACTGAACGGTTTTCGTCCGGGGAGGCAAAAGCGATGTGGCTGTCACCCGTTCCTGCAAACTTGCCGCCGTAGGCGCGGTAGTTGTTGGTCACCACCAGGAAGGTGGCACTCGGGTCAACCGCCCTGCCGTTGAAGGTCAGGTTTTTTATACGCTCGGCCTGCGGGTTAATCGCCTGGCACTCGCCGTCATATTTCGCAGGCTGGGTAACGTCAATCTGATACTCCAGGCCGTCAATCACGTCGAAGTTGTAGGTTCGGAACCCGTCCCAGTTAATCAGCGACTGCGGCTTGCTGCTGTTCGGGTCGATCTGATTAAACTGCCCGGCGGAACACTCCAGCCACTCTTTCACCTCTTTGCCCGTCGCTTTCACCACGACCAGGGTGTTCGGATAGAGGTACAGGTCGGCGGCGTTGCGGAAGGTCAGCTGGCCTTTTTCGACCTCAACGTAGCTTGCCGGATCGTTCTTGCGTCCGCCCACCTTGAACGGCGCGGCGGCAGACAGCACCGGCAGTTTTGCCAGATCCGGATCGCCCTGAATAAAGTGTTCGGCGTAGGCTTTCTGCGCCATGTTGACCACCTGAACGGTCGGGTCATCCTGCACCAGCGCCAGGAAGCTGTACATGTTGTCTGCTGATTTGCCGATAGGCTTGCTGACGAACTCGCGCGTTGCGTCGTGGTCATGCTTCAGCACGTCGACCAGCTTTTTATCTTCATCAACCAGCGATTTTTTGGATGCTGCGTCGTAGATCGGGCGCGCTTCCGCTTTCGACTGGGTGACCTTCCAGCTGCCACCTTCGTTATTCAGTACCAGATCCACCACGCCAAGATGATCGCCCCACATCCCCGGCATCACCGACGGCACGCCGTTGAGGGTCCCTTTCTCGATATCTGCGCCTTTGATGCTGGCGAAATCTTTGCCCGGGAAGACCGCGTGGGCGTGGCCAAACAGGATCGCGTCAACGCCCGGCACTTCGCTCAGGTAGTAAACCGAGTTTTCGGCCATCACCTGATACGGATCGGCGGAGAGGCCCGAATGAGCGACGACGACCACCAGATCTGCCCCTTTCTCACGCATCTCCGGCACGTATTTGCGCGCGGTTTCGGTGATATCGTTAACGGTCACTTTCCCGTCGAGGTTGGCTTTATCCCACGTCATGATCTGCGGCGGCACAAAACCGATATAGCCAATCTTCAGCGTCTGCTTTTTACCTTCGCTGTCGACAACTTCAGTCTCTTTAATCAGATAAGGTGTAAATAGCGGCTTCCTGCTTTTAACGTCGATGATATTGGCGTTAACGTACGGGAATTTTGCGCCGGCCAGCGCGTCGTGAAGGTATTTCAGGCCGTAGTTGAACTCATGGTTGCCCAGGTTGCCGACGGTGTAATCGAGGGTATTCATCGCCTTATAAACGGGATGGATCTCGCCTTTTTTCAGCCCCTTCGCGGCCATGTAATCGCCCAATGGGCTACCCTGAATTAAATCACCGTTATCGACCAGCACGCTGTTTTTCACCTCACCGCGGGCGGCGTTGATCAAACTTGCTGTGCGTACCAGTCCGAATTTTTCGGTAGGCGTATCTTTGTAGTAATCGAAGTCCATCATGTTGCTGTGCAGGTCGGTGGTTTCCAGAATACGGAGATCCACCGTCGCCGCCTGAACGCTTGCCGCAATCAGCGTCGCCAGGAGCGTTGCGCTAAACTTAATCATCTGAGGAGTCCTTTTTTCGATCCAAGCCACAAAAGAATATGTATCTATATTTTGTTGCTTACAGAAGTGTGAATGCTGCCAGAAAAAAGCGCATTGAAACCGGAATTGCTTCACAGATAGCGGAATTGTTCACATTACGATATAACTAAAACAACGAGTTATGCCCACTGCGTTAACGAAGAGGTGGAGAATGTTAGATAAGATTTGTCAGCTCGCACGGGATGCGGGTGATGCCATTATGGATGTGTACGACGGCACAAAGCCGATGGACGTCGTCAGTAAAGCCGATGACTCTCCGGTCACGGCGGCCGATATCGCGGCGCACGGTGTGATCCTGAAAGGGCTGCAGGCGCTAACGCCGGACATCCCGGTTCTCTCTGAAGAGGCACCGCAGGGCTGGGACGAGCGCCAGCACTGGCAGCGCTACTGGCTGGTTGACCCGCTGGACGGCACCAAAGAGTTCATCAAGCGCAACGGTGAGTTCACCGTCAATATCGCCCTGATTGAAAACGGGAAAGCGGTGCTCGGCGTGGTTTACGCCCCGGTTATGAAGGTGATGTACAGCGCGGCCGAAGGTAGAGCCTGGAAGGAAGAGTGCGGCGTGCGCAAGCAGATTCAGGTGCGCGATGCGCGTCCGCCGCTGGTGGTCATCAGCCGCTCGCACAGCGACAGCGAACTGCAGGAGTACCTGCAGCAGCTGGGCGAGCACCAGACGACTTCGATCGGCTCATCGCTCAAGTTTTGCCTGGTGGCGGAAGGGCAGGCGCAGCTTTACCCGCGCTTTGGGCCGACTAACGTCTGGGATACGGCCGCCGGTCATGCAGTGGCCGCCGCCGCAGGCGCTCATGTACATGACTGGCAGGGCAAGCCGCTGGACTATACCCCGCGCGAATCATTCCTTAACCCCGGCTTCCGCGTCTCGCTTTACTGAGCCAGCAGCTTGTGCAGCAGGGCAACCACCTGCTGCACCTCATCCTGGGTTAATGCCCCGTCTTTGGCCCACTGCACGCGGCCCTCTTTATCCAGCACCACGATTGCGGAACTCTCTTCTTCCAGCTGCCAGGCTTTGCGCGTCACGCCGTTGCTGTCGACGATGAACTGCGACCACGGATAGAGCTTTTTATTGCTCTCAAGGCTTGAGCGAACGAACATGCTGGAGCCGGGGATCGCGTCGTCGGTATTAACAATCGTGGTGGTCTGGTAGCGGTCATGCGGGAATTTTCCCGTCTTAATCGCCTCCACCAGGGTCGCGTTTTTCTCTTTCGCAGATGTACGGCCCGCAATATGTTGTACAACTCTCACTTTCCCTGCGAGCTGCGCGCTATTCCAGGCTTTGTAGCTAAACTTATCATTGTCGAGAATCAATTCTCCCCGGTCAGCAATGCCGACTGGCGGTACGCGTTGTCCGTTTTCAAAATTGTGCGCGCAAGCCCACAGGGGCAGAAGCAGAAACGCAGCTGCCAGGATATTACGTAGGGTCATGGTGTTTCCTTATTGTTAGGAGGTGATCCGACCACTTGGTCTTACGCTTTTAATCATAAGTGCGATCAATGGGGTTTTCCCGCAATCCCGATGCCAGTTTGCGGGTGAACGCACATATCCATGAAAAAACGACGGCTTATACTGCCCTCCGTCACGCTTTGCAAAGATTATTCTGAATAATTGTAATCAAACGGTAAATAAACTTATGCACACTGGGTAACACCGTAGTTCTGGTCTATAGTCATGGGGCATTAAAATTTGCGCTCAGGACAGTCGGGCCGATTGTGGCACCGCAAGAGCGTATGATTCGCAGGAGATACAAGAATGAAAATTTTCCAACGCTACAACCCGCTTCAGGTGGCGAAGTACGTGAAGATCCTGTTCCGAGGACGGTTGTATATCAAGGATGTTGGCGCTTTTGAATTTGATAAGGGCAAAATCCTTATCCCAAAAGTGAAGGACAAACAGCACCTGTCTGTAATGTCCGAAGTCAACCGTCAGGTTCTGCGTCTGCAAACTGAGATGGCTTAACCAACGTGCTATGCAGTAGTTAAGTAGTTAAAAAGACGGCTCCCAATGGGAGCCGTTGAAGTCTCTGGGCCTTTATGCCGACACCTTTTCTTCCGCGTCCGGCAGCTTCGGCACCAGCACGGTCGGTTTGTTATCGATGCGCGTCACCAGCAGCTGGTCGATGCGGTAGTTATCGATATCCACCACTTCAAACTTGAAGCCCGAGAACTTCACCGAGTCGGTACGTTTCGGGATTTTACGCAGCATAAACATCATAAAGCCGCCGATGGTCTCGTAGTTGCCCGACTGCGGGAACTCGTCAATGTCCAGCACGCGCATCACGTCTTCAATCGGCGTACCGCCGTCGATCAGCCATGAGTTCTCGTCACGTTGAACAATTTGCTCTTCCATACCCTGGCCCACCAGGTCGCCCATCAGCGTGGTCATCACGTCGTTCAGGGTGATAATACCCACCACCAGCGCGTATTCGTTCATGATGACCGCGAAGTCTTCACCGGCGGTTTTGAAACTTTCCAGCGCTTCTGAGAGCGTCAGGGTATCGGGCACGATCAGCGTATTGCGGATCTGCACGCCGCTGATCAGCGCCAGGCTCTGGTTTGCCAGCACGCGGTTCAGCAGGTCTTTGGAGTCCACATAGCCGATTATGTGGTCGATATCTTCATTACAGACCAGGAATTTAGAGTGCGGATGCTCCGCCACTTTGTTCTTCAGGCTCTGCTCATCTTCGTGCAGATCGAACCAGATAACGTTTTCACGGCCGGTCATGGAAGAGGGAACGGTACGGGATTCCAGTTCAAACACGTTCTCGATCAGCTCGTGCTCCTGCTTACGCAGAACGCCAGCCAGCGCGCCGGCTTCCACTACTGCATAAATGTCGTCGGATGTGATGTCATCTTTGCGCACCATCGGCAGCTTAAAGATGCGGAAAATCATATTCGCCAGGCCGTTGAAGAACCAGACCAGCGGCCGGAACACGTACAGACAGAAGCGCATCGGGTTGATGATACGCAAAGCCACAGCTTCTGGTGCAATCATACCGATGCGTTTCGGGGTCAGGTCAGCAAAGAGAATGAACAGTCCTGTTACCAGCGTGAAGGAGAGAATAAAGCTCAGCTGTTCGGCAAGCTCTACGGACATGTACTGAACAAAGAGGCTGTAAAACGCCGGAGAAAACGCTGCATCGCCCACGATACCGCCCAGAATGGCGACCGCGTTCAGGCCAATCTGCACCACGGTGAAGAACATACCGGGGTTTTCCTGCATCTTCAAAATGCGTGAGGCATTGATGTTGCCTTCGTCGGCAAGCAGCTTCAGTTTGATTTTACGGGACGCAGCCAGCGAGATCTCAGATATCGAGAAAAATGCACTGACGGCAATAAGGCAAAGTATTACTAAAATACTGTTTAACATAGTTTATCCGGCTTATCGCCAGATCCTCAGAAGGGGAGTTGATACCATTTGTGTGGATACACATTGAACGTCGGCTCGTAGCGTTGAGCCGATTATTTCAGCGGTAGTATAGCGTAAAGACGTGTAAATCTGCCAGAGGTCACGTTTTTGGCAAAAAGCGGCGGGTCGGGCGGCGAATGCGCAGAAGATAAGCAATGGGAAAACGCGTTTACTCCCTTTAGCGCCACGCGGCTCGCGTGGCGCCAGAACGGCAATCAGGCCAGCTGTGGCGGCAGGCACACGCCGATGCCACCGATACCGCAGTAGCCATACGGGTTTTTATGCAGATACTGCTGGTGGTCGTCTTCGGCATAGTAAAACGGCTTCGCGGTGGCGATTTCCGTTGTCACGTCACGCGTATCGCCAGCGTCACGCATGGCTTTCTGGAAACGTTCAAGGCTGGCGCGGGCGGCAGCATCCTGCTCGGGGGTGAGGGGATAGATCGCCGAGCGATACTGCGTGCCGTGGTCATTACCCTGACGCATGCCCTGCGCCGGGTCGTGATTCTCCCAGAAGGCCTGCAGCAGCTGTTCGTAGCTGATGATGGCCGGGTCATAGACCACGCGAACGGCTTCAGCGTGGCCGGTGTCGCCGGAACAGACTTCACGGTACGTTGGGTTCGGCGTGTAGCCGCCGGTGTAGCCCGCTGCAGTGCTGTAAACGCCCGGCAGCTGCCAGTAGAGGCGCTCGACGCCCCAGAAGCAGCCCATCGCGAACAGCGCAATCTCCATTCCATCAGGAACGTTTGTCATTGAATGGCTGTTTACGGCGTGTAACGTCGCCACTGGCATAGGGGTGTTGCGTCCCGGTAACGCATCGGCTTGTGAAACCAGATGCTTTTTGTCGAATAAACTCACGGTGGGGCCTCCGGGGTAGCGATGTTTCAGTTAAGGTTGTCACGACGCGTTTAATTGAACACAATAAATGCGCTGAATGAGTCTAGATTTAATCATAAGAAATATTTGGGTGTTACACCCTTTTTCAACCCGCGAATTGGGTTTTTGGCTAACAGGCCGTATTGCGCCGCGGAGCGGCACTTCATTTGCTTCCAGGGTGGAAACAGGGATATTCAGGAGAAAACGTGACAAAAATCCGCAAGTTATGTCTAGTCAGCCTATTGCTGACAAGCGGGATTGCCAGCGCGGCGAATGTCCGTTTGCAGGTTGAGGGGTTATCCGGGGCGCTGGAAAAAAACGTGCGCGCGCAGCTGTCGACGATCCAGAGTGATGAAGTCACGCCGGACCGGCGTTTTCGCGCGCGCGTGGACGACGCGATCCGCGAAGGGCTGAAAGCGCTGGGTTACTACGAACCCACCATCGATTTTGATTTACGTCCGCCTCCGGCTAAAGGGCGGCAGGTGTTGATTGCCCGTGTCTCGGCGGGCGAACCGGTATTGATTGGCGGCACCGACGTGGTGCTGCGCGGCGGTGCGCGTACGGATCGCGATTATCTGGACCTGCTCAGCGGGCGGCCTAAAGTCGGCACGGTGCTGAACCACGGTGACTACGATCGCTTCAAAAGATCGCTCACCAACGTTTCGTTGCGTAAAGGCTACTTCGACAGCCAGTTCAACAAAAGCCAGCTGGGCGTGGCGGTTGAGCGGCGTCAGGCCTTCTGGGATATCGATTTTGACAGCGGGGAGCGCTATCGCTTCGGCGATGTGACCTTTGAAGGGTCGCAAATCCGCGAAGAGTACCTGCAAAACCTGGTACCGTTTAAAAAAGGCGATTATTACCAGTCGAGCGACCTGGGCGAGCTCAACCGCCGCCTGTCGGCAACCGGCTGGTTTAACTCGGTCGTTGTCGCACCGGAGTTTGATAAGGCACGTAAAACCAAGGTATTGCCGCTGCACGGCGTGGTTTCGCCGCGCACCGAGAATACGATTGAACTGGGCGGGGGATACTCCACCGACGTCGGCCCGCGCGTCAGGGCGACGTGGAAAAAACCGTGGATAAACTCCTACGGCCACAGCCTGACGACCAGCGCGAGCATCTCCGCGCCGGAACAGCAGCTTGATTTCAGCTACAAAATGCCGCTGCTGAAAAACCCGCTTGAGCAGTATTACCTGCTGCAGGGCGGCTTTAAGCGCACCGATTTGAACGACACCGAGCAGGATTCCACCACGCTCGCGGTCTCCCGTTTCTGGGACCTCTCCAGCGGCTGGCAGCGCGCCATTAACCTGCGCTGGAGCCTCGACCACTTTACTCAGGCAAACGTCACCAACACCACCATGCTGCTCTATCCCGGGGTGATGATCAGCCGCACCCGCTCGCGCGGCGGCCTGATGCCAACCTGGGGAGATTCGCAGCGATATTCCATTGACTACTCCAACTCCGCCTGGGGCTCTGACGTGGATTTCTCCGTGGTGCAGGCGCAAAACGTCTGGATCCGTACGCTGTATGACAAACACCGCTTTGTGATGCGCGGCAACCTCGGCTGGATCGAGACCGGTGATTTCGAGCGCGTTCCACCGGACCTGCGTTTCTTCGCCGGGGGCGACCGCAGCATTCGCGGGTATAAGTTCAAATCCATCTCGCCTGAAAATGAGAAAGGCCAGCTGACCGGGGCGTCCAAGCTGGCGACCGGCTCGCTGGAGTACCAGTACAACGTCAGCGGCAAGTGGTGGGGCGCGATGTTCATGGACGGCGGTGAGGCGGTGAACGATATCCGTCGCAGCGATTTCAAAACCGGCGCAGGTGTTGGCGTCCGCTGGCAGTCCCCGGTCGGGCCAATCAAGCTCGATTTCGCCGTTCCGGTGGGCGACAAAGACGAACACGGATTACAGTTTTACATCGGTCTGGGGCCTGAATTATGAGTTTATGGAAGAAAATAAGCCTCGGGGTGCTGATTTTTATCGTGCTGTTGCTCGGTACGGTGGCGTTTCTGGTCGGCACGACGACCGGCCTGCACCTGCTGTTTAACGCGGCAAACCGCTGGGTGCCGGGGCTGGAAATTGGCCAGGTGACCGGCGGCTGGCGCGATCTGCGCCTGAAGAATATTCGCTACGAACAGCCTGGCGTGGCGGTTAACGCGGGTGAGTTTCATCTGGCGGTGAAGCTGGGCTGCCTGCGGGACAGCAGGCTGTGCGTAAACGATCTGTCGCTAAAAGATGTCAACGTGGCGATTGATTCGAAAAAAATGCCGAAGACAGCACCAGTTGAAGAAGAGGATAGCGGCCCGCTGAACCTCTCTACGCCGTACCCGATCGCGCTCTATCGCGTGGCGCTGGATAACGTCAATATCAAAATCGACGACACCACCGTGTCGGTGATGGACTTCACCTCCGGCCTGCGCTGGCAGGAGAAAAACCTCACCCTGACGCCCACCTCGCTTCAGGGGCTGCTGATTGCATTGCCTAAAGTAGCCGACGTGGCGCAGGAAGAGATCGTCGAGCCGAAGATCCAGAACCCGCAGCCGGACGAAAAACCGCTGGGCGAAACGTTAAAGGATCTCTTCTCTAAGCCCGTTTTACCCGAGATGACGGACGTTCATTTGCCGCTGAATCTCAATATTGAGGAGTTCAAGGGCGAGCAGCTGCGCCTGACGGGCGATACCGATCTGACGGTCTACAACATGCTGCTTAAGGTCAGCAGCATCGACGGCAACATGAAGCTCGACGCGCTGGATATCGACACTAATCAGGGCTCGGTTAACGCGTCGGGGAACGCGCTGCTGCGCGACAACTGGCCGGTGGATATTACCCTCAACAGCGCGCTCAACATTGACCCGCTCAAGGGCGAGAAGGTGAAGCTGAAGGTCGGCGGTGCCCTGCGCGAGAAGCTGGAGTTCGGCGTGAACCTCTCCGGCCCGGTGGATATGGTGCTGCGCGGACAAACCCAGCTGGCGGAAGCGGGCCTGCCGATCAATCTGGAGCTTGTCAGCAAGCAGCTGTACTGGCCGTTCACCGGCGAGAAGCAGTTCCAGGCCGATGACCTGAAGCTGAAGCTGAGCGGCAAGATGACCGACTACACGCTGTCGTTCCGCACGGCAGTGAAAGGGCAGGGCGTTCCGCCCGCGACAATCACCCTGGATGCCAAAGGCAATGAACGGCAGGTTAACCTCGATAAGCTGACCGTCGCGGCGCTGGAAGGAAAAACCGAACTGACCGCGCTGCTCGACTGGCAGCAGGCGATCAGCTGGCGCGGGGAGCTCAAGCTTACGGGCATCAACACCGCCAAAGAGGTGCCGGACTGGCCGTCTAAACTTGACGGCCTGATCAAGACGCGGGGCAGCCTGTACGGCGGCACGTGGCAGATGGACGTTCCGGAAATCAAGCTCACCGGTAACGTGAAGCAGAACAAGGTTAACGTTGAAGGCTCCCTCAAGGGCAACAGCTATCTCCAGTGGGTGATCCCAGGTCTGCACGTGGCGCTGGGCCGCAACACGGCGGATATCAAAGGCGAGCTGGGGGTGAAGGATCTCGAGCTGGATGCCACCATCGATGCACCGAATCTGGACAATGCCCTGCCGGGGCTTGGCGGCACCGCGAAAGGCTTAGTGAAGGTGCGCGGCACGGTTGAGGCGCCTCAGCTACTGGCGGATGTTACCGCCAACAATCTGCGCTGGCAGGAACTCTCCGTCGCCCGCGTGCGCGTTCAGGGGGATGTAAAATCTACCGATCAGATCGGCGGTAACCTGAACCTGCGCGTAGAGCGCATCTCCCAGCCGGATGTGAACCTCAGTCTGGTGACGCTGGAGGCCAAAGGTAACGAGAAGCAGCACGACCTCCAGCTGCGCGTGCAGGGTGAGCCGGTCTCCGGGCAGCTCCACCTGAAGGGCAGCTTCGACCGCAAGGAAGAGCGCTGGAGAGGCACGCTGGATAATACCCGCTTCAGCACGCCGGTAGGGCCGCTGGCGCTGTCGCGTTCTATTGCGCTGGACTACCGCAACGCCGAGCAGAAAATCAGCATTGGGCCGCACTGCTGGACAAACCCTAATGCCGAGCTTTGCGTACCGCAGACTATCGATGCGGGGGCGGAAGGGCGTGCGCAGATCAACCTCAACCGCTTCGATCTGGCGATGCTGAAGCCGTTTATGCCGGAAACAACCCAGGCCAGTGGAGTCTTCAGCGGTAAGGCGGATGTGTCATGGGACACCACCAAAGAGGGGCTGCCGCAGGGCAGCGTGACGCTTTCCGGGCGTAACGTGAAGGTGACGCAGGACGTCAACGACGCGCCGCTTCCGTTGGCGTTTGACACCCTGAACCTGAGCGCTGACCTGCATAACAACCGCGCCGAGCTGGGGTGGCTGATCCGCCTGACCAATAACGGCCAGCTTGACGGGCAGGTGCAGATTACCGACCCGCAAGGTCGGCGCAATCTGGGCGGCAGCGTGAATATCCGCAACGTCAACCTGGCGATGGTGAACCCGATTTTCTCCCGCGGGGAAAAAGCAGAGGGCATGCTCAGCGCTAACCTGCGCCTGGCCGGCGATGCGCAAAGCCCGCAGCTGTTCGGACAGATGCAGCTGAACGGCCTTGATATTGACGGAAACTTTATGCCGTTTGATATGCAGCCAAGCCAGATTGCGATGAACTTTAACGGCAGAAGCTCAACGCTCGCGGGTGTTGTACGCACGCAGCAGGGGGAAATCAACCTCAGCGGCGATGCCGACTGGAGCCAGCTTGATAACTGGCGCGCCCGCGTGGCGGCGAAGGGCAGCCGGGTCCGCATCACCGTTCCGCCTATGGTGCGGCTGGACGTCTCGCCGGACGTGGTCTTTGAGGCCACGCCAAGCCTGTTTACCCTTGACGGGCGCGTCGACGTGCCCTGGGCGCGCATCGTGGTTCACGACGTGCCGGAAAGCGCCGTCGGCGTCTCCAGCGATGAAGTTTTACTGGATGAAAATCTGAAACCTGTCGAACAGAAGAGCGCCGGCATACCGATTAATAGTAATCTTATCGTACACGTGGGGAATAACGTGCGGTTGGATGCGTTTGGGCTGAAGGCGAGGCTCACGGGCGATCTTAAAGTGGCGCAGGATAAACAGGGGCTTGGCCTGAACGGACAAATCAATATTCCAGAGGGGCGCTTCCACGCCTACGGTCAGGATCTGATTGTGCGTAAAGGTGAACTGCTGTTCTCTGGCCCACCTGATCAGCCGTTGTTGAATATCGAGGCCATTCGTAACCCGGAGGCGACCGAAAACGACGTGATTGCGGGCGTTCGCGTGACCGGCTCTGCCGACGAACCGAAGGCGGAGATCTTCTCCGACCCGGCGATGTCGCAGCAGGAAGCATTATCGTACCTGCTGCGCGGGCAGGGGCTGGAGAGTGGTCAAAGCGACAGTGCGGCAATGACGTCAATGTTAGTTGGCCTGGGGGTTGCACAAAGTGGGCAGGTTGTGGGTAAAATCGGCGAGACGTTCGGCGTAAGCAATCTGGCGCTGGATACCCAGGGCGTGGGTGACTCCTCGCAGGTGGTGGTCAGCGGCTATGTACTGCCGGGTCTACAGGTAAAATATGGCGTGGGGATCTTTGACTCATTAGCCACACTCACGCTACGCTATCGCCTGATGCCTAAGCTATATCTGGAAGCGGTGTCTGGCATAGATCAGGCGCTCGATGTGCTCTATCAGTTTGAGTTCTAGCAATGCGAATATTTGTCTACGGTAGTTTACGCACGAAGCAGGGCAACAGTCACTGGATGACCAACGCCCAGTTGATGGGTAATTACAATATTGAGAACTACCAGTTGTACAGTCTGGGCCACTATCCAGGCGCGGTTCCAGGTGAAGGAACGGTACAGGGTGAAGTTTATCGTATTGATAATGCCACGCTTGCCGAACTGGATGCCTTGCGCACCAGGGGCGGTGAATACGCACGTCAGTTGATCCAGACGCCGTACGGCAGTGCATGGATGTATGTGTACCAGCGTTCGGTTGAAGGGTTAACGCGGATTGAAAGCGGTAACTGGTTAGACAGAGACCAGTACTGATAAACGACAACGCCACCGAAAGGTGGCGTTGTTTTTTTCCTTCAACTCTCTTTTGTATCCCGGCGTCGGGTTAAAAACAGAGGAACGAACAGCATGATGTACGGCATAATAAGCCATAAAAAACACAGGGCGCGTGAACGGTCATAGTAGTTTATGCACCGTGTATTGCTTGAAATGACGGGCAGGAAAAAGAGTAAAAACAACAGAATCGCGTAATCGCTTCGATAAGGGATCCATAAGTAAAACAAAAACCAGGCAAGCTGGAATGTCATGATGCAAAGATACTGCCATTTGCTGTCTTTACCGTAACAGTCAAACGCCTTTACGTAGCCCATCTTTATGCTTTGAAGAAAGAAACTTAGCATGTATCACGCTCACGATCGCGACGGTCAGGAGTGTGCTCGTCAGCAACGCCCCTAAAAAATAGCTTTGGGTGATATCAATAGCACCCGCGCCTAAAGTATGTAATTTACTATATCCTCTATCTACTGCAACAAAAAGTGTATATAGCCCAATGTTGATACAGAACTGAAGCAGACAAGAAATGACGATATTTCTGGGGATTCTTTTTAATAGTGTCAGTAATGCATAAATAATACTTGCTGACAGCGCAAAATAAAGGCCGTTAAATAAACTCGAGAGTAAGGCGCTATTTATTTCTCCGAATATTAACATGTCACTTCCATAGTACCATGCCAGGTATTCTATATATGTACCTCTGCCAAAAATAAAAGCAGCAATAATAAGCATAGATAGACTCACGATATGAATTTTCTTACTCATAATTTTGCTCCCTTAGACAACAGCTCCTTCATCGTTGAACTGGCTTCGAGCTGATCTTTGATTATGGCAAGATCGCGAGTATTGTGGTTATATTTTGCAATAGCGGTTGGCGTACCTTTACCACCATTGTCCATAAAGAAAACAATATCCTTACGACCATAAAGAAGGACTTGTGGGATGGGATCACGCCCATAGCTCACCGCCTGCGGAAGGGAATGAATTGACTCTGTTGTAAGGAAGCGAGGAATATTTTCATGCTCGATATTCCCTAAAGGCGTTGTAGCAATAAGGGAGCCGATAAAATCGGTCGTATACACTAACGCCTCTGTATCTTTGGTCGTTATTTTTGTACCCGTAATATATTTTATCTGTTGCCAAAGCGTAATATCTTTAGGCGTGACTTTAACGCCATCCATAAACATATCTTGCTTGCGTTTTAGCTGAATGACGGTGCGGTGTACCTGGGTCAAAGAGGGGCTGACTTCCCCAAAAGAAGGCATTAGGCCATCGCGGGAATACAGCCTTTCAATGATAAAATAAATTCCAGTTGGGCGGGCAACATCAATGTTAATGGATGACATATGAATCCTATAAAGAATGGGGATTAATGTTCATCATGACAGTATGTTATTAATAGTCATGCTATACAACCATTCCCACCACATTTGATAGGGTACATATCCTTATTTTAATATACATGAAAAAGGAAATGGGACTCTTCTTAAAAAGATTATACTGCTTTAAATCAAGGCAATAAAAAAGCCCCGACTCGCGGGGCCTTAATCAACAGCTACAGGCATTACTTCTTAGCAGCGCGCTCGAAGGAGGCAACGATTTCTGCTTTCGCAGCTTCAGCGTTGTCCCAGCCGTCAACTTTAACCCACTTGCCTTTTTCGAGGTCTTTGTAGTGCTCGAAGAAGTGAGTGATCTGCGCTTTCAGCAGCTCTGGCAGGTCGTTCACATCTTTGATGTGATCGTACTCTTTGCTCAGCTTGGTGTGCGGAACCGCAACCAGCTTCGCATCTTCACCGGCTTCGTCGGTCATCTTCAGCACGCCAACCGGACGGCAGCGAATGACGGCGCCTGGCTGCAGCGGGTATGGCGTTGGGACCAGAACGTCAACCGGATCACCGTCCAGGGACAGGGTGTGGTTGATGTAGCCGTAGTTGCACGGATAGAACATTGCGGTAGACATGAAACGGTCAACAAACAGCGCACCGGTGTCTTTGTCGATTTCATATTTGATTGGATCTGCGTTGGCCGGAATTTCGATAACAACGTAGATGTCTTCTGGCAGTTCTTTACCCGCAGGGACGTTGAGTAAGCTCATGTCTGTGTCCTTAAATTGGATGGTAAACAAGTGGCAGGTATTATAGCCAACTGGCGCTGAATGTCTCCGCCTGTTTTCGCCTTCTCTCCTCGTTCGACCCACTTTTCAGACCGATGCCATGACAGGAAAATCCATAAACTCAGCTGCATTTTAAATGCGAAAATGAAAGCGATTACAAACTTGTGATTAACGTTTCATTCACTTTTCTGAAGTGTGATGTAACGCAATTCGTTACATATATCATTGGCTATAGTCATTTCGCAGAACACCTTTTAACCAACAATAAACACCCCTACGAGGACGTTCATATGTGGAAGCGCTTACTTCTTGTCACAGCAGTTTCGGCAGCCATGTCGTCTATGGCGATGGCCGCACCTTTAACCGTAGGTTTTTCACAGGTCGGCTCTGAATCGGGCTGGCGCGCGGCTGAGACCAGCGTTGCGAAAAGCGAGGCCGAAAAACGCGGTATCACGCTGAAAATCGCCGATGGCCAGCAAAAACAGGAGAACCAGATCAAAGCGGTACGCTCCTTTATTGCCCAGGGCGTGGATGCCATCTTCATTGCGCCCGTCGTGGCTACGGGCTGGGAACCGGTGCTGAAGGAAGCGAAAGACGCTGAAATTCCGGTCTTCCTGCTCGATCGTTCCATCGATGTAAAAGACAAATCTCTCTATATGACCACCGTCACCGCCAATAACGTGCTTGAAGGCCAGCTGATTGGCGACTGGCTGATAAAACAGGTCGACGGCAAGCCGTGTAACGTCGTTGAGCTGCAGGGGACCGTCGGCGCGAGCGTGGCAATCGACCGTAAGAAAGGCTTCGCTGAGGCTATCGCCAAAGCGCCTAATATCAAGATTATCCGCTCCCAGTCCGGCGACTTTACCCGCAGTAAGGGTAAAGAGGTCATGGAGAGCTTTATCAAGGCTGAAAACAACGGCAAGAACATCTGCATGGTTTACGCCCACAACGACGACATGGTAATCGGCGCCATCCAGGCCATTAAAGAGGCGGGCCTGAAGCCGGGCAAAGATATCCTCACCGGCTCTATCGACGGCGTGCCTGATATCTACAAAGCGATGATCGACGGTGAAGCGAATGCCAGCGTCGAGCTGACGCCAAATATGGCCGGCCCGGCATTTGACGCGCTGGAGAAATTCAAGAAAGACGGCACCATGCCAGAGAAAGTGACGGTCACCAAATCCACGCTCTATCTGCCGGATACCGCGAAAGAAGAGTTAGAGAAGAAGAAAAATATGGGCTACTAAGCCCGTGTAATTGCCGGGTGGCGCTGCGCTTACCCGGCCTACGATACTATCCCCTCTCCCCTCCGGGGAGAGGGTCAGGGTGAGGGGGAACCATGACCGCAGAACAACACCAGGAAATCCTCCGCACAGAGGGCTTAAGCAAATTTTTTCCCGGCGTAAAAGCGCTGGATAACGTTGACTTCAGCCTGCGCCGCGGCGAGATCATGGCGCTGCTGGGTGAGAACGGCGCGGGGAAATCGACGCTGATTAAAGCCCTGACCGGCGTCTATCACGCCGATCGCGGCACCATCTGGCTGGAAGGCAACGCCATTTCGCCCAAAAACACGGCCCATGCCCAACAGCTGGGGATCGGGACCGTTTACCAGGAAGTGAACCTGCTGCCGAACATGTCGGTGGCGGATAACCTGTTCATTGGCCGCGAGCCACGGCGCTTTGGCCTGCTGCGCCGCAAAGAGATGGAAGCGCGGGCGACAACGCTGATGGAATCGTACGGCTTCTCCCTCGACGTCCGCGAACCGCTGAACCGCTTTTCCGTGGCGATGCAGCAAATCGTCGCCATCTGTCGCGCCATCGACCTCTCAGCGAAGGTACTCATCCTCGATGAACCCACCGCTAGCCTCGATACTCAGGAAGTGGAGATGCTGTTCACCCTGATGCGCCAGCTGCGCGATCGGGGGGTCAGCCTGATCTTCGTCACCCACTTCCTCGATCAGGTCTATGAAGTGAGCGATCGCATCACGGTGCTGCGCAACGGCAGCTTTGTCGGCTGCCGCGAAACCCGCGAGCTGCCGCAGATTGAGCTGGTTAAAATGATGCTCGGTCGTGAGCTCGAGACCAACGCGCTCCAGCGTGCAGGCCGCACGCTGTTGAGCGATAAACCGGTCGCCGCATTCAGCGACTACGGCAAAAAAGGGATTATCGCCCCGTTCAACCTTGAGGTTCGCCCCGGTGAGATCGTCGGGCTGGCGGGCCTGCTAGGCTCAGGGCGTACCGAAACCGCCGAGGTGATCTTCGGGATTAAGCCGGCCGACAGCGGCAGCGCGCTGATCAAAGGCAAACCGCAAACGCTGCGATCGCCGCACCAGGCCTCGTGTCTCGGGGTTGGCTTCTGCCCGGAAGACCGGAAAACGGACGGCATCATTGCCGCCGCCTCCGTGCGGGAAAATATCATTCTGGCGCTGCAGGCCCAGCGCGGCTGGCTACGGCCTATACCCCGCAAAGAGCAGAACGCCATTGCCGAGCGCTTTATCCGCCAGCTCGGTATCCGCACGCCGAGCGCGGAACAGCCGATTGAGTTCCTCTCCGGCGGTAACCAACAGAAGGTGCTGCTGTCGCGCTGGCTGCTGACCAAACCGCAGTTCCTGATCCTCGACGAGCCGACGCGGGGCATTGACGTAGGCGCGCACGCCGAAATCATCCGCCTGATCGAAACGCTTTGCGCCGACGGGCTGGCGCTGCTGGTGATTTCGTCCGAGCTGGAGGAGCTGGTGGGCTACGCCGACCGCGTCATCATCATGCGCGATCGCAAACAGGTGGCTGAGATCCCGCTGGACAAGCTTTCCGTTCCGGCAATCATGAATGCCATCGCGGCATAAGGAGTTAATCGTGATGCCCCGTTCACTTTCGCAAACCGGCGAGTCAAAGCGCCGCTTCAGATGGCCGACCGGTACGCCGCAAATCATCGCGCTGCTGCTGGTTCTGCTGGTGGATAGCCTGGTTGCGCCGCACTTCTTCCAGATTATCGTGCAGGATGGCCGCCTGTTTGGCAGCCCGATAGACATCTTAAACCGTGCCGCCCCCGTGGCGCTGCTGGCGATAGGCATGACGCTGGTGATTGCCACCGGCGGCATTGACCTTTCAGTGGGCGCAGTGATGGCAATTGCCGGCGCGACGGCCGCCTCGATGACCGTTGCCGGGCACAGCCTGCCCGTCGTGCTGCTGGCCGCGCTGGGCTCCGGCGTGCTGGCCGGGCTGTGGAACGGCATTCTGGTGGCGGTTCTCAAGATCCAGCCGTTTGTCGCCACGCTGATTCTGATGGTGGCCGGGCGAGGCGTGGCGCAGCTGATCACGTCAGGGCAGATTGTCACGTTTAACTCCCCTGGCCTGGCGTGGCTTGGCAGCGGCAGGCTGTTCTTCTTCCCGACGCCGGTGATTATTGCCCTGATGACGCTGGTTGTCTTTTGGCTCTTTACCCGTAAAACGGCGCTCGGGATGTTTATTGAAGCGGTGGGGATCAACATCCGCGCCGCGCGCAACGCCGGGGTTAATACCCGGCTCATGGTTATGCTGACCTACGTGCTGAGCGGCGTCTGCGCAGCGATTGCCGGCGTGATCGTTGCGGCGGATATTCGCGGGGCAGATGCCAACAACGCCGGGTTATGGCTGGAGTTAGACGCCATCCTGGCGGTGGTGATCGGCGGCGGTTCGCTGATGGGCGGGCGCTTTAACCTGCTGCTCTCTGTGGTAGGAGCCCTGATTATTCAGGGGATGAACACCGGCATTCTGCTCTCGGGCTTCCAGCCGGAACTCAACCAGGTGGTGAAGGCGGTGGTCGTGCTCTGCGTGCTGATCGTTCAGTCGCCGCGCTTTGTTAGCATCATTAAGGGGATCCGTGGTCATGATAAAACGTAACTTACCGTTAACGATCACGCTGGGCGTGTTTGTGCTGGGCTACCTGTACTGCCTGACCCAGTTCCCCGGTTTCGCCTCCACGCGCGTGATTTGCAACATCCTGACCGACAACGCTTTTTTAGGCATCATCGCCGTCGGCATGACCTTTGTGATCCTCTCCGGCGGGATTGACCTCTCCGTTGGCTCGGTAATTGCCTTTACCGGCGTGTTCCTCGCCAAGGCAATTGGCTTCTGGGGCATCTCGCCGCTGCTTGCCTTCCCGCTGGTGCTGGCGATGGGCTGCGCGTTTGGCGCCTTTATGGGGCTGCTGATCGACGCGTTAAAAATCCCCGCCTTTATCATCACCCTCGCCGGGATGTTCTTCCTGCGCGGCGTGAGCTATCTGGTGTCGGAAGAGTCGATTCCGATTGACCACCCGATTTACGACACGCTCTCCAGCCTGGCGTGGAAAATCCCCGGCGGCGGTCGCCTGAGCGCGATGGGGCTGCTGATGCTGGGCGTCGTGGTGATTGGGATCTTCCTGGCGCACCGCACCCGATTTGGTAATCAGGTCTACGCCATCGGCGGCAGCGCCACCTCCGCGAACCTGATGGGCATTTCGACCCGCAGCACAACCATCCGAATTTACATGCTCTCGACCGGGCTTGCGACGCTGGCGGGTATCGTGTTTTCGGTTTACACCCAGGCGGGCTATGCGCTGGCGGGCGTGGGCGTGGAGCTGGATGCCATTGCCTCGGTGGTGATTGGCGGCACCCTGCTCAGCGGCGGCGTGGGAACGGTGCTGGGCACGCTGTTCGGCGTGGCGATCCAGGGGCTGATTCAGACCTACATCAACTTCGACGGCACGCTCAGCTCATGGTGGACGAAGATCGCCATCGGCGTCCTGCTGTTTATCTTTATCGCGCTGCAGCGCGGGCTGACGGTGCTCTGGGAGAACCGCCAAAGCTCGCCTGTTACACGCGTGAGCGTGTCGACAACAAAGCTATAACACACTGAAATTGTATAAACATTTTCCGGTAGCGGCCGATACTCTTCTTTTACGCCAAGAAATATCTCGCTACCGGAAATAACATCATGCTGAAAACGCTATCGATTCGTACCGGCTTGCTCTCTTTACTGGCCGTTATGACCCTTCTGCTGCTGATTGTCAGCGGCATTGGTATTTATGCACTCACACAGAGTTCTTCTTCACTCCAGCGCATCAACCACCTTCAGGGTGAGCAAATGGTGCAGCTCAATTCTGGCTATACGCTGATCCTGCGCGCGCGCAATGAGGCGGGCCAGGCAGTCCGAATGATGGAAATTGGCATGCTGGACGATGCCGCTAAATCGGTGAAATCCATTAACCAGGAGGTCGCGCAGGCGCAAAAAACGCTGAAAGGCGTGATCGACGGCGGCGTTGCGGATGAAGAGGGGCAGAAACTGCTGGAGAACGTTGCCGCCAGCCTCACAGCGTATAATCAGCAGGGGATCAACCCGATGCTGAAAGCCCTTAACGAGCAAAGCGCGGACGGCTATTACGATCTGCTGGAGAATACGCTGATCCCGGTGGCGAAGCGGTTTGATAACGATATGCAGGCGTTTCAGAGGTGGAGCGAAGCGCGCGGTAAGGCGGAAGTGAGCGCCGTGCAGGCGAGTAAAACCCGGGTGCTGATCCTGATTATTGTCGCGGCGCTGCTGACGGCAGGCATTATCGTGCTCGCCTGGCTGGTGCTGCGCCATATGCTGCTTAAACCCCTGTCAGCCTCCATCTCGCAGCTGGAGCACGTGGCCGCCGGCGATTTAACCCACACGCTGAACGCCCCTGCGAGCCAGGAGTTCAACCGCCTGAATGCCGCCATTGAAGAGATGCGCCAGTCGCTGATGGGCTCGGTGCTGCGGGTGCGTGACGCCAGCTCGCAAATTGATACCGGCAGCCGCGAGTTGACGGCCGGTAACGTGAACCTGGCCCAGCGTACTGAATCCACGGCAACCTCGCTAGAACAGACGGCGGCCAGCATGGAAGAGATCACCGCCACGGTGAAGCTGAACGCGGATAATGCCGAGCAGGCGCACCAGTTGGCGAAGTCGGTGTCCGATACCGCGGATCACGGGAGCGAAATGGTCTGCTACGTGATTGAGAAAATGCGCGATATCTCCGGCAGCTCGGCGCGTATCGCCGACATCCTGAGCGTCATCGACGGTATTGCGTTCCAGACCAACATTCTGGCGCTCAACGCCTCGGTTGAAGCGGCGCGCGCGGGCGAGCAGGGGCGCGGATTCGCGGTTGTCGCAGGCGAGGTGCGTAACCTGGCCAGCCGCAGTGCCGACGCGGCGAAAGAGATCCGATCGCTTATCAGCGATTCGCAAACCCACGTCAATGAGGGGAGCGAGCTGGCGCAGCAGGCCGGTGAGACAATGGACGAGATCGCCACTGAAGTGCTGCGCATGACCAGGCTGATGCGTGAAATTGCAACCGCGTCTCAGGAACAGAGTCGCGGCATTGAGCAGGTCAATATCGCCGTCAATCAGATGGACGAGACCGCGCAGCAAAATGCGGCGCTGGTACAGCAATCCTCCGCGGCCACGCGCTCGCTGGAGGAACAGTCGCGCGAGATGATGGAAGCGATGGCGTCATTTAAGCTGACGGCTCAGACTGCAGCATAGTAATATTATTCCCTGGTGCAGGCTGCGCCAGGGAATTATTTTTCACAGAATTCATCTCACCAATATTATCGTGAATATCACCGATTAATAATTCCAGCGAGCTTGTTAGCGCCAGGGCTTTTTCCGTTGGCTCAAGATATAAACCTTTGCGGAAAAATAAGGGTTCTTCAAACTGCTGGTTAAAGCGTTTTAACGCCAGGCTGACCGCCGGTCTCGACATCTCCAGGCGAACGGAGGCTTTCGCCATACTGCCGCAGCGAACCACTTCAATAAAAACGGGAATAAGATTTAAATCAATACCGGTATTGGCACGTGAGAAGTTTTTCATCGCAATTATGCTCCGCGAAATATTTGTCAAACTGTTATGGAAATAATGCAGGAGCGGTGGCGAATATTAAAGCGCGTTTTTTATAAACACTTATACGGTAAAATATATAAATGAGTGGGGAGCCGGGCTGGCTCCCCCGGGAAGGTCGTTATGCGTCAGGGAATTCGCGGATCATGCGTTCAACGTCTTCAACCATATGGTCGTTGCCCACGAAGAACGAACGACGCTGGTGCAGGCTTTCCGGCACGATATCCAGAATACGGTCTTTACCGTCGCTCGCCTTGCCGCCAGCCTGTTCAGCCAGGAACGCCATCGGGTTGCACTCGTACAGCAGGCGCAGCTTCCCGTCCGGGTGGCTGGCGGTGCTTGGGTAGAGGTAGATGCCGCCCTTCAGCAGGTTGCGGTGGAAATCCGCCACCAGAGAGCCGATATAGCGCGAGGTGTACGGGCGCTGGGTGGCTTTATCCTCTTCCTGACAGAACTTGATGTACTTCTTCACGCCGTTAGGGAATCGGATGTAGTTGCCTTCGTTGATGGAGTAGGTGTTGCCCTTCTCCGGGAAGCGCATGCGCTCCTGGCTCAGGCAGAACACGCCCAGTGACGGGTCGTAGGTAAAGGCGTGAACGCCGCAGCCGGTGGTATAGACCAGCATGGTCGAGGAGCCATATACGACGTATCCCGCAGCAACCTGCTGGCTGCCCGGCTGGAGGAAATCTTCCTCAGTGACCGGCGTACCTACCGGCGTGACGCGGCGGTAAATAGAGAAAATGGTGCCAACAGAGACGTTCACGTCGATGTTGGAGGAGCCATCGAGAGGGTCCATCAGAACAACGTATTTTGCGTGTTCACACCCTTCGAAAACGACGATTTCATCTTCTTCTTCAGAGGCGATACCCGCAACGATGTCGCGCGCGCGCAGTGCAGCTTTCAGTTTTTCATTGGCGAACAGGTCGAGTTTTTGCTGAACCTCACCCTGAACGTTCTCGGCACCGCTGGCACCCAGGATATCGACCAGGCCGGCCTTGTTGATATCGCGGTGGATGATCTTAGCGCCCAGCTTTATTGCCGACAGCAAAGCAGTGAGCTCACCGGTAGCATGAGAGAACTCGTGCTGCTTTTCGACAATAAATTCACCTAACGTTTTCATAACACTTTCCCTGCATCTTATGTTGAGTAAAGCGGTTGATGTCCAACAATCTTAACAAACATTCAAATATTAGCGCAGAGGTGAATCGCGCCAGCAGGATACGGAATTTCCTGAAATGCGTTTCACACCCGCTGACATGTGAGTAAAATGTGCGCCACATTGAAGAAGGATAGTGACGTATGCGCATTCATATATTGGGGATTTGTGGCACTTTCATGGGCGGGCTGGCAATGCTGGCGCGCTCGCTGGGCCATGAAGTGACAGGTTCGGACGCCAATGTGTATCCGCCGATGAGCACGCTTCTGGAGAAGCAGGGGATCTCTCTGATTCAGGGATATGACGCCAGCCAGCTTGATCCTGAGCCAGACCTGGTAATCATTGGCAACGCCATGACCCGAGGCAACCCGTGCGTTGAGGCGGTACTGGAACGCAATATTCCGTTCATGTCTGGCCCACAGTGGCTGCATGATTTCGTGCTGCGCGACCGCTGGGTTGTCGCCGTCGCGGGTACGCACGGCAAAACCACCACCGCCGGAATGGCCACCTGGATCCTCGAAGCCTGTGGCTATAAGCCGGGATTCGTCATCGGCGGCGTACCGGGTAATTTCGATGTTTCTGCACGCCTGGGCGACAGCCCGTTCTTCGTGATCGAAGCCGATGAGTACGACTGCGCATTCTTTGACAAGCGCTCCAAGTTTGTCCATTACTGCCCGCGCACGCTGATCCTCAACAACCTTGAGTTCGATCATGCGGATATCTTTGACGACCTGAAAGCGATTCAGAAGCAGTTCCACCACCTGGTGCGCATCGTGCCGGGGCAGGGCCGTATTATCCTGCCGGAGAACGACATCAACCTGAAGCAGACGATGGCGATGGGCTGCTGGAGCGAGCAGGAGCTAGTGGGCGAGCAGGGCCACTGGCAGGCGAAAAAGCTCAACGCGGATGCCTCCGAGTGGGAAGTGCTGCTCGACGGTGAAAAAGTGGGCGAGGTGAAGTGGGGCCTGGTGGGCGAGCACAACATGCACAACGGCCTGATGGCGATTGCCGCCGCGCGTCACGTGGGCGTGCTGCCTGCGGATGCGGCCAATGCGCTGGGATCGTTCATTAACGCCCGCCGCCGTCTGGAGCTGCGCGGTGAAGCGAATGGCGTGACGGTATATGACGATTTCGCCCACCACCCGACGGCGATTCTGGCGACGCTTGCCGCCCTGCGCGGTAAAGTGGGCGGCACTGCCCGCATTCTTGCGGTGCTGGAGCCGCGCTCAAACACCATGAAGATGGGCATCTGCAAAGACGACCTCGCACCGTCCTTAGGGCGTGCCGATGAAGTCTTCCTGCTGCAGCCGCAGCATATTCCGTGGCAGGTGGCGGAAGTCGCCGATGCCTGTATTCAGCCTGCGCACTGGAGTGCGGACGTTGATGCCCTGGCAGATATGGTGGTGAAAACCGCGCAGCCCGGTGACCATATTCTGGTAATGAGCAACGGCGGGTTCGGTGGCATCCATCAGAAGCTGCTGGACGGTCTGGCGAAGAAAGCAGAAGTGGCCGCAGAGTAAAAAAGCCCGGTGGCGCTTGCGCTTACCGGGCCTACATTCTTTTCTCCCTCACCCCACTGGGGAGAGGGTTAGGGTGAGGGATTACTCGTCGTGCTCAGACAGCTCGCGCAGATACTGGAAAATCAGGCGCGCAGACTTCGGCGGCTTATTCCCTTCTTTCTCTTTCTTCGCGTTGCGGATCAGAGAACGCAGCTGCTGGCGGTCGGCATCCGGCCACAGGTTCAGCACTTCAGGTACGGCATCATCGCCTTTTTCAATCAGACGATCGCGGATCTGCTCAAGCTTATGGAAAAACGCAACCTGCTGGTTGTGGCGGTTTTTCAGCTTGTCCAGTGCCTGGCGGATCGGTTCAACGTCGCGCTGACGCAGCATTTTACCGATAAGCTGAAGCTGGCGACGACGGCCTTCTTTTTTGATTTTCTGTGCCAGTTCAATGGCATCACGCAGATCCTGTTCGAGCGGGATTTTATCCAGCGCGTTTTTACCCAGTTCTACCAGTTCCGCACCAAGCTGTTTTAACTCTTCGGCGTCACGTTTAATTTCACTTTTACTGACCCAGATGATCTCATCATCTTCGTCTTCGATGTCATCACCGGGAACGTCGTCGAGCCAGTCTTCGGGCTGCTTAGTCATGTCAGGCTCCTTAAAAAAAGAGGCTAATGTTACCAGTTAAGACGCGCACTGAAAAACGGTTCTCTGTTAGACTTCAGATAACTCTCTCTTACAGTATGGCATTTGCGATGAAAGTAACCTCACAAGTTGAAGCGCAGCGTAAGATTCTGGAAGAAGCCGTCTCCACCGCGCTGATGCTTGCTTCAGAAAAATCAGATGGCGCCGAAGTGGCGGTCAGCAAAACCACCGGCATCAGCGTGAGCACCCGCTATGGCGAAGTGGAGAATGTCGAATTCAACAGCGATGGCGCGCTGGGGATCACGGTGTATCACCAGAATCGCAAAGGCAGTGCGTCATCGACCGATCTCAGCCCGGATGCCATTGCCCGTACGGTGCAGGCGGCGCTGGATATCGCCCGTTATACCTCCCCGGATCCTTACGCAGGCGTGGCGGATAAAGATCTGCTGGCCTTCGACGCCCCGGATCTCGATCTTTTCCACCCGGCGGAAGTGACGCCGGATGAAGCGATCGAGATGGCGGCGCGCGCCGAGCAGGCTTCCCTGCAGGCCGATAAGCGCATCACCAATACCGAAGGCGGCAGCTTTAACAGCCACTACGGCATCAAAGTGTTCGGCAACAGCCACGGCATGCTGCAGGGCTACTGCTCAACCCGCCACTCGCTCTCCAGCTGCGTCATCGCCGAAGAGAACGGCGACATGGAGCGTGACTACGCCTACACCATTGGGCGCGCTCTGGGGGATTTGCAGTCTCCTGAGTGGGTGGGTAAAGAGTGTGCCGAGCGCACGCTGTCGCGCCTGTCGCCGCGCAAACTCTCGACCATGAAGGCCCCGGTGATTTTTGCCAATGAAGTGGCAACCGGCCTGTTCGGTCATCTGGTGGGCGCGATCGCGGGCGGCTCGGTGTACCGTAAATCGACCTTCCTGCTCGACTCGCTGGGCAAGCAGATCCTGCCTGAATGGCTGACCATCGAAGAACATCCGCACCTGCTGAAAGGGCTGGCCTCCACGCCGTTCGACAGCGAAGGCGTGCGCACCGAACGTCGTGACATCATCAAAGATGGCGTGCTGACCCAGTGGCTGCTTACTAACTACTCCGCGCGCAAGCTGGGGCTGAAAAGCACCGGGCACGCTGGCGGCATCCACAACTGGCGCATTGCCGGTCAGGGCCTCAACTTTGAGCAAATGCTGAAAGAGATGGGCACCGGCCTGGTCGTAACCGAACTGATGGGCCAGGGCGTAAGCGGCATCACCGGCGACTACTCGCGCGGCGCGGCGGGCTTCTGGGTTGAAAACGGCGAAATTCAATATCCGGTGAGCGAAATCACCATCGCCGGTAACCTGAAGGACATGTGGCGCAACATCGTTACGGTAGGTAACGATATTGAAACACGTAGCAATATACAGTGTGGTTCTGTACTTCTTCCCGAAATGAAAATTGCGGGTCAGTAAAGAGAGCGTTTTGTTAATAATAAAAAAGGAAGTGAGCAATGCGTAAACACCTGTTAGCGATCGTCGCGGCTTCAACGCTGGTTCTTGGCTCGTCTGCGTTTGCCGCCGATCTTGAAGACAACATGGACATCCTCAGTGAAAACCTGAAGGTAGTGCAGAAAACGGACAATGCGGCGGACATGAAAGACGCACTGACCAAAATGCGCGAAGCGGCACTGGACGCGCAAAAAGCGACCCCGCCGAAGCTGGAAAGCAACGCGCCAGACAGCGCCGAGATGAAAGACTACCGCCACGGCTTTGACGTGCTGGTCGGCCAGATCGACGGCGCGCTGAAGCTGGCAAACGAAGGTAAAGTGAAGGAAGCCCAGGCGGCAGCCGACCAGTTTGTGACGACCCGCAACACGTATCACAAGAAATACCGTTAATCGATCGCGCTTCAAACAAACAACCAGCGGGGGCCAGTGGCCCCCGTTTTTTTTGCGCGGTAATAAGTAAACCCTATCGCCATCACATTTTTGCGTCACCACGCCTGAACGTTTTCGTTTCCCCGGCGCGCGTTTTACCGCGGGAATGCGTGATATTCATCACGTAAATACAGCGATTTATCCAGATTCACCCCATTTATGTGGCACAGATCACTGCTGCTGCTCGCCTTTCCACTTCGAAGTGGAAAACAACTCGCTACAAACAATCCTCCTGCAACGTTAGTTTTATTCCAGAGCCATTAACGGGGTAAGACCAGTGATTAACGGAGCGGTAATGAACGACGTTGGGGAACAGGCGCTGCACACAGAGCAGCTCGCTAACACCATGCTGCAGCAGGTTTATGCCCTGCTTGCCCGGCACGACATCATCCCTAACGCAGTGCAGGAGCAGATGCTGACCTCCCACGTTCGCGCGATGGCGCACCGGTCCGTGACCGGCGAGCCGCTGCCGGAGGTTGAAGCGGAGCTGTTCGACGAAATTTCACCAGATTCAATGCAACTTGCCCGTGAAGTGGTGGCGCAGTTTGGCAACCTTCCTGATGAAGAAGCCTGGCTGCTCTCCGTTCACTTCGAAGTCGCGAAAGACAACCTTTAAGGAGCAACACATGGAACAGATTACAGTCGTGATTGGCGATCGCCTGGGCAAAGGTCAGAAAGTGGCCGCCGGTGTGGAAAAAGCGGGCGGGCGCGCGGTTGTCGTACCGGGCATGGCCGCGGACATGAAGCTGGGCGACATGATGAAGGCGGAAAACGCCACCTTCGGCATCTCCTTCTGCGGCAGCGGCGGCGCGGGTGCCATCACGGCGCAGACCAAATATGGCTACAAGGCCAAATACGGCATGCGCTCCGTGGAAGAGGGCGTAACCGCCATCAATGAAGGCTGCAACGTGCTGGGCTTCGGCTTTATGGATAAAGAAGAGCTGGGCGAGCGTCTGGTACAGGCGTGGCAGAAGAAATACGGCGCATAAGCATGAAAGAACAGTTCACAACCACGGTGAGAGTGAAGGGGAAAGGCGACGCCAAAGCGCGCGCCTTTGCCGACGCGCTCAACCACGTTCAGGCCGCGGTGATGAAAGCCTCACCGCATATCTTACTGCGTATTGAGCCACAGGATGTGCAGGTCGTTCAGGCGCAAGAAGCGGTGCGCAAAGAAGCTTTTCTGTTCTTCTTTATGCGCCGGGAAAGACGCACCTACAGCGTGGAGCTGGATGTGACCGTCAACGTGACCGCCATCAACCTCGACCGGGTGGATTTCGTCACGCAACGCTGATTATTCATAAAAGGGCAGACTGATGTTCTTAATTATATTAATAAAATCGCTCATCATTGGCGGCCTGGTTGGCGTCGGTGTCGGAGCCGGGGCTGCACGCATGTTTCATGCGCCTACCACTCAGGGGATGGGCGCGTTTCGTACGTTGGGGGAGCTGAACTCCTGCGAAGGAGATCCGGCGTCTCACTTCTCCTTTGGGTTAGGCTTCTTCTTTAACGCCTGGGCCTCTTCCGTGGCCGCAGGTGCCTTCACACAGGACGTTGACCACCGCATCATCCCGAACTGGGGCGCTGCTGCACTGATGATCAAAAACCGTAACGTCGGCGAAACGCTGCACGATCCCCGCAAAATGGCGATTGCCTGCGGCGTGATTGGCATGGTTGTCGTCACCTTCCTGAACCTGACCGCCTCCTCCGTTCCGGCTGCGCTTCAGGTCACCGCCGTGAAGGTGCTGGTACCGGCGGCTAACCTGCTGGTGAACACCGTCATGCCGGTGATCTTCTGGCTGGCGGCTATCGACGCGGGTAAAAAGTCCGGCTTCTGGGCCACCGTGTTCGGCGGCGCCGCGCAGCTGATCATGGGTAACGCCGTGCCGGGCCTGGTGCTGGGTATTCTGATCGGTAAAGGCGTTGAAGAGAGCGGCTGGAACCACGTCACCAAAGTGATGATGGTGGCGATCGTCCTGCTCTTCGTGCTGAGCGGCTTCTTCCGCGGCTTCGACATGAAGATGATCGAATCCTTCCATCTGACGGTGCCGAACTGGCTCGACATGATCCACAACTCGCTCAGCGGTAAATAACAGGAGCCTCTAAATGGAACAGAATAAAGGTTTTTGGTATGCCGACTGGTCGTTCCCGATCTTCGTTGGCCTGCTCTCCTCCGGCGTCTTCGCCGGGACGCACATGTACTACCTCTACGGCATCGGCGCGTTTAACGAAGTGGCCTTCGTGGCGATGCTGAAAGCGGGGATGGATACCGGCGTGTACGGCGCGGTTGCGGCATTCGGCGCCAGCTTCCTGTTCGCCCGCATTATCGAAGGGTCGCTGGTCGGTATTCTTGATATCGGCGGTGCCATCCAGACCGGCGTGGGCCTTGGCGTTCCGGCGCTACTGCTGGGCGCGGGCATTATGTTCCCGGTGACCAACTTCATTGCCGCGCTAATCACCGGCCTGGTGATTGGTCTGGCGATTGGCTACGTCATCATCCTGGCGCGTAAGTTCACCATCAACCAGAGCAACTCCACCTACGGTGCAGACGTGATGATGGGGGCGGGTAACGCCTCCGGCCGCTTCCTCGGGCCGTTGATTATCCTCAGCGCCATGACCGCTTCCATCCCGATCGGCGTCGGTTCCCTGCTGGGCGCACTGCTGTTCTACATCTGGCAGAAGCCGATTACCGGCGGTGCGATCCTCGGTGCAATGCTGTTGGGCTGGCTGTTCCCGGTCGCCCTTTAATACCCGCGGGCGCTCAGGCGCCCGCCTTATCAGGAGATCCTCATGTTTGATTTACTCCTGCGCCGTGCGCGCCTTGCCGACGATACCCTGACCGATATCGCCATTCAGGACGGGAAGATCGCGGCGCTGGGCGAGATTAACGCCCCCGCGCATAAAACGGTTGAGCTGAACGGCGACGTATTCGTCAGCGCAGGCTGGATTGACTCCCACGTTCACTGCTATCCGAACTCCCCCATTTACCACGACGAACCTGACAGCGTGGGCATTGCGACCGGCGTTACCTCCGTGGTGGACGCGGGCAGCACCGGCGCCGACGACGTAGACGATTTTTACGCTATCACCCGCAAGGCTTCCACCGAGGTCTTTGCCCTGCTGAACATCTCCCGCGTGGGGCTGATTGCCCAGAACGAACTGGCCAACATGGCGAACATTGACGCCGATGCGGTGAAGCAGGCGGTGAAGCGCCACCCTGATTTTATCGTCGGCCTGAAGGCGCGCATGAGCAGCAGCGTGGTCGGTGAAAACGGCATCACGCCGCTGGAGCGCGCGAAAGCCATTCAGAAAGAGAACGGCGACCTGCCGCTGATGGTGCATATCGGTAACAACCCGCCGAACCTCGACGAAATTGCCGAACTGCTCAGTTCAGGCGACATCATCACCCACTGCTACAACGGCAAGCCTAACCGCATTCTGACGCCCTCCGGCGAGCTGCGCGCCTCCATCACCTCCGCCCTGAAGCGCGGCGTGCGTCTGGACGTCGGGCACGGCACGGCGAGCTTCAGCTTCGAAGTGGCGAAACGCGCCATCGCGATGGGCATTCTGCCGCACACCATCAGCTCGGATATCTACTGCCGCAACCGCATCAACGGCCCGGTGGGCTCGCTGGCAAGCGTGATGTCGAAATTCCTCGCCATCGGCATGTCGCTGCAGCAGGTGATTGACTGCGTGACCGCGAACGCCGCCGACGGCCTGCGCCTGGCGCGCAAGGGCCGCATTCAGCCTGGCCTCGACGCCGACCTGACGCTGTTCACGCTTAAGCGTCAGCCGACTGTGCTGACGGATGCTGAAAACGACAGCCTGCAGGCTGAACACATTCTGGTGCCGCTTGCCGCGATCCGCGCGGGCAAGGGCTACATGACCGAACAAGGGAGCACGGAACATGCCTTCGATTTATGAGAAGTACAACTTAAAGCAGGTTATCAACACCTCCGGCCGCATGACGGCGCTGGGCGTCTCCACCCCGCGCCCGGAAGTGGTGCAGGCGGCGATGGACGGCATGAATCACTATTTCGAGATGAAGGATCTGGTTAATAAAACCGGGGAATACATCGCGAAGCTGCTGGATGTTGAAGGCGCGACGGTGGTCTCCTGCGCGTCGGCGGGCATTGCCCAGTCGGTGGCGGCGGTGCTGGTAAAGGACAGCGACTGGCTGCTGGAAAACCTGCACGTCACTCCAATCGAGAATAACGAGATCGTCCTGCCGAAAGGCCACAACGTGAACTTTGGCGCGCCGGTGGGCACCATGGTGGCGCTGGGCGGCGGCAGGCTGGTGGAAGCGGGCTACGCCAACGAATGCTCTGCCGATCAGCTGGCGGCGGCGATCGGCCCGCGCACGGCGGCGATCCTCTACATCAAATCGCACCACTGCGTGCAGAAAAGCATGCTCAGCGTCGAGCAGGCGGCGGTGGTGGCGCGCAAGAACGACCTCCCGCTGATCGTCGATGCGGCGGCGGAAGAAGATCTGCACGCGTACTACCGCTCCGGCGCGGATCTGGTGATCTACAGCGGCGCGAAGGCGATTGAAGGGCCAACCAGCGGGCTGGTGATCGGCAAAACTCAATATGTTGAATGGGTGAAACGCCAGACGGCGGGCATTGGCCGCGCGATGAAGGTGGGCAAAGAGGGTATCCTGGGCCTGACCTGCGCCATCGAACACTACCTGACGGCGACCAAAGAGAGCGGGGCCGAGATGGTGGCGAAGATGACGCCGTTTATCGACGCGCTCAACACCCTGAACGGCGTGACGGCGCGCGTGGTCTGGGACAGCGCGGGTCGTGATATCGCCCGCACCGAGATTAAGTTCGACGAAGCCACGACCGGCGTCGGAACCGGTGACCTGGTAGCGAAGCTGAAGCAGGGTGAATACGCCATTTACTTCCGCGGATACAAGGCTAACGAAGGGATTATCGAGGCGGACGTGCGCAGCGTGAATGCTGACCAGCTGAACATCGTGTACCGCCGCATTAGCGAAGTGTTAGGACAGGAGAAAAACGCATGAAACTGACCCCCAATTTTTACCGTGACCGCGTCTGCCTGAACGTGCTGGCTGGCTCAAAGGCCAACGCCAGCGCCATTTACGAAGCGGCGGAAGGCCACGTGCTGGTGGGCGTGCTCTCCAAAAATTACCCGGACGTGGCAAGCGCGGTTGCGGATATGCGCGAATACGCGGCGCTGATTGATAATGCGCTCTCCGTTGGGCTGGGCGCAGGCGATCCGAACCAGTCGGCGATGGTGAGTGAAATCTCCCGCCAGGTGCAGCCGCAGCACGTCAACCAGGTCTTCACCGGCGTGGCCACCAGCCGCGCGCTGCTGGGGCAGAATGAATCGGTCGTCAACGGTCTGGTCTCGCCGACCGGCACCGTCGGAATGGTGAAAATCTCCACCGGCCCGCTGAGCAGCACGGCCCCGGACGGCATCGTGCCGGTTGAAACCGCCATTGCCCTGCTGAAAGATTTCGGCGGTAGCTCTATCAAATACTTCCCGATGGGCGGCCTGAAGTGCCGCGACGAGTACAAAGCGGTGGCGGAAGCCTGCGCCCGTCACGACTTCTGGCTGGAGCCGACCGGAGGTATCGATCTGGAAAACTATGAGGAGATCCTGCAGATCGCCCTCGACGCGGGCGTGAGCAAAATCATCCCGCACATCTACAGCTCGATTATCGACAAGGCCAGCGGCGACACGCGCCCGGAAGACGTGCGCACGCTGCTGGAGATGACGAAGAAGCTGGTTAAGTAGAACAAAAGCAAACCCAAAACCTTACCCCTCACCCCAGCCCTCTCCCCAAAGGGGAGAGGGTGTAATCGTCCCCTCTCCCCTTTGGGGAGAGGGTTAGGGTGAGGGGAGGAATACCGCACAAACCCGAAGGAGCCACCATGCACACCCGTAACCTGCTCGTCGCTTCACTCTCAATGCTCGCCACCACCGCCATCGCCCAGACGCAATACGCCTGGGTGGGCACCTACAACCCCAACGGTGAAGGGCTGTACCGCTTTACCGTTGACCCGCAAAGCGGCGCGCTGGCGAATAGAACGCTGGTGAGCACGCTGCCGAACGCCGCGCAGCTGGCCGTTTCACGCGACGGCAAAACGCTCTATCTGGCAAGCGAAGTGGAGCAGGGCGTGGTGCAGGCGCTGCGCGTGGGGGAGAACGGCGAACTGAGCGAGCTGAATCAGGCGGCATCCGGCGGTGCGGGGCCGGTGTATCTTTCCCTGACGCCGAACGGCCAGCACCTGCTGGTAGCGAACTACGTCAGCGGATCGATTGCCGTTCTGCCCGTCAACGCAGACGGCAGCCTGGGTGACGCCACGGACACACATCAGGATCAAGGCGAACCGGGCGCGGCGAAGCCGGAAGCCGCGGCCGCGGGGAGTTTCGCCATCAGCGATCACAACGGCCCGCATGCGCACATGATCGCCGCCGATCCGAGCGGGAAGTACGTGTTTTCCACCGATCTGGGACTGGATCGTATTTACCAATACCGTTTTGACGATCGAACAGGGAAGCTGACCCCGAACGATCCGCCGTTTATCAGCGCCTCCTCAAAAGGGGCCGGGCCGCGTCACTTCGTCTTCACGCCAAAAGGGGATGGCCTGTGGCTGATTAACGAAGAGGCATCTACGCTGACCCATTATGCCGTGACGGCAAGCGGCACGCTGAAAGAGGGCAAAACGCTCTCGGCCCTGCCGGAAGATTACAAAGGCACCAGCTTTGCCGCCGGGCTGGCATTAAGCGCCGACGGTAAACAGCTGTATGTGGCTAACCGTTTGCATAACAGCATCGGGCACTTTACCGTAACAGCGGATGGCACGCTGACGCATCAGGACGATGTGTGGACGCGGGGTGATTACCCGCGCACCCTGACGCTCGATAAACAGGGGCGCTGGCTGTACGTCATGAACCAGCGCAGCGACAACATTACCCGTTTCCGCGTGGGTCAGGACGGCAAACTCAGCTTCGAACCGGACTATACCCCGGTCGGCAGTCCATCCCAGATGGTCATTTCACCCTAAGCAGTAAGAGGACAACGACGTGCGATTCCCGAACCAACGTTTAGCGCAACTTTTCGACCTGTTGCAAAACGAGACGCTGCCGCAGGACGAGCTGGCGCAGCGGCTGTCGGTCTCCACGCGAACCGTCCGTGCTGATATCACCGCCCTGAACGCGCTGCTGGCAAGCCACGGCGCGCAGTTTATTCTCAGCCGCGGCAATGGCTATCAGCTCAAAATTGACGACGCTGAACGTTATCAGCAATTGCAGGCATCCCACCCGCGCGCGCTGCGCATTCCCCGCACCGGTCCCGAGCGCGTGCACTATCTGGTGGTGCGTTTTCTCACTTCGGCATTTTCCCTCAAGCTGGAAGATCTGGCGGACGAGTGGTTCGTCAGCCGCGCCACGCTGCAAAGCGACATGGTGGAAGTGCGCGAGTGGTTCCATCGCTATCACCTGACGCTGGAAACCCGTCCGCGCCACGGTATGAAGCTATTTGGCAGCGAGATGGCGACCCGCGCCTGCCTCACCGACCTCCTCTGGGAGCTGGCGCAGCAGGACAGCCTGAACCCGCTGGTGACTGACGTTGCGCTGAATGCAGGCGTCGCGGAACAGATGGTGCCCGTGCTGCACGATGCGCTGACGCGCCATCATATTCGCCTGACCGACGAAGGCGAGCTGTTCCTGCGTCTGTACTGCGCGGTGTCGGTGCGTCGCATCAGCGAGGGCTATCCGCTGCCGGAATTCCACGCCGAAGACGTGGAGGAGAACGTCCGCGAGGCGGCGAAGGATATCGCCGTCACTATTCAGCAGCTGGCGGGCAAAGCGCTGTCGCCGTCCGAAGAGAGCTGGCTCTGCGTGCATATTGCGGCGCGGCAGATTCAGGAGATTGCCCCGAGCGCCATCAATGCCGACGACGACGAGGCGCTGGTCAACTACATCCTGCGCTACATCAACACCCACTATAACTACAACCTGCTCAGCGACGAGCAGCTGCACGCGGATCTGCTCACGCATATCAAAACCATGATCACCCGCGTGCGGTATCAAATTATGATCCCCAACCCGCTGCTGGATAACATCAAGCAGCACTATCCGATGGCCTGGGATATGACCCTGGCGGCGGTGTCGAGCTGGGGCAAATACACGCCGTATGTGATCAGCGAAAACGAGATTGGCTTCCTGGTGCTGCATATTGGCGTCGGTCTGGAGCGCCACTACAACATTGGCTACCAGCGCCAGCCCCGCGTGCTGCTGGTGTGCGACGCCGGTAATGCCATGGTCCGCATGATTGAAGCGGTGCTGCAGCGCAAATATCCGCAAATTGAGGTCACGCGCACGCTCACCCTGCGCGAGTACGAATTGGCCGAATCCATCGGCGAAGACTTCGTGATCGCCACCGCCCGCGTGAGCGAAAAGTCTAAGCCGGTGGTGACGATCGCTCCGTTCCCGACCGACTATCAGTTAGAGCAGATCGGCAAGCTGGTGCTGGTGGACCGCACCCGCCCGTGGATGCTGGATAAATACTTCGACGCGGCCCATTTCCGTATTATCGACACGCCCGTTGACCAGCAAGCGCTGTTCCGCGAGCTGTGCGAGCAGCTCGAAGGCGAAGGTTTCGTTGGCGCGGAGTTTCTGGATTCGGTTGTCGAGCGTGAAGCCATCGTCAGCACCATGCTCGGCGACGGTATTGCGCTGCCGCACTCCCTCGGCCTTTTAGCGCAGAAAACGGTGGTCTACACGGTGCTGGCACCGCAGGGCATTCAGTGGGGCGATGAAACCGCGCACGTCATCTTCCTGCTCGCCATCAGCAAGAGCGAGTACGAAGAGGCGATGGCGATTTACGATATCTTCGTCACCTTCCTGCGCGAGCGGGCGATGTCGCGGCTGTGTGGCTGCGGAGATTTTGCCGAGTTTAAAGCGGTGGCGATGGAGAGTTTGAGCCGTTTTTGAGGTAAGGGCGGACAGATAACATCCGCCTTTGATCAGCGTAGATGATGCACAACCTGGTTGCTGCTGCCGCGCCAGATCAGCGCCGGGTCTTTTAAATCCTGCACGAACTTGCCGTCGACCAGGACGTTAATCAGATCCACTACTTCCATTTGCTGCGCGTTCAGCTCATCTAGCTTATAACCTGTCCAGACCCAGATATCTTTTCCCGTACACTCTGCCCGAATGCGCTTCACCAGCTTCAGAATATCCGGCACGTTTTGCGGGTGCAGGGGGTCGCCACCGGAAAGTGAGATCCCCTGACGGTGAATGCGCGTGTCGTTCAGGTCGTTGACGATCTTGTCTTCCATCTCAGCGGTAAACGGCATGCCAGAGTTCAGACGCCAGGTGCTTTTGTTGTAGCAGCCGGGGCATTCGTGGACGCAGCCTGAAACAAACAGGGTGCAGCGGGTGCCGGGGCCGTTGACGATGTCGACGGGGTAGTATTGATGGTATCGCATAGAAAATTCCCAGAGAGTTTGTGCGCGCTGATGCCCTCACCCCGGCCCTCTCCCACAGGGAGAGGGGGGAAAGTGCCCTCTCCCTTGAGGGAGAGGGGTAGGGTGAGGGGGGAAAACCCCGCGCAGAACTTACCCGATCTGCCCATTCCCCAGATGCTTCACGCGGCGCTTCACCTCTTCCTGCTTGCCCGCGTTAAACGGACGGGCGTCAGGGCTGCCGAGATAGCCGCACACGCGGCGGGTCACGGAGACGCGGGCCGCGTCGTGGTTGCCGCATTTCGGGCAGGTAAAGCCTTTGCTGGTGCACTCAAACTCACCGGTAAAGCCGCACTCGTAGCACTCGTCGATTGGCGTGTTGGTCCCGTAATACGGCACGTGCTCGTAGCTGTAATCCCACACGTCTTCCAGCGCCTTCAGGTTGTGCTGGATGTTCGGGTACTCGCCGTAGCAGATGAACCCGCCGCTGGCGATCGGCGGATAGGCCGCTTCGAAATCGATTTTGTCGTACGGGTTCACCTTCTTCTCGACGTCGAGGTGGAAGCTGTTGGTGTAGTAACCTTTGTCGGTCACGCCTTCCACGATGCCGAACTCGGCGGCGTCAAGGCGGCAGAAGCGGTCGCACAGGTTTTCGCTCGGCGTGCTGTAGAGGCTGAACCCGTAGCCGGTTTCGTCTTTCCACTGGTCAACCGCGTCGCGCAGGCGCTGAACAATCGCCACGCCTTTCTCACGCAGCGCCTCGCTGTCGTACACGTGCTTGTCGCCAAACAGCGCGTTGATGGTTTCGTGAATGCCGATATAGCCCAGTGAAATCGACGCGCGACCGTTTTTGAAGATCTCGGACACGTCATCGTCCGCTTTCAGACGCACGCCGCAGGCGCCTTCCATATAGAGGATGGGCGCGACGCGGGCCTTCACCCCTTCCAGACGGGCAATGCGGGTCATCAGCGCTTTGCGCGCCAGCTGCAGGCGTTCGTCCAGCAGCGTCCAGAAGGCCTGTTCATTGCCTTTGGCTTCCAGCGCGATGCGCGGCAGGTTCAGGCTGATCACGCCCAGGTTGTTGCGTCCGTCGTGGATCTGCTCGCCGTTTTCATCTTCATACACGCCGAGGAAGCTGCGGCAGCCCATAGGCGTTTTAAACGAACCTGTGACTTTGACGACCTGATCGTAGTTCAGGATGTCCGGATACATGCGTTTGCTCGCGCACTCCAGCGCCAGCTGTTTAATGTCGTAGTTCGGATCGCCAAACTTGTGGTTCAGGCCGTCGCGAATGGCGAATACCAGCTTCGGGAAGACCGCGGTTTTGCGGTTTTTGCCGAGGCCGGAAATACGGTTACGCAGGATGGACTGCTGGATCAGACGGGATTCCCAGCTGGTGCCGAGGCCAAAGCCGAAGGTCACAAACGGCGTCTGGCCGTTGGCGGTGTGCAGCGTGTTCACCTCATACTCCAGCGACTGGAAGGCGTCGTAGCACTCTTTCTCGGTGCGGGAGTGCGCGTAGCCGTCGGCGTCAGGGATTTGCCACTCTACCGCCGTTTTGCGGTGCTTGTTAAAGCTTTCGGTCACGAACGGTGCCAGCACTTCATCAATGCGGTTGATGGTGGTGCCGCCGTAAATGTGGCTCGCGACCTGGGCGATAATCTGCGCGGTGACGGCGGTGGCGGTGGAAATTGATTTTGGCGGTTCAATCTCGGCGTTACCCATTTTAAAGCCGTGGGTCAGCATGCCCTTAAGGTCGATGAGCATGCAGTTGAACATCGGGAAGAACGGGGAGTAGTCGAGATCGTGATAGTGGATTTCACCGCGCTCGTGCGCGGATACCACGTCGCGCGGCAGCAGGTGCTGACGGGCATAGTGCTTGGCCACGATACCGGCCAGCAGGTCGCGCTGGGTCGGGATTACTTTGCTGTCTTTATTGGCGTTTTCATTGAGCAACGACGAGTTGGTCTGTTCAACCAAACCGCGAATTTCCTGGTTCAGGCGGCCGCGCTTCTCACGCTGCACGTCACGATCGTGACGGTACTCAATGTAGGCGCGCGCCAGCTGCTTGTAAGGCCCCGCCATCAGCTGGTTCTCAACCGCGGTCTGGATCTCATTGATATCGACCTGGCTGCGTTCATTCATCTGGCTGCTAACGACTTCTGCGACGGTGGCGCAGTAATCTGCGTCATCGACTCCCGCTGCTTTAGCTGCACGCAGAATGGCTTCCTGGATGCGCTCTGATTTAAACGGCACTTTACAGCCATCACGTTTCATCACATGCGGTGTCATGATCACTCCATTTTTGAAAACAGGTTATCCACAGAGGTGGAGAAGTATTCACCGGGCGTATTCCCCGCCGGGCCAAAGACTTCCCGCGTTCCCAGCTCGTGTTATCCACAATTCCGGCCAGCGTAAGCGCCGTCTTGTTGTTGGAATAGTAGACGATAAATACAAGATGTTGGGTCGGGATGCATTTTAAGTGCTACATATAGTGATTTGCATCAAACATGTTTGCGATTTATTTGATGCAGAACAAAGTAAAAAGACGAGAGTACAAACGACGGGCACTTCAGCGATTGTAAAGGCGTGCGAGAAAAATCTGATTAATTATTCAACAAAAACAAACGCTCAGGCGAGCCAGGCCCGAGCGCTCCTCGTTTAACTTACTCCGCAGACCCAGCTGAATCCCGCCTGCAAAAAGGCTGCGGTAGCGATACTGCCCAGGACCACCGGGATGAGAAGGGAGCGTTCAGAGGTATCGTCCTGTTTTTGAGGTTCTTCAGCACGCAGAGCGGACATCGCCTGTTCCCTGGTTCGCGCCGCCAGCAGCCGCTCACGCACCCGATCATCCGTCAATAAACCTGTCAGCGTCGTTAGCAACTGCATATGGGTACTGCCTGCTTCCGCTGGCGGAATGGCGAGCAGGAAAACCATTCTGACCTCTTCATCACCGTCCAGCCCTGGCCAGCGTATCGGGTCGTCAAAGAGCGCCAGACAAAACGCCGCCTGATGCACCGCCTCGGTTTTACCGTGCGGGACGGCGAGCGCTTCACCCAGCGCGGTAGGGCCTTCAGTTTCGCGTTGTAACACGCACTGAATAAACGTTTCTTCATCGCTGATGATTTTTCGCCTGGCGAGCGGTTCGGCGAGCCAGCGTATCAGCGCTTCAGGCGAGCGGGGCGGCGGGTTGATAAAAATCAGATCGGGGTGAGTCAATGCAAGCAAGTTCATATTAAGCCTCCATTAAAAAATCGCAGGTCGCGAAAGGGGGGATCGCCGTTACCGGCTGCACCGGCTCTTCCAGATAATTGATCTGACGGAGCCCTGCCAGACTTTCCGGGACGGGAACCGGCTGCGTGCCGGCGTTAAACAGGCGCACGATGGTGCCAGTCAGCTGCTGTGCATGGGGCAGGGCAGAAAGAATGAGCGGCTCCGGCACGCTCAATAATGAGAATTCTGCCGGAAGCCTGCGTTCAGGCAGATGCAACGAAAAGCGCTCAAGACGGTGATCGAGCGTGTGCAACGTCTGGCGTTGATAGGTGAAGGGCTGCCCGGCCGCCTGATTTTCCAGCTGGCGAAGCGTGAGATGCCCGGCGTTGTCGGCCAGCGCGACGGTGAATGAAAAGCACAGCGGTTTCAGCAACTGGGCATCAGGGGTCTCAACCACCGTATTATTAATGCCGGACGCCCGACCTGGTCGCCAGTCGAGATCGTTGCGCCCGAGCACGCCCGTCGCTTTAAACAACGTCAGGGCAATCGCTGCCGGTTCGCTGCCGACGATCTGAAATTCCTTCATACCGCGGCTATTCACTACCAGCGCTTTGCCCGCTTCCGCGACAGCAATAATGCCCTCGCTGGTTTCGATATCCACGGGCATCTCGCGATAGCGCTCCTGCCAGTTTTCACGGTCATATCCCGTTTCGCGTTGGATTATCGCGAAGGGCTGTGAGGCGATAGCGTGACGGGTGTGAATATCGCTGCCGATCAGTAAACGTAGCCGGTGATCGCAATGGCTGTTTTCCAGCGAAGCCTCGACATACAGGTTTGGGTCGTCGTGGCGTAATTCGCACACCAGACGAATGGATAACGGCGCTAGGGCAGCATTCTGACGGCTGGCGAGATCCTGTGGAAGAAGCATCGTGGCTTCGACGATCAGCTTTTCGACAAGCGGCGTTTTCAGGCAGTCGATGAGCGTGAAAAGCGTGCAGCGCGTTGGCGCGTCGCCCGCAAGCGGTGAGAAATCGTAGCTGTCGCCCGCGTCCGCGCTGTCTTCAAGGATAAAGAAAGAGGGGATACGTCTGCCGCTGCGTTTGTCATGCAGGGTAAGCATTCCGGCGTCCAGCGTCAGTTGATAATGCGTATTCTCTATCTCACAGCCCGTAATCTGTTCAGGCTGCCGGAACGGTGCAGGGTTCTCTTCAACACTGACGGTAAGATAGCCGACCGACGGTAAAACCGGAGTTTGCAAAGCAACCTGCCAGCGGTAATAAGAGGGAAGGGACGTTTCACACTCGCCTTCGGCGGTAAGGGAGATCGCCGTTCCGCCGGGCAGAATGTCTCTTTTCAGGACGTCGAAGGGGATGGGATGCCCCTGATACGTCAGCGCGATATTTTCAGCATGGCTATAAAGCGTGGCTTTCACCACGCGCTGCGTAGGGGTGGCCAGCGGGTGGATAATCAGCAGGTCGCCTTCCTGAATGCAGGCGGCGGCCAGGGTTTTCACTACCAGATTCCACAGGCTGTGGCACAGCTGTTCGGTTTGCACCAACCGATGCAGGATGTCGCGGTTGGTGGCATCACTGTTACAGCCGCCGATGGAGTCGTGGGCGTGGCTTCGCAACAGCTTCTTCCAGAGCGTATCGACCACTGAGAGGTTGACCGGTATCCCCTGATGACGCGCCATTGCGATTGTCGGCTCCAGCTGTCGCAGGATGAACTGCTCAATCTCATCATTTTTCTTTTTGATGTCGTAGCGCACGGAGCCGATCGTTTTATGAATGCGGGTGTAGCGCGGCGATTTCAGCTCCCCTTCCCAGCGTTCAAACTGCTCACGCTGCGCGCGCAGAATGTCGACGTAGCGCTCCAGCGAACTGATGACGTAGCGGTCCTGAGCCGGGGACTGTGCGCTGGCGGCCTGCAGGATTTTCGGCAACGCCGGGTCGATGCTGACCTGATCGCCGCCGCAGGGCAGGAGCAGGTCGTTTATACCTGCCCGTGAACGCAGAAGATTGACCATCGGGTAGATTTTGCCCTGAAGATGACTCGCGTCAGACCCCATGTTTTTAGCCGCACCATAACCGAGCGCCATCGCACAGGCGATGATGGTCGCCCCTGACGGCGCGCGCCAGAGGAACTGGCTGCTGTTGGCGTGCCTGTCGTGATCGATACCGCGCCAGAAGACAATATTGTCGATATTGCAGCCCTGCAAAATCGTGGGCATCTGCGCATTGTGGCCGAAGGTGTCCGGAAGATACCCGACCTGCATGGCATGCCCCAGCGTACGGGCAGCGAAGATGCCGTACTTCAGGTTGCGAATAATGGATTCGCCATGCACGTTGTAGGTGTCCGTCTGGGTATACCACGGCCCCACGAAGATCCTTTTTTCTCTGACTAACGCTTCCAGCCTGGCGCGATAATCGGGATTGATGGCGAGAAAGTCCTCCACCACCGCCATCTGCCCGTCAAGGTGATAGCAGCTGTAAGCCGGGTCCTGCTCCAGCGTGTCGATGACCTCCGCAAAGTTATACGACGCCAGCACCATGCTGTCCTGACGGGTGAAATACCACTCCTGATCCCAGTGCGTGTGGGCAATGACGTGGATCTGATTCATGACGCTCTCCTCACCTGGCGTTCTTTGGGCTGACATAGAGCACGCCCAGGGCGCAAATCAGTGCGCCAGTAAAGACGCTCGCCAGATAGCCCGCCACGTTGGTTGCCAGCGGCCAGCCCCAGATGGCCGGCAGAGGCAGCGTCTGCTTCACGCCGAGTGCAATAGCGACCAGCGCGCCGGCGACGGCACCGGTCATGAACACCGGGATCAGGCGTGGGTTTTTCAGGATGAACGGGATCGCACCTTCCGAGATCCCAATCACGCCCAGCAATAACGAGGTGCTGCCAACGGTTTTCTCTTCCCGGCTGAAGACATCCGGTAGCCCAAAGCGGCCGTTGAGGAACGCGGCAAAGCCGACGCCAATGGACGGGATGACGATAGAGAGTTCACGGGCGGTTAAATCAAACGTCTCGCTCATGCCGTTCAGGCCGAGCGCGACCGAGCCCGCCGCCTTGTTGACCGGACCACCCAGGTCGAACGCGGTGCCCGCGGCGATCATCGCGGAATAAAACCCGCGCCCGGTGTCACCTGCCGAGGTAAAAAAGACCACCATCAGCTGGTTAAGCGAGCCAAAAATGGGGTTAATCAGGTATTCCATGACCATCACCAGCGTAATGCCGGCGATCAGCGGGACGGCCAGCATAGTTTTAAGGGTGGTCAACTGCTGGCGGACGTGAATGGAATCATTGAGCCAGCGCACCAGATAGCCCACAAAAAAGCCGATGCCAATGGCACCGAAAAAGCCGGATGGCATAAAGCCTTCGATATCAAAGAAGCGCTTGTAGACTTCGTCTGACATGATGCCGCCAATAAGCCCGGGGATCAGCGCCGGTTTACCGGCAATGGAAAACGCCAGAAACATGGCGAAGACCGGGTACATGAACTTGATGGTCATAAAGCCCACTTTATCCAGCACGCTGAACGGCGAATGCTCAATGTTAATAAACTGCCCGGTAATTTTGGCCGTTGCCATCATCAGCCCGCCCATGACCACCACAGGCAGCATGTAGCTGATGGCCGCCATGATGTGGCCAATAAATATCTGATAAGCCGAACGCCGGAGATCGTCTTCATCTGCTACGGCGGTAGAGGTAACGTTTTTTTCCATGGCCAGCGCCTGACGCAGATAGCGATCGGTATGTTTGATCAGCGCCTGCGTGCGGGTCTGAAGGTGGGGAATGTTATCAAAACGCTCGGCATCCTGAATGGGAACGTCGGTTGCCAGAATAATGGCCGTGGCGGAGGCGATATCCTGTTTTGTTAAGCGGTTTTTAACGCCGTCGCTGCCCTGCGTTTCGACCTTTACCTCGATATTGTGTTCTTTAGCCCATGCAATAATTTTATTCGCCGCCATAAAGGTGTGTGCGATGCCTGTCGGGCAGGCCGTTACCGCGACAACTTTTTGTTTCGTCATTGTCATAATTCCCTGGATGTGAAAACAGGGAAAGTATAAAGAGAACCTAAAACAGTTTTTAATGTTTGCTAATACTAATTACGTATCGTGATACGCGTAAATGCAATGTGTGAAGCGCCTTCCAGAGACTATTTTTCTGTTGTGTTAATATCATGCCGGGATTAAATAGGGCGTAATTTATGAATTCATTCCAGGGAAGTGAACGTTTGATATTTGAATACATTCAGCATCACGCGTGTAATATTTCTAATATATCGGCAAAAGAGATTGCCCGGGATACCTTTACAACGACAACATCCGTTAATCGTGTGTGTAAAAAAATGGGCTATAAAAGTTATACCGAGCTTCGGTATCGTTTTTTGCGCGATCATTCTACACCTACACCCGTAGAGCCTGACGTGGGGCCGCAGGCGGATGATATTGTGACAGAGGTGTCCAGGCTACTCGCCCATTCCAGCCATATCTATCTGTACGCACGCGGTGCCTCGCTCACCAGCCTCAACTATTTGTCACGTTTTTTATCGCTGGCGAGCCTGCCGCACCTTATTTTGAATGACATGCACCAGCTGACACGGGTATCGAAGGGGACGCTGGTGCTGATCAGTAAATCCGGGGAGACGCAGTCGCTGATTGAAATGGCGCGTAACGCGCTGCGCAAAGGGTTAAAGATTATTGCGATTACCCGCGAGGGGTCGACGCTGGCTGCGATCTCTACGCTATGCTGGCCGCTAAAAATCGACATTAACGCGGTATCGCTGTATCAGCGGGAAGGGCAGCTTGACCTGTTAAGCGCCGTGGACCGTATCGGCTGCAGGCTACTGCAGCACGATACGGTGTAGTCAGGCCGTCAGAGCTGCTTCACTATTCCCAGACGTACGGCATAATCATTTTCATGATTGCCATCAGCGGTGATGTACGTTTTATCCAGTGAAACCAGCTCGACGTAAGGCGTCCAGCCGTCGTCGAGCTTGTAGTTGAACGCAACGGTATGCTCCCAGTAGGTATCATCCCCGGTTCCCTGATCGACATTATCCTGCCAGCGGAAGCGCGGGTTGTAGGACATACCAAATTTGCCAATGTTATACGCGAACCAAATGTCGAACTGATGCGATTCTCGGCGGGTATAGTCGTTGCTGTTCAGTACCTTGTCGCTGTGCGCGTCATTGACGGTGTTATATCGGTAACGAGCGGAGAGGTTCAGACCGTTATCAAACGCTTTCCAGCCCTGAATGAAGGGGCGGTAATGGGTATTGCTGGCGGTGAAAACCGTCACCATGCCGGGCGCAACGGCGAAGCCATTTCCCAGATCGAAGCGCCAGCGCGTTTCTATCTCTTGCGCCGCTTCCGTTAACCCCTTTTCGTCTGGGTTATATCGGTCGGTATCTCCAAAAAAGGTATCGTTATGGTTTTGTGCGGCTTCAACGGAGAAGTAAAAACCGTTTTCTGCCTGATGCATGACCTTAATACGTGAATCATTGACGTCTGAGCGCGTGTTATGACCAAAGCGAAGGTCGACGGACGTATTTCCGCACCATCCCTGCGTGCTTAATAATAATGCGCTAATACACGTTGCTTTAATAATTGTCTTTTTCATAATGTCCTGCCGAGGTTATTTAATTGGCAGGGCTATTTTTATTTTGGGTGCGCCTCGATGTAAAAGTTATCGTCGTACATTTAGTGTATTGCTAAACATAAAAAAGGAGATACAGCATGCTGTATCTCCTGAGGTTTATTCCTGCACCCACCAGATGGCTTCAAACGGGCGCAATAGCAGCGTATCGGGACGGGTGGGAACGTCCTTATAATTGCTGAGAGCGACCCGCCAGGCGCCCTGTACCGGGGCTGGCTGCCACTGCTGGCGTTCGCGGCTCAGGTTCGCCACCACCATCAGGGTTTGCCCCTGCCACTGGCGGCGGTAGCACCACAGGGAAGCGTGCTCAGGAAGCAGATCCTGATAATCACCCCACGTCAGCACCGGCAGCGTTTTGCGCAGGCTAATCAGCGACTGATAGGTGTAGAACACCGAATCCGGGTCGTCGAGCGCCGCGCGGGCGTTCACCGTTTCGTAGTTATCGCAGACGCCAATCCACGGCTCGCCCTCGGTAAAGCCCGCGTTGTGCGACGCGTCCCACTGCATTGGCGTGCGGCCGTTATCGCGGGATTTACTTGCCAGAATCGCCAGTAGTTCGTCCGGATCGCGACCGTTCGCCCGCAGTTCCGCGAACATGTTCAGGCTTTCCACGTCGCGATAGTCGGTGATGCGGCTGAAGTGCGGGTTGGTCATCCCCAGCTCTTCACCCTGATAGATATAGGGCGTGCCCTGCATGCCGTGCAGCACCATGCCGAGCATCTTCGCGGCCTGAACGCGGTATTCGCCTTCGTCACCAAAGCGCGACGCGATGCGCGGCTGATCGTGGTTACACCAGAACAGCGCATTCCACGCCCTGTTGTGCATGCCCTGCTGCCAGTGGCTGAAGAGGGTTTTCAGCGCCACGAAGTCCGGCTTCGCCTTCGTCCACTTTTCGCCGCCCGGGTAATCTACCTTCAGGTGGTGGAAGTTAAAGGTCATCGACAGCTCGCTGCCGTCGAGAGCCGCGTACTGCTGACAATTGGCCAGAGAGGTCGACGACATTTCGCCCACCGTCATCAGGCTGCGCGGCGTGAACACGTCGCGGCTCATCTCCTGCAGGTATTCATGCACGCGCGGCCCGTCGGTGTAAAAACGGCGGCCGTCGCCGATGTTGTCGTCCGGGAAATCCTGCTCTTTAGAGATGAGGTTAATCACGTCGAGACGCAAGCCGTCCACGCCGCGATCGGCCCAGAACTCGCACACTTTTTTCAGCTCGGCGCGCACGTCCGGGTTTTCCCAGTTGAGGTCCGCCTGCTCTGGCGCAAACAGGTGCAGATAATACTGCTCGCTCTCGGCGTGCCAGCGCCAGGCGTTGCCGCCGAATTTGGAGCGCCAGTTGTTCGGAAGCTGCTCCGGCGTGCCGTCGCGCCAGATATAGAACTGGCGGTACGGGCTCTCTTTGTTCAGCGACTCGCGGAACCAGGCGTGCTGCGTCGAGGTGTGGTTGAACACCATATCCAACACGATGCGGATGCCGCGCGCGTGCGCCTCGGCAACCAGCTCGTCGAAGTCGTCCAGCGTGCCGTAGGCCGGGTCGATGGCGGTGTAGTTTGCGACGTCGTAACCGTTATCCACCTGCGGGGAGATGTAAAACGGCGTCAGCCAGACGGCGTCGATGCCGAGGGTTTTCAGGTAGTCCAGGCGCCGCGTTACGCCGCGCAGATCGCCGGTGCCGCGCCCGGTGGTGTCCTGGAAACTCTTCGGGTAGATCTGATAGATGACGCCGTTCTGCCACCAGTGAGGAAGGTTATTCATAGTGTGTTCCTGCAAATGCGAAGGGGCGCAACTGCGCCCCGAAAGAAGGCTTTAAACAATCTGCAGCGTGCCCTGACGGAACTTGCGCTGGTAAACCACGGTGGTGAGCGCCATTGGGACGATAATCGCGATGGCCATCGCCAGGGCAAACACCTGCCAGAAGGCGGGCTGGATGGAGAGGATGCCCGGCAGGCCGCCGACGCCAATCCCGTTCGCCATCACGCCGTAGAGGCCGCACAGCAAGCCCGCCAGACCGGAGCCGATCATCGCGCAGAGCATCGGGAAGCGGTACTTCAGGTTGATACCGTACATCGCCGGTTCGGTCACGCCGAGGTAGGCGGAGATGGCCGCCGGAACGGAGATTTCACGTTCGTTCTGCTTGCGGCTCATGATGATGATGCCGGTGACCGCAGACGCCTGGGCAATGTTAGACAGCGCGATGATAGGCCAGACAGGGGTCCCGCCGAGGCTCTGGATCATCTGCATATCAATCGCCAGCGTGGTCTGGTGCACGCCGGTGATCACCAGCGGGGCGTACAGGAAGCCAAACAGCGCGGCACCGACTGGCGCGAAGCTGCCGGTCATCAGGTGACGCACCGCGAAGGCCACGCCGTCGCCAATCATGCGGCCAAACGGACCGATAAAGGCGTGGGCCAGGAACACCGCCAGAATCAGCGAGCAGACCGGCACCACGACCAGATAGAGATAATCCGGCACGATGCGCTTCAGGCGCGTTTCAATAAAGCCCAGCGCCAGGCCGGCCAGCAGCGCCGGAATAACCTGTGCCTGATAGCCCACCTTGGCGATGGTGAACAGGCCGAAGTTCCACACCTCAGGCACCTGTTGACCAAGTAAGTAAGCATTCATTAACTGCGGAGAGACCAGCGTGACGCCCAGCACGATACCCAGAATCGGCGTGCCGCCCATCTTGCGCACCGCGGACCAGCAAATCCCCACCGGCAGGTAGAAGAAGATCGCTTCGCCAATCAGCCACAGGAAGTCGTAGATGCTTTGCAGCGCCGGGTACATCTGCGCCAGCGTTTTGCCGTCGCTCATCGGCACATCGCCGATGACGTTACGGAAGCCCAGGATTAAGCCCCCGCTGATCAGCGCCGGCAGCAGCGGGAAGAAGATCTCCGCGAAGTGGGAAATCAGCTGCTCGTGCCACTTCATGTTCTGGCGCGCGGCCTTCTTCGCCTGCTCTTTATCGGCAGAAGAGTGCCCGGTTGTCGCCAGCAGAGCCTGATAGTAATCGCCCACTTCGGTACCAATCACCACCTGGAACTGTCCAGCGTTGGTGAAGCAGCCTTTAACCATCTTCAGCTCTTCAATGGCTTTCGGGTCCGCTTTTGACGGATCGTTAAGCACGAAGCGCAGGCGGGTAATGCAGTGGCTGACGGTGGCGATGTTTTCGCGCCCGCCCACCAGGACGATCAACCGATCGATATCGGCTTGTTTAACTTTACTCATCATGAAACCTCATGACTGATGTTGAGGGGGTAATGACCTGAGCGCAAGCCTACTCCTTCAGCGTGACGGCGAAAATGGGAACGTTCCCGAAATCGGGCGAAGATCACAATAATCCGCTTAGCGGGGTTTAAGAAAGGTGGGCTGGGATGACGATCTGACGCGGCTCAGCGCGTCCGTTGATCTGCTCAATCAGCTGCGCGGCGGCCTGTCTACCTGACTCGGCGTAGCCTGGGTCAACGGTGATAATTTCCGGGTGCAGGAACTTCATCAGCGGCGTGCTGCCGACGCTCGCCACCTGCAGGTTATCGATGCGCTGCTCCTGCAGATATTTGCTGGCGCCAAGAGCAAGGGTATCCGTAGCGCAGACCAGCGCGGTGGTTTGCGGGGTCAACACGCTGGCGACCTGCTCGTAGCCCTGCTTCATGCCCAGCCCCGGCAGGGAGGCCACGGCGGAGAGATTGTGCTTTTTGCAAAAGGCCAGATACGCTTCATGGCGCCGCTTGCCGGTGGTGACGTCCGCGTGCGGCACGCCCAGATAGCTGATGTGGCGGTGGCCCTTATCGTACAGACGCTGCATCAGGGTAATAATCGCCCCTTCGTCGTCATAGCAGACGGAGGCAAACCCCGGCGCATCGCGCGCCAGCAGCACCAGCGACGGCTGCCAGGGCTTAAGCATCTCGTCTTTAATGCCGGTAAAACCAAACAGCACCACGCCGTCGATGTTGCGGCGCTGCAGCATGCCCAGATGCTCTTCCACCATCTGCGTCGAGAACTGGCTCTCCATCATGATCGGATCGTAGCCCTGCTCGTAAAACGCAGGCAGCATGGTCTGCACGGCAAGATTTTCCGAGAGGGAATCCAGACGCGAGACGATAATGGCCACCACCTTGTCACTCTGTCCGCGCATGGCGCGCGCGGAGCGGGAAGGGGAAAAACCGTGCTGATTCATCACCGCCTCGACGCGCTCGCGCGTGCGTTCGCTGACGCCGCTTTCGTTGTTCAGCACGCGCGAGACGGTTGATTTCCCCACGCCGCTTAAACGCGCGATGTCTTTAATCGTAAGGCGGTTCTGCATGCTGTATTCCCTGTAACAACGACAATGTAGTGAAATGAGCCTAATGCTATAGCGCGATTTCGCTATGGGCAAAGTCTGGTTTACGTTCGGTTTATTTGCGTGGAGTTATAATACCGCCCGATTAGCCACAAACGGTATGGTTAAATCCTTATACTGCGCGGCGACACCCTACTTTTTACCTGCCGGAGGCCACATGGATCCCGATCCCACACCTCTCCTGAACGGGAGAAAACGTTCTTTCCGGTAAGCCAGCCCTGTTGCTGTCTCACCGGCGTGAGGCAGTAGCGTCTTAAGTTCTAAACGTTCCTGCTTGAAAAATTCAGTGCCTTTCAGGTACGGCCCTGCCACGCCTGAAGGAAATGCTGCGTCCGCCCCTGCGGATGCGGAGGAATGCCTATGTTTAAAAATATCACCCGGCAGCTGCAGGCCATGCTGAGCCGCCACCTGCCACACCGTCTTATTCAGCGCGACCCGCTGCCAAACGCCAAAAACATCGCGGGGGCGGCCATCCCCGCCTCCCTGACCGAACGCTGCCTGAACGCGGCGGCGATGGATGAAAACGAGGTCTGGCGCGCGTTTGGCGGACACCCGGAAGGGCTAAACGCATCCGAAGTGGAAAAAATCCGCGCCGTGCACGGCGATAACCAGATCCCCGCGCAGAAGCCCTCACCATGGTGGGTACACCTGTGGCTTTGCTATCGCAACCCGTTCAACCTGCTGCTGACGGTGCTGGGTATTATTTCCTACGCCACAGAAGATCTGTTTGCCGCGGGCGTCATTGCCCTGATGGTCGGTATCTCCACGCTGCTGAACTTCATTCAGGAAGCGCGCTCCACCAGGGCGGCGGATGCCCTGAAGGCGATGGTCAGCAACACGGCCACCGTGTCCCGCGTGATTAACGACCTCGGCGAAAACGCCTGGGTTGAGCTGCCTATCGACCAGCTGGTGCCGGGCGATCTGGTGAAGCTGGCGGCGGGGGACATGATCCCGGCGGATTTACGCATCGTCCAGGCGCGCGATCTCTTCGTGGCCCAGGCCTCGCTGACCGGAGAATCCCTGCCCGTTGAAAAGGTGGCGCGCAGCCGCGACCCGCAGCAGATGAACCCGCTCGAGTGCGACACCCTGTGCTTTATGGGCACCACGGTGGTCAGCGGTACGGCGCAGGCGATTGTGACCGCCACGGGCGGCAACACCTGGTTTGGACAGCTTGCCGGGCGCGTGACGGAGCAGGAAAGCGAGCCGAACGCGTTTCAGAAAGGGATTGGCCGCGTCAGCATGCTGCTGATCCGCTTTATGATGGTCATGACGCCGATTGTCCTGCTGATCAACGGTTACACCAAGGGCGACTGGTGGGAAGCGGCGCTGTTCGCGCTCTCCGTGGCCGTTGGCTTAACGCCGGAAATGCTGCCGATGATTGTCACCTCCACGCTGGCGCGCGGGGCGGTTAAGCTCTCTAAGCAGAAAGTGATCGTCAAGCACCTAGACGCCATCCAGAACTTTGGCGCGATGGACATCCTCTGCACCGATAAAACCGGCACCCTGACGCAGGATAAAATCGTGCTGGAGAACCACACCGATATCGCCGGTAAACCCAGCGATCGCGTGCTGCACACCGCGTGGCTGAACAGCCACTACCAGACCGGCCTAAAAAACCTGCTCGACGTGGCGGTGCTGGAGGGGGTAGATGAAGAGTCTGCCCGCACGCTCTCCGGCCGCTGGCAGAAGGTGGACGAAATCCCGTTCGACTTCGAGCGTCGCCGCATGTCGGTGGTGGTGAGCGAGCAGGAAGATGTTCATCAGCTGATCTGCAAAGGGGCGCTGCAGGAGATCCTGAACGTTTCAACGCAGGTGCGCCATAACGGCGAGATTGTGCCGCTGGACGACACCATGCTGCGCCGCATCAAGCGCGTCACCGATAACCTGAACCGTCAGGGGCTGCGCGTGGTGGCCGTCGCCAGCAAGTTCCTGCCCGCGCGCGAAGGGGACTACCAGCGTATCGATGAATCCGATTTGATCCTCGAAGGTTACATCGCATTCCTCGATCCGCCGAAAGAGACCACCGCGCCGGCGCTGAAGGCGCTGAAGGCGAGCGGTATTACCGTCAAGATCCTCACCGGCGACAGCGAGCTGGTGGCGGCTAAAGTGTGCCACGAAGTGGGGCTGGACGCGGGCGACGTGGTGGTGGGGAGCGACATTGAGCACCTCTCCGACGACGAGCTGGCGAAACTCGCCCTGCACACCAGACTGTTTGCGCGTCTGACCCCGATGCACAAAGAGCGCATCGTCACGCTGCTGCGTCGCGAAGGGCACGTGGTGGGCTTTATGGGCGACGGCATCAACGACGCGCCCGCGCTGCGTGCGGCGGATATTGGTATCTCCGTCGACGGCGCGGTGGATATTGCCCGTGAGGCGGCGGATATCATCCTGCTGGAAAAGAGCCTGATGGTGCTGGAGGAGGGCGTGATCGAAGGCCGCCGCACCTTCGCCAACATGCTCAAGTACATCAAAATGACCGCCAGCTCCAACTTCGGTAACGTCTTCAGCGTGCTGGTGGCGAGCGCGTTTCTGCCGTTCCTGCCGATGCTGCCGCTGCATCTGCTGATCCAGAACCTGATGTACGATGTCTCTCAGGTCGCTATCCCGTTTGATAACGTGGACGACGAGCAGATCCAGAAGCCGCAGCGCTGGAACCCCTCCGATCTCGGCCGCTTTATGCTGTTCTTCGGCCCGATCAGCTCCATCTTCGACATTCTGACCTTCTGCCTGATGTGGTTCGTGTTCCACGCCAACACGCCGGAACACCAGACGCTATTCCAGTCCGGCTGGTTCGTGGTGGGGCTGCTGTCGCAGACGCTGATTGTGCACATGATCCGCACCCGCCGCATTCCGTTCATCCAGAGCCGCGCGGCGTGGCCGCTGATTATCATGACGGGCATTGTGATGGTGCTGGGTATCGCGCTGCCGTTCTCACCGCTGGCTGGCTACCTGCAGCTTCAGGCGCTGCCGCTGAGCTACTTCCCATGGCTGGTGGCAATCCTCGCGGGCTACATGGTGCTGACGCAGATGGTGAAAGGGTTTTATGCGCGCCGGTACGGGTGGCAGTAATTTTTTTACCCTCACCCTAACCCTCTCCCTGGAAGGGAGAGGGGATGATTACACCCTCGCCCCTTTGGGGAGAGGGCCGGGGTGAGGGGACTGGCTTTCCTCCCAAATTCAACAACCTGTGATCTCCGTCGGCGCAATCGCTTGACGACAAATTGAGCGCATGTTAACAGAATGTTTTGCCATTTTTTGGCCCGTCAGATAAGGAACATTCATGTTACGGTACAGCCTCTTAACCGCCGGGCTGATGCTCGGCGCCTCTGCGTTTGCCGCTCCGGCAGGCGACCTCCCCTTAATGCCCTGGCCTGCGAAGGTCGAGCGCCCGACGACGCAGGGTGCGCTGGTTATCGACAATAAAATTTCCGTCAGCGTCAGCGGTGACGATCTCGATGACGCCGTCAACCGCCTGCGCCAGCGCATCGCGCTGCAAACCGGCTGGACGCTGCAGCCGCAGGCTGAAAAACCAGACAAACCGACCATCCGCATCGCCATCGCCAAAAAGGTAAAACCGCAGCCGCTGCCGGACAGTGATGAAAGCTATAAGCTCACGGTGGACGCCAACGGTGTCGATATCTCAGCCAACACCCGCTTCGGCGCGCTACGCGCCATGGAAACGCTGCTCCAGCTGATGCAGAACGGAGCGGAAAACACCTCGCTGCCGTGGGTTTCCATCGAGGATTCACCGCGCTTCCCGTGGCGCGGGCTGCTGCATGATTCGGCGCGCCACTTTATCCCGCTGCCGGATATCAAACGTCAGATCGACGGCATGGCCGCCGCTAAGCTTAACGTTCTGCACTGGCATTTGACCGACGATCAGGGCTGGCGCTTCAGCTCGAAGCGCTACCCTAAGCTGACCCAGCTTGCCAGCGACGGGCTGTTCTACACGCCTGAGCAGATGCGCGAGGTGGTGCGTTACGCCGCCGAGCGCGGCATTCGCGTGGTGCCGGAGATCGACATGCCGGGCCACGCCTCGGCGATTGCCGTGGCCTATCCGGAGCTGATGAGCGCGCCGGGGCCGTACGAAATGGAGCGCCACTGGGGCGTGCTGAAGCCGGTGCTGGACCCGACCAAAGACGCAACCTACGCCTTTGCGGACGCGATGGTCAGCGAACTGGCGGCGATCTTCCCCGATCCGTATCTGCACATCGGCGGCGATGAGGTGGACGACAGCCAGTGGAAAGCGAACGCCGCGATCCAGAACTTCATGCGCGACAACGGGCTGGCGGACAGCCACGCGCTGCAGGCGTATTTCAACCGCAAGCTGGAGACGATCCTCGAGAAGCACCGCCGACAGATGGTCGGCTGGGATGAGATTTACCATCCCGACCTGCCGAAAAGCATTCTGATCCAGTCCTGGCAGGGACAGGACGCGCTGGGGCAGGTGGCGCAGAACGGCTACAAAGGGATCCTCTCCACCGGCTTCTATCTCGACCAGCCCCAGTCCACCGCCTATCACTACCGGAATGAAATTGTCCCGCAGGGGCTGAACGGTGTGGACGTGATAGCGGACGCCGACAGCGCTCAGAGCTGGGCCTTCTCCATGCCGCGCCTGAAGGGCAAGCCGGTTGAAGGAACCTTCACGCTGATAAAAGGCGATGCGGGCTGGCGCGGGTTTATTGATTTTGCCGGGAAATCCCGCCGCGCGGTGCAGGATATTGAATGGCGCGATGACAATCAGGTGACGTTTACCGTTGATACCTGGATGGGCGAAACGCGCCCGGTGGTCTCCGTCGATAACGACAAACTCACCGGCTATTTCCTGGTGGGGAACACGCGCTACCCAATCAGCGGCACGCGCCTCGACGAGGTGCCAAAAGGCACGCCGCCGGTGGTGCCGGAAACCGCGAACGAGGCAAACCTGCTCGGCGGAGAAGCCGCGCTGTGGGCAGAGAACGTGGTCGCGTCGGTGCTGGATATCCGCCTGTGGCCGCGCGCCTTTGCGGTGGCGGAGCGGCTGTGGTCGGCGAAGGACGTCAACGACGTCGACAACATGTACACCCGCCTGCAGGCGATGGACAGCTGGTCAACGGTATCGGTAGGGCTTCAGCAGCATACTCAGCAGCAGGTTCAGTTCACGCGGCTTGCGAACAATGCCGATACCCTGCCGCTGCAGATCCTCGCCCAGGCCGTCGAGCCGGCGCAGTATTACACCCGTCAGCACCTCAAGTTCCAGGCCGGAAACTATCATCAGTTCGAGCCGCTCAACCGATTTGCTGACGCGCTGAACGCCGAAAGTGCCACCGTGCGCCAGATGCACAAATGGGTCGACCGTCTGGTGAGCGACGCGGAAGATGCCGAAAGCGCCGACGCGCTGCGCCACGTCTTTAACCGCTGGCAGAGCAACACCAGCGACGCGCTGGCGCTAAGCGAAAACAGCTATCAGCTGAAGGCCATCAGGCCGGTGATTCAGGAGGTGGACAAGCTGGCCTCGATTGGCCTGAGGCTGACGGACCTGGTAGCACGTCAGGGCACGCTGGACGACAAAGAGATCGCGTCGATTCAGAGCGAGCTGGATAACGCGGCGAAGGTTCAGGACGAAGTGGTGATTGCGGCGGTCTATCCGCTCGAGACGCTCTTGCGGGCAACCCGTAATCAGTAAAAAAAGCCCGGCGGCACTGCGTTTGCCGGGCCTACGTAACGTGTAGGCCCGGCAAACGCAGTGCCGCCGGGCATGAAGACGACTCAGTCCTTAAGAACCCACGCCTCTTTCCAGTGTGAACCCGTGCCTGGCTCATACTGGGTGGCATTCTGGCTCCACTGGATGCAGTAGCCGCTGTACGGGAAAGGCTTACATTCGTAGGTCTTACCGTCTTTCGGCTGAAGCACGACGGTACCTGCCTTGTAGGACGCAATATTGTCCGGGAAGGTGAAGTCGTGATGACCGGTGCTGTCCGCAGCGGCATCGCCTTCCAGCATCAGGTTCAGCACGTCCTGGGCGAACATCGTGCCGTCTTTATTGGTGGCGTAGTATTTCAGCATGTGGTGGCCCGGCGTGACGTCAGTCAGCGTCATGGTGACGTCCTGGCTGGCGTTGTTCATGTCCTGCTTCAGGTAGCCTTTTTCCGCGCCGTGGTGGTTCATCACGTGTGCTTCCATATTCACGTCGCCTTTGGTGTTGACGTGGAAGGTCACGGTCGCGTTGCCGTGCTCGATTTTGCTGTACTGCAGATCGGTGACGGCGATGGTCTCATTCACCTGCGCTTTCTGCTCTTCATACGAGACGGCCACGGACTGCAGCGTGCTGCCGTCTTTCACGAATACGCTGTTCGCGCCGTGAACCGGGCTGATTTCACCCGCATCGTCCTTCACGCCGACGCGCACGTCGCTCTGGGCGGCGTTGATTTTCTGCGCCAGATCGTAAGACCACTGGTTAGCGTCGCCCTGCCCGGCGGAGCCGATGGTCATTTCGGTACGCATGGAGGTCACTTCGCCGTTGGCGTCGAAGAAGCGTGCAATCACCTTATCGCCCGCGTTCAGGTTGTTACCCGCAACCTGGCCGCTCAGGGTTTTGCTCCACTGGGATACGACAGCAGGCGTTTCGTCCGGCGTGACGCTGCCGCCGTTACCGAAATCAACGTCGATAGCCTGATAGAAGCTATTTGTGGTGTCAGCAATTTCCCATACGCCATAAATAACCTGGTAGCCGGTACGCTCAGGAACATTACAGTTCATTGGCTGAGTTACAGCGGGCACCTGGCTATTACCATTGATAGTACAGAACGGGGTTAATTCAAACTGGTCGCGGGTCAGCGGCTTATTTGGATCCCAGTTTTGTTTGGTAATGTAATAACGCCAGTTGACGGTTTTATGCGGTGCAGTATGGTGCCAGACAAATTCATGAGGGCCTGCCGTCATTGGGTTTTTCGTCCACGCGTTCAGGCTCTGCTTATCCAGCTGAGAATACTGAGAGATGCCCGCGCTGGCGAGCTGGCCGTCCGCGGGCTCAGCGCCTGACGGGAAGCCGGAGGTTTTTTCCACGCTCTGCGGTTCGTACTGGACGGCGCCACAGTCGATATTTTGGCCAAGCTTACACATATAGGCGCGACTGGCCGGCGATTCTATATATCCGTGCGCAAGTGCCGAAGACGCAACGGTAAACGTCGCGACGGCAAGTGCAATTTTTGAAAGTTTCATTACTCATCCATTATTAGAGAATATTACCGGGCGGGAAGAGTCTAATAACGGAGCGGGCGGTGAGTCATTTTATTCGGAGAGTAAAAATAGCTGAAATAAAAGGCAGCCTGAGCTGCCTTCCGTTTATTGAAACGAATTAGCGACGTACGGCAATCGCTTCGATTTCAATTTTCACGTCTTTTGGCAGACGCGCGACTTCCACGCAGGAGCGCGCCGGGAAGGTGGCGTTATGCTCGGTGAAGAACGCTTCGTAGGTGGCGTTAACGGTCGCGAAGTCGTTCAGATCTTTCACGAACACGGTGGTTTTCACGATGTCGCCCACCTTCAGGCCTGCAGATTCTACGATCGCCTGCACGTTTTCCAGCGACTGACGCGCCTGCGCCGCCACGTCGGCCGGAACTTCACCGGTTTTAGGGTTCACCGGGATCTGGCCAGAAGTGATGATCATGCTGCCCAGATCAACGCCCTGAACGTAAGGGCCAATGGCCGCTGGTGCATTTTCCGTCGCGAGTACTTTGCTCATTTTTTCTCCAGAATTACAGCGTTAAGAATGTTCCCGGCCATTATAACAGCCGGGATTTCATTACCAACCTCAATTAGTTGGCCAGCACCACATAATGAGAAAACTCTTTTTCGCAGTATTTGCATTTGAGTGCGATGTCATTGGCGCGCTTTTTCACTGCAAAACTGGAGGAAACCGGCTCAGCGTGGCTGATGCAGTTGCTGTTCGGGCAGACCAGCACGCTTTCAATGCGGTCCGGCAGGTTCGGGCGGGATTTGCCCACCACGTCGTAATCGTCGATGCGGTTAACGGTGGCGTCCGGCGCGTACAGCGACAGCTGGTTTACCTGCTCGTCGGTCAGGAAGGTGTTCTCGATTTTGATCAGGTCTTTGCGGCCCATCTCGCCCGACGGCAGGTTCAGGCCGATGGTGATGCGCTGGTCGGTTTCGGTCAGTTTAAACAGCGTCAGCAGCTTAAAGCCCACCTGCGCAGGGATGTGGTCAATCACGGTGCCACGCTTGATGGCTTCAACCTGGAGTTTGTTATCGTGTGTCATTGTCGTTTCCCCTTACAGTGCCAATTCGCGATTCAGAACCAGTGCCAGTAACGCCTGGCGGGCGAAGATGCCGTTTCCGGCCTGCTGGAAGTACCAGGCGTGCGGCGTTTTATCCACGTCGGTGTGGATCTCATCGATGCGCGGCAGCGGGTGCAGCACCTTCATGTTGGCGCGCGCGCCCTCGAGGTCGCTGGCGCGCAGCACGAACTGCGCCTTCACGTTGGCGTATTCGGACGGGTCCAGACGCTCTTTCTGCACGCGGGTCATGTAGAGAATATCCACGTTAGCCACCACCTCTTCGATGCTGGCGTGCAGGCTCCACTGAATGCCTTTCTCGTCCAGCATGTCGAGGATGTACTGCGGCATCGCCAGCGCGTCCGGGGCGATGAAGAAGAAGCGGTTGCCGTTAAATTTCGCCAGCGCCTGCGTCAGGGAGTGGACGGTGCGGCCGTACTTCAGGTCGCCAACCATGGCGATGTTCAGGTTCTCAAGCGTGCCCTGGGTTTCCTGAATGGTGAACAGATCCAGCAGGGTCTGCGTCGGGTGCTGGTTCGCACCGTCACCGGCGTTCAGTACCGGAATGCCGCCGGAAAACTCGGTCGCCAGACGCGCCGCGCCCTCCTGCGGGTGGCGCATCACAATGGCATCAACGTAGGTGCTGATAACTGAAATGGTGTCCGCCAGGGTCTCGCCTTTTTTGCCGAGCGACGTGTTGCTGCTGTCCGAGAAGCCCACCACGCTTGCGCCCAGGCGGTGCATGGAGGTTTCAAAGGAGAGGCGCGTGCGGGTCGAGGCTTCGAAGAAGCAGCTCGCAATCACCTTGTACTTCAGCAGCTCCGGTTGCGGATTGGCCTTCAGTTTTGCCGCGGTTTCCAGAACCAGTTCCAGCTCTTCGCGGCTGAGGTCGTTTATGGAAATGATGTGTTTTTGATAAAGCGGATTCATGTTTATCTCCTGACGCCGGGCAAAAAAAAGCCCCTCAAATGAGGGGCTCTGGGAATAGGTTTAGCAACGGGAAGAAAAACGGCAGGCCAGCGTCTGATTTCAGACGCGGTAAGACGATATGTCGTACACGCTTGACCATGCTTCCTCCCGGCAAATTGTCGGGCATTATACGCAGCTCGCTTTGCGGATCAAGCGATTTAATGCACGCTTTACTCAATGCAAACGGTTCTTTATGAATATTAATGCGTTCTGAGTAAATAATTAATTTGCTTATGCACCAGCGCGGTGCGCTTCACGACCCTCGGGGCGACCCAGACAATACTGCTTCCGGCCACCACGCCTAAAATTTCCGGCAACTGGTGATAATCCAGAATTCGCGCCACCGCGCGGCCATATCCGGCAACCGTATGGATAAGGATAAATTCGCTATTGTGCTCAACGCTCACCACCATTTCGGACACGGTGCGCGCGGCGTCGGGGGCAGGGCGCAGCTGGGGATTCAACGAATAAATCTTTAGCCCTTTGGCATTTCGAATTTTTATGACGCCAAGCAGCTTGAGCAGACGCGAAACGGTGGACTGGCTGATGGTTTCAAAACCACGCTCCTGCAGGTCGCGGCGGATCTCTTCCTGGGAGAGATAGCTCTTTTCCGCGATAAGGCGCTGGCAGACCGTCAGCTGTAGTTGCTCTTTGGGAGAGTACTCTTCGTAATCCATCATAGTTCCCATATCAGTTCCCGAAATAACCGGTGGCACCGCACCGATCCGTAGGCCGGATAAGCGCAGCGCCATCCGGCAAATTACAACAGGGCGCCCAGGCTTAACGCCACCATAATCACCACCGTTAGAATGCCCAGCAGCGGCGCAACCCATTTCAGATAACGCACGTAGGGCACGCGGGCGATAGCCAGCCCGCCCATCACGACGGCAGAGGTGGGAGTGACCAGGTTAACGATGCCGGACGCCGACTGGTAGGCCGTGACCACCAGGTCGCGGTTGACGTTAGCGAAATCGGCAAGGGGCGCCATGATCGGCATCGTCAGAACGGCCAGGCCGGACGAAGAAGGCACAAGAAACGACAGCACCACCTCCAGCCAGTACATCACGTTGATGAATGCCACCGTGGACAAACCGGTAACCATTCCCTCTGCGCTATGCAAAATGGTGTGGGTAATCATGCCCTTATCCATGATGACTACGATACCGCGTGCGATGCCGATAATCAGCGCGACGCCCAGCAAATCTCGTGCGCCGTTGATAAACGTTGAGGTCAGCTCCTCTTCGCTCATGCGGGCAATCAGGCCGACGATAATCGCGCTGGCGAGAAACACCGCGGAGATCTCCGCCATCCACCAGCCCAGCACCGCCACGCCGTAGATCATTACCGCGAAGGCGAGGGCAAAAATCACCAGGATGAGTTTGCGCACCGGGGTGAATTCCAGCGACTGCTCGCCCCTGCTGCCGAGGAAGTGGGCGCGGTTCTCTTCCTGCTTATCCGCAACGATCGACAGCGACGGATCCTTGCGCACCTTTCGAGCGTAGCGCATCACCCACGCCACGCAGATGATCCAGCCGATGACCAGCAGCGCCACGCGCAGGGCGATACCGTTGGTGAAGGGGATCCCGGCGGCGTTGGCGGCGATCACCGTGGCGAACGGGTTGATGGTGGAGCCGAGGGTGCCGATCCCCGCCCCGAGCAGCACCGTGGAGGCGGCAACCACCGGATCGAAACGGGCGGCCAGCATCACCGGCACCAGCAGGGTATAGAACGGCAGCGACTCTTCGGCCATGCCGTAAATCGTGCCCCCAGCGGCAAACAGCGCCATTAGGATCGGGATCATCCACTCCTCGCGGCCGCGCAGCCGGGTGGTGACGCGCTCGATCCCCGCGTCAATCGCGCCGGTTTTGGTGACGATCCCGAGAAATCCCCCGATGATCAGAATAAACAGCGCCACGTCGATCGCCCCGGCCTGGCCGGATTCCGGATCGTACAGCCCGGCGATCGGGGCCATCAGCACCGAAACCAGCCCCTGCGGATGCGCCGCGACGTGCGCGTAGGTCCCGGCAACCGGTACTTCCTTACCGAGCGCCTCGTTCATTGCCATATGGTACTGTCCGGCCGGTACAACCCACGTCAGCACGGCCACGACGGCAATCAGAAAAAAGAGGATGGTGTAAGCGGAGGGAAACTTGAACTTGCCCATGATGTTCTCCTGAACCCGGCGCACCCCGCGGCGCGCCGGGCGGTGATTAGTCGCCGAGTGTCGCCACCATGACCGCTTTAATGGTGTGCATGCGGTTCTCTGCTTCGTCAAAGACGATGGAGTTCGGTGATTCAAAGACCTCTTCCGTCACCTCCAGCCCCTTCAGGCCGTACGCCATCTCGATCTCGCGGCCCACCTTAGTGTGCTCGTTGTGGAACGCCGGCAGGCAGTGCATAAACTTGACGTTCGGGTTGCCGGTAGCCTTCATCACCTGCGCGTTAATCTGATACGGCTTCATCAGGCTGACGCGCTCGGCCCAGGCCTCCTTCGGCTCGCCCATGGAGACCCACACGTCGGTGTAGAGGAAATCGGTCCCCCGCACGCCTTCTTCCACGTCGTCGGTGAGGGTGATGCGCGCGCCCGTCTCTTTGGCGATGGCGCGGCACTGCTCAACCAGCCCGGCCTCCGGCCAGAAGGATTTCGGCGCGACGAGGCGGATATCCATCCCCATCTTGGCCGCCCCGACCATCAGCGAGTTGCCCATGTTGTTTCGCGCGTCGCCGAGGTAGGCAAAGCTCAGCTCCGGCAGGGTTTTGCCCGGCGCGTGCTCAAGCATGGTCATCAGGTCGGCGAGGATTTGCGTGGGGTGGAACTCGTCGGTCAGGCCGTTCCACACCGGCACGCCCGCGTACTCGCCCAGCTCCTCGACGATGGCCTGGCCGTAGCCGCGGTATTCGATGCCGTCATACATACGGCCCAGCACGCGGGCGGTGTCTTTCATCGACTCTTTATGGCCAATCTGCGATCCGCTTGGGCCGAGGTAGGTGACCTGCGCGCCCTGGTCAAACGCGCCCACTTCAAAGGCGCAGCGGGTGCGGGTGGAGGTTTTTTCAAAGATCAGGGCGATGTTTTTCCCGACCAGGGTTTGTTTTTCGCGCACGGCTTTTTTGGCGGCCTTAAGTTCGATGGCGAGGTCGATCAGGTACTGGATCTCCGCCGGGGTGTAGTCCAGCAGTTTCAGGAAGTTGCGGTTTTTCAGGTTGATGGTCATGGGTAAATCCTTTTTAAATTAATGTCTGAGACCTGACCCCTCACCCTAACCCTCTCCCCAAAGGGGCGAGGGGATGGTTTGCTCCCTCTCCCCTTTGGGGAGAGGGCAGGGGTGAGGGGCGAGGTGTGAAGTTACTCAGTTACGAATCAACGTGCCTTTCTCGCCCGCCAGGATCTCCGCGCCGTCACTCAGCGCGCCGATCCCGGCAATGCCGCCGCAGGCCTCAACGAACTCGCGGCAGGCGGCCACTTTCGGCCCCATCGATCCGGCGTCGAACTGCATGCCTCTGAGCAGTACCGGCGTCACCTGCGCCAGCGGACGCTGGGTCGGCTTGCCCCAGTCGAGGTACACCGCGTCGGCATCGGTCAGGATCAGCAGGGCATCGGCCTCGATCTGCCTTGCCAGCAGGGCGGCGGAGAGGTCTTTGTCGATCACCGCCTCAATGCCGCGATAGCCGTTGGCGTTTTCCACCACCGGCACGCCGCCGCCGCCGTTGCAGATCACCAGGTGGTCGCGCTGAATAAGTGCCGTGATGGCGTCGCTCTCGACGATGCGCTTCGGCTGCGGAGACGGCACCACGCGACGGACGTAGTTGCCGTCAGCCTTAAACACCCAGCCTTTTTCCGCGGCCAGCGCTTTCGCCTGGGCTTCGCTGTAGACCGGGCCGATGTACTTGGTCGGGTTGCTGAAGGCCGGGTCGGCGGCGTCCACTTCCACCTGGGTGAGCAGAACGCTCACCTCGCGCTGGGGCAGATTGTTTTTCAGCGCCTGCTGGAGCATGTAGCCGATCATTCCCTGGCTTTCGGCGCCGAGAACGTCCAGCGGGTAGGGCGTCACTTTGTCGTAGGCGCTGTTCTGCAGCGCCAGCAGCCCGACCTGCGGGCCGTTGCCGTGCACCAGCACCACGCGCCACTGCTCTGTTAAACCGGCGATGGTGCGTGCGGCCAGCTCGATGTTCTGGCGCTGGATGTCCGCTTCCAGCGGTTCGCCGCGCTTGAGCAGCGCGTTGCCGCCCAGAGCCACAACCAGAGTGGGTTTTTGTTCCATGATGGCTCCTTTAAATTCCGTCGCGTTCCAGCGGGCAGCTCATGCAGCGCGCGCCGCCGCGGCCGCGTCCAAGTTCGTCGCCGGGGATCGGCAGCACGGTGATACCCGCTTTGTCGTACTTCTCGTTGGTCCAGACGTTGCGCTCGTAGCCGATCACTACGCCCGGGCGGATGGTCAGGACGTTGTTGGCGTCGTTCCACTGCTCGCGTTCGGCCTCAAAGGCGTCGCCGCCGGTGGTGATCAGGCGCACCTGGTTAATGCCGAGGGCTTTCTCGATAGCGTGCAGCAGGTCGGTTTCCTGCGTGCGCAGCAGGCCGCCGCGACCGTCCGGGGTGAGCGTCCAGCACTGGGCGTCTTTGCGCACCACTTCCGGGTAGACGGAGAAGGTGTCCACGTCGATGTGGGTCATCACGGTGTCGAGGTGCATGCAGGAGCGGTGTTTTGGCAGCTCGACGGCAATCACGCGTTCGGCCTGGCGGTGTTTGAACAGGCTGTTGGCGAGGAACTCCACGCCCTGCGGCGTCGTGCGTTCGGACATGCCGATCAGTACCGCTCCGCGGCCAATCACCAATACGTCGCCGCCTTCTAAGGTGGCGTGGTCATAATTAATATTCTCGTCGCCGAAATACTTAATAAAATCACCGTCGGCAAACGCCGGGTGCCAGCGATATATTGCCCGCAGGTTATTCGTTTCGCGCTGACGGGCCGGTTTGGCCATGGGGTTAATAGAGACGCCGTTATATATCCAGCACGAGGTATCGCGGGTAAATAAGTGGTTCGGCAGCGGCTTCATAATAAAATCATTCGCCGTGTGGGTATCCACCACCATATTTTTAATGGCCGCCGGAATCTCACCGTAGGTTAATCCGCCGCTCAGTCTGCGCGCCAGTTCACGGTGCGGCATGTCCGCCAGCCAGCCGCGCACGTCGCCGGCAAAGGTCGGCCCGAGGCGATAGTCAGAGATCTGCGTATCCAGCAGCCAGGACTTAGCTTCTGCAATATCAAGGGTTTGTGTCAGAAGGTCGGTCAGCAGCAGGACTTCCACACCCTGATCGCGCAGCGTGTTTGCGAAGATATCATGCTCCTCGCCCGCCCGCTCAACCGAGAGTACGTCATCAAACAGCAGCTCCTGACAGTTTGAGGGCGTTAAGCGTTTAAGACTTAAATTTGGGCGGTGCAGCATAACGCTACGCAATTGACCAATTTCAGAACCGACGTAATGCTTTTCCATAATTATTCCTTTAACTGTTTTTCAGAATAAAAAGGGCATGCGCCATGTGATGTATTTAATTGCATGGCGGCTAAGCTCAATTGATTTCGTGATTCATACTAGGCGGTTAAATAATCCGTATTGTGATGTTGCTCACGCGAAAATGGATATTAAGGGGTTTGTTTTCATTTGCATGATTCGCATCAGATAATGATTAATTTCATATTATAGATGGATGAATAGCTAAGCATGATCCGGTGGCATTATTTGAGATTGTTATTATTTTGTAGATTTTCTTAATTTGAAATATATAGACATGTCACTGATTTAAAAGAATAAATTGAATGGTGAGGAATGGCTATGCATGAAAGGTAATTAACTATTTTTGACTTAAGGAAAATCAATAAATAATTATGGATTTTTAGAGCAAATAAACAAAACAGTAAAATGTGAAGCTGCAACGGGTTTTGTTAATAAGAGTTTATAATCAGTAGGTTAGCGTTTCCTGTGCCATATGCGGTTTCTGAGGTTATGCATAACCCCTGCATAATTGCCTGGGCAGGATTAACAGAGAATTAACACCTTTTCCGATAAACATGCGCTCGCGCAAATCTTGTTTAAAAAGCGGTGGTATGGCAGTTCGAATTCTCGTATAAAAGATAAAAATGAAACGATGTTTTATATTGAGGGTTCAATCATGATTATTGGTAACATCCACCATCTGCAGCCCTGGCTGCCAGAAGAGCTGCGCCAGGCTATCGAGCACGTAAAAGCGCACATCACCGACGCCACGCCGCTCGGGAAACACGACATCAACGGTAACAGCCTGTTCTATCTGGTCTCTGAAGACATGACTCAGCCGTTCGCCGAGCGCCGCGCCGAGTATCACGCGCGCTATCTGGATATCCAGATCGTGTTAAAGGGGCAGGAAGGGATGACCTTCAGCACCCTGCCGCACGGCACGCCGGACACCGACTGGCTGGTGGATAAAGACATCGCGTTTCTGCCGGAAGGTGAACAGGAGAAAACCGTGGTGCTCAGCGAAGGGGATTTTGTGGTGTTCTACCCAGGCGAAGTGCACAAGCCGCTGTGCGCGGTGGGGACGCCTGCGCAGGTGCGCAAGGTTGTGGTGAAGATGCTGATCGGCTAAACGGGTTTACTCCCTCTCCCTGTGGGAGAGGGCCGGGGTGAGGGCACCAGACCGCAGAGGAGCCCATCACTCCCCAAGCGTCGCCACCATCACCGCCTTAATCGTATGCATCCGGTTTTCCGCCTGGTCGAACACGATGCTCGCCGCCGACTCAAACACCTCGTCCGTCACCTCCATCCCGCCGTGCAGATCGAACTCCTTCGCCATCTGCTTGCCGAGCGTGGTCTGGTCGTCATGGAACGCGGGCAGACAGTGCAGGAACTTCACGCTCGGGTTGCCGGTCAACGCCATCATCTGCGCGTTCACCTGATACCCGCGCAGCAGCGCGATACGCTCCGCCCACTTCTCTTTGGCTTCGCCCATCGACACCCAGACGTCGGTATAGATAAAGTCCGCGCCCTTCACGCCTGCCGCCACGTCTTCCGTCAGGGTGACTTTCCCGCCGTGCTTCTCAGCCAGCGCGCTGCACTCCGCCACCAGGCTCTCTTCCGGCCAGCAGGCCTTCGGGGCCACAAGGCGCAGATCCAGCCCGGTCAGCGCCGCCGCTTCCAGCATCGAGTTGCCCATGTTGTTGCGCGCGTCGCCCGCGTAGACCAGCGTCATCTCGTTAAACGCCTTGCCCGGCAGGTGCTCCTGCATGGTCAGCAGGTCCGCCAGCAGCTGCGTCGGGTGGAACTCGTTGGTCAGCCCGTTCCACACCGGCACGCCCGCGTACTGCGCCAGCGTTTCGACCACTTCCTGACCGTGGCCGCGGTACTGAATGCCGTCGTACATCCGCCCGAGCACCCGCGCGGTGTCCTTAATTGACTCTTTATGCCCAATCTGGCTGCCGCTCGGCCCTAAATACGTGACGCGCGCGCCCTGGTCAAATGCGGCAACTTCGAAAGAGCAACGTGTACGAGTCGAGTCTTTTTCGAAGATGAGCGCGATGTTTTTACCGGTAAGCATCTGTACTTCCTGGCCCTTTTTTTTATCGGCCTTGAGCTGTGCGGCAAGGGTCAGCAGAGAGGTGAACTGTGCAGGGGTAAAGTCGAGCAGTTTCAGAAAGTGTTTCTTGTACAAATCGGACATTTTATCCTCGCATGGCTAATGCCACTTATTGAATTAAAATTCACTTTATATGTGTAATTATTCATTTGCAACCCCGTTTCACAATTCTTTCTTACAAAGGTGGAGGCAAACACGTCCGTGTGTGAAAATAGAAGTATCTGCCGCACTTTAAAGAGGATTGAGCCATGGCAAACCCGGAACACCTGGAAGAGCAACGCGAAGAGACGCGTCTGATTATTGAAGAACTGCTGGAAGACGGTAGCGATCCGGACGCGCTGTACACCATCGAGCACCATTTCTCTGCCGACGATTTCGACGCGCTGGAAAAAATGGCCGTGGAAGCCTTCAAGCTGGGTTACGAAGTGACCGAGCCGGAAGAGCTGGAAGTGGAAGAGGGCGACACCGTCATCTGCTGCGATATCCTGAGCGAAGGCGCGCTGAAGGCGGAACTTATTGACGCGCAGGTTGAACAGCTGATGAACCTGGCCGAGAAGTTTGAAGTGGAATACGACGGCTGGGGAACCTACTTCGAAGATCCGAACGGTGAAGACGGCGAAGAAGGCGACGACGAAGATTTCATCGACGAAGACGACGACGGCGTGCGTCACTAAGCGTTTCAGGCGGTGGCGTGCGCCACCGCTTTTTTCAAGGCAGAACCATGGATTACCCGCAGATACTCGCCCCCGTACTCAACTTCCTCCAGTGCCCGACCCCGCAAGCATGGATTGATAAAGCCCGCGACCCGGCCAACCTGCCGCTGCTGCTCACCGACCACATGGTGTGCGAGCTCAAGGCCGCCCAGACCGCGCTGCTCCTGGTGCGTAAATACGTCGCCGACGAAAGCGGTGCCGACGCGCTGCTCGACTGGCTCAAACCCTACGAACAGTTCACCTTCCGCGACGGCCCGGAGCCGGACTTCATCGCCCTGCACAGGCAGATTGGCAAAAGCGTGATGCCCAAAACCGACGACCCGTGGGGCCAGGCGCTCATCGACAGCATGGTGCTGCTGATTAAAGAGGAGCTGCACCACTTCTGGCAGGTGCGCGAGGCGATGCTGGCCCGCGACATTCCGTACGTCAAAATCACAGCCAGCCGCTACGCCAAAGGGATGCTGAAGGAAGTGCGCACCCACGAACCGCTGACGCTGATCGACAAGCTCATCTGCGGCGCCTACATCGAAGCCCGCTCCTGCGAACGCTTCGCCGCGCTGGCCCCGTACCTCGACGACGACCTGCAGAAGTTCTATCTCTCGCTGCTGCGCTCTGAAGCCCGGCATTATCAGGACTATCTGGCACTTGCCCAACAGGTGAGCGACGACGATATCTCGCATCGGGTGCAGCATTTTGGCGAAATTGAAGCCACACTTATCTCAACACCGGACCACGAGTTTCGCTTCCACAGCGGCGTGCCGGTGTAAACCGGCATAGCTAAAGGATAAGGATGCGAGATGAATAAAACGTGGACCCGTATTGTCATTGTCGTCGTCGCGGCCGCCGCCGTGGCGTTCTGGGTGTACTTCGACAAACAGCGTATGCAGCGCACCCCTGAACAGCAGCTTGATACCACCCTCAACACCATGCCCGCCTGGCAGGTGATTAAAGAGCAGGAACCCGCGTTCCAGAAGCGCATCCGCGAGCAGATCCTCACCATGCAGAAAGCGGGCGAGTCTGAACAGCACATCATCGACGTCATCCAGCCGCAGATTTTGACCCTGCAGATGTCGCGCCTGCAGCACGCCCCGGACGCCAACGTGGTGGATTATATGAAGGCCAACATGGAGCAGACCGCCGCCATCCAGAAGGTGAGCGACGACGCCTGTTTCCGCTTCCTCTACCCGGCGGTGAAAGGGGGCATCAACCCGGTGCGGGTGCTGGATAAAGAGATGATGGCCCGGCGCATGCAGGCCGACGCCGACATGATGCGCGCGGCGTATGGCAAAAACAGCCACAATGTGACTCCGGCCGAGCGTGAGGCCGCCGTGACGACCGTCCGCCCGATTATGAAGGCGCTGGCGGATAAATACGGCGAGGACATCCAGCTGCTGCAGATGCCGGAGAACGCGGTGGGCAAAGAGAAGCTCTCGTGCGATATGGTGCAAGACATGTGGGCGAAGGTGCTGAAGCTGCCGGAGCAGAAGGCCGCGGGGGTGATTCGGCTGGCGGTGTCTGAGCTGGAGTGACGAAGGACGCTGGTTTTTTGGGCACTTAGCGCGGGTTTCGCGCGTCGTCGCTTGCATGGCGGCGCGCGACAGGTATAATCCACAACGTTTCCGCATCCCCTTCAGTGCCGAAGTGGCGAAATCGGTAGACGCAGTTGATTCAAAATCAACCGTAGAAATACGTGCCGGTTCGAGTCCGGCCTTCGGCACCATCGGAACATCAATAGACGTCAACGGACGTCTTTTTTTGTGCCTGAAATCCCCGCCACACAAGGCTTTCCGCGATTTTCCTTTCAACAGAAGTCAATCTGAGTCAACCCACATCAAGTCGCTTGTGAGTATAGAACCGAGTATATATGCTGGTTCGATAATGCTTATATACTCACGGCAGCACATGGAAGGAGAACTTTTATGGCTCTGACAGATATCAAAGTGCGTTCTGCAAAACCGCAGGAGAAGGAGTACACCCTGGTCGATGGGGATGGCATGTTTTTGCTGATTCATCCCAACGGCTCAAAATACTGGCGGTTCCGCTTTCGCTTTGGCGGTAAGCAGCACCTGATGGCTTTCGGTGTTTATCCTGAAACTTCTTTAGCCGATGCTCGTCAGAAGAGAGAAGAGGCGAGAAGGTTAGTTGCTGCCGGTATTGATCCCCGTGAACATAAACGCGCAGTGAAAGAAGAGCAGGCAAAAGAAGTTATCACTTTTGAATCTGTTGCCAGAGATTGGCATGCCAGCAATCAAAAGTGGTCAGAGTCTCACAGTGGGCGTGTTCTTAAAAGCCTGGAAGATAATTTGTTTGCTGCGATTGGTAAACGAAATATCACTGAGCTAAAGACGCGAGATCTTCTTATACCTATCAAAGCCGTAGAGATGTCTGGACGTCTTGAGGTGGCTGCGCGTCTACAACAACGCACGACTGCGATTATGCGATTCGCCGTACAGAGCGGCTTAATCGACTACAACCCCGCGCAAGAAATCGCAGGTGCTGTCGCCACTGCTAAGCGACAGCATCGCGCAGCATTAGAGCTCAACCGCATTCCTGAACTACTTCATCGTATCGATACATATACCGGCAGACCACTAACACGCTTAGCCGTAGAGCTGACGTTGTTAGTTTTCATCCGCTCTAGTGAGTTACGTTTTGCTCGCTGGGCAGAAGTCGATTTCGAAAACGCTATGTGGACGATCCCGGGAGAACGTGAACCATTGGAAGGTGTGAAGCATTCACATCGAGGTTCAAAAATGCAGACTCCTCATCTTGTTCCTTTATCCCGTCAGGCTCTGACCATTCTGGAACAGATCAAAAGCATGAGTGGAAACCGTGAGCTGATTTTCGTTGGCGATCATAATCCGCGTAAGCCGATGAGTGAGAACACCGTGAATAAGGCGCTGCGGGTTATGGGCTACGATACAAAAGTTGATGTTTGTGGCCATGGTTTCAGAACCATGGCGTGTAGTTCTTTGATTGAGTCGGGATTATGGTCGAAGGATGCGGTAGAGAGGCAAATGAGTCACCAGGAACGTAACTCTGTGCGTGCGGCTTATATTCATAAGGCCGAGCATTTGGGGGAGCGTAGATTGATGTTGCAGTGGTGGGCGGATTATCTGGATGCGAACCGAGAATCAGTCATATCTCCATTCGAATACGCAAAACTCAACAATCCATTGAGGTAAGAAAAACACTGTAACGATACGCCGCAGCTGATACTGCGGCTGTTATTCATTTTTGGTAGTCTTTTAACTTACTGATTTCAAGCATATCTGGAAAATCATTATTCGCGATTTACATTTCTGCGTTCCAGTTTCCAAAATACCGCTTCAATTTCTCGATGGTATGACGCCACCTCGGTGCCGTTGGCCTGCATACCGTATTTTGATTACCGAAAAAGCCGACCTCAGTCACTGCCTCTTGTTCGCTGTGGGTTTCAAGCCATTTAACTGAGACAAAATATTCTGACTTATCGGGATCATCCGCGTTGTCTCGATACCGGGCACCAAATTTGAGTACGTCCATTGCGAGTTTTTCGCCATCGTCAGTGTTAACCATAAAGCTGCTGGCTGGTTCAATGGCACTTTGTACCAGACCCACGCCTACATATCCTGTTTTAGGAATGTTGACCCAGACGCGATCACCGGGTTGCAGCTGTTTTAATGTTTGGCTGTACCAGCTTCCGCCACCAGCACTGATAAAACCGTATCGACGAGCCTCTTCCCAGACGCGGCTGTGTGGGTCGCCAAACGAGGCGTAAAACTCCCCGTTCCAGGGTTCTTTAGTGCTGCCATTTACGCTTGTAATTGCTTGTGCGGCATTGGTTTGCGTCTCACTTGGGTCGATAAGCCAGGCACGGCTCAGGAACTGCTCCTCACCGTTCTGGAACACTTTGAAGAACAGCACGTTAATTGAGATGCCGTTCTTGCTTAAGTAGTCGACGATGCGCTCGGTGGACGGATCCAGTTCCGCTGCGACAATAATGATTTGATGTGACTGGTTGAGAGACTCCTCTTCCAGTTCGGCATTGAAGCGTTGCTTAAATGCCTCACCCAAATTTCCGCCGCCAGAGAATTTTTCATAAATCTGCGACAATCGATCGGCGGTTAAGTCATCTACCCAAGAGGCGTAATCCAGCGCCTGCGCGACCACTTCACGTGGCGTGCGGTCGCGTTTGAGTTCAATCAGGATCAGCGACGCATCCGGTGCAATCGCCAGCAGGTCGATACGCCCTTTATCGAGCGTATTTTCCTGATGCCCAATAATCATCCACTGGTCAGAGAGAATAGTGGGGTCGTTTAAAATCATCTTCTCCAACAGTTGCTCGCTGGCGAGTTTGCTGATGGTTAGCGGCTGGGGATTCTCCCCTATCCGCCAGATTGCATGATGAACCGGCATCGTCTGTTCCTTAGTTTAATGCTGCGTCGGTGAGGGCATCCGCTAGGTTGAGCTGGGTTTGCTGGACGGATTGCAGGCGGGATTTAAGGCGATCGCAAATTGACGAAAGGTGTTCTATTTTTGAAACTATTCGCTTCTGTTCTTTCTCTGGTGGCATAGGGAAGAGAAAATTCGATATTTCAGAAAGATACAAACAAGGTTGTGCTCCCCCCCGTTTAGTTTCATTGATGATTTTCTGCAATAAAAATGAGTCCATTGAAAACTTAAGATAGTTAGAATTAAACAACAATGGTTTTATAATTGCTACACTTCTAACTAATGCAAAGTTAGCACTCTCTTTTATTAAAGAACTACGACCAATTGTTCCGCCAACAGATACAATTAAAAGATCACCGATCTCAGGAAGGCACCGCTCTCTTGATTTAAGATAATCCTCTTCAGAAATATAGTCGCAGTTATCATAATCAATATACCCATCTCGAACATTTTTAGCCGACAGTAATTTATAACCGTTAGGAATTCTCGGTGGGGTTTTATGATCACCATCAGTTATTTTTGACGTGATGTTTTGTAGCTTACACCACTCCCATCCCTCCGGTAATTCAAATGGTTTTTCCTCATCATTCACAGGCGGCAACGGTTTTTGTTTTTTAATTTTTCCTTCTTTTACCAGTTGCGCTTTTTCCTGTTCAATACGTTTAAGCAGCTCAGAAGCCGGTTCGTCGTTAGGATCTTGCGGCACCAGCTTACCCATCACAGCCAGTTGCAGGATGGTTTGTTTAAGCGCATCGATACTCGCCTCGGTAGTAAACAGTGTGTCGAAATGCTGGCTAATTCGCGCCCAGTTTTCGGCGAGTTCTTCGGCATTTTGGCTATCAGTCAGCGTTGCCAGCAGGGTTTCCACCAGTTGCTGATGGGCTTCCAGACTTGTCAGGGATTGCTGTTCCAGTTGGTCACAGAGGGACATTAACTCATTAACTTTTGCAACGATACGCAGTTGCTCTGCTTGCGGAGGAAGGGGGATTACAAGTTTTTCCATCCTTTCTTTTGTCATGTGTATCATGGCAATACCATTGCCTGAAGCCTTTATACTCGCAGATACAGATTCTAGATATAACTTCATAAAGTGTTTATCTAATGATTGCGAATCAAATATGTCCATCTTCCAGATGTGGTAGTGATATATTACTTTACCACCATCCCAGATAAATGGACCAAACGAAGCAGACCAAGAATAAATCAGATCACCGTTGTCAATATATTTTTCAGGCTCAAGCTCTAAGTCAGAGTAATACCACTCATTCGAGGTAAACAGATTACCCACTCTAAGCAGAGGAGTCCCAGCCTGGAGCATTTCATGTTTTTTATATGCCCGACCATTAATTACATTTATTAAATCGCCTAGCCTATTGAGCTCCCACCCCACCGGCAACTCAAACGGCTTCTCATCCTCACTAATTTCCGGCAGAGGCTTCTGCTTTTTAATTTTACCCTGTTTCACCAGCTCCGCTTTCTCGGCAGCAATGCACTTTAACAACTCAGACGCCGGTTCATCATTCGGGTCCTGCGGCACCAGTTTGCCGCGTACCGCCAGTTCCAGAATCAGCTCGCGCAGTTTCTTAATACCATAGAGGTCGATTTTACCGTTACTGCCGCGCCCGGCCATGGAGCGGGTTTGCAGTGCAGAGGACCAGATATCGATGTGGTCGGTGATCAGTTTCTCAACGGTCATCAGTTCGCCCCCTTGTTGCCCGCCAGGGCGGCTCCGAGGATATCGCGCAGCTGGTTACGCAGCTCGCTGATTTCCGCCTGCTGCGTCTGGTACTGCGCCAGCAGTTCATCCGGATCGTGGCTGATGGTTTCACCCTGATACGGATTCTTAATATCAAGGTTGAAGTTGCGGACAATGATATCGTCGATGCCCACTTTCCACGCCTGGTTGTTTTCTTCGCGGCTGGCAAAATCGTCAGCTTCATTCCCCCACCAGTCGATTTCAGCCTGGAACTCTTCAAACTTCATCGGTTTGGTTTTGCTGTAGTTCTTCACGCCGTCCGGGTACGGATGCTCATAGAACCACACATCCTTTGTTGGCTGACCTTTGGTGAAGAAAAGAATGTTGGTTTTGATACCGGTATAGGGGTTAAACACGCCGTTCGGTAACCGCACGATGGTGTGCAGGTTGCATTCTTCGGTGAGCAGCTTTTTGATTTTAGTTTTTACACCTTCACCAAACAGCGTACCGTCCGGCAACACCACCGCCGCGCGGCCTTTGTCTGCCAGCACTTCGATAATCAGTTGCAGGAACAGATCAGCGGTTTCGCGAGTCTGCATCTCTGCCGGGAAGTTTTTCTCAATGCCGTCTTCTTCAGTGCCGCCAAACGGTGGGTTGGTAACGATCACATCAACCTGCTCATCCCACGAGGAAAGCGGCTTGTTGAGCGTGTTGTCGTGGCGGATTTGCACCGGCACTTCTATGCCGTGCAGCAGCATATTGGTGGTGCACAGCAAGTGAGGCAGCTGTTTTTTCTCGACGCCGTGGATCTGCTGCTGCAGCGTTTTATGATCTTCGGTGGTTTTGACGTAATTGTCTTTGACATGATCGAACGCGCAGGCAAGGAAACCGCCAGTACCGCACGCAGGGTCCATAATCGACTCGCCCAGTTTCGGGTCGATGCGATTGACCATAAAGCGCGTCACCGCACGCGGGGTGTAAAACTCGCCCGCATTCCCGGCGCTTTGCAAATCACGCAGGATCTGCTCGTAGATATCGCCAAACAGATGTCGCTCCTGGCTGCTGCTGAAATCTATTTCGTTCAGCTTGTTGATCACCTGACGCAGCAGGGTGCCATTTTTCATGTAGTTGTAGGCATCGCTGAACGCCTGCTTAACCACATAACCGCGCGGGTTGATGTCTATCGGCGCGGTCATATTTTTCAGTTTTGGGAACAAATCGTCGTTGACGAACTCTAGTAACGCATCTCCAGTAATACCTTCGCTGTCGGCCGCCCAGGTGCGCCATAGATAGCGCTGCGGAATCGGCAGCTGGTAGTCGTCCTGCTCCAGTTCCAGCTCTTCTTCCTGGGTATCAAAAATTTTTAGGAACAGCAGCCATGAAAGCTGTCCCAGACGCTGGGCATCGCCGTCCACGCCTGCGTCTTTACGCATAATATCCTGAAGGGATTTAATGACTGAGCTAATCGACATGTTTTCTTACCACTCTTAAAAAAGGATGCCACCGGGGGCCAAAGCGCCAGGTGGCAGAATAGGGGGTTTGGTTATCAGGCTGAGCGTGGTGGCAACTGGTAAATTTCGCTTTCCAGTTCGTTCACTGCATCTTCATAGGCCTGTTTGCTACCAAAGCTACTTTTGATGATTTCCAGCGGGCGACCGAGCGAATCGAACGGTTTCAGCTTCAACACCTGGATGTCCTCGATTTCCTGCACGCCTTCATCTGCGTACTTGTCCAGCAACGTATTTAATACGTTCTGTGCAGGCCCGGAGTATTTGGTGAAGTAATTACGCTTGCGCACGTTGTCGGCGCGCTCTTTGCGTGTCAGCGGCGGCTGGCCGTAAACCACATGGCACAACAGATCGAACGGGTCGAGATCTTTGCCCACTTCTTCTGCCAGCACATCCCAAAGTACCCCGAGCTGCTCCAGCTCATCAATGATGAACTGTTTGCGGTCCGCAGAGTGCCATTTACGGATGAAGTCATCAAGCGATGCGTACTCTTTATCTTTGAGCAGCGTTTTGCGGGTGTAGTCCTGGAAGGATTCGGTTACCAGTTTGCCATCCGCGTCGTAATACTGTACGCGTTTTGCCAGCACTTTTACGGTGACGCCGTTGACGTGGAACTTACGGATTTTGTTTTCGTCGTCTTTTTCAAAAGCCCCACTGCCTTTACCTGATGTTGGGTCATAGGTGGCAGGTGTTTCAGCGACGCCATTTATCAAATCAGGTAATTCGTGCTCTCGCGTTTCGTCTTCAAGCTGGTCGTCGAAATCAGAATCAGGATCTGTAATCTCTTGCGGCGTCGTGCGGATTACTTTTTCTGGTAAGCCATCAAAGCGAGGGTCGGCAAACAGTTCGGTGGCTTTTTTAAAGTCGAGAATGGTGAACCACAGCTTGCCGTATTTTTCGTTGATACGCGTGCCGCGCCCGATGATTTGCTTAAATTTGGTCATCGACTGAATGTTCTGGTCCAGCACCACCAGTTTGCAGGTCTGCGCATCCACACCGGTACTCATCAATTCCGAGGTGGTCGCTATTACCGGATAGGCTTTCTTCGGATTGATGAAGTTATCCAGCTGTCCTTTGCCGATGTCGTCGTCACCGGTGATTTTCATCACGTACTTTTCGTTCTTTTTTACCTGCTCTGGGTTGAGGTTGACCAGCGCCCGGCGCATACGATCGGCGTGATCGATGTCGTTACAGAAAACGATGGTTTTATCCATCGGATTGGTGCGCTTGAGATAATCAGTAATGGTTTGTGCCACCAGCCAGGTGCGCTCATCAATGACCATCGTGCGATCAAAATCTTTCTGGTTATAAATACGGTCCTCGATCAGTTCACCGTGTTTATCAACCTGTCCTTTGGTTGGCCGCCAACCCTGTAAGTCAACATCGATATCCACCCGCACCACTTTGTACGGTGCGAGGAAACCATCTTCGATGCCTTCTTTGAGTGAGTAAGTGTAAACCGGTTCGCCAAAGTAGTCGGTGCTGGAGACTTCTTCGGTTTCTTTCGGCGTGGCTGTCAGACCAATTTGCGTGGCACTGCTGAAATATTCGAGGATTTCGCGCCAGGCGCTGTCTTCTGACGCGCTGCCGCGATGGCATTCGTCGATAACAATCAGGTCGAAGAAATCAGGGGCAACCTGTTTAAACGCTTTTTGATGTTCTTCCGGCCCGGTGATGGCCTGGTAGAGTGCCAGTTGAATCTCATAAGCAGGATCAATCGTCCTGCCTGTCACTTTTGACATCGCGCTTCCAAAAGGCTGGAAGTCGTTTGTTTTGGTTTGATCAACCAAGATATTGCGGTCAGCGAGGAACAGGATGCGTTTCTTACTTTTTGCTTTCCATAAGCGCCAGATTATCTGGAAAGCGGTATAGGTTTTCCCGGTTCCGGTTGCCATCACCAACAATACTCGGTTTTGCCCGGCAGAAACGGCTTCAACGGTTTTATTTATCGCCTGAAGTTGGTAATAACGCGGGGATTTACCTAAGCCATCATCGTAATAATCTTGGCTTATGACGGGCATCTGTTCGGCGGTAAACTCTTTCCAGATACAGTATCTATTCCACAGGTGCGCAGGAGTTGGGAAATCTTCCAGCTTGATTTCAGATTCAAGCTGAAGAGCGTTGCTGGTTTTATCGTGAAAGACAAAGCCATCGCCGTTGGAGGCAAACACAAAAGGCACGTCGAGCAGGCGAGCGTAATCCAGACCCTGCTGCATACCCTTGCCTACCTCATGCTTATTGGCTTTAGCCTCTATGACTGCAAGCGGTAATCCCGGTTTGTGGTAAAGCACAATATCCGCTGATTTCACTGTCAGGCGTGCAGCCAGTTTGCCGCGTACAACCACTTTACCATCGCGGAGTTTCACTTCCTGGCGGATCTGCGACATTACATCCCAGCCTGCGTCTTTAACCGCTGGCAGGATGTATTTGGTGATGATGTCTGTTTCAGTCAGATGAGTTTTGTTTACGCCAGCCATAGCAGAACACTCCACGATATTGGGTTAGCTCTGATTTTACACAAAATAGTGCATCAGGTAATGACCTGAAACGACGTTTTGGGAGGCTATTGGTAAAATCATTGTTCGGCAGGAAAAACTCCGCGGTTTCAGTTCATTTCTTGGATAGCATGATCTGATCCTATGATTAACATATTGTGATGTTGACAGTATCAGACCTGCTTCCAACCGTTGCTATGGTGAAAAGTTTGCAATGTCCTTTGTTGGCTCGAACTAGCCAGGCTTACGGTCCCTAAGAGACGCCATGAGAGAACTGCGTGAGTTCATAATGTTCTGTAAGTGTATGGAAGAATTACTGATGTTGTCGTATTTTAGTCAACATGATGCAGATGGCTAATGGCTTTAAGTAGATATCATTGAAACAAGTAATTTCATGACATATGTAAGCTAAGGGGTTAGATGAAAAAGGTTTCGATTACTCAGGAAGAAATTAATCAAGGCGAGGGTAATTTTCACGATTACATGAGCTACGTGAGAGATCGCTTGTCCGCCAAGTTTGTTGAACCAAGTTATTCACTTTTTGCTGCAGCAGACCTTATTTCTGCAGATGGATACAAAATAGTTTTAGGGTCTAATCCGGATGATGCTGGGCTATCAGTGACAAATTGGTTGGCAAATTTTTATGGAGATAGGCAGCATATTTCCTATTGTTTTCCTCCTATTGCCTATCAAATCAATGGGGTTTTATATTGTGTCAGAATGCCTATTGAAAGAATAAAAGAAATTTCTTTACTGGAGGCGGTGGTCGGTCTGACTGAAGAAGCTGTAATGAGAATTACCAGTAGTAAGCTAGAAAAACTTCAGGCTGACTATAACGAATTTTATACGATGTTCTATGACATTAGCCGTTTTGATGTCACTACTATAATTCATTTAGAATCAGCTGCAGATCGGCTACTCGCAGGAGCTGCCCATTATGCGCTTTCTCGATGGGAAAGCCTTCACTTCATCGAACGTGCAATGAAAGAGGTTTTGGAACAGAAAGGTGTAAGATTGTCGGGTAGTGACGGTCATGACATTAGTGGCGCACTTCACCGTGAGTGGGTTAAGGCTGGATTTCCTGCTCTCCCAATTGAATTACTTCAGAAGGTGATGTGCACTCCTGCTATTCGGTATCAGAGAACTCCGTATCCCTTTATTGCTTCTGTTACTGCTCACCATGCTTCGATTCGCTTGGCCGCGATTATAGCAAGGGAAATACCTCAAGAGCCTAAATTAAAAGATAAAATGATTATTAACAGCTCAGTCTTGTGTCGTGAGGGGGCATTGGCTATCGCTCGCTTATATAAATCTATGGACCCTACATCAGAAACATGGGAGCCCGTAAAACTAATATCTCCCTCTTGATTAAATCAACACAAATCATCATGTTCACTGGGGGATTAAGCTTAGGAACTGTGTTTTGCTTGCTGAGAGGATATCGATTTTGAAAAATGATTTCGGGAGATTCCTCCATAATTAGTGAAAATGAAACGACCACATACCGTTCCATTGTCGGGTCAAATTGAGCTTCTTAAGCCCATTACAGGACTGTATCAACTGATATTCAATGGGTTAAATGGTCGTAATAAACTGCTCTCAAGAAGAGTGTGAGTCAGGTAATTTAATTGTTAGGATACAAAGGATGGCTGATGTGATACGGTTCTCGGCAAACGATGGGTGCAATTGTGCGCGAACAGGGATTTAACTCGGCTTAGATTTAGCTGGAGCTTGAGCATGTGGATAAGAACGCAATACGTGAGACGTATAACCATACGCAGTATCTGGAGGGATATAGGGAGATGGTTCTGTTGTATACGGGTTACATTACAGTGTTGATAAAAGTTAGTATAACTCCACATTATATCCCTCTGGATATAGGCATCTGGAGGGATAATAAAATTAATTTTGTTAATGAGCTATTTCTTTTCATTGGATGAAATTAATTCTAAATTCAGCTGCTTACAGTACAGATGGGAATTAACTTTTAAACCACCTTTGCCTGACCAACTGGCAAGATCTTGGCGGAGCTTGGATAGCCTTGTGCTAGTAATGTAACTTGTCCTAAAACGTTCAAGCTCATCACTAACTAATGTCTGATTTGAATAAACATTCAGCGATGATGCCAAAAACTGGCATAGACGCTCACCTAACATGAGTACTTCTTTACCATAGATAGTGCGCAATATTCTGATTAAAGCACTGTTTACATCTGGGGTATGTTCTAGTACCAAATCGAGGCGACCAGTATGTAGATCAGTAAGCCATGAGTCATTTGTAATGATCCTATCATTTTGAATATCGTAAAGAACTGAATCCCATGACATTAGGGTAGTATTCAGCAAGCTCTCCACATCTTTTTGAATGATAAGATGATTTTTAAAAGCCCAAGTCTCCTCAAGACTCCAGATATCAATGTCAACACTGAAGTCTCTAACCCTGAAGCCACCAAATTTATTTTCAGTTATCTGCTGCAAGCCATAATCAGAAAGAGCTCTATGAAGATGTCTCTTGGAACCAGCAAAAACCAAGTCAATATCAGAACGAAACTGGTGAGCCGTAAAAAGACCAATATCACGGATAAGCCCACCAAAAACATACAGATGTGCCTGCTGCGACAGCGCCTTGATTAGCGCCGTCTCGCTTTGCCTACCTCCCCGACCAGATTTGATGTAATACTTTATCCGGCGCTTAAGGAGATTCTCATCTCTGACGACATTCGTACTGGTGGAGTTTTGCGAGTTCATCATGTAATGCTATCAGATAACTGTCAGTCATGCCCGAAATCGCATCAGCGAGCAACTGAGCTTCTTTGTAATGGGCTGGTAAGTCGTTTCTTTGTTCAAAAATACGCCGATAGTTTTCCGAAATGCGACCGTAAACGTAACGACCAAATGGTGTATCCCATTGGGTGCCACCTGTTGCACGACCTTTGATTCCGAGCCAAAGCATATCCATTAGGCCCTTGATGTAGTTAGAGCCTTTTAGCTCAAGCTTAAGGACACTACTGTGCTTGTAGCCCCTGGAACTGTCAAATTTCTTCAATACATTACACAAGTTTCTACCATTGCTTTCTGACACCAAGTCTTTGATTTGGCAATTGTCATTCAAAAATTTGTCGATATTATCTTTAAATGCGATAACAACCGCATCAACAAGCTCTGCGATGGCGTAGACACGAAACTTTTGCATGCTCATATCATTAAGCTCAGCAGGGGAAAGGTCTTGTTGCGCGTAGGTCGTATGATCTTCTTTGCAATTATCCACAACGCGTTTCGCAACAACATCCTCTTTACAAAGCTGATGACACTGAATGAAATCCATAAGGTCGTGAAATGAGGCAAGCCCTTTTTTCACAATATCTTCAGCATCAAGTACTGAGTAGGCGATGTCATCACAAGCTTCCATTAGGTAGGTAAATGGATGACGAACACCTTCGCACAAGCCAGTTTTTTCCCAGACATCATGCACAACATCTTTCTCTGAAAGGAAGAAACCGTGTTTACTCCATAGCTCGGAATTTGCATCCGACGATATGGGGTACTTGATCATTGATGCTAGGGTGGCATAGGTAAGATTTAGCCCATAATTATCATTTAAAATTTGAAGCTTAGTCACCAAACGAAAGGTCTGAGAATTCCCATCAAAACGGCGAAAGTCGTCATAAATTTTTTCTTTATACTCTTTAGTCTCTTCAGGCAGGTTTTTTGTAAACCATTCACTCATAGCTTTCTCACCTTGATGCCCAAAAGGTGGATTGCCCATGTCATGCACCAAACCAATTGTCGCTAGCAGTGCGGGTACATCGCGCTCTAGGCTGATGTCTTTGCAAACATCCTTGAATACCTCATCTTGAAGCTCAAAAGCCAGTCGCATGCCGATTCCTCTCGACAAATTAGCCACTTCATGTGAATGAGTAAGGCGTGTTCTAACACTATCATTTTTATCCAAAGGAAAAACTTGTGTTTTATCTGCTAACCGACGAGTAGGTGCAGCGAAGAGGATACGGTCAAAATCACGTTCTATCTGCTGCCTACCTTTGGAAGTATCTTGGGATGAATCCTTATTTTCTTTTTTGGGTTTACGACGATTGCTGTTTAAGAGGTCATTCCAATGCATGAGAGTTCCTGATGAAGATGTGGTTCACTAAAGTTTCATACATATTAACAATGGAATATTGTAAAAATCATGATTAACTGCACAAAAAAACGAACATAAGCACATGATATTATTAGTTCTGCAATTATTTTTTAGTCTGAATGCCGTGAAATAAAAATCACAATCATTCCGAATTGTGAAACATTTTTTACCATTCTTTTTGACTACCAAAATCCAGCGTTTGAAGAACAATTAAAATTGACATCATCGTCAAAAATGACGATGATTACCTCATGAGATATCCAGGCGGAAAAGGCAAGTGCTACCAACGGCTCATCAACTTGATGCCCGAGCACCAAACGTACATTGAGACGCACTTAGGCGGAGGCGCAGTTATGCGCAACAAACTACCCGCTAAAAAAAGTATTGGTGTAGATCTAGATAGCAAAGTCATTGAACAGTGGCGTAAAACAGAGCCATGCATGTGTGAACTCATTAACGATGATGCACTGTCGTTTCTTAGCTCATTTCCATTTAAGGGAAATGAGTTAGTTTACGTTGATCCACCATACGTTCACAGCACCCGGAAACGCAGCCGAATCTATCGACATGAATACAGTGATGATAACCACCGACAACTGCTTGAAAAGATATTATCACTAACATGTAACGTTATGATTTCTGGATATGAAAACTCTCTTTACAACGAAATGTTAACAAGTTGGCGCTGCGTCAAATTTAACGCAAAAACCCACTCAGGTATTCGAGAAGAAAGCGTGTGGATGAACTATGCTCCACCAGCAAAGCTTCATGATTCACGTTATCTAGGTAACAACTACAGGGAAAGACAAACCGTTGCTCGTCGTCGTGCCCGCTTGTATGACCGGATCGAGCAGATGGAGCAAACAGAGCGTAGTGAATTAATTCAATGGCTGAATACCAAATATGGTCTGGAGACAGTATGACTCAGCGCGGAGCTGTAATTATAGGGCCAACTATAATCAACCTCGATTTTCCTGCAGCTGATCAAGCCATACTACCAGGAGTAATGTGGGGAAAGATTGAAGCATTTCCCTCCCCTGCATACTGGGCTTACCAAGTCTTTGCTCGCCGGTTGGAAGTTAATACAGTTAATTACAAACTGGGGCGGACCTTAAAAGAGGAAGTAGGAGCCTGCTTACTTGGTGGACATGGAATACCTGCAGCAATAGGCATTGCCGCATTTAACCTGTTAAAAGCATATGGAGCATTTGAAGCACCATCTCCTTCAGAAGAGCTTCTTTACGAATGGCTTTCTCAGCCGATTGATACAGGTAGTAAATCTGTGCGTTACCGTTTCGCAAAGCAGAAATCCCGTTATCTAGCCGCAGCCTTGAACAAATTAGATGTCGAAACACCACCACTTGAATCAGGCCGACTGCTCCGCGACTGGCTAACTACTATTCCGGGTATTGGCTATAAGACAGCATCATGGGTAGCACGAAATTGGCTTGGTGCAGATGATATTGCAATATTAGATATTCACATTCTGCGAGCTGGCCTATTGGCTGGTTTTTTCCCTCAAGACCTAACTGTAGAACGCGATTATCTGAAGCTTGAACAACTGTTCATCCAGTTTAGTGAATCAATGGGAGTGAAAGCCTCAGAGCTGGATGCTCTCATTTGGTACGAAATGCAGGCATCATCAACTACAGTTTTTACTTTGCTTGAATCCTCGAGAGGTCAACCACTTACAAAACTTAAACCACGTTTAACGCGAGCCAAGAACCGCCAAACCGACACCAGCCAAACAGTCCTCCAGTTTTAAACTGGCGCACCATTCATTGCCTGTAATTCCTAGTGGACAAAAATTACATGCAAACGCTTCTGCTACAAGTGCCATCTGTCCTGTTAAAACACCTGCGTCACGCCATACAAGGCTGTCCGCATTTTCGTATTTAGCTGCGGTCATCCCTGGTTCCGCAATAAGCCTAATAACGATGCCAGATTGAATATCAAGTACTGGCAATAATTCATTGCGTACAACGTCCCTTGTCTGATTTGGCTGTGAAAGTAACGCCAACGCGTGCTTGTCCGGTAAGTAGAGTTGCCACCCATTCATTTCTGGCAAGGAAAGAACAATATGTATAGGGTGAATTGCACCAGCGGAAGGTGCTGGCCGTTGGGTTAGTGCGAAGCCTAAGCGAGAATGCCCTGCAACCATTTCTCTCGCAACTAACCAGAGCCATTCAGAAAGTAAATAATGATCCAATGATCCAAACTCACGTCGTGTTCTACGTGAATCTATCACTGAACGCATCGGCGGCAATAAATTACCTTCCAATGGAGGTGGTAGAAAAAAAACCTCCTCTATCGGCCATTCAATAGGTCGGTACGTGAGAGGTTGTATGCGCGGAAAAGGGTTACCTAAGTCTGTCCAGTTCATATCCCACTTCATCCAGAACCTGAAAATACTTATTGCACCCACGGCAATTACCGCATGGGATATTAGCTTTGTGACAACTATGCGCCCACGCAAGACCACCCGGAGTGACACCAGAAATTCTAACCAACTCAGTTGTGGAAAGTTCTATTGCTGGGGCTTCAACGATCATGTTGCCTTCCTGAAAAGACATCAACTCACTGATTTTATACACAAAAGCTAGAGTACCATCTAAATGAGAGCTATCAGACTTCACTGTCCCTATCCAGAGGTGCGTGACACCAAGCGTAATAGCTTTCATTGCAGCAAGTGAAATCAGCATTTGATTACGATAAGGCCACCAATCACTGGACGGTGCGTTAGAATCGGCCTCTGCACCCGCCATATCCCCAGACCCTAAAGAGCTACAATCTACTTTAATGACATGATGATCAATTTTCAGGGCGCTACAGGTCGCACTAGCTGCCTTTATTTCAGCCTCCGCAGCACGTTGACCATAATCTAAAGTAATGGCTATATCTGGTCGTTTCCACCATGCAATTGCGATAGAGTCCATGCCGCCAGAGAGCAATAGAGCTGTCTTCATTTCTGCACCACTGCCCAGAGTGTTTTATAGATTGCAGTAACATAATCCTTGCACAAGATGCATCCTGAGCCAGACATCATTTTTTTGTCTTCATCAGCTTCATTTTCCGCATAGAAGACAACGGGTATATTACATGCTCGAGCGTACCCGACCTCATAGATTGTTCCAGCATCTAAACCGTCACCAATAGCAAAAATGATATCAGCATTTTTTATCCCCTCAAGGTCTCTTTCCACAACATCTTCTGCTTTACCATGCCCAACGTCATGATAAGGAGAAAAGACTTTAAACCCTAGATCGCTCAAATTGCGGCGAGCTTGTTCAATCAACCACATCTGTGCCAAAGTAAAGAAAGGGCCTGCAAGATAGACCGAATATGTTTCACCACGTAGAAATTCAGGAGTGGGTAAAATTGCCTTGGGATTAAAATCAGCGAGCCCTTGAGTTGATGGAAATAAACTGTTCTCACAATAATACGCTGTTGCACGAGAAGCTGCATTAGCTGCATCATGGGCAGACTTTTTATTGATCATCCAATGGTAGGAAAAATAAGCAACGAATGCATCTCCTGAGCCTATTTTGAAAACATGGTTAGTTTCATAAGCGGGGACGGTTGATATTTTTCCATTATCGCAGACCAATGCTCCAGCAGGCCCTTGTTTAATAATAATTACTTGTGCATTGCCTTGATTAAACAAATAGATTGCTTGCTCTGAAGCAGACAAATCAGGTCGACCGCTCAATGTTGTAGCTTCATACCGATTGAGGATTAGTGCCAGATTCTTTGCTGTAGAACCATTTTTTTCGAATAATTCTGGTGTTGAAACATTTTGAGGGTCATAAACGGCGTATTCAGCATCAACTACAGCAGTTCCTTCAAGCATTCCATAACGTAGTACATTAGTTGCTTTCAATCTGATATCTGGCATTAAAGCTGGAGGAACGTTATAAATTTTAGGTTCTGATAGGCCATGTTCATAATGAAATAAAATAGACCGTACAATTGGCTGGATATCTACTATAAAACCTTCAAAGTAGGCTCTCTCACGCAGTACTTGAGCAACGCTGTCATCAGCGTAGGTGTGAAAGTTAACTGGTACTTTGATATGGGCTAGCGCTGATGCAGCTCGACCGGCAGAACCGTAAATATCGTGGTAGCCGGGGTGTTGGCAGATTTCATGGTAGGCACCACCAACTAGCGTCAAAACGTCACTATCTGGCGTATTTATTTTCATTGCGCATATACCTTAACCATGACCTGCCCACCATTGATTGAGATAACTCGAGCAACATAAGCAGTACCAAGCGCAATGCATTCACGCATACGTTGAATCTGAGGAGACGCAATACCGCCAGCAACTTGGTTCCCCCTAAAGACGGCCTCAGTTAGAGAGAGCCCACTATGATTGCGCTGCCGGATGAAAAGTATGTCTCCAACATTAAGTAATGACACTACAGCTGGATCTGGAGAGCTGAGCTGTGTGGTTATAGTTAGTTTCTCGCATGAAAGTTCAAAAGTATCTTGACCAAACTGCCCACCAAAGCTCCCACCACCTGAACCGGACATTATGACCTCGAGTTTAAGGATTGATATATGTCATTAAATGTATTATGAAAAAAGATTGGGTTGTATAAAAAATGACGATTTTCTGATCACCATCAAAAAAATTATCTTGTGCATAGGTGTGATAGCACCAGCCTTAGTTCTTTCATTCATCACAAAAATATCTTTGTCTGCATAAACAGAAAAGTGTCTCGGTTTTAAGTACATATAGAACTGATCCTACCCGCGAATAGTGGACACGCGACTAAGTGAGTAAACTCTCAACCAGAAGTAACTCATGACAAAACCAGCATTAACCAGCAAAAAAACACGTAAGCAGCACACACCTGAATTTCTCTATGAAGCCCTGAAGCTTGCTGAGCATATTGGTGTGGCTGCCACAGCCCGTGAACTTAGTCTCTATGAGTCTCAGCTTTATGCCTGGCGCAGCAAACAGCATTAACAAATGACCTCGTCGGAGCGTGAAAGTGAAATGGCTGCTGAAAATGCACGCCTCAAGCGGCAACTGGCGGAACATGCTGAGGAACTCTCCATTCTCAAAAAGGCCGCGACATACTTCGCGAAGCGCCTGAAATGAAGTATGTCTTTATCGAAAACCACCGAGCAGAATTCAGCGTCAAAGCCATGTGCCGGGTGCTTCGGGTTGCCCGCAGCAGTTGGTATGTCTGGTGCCTGCGTCGCCATCAGATAAGCCCACGCCAGCAGTTCCGGCTCACCCGTGATGCTGCTGTTCGTCAGGCATTCACTGAGGCAAAACAGCGTTATGGTGCGCCTCGTCTTGCTGAAGAACTGCCGGAATACAACACAAAACCATTGCCTCGAGCCTGCGTCGTCAGGGACTGCGGGTGAAAGCGGCTCGCAAGTTAAGTCCGGTCAGTTACCGTGAGCACGGCTGGCCCGGGTCAGAGAACTTGCTGAAACAGGATTTTTACGCCAGTGGCTCAAACCAGAAGTGGGCAGGTGACATCACCTACTTACGTACAGATGAAGGCTAGTTACCAGTTGTCGAATAGTAAACAGGAATGATCTGGTGTCCAGTGAACAGGTGCTTACGCATAGCGTTCTCCTAAGGGGACATAATCAGTTAGCCGAAATATCCCTGAAAATGAATAGTTTTCATTAACTGGGTATTTACAGTCAGCAACTGATTTTGCTGACCAGCTAAGATTCGAATCTAAGTTTCAGTGCGAACTCTCATTTGTAACAATGTAGTGAGTACTATAAAAGATTGCGCATTAGCTTGATAAAGAAAAATAGGTCGCTCAGGCCGCTAATACCTTGGAATAAACTGATAAAGGATATATTTATATTGAAACTGGTTTTAACGTTGGAATTATCCAAAACCTTTTTCCGATACAACCCCAAAAAATGACGCGCTTCCACCAGCGCATGCCTGTACAAAAACACCTTTATTTTTTTGTTTTGTTTCTGTTTCGCTAGTCGGATGACTTCCGCAATCACCTCGATATAGCTCAACGCTCGAACATCGTAGTAATCCGCCCGATGCGTGATAGAGGCATTATTGCTGATATCGATATAGTCCTTAACATCCAACACGCAGAACCTGCCATTGCTCGCTGCAAGATGAACCGTCCAAAGAATGTCTTTATGGCTCCTGCCTGGCTGGAAGCGCAGTGAATGCTGCCTGACATAGGATGACCTGGCCATTTGCAGCCACAGGTAATGTGGCCATTCGCGGTGTGTTACACAGTGTCTTATCCACTCATGACCTGACAGAGTTGCCCCATATGGTTGCTTTCGGTGGACTGCTCTTCGATGGTGGTCAGCATCAGAATGCCAGCCATTAAAGATCATGACGTCGGCTTGCGACGCAGTAGCTGCTTGCCATCGTTTTTCAATGAACCCGTCGGCAATATCATCGTCTGAATCAAGGAATATAACCCATTCTCCCTGGTGCAAGGCTAGAGCAGCATTTCGGGCAGCATAGACACCTTGATTGGCCTGCTCAATGAGAATGAGCCGGTCATCGTGGATTTGGCGAATAACGTTGCCGGTACCATCGGTAGAGCCGTCGTCGACAACGATAAGTTCAATCGCTACGTGAGGTTCGCTGAGGATTTTATTGACCAGACAACCAACGGTCGCAGCGGCGTTGTAAGCAGGGATAATGATGCTAACGTCGATTTTATTTTTCATGCTGAATTACGACTTCCTTTCGTTATCGTCGTTCTGACGTCTGATCGGGATAATCCGTCTTTCCCTGATTTCCTGGTCGATAACAAATAAGCACTCGTCGCAGAATTCTTTATCGAGTGAAAGCCACCGCTCAAGGACGCTTCTTTTTTTGTTGCAACGTGCACATCTCTTCATCTTTCCGCGCCTTTGCGACCTCGTAATTTGGGATACATGGAAAATGGACGTAGCAAGCCTCGGCTAGATAACTAACCGTAATAAAAGGCTTTTCTGCGAGTAAGTTAAGACAAGGATAACCAGGCAGGGCGCATGAAAGATAATCGTTTTGATAGATCAGTTTTTCGATATTGATCGTTGGCGCCGATCGATAACAAGTGTGGTTAAGCGATAGGTATGCCCACGGAGCCAGTCCATGAAAACGAGCGTTTTGCTAAATGGAATGATCTTGAGAATGCATCTGTATCAGCGCAGCAGCCACCAGGGTCAGCACGTTGCCAGACATGGTCCACGTCGCAAAGGGAGAACGTATGGGCAGCTCCGAGCTGACAGACCCTGAAGAAGTGATTGATGTTTATTGTCAGCAGTTACATCTCAAGCTAGGCAGGAGGGCAAAGGATATGAGCATAGCGGAATGCAATAATGCCCTCCTGATTCGCCAGACCTCTGGCAATTGGCTAGCGCGATATCGTATAAACCCACTCGCCGCAATGGGGGCATTTCTTACCGCCGTAGTAGGAACGCTCACATTGATTGCATCGCCACAGCCCTCTTCGGGTATTTAACGGACCTCGTAGTCCAGCATAACCTGCTGGCGGTTGTTTTCGTCTGCGGCCAGCCATTGTTGATGCTGGTTGCCTTGCCGGACGGATTGCGTAGTGGCAGCTCTGATTTTTGATTCGTTCGCTGCGATTATGTCGGGAGTGAACAAACATCTCATTCCCTGACCTGTCTTCCTCGATAACAACCTCGGCATGGCAGGAATCGCATAACAGCCGCCCCCGATAATCCAGCGGGAGCTCTTCTGGCGTCACCCACTCACCGTCTTCGGTGATGGCGTGTTCAATGGCACGGAATTGCATCATGACGATGCCCCCCGTTGTGCCGATTCAATAAACATCTTTAGTTTCATAGTATGGGACCTTCGCCATACAGCACGCAGGCAGGAGCCGTCCTTGAAAGGCAGCTTATTGAGCGTGCTGTGGGGGAATTCAGATAAGCATGAGAGGAGGTATGGGCAGACGTAATATCACTGGCGGGATTGGTCGATACGCTGCTGTAGCCAGGATTCTACTTCGCTTTGCAACCAACGAGAGCTTCTGCCCAGCTTAATGGGTTTCGGGAACTCGCCTTTTTTTATAAGGAAATAAAACCATTTATCCGTCAGGCCTGTGAGCCGGGTGATAAACGCCATCGTCACCAGTTGGTCGTTAAGAACGCTGTAGTCTGTGGTCATCGTCTTTCTCCTTAAGTGAATGGGAGAAGGAGTCGGGTCAGGGAAACGCAGACTCCTTCAAACGATGAGGCACTGGCGTATTTTTTAACTGACCTTCCGCCGTCTGCCCGCAGCCGGTGGAGCAGGGATGTCACTTAACTGGCAGATAACGCCTAAAGTCTTCTGCTCCTGCTTGCTGAGATAGCTCAAGATGTACTGCATACTCTTGCGGCCCTTAATGTCATCGTAGGGCGTTACCCATTCACCCCGTGCTCTGTACTCCTCCCTGGGCTCGCACCGGTGTGTATGTCCTTCTCCCCATGTCACGTATTTCCAGGTATCCCTGAGCGTTTCATAGACGGTCCATGCACGGCGGTGTTTCTGACCATTGAGGTAAAACGCCGCGTGGATGTGAAAACCATGTCGCTCGGTATGCTCCAGTACCCATGCGTAGCCCACCAGCCCCTTAATATCCTGGCTACGTTGAATCAGTAAGGTGATATCGGCCACTGTAGAGTGAATATCGCCCTCACCATGGGAATCACTGTCCTGCAGATAGGAGAAATCCACTCGCAGCATCAGCAGCTTGGAATAACGTTCAAATAATTGGTCCTGGTGATGGCGTAGTTTGCGTTGCAGGGTCGGGTGCTGAACGTAGCTAAGATTGATATCGTTAATGTCGCGGTATGACATGTCTGGTTCTCCATGTGAGTGTAATCGTCATGGGAATGGACATTGGCGTTAGTTTTGAAACAAGAAGCGGGTGAACGGTATGTAACGCGGTACCCTGCTGATTGCGTTGCTCGGGCATCTTTCCTGGGAAGCGAAGGGTTACGAAAGTGCTTCTCTATAAAATATCATTTTATTCCTTAATTAAGTGATTCTTGCCACCCTCAACCTGTCCTTTCGGTATCAGTAAGCGACCAGGTCTCCGCGCTATGTTGAGTTGATTACGCGAACTCGAAGTAAGGTTTCTAAGCCGTTTTCGCCAGTGCATTATTACAATCAGTCGAATTGATAACCCCTCTCAGGGAAGAACAACTGACGTAATGTTAGAACCTATTTTTAAGGAGTGGCTTATCGTTATGAGTAGAGTATTCAATGCTGAATTTGCTATTGATCAGGAACAGATTCCAGTAACGTCAGGGCATAGAGTAGGATTTTAAAAATAAAAGACGACGAATTTTCGATAAATAGTGATGGAATTAACACTTAAAACGTTAGTTTCATGCTAAAAAATGTCTGAAAGAAATAACAAAACGCATCAACTTTGGATGCTACATCGCCATTACGAAGGGGCATTTTGCGGCCTGATAATTCGCAAAAGAGGAATGAGTATGAAGAGCTTGTGGGATGACTTCCGCGTGTTTGGTCTGCGCCGTGAAGATCTTGCTTATGAGAGCCCCTGCCAGGAATGGATAGATATCAGCAGGCACTACTTCTTCGTTGGATTCGAGCCCATAAAGTCTGACGAACTGCCTGGAAAGAACGATAAGGCCAGTCCGCGTTTCATAATGTTCGATCTGCTGGACAAGCTGTACCGAAGTCAGGCGACCAGCGATGGGCGAGAGTTCAGAAGGCCAAATCTGAAGCTTCGCGATTCTCAGCCAATACGAAGTGAACGTATAGATGAAGAATGGATAGACGTCCTGGGGAAGGGGATACTTGAAAAAGAAAAGGCATTGTCTTATCTCTGTGAAAGCTATCGTAATGTTGTAAAGAAGCATCGTCAGATCGAAATGTTGACACTGACTTTCCATTTACCCCTTGAGGCGAGTGATGGCCAGTCGACACAGAACTTTCGGAATGAAACGGATGACTCTCGTTTCAGGTTACAGTTGGCTGCACTTGAACGACGTTTTACTTTGTTGAGAAAACGGATAAACGCGGATCCGCTCTACAAAGCAGCATGTGGCTATTCGCGGATGATACTGATAAACGCGAAATTTGAACCTTACTATCTGGTTAATTTCTTCTTTAAAAAACATCCTGTCAGCCCAATTGACAGCTTAGTCCCAATAAATATCTATAAGAAATGGATTAAGCCAGTTGGTGATGAGCCCCGAATTAGCAGTAGGGTTGAGTACTACTGCTTATATGGAGCTTCCCGACCATATGTAACAGACGACAGTTGGCTATTAGTCCGTAAGCCTGAACGAATCACGGATGTTGGTCAATTTTCAGACCCTGTCTCGTTAGTAGTGTTAGAAGACAAAAAGTTTGATAACAACCGCAAAGGTTATCTGGCTATCTTTCGACTTCAGGCCCAAATCTACAACGTCATTCCTGGAACTCGCACCCTGACATGTTCCGATGATTTCACCTATATCAACTCAGCAGAGAAGAAACGCCGAAAGGTTAAGAAAATAGGTGCGAAGAAGAACATAAAAATGACATTGCCTGAAGTTGGGAGTTCAGACTCATCAGATCATTATGATACTGACAGGGGGGCGACCGTTCAGTTGGACTATCAGGATTCCAGATGTGAAGATTTTTTACCTACGAATCTCGAGGAGCATTTTGAGCATATTGTTAAGAAGTAGCAGCCCTGAGGGACTGCTTTGAGCGAAGAGCGGAAGTTCACTTTAAGAGTAAATCCTAGAACGGAATATCATCGCTCTTGCCAGCATCATCAGAGATGAGTGCACCTCCGGGTAGAGGTATATTACTTACTGTATATAAATTAAGAATGTCCTCCCGATCCATGAACATTATCTGGCTCCTTTTGCTGGCATCAAGTTTCCCACCCAGCCAGTTCCTCGCCTGTTTAGTAATTTCTCCGCCGGCAACAATAAAGGCATGGTCAACTAGCACCTTTCTGTTTGTTTCCGGGTCAAATATTTCATGGCCAAGCATCATCAGTACCTGGTTGTGGATTTCTGCCACGTTTGAATTCGTAGCTTTGCTGACGCCGGACGCATCCAGCTTGCCTTTTTTTGCCTGAATGCCGAAATAAAGAACATGCTGAGTTGGCAGTGTGAACTTCATCCAGATGTCTTTCCCGTATTCCAGCGCTTTATCTTTATGCCCCGCTGCTGTTATCCGGTGAAAACCGAGTTGCCGGAATAAAGGGAGGAGTACCTCTTCTATCAGTTCATCTTCAGAGCAGGTATCGAGAAACGATGTCAGTAATGTTCTGCGTTTTATTTCGTGAGGCGTTAAGGGTCGGTGAGGGTTATTACTTACTGAAACTGTTTTGGTGCCAATATGGCGTATATACAAAAGGTTATCATCACCATAGAATGCCTCATAGCCTTCCCGCATCAATGGCTTGTTCAGTTCTTCAAGCGCTTTTGATCTCCCGGAATCGTCATCCATGGCATCTTCTTTTAACATTAAAGTCCTGAGCACATGAACAAATCTTTCAGGCAAAGCATAGGCCTTTGGCTGTGGTTCATTAAGAAGTTCTTCAAGCCTCTGAGCCGTCCATGCCCACCGCGTTGATCCATCATGAATAACCTCCATATCGCAGTCCTGGAAAAATTCAGTGATGCGACTGCTTGAGCGATATAGGAATGCCTTATTATCTCCGATGAGACATTCCGCGAGAGCCCTGAGATTTCTGTCCTTAAATTTCATGTGTACCAATCTCACCTCTGTTCAGTTATATAGAGTTATTTGCAGGCACCGTTTGCTCGGGTAACTGTTAGCGATTCACTACTCATTACCACTAATTTACAAAAGAAACGCCCGAGGCAGTTATTGGGCGGTTATCACCGGCGGCTCCTTCATACAGAAAGTGTATCTGCTATCTTAATGGGGTTAAAAGGTCCCGGCTACGGGATTAACGCACTCGCGTGAATCAGATTTGATCCGGCGCGTTTTTTTCGTTTCCTGAGGGCAGAAAAATGAAGTGACTCGTTCCCCATTGAACAACACAGATGGTTGTTAACCACTTCCGCTTTTGGCACACCGCAGACCTTTCGCCCATATCCATCCGCTCGATCTTTTTCATGCATAAAACAATCATAGCGTCATACATCTAAACATTTCTCAGCTATATATCACCTTACTGAACTCCCTCCCGTTTCACCCCATAAGGCCATCCACCCCGGATGGCCTTTTTGCTATCTGGAAGACACCATGAAAAATCCATCGGGTTATGCCCTTGTCCGCCGCCATCTGCGGCGCTATCCACGTTCAATACGCCAGTCCCTTTTAAGCGAGCTCAACCGACTGGTCACCTATGAACCAGTTATTGGCATCATGGGTAAAACCGGCGTCGGAAAATCGTCGCTCTGCAACGCACTGTTTCGCAGTGAAGTCTGCGCCGTCAATGCCGTAGAAGCCTGCACACGGTCGCCTCAGCGCATCCGGCTGCGCTTTGGATCTCACTACCTGACGCTCATCGATTTGCCCGGCGTAGGGGAAAGTCAGTGCCGTGACAGTGAGTACCGGAAGCTGTACCGCGAACTTATGCCGGAGCTTGATATGGTTATCTGGGTGCTCAAGGCCGATGACCGCGCTTATGCGGCTGAAGAGCAATTCTATGAAGATGTATTTGCGCAGTACTGCGGCTCGTTGCCTCCCGTCCTGTGGCTGCTCAACCAGGTGGATAAAACTGAGCCAGCCGAGCTGTGGAACCGGGCATCGGCGCAGCCTTCTGCACGACAGGCGGAGCATATTGTACTGAAACGTCAGGCCGTGGCCCGTCAGCTTCCCGTGGCGGCTGACGACATTCTGCCAGTCTCGGTCAAAGGCCGTTATCAACTGGCAAAAGTGGTGGAGGCCATGATCACTCGACTCCCAAAGCAGGCCCGCAGCCCGCTTGTGCCTCATCTTCACAGCGCCTACCGCACGCACTATACCACCAGCACCGCCCGCGACAGCTTCGCAGAGCTCGTGACCGACACAGTTGATCACGTCATTGACCTGATACCTATGCCTCAGGTGGCCCGAAATGCTTTTCACGCTGTAACTCATACCGTGGCTCGCGTTGCACGTAGCGTCTGGTCGTTCTTATTCGGTTAATACCATCAACAAGCAATTTTGCTGAATTACGATCGATTTTGTCGATCGAACCGATCGGGTTTATTCATTATCCACTATTAATATCAGGTTATAGAATCTCTCAGGGATTGCTTTTCCTGAAATTTTGTTTATTAAAATCAATGCGATGATTCGCAGGATTGATCATGTATTAAGGACTCAGATGAAAAAAATTTATCCCGTCACCGCCGCCATGGCATTACTTGTAACTCTGTCCTGGCCTGTCGGAGCGTCTGAAAATGATGTTATTAAACTCGATGTTCAGAAGAGTGGTTTCGAGCTGCTTGTCACTGTTATCGCTAGGACTGATAACATCCAGATCAAGAACATTGACGTAAATCGGGGCAGGTGCCTGCTGTTGGCAAAAGGAACGGTCACCTATCAGGGCATCACGGTTGAAGGCTGGGTGCCTAAAAAAGGGGAGTTTACCCCCACTACCATGCAGTTTGCCGATGGCCTGACATGGCATTTCGGCAACCCGCTCCAGCAGAAGGGGATTAACTGCAGCTTCGTTGAAGCCCGTGTGTTTACCAACAAGGGAACCTTCACTATAAGCGAATGAAATAAACGCCTTATCAGCAGTGTTTCCCTTCATTACTTATTTAAAGGACTAAAACTATGATACTTAAACTTTGTATCCCCTTTGCTCTCACTCTTCTTTTATCCGCCCAGGCAATGGCATTTGGTAGCCACGATGCCTGGACAAGCGGCTACGCTCAGGGCACCACTGAATATACCATCCTCGGTAAGGGACAGTCACAGTTATACCTTGCCTGCGAAAGTACTGGTTCACAGGCGGTGACCATTATATTCACTGATGTAAACGGCCACCAGGTCAGCATGGACGGTGGCCAGAAGCTGACCATGAAAATTGACAACGAAGAAGAAGCGAATATCAGCGAAAGCGAATCTCATGTGGGCTCAGACAATGTGATGTGGGCATGGAACAAATTACGTAGCGGCAAGAACGTCATTGTCTCGGGTACCGGTGCGAAATCAACAGCGTTTACGCTCAAAGGTGCAGGCATTGTTATTCCTGAATTTAGTGATAAAGGCTGCGTACCGAAGTTTGCCCTTCCGTAAGACTTATCGATAGCAATCCCTCCCAAGCAACATAACTGCAACACCCTGCTCATTCGAGCAGGGTGTTTTCTTTTGTCTCTTATACAGAGGAAACATCCATGAAATTAGCCTCCCGCTTTGGTGCGGTGAATCTCGTACGCCGTGACCGCCCGTTAACCCACGATGAACTTGCCCGATATGTGCCGAGTGTGTTCAGTGAAGACAAGCATGAATCCCGCTCAGAACGTTATTCATATATTCCGACCATCACCCTGCTTGAAAACCTGCAGCGTGAAGGGTTCCAGCCCTTCTTTGCCTGTCAGACCCGCGTGCGGGACCCCGGCAAGCGCGAACACACCAAACACATGCTGCGCCTGCGCCGTGAAGGGCAAATCACCGGTAAGCAGGTGCCGGAAATTATCCTGCTGAACAGTCATGATGGGTCCAGTTCCTATCAGATGCTGCCGGGACTGTTTCGTGCTGTTTGTCAGAATGGGCTGATATGCGGGGAGAGTTTTGGAGAAGTACGTGTGCCGCATAAAGGCAACGTGGTGGAGAAAGTCATTGAAGGGGCTTATGAAGTGCTGGGGATATTTGACCGGGTGGAGGAGAAGCGCGATGCCATGCATTCACTCCTGCTACCGCCACCTGCTCAGCAGGCGATGGCGAAAGCGGCACTGGCTTACCGTTCGGGGAAGAGCATCAGCCGGTCACGGAGTCACAAATTCTTGCGCCACGCCGCTGGCAGGATGAGAGCAATGACCTGTGGACCACGTACCAGCGCATTCAGGAAAACCTGATTAAAGGTGGTCTGTCCGGTAGAACGACCAAAGGCAAACGGGCCCATACCCGCGCAGTGAAAGGCATCGATGGGGATGTGAAGCTCAATCGTGCCCTTTGGGTCATGGCTGAAAACATGCTGGAGCTCGCATCATGACCGCGCAGAAAGAAAATGGCCAGAGCCTGCTTCCGGCCGGACCTTTTACCCGCCAGCAGGCGGAGTACGTCACCGCGTCATATCGGAACATCTTCATCGAGGATGACCAGGGAAGCCATTTTCGACTGGCCCTGCGTGATGCGGATGGCCGGATGCTGTGGCGGGCCTGGAACTTTGAACCGGAGGCCGGGACCGGGCTTAATGCGTACATCCGGGACTACGGCATCCTGCAGGGCCCTCTCAGCCGCCTGCCTTATTAACCACATTGCCACGCATTCATTTTCCCCTGACCCGCCAGCCTGAACCGCTGGCTTTTTTATTACCGGAGAAACCCATGACTGACACCACAACTGAACTCACCATTTCCGCCGCTGTTGTTGCCGACGAGCAGCGTATCCACTTCTGGCCGCAGCACTTTGGCAGCATCCCGCAATGGATAACACTTGAGCCCCAAATCTTCGCCTGGATGGACCGTCTGTGTTCCGATTATCACGGCGGCATCTGGACCTTTTCTACGCTTAACAACGGGGGCGCGTTTATGGCCCCGGAGGCTGACGAAGACAACGAAGATAAATGGACGCTGTTTAACAACATGAACGGTAACGGGGCTGAACTCACCCGCGAAGCTGCAGGGATAGTCGCCTGCCTGATGGCATATAGCCACCACGCCTGCCGTACCGAATGTGACGCGATGACTGAGCACTATTATCGCTTACGCGACTACGCGCTGAACCATCCGGAATGCAGCACCATCATGCATATCATCGACTGAGGCCAGCCGCTATGGAACAACAGTTACCGTTATTTGTTTGTGAATTAGCCCCCACTGACCAGCAGACCATCCGGACGGCATTGACCCTGCTGGAATGCCAGCTACGTGAGCCTGGTGCAGCATTTACATCCAGCAGCTCAGTACGCGACTGGCTACGCCTGCAGCTTGCCACGCTTGACCGGGAAGCCTTCACCGTTCTGTGGCTCGACAATCAGCACCGTCTGATAGCCCACGACACATTGTTCCTCGGGACGATTAACAGCATCACAGTCCATCCGCGTGAGGTCGTTAAATCCGGACTGAAAAATAATGCCGCTGCAGCGGTTCTGGCTCATAACCATCCGTCGGGAGAGGCAGAACCCAGCCAGGCCGACAGGGTAATTACAGAACGCCTGAAACAGGCGCTGGAGCTGGTTGATATTCGCCTGCTGGACCATCTGGTGGTCGGCGGGATGGATATCGCCTCGTTTGCCGAACGCGGCTGGTTATAGGGGATAAGCCTTAATGAACATCATCAGTAAGCGACAGGCGATGGCGATATACCGGCAACATCCTGGCTCCCGACTGTTTCGCTTCAGTAAGGGCAAATATAAATGGTCAGGCAGTATCTGCCATTATGCTGGCCGCGAGGTGGAGGACATATGCGGCGTTCTGGCCGTGTTTGCTGAACGTCGTCAGGACCGCAATGGTCCCTATGTCATTCTTCGAAGCGTCACTCTCAATTAATCTTTCGCTTTAATCAGGAACAATGATGAACAATCACTCAGACCCCGGTACCAAACCGGAGAATCCCGCCTGCCAGCAGTGGGGGCTTAAACGCGCTATTACACCCTGTTTTGGTGCTCGTCTGGTACAGGAGGGGAACCGGCTGCATTTTCTCGCGGACCGGGCTGGGTTTAACAGTGCTTTCAGCGATGATTACGCGCTGCACCTGGATCAAGTCTTTCCGTTGATACTCAAGCAACTGGAGCTGATGCTTACCAGCGGAGAACTCTCTTCACGGCATCAGCACTGTGTCACGCTTTACCACAACGGACTCACCTGCGAAGCCGATACACTTGGTAGTTGCGGCTACGTATACATCGCTGTTTATCCCACTCAGCGTTAATTACTTTCACGAGAGAAAAAATGAAATTTCTACCTGCAACAAATATGCGGGCGGCGAAGCCATGCCTGTCGCCTGTGACTATCTGGCAAATGCTGCTTGCACGCCTGCTGGAACAGCATTATGGCCTGACACTCAACGACACACCATTCAGTGATGAAACGGTAATTCAGGAACATATCGATGCCGGTATATCTTTGGCCGATGCCGTTAATTTTCTGGTGGAAAAGTACGGGCTGGTTCGTACCGATCGCAGAGGGTTTAACTGGCAGGAGCAATCACCTTATCTTCAAGTTGTAGATATCCTGCGGGCACGACAAGCTATTGGCAGCTCAAGCAAGTAACCTTGATTAACCAATTTTATAGAATTTATTATGCTCACCAATAGCAGACAGATTACTCTGCCTGCTATTGGTGTATACATGAGGTTTGAGAGTTTACAAAGTACGGGTCAAAAGTTTAAAACACTTTTATCTACTGCAATGCATTGCTGGGCTGATTTTTTTATTTCTTCTCTGGCCTTTTTTTCTATTTCTTCAGACAGTATGTCGAAGATTATGCTTTCACGAAATTTTTGAGTCGTTTCTTTAGGACAGACAAGATAAACTCCGCCATATGAAAAAAAGATAACTCCTGATACTAAGCTAAATTTTCTATCCTCTGATAGCTGATACCCCCATCCTCTGCTATGAAGCATTTCAGAAGGAATTTCATCCGTTTTGACAGCAATTGTAACTGGTTCCATGATTGTCATCCCAGTCATCCGAAATGCCAAGTTGACAATCAGTAACGGAATGACGTGCATGAAGGATGATGACAGTATTAATAAAGCGAAAACAACACCTGTAGTATTTCTCAGAGGTTTAAACCATCCACTAGAGAAATCTTGTCGTAAAAAGAAGATGCATGGGAATATATTGATTGTGATAACTAATGTGCCATACACAAGGAATAACGAGGTCTGCTGGTAGTCATCCATTCCACTTTCGACGTGTAAGGATTTGCTCAATAATGTCATTGGGAAGACTACTAGCCAGCAATTTATTCCCAATAGAAAGGGTTTCATTGAATAATCTAATAGTAGAGCTTTTATCTTCGTTATTGTGTTTAGTGACTTCAGGTGAGTGTGTATGCATTTTCTCTGAAGAATTAATGCAATAAAAGTACTAACAATGCCTGTCAATAACATCAAGGTTATGAAGATGAATTCTCCTGAGTCTATGTCAAACAAAGATATTAAAGCGACAAAGGTTATACATAGAAAAGAGCTTCCAGCATAAACACGTGCTAGAAGTATTTTCTTTCGCTTTGACTTGGCATTATTTTGATTGCTATGTATAACGAGGCATCCTAACAAACAAGGTAGAAACAGTACGCCACAGAACAATATAATGCTACTTAAAAATATAATTCCAGAGAAGGAGAATAGTTCGTTAAAAGTGACAGCTTGAAGGAATATATCTAGACGGCCAATCCACGTAAGATAAAACCAAATGAAAATGGCAGTGAGCGTCATCAGAACGATGCTGAATCCTGCTCCAAAGCGGAGTATCCCACCATAGCTTTTGATTATTGAGTCTGACATTCTTATCCCTTAGAGTCCCTTGAATGAAGAGTTCAGATATACAGTAATATATGGAGAGGAAAAACATTTTTAACAAGTCATTAGCAACGAAGCGCAACTTCACTAAGCTTTCTTTGTCTGAGATGGAACAACCGCGTTAGGTTGCAGTGCTTCGCGTGGTTTTGTAGTTTCATTACTGTCTGGTTTTGGAGTAAAAAAAAATTGAGTATACAACTGAGTATACATCAGCCATGCATGGATTATTAATTTCTTATAATTCAGTTGATTAATGTTGAAATTCGAGTCCGGCCTTCGCACTCATCCTCTAAACACCTCCTCCCGATGCCACTCCACAAACCCCTCCCTTGGATAATTCCCTTTCACCATCGGCAACGCAATCTGCTTCCCGGCAAAATCCCAAAACAACCGCCCAACAATCCCACTCCCATTCACCGCCTCAGACACCAGCACCCGCATACTTTCATCCAGCCCAATCGATCCCTTATCAAACGCCTTATGATGAATTGCACACAGCGCCAGTCCATTCGGGATCTCGCACGGTCCGCCAAACTGCTTCCACTTGATATGCGCGGCTTCAAGTCCAACAGAGGCATTATCATGTCGCATGTTAAACCCGCAGATCGCGCACTCATAGTTATACGCACGCAGCACCTGCTTGCGGAACAGCGGATCGCGAATCTTACGGATCTGCAGAATATCAAAGCCCATCTCATCCGCGATCTCTTCCTGAATGCTTTCAGGAAAATGCGCTTCAAGGATCTGCTGCGCCAGCGAGCCGATCAGGTTTTTGTTCTTACTCAGGAGCGCAAAGTGTTCTTCATCAAACCCGCCTGCGACGTCATGTTCCACAAGTTCTTTAACAGGAGGTTGCTTGCTGCCAGTGGTCGAACAGAACTCAGTATTCTTCAGATCCCAAAATCCGTCCCCCTTGAGCCGCCAGAAAGGCATATTCGGGTAATGCGCCTTCCTCTGTGGGCCAAAGCGTTCTAACAGGCTAAGCAACTGTTCGTGGACCTCGGTTCCGTAATCAAACAGCCGCGCATGCCCCTGCTGATAGTTCGACAGCACGTAGAGAAGCAATAAGGGCTTATGCGGCGCTCGCTGTTCGCCTTTGCGCCAGATGGTGATGTCGGCAATTGCCTGTTCGAGAGTTTTGCTGGAAGCCATCGCGTTACGGAAGAAGATAAATAATTGCGATGATGCTCGCAAAACCCAAGTCAATCAACCCGCAATCAACAAAACATGACCTTACCGTACATAACATTATTTCCTGAATTCCCCTCGCAAATCCCAAATTTACCCCACACCAAACCGTTGTATTTATATTCAGTGTAAAGCAGGTGAACGCGTTTATGGTTCCAGGTATTGCCGCGCCTGCGCAGCAGTTGAAACAACTTCCGGGTCTTTGATTTTTTAAATATCAGCTACTTCCATCCCGACATATTTTGCTTTCCAATTTTAATAGCTGGCTTCAGAGATACAGGCTTCGCGGCAGACATCCTTAACGGCACGTCCGGCTTCGACGGACTTCAGAACGGCAATGATCTGGTGGTCAGTGAATCGGGCTTTACGTAAGTCGAGCTCCTCAGGCGGACATAATCAATTTGTCGGAAGATCTCAAAAAGTGAATGGTTCGTTTTTGCCGGGATACTTACACTGCCAGCGGTTCGGTCTCGCCCCTTAGGGTACATGGTCAACTTGATAAACTTCGCTTCCTGATACACCTCTGATGTTACCGCCTAACGGCCTTACACGTTGTCTTACCACCAGCGGGCTATTGTCTGAAAATCAGAGGTCTCTCCGAAGAAAACCTTCTTATGTCCGATTGCGCAGGAGTACGATAAGCCAACAAATCATTATAGATAAAAGGGTTATCTATGGCTCTACATGGAAAGTTCGTAATTAATGATGCCTACTACTCCCCGTTATCGTTTCCTGGTCTAGGCACGTTTTTAGCTTTCTCTGGTAATGGTGCTTACCGTAATCGTGGGGCATGTGGAATGATCCCCAAAGAGGGGCCAGTACCAGCGGGTAAATACTGGATTGTTGACCGCCCTCAAGGTGGACTCAAGTCACAGCTAAACGCAGGGGGAAGAGACATTTATAATCACTTCGCCAATGGTGCAACATTCAAACATTCTGAATGGTTCGCATTATGGCGTGATGATTGGGGAATCGACGATTACACATGGATTGAGAGCGTTCAGCGCGGCAATTTCCGTTTGCATCCAGGCGTACTATCAGAAGGTTGTATCACTCTCCCACATGATTCTGATTTTGCCATGTTGCGTAATGCTCTGTTGAGAAGCCAAAGATTAGATGTTCCTTGCATGAGGAGGCTACAGGCATACGGCACGGTTGAGGTGATCTCCAATGGCAAAACATGCCCTTAGTTTATTCATCAAGATAGTACTGTTCGCTGTTGTTGTGCTGATCGTTGCTGAAATGGTTCCGTATGATGGATTAGTTAATTCTATTACGGGGCTTTTTGATTTCCAGAGCGCCGACAAGTTTACCCGCTACATTTTGGGTGAACCTGATTTAGAAGTTTGGGAATCGTTAGACGGCTATTTTAGCATCTTAATCAATACATTAATCAGCGTACCTGTCATGAGCGCCATTACCACGGCGTATAGTGGCGCGAAACAAAAAGTTAGTCCAGCTGGCATCCCCAGAGAGTGGTTCAGTTCCACATTGCGACGGTTAGCTAAAATCTTCGGGTTTACCTTCCTGTTTTGGGCGTTATTTCGCTTGCTGCCTTATCAGTCTTTATTCCCAGATCAAACGTATTCAAATTTCACAATAGCGGCGATTGTGGGCTTTCAGTTGCTCTTAACGATTGTTTGCTACTGGTTCATCACGAAGAAAATCACAACTAAAAGGAGTTTGTAAAATGCCTATTCCGGCTTACATGTGGCTTAAGGACGATGGCGGCGCAGACATTAAAGGAGCTGTAGACGTTCAGGATCGTGAGGGGAGTATAGAGATTGTTGGCTTTAGTCATGGTCTGAACATTCCAGTAGACAGTGCCAACGGGAAGATTACTGGCAAGCGTTCACATTCTCCGATGATGATTGAAAAGGAGTTTGATAGCTCCAGCCCGTATCTATACAAAGCCGTTGCCACCGGTCAAACGTTGAAAAGTGCGGAGATTCGCTGGTATCGCATTAACCATGCAGGACAAGAAGAGTGCTACTTCGTCATGACCATTGAGGGCGTGAAAGTGACGGGCATTAACCCTGGGATGCCAAACGCTAAAATGGCAGGAAACTCGCAGATCAACCACATGGAATCTGTTTCCCTGATGTATGACAAAATCACCTGGCGTTATGTTGATGGTAATGTCCAGTATACGGACGATTGGAACGTAAGAGCGTAACAAATAGAAAGGAGGCATTGAGTGCCTTCTTTCTATTGACGCTTATCTTCTCAAAGGAGCCTGTCCGTAATTCTGTGTTACTGCCATCGTATTAAAGGTGATCGCTCAGTCAGTCACCGAATTTGATAATAAAACGACTCATTGCCAGCCCGCAGATCGGCGAATGGTTGCTCTGAGGTCCATGCGGGCGCTCACCTTATATTCTGATAGTCCTCGCTGCGTAATTTCCCTGACCCAACCCTTTTCCTGAATCTCCCTCGCAAATTCCAAATTTCCCCCACCCAAAACCGCTGTGTTTATATTCAGCCCTGTATAATGAGCACCAGAAATTACGCCGAACGGCAAAGGAAGTATCAAGGAACATTTAAAGAAGAATTCGCGATATGAAGGTGCTGCAACACCCCCATACCGCTAACCACAACCAACTACTGAGGAGTTGAAAATGGCTGCGACGAATTTTAAGCCAGAGTTTACTGTTTGCAAAACAGAATCAGACGCTTTCACCGTCATGATTGAAAACCGCGAGCTGGTACGCAAAAACAGCGCCCGCCGTCTGCACGGCAACCCGCCCAACGCGGCGCCCGTCCACCCTCGCGCGGAAACGCCGCAGGACAGTGCTGCCTGCTGCGAACTGTATGCGCGCATAGACATGAAATACCTTCTTCTGGGCGGCGACTGGTTAACCCGTGCAGGCTTTATCGACGGCATGCCCGTAAAAATCCGCGCCATGAAAGACTGCATTGTGATTACGCCGCAGCATACAAGAGAATTATGGGGATGCCTGGAAGGTATGAGCGTGGTGAATATCAATAAACAGAAAGTCGCACAGTGGCTGAAGACGTTTCCGGGTGCGCTGAATGATACAGGCGATATACCGAGGGTTAAACGCGGGAGCGGGCAGGCGGTAAAAGCGTAGCTTCAGGCGTGCCGCTTCACCGTTCGTGTTACTGAGTTTTCTGTACGGACATGCGTGCGCATGTCCGTATTCGCCATCCATACCTGAGCCTCATAGAACAAGCGATTTTTCTTACTCTGCTATTCAGTCGGGCCTCACGGCAGTCAATCCGCGTGAACGATGGCCATCGGCAAATTCTCAATAAGATTATTCTCGGGCGCTATACGCAATGTAAAATATACGCGAACATGTCGTTTTTAACGGTTTTTTTCTCAGTATATTCCTGCTGCTTTATGGGTTGATTAAATCATTTTATTAAGGCACTTCGCTTGAATTAGGTTTATACCTTATAAAAATATAAGAAATGTCCTGTGTTATTTGTTGTGGCTGATTGTTTTTTGCTGAAAATATCAATGTCTGAATGTTGCCAATTCAGGAAAAGGCGCTAGAATGATCTTCAAAATGGTTGTTGCAATTTGTAATAATAGTATTTACGCAGGTCATAAATCTGCATGCAGAATGTGACGGGTGCGGCCGCCCGCGAAAGAAGTGTCAATGCCGCGGCAGGTTAAGCCGGGCGGGGTATATTCACGCTGCTATTTTATAGCATTAAGCGACTTATGGCTGTATATTAAGAATATGACGAACGGCTGGGCGTTATATGCTTGTATCGACGCGTGCGCTTAATACTTATGACGGATAATCCTGGCTGGTGATGTTTTCCGATTCAGGGGAACGCATTCATCTTCTCTGACGATAGGGTAATGGCGTCAGGCAAGGTGAAGACAACACTGAGCCAGCAGGTTCAAAACTATGTTCAATACTAACTCTACAATTCTGAATTATACACAAAGGGAGAAAAGGAGGTTTATTCGTCAAGGGAAATGAATGAGTGATTTAGCGTAGAGATGTCACATTCAAACATGGATATAATTATTCCGTTATAAGAGTAGCTTATTATGAATAGTAAAAAAAATAGCACCCCGCGCTTCGACATGAAGTGGCACCCGGTTGCAGCTGCGGTATTGTTGGCGCTGCCAATCGTCGCGCAGGCCGCAGACATCAGTATTAAAAATGGTGTTGTCGGGTCAGCGAACAACGTACCTGTCATTAATATCAATACCGCCAACGACAAAGGCCTTTCTCATAACGTTTACGATAAGCTAAACGTTGACAAGAATGGTGTGATCTTCAATAACAGCGCTACCGGCGCTAACACCACCCTCGGCGGTAACGTTCAGGGTAACAGCAACCTGACCTCTGGGTCGGCGAAAGTCATTCTTAATGAAGTGACGTCTAAAAATGCCTCGGCCATCAACGGCATGATGGAAATTGCAGGCGATAAAGCAGACTTAATTATTGCCAACCCTAACGGCATCACCGTGAGCGGCGGCGGGACGATCAATACCGGCAAGCTGACGCTGACGACCGGCACGCCTGATGTTAAGGACGGACAGGTGGCGGGGTATTCCGTTAACGGCGGCACCATCACCCTTGGACAAATGAGCACGACCAGTCCGACGGACATTCTGGCCCGTAACGTCGTTGTCACCGACAAGGTCTCCGCCGGTGAACTGAACGTGGTGGCAGGAAATAACTATGTTAACTCGGCGGGCCAGGCGACCGGCACCGTGACTGCAACCGGTTCACGTAACACCAACAGCATTGACGTGGCTGCCCTTGGCGGCATGTACGCCAAAAAAATCAACCTGGTTAGCACGGAAAACGGCGTGGGCGTGCGCAACCTGGGCCTGCTTTCGGCGGGTGATGGCGGCGTCAACATCGACTCGAAGGGTCAGCTGCTGAACAGCAATGCACGAATTGAAACCTCCGGTCAGATTAATATCAAGACCAACGGTGCGCTCAATAACACCACGGGCGCCATCGCTGCCACGGGATCTATCGCGCTGGATACCAATAAAAACAGCCTGGTGAATACCCGCGCGGGCAATATCTCCACCTCCGGCGATCTGTATATCAACAGCGGTGCTATCGATAACACCAACGGCAAAATGGCCTCGGCGGGGACGCTGGCGGTTGATACCAATAACGCTACCCTGACCAACTCAGGCAAAGGCAACACTGTGGGTATCGAAGCGGGTATCGTGGCGCTGAAAACCGGCACCCTGAACAACAGCAACGGTCAGATTAAGGGCGGGTATGTTGGTCTGGAATCCACTGCCCTTAATAACAACAGCGGGCTGGTCGATTCTCTCGGCAACGTTGACGTAATCAGTGCCGGCAACGTCGATAACACCCGCGGTTTGCTCCGTTCTGCTGGCGGTACTACCAAAATCTCCGCTAAAGGCGCGGTGAGCAATGGTTCGACCAAAACGGCTGATACCTCCAGCAATGACTCCTTAGGGATCATTGCCGAGAAGGGCGTGCAGATTGCGGCGAACAGCATCAATAACAATGGCGGGCAGATGGCGTCGAATGGCGATATCTCCCTGGAAAGCAACGGCGCCATTGATAACTACGCGGGCAAGTTGAACTCGTCTGCCAAAGTGATCGCGAAAGGCAGCTCCCTGCGTAACGACAACGGCGGCCTCTCGGGTAAAGGCGGCGTCAGCGTATCGACCACGGGCAACATCACCAACTACATCGGCGTTATCAGCTCTGAAGAGGGGGATATCGCGCTGGGTGCCAATACCGTAAATAACTACGGTGGCTTTATGATGGGGCAAAATATTGGCATCGAAGCCAATGGCGACGTGAATAACAACACCGCGATGATCGTTGCAAGTAAAGCTCTCACCGTGAAGGCCAATAACACTATCGATAACCGTAACGGTGATAATTTCGGTAGCGCATTTGGTCTCTATTTCGGGATGCCTCAGCAAAAAGGCGGCATGATCGGTAAAGAGGGTATTTCGCTTACCGGAAACAATATTTACAACAATACCAGTCGCATCGTCGCTGAGAATGGCCCGCTGGCCGTGCAGGCAAAAGGGAATATTGATAACACCCGTGCGTTACTGATGAGCGGGACGGATGCCACCCTCAAAGCCGGTGGGGTGTTCTATAACAACTACGCGACGACCTACGCCACGGGCAATCTGAATATCGATACCGTTTCGCTGGAGAACTACAGCAACGGTACGTTAATTGATAACAACGCGACGGGGATTATTGCTTCAGATAACGATCTTGTTCTGAATGTGAATAACAACGTCAATAACTACGGCTGGATCAGCAGCAAGGGCGATGCGATCGTCAACGTGCTCAAAGGCGTTTTCTATAACCGCAACACGCTCGCTGCCGAGAAATCGCTGACCCTTTCCGCGCTGAACGGCGTGGAGAACTTCAAAGATATCTCAGCGGCCGGCGGCGATCTGACGATCACCACCCAGCGCCACGTCACCAACAACAATAACAGCAACATGGTGGGGGATAACGTCACCATTACCGCGGTTAACGATATTAATAACCGTGGGAATATTGTGGGTGATTCAGACCTGACCGTGAAAACGAACGGCAACCTGAATAATAACCTCACCATGAGAGGCGAAGGTGATGTCTCTATCAGCGCCAACAGCATTAACAACAATAATGCGACCCTCAAGGCGAACGGCAGTATGACGCTGGCGACGGCCGCGAACGTGGGTAATAACCGCGGAAGCATCACTGCTGGAAACGGCGATATCAGTATTGTGTCGGCAAAAGGCAATATTGATAACTACAGCGGCACGATCCTCTCTGCGGGCGCGGTCAACATTGCGGGCGGCGCACTGAATAACGACTATGGCCAGATTGCGGGCGTGAACGACATTGACCTGACGTTGACGGGCAATTTTGACAGCTACAGAGGATCGGTCCTTTCCGAAAAAGGCGACGTTACGCTGAAGGGGAACGCCATCGATAACAATTACGGCTTAATCGCCGGTAAGAATGTTACCGTTGACGCAAAATCCACGGTGTATAACAACACGGCGATGATGGCTGCGAGCCAGAAGCTGTCTGTTACCTCGGCGGGCAATATTGAAAACCGCTATGGCAACAATTTTGTCTCTCAGTTAGGCAGCTACTTTGGCATCACGGGTGACGCTGGCGGCATGGTTGGCACGGAAGGCGTTTCGCTCTCCGCGCAGAATGTGTACAACAACTACAGCAGCATCATTGCCGAAAAAGGGCCGCTTAGCCTGATCGCAAAATCCACGCTGGATAATACCTGGGGGATGTTAGTCAGCGGTGCGGACGCGATCGTTAAGGCCGCCGGTGTGTTTTACAACAACTATGCAACGACCTGGAGCGCAGGTAACCTGGACGTTACGACCAGCACGCTCTACAACGCCAGCAATGGCAGCATGGCAAACAACACGGCAACGGGCGTGATTGCGTCAGATAAGAAATTAACGCTGAACGTGGATAACAGCTTCACCAACTATGGCTGGATCAGCAGCAAAGACACGCTGAACGTTAACGTCCTGAAAGGTGTGCTGTACAACCGTAACACGATCTCCGCAGATAATGCGCTGGCGATTAATGCCCAGAACGGGGTTGAAAACTTCCAGGACATCGTCGCGGGAACGAGCGTGAATATTGATACGCAGAGACACGTTACCAACAACGCTAAAAGCAATATTCTCGCGCAGAATATCGCCATTAATGCGGTCAATGACATTAACAACCGCGGCAATATTGTCGGTGATTACACCCTGACGGCAAAAACCTCCGGCAATATCTATAACTACCTGAACATGCTCAGCTACGGCGTTGCGAACGTCACGGCGAATAATGTGACCAACAGCGGCAAAGACGCTGTGTTAGGTGGGTTAGCAGGTCTGGAATTGAACGCCAATAAAGTCACCAATACCGGGACTATCGTGGGTATTTAATGTTTAAGCCGTAACATAAGGCAGCAGCTATCTTCTGTTAACACCAGGTCAGAATGAGACCCTGCTGCCTTTCTTTTTGAGACAGTAAATGGAATTACGATTTAAAATCTTGTGGCTGTCGCTACTGTTGGTCGCTGCCTGCGCCAATGCTGAGGATGATATTAATCATCTTATTAAGCAGCAGCACAATGCCGATTTAAGCGCATTCAAAGAACAGAAAGTGCAGCGCCAGGATGTGTATTCCAGTACCGATCGCAAAGTGTTCCGGCTGGACAATCTGCCAGAAGAAGAAAACTGTTTTACGATTAATACGCTGAAGCTTGAAAACGATTTTCTGAAGCATAAAACCGACCGGGCGATTAAAAAAGAGATCCTTGGTCGCTGCGTCGGGAGCGTTGGCGTAGTGAAGATAGCAAACGCGCTGCAGGATTATTATATCAACGCGGGCTATATCACCACCCGCATTACGCTGCCTTCACAAAATATTGCTTCCGGTACCCTGACGCTTAACGTTGAGGCCGGAAAAATCGAGAAGATCCATGTTGATGGTGATGATGTTAACCCGTGGATATTGCCGTTTAAGAAAGAAGATATCCTCAATATTCGTGATATTGAGCAGGGGCTGGAGAACCTCCAGCAGGTACCGAATGCCAATGTGAAAATCAATATCGAACCCGGTACCCGGCATGGCTACAGCATCGTGCACATCACAACCGAGCGCACGAAAAACTGGAACCTGAGAGCGAGCTACAGCAACTGGGGGGACAAACAGACAGGACGGTATTTGACCTCGGCGGTGGGCTATTTATACAACACAGCCCGGTTAAGCGACCTGTTTTATCTGGCCGGGACGCGCAGTACTACAGGGCAATATGAGAGTGTAAGTGGTTACTACGCTTTTCCCGTGGGGTTCTGGAACTATTCGGTTTTCTACAGCAGCAGCACGTCGCGCCAGACCATTCCGCTGAACTATTCCTCAGTGGAGTATGTGGGTAAGAGTGATTACTGGAGCGCAAAAGCATCGCGTACGGTATACCGGGATAAAACCCGCAAGGTGACCGGGAATGCGGAGCTTATTCGCCGCAAGTCCGGGTATAAAATTGACGGTCAGGAACTGGTATTGCAAAAACGCAATATGGATAACGTCAGGCTGGGGGTTAACTATAAACAGCAGCTGAATAATGCCTACTGGGACTCGACGCTGTCGTGGCAGCGTTTTATTACCTGGTTTGGCGCTGATAAGACGCCGGATATGGTGTATGGCGACGTCAGCCCGGTCAGCCAGCTTTTCAATCTGGAGAGCAGCTATTCGCGCCAGCTCGGAAACAGCATTTATAGCGCCACGTTTTATGCTCAGTACGCGCCGCGAGATCTCACCTTACAGGATCAGATGACCCTGGGAGAACGCTGGAACGTGCGTGGGTTTGAAAATAGCGTGGGCCTGAACGGTAACAGCGGCTATTACCTGCAAAATACGCTCTATCATCCGGTGGGTTTTATTAATGCCAGTTACTATGTCGGGTTCGATATTGGGCAGATAAAAAAGGACAGCGTATATGGCGATGAATTTCTCGCAGGTTCCGCCGTGGGTGTGCAAGGCAATCTAAAAAGCCTGACCTGGGATACTTCCCTGTCAGCACCCGTAAAATACCCGGGCAGCATGGACGTCGATAAGCTTAACGTTAACTTCTCCATTTCATATCAGCTCTAGCAAGGATGAAAGCCATTATGCGCATCGGTACGGATATTGTTGAGGTGACGCGAATTAATCGTGCGATAGACAACGGGAAAATAGATTTCCTGTCTCGGGTGTATACCGGGGAGGAATTGATAAAGATTAACCTTGACGATCTTAACGTCGAACGCGCGGCCGGTTTCTGGGCGGCAAAAGAGGCGGCGGTAAAGGCGCTTGGCTGCGGTTACCGGAACGGAATTACGTTTCATGATATTGAAGTGACGCACGACGATTACGGTTGTCCCCATTTTATTTTCAGCGAGCGGATAAAAAGGCTGCTGGCAGAAAAAGGATGCGTAAACACCTCACTGACTATTTCACATTGCCAGACCCATGCGATAGCGATTGTCATACTTTATTAATCAAATTATTTGTGAATGCTATGTATCAATATAACGATCTTAAGCAAAAAACGGTACTTGTCACCGGCGCCAGCGGGGATATTGGCCTGGCGATCTGCGCGACGTTTCTGGATCAGGATTGTGACGTTTTTGCTCTTTATAAATCCAATGCTGCGCCGCTAGCGGAGTTAAAAGAGCACCATCCGGCCGGGGCAAAACTTTCGCTCATTCAGTGCGATCTTGCCGAGCCGCAGGACGTGGCTGCGCTCTGCGCCCATCTCGCGGAAAAGGCAGGAAAACTCGACGTTCTGGTGAATAACGCCGGGGTCGTAAAAGACAGCCTGTTTGCGTCGATGAGCTTCGCGGATTTTAGCCAGGTCATGGACGTTAATATGTTCAGCACATTCCGCCTGATCAAAGAGGCGCTGATGCTGCTGCGCTCCGCGGAAAGCCCGACGATAGTTAATGTCGCCTCTATTGCCGCCCTGATCCCGAGTGTAGGACAGGTGAACTACAGTGCTTCCAAGGGCGCGCTCCTCGGCTTTACCCGCACTCTGGCCGCAGAGCTTGCAGGCTATGGAGTTCGCGTCAACGCCGTCGCGCCGGGAATGATTGAGTCAAAAATGGTGAAAAAGGTCTCCCGTACGGTGGTGCGTGGGGTGGTCAGCACCATTCCGCTGCGTCGTCTGGGAAAATGCGAGGAAGTGGCGAACACGATCGTTTACCTAAGCTCTTCCGCTTCCAGCTACATCGTCGGCCAAACCATCGTTATCGATGGTGGCCTGGTAATGCGGTGATCTATGTCCAGATACGTTATTCCCGCAAAGATCTTTCTGGAAATGGGCGGCTGGCGCCAGCCGCTGCTGATGGTCGATCGTATTGACGATTTTAAATACGGTGAGAATGGCTTTGTGAAAGTGACGAAACATGTCGCCTATAACGAGCCTTATCTGCTGGGGCATTTTCCTGACGACCCCATTATGCCGGGGGTGATCATTGCTGAAATATTTGGTCAGGCCAGCGAGTATCTCTCATTTTTAACCGATATTTGCGACGTTTATGAGGCCCGGTGTAATGAGACGCTGAAGTCCCTGCGCGACATTCATGCCCATATTACGACTGACGAGATGCTGGCGATTATCCGCGAGCGGCGTGCCCAGGTGCGCGGCGTGCTGGCCGCACAAAACCTGAAATTTAAGGATATCGCTTACCCCGGTGACTCGATTGAGGTCACGAGCAAGTTAGCCTTTTCTGATGCCAACGGCTTTAAACACTACTCCGTGTCGGCATACGTAGGCAAGAGGCTGATAAGCCACGGCACCATTATTAATTATCGCGAAACTAAACAACCTCTGTGAGAGAAAAAACCATGTCAACGATGAACGACGCAATTCAGCAACGCAAGGATGTGCTGCGTAAAATCAAACAGGAAATTATTCAGCGTTTGAATATTCAGCGCGAAGAGTCGCAGATTGACGATGACACTGCGCTGTTTGGCAACGGATTAAAACTTGATTCCGTCGATGCGACGGAAATTGTGGTGATGTTGGATAAAGTGTTCGGCATTAAGGTCGGTGAAAGTGATGATCCTTCTTATATGAGAAGCATCAACAGCCTCGCCACCTTTATTATTCAGAAGCTAAACGCGTAATTCACCTTTTGACTGACAGGATCACGTTATGACGTCTTTATACGACTTCCATTTGCAGAATAACGCAGTAATGAGCGTTTATAACCATCACTCCGTGCCCGCAGCCTATCATGACCCGATGGTAGAATATAAAGCCGTACGCGAAAATGCTCTCCTCGTGGATTATTCCCATATGTCCATCATCAGCGTGATGGGGGATGATGCATGGGCTCTGGTGAATTATCTGGTCTCTGCCGATGTCTCTATTATTCGCGATGAACAGGCGATTTACTCGCTGGTTCTGAATGACGACGGCACCATTCGCGGTGATGTATACGTCCTGTGTTCTTCAGAGGGGTATTACATTATGTCGGAGAATATTTCCGCCGATGAGCTGATGGCCAGCCTGACCGCGCTACTGGAGAAATCAGACGAACTCGATATTCAGGACACCCCTGAAATTAGCGATATGCGCGAACAGCGCTGGGGGGCGATTCTGCTCGAAGGTCCGTACGCCTGGGAGCTGATGGCAGAAATTCACGGCTTCGATGTGATTGGCCTGCCGTATTACGAGTACATGAATACCGACGATGAACTGATGGTGCTCCGCTGCGGTAAACACGGCGAATTTGCGTACATGGTTATCGGCCATGAGGAGAAGTTGGTTGAGCAGTGGCGGCAGCTTCAACAGCAGGGCGGTAAATATCATCTGCAGACCGGCGGCCTGGACTATCAGAAAATCGTACGTATCGAAAATCCGGGCTGGGATGCGAGCCTGTTTGCTGGCTACAGCCTTAGCCCTGTTGAGCTGCAGATGCAGTGGGCCGTCCAGTACGACAAAGAAGGTTTTGTCGGGCAGGAAGCGGTACAGGCGCTGTCGCAGCAGGCCGGTACGCGCAGGCTGATTGGCATGATCGCCGAAGAGACCTGCTCAGGGATCGCGGCGGGCGATAGCGTGCTGGTTGACGGCCAGGCTATTGGGCACGTGGTGAATGCCGTATTCTCGCCTGCGCTACAGCGCTTTATTGCCCTGGCGCTGCTGGAAAGCGACTATGCCTGGTCCGATATTGCGGGTTATACCCTTCAAACCGATACCGAAACGGTGGTCGCCAGAACTAAAAGCATGCCCTTTATTTATAACCTGAGCATGCTGGTTAATCCGACTGAACACAGCTTTGTTGATGCGTCAAAAGCGAAAAGCGCATTGTAATTGATTCCTTATAAAAACAGTCGGTGGGTAATCAGCAGGGCTAATTCCGCCTGTTTTCCATTTTGACTGTTTTATTATCTGTACACGGCGGTACGGTGACTTATGAAAACAAACAGGAAACGCGTTGTTATTACCGGGATGGGCATCTTATCTTCTCTGGCTGATAACCTTGGGGATTTTAAAGACGCTTTAGTGAATAAGCGCAACGGTGTGGCTGACAGCAAACGCTTTTCAACATGGTTTGAAAATGCCAGAGCGGCTGAAGTGCTGCATGAGATGGATTATTCAGACCTTCCGGATGAGATTATTGACTCACTCGATAATGCGGCGCTGTGGGCTTATAAGGTAGGCAAGGATGCGCTAATTCAGGCGGGGCTGGTTGATGACAAAGCCCAGCTTAAAGAGACCGGCTTAATTGTTGGCGTCTCTTCTGCCGGCACAGAGGCATTTCTGCCGCTGTTTGAGCAGCGCCTGGCCGATTTTTCCCTGCGCAAGGCGCTCTTTTCGGGCGGCTTTTCCTCCTGTTGTTCCAGCGTATCGACCCTGCTGGGTTTGCAGGGCGGGGTCGAGCTGGTCGCTACCGCCTGTACCGCCAGCCCGAATGCGGTCGGCATGGCGTTCGACTATATCCAGAACGGCAAAAACAAAACGATGTTAGCGGTCGGCACTGAGCCTATCTACCTGCCTACCTTCGCCGGGTTTTATGCGCTGAACGTCATGCACCCGAAGGCCTGTACACCGTTTTCGGGCCAGTCCGGCATGTCTATTGGTGAAGGCGCGGGGGCGCTGCTGCTTGAGGACTATGACCACGCCGTGGCGCGTGGCGCCACCATTTACGGCGAGATCCTCTCTTATGCCACCTCCTGCGATGCCTTCCATGAGACCGGACCCGATCCGCGCGCCAGCGGCGCCGTGCAGGTCATGCTCAAAGCCATGGAGAATGCGGGTATCACTCCCGATCGGATTGACTATGTAAACGCCCACGGTACCGGGACCGAAGCCAACGACCGTATTGAAACGCTGGCGATGAAAAAAGTCTTTGCAGGCCATCCGGTGCCGCCGGTGAGTTCGACCAAATCCTATTTTGGCCACAACATTGGTGCAGCGGGCATCGTCGAGCTCATCGCCTGTCTGGTGACGCTGCCCGATAACCACATTTTGCCTACCCTGAACTTCACCGCGGCGCGTCCGAACTGCGATCTGGACTACGTGCCTAACGCGTTCCGCGAGCAAAAGATTAACCTCTTCATGAAGAACAACTATGCCTTCGGCGGAAATAACTGCAGCCTGATCGTGAGCATGGAACCCGGTTCCGTTCCGGTCAGCAGCTTTGAGCAGAAGCGGGTTGCCATTACCGGTACCGGCGCGGTGTCGGCGATTGGGCATACTGTTAATGCGATCCTGGATAGCGTCTGGGCGCGCAATCATACCGTTGCGCTGGGCGAGGTGACTTTCCCGGAAGACACACTCGAAGAGGCAAAAGCGCTGCTGACGGTGCTGGAAGAGACCCATCAGTTTGAATTGCTGTTTGGTGATGCGTTCAGCCTGGATGCCGCGCCGCGCCCGGAGGAGAACGCGCAGTTCAAAACCTTCCAGGTGACGGATCTGGAGCCGCGCAAACACTTGCGCCGCTTTGACCCACGTAAAGCGACCCGTGGCGGCACCTTTGCGCTGATTGCACTGTCCGAAGCGCTGGAGCAGGCGAAGCGCAAAATCAAGCGTGATGGCGATGCGCTGGGCCTGGTGATGGGGATGTCCAGCGGCCCGCAGGAGACGACCTACAAATACCTGCAAAGCCTGAAACCAGACCCTCGTAAGGTCAGGACCTCTGAGTTTCCCGGCTCGCTGATGAATGCGATTCCGACCTTCTGCGGCATTTCCGAAGGGATCAAGGGGTACACCACCACGCTTGCCACCGGCGAGAACGCGGCGCTGGGGGCATTAACCTACGGCTATGAAATCGTGCGTCAGAACCTGCAGCCGCAGGTGCTGGTGGGCGGGGCGGATGAGTATTTTCCGTCGATGTCGATGTACATGAATGCGGTGACGCAAAAGCTCCAGATGACCTCCAGCGCGGATGATTATCAGGTCTACGGTAAAGCCGCGAAAGGCTATGTGCCGGGTGAAGGGGCCTGCATGCTGCTGCTGGAAGATCCGCAGCGGGCGCAGGAGCGCGGGGCGGAGGTGCTGGCGGAGGTCGCCGGGTACGGTAAAGCCTGTAGCAACAGCTACTTTGACGCCGCCATGCACAGCGAAAAATCGTCCTCAATGGCGCTTGCCATTGCCCGCGCGCTGGCCGATGCCGGTGTTGAAGCCCAGGACATTGACCTTGTTTGCGGCACGAGCAACGGCAGCCCCGACAGCTCGCGCGTTGAAATCGATGCTATTCATACAATCTTTGCCGACGCGAAGCCGGATGTGCCGGTCGTTAATTACAACGCCTGCTTTGGGTTTGTCGCATCCGCAGCCGGTTTACTCAATCTGATGGTCATTATTGACTGCTTTAAAAAGCAGGCCGTTCCCGCTATTCCACATACCCGCGAATTTTTCGATTCACGAATCAACTTTGTGCGAGAACCGCTGCGGCTGGCGCTCAGGCAGGTATTACTCGTGGGGGCGACGGAAGGCGGGAACTATTACGCGTTTGTGATTAAAGGATAATATTGTGGACAATGCCGCTATCATTTCGGGGTTCAGTTCCTGTTTACCCTTTGCCGAAGACAGCCCTCAGCTTATTCACAACCTGAAGCAGGGAAGGCGCGTTGAAACAAAAGGCTGGTTCAGGTCTGACGACGAGGCAATAAAGTGTGGATTTACCCGGAATATCAAGGTGGCCACGCTGGATCGTACGGATGATAGCGCATTCGATCTGCTCCTTCGCCTGATCGATGATGCTCTCGGGCAGGCTGAGCTGGACGCGCGCTGCCTCGCCGGAAGTAACGTACGGGTTTATTTGACCGGTATCGGCCCGCGGGTCGACGGAATGGCGTTCAAAAGCTTCTATAACAAAAATGATGTTGAGGATATTCATCTTTCAACATCATTAATGCAGCTGCACGTTGAGAATATGTCGCAGGATCGTCTGGCTGGCGACCTTGCCCGTCAGTATCGGCTGCGCTATTTACCACCGAATCTGAACTGCACCAGCAACTCGTCGCTGACGGCGATACATTTCGGCTGTCAGGCCATCGAGCATAATGGTGTCGATCTGGTGCTGGTGGTCAACTGTTCCAAAATTAAAACGCAGGATCTCTGGTTTCTCAGTACTCAGTCCATGCTGGATAGCGATCCCGTACAGCCCTTTGGCGAGCACAGTAAAGGGGTCTTATTTGCGGAAGGATTTAGCGTTCTGCTACTTGAAAGCGCACGCCACCGGCGCGCGCGCCAGCGTAGCGGTGGAATACGCTTACAAACCTCCTATATGCAAATCAGCGCGGGCAGAAGTAATGACAGTTCATGGCTTAGCACCAGTATCGTGAAAGTAATGCAGCAAGCGGTCGAAAAAGCGGAAATTGCTGCGGGCGATCTGTGCGCGATTATTCCTCACGGCAACGGATCGTCCATTAGCGATAAAGCCGAAGCGAAAGCCATCGTGATATTTAGCGAAGGGACGTTAATTCCCGTTCTCGCCTATAAAGGCCAGATTGGCTATACCGCCACCGGCTCGGGAATTATTGATTTAATTATTGGGCATCATACGTTGTCCCAGCGGGAAATTATTTCTCCCGTCGCCGGCGACGCCATTATTGAAACCATCGCGCAGCAGGTATGGGTTAATCGCGAGGCAACGCACCACGCGCGCGCTCATCTGCTGAAAATGGGGATTGGGGTGGATGGTTCCGTTATTGGCGTTGTGATGTCTGATACGAATTCAGGGCGGTAGACGTTTATGGAAAAGTCTATGTATTTATCGTCATTTTCATTGATTGAGCCAGATGAGACATTTTATTTCTATCAGCCAAGCTGGCTGAATGCCTGGGAGGCGCATTTATACAATAAATCGCTGAAGTCTTCCCATGTTAACGGCTGGGGCCTGAAGCGTTTTGGCACCGAGGCTGGGCGGTATGCCGGAGAGATGATCCGAAATCCTCAGTATCAAAAATACCTCGAGGCCATGGAGCTGTCTGCGGATGAGGCGCTGCTGGCGCTGGCCGCCAAGGAGCGCATGAGATTATTGAAGCGCAGGACGGCGTTTATCTACGTCGATTCCTGGGGCGAGTCGGGGCCGTTTGAGAATATAGCCAGCGCCCTGCATATTTCGGCGATAGATACGCTGCCAAAAAATCTGGTCAAAAAGTTCGCTATTAACGGACCCACCTGCAAAATTCGCGGTGAGAAGCAGGGCTTTATGCAGGCTGTCTCGCTGGCGAAGGATTATCTGAGCTGGGATGTGTTTGATTACGTGGTCATCTGCGCCGCATATCGGGCGATCCCAATCCTGGTGTTTTCTGACGAGGATCGTCCTCTTAGCGGCAGAGAAAATCGGCGCGGTAAGGCGGATAACGTCAATTTAACCGTTGAACGTACCGGCTGTTTTATTTTCAGCAGCCAGGAAAGCGCGATAAAGGTGAGTGGCGGGCAATATCTGATGGCGGAAACCCTCGAAAATACGCGGGAGGGGGGACGCATTGCCTATGCGGGCGTGCGCAACGATCTGCTGCAGCGATCGGCAGTGCCTGAAGAAAATATCCTTAACCTGGCGGAGACCTACGGTGCCAGCGGGTGTCTGACGCCTGCACTGAGCTTCGCGTGGGTAAAGCAGCACGCCTCTACAGCAGGAAACCTGAGAACAGTCGTCCCGGACAATGTGCTGGGGTACAGCTATTTCGACATCGACTATGGCAGGGATTAACGGCAACGCTATGAGCAAAATAATAAAAGAGCTGCCCATGCTCTCGTTAAATAATATCTATAAGCACTATGGCGAGGGTGACGGAAAAGTTGACGCATTAAAAAATATTAGCCTCGACGTTGCGAAAGGGGAATTTCTGGCCCTGTGCGGGCCATCCGGCAGCGGTAAAAGCACGCTGCTGAATATTTTATCAGGCATTGATAAACCCAGTGGCGGCACCGTGCTGTTCCTGAATAAATTGCTGAATAATCTGAGTGAAGAGCAGCTTTCTGCGATCCGCGGCAAGCATTTAGGCTTTATCTTTCAGTTTTTTAATTTAATCCCCGTACTCAACGTCTTTGATAACGTCTATTTCCCCCTGGTGCTGAATGGACACATCACGAAAAGCGAGGCGAAAGCACGGGCGCTGCACTTTATCGACAGCGTCGGTCTGGCCGCGTTTACGGATCGTAAGCCTGGGCAACTTTCCGGTGGGCAGCAGCAGCGGGTAGCCATCGCCAGAGCGCTGGCGCACGAGCCGCAGATTGTCATCGCCGATGAGCCGACAGGCAATCTCGATTTGGGAACGGGAGAAGCCATTCTGGATCTGCTGCTGAAAATCAATCAGGAGACCCGGACCACTTTTATCATCTCCACGCACTCGAGCCAGCTAAAAGCGCGCGCGCGGCGCGTGGTTGAAATCAAAGACGGAGCCTTAGTCCATGATTCGCAAACATAATTTTTTTCTGCTTTGTGGATGCGTGCTTTACCTGCTGTACGGCGGAAACGTCCGGGCGTCGACGATCCCCGTGGCGGAACGGGTCATTCAGCACGGGTTTCCGACCCAGCCCGCGGCGTTGGCCGAGGTCACTCAGTCGCTGTTTCAGGAGTACAGCCGCAGCGACAATCCCCTTTCGCTGGTGTTTTACGCCTACGGCATGCTCCGCCAGGCCGATTATTTTCTGACGGCCAGCGATCTCATTCGGGCGTCAGAATACGCGAAGACCGGTTTTTTCTATCTTGATGAGGCGGTAGAGCTTCACGAAGACGACCCGAAAATCCGTTATCTGCGCGCACGGGTTGATGCATGGCTGGCGTCTGATTTAGGGCGTTGCGTCATCACGCTCAACGATACCGCTTTGATGTTGAATAACGCCCAGGGCTTCAGCGTGGGGCTGGTGGAGCATATCAAAGGGATGCGCTATCGCGCGCTGCTGAGCTGTAAACGATCCCAGCAGGCAAAGACGTTGCTGTCGGAAATTAAAAAACAGGATCCCGACGCGGCCGCGGCGCTGGAGTCCGGTAGCGCACCGGAATGGGATATGACCGAAGTCACTCAGATAGTGTTACCACTGGTGAAAGGGAAATAAATGGTCTGGCAAATGGTTTTAGCCACTGTGGTTGTAATCGGCATTCTGCTTTTTGTGGTGTGGTGTGCAATATATCGCTCGCGAGACGTGAAGTTCGCTTTTTTAAACCTCTTCCGTCACAAGCGGCGATCGTTTTCTACCCTTGCCGCGATTATGCTGGGGGGGATATCGATATTTCTGTACGGCGGTTTTATCGATTACTCATTCTGGATCCTGAAAGAGCAAACGATTCGAACCAACGTTGGCCATGTTCAGATCTACAAAAATAACTATTTTGAGACGTCAAATAAAAACAAAAGCCTTATCAACGACTATCAGGCGTTGAAAAAGGCGATCCTCAGCGAACCGGAACTGGCGAAGTCAATCTCAACTCTTTCCGGACAGCTGGAGTTCTCTGGGGTGATTTCGCAGTACGAAAGCGAAACCTCGAGCTATTTTTCCGCTCTCGGCGTGGAGCCATTACCGGCTTTAAAACTGGGCGCGTTTGATAAGCTTATTTCCGGCAGCGATCTTTCGCGGGTAAAAACCAATGAAATTACTCTCGGCAGCGGGCTGGCGAAAACGCTTAATGCTCATTACGACGACTGGCTGGACGTGCTGGTGGTTAACGCCCAGGGCGGGCAGGGCGCACTATCCCTTAAGCTGCGCGGCGTGTTTCAGTCAGGGATCAAGGATTACGACGATGTGGCAATGAAAATCCCGCTTGCTACCGCGCAGCGTATGATGGGAACCGACGGCGTCAGCAAAATCCTGATCCTGCTCAATGAGGATGATACGGCAGCATTCTGCGACAGGCTGCGTCTGTTTATTTCCCAACACAATTTGCCGCTGATCGTAAAGGACTGGAAAGAGGTCTCGCTGTTTTATCAGCAGGTTGAAGGGTTACTCTCCGGGATCTATTTCTTTATTAAGCTCATCGTCAGCCTGATCGTCATCTTCATGATTAGCAATGCTATGACGATGAACATTATTGAGCGCACCCGGGAAATAACCACGCTGAGGGCAATTGGCTTAAAACCGCTGCACGTCACGCGACTTTTTTTATTAGAGGGTATTTTCACCGGCATTATGGGGGCCGCCGGGAGCCTTGCGATCGGTTACGCCATTGCGACGGTCATTAATATTCAGGGGATCCCCATGCCACCGTCACCGGGACAATCCCAGGGATATACGGCATTTATTAAAACGGACACGCTGGCGCTTAACTGGATAACGCTGGTACTGCCCATATTAACGGCAGCCGGCGCCTCGGTACTGCCCGCCCAGCGTGCCTCTCGGTTGAATATTTCAGACGCGTTTAAATTCTCGTAAGGAAGCGATATGTTAAGCAAGATTAATACCGCGCTGCTGTTAGGTTTGACGCTCTTATCGACCTGGGTTTTTGCATCTCCTGAAGATGAAAAAGCGCTGGAGATTATCCGCCGGGCTGACGAGGTTCGCTCTCCAAATAAGCCTTTTCGCTACACCCTGACGATTAGCGAATATAAGGCGGGTGCGACGCAGCCTGAGAATAAGCAGATCCTTGATATCTCTATGCGCTTTATTAAGCCGGATGGCGAGACAAAAGCGGACGCCCGTTCTCTGGCGCGATTAATCTTTCCGCCGCGGGACAAAGGAAAAGTGCTGTTCTCGGACGGTTACGCGCTGTGGTTTTATACGCCAGAACTCCGCCGCCCCGTCCCGGTTTCTCCACAGCAGCGGCTTATTGGGCAGATAGCCAACGGGGACGTGATCGTCACCAATTTTGAATACGCCTATCGCTCAACCCTGCAGGGAGAAGTGCCTTGTGGCGAAAACGTCTGTTATTCGCTGCTGCTCGAACGCAAGTCTGCCGAGGCAACCTGGCCAAAAATCAGCTACTACGTCGAGAAAGAGGGCGATAACCGGCCATTTAAAGCCTCTTATTACTCTCTCGACGATCGGTTGTTTAAAGAAGTGACGTACCATGATTTTCAACCGGTGCTGGGCAAAATGCGGCCGACGAAAATCGTGGTCAAGGACACCCGAAACGGCAATCGATATTCGGTTATGGAATACAGTGATATTCGTCTGGAATCACTGCCGGAATCCTGGTTTACCCGCGAGTCCATCATGCGTGGTGTGCAATGAAACGCGTGCTGGCGAGGATAACCCTGCTCCTGTCCTGTGCGCCCTTTTGCCTGCTGGCCAAGTGTTTGTCGGGGGCTGAGGTTGCTCAAAATGCCACGGTGACGCTGTTTGAGCAGACGACATACGTCAAGAAGCAGACCTCGCCCTGGCAGATTAGCGGTAAAAATCCTTACACCCGCAACAATGTTTTTAACGATGCGGGTATCAACATTGCCAGCAGTTGCGCGCTTGTCGACAATGCCCTGAACCTTGATTTTTCGCTTTACGGGCTGACCTGGTACGGCGCTCGCCCGCTGGGTGCATTTGAAAAAGAGGACCGCCGCTCGCGGGCGATCCTCGAAAAATTGCGCGTGGTGTATAGCGTCTCCGACCAGATCCAGCTAGAGATGGGCAAGCTCAAACCGAAGCCGGGGCTTTTTTTCCTGCGTTCGCCTGCGGATCTCCTTAGCCAGTACTACGGCGGCTTTAAGCCCACGCGCCTTTACGATCCGCAGATGAGATCCGCGTATCAGTCCTCCTCCTGGGCGGCCACGCTGTCTGCGGATGACCGGCAGCATGCGCTATCTCTGAGCGTCGTACCGAAGCTGTCGACCATTGATAAACGCTACCTTTCTTCCAGCGCCTGGTCAGACAACCAGCGTGGTAACAGCAGTGAAGCCTGGCTGCTGAGCTACTCGTCGCATCACTTTCGCGATCATACCCCCGGCGCGCGCGTTCTGCTCGGCGATTCCCAGTCGGTTGCGTTTTCCGATAGCTTCACCTGGACGCCCCAGGTGACGTTTAAGGGAGAGATGGCGTTTCACCGCGGGCAGCGCTGGCGGCACCTTTCAGACCGGCAGCGCCGGGCGCTGGAGCGTTATCAGTTTCCGACATCGCTTTACAGCGCTGAGGATAAGCCTGGCGTTGAGCTGGCTGCGGGAGGGGAATATACCTCTGATAACTTCTCTCTTTTCGGGCTGGAATATTATTTTCAGAGCGAAGGCTATTCCCGCTCCCAGTGGCAAAAGCAGCGTGAACTGTTGCGCTTTCTGAATACCCGAACCGGCTACGATCCCCTGGACAGCGCGTTCGACTCGTATAAGTACCTCATGTCATCGGAAATCAGTAATACCGGTAATAAGGGCATGCTGCAGGGGAAACATTATCTTAACGCGTGGGCGAGTCTGCAGGCTGGAGGAGACATCGCGCTGCGGCCTTACCTGGTGCTCAATCTTGTCGACACCAGTACCCTCGCCGGCCTTCACGTCAGCGCGCCGCTGAACGCCATAAACGACAGTCTGGAAGCCTTCGGTGGATTTTATGCCGCACTGGGAGCGGCCGATTCAGAGTTCGCACTCTTCGGTGAGTCCGTCGGTATGTACGTCGGACTGAAATATTATTTATAAGGAGATAACGATGACGCTTAATGATTCTGAACATCCCGTCGTGCTGCTTTTTTCCGGACAGGGAAACCCGATGACCGGCATGGGAAGCGATCTGTGGGATATTAACGCCGCGACGAAGCGGATCTGGGATTGTGCCAGCGATATATCCGGGAGAGATCTACGTCGGCTGTGTCTCCGGGGGCCGATGAACAAGCTGATTCAGACGCCGGTGCAGCAGATGGCGGTAACGGCCATTAACGTGACGCTGTTCGACCTGTGGAAAGTACGGTTTAACCGAACGCCCGTTATCGGCTCCTGTGGCCATAGCGTGGGTGAATATAGCGCGCTGTATGCTGCCGGGGCGCTCTCGCTGGAGACGTTGTTCCGCACGATCCATTTTCGCGCCAGCACGATGGATGCGGTAAGCAAGGTGCATAAAGGGACGATGCTGGCCCTGAAGGGCATGACGCATACGCAGCTTGCAGAGACAATCGCCCGTTCGGGCATTGCGCTGGATATCAGCTGCGATAACACCCCACATCAGCAGGTGATCGGCGGCACGTCGGGGGCGCTAAATGATTTCGCCAGCCTTCTGCTGCGTGAAGGTCTTAGCCCCATTAAGCTGGGCGTAAGCGGCGCCTGGCATACGCGCTTAATGGCGGACGGCGTTGAGCCGATGCGCGAATGCCTTGCCGGGCAGCCCCTTACCGCGCCGGAGCATGAGGTGGTAATGAACGTGACGGCGCAGCCTGAGCGGGAGCCGGAGAAGATAAAAGAAAATCTGGCGTTGCACCTGACCCATACGGTGAAGTGGCGCGACACGCTGTCGTATTTTTTACATCACGAGAGGCGTCCGCACTTTATCGAAATGAGCAATAAACCCTACCTGGGTCAGATGCTGAATGATTTTCCCGGGGACGCATCTTCCCCGGTTGTCCACTGCAGAAAAGCACTAGAGATATAACGGTAGCGCTATGATCCCTGATTATTTAACGTTTATTCGGTTTCAGGATAAAAGGAACCTGCTTTTAATCTATGTTGTTACGCTGATCCTGTTGGGGTTTTACGGGAAAAATAGCGGTTTCTCGTTCTCCCGCGAGGATGCGTGGTGCGTGAGCGGTATTTTAGCGCTGGTGCTCTATGCGTTTATTACCGATCTCAGGGCGTATTGGGCCTATAAATGCGTGGTCAAAAACGTAGACCTGAGCTGCTTTCTGGACGACGAGAAGAGCGTAAGGCATCATTTTCTCTTTTCTCCCTTTACGGTTCTGGCAGGAGCCGCGCTGCTATTTTGCGGGTTAGCGTGGGCACTCTTTTCCCTCGCACAGCCGGGCCTGGCGCTTGCCGCAGTCGCGATTGTGGCACCGTTGCTTATCTGGGGAATATTTGCCCTGCTGCGCCCTGTATATATCAGGCAGGTCATCGTCTCTGCGAGAGATACGATCAAATACAAGCGGCTAACGGGTTATTTGGCGGTGGCGGTCGTCATGTCCGTTATGATGAATTTACTGACGATCGCGCCGCTCGGCAGACGCGCAGAGTTCGATTTCTATGGGCATTACTTCACGCTCAAAGCCATTATCACGATGCTGATACTCTGCGCGGTCGTTCTGGCGATTAATCTGCTGTTTTTACGCTTTACTAAACGCTATATCTTCCTCGGGCATCTGTTCCTGAATGAGATTGATCTTTACTTTTCGCAAGCTATTCCGTGGCGTTCGCTGTATGCAAAGCCGCTGTGGCTAAGGCTTGCGATCCTGCTGGTCATTCAGTTTGCATGGTTAGTATTGGTCGCGCTTGTCGTGACGCTGGCGGGAAGGGCGCTGTGTTTCGAGGCCTATTTTTTGCTTTGCTATGCCCCTTGTCTGGCTTATTACGTCCTGCATGCCTGGTGGAAATGGCATAACGATTTCATGATGTCATGCGATATGTGCCTTCGCTGGGATGAGATCAAAAGGCAAAACGCATTATGGTAAGCAGTTGAGAAGCACCGGCGGCGCATATCTGAGCTTAAGCAATATGTGCCGCTGGCTTAATCTCAAAACACCGGCACCCCCAACCCGCCTGGTAATGCGCCATCATCGCCGCCACTCCGCTTGTGCATACCGGCAAGCACAAAGTTAACTCGGCCCGAGAAATTTTAAAGTCGGTTCAGGCTATCGCCATATGATTCCAGGCATCTCTGTAAACTATATTCCCGTGACAGTGTTTCCAGGTAATTGCCTCATATCTTAGCTCGATCGTCACTGTATGCGTTCCTGTTCCAGAACCCGGGAATAGATTTGGCGTTATACCTGTGATTTTTACATTCTCCAGGATAATGTTGAAATATTCTCTCTCGATTCCTGCATCATCAATTTGATACATTTTGAACGTAGCCGATTTTAGCGTTTGGTTTTCACACAGTGCCCTGATGAGAACCGGTGTCGTTTTATCAAATTCTTTCTGAACGGCAATCGGTGTATGTACGCGGGTACCTGTTAGTCGGCCTGTATTTCCACTCACGGGAATGGTGAGGTGATGAGCGACCGCCTTTAATTCAATAGCGCCTAACCGACCGGACACCATGGAACCTCCTACGACGGGTGAGCCATTAGCATCGGTTAACCAAAGATATGCTGGATTTGACATGATTATTCCTCATCTATATTGACAAAAGAAGGTAGGTGCAACATCGCCACGACCCATATGAACAAGCCAATAATTTTCAGCGGCCATGGTTCAAGGACTGCTATACAAGCAAATGCACCGATGATCAGTAAGGGACCTGATAACACATCCAGGATCCCGCCAAAAATGGATATCTTTCCTGGCAGGAATTTATTCATTACTAATGAAATAATGTAAGCGCTTAAGGTAATGATGCAAAAAGCGATTGTTTTATCATGCCAGGTTTCGAATTCAACACAGCAAAGGATATAGGCTAATACTAAGTATGAGCAAAGAAGCAGGTTTATAATTGGGATGATAAACTTACTCATACGCGCCTGCCGTAGTGCGTGTAGTTATTTTTTCATTAACTTTCTTCATGATCTGATTAAATACAGGTTTTCCTTCTGAATAACCTGCATGGATAGCATCTACGAAAGGCTGGACGGCATCAGCGAACAGAAAATAAAGTAGGTCATAGTCTCTGGGACTCAGAAGTTGATATACTTCTGGGGCTTCTGCTTTGAGTCTGACAGATGACCTAATTGATCGTTCAGCCATTCCCCCAAATAAAAGAAGTGTGCTCAGTGCTGTGATTGGGTTACCTTTCCCTTTAAAAACAACAAACGTAAAAGATGTTCTTTCAATAACATGCTTCGCGATAGTGGATGCAATAAAATTGGTTGATATTCTACCTGCAATTGAAGCCATTACAGATCTGTATATCTTATCCTGTTCCGCCTCTGTTAAATATCTGTTGAATTCTTTAAGTATAACTTTGACAGCGTTGACAATGTTCTCGTAATTCAAAATGTCATTTTTTATGGCAGTAATCATTCTTATACGTTGAGTTTCACGAGCATACCTGGTATCCGTGTCAAAGATTCCATAAACCAGATATCCATAATCTAGCGGTACAGATAGCCCTCCATTTATAAGCCCAGTAACGATATCAGGAGAAACGATAATGTTGCATAATCTCCGGGCTATATCTTCTACATCAGCCATAATAAACCTTTAAATACGCAATAAAGGATTTATCAATGTAATATTAATGTGATTGAAGCAATTTATCTTATCTAAATAAGGAATTAAGAATTGTTAGAGGTATCAATTTCATCTTTAATGAGATAATCAGCGGTTTCATGCCCATCCCACGCACTCCACCGCTAAACCTACTTTAACTAAACACCGGCACCCCCAGCCCAACCTTCACCTCCCTCAACGTCGCCTGCGTCACCCCCTGCGCCCGTTCCGTTCCGCGCTTCAGCATCGCCATCAACTCTCCCTTGTCCTGCATATACATCGCCCTGCGCTCCCGCATCGGCGCAATCAGCTCCTGCAGGCACGCCTCCAGCTCGTTCTTGCACGCCCGGTCGCCCAGCCCGCCCGCCTGATAGTGCGCCTTCATCGCCGCCACTTTCTCCTTGTCCGGATGAAACGCGTCGAGGTACGTAAACACCACGTTCCCCTCAATCTGCCCCGGGTCGCTCACCTTCAGGTGGTTCGGGTCGGTGTACATGGCGCTGACCGCACGGTGAATGGTCTCTTCGCTGGCTGAAAGGTGCAGCGTGTTGCCCAGCGATTTCGACATCTTGGCGCTGCCGTCGATGCCGGGCAGGCGGCTGGTGTCGCTCAGCATCGCCTTGCAGTGGCGCAGCACCGGGGCGGGCAGCAGGCTGTTCATCTTGTGCACAATCTCGTTGGTCTGCTCAATCATCGGCAGCTGGTCGTCGCCGACGGGCACGCACTCGGCCTTAAACGCGGTGATGTCCGCCGCCTGGCTGATGGGATAGGCTATAAACCCGACCGGCAACGAGCGGGCAAAGCCCTTCTGCGCAATCTCGTTCTTCACCGTCGGGTTACGCTCCACGCGGGCGACGGTGACGATGTTCATGTACAGCATCGTCAGCTCTGCGAGGGCGGGCAGGGCAGACTGCAGGCAGATCGTGGTCAGGTTCGGGTCGATGCCGGCGGCGAGGTAGTCGGCCAGCACTTCGGGGATGTTGTCGCGAATTTTTTGCGGGTTGCTGCCGTTGTCGGTCAGCCCCTGAAGGTCGGCAATCAGCACAAACTGGCTGTGCGTCTGCTGAAGCGCCACGCGCTGGCGCAGCGATCCGACGAAGTGGCCGAGGTGCAGCGGGCCGGTTGGGCGATCGCCGGTGAGGATGGTGGGTGCGTTCATAAAGACTCCTTAATGGGCAGTTGCCGAAAGGGGTCTTAGAAATGTGAAAGCCGCCTTTCGGCGGCTATCTGAAAATGGGGAAAACTACTCCGTGCCGCCTTTAAGAAGGCAGCCACCAGCGGTTTACGGTGAGCACGGCGTGGTTTATGTTCATCTGTTTACCGTATCACGTCCGGCACGAAAAACAAAAGGGCACGTCATGCTGCAATCGCTCAACCACCTGACCCTCGCGGTCAGCGACCTGCAAAAAAGCGTTACTTTCTGGCACGAGCTGCTGGGGCTGACGCTGCACGCCCGCTGGAATACCGGGGCCTATCTCACCTGTGGCGATCTGTGGGTCTGCCTGTCGTACGACGCGGTGCGCCGTTATGTGCCGCCGCAGGAGAGCGACTACACCCATTACGCCTTTACCGTGGCGGAAGCGGATTTTGAACCGTTCTCGCAAAGGCTCGAGCAGGCGGGCGTCACCGTCTGGAAGCAGAACAAAAGCGAGGGGGCGTCGTTCTATTTTCTCGACCCGGACGGGCACAAGCTGGAGCTGCACGTGGGCAGCCTCGCCGCGCGGCTGGCGGCGTGTCGCGAGAAGCCCTATGCGGGCATGGTGTTTACCTCAGACGAGGCTTGAGGCGCGCACCTTCAGCCTGCCCGCCAGCGTCACGTGCGTGGCGGCATCTTCCTGATTGCACAGGTACTCCACCGCCAGCCGTCCCAGCTCGCTGTAGGGCAGCTGGATGCTGGTCAGCGGCGGGGTGAGCTGCTCGGAGATCTTCTGGTCGTCGTAGCCCGCCAGCAGCATGTCCTGCGGGATGCGAACGCCGTTCACCGCCAGCGCCTGATAGCAGCCAATCGCCAGCCAGTCGCTGGCGCAGAAGATGGCGTCCGGGCGCTCGGCCAGTTCCAGTAGCGAAGCCGTCGCGGTAAAGGACTCGCTGAACTGCCAGTTGGTCTGGCGCACCAGGCCGTCGTCACACGCGAGTCCGGCCTGCTGCAGCGCCGCCTGGTAGCCCGCCAGACGCTGGCGCGTGGCCTCCATCCAGCTCTCGCCGGTGATGTGGGCAATGCGCGTGGCCCCGCAGGCGATGAGGTGTCTGGTGACCTGAAAGGCGTTGGCGTAGTCGTCCGGGATAAACGACGGCAGCAGCGGCGAGCCGGGATCGCGCTGGTTGAGCAGCACCAGCGGAATGCGTGTGCAGTCCTGAAACGCCGTCATGTCGACGACGTTCGTGACCGGCGAGGCGAGGATAATCCCGATGCAGTTGCGCTTGTCCAGCTGGCGGATGATGTTCAGGGCCAGCTCCACGTCGTCGCCGTAGTCGTAGACGGTGAGCAGGGTCTCGTTGCGCCACGCCGCTTCCCGCGCCTGGCTAATGGCGTCGATAAACGGATCGAAGCTCTGCAGGGAGCTCACCAGCAGGGCGATCTCCTCCTGGTTGCGCGGAGCGTGAACGGCGGGGAGGCGGTCGTAGCCGAGCTCGGTAGCGATGTTAATCACCCGCTGGCGGGTGTCGTCGCTGAGCTTGATGTTGCGGGACTGGTTAAGCACCAGCGATACCGTCGCCTGCGACACCCCTGCCGCCCGCGCAATATCGTTCATCGTCACTTTCGTTTTTCGCTTCATCCGTCCTCTCCCTTTCGCGAATTCGCATCATACCCTAACCGCACGCTTTAGCGCCGTCGATCACGTTTCTCATTCATCGAAGCGCGATCTTTGTGAGGGCCGTCGCTTTTCTAAACGCCGTGATTTGCGCATTTATTCCACAGCTAATATTTATTAGCTAAATATTATCAGCAAGAGGACGGGTAATGAAAGAGCAGTGGAGCAGGGAGCAGGCACAGGCGTGGTATCAGCAGAAAGGCTGGCTGTGCGGGTTTAACTATCTGCCGTCGACGGCGGTGAACTGGACCGATATCTGGCAGGAAGAGACCTTCGATGCCGCAACCATCGACCGCGAGCTGGGCTGGGCGGCGGACGCGGGCTATAACACCCTGCGCATCAACCTGCCGTTTATCGTCTGGGAGCACGACCGCGACGGGCTGATGGCGCGCATCGACCGCTTTTTGACGATTGCCGACGGCCACGGGTTCAGCACCATGCTGACCCTGATGGACGACTGCGGCTTCTCCGGCGACGAGCCGTACCTCGGCCCGCAAAAGCCGCCGGTGCCGGGCAAGCACAACAGCCAGGCCGCGGCGAGCCCGGGGCGCGATAAAGTGTGCGACCGCGACTGCTGGGCAAACATTGAACGCTATATCCGCGACGTTGTGCGCCAGTTCCGCGAGGACAGGCGCGTCCTGCTGTGGGATCTCTACAACGAGCCTGGCAACCGCGGCATTTTCGCGACCGGCACGGAAGAGGTGCTGTACGACGAGAAGCTGGAGACCTGCGCGCATGAGCTGATGAAGCTGGCGTTTCGCTGGGCGCGTGAAGAAGATCCGACCCAGCCGCTCACCGTCTGCGCGTGGCGTCTGCCGGCGGAAGAGGAGGGCGAGACGTTTTATCAGCATCCGCTGGACCAGACCGCGCTGGAACTGTCGGACGTGGTGAGCTATCACGCCTACACCAATACCGGGCGCATGACGGCGATTATCCAGCAGCTTCAAGCGCTGGGCCGCCCGATCTTCTGTACCGAATGGCTGGCGCGCCACGTGGGCGGCACCATCGAAGAGCAGCTCCCGCTGATGTACATGGCGAAGGTCGCGCCGTACCAGTGGGGGCTGGTGCGCGGCAAAACCCAGACCTGGCTGCCGTGGCCGGTGGTGATGAAGGAGTCCACGGACTACTGCCGCCTGTGGTTCCACGACGTGTTCGAGGAGAACGGCATCCCGTTCTCGCGCGCTGAAATCGCGCTGCTGCAGAAGCTTCGTAAGATCGCTCCGAACGTCCAGGGCTAATAATAACGACCCGGCGGTGAGCCGTCGGGCAACCAGGTACGCACTATGGCAATGACAATGAAAATACCGTCTCGCGAGTTGTGGTCTTATTTTGGCTATGGTTTAGGTCAGTGTTTTAGCTTTGGTTTAGTGGGTTCGTTTATTAACTATTTTTACACCGACGTGCTGGGGATCTCGGCGCTGGCGGCGAGCACCATCTTCCTGATTGCCCGCGCGTGGGACGCGGTTCACGACCCGCTGTTTGCCAGCATTATGGACACCATTAACAGCCGGTTCGGCAAGTTTCGACACTTTTTACTGATTGCCCCGCTGCTGATCACCGGCGTTACCCTGCTGGCGTTTTATAAAATCGAAGCGGACATGACCACAAAAATCCTCTACGCCGGGGTGACGTACATCCTGTGGGGAACGCTGTACGCCATCTCCGATATCCCGTTCTGGTCGATGTCGTCGGTGATGACCAACGACTCCGGGCAGCGCACCCGCGCGGTGACGGCGGCGATGCTCGGGGTGAATGCGGGGATTGCCTGCGCCAACATCTTCTTCCCGAAGCTGGCGGCCTACTTCGCCCAGTACAGCAATGACAAAGGCTACTTTATGGCGGCGCTGGTGATGATGCTGGTGGGGCTGCCGCTGATGCTCAACGGCTTTATGCAGATCAAAGAGCGCGTGCCGCCGAGCCCGGAAAAGGTGACCATCCGCGACACCTTCCACAACCTGCGTCAGAACAAGCCGCTGTTTATCGTCCTGCTGTCGTTCTTCTTCTGCGTGTTCCACAACGTGGCGGGCGGTCTCTATATCTACTTCTTTATCAACAACCTGGGCGACGGCAGTCTGCAAATGGCGATTGGCGTGATGGGGATCGTGGCGGCGGTGCTGTGCCTGGTCGCCCCGATGCTGACGCGCCGGATGCAGAAGCGAAAGCTGTTTATGATCCTCTGCGGGCTGGACGTGGCGGTGCGCGTGGTGATGTGGTTTGTCGGCTATCAGCAGGTGACGATGCTGTTCATTCTGCTCGGCCTGAGCACGCTGTTCGTGATGATGACCAATATCCTCACCTCGTCGATGATTGCCGATACCATCGAGTACGCGGAGTACCACACCCACAAGCGCTGCGCGGCGATCACCTTCTCCGGGCAGACCTTTACCGGCAAGATGTCGGTGGCGGTGGGCGGCGGGTTAATCGGCGTGTTTCTGACGATGATTGGCTACGTGCCGCAGGCGCAACTTCAGAGCGAAGGCGTGCTGTCGGGGCTGTTCTTCGGCATTTGCCTGCTGCCGGCGATAGGGTCGCTGATCCGCATGGGCTTTATGTCGCGCTTTACCTTTACCGAGGAGAAGCACGCGGAGATTTGTCGGCTGCTGGCGGAACGGAACGCGTCTGCGAAAGCGCCGGGTGGCGGCTGCGCCTTACCCGGCCTACAGGACCAGCCCTTGTAGGCCTGATAAGCGAAGCGCCATCAGGCTTCGCGTAATGACTTACAGCGACTTCACAAACGCCAGCAGGTCTTCGTTGAGCTGGTCCTGGTGGGTCAGCGCGAAGCCGTGCGGCGCGTTGTCGTACACCTTCAGCGTGGCGTTTTTGATCGTCTCTGCCGCCAGCTTGCCGGTGGTTTCAAACGGCACGATCTGGTCGTTGCTGCCGTGGATCACCAGCGTCGGCACGTCAATTTTCGCCATATCCGGGCGGAAGTCGGTTTCGGCGAAGGCGGTTACGCAGTCGATGGTGCCCTTCAGCGACGCCAGCAGGGCGATGTTCAGCGTCTGGGTCAGGGCACCGGCAGAGACGGTCTGCCCGGCGTTGGTGCCGTAGAACGGGGTGGCGAAGTCGCTGATAAACTGGGCGCGATCTTTACGCAGCCCGTCGCGAATGCCGTTGAACACGCTCTGATCCACACCCTGCGGGAAGGAGTCAGATTTACCGAAGATCGGGGTCACCGCGCCCAGCAGCGCCAGGCCGGCCACGCGCGCGCTGCCGTAGTTGTTGATGTAGCGGGTCACGTCGCCGCCGCCCATGGAGAAGCCCACCAGCGTCACGTCGCGCAGGTCCAGGGTGGTAATCAGGTCGTTGATGTCGGATGCAAAGGTGTCATAGTCGTAACCGTTCCACGGCTGATCCGAGCGGCCAAAGCCGCGGCGGTCAAAGGCGATAGCGCGGAAGCCGCGCTCGGCCAGGTAGTTCAGCTGGCTGTCCCACATGTCGCCGTCCAGCGGCCAGCCGTGGCTGAAGAGAACCGGTTTGCCCGCGCCGCCCTCTTTGTAGTAAATCTGCGTGCCGTCTTTTGCCTTAAACGTTGCCATAGTGTGTTCCTGTGCAGGTGATGATTAGGGTTATACCGGCGCGACCAGGTAGCGAATAGCCGGTGATGTTGTGCCCTGATGAAAAGCCAGAACGCGGCTCTGCAGCAGGAGGTCATTCATAGTGTGGCGCTCCTGCTGGCGCAGATGCTCAATCCAGGAGCCCATCAGGAAGGTCTCGATAAACAGGCCGGGACGCTCAATATCCTCGTACACCGCCCAGCTCATCGCCCCGGCGCGGCGTCGCACCCGGCGCAGCTCGTGCACGGCTTCCAGGAAGGCCTTCGCGTTGTTCGGGTCGATGATGTACTCGTGCGACACCAGCACCGGGCCGCGCTCGTTCGGCAGGTCGATCTCCACGCCGTCCAGCGGCTGGCCGCTCAGGTCGAGGTTTAATTCTGGGTCTTTCTCCAGCTTCCAGCGGAACACGGTGGCGCTCGCCAGCACCATCCCCAGCGTGGCGACTACCAGCGAGGTCGGCGTACCGAACTGTGAAGCGATCTGCCCCCAGATGGCGCTGCCCGTGGTCATCGAGCCAAAGAATACCGTCAGGTAGACCGCCAGCGCCCGGGCCTTCACCCAGCGGGCGGCGCTGCGCTGTGCGCCGAGGTTGAGGGTGGAGAGCACCGCAATCCACGCGAATCCGGTGAAGAACTCAAACAGGTTCAGGAGCCAGACGTGGCGCACAAACGCCAGCGCCAGCATGGTGAGGGCAAAGACCAGGCTGGCGGCGACCATCAGGCGGTCGGCGTTCAGCCGCTGGCGCAGGCGGGGCAGCAGGATCGCCCCGGCAATGGCCCCCAGTCCAATGCACGCCAGCATCACGCCGTAGCCCGCCGGGCCTAAGCCCAGCTCGCGGCGCGCCACCAGCGGCAGCAGCGCCCAGCCCGCGCTGCCGAAAACGAAGAAGGCCACCGTGCGCACCAGCACGTTGCGCAGCACCGGCGCGGCGTGCACGTAGCGAATCCCGGAGCGCACCGCAGAGAAGAAGTGCTCCGGCGGCAGACGCTGCACGGACGGTGCCGGACGCCAGCGCCACAGCACCCACGCCACGCCCACAACGGACAGCGCGTTCAGCGCAAACACCATCCACGGCCCGGCGAGCGACAGCAGAAAACCGCCCAGCGCGGGGCCAATCGCCCGGCTGATGTTCACACCCAGCGAGTTCAGCGCCACGGCGGCGCCCAGCTCCGGCTTGCTCACCAGATCGGGCACCACCGCCTGGAACGGCGGCGAACTCATCGCCGCGCCCACGCTCAGCAGAAACGTCGCCACCAGCAGCACGGTGGGGGTGACGTGTCCGGTGAAGGAGAGCACCGTCAGCCCGGCGGCGGCGATGAACACCCATAATTGAGAGAAGAGCAGGTATTTACGTCGGTCGACGATGTCCGCCATCACCCCGGACGGCAGGGCGAAGAGGAACATCGGCAGGCTGCTGGCCGCCTGCACCAGCGCGATATCTAAAGGATCGGCGCTCAGGGTCAGCATGCTCCAGTTGATGCCGACGTCGCTCATCCATGAGCCGACGTTAGAGACCACCGTGGCGATCCACAGCATGCGGAACACCGGCTGGCTCAGCGGCTGCCAGGGTGAAACCGTCGGTGCGGGCGTCGTCTCGACGTGTGCGTCGCGAACGTCGTTAACCTGGGTCATGCGAACCTCTCCGCTGCCTTACGCTGCAGCCGCCACTGGCCCGGCCCGGTGAGGGCGAGGGTGGTGAATATAATCAGCAGCAGCCAGCCAAACTGCCCTTCGGCAATCGACCAGTTAGGGTGGACCGCCAGCATCGCCACCAGCAGCACGGCGATAATCGGCAGGCACGCCAGGCGGGTGTACACGCCCGCAATGATAAACAGCGGGCAGATTACCTCGGCGACGATCGCCGGGATCAGGCTCGCATAGGGCCCGAAGCCGAACGGATCTTCAATGCGCGTCAGCTCTTCGCCGAAGTGCAGCACCTTCGGCAGGCCGTGCACGTAGAGCAGCAGCAGGCTGCCGGTCAGGCGCAGGAAGAACAGCCCCAGATCGACCCGGGGCGGGGTAAAAGTGTTTTTCATCAGAATGCAAAGCAGCTGCAGCCCAGCGCCCCCCAGAAAGCGTTATCGTCGGACACCGGCATCTCTGACGTGCGGGCGAAATCATGCTGGTGGCTGTGAACCCCGCACGGCCCGCTGCAGTGGTGGACGGCGCTCATGCCCACGCGTGCGGCCTGCGGCGGCGCGCTGCGGTAATGGCCCGGGATCTTCACCACCGGGGACCACTCTGGCAGAACCGGTATGGCCGGCGGCGCGAGCGGGCCAAAGCTGCCTGCGGCGTAAACGATGTCGCCGTTGACCACCGTCAGGACGGACTCGATGCCCTTGATCTCCTCTTCCGGCACGCGGAAGAAGTCTTTGCTCAGCACCGCCAGATCGGCTAGCTGGCCGACCTTGATCTGCCCCTTCTGGTTCTGCTCGCTGGAGAACCACGCGCTGCCCTGGGTCCAGAGCATCAGGGCGGTATCGCGATCCAGACGGGCGCTGTGATCGTACATCTGCATCCCGCCGACGGTGCGGCCGGAGACCAGCCAGTAGAGCGCGGTCCACGGGTTGTAGCTCGCCACGCGGGTGGCGTCCGTTCCTAAGCCCACCGGCACGCCGGTCTCGAGCATTTTCGCCACCGGCGGCGTATGGCGGGTGGCTTCGATGCCGTAGCGCTCGGCAAAGTATTCGCCCTGGAAGGCCATGCGGTGCTGTACGGCAATGCCGCCGCCGAGCTCTTTAATGCGGTCGATGTTGGCCTGGGTAACGGTTTCCGCATGGTCGAAGAACCAGTGCAGCCCGTTGAACGGAATGTCGCGGTTTACCTTCTCGAACACGTCCAGCATGCGGCTGATGGACTCGTTGTAGGTGGCGTGCAGGCGGAACGGCCAGCGGTGCTCCACCAGATGGCGCACCACGCGCTCCAGCTCGTCCTCCATGCCCGGCGCGAGGTCCGGGCGCGGCTCGAGGAAGTCTTCAAAATCGGCGGCGGAGAAGACCAGCATCTCGCCCGCGCCGTTGTGGCGGAAGAAGTCGCTGCCCTGGCCCGGCGTGAGCATGTCGGTCCATTTTTCAAAGTCTTCCAGCTCGTGGCCCGGCCGCTGGGTAAACAGGTTGTAGGCGATACGGATGGTCATCTGCTTTTTCTCATGCAGCTCGGCAATCACCTCGTAATCTTCCGGGTAGTTCTGGAAGCCGCCGCCCGCGTCAATGGCGCTGGTCAGCCCCAGGCGGTTCAGCTCGCGCATGAACTGGCGCGTGGAGTTAACCTGCTGCTCCAGCGGCAGCTTCGGCCCTTTGGCGAGCGTAGAGTACAAAATCATGGCGTTCGGGCGGGCAATCAGCATCCCGGTAGGGTTGCCGTTGGCGTCGCGCTGGATCTCCCCGCCCGGGGGGTTCGGCGTGTCTTTGGTGTAGCCGACCACCTTCAGTGCGGCGCGGTTGAGCAGGGCGCGGTCGTACAGGTGCAGGATGAAGACCGGGGTGTCCGGCGCGGCGTCGTTGATCTCGTCCAGGGTTGGCATGCGGCGCTCGGCAAACTGGAACTCGCTCCAGCCGCCCACCACGCGCACCCACTGGGGCGACGGCGTGCGAAGGGCCTGCTCTTTCAGCATCCGCAGGGCGTCGGCCAGCGACGGCACGCCTTCCCAGCGCAGCTCAAGGTTGTAGTTCAGCCCGCCGCGGATCAGGTGCAGGTGCGAGTCGTTCAGGCCGGGGATGGCGGTGTGGCCTTTTAAGTCGACCACTTTGGTGCCGTCGCCGTGGTGCTGCATCACCCCGGCGACGGTACCCACTTCCAGAAATTTTCCGTCGCGCACGGCAACGGCTTCCGCGACAGGGTTCTCGCGATCGACGGTGTGAAACTGGCCGTTAACCAGAATGAGATCGGCTTTACCGAGGGTAACCATAAACTGCTCCAGACTGAGAGGGGAATGGTCAGGATTATGGGAACCGGTTTCGGGAAAGATCCAGTTATACAATAGGATAGGTATACCAAAGTATAACTATACCTAAGGTTAACTATACGAAGAGATAATTACGCCCAGGCGCGATAAACCGCAGGATGAGGGTGACTTTATCGCCGCGTCGTTCGCGGCGATTTCTACCCTTAACCACTGGAAAATGCTATGACCTCTTCAAAGCTCGAAGTCTTAACCCCTGCGAACTGTCAGATCATCTTCATCGACCACCAGCCGCAGATGGCGTTCGGCGTGCAGTCTATTGACCGTCAGGTGCTGAAAAACAACACCGTGGCGCTGGCGAAAGCGGCAAAAGTGTTCAACATTCCGACCATCATCACCACCGTTGAGACCGAAAGCTTCTCCGGCAACACCTACCCGGAGCTGCTGGACGTATTCCCGGGTCAGGACATCCTGGAGCGTACCTCCATGAACTCCTGGGACGACCAGAAGGTGCGCGACGCGCTGAAGGCCAACGGCAAGAAGAAGGTGGTTGTAGCGGGCCTGTGGACCGAAGTGTGCAACAACAGCTTCGCCCTGTGCGCGATGCTGGAAGGCGACTACGAAATCTACATGGTGGCGGACGCGTCCGGCGGCACCTCCAAAGAAGCCCACGACTTCGCGATGCAGCGCATGATCCAGGCGGGTGTGATCCCGGTGACCTGGCAGCAGGTGATGCTGGAGTGGCAGCGCGACTGGGCGCGTAAAGAGACCTATACCGCGGTGATGGATATCGTGCGCGAGCACTCCGGCGCGTACGGCATGGGCGTGGATTACGCCTACACCATGGTGCACAAAGCGCCGTCTCGCCAGAAGAGCGAGCACCGCACCTTAGCGCCGGTCCCGGCACGCTAAGTCCCGCTGGCGGGCTGGTCCCTCATCCGGCTCGCCGCTGCCTTTTTCTCTGGAGTTCACAATGAGTACAGGGTTGATATCCCTCGCGGCAGGCGTGTTGATTGGCCTGATGTATGCCGTGCTGAAGGTGCGCTCCCCCGCGCCGCCTGCGCTGGCGCTGATCGGCCTGCTGGGCATGCTGGCCGGCGAGCAGGCGATGCGCCATCTGATGTCCCGCGATGCCGCCGCCAGCGCGCAGGTAACGGTTCCGCAGGCGCAGCGCCCGGCAGGAGCATCCTCATGAAGGCCTGGATAATTTCACTGGTGTGCGGCGTGGCTGCTGGGGTAATTTACGCCCTGCTCGACGTCCATTCTCCGGCCCCGCCGGTGGTCGCGCTGCTTGGCCTGTTCGGCATGCTCGTGGGTGAACAGCTGATCCCCATCGGGCGTCGTCTGGTGAGCCGTGAACCGCTTACCCTTGCCTGGTTTCGCCATGAATGCGTGCCGAAAATCAGCGGTACTGCACCCCCTGCGCCCGCGAAGGAAAGCCGCGACGCGTAACGTTTTGTGAGAGGAAAGACAGCATGACGCTGCCGTGGCGCATTGCCATCATTGATGACGAACGTTCTGTCCGCAGCGGGCTGAGCAATCTACTGCAGTCGGAAGGGTATACGACCGATACCTTTGATTCGGCAGAGGTATTTTTGAGCCACCCTCTTGCGCTGTCCGACGCCGCGCTGGTGATCGCCGATATCAAGCTGCGCGGCATGAACGGCATCGAGCTGTTTGAGAAGCTGCGCCTGCTGGCCTTACCGCCGCCGCCAATAATCTTTATCTCCGGTCATGCTGATGAAAATATGCAGCGGTACGCTCTCAGCCTGGGCGCCGCTGCATTTTTGCGTAAGCCCATTAACATCGATATTCTGCTGGATCACATTCAGCGGGAGCTGGCCCGCCGACAATAAGGATCGCGCATGAACGAACAAGCGTCGCCTGCATTTTGGCCTGCCCAGGGGGATCTCCTCGACGGGCGGGCTTTTGTACTGAAAGAGGATGTGATTTTTACCGTGCTTGCGCAGGAGGGGGGGATCTCCTGGATGAACGCGCGGCATCCTCAGTCCGGCGGCTCGTTTATCATCGCCACGGCGGTCAGCGACGAAGAAGAGGAGCGCGCCACCCGGCTGCTCAAAAATGAGTTTGCCCTGCGCGATCAGCTTCAGGACGGCTGGGCCATTCGCCCCGTAGCCTCAACCCAGTACCGCGGGCGCTTCGCGCTGGTGTACGCCCCGTTCGCCTTTGAGCTGCTGGCGCGACGGGCGGGCAAAGCGATTTCCGGCATCTCCCGGTTTATCGAGCTGGCGATCCGCATCTGTGCGCCCCTGCGCCAGATGCATCTGCAAAACCTGATCCACGGCGATATCAAGCCCGGCAATATCTTTGTGCATCACGACGCCACCTGCCGCCTGGGCAGCTTTGGCCTCTCCAGCAGCACCTCTGAGGCGTTCTCCCAGACCCGGCTGGCGGTCTCCGGCGGGACGCCCGCCTATATGTCGCCGGAGCACTCTACGCGCACCCAGCGCGCCGTGGACAGCCGCAGCGATCTCTACAGCCTCGGCATGGTGCTGTATGAGCTTCTGACCGGCCGTTTGCCGTTTGAGCTGAGCGCAGATGACCAGACGCACTGGGCGCACTACCACATTGCCTCTGAACCGCTCGCCCCCGGCCAGGTGAGGCCGGACGTGCCGACCATGCTGTCGACGATTATCCTCATGTTGCTGGAGAAGAAGCCTGAAAACCGCTATCAGACGGTTGACGGGCTGATTGCCGATCTCCGGCGCTGCCAGGCGACCCTGACCGCCGACGGCGACATTGCCTGCTTTACCCCCGGCCAGCAGGACCGCTCCCCGGCGATCCATCTGGCGGACGCGCTTTTTGCCGCCCATCCGCAGGCCGGCGAGGTTATCGCCGCGTTCGAGCGGGTTGGGCAAAGCGGCGTCCCGGAGCTGGTTATTATTGGCGGGCCCTCAGGGATAGGTAAATCATCCGTCATCGCCACCGCGCTTAAGGCGCTGCAGCAGCGCAAGGTGCTGCTGGCGGTGGGCAAGGTCGACCAGTTTTCGCCCTCGTTACCCTACGGCGTGCTGAGCTCGGCGTTTCGGACCCTGACGCTGCACCTGCTCGGCCTGCCGGCGGAAGAGGTGGCGAAGTGGAAAATTCGCCTCTCCCGGGCGCTTGAGGGCTACGAGGAGCTGGCCGTCAGCCTGGTGCCGGAGCTGAATTTGCTGCTGGAATCCCGGCCGCGCCTCTCTGCGGATACCTTTTCCATCGACGCGTGGGCGCGGTTTAGCCAGATGATGCTGGCGCAGGTCAAAACCTTTGCCACCCGGGGCGCACCGCTGGTGCTGGTGCTGGATGATATACAGTGGATCGACGCTGCCAGCCTGAAAACTCTGAAGCACCTGTTATTGACCTGCGGCACCATTCCGCTGCTGGTGGTCGTGGCCCACCGGAATGTTGGGTCGCTCTCCGATACCTTCCTGCAGAATGAGCTGATGAGCCTATCGGCGTCGGCGCAGAACGCGACCGCGATCGCCCCGCAGCCGCTCTCGGTGAAGGCGGTGGCGCGCTGGCTGGGCGGCATCTTCCATGCCCGCAGCGCCAGCACCGTCGACCTCGCCAGCCTGATCCATGAAAAAACCGGCGGTAATCCGCTCTTTGTTCAGGAGTTTTTCCGCCGCATCGTCGACGATGGCCTGGTGGTACATAACAAGTACCAGGACAAATGGCAGTACGATCTGCAGGCGATCCGCGCCCGACACTACACCGAAAACGTGGTGACGCTGGTGCTTGAACAGTTGGAGGAGATGCCCGAAGAGACGCGCCGCCTGCTGGGCAGCATCGCCTGCCTTGGCTGTACCGGCGAGCTGGAGATGATGTGTCGCGTGGTAGGGATGTCGGTGGCGGAAATCCGCTACGCGCTGCACCCGGCGGTAACCGCTCAGCTGATTGTGCTGACGGAGAAAGCCTATGCGTTCACCCACGATCGGGTGCAGGAGGCGGCCTTTGCCCTGCTGGACCCGGGTGAGAAAAGCTATCTGCACCTGACGACCGCCAGTCTGCTGGCCGATGCCGCGCGTCAGGCGGCGGGCAACGAGCTCTTGTTCCGCGCGGTTCACCACGTTACCGCGGCGCTGGACTGCATTCAGCCTGCACCTCAGCGGCAGATGTTCCGCGAGCTGAGCCTGCTGGCGGCGCGGCGCGCAAAGCGCACCGGCGATTATGCCTCCGCGCTGGGCTATATTCAGACCGCCCGAGCCCTGGGCAACGCGGGCGCGGTGTCTGATTTTATGCTGGATATCGAAGAGGCGGGGTGCGAGTTCGCGCTGGGGCATCTTGAGCGCACGCGCGGGCTGTGCGATGTCATCCTCGGCTCGCCGGGCGGACTGACGGAAAAAGCGCTGGCGGCTAACCTGCTGGCAGAGGTCTATATGCGGCAGTCGGAAATCCGGCTGGCGCTTGAAGCGGCGCTGTGCTGGCTGGGCGTGTTTGGCATCCAGGTAAGCCGTTATCCGGAAAATGCGGAGTGCGACGAGGCGTGGCAGCAGTTTTGCCTGCGCACGCGCAGCGCGGAGCCTTTCGCCAGGCTGAAGCTGATGGAGAGCGAAGAGACCGAAGCGGTGATGAATTTGCTCTACAGCGCCAGCATTTTTGCCAGCTTCACCTGCCCGCGCCTGCACTTTCTGCTGCTTTGTCGGATGATGCACCTGACGCTTGACCACGGCATCACCGGTGCATCTACCACCGCCATGGCCTGGTTTGGGGTACTGATTGGCCACCGCTACGCCGAATACCGGCAGGGGTTTGAGTATGGCACGCTGGCCCGCGAGCTGGTCAACCGCCATGGCTATGATGCCTATGAAGCGAAAACCCTGCTGCCGCTCGACCAGCTCAGCGTCTGGACCCAGCCGCTGTCGTACGCCATCGAGTGCGCTAAAGCCTGCTTTACCTCGGCGGTGACCCACGGCGACATGACGATGGCCTGCTTTGCGGCCTGCCACCAGATAATCAACTTCCTCTCCCGCGGAGATCACCTGGACGGCGTGCTGACCAGCATCGATCGCGGCCTGGCCTTCGTGCGTAAATCCCACTTCCAGGACATCGAAACCGTCCTGCAGATCCAGCGCCGCTACGTGGAGTTTCTGCGTTCGCCGACGATCGGCACCTGGAGCGCCGCGCTGGCGCTGCCCGAGGATCTGCTGCCTGCGCCGCCGGAGCAGGCGCCCGAGCAGACCTCGACCATGCTGTTCTGGTACTGGCTCTATCGCGGAATGGCGCATTTTACCTGCGGCGAGTACGCCGACGCGCAGGCGGATCTGGAAAGGGCGGGCTGGTACGCGTGGTCCGCGCCGGGCCATATTCACCTGCTGGATTACCATCTTTACAGCGCGCTGGCGCTCTCCAGACAGCTGGCGCCTGAGACCTTCTCGGCGGACTATCGCCGCAGCATTCATTTTCACTACGACAAAATTGCCCTCTGGGCGCAAATTAATCCGGACACGTTCGCCGATAAAGAGGCGCTGATTTACGCCGAAATTGTCCGTCTGGACGGCATGAACAGCATCGCGCTGGAGCAGTATGAAAAGGCGGTGCGGCTCTCGCGCGAGGGCGGGTTTAACCCGATCAACGCCCTGGCGCACGAGCTGGCGGGGCGCTTTTCGCTGGCCTGCGGCTACCCGACCGCCTCCGACGCCCACTTCCGCGGTTCGATTGCCGCCTGGGGCCGCGCGGGTGCGCAGGCCAAAGTCCGCCATCTGGAGCAGGATTTCCCGCACCTGCTGGCCTCGGGGCAGCCCAGCGCCTACGACACGGTGGCGTTTGCCCAAAACGAGACGATCCGCGATCTGCAGAGCGTCATCAAAGCGTCGCGCGCGCTGTCGGAGGAAATTAACCTCGAGCGCCTGATTGAAAACCTGATGACGCTCCTGCTCGAACGGGCAGGGGCGCAGCGCGGCCTGCTGCTGCGGGTGAGCGATAATCTCATCCCGGAGATCGAGGCCAGCGCCTGGACCAGCACCGACGGCGTGCGGGTGCGGATCGTCAAAGATGCGCCGATGGCAACGGATATGCCGCTTTCGGTGCTCGCCGCGGTGATCCGCACCGGGCAGGAGATCCGCACCGGCAAGCCGGAGGAGTTCCACCCGTTCAGCCAGGATCCGTATCTGGTCACCTCTGGCGCCGCCGTGATGTGCGTCCCGATGTTCAAGCAGGCGCGGCTGGTGGGCGTGCTCTACCTGGAAAACCGCCTGATGCCGGAGGTCTTTACCGCCGAGCACTCGCGCGTGGTAAGCCTGCTGGGCGCGCAGGCCGCGGTCTCGCTGGAGACGGCGCGACTGTACGCCGAACTGCTGGCGGAGAACATTCAGCGCAGGCGCGTAGAGAAAGAGCTGCGCGCCAGCCAGACCTCGCTGATGCTGGGCGAGCAAATCAGCCACACCGGCAGCTGGCGCTGGGAGCTGGTGCAGGATTTGATGTTTATGTCCGAAGAATATGCCCGGATCCTCGGCCTGCCCGATCGGCAAAAAATGATCTCCATGGCGGAGTTTCTGACCTTTGTCCATCAGGACGATCGCGCGCGAATCGGCGCCCTTGTGACCCAGAGCGTGCGCGACGGGCTCTCCATGCGGGCGGAGTTTCGCATCATCCGCACCGACGGCTCCGTCCGCTATATCCTCGGGATTGGCGATCCGGTTGGCGTGGGCAGCGAGGTGAATGAGTATTACGGCATTATTTCCGACATCACCAGCCAGCGGGCGGCGGAAGATGCCATGCGGGTGGCGCAGGCGGATCTGGCTCGCGTCTCCCGCGCAACCACGGTGGGTCAGCTCACCTCGTCGATCGCCCACGAGATCAACCAGCCGCTGATGTCGATTGTCTCGAACGCCGGAGCAAGCCTGCGCTGGCTCAGCCGGGAGCCCGCCCGGCTGGACAAGGTGCGCGAAGGGCTGGAGGAGATCGCCGGAGAAGGCGCGCGCGCGGGCGAGATCATCCGCAGCATCCAGAGCCTGACGCGTAAACAAGATCCGACCTTCTCGCGTATCGATTTGCACTATCTGATCCACCACATCATCACCCTTTCGCGCAGCGAGCTGGAGCTGCGACACATAAGCGTTGATTATCTGTTGAACGCCCGGGACAGCTTTATTACCGGCGATAGCGTGCAGATCCAGCAGGTTCTGCTCAACCTGGTGATGAACGCGGTGGAGGCGATGGCGGAAGTGAAGGATCGTGCCTGTATCATTACCCTCGCGACCGATAATACCGACGGGAAGGTGAGCGTTGAGATTGCCGATACCGGGAGCGGCATTGAACAGGCGCTTACCGAGCGCATTTTTGATTCGTTCTACTCGACTAAAGCGCAGGGCATGGGGATGGGGCTGACCATCAGCGCCAGCATCATTGAACGGCACCGGGGAAAACTGACCGCCCGCCGCGGGAAGCCGCACGGCAGCGTGTTTGCCTTTACGCTGCCGCTTGCCGGGAAGGGGACGGAGGGTTAACCCGCCGGCTGGCCTTTGGTCAGGTGCTCAACGGCCCTGACCAGCTCCGCCACCGATCGCACCTGCATTTTCTCCATTACGCGGCGGCGATGCACTTTCACCGTTATCTCGCTCACCCCCAGCTCGGCGGCGATCTGCTTATTCAGCAGGCCGCTGATGGCCAGTTGAAGCACTTCGTGCTCGCGCGGGGTGAGGGACATGTGGCGCTGTTTCAGGGCGTAATGCGCTTTGAACCGGGCCGCGTTGTTGTGCGCCAGCTGTAGGGCTGATTCGATGGAATCAATTAACGCAGTAGATTCAACGGGTTTTGTGAGAAATTCGTAGGCCCCGCCTTTAATCGCCCGAACGGACATCGGGATGGTGCCGTGGCCGGTCAGAAAGATAATTGGGATCTCTCGCCCGCTGGTTTTGAGGGCATCAGCAACGTCAAAACCGGAGATAGCGGGCATCTGCATATCGAGGATCACGCACGAGGGCAGATCCTCGAAGCGATGCTGAAGGAATGTTTCTGCTGATGAAAAACCGATGGCCTCGAGGCCCGCAGATTCCAGCAGCCCGACCACGGACTGCCTGACGGCGTCGTCGTCATCAACCACATATACAATGTGTTCCATTCACGCCCCGGTTTGTGATCGGTTAAAAATTGAGAGGGAAAGCAGCCCCTTATAACCGTAAGGGACTGTTTGCACTGCTCATTCATACTAACACATTAATTATCATTATCATTTATCAATATGATAATGATATGAAAGTGTAATTAATATGTGGCGGAGTGGTTAGTAATTAAGCGCTGTTTTTATGCACCGACAAGCTCGATCCGGTTTCCGTCCGGATCGGCAATCACGGCTTCATAAAACCCGTCTCCCGTCATGCGCGGGGCGCTGAGCAACGTACCGCCCGAGCGTGCCTGCTCCGCCATGCTGTCTACCTTTGCTTTACTGCCAACATCAATGGCGATATGCGCCCAGCCGATAAACTCTGGGTAAGCGGGAGCGTCGGGCAGGTCGGGGACGGTCATCAGCTCAATGGTCGGCCCGTTGTCCAGCGTAATGAAATGCGAGGCAAATCCCTGGCGGTTTTTACTGAGGTAGCGCTCGTTGCTGCGCCCGCTAAAAATTGTTTCCCAGAACCTGACCTGGGCGTCCAGGCTGCGCGTCCAAAGCGCGACGTGTGCAATATTCATCATAACCCTCGTTGTTTGTCCTGCGTGGTTGTGCAACATTATGCGTACTGATACGCGATTAGGTTTATTTAAAGGATTCTTCATGCTCGATTATGCTGCTTTTCCGGATCAACGACAAGCTCGGATCCGTCAGATCCTGACCGAGAGTGGAAGAGTGGTTTGCGCAGAGCTGGCGATCCAGATGGGGGTTTCAGAGCACACCATACGCCGTGATTTACATGAGCTGAGCAAAGAGGGCATCTGTAAAAAGGTCTACGGCGGGGCGGTGCTTCAGCTGCCGGAGGCGGGAAGCTTTGTCAGCCGCGAGCAGACAAACAGTGCAGCAAAAGACACGATCGCGCAGAAAGCGGCAACGCTCGTTAGCGCTGGCGGCTGCATTTTTATCGATACCGGCACGACGAATCTGGCGCTGGCGAAAGCGTTGCCTGCGGAGTTAAGCATCACGGTGGTGACCAATTCGCCGGTGATTGCGGCGGCGCTGCTGCACCATCCGCTGTGCGAGGTGATTATGATCGGCGGGCAGATCCAGCGGGCATCCGGCGGGGCGATTGGCGCGACGGCGGTGAGCCAGATCCAGGGGATTATCTTCGATCAGGCGTTTATCGGCGGCTGCGCGATGGATCCTGAGACGGGGCTGACCGGCTTTGATTATGCCGACTGCGAGTTCAAAAAGGCGGTCATTGCCCAGAGTAGCGAGACCATTGTCGCGCTGACCCCGGAGAAGCTCCCCGGCGTGGCGCGCTACGTGGTGGCAAAAAGCCGCGACGTTGACGTGCTGGTGGTGGATGAGACTATGGAGAGGGACCTTATCGATACCTTTGCCGCACTGGATGTTCGCATTGTGCGCGCGTGAGGACTTTGACAGGTAAAACAGGCTACACTCTGGTTTTGAGCGCTAAATGCTGAGGAAATAACAATGCACTACACACTGAAAAGCAGTGATGACAAAGAGAAAGCTGAAGGGACAGCCGGCGCGGGCGCTCTGCAGCAAAAACTGCTGGAGTCCCGTTCGATTGTGATCTCCGGTGAGATCAACCAGGAGCTGGCGCAGAAGGTTATCACCCAGATGATCCTGCTGCAGAGCGTGAGCAACGATCCGATCAAGCTCTACATCAACAGCCAGGGCGGCCACGTGGAAGCGGGTGACACCATCCACGACTTCATCAAGTTTATTCGCCCGGAAGTGCACGTGATCGGCACCGGCTGGGTGGCGAGCGCCGGGATCACCATTTTCCTTGCGGCGAAAAAAGAGCACCGCTACTCCCTGCCGAATACCCGCTTTATGATCCACCAGCCGCTGGGCGGCGTGCGCGGGCAGGCAACGGATATCGAAATCGAAGCGCGCGAGATCATCCGCATGCTGGATCGCGTGAACAAGCTGATTGCTGACGCTACCGGCCAGCCGCTGGAAAAAGTGAAAAAAGACACCGATCGCAACTTCTGGATGTCTCCGGCAGAAGCGCTGGACTACGGCATCGTGGGCAAGCTGATTACCCACTATGACGAGCTGAAGCTGGACTAAGTTTTAGCGGCGTGTTTGTGTCGGGGGGCGGCTTCGTCTTACCCGACCTACGCGTGCTGGTTTGACCCATGACAAGTTCCCCCTCTGCTTTCTTACCTATAATCGCGCCTGTTTACCCTCTCACTGGTGCTTACCATGGCGTATCAACTGAACCTGAACTGGCCGGAATTTCTCGAAAAATACTGGCAAAAAAAACCCGTTGTGCTGAAAAATGCCTTCCCGAATTTTGTCGATCCGATTACCCCGGACGAGCTGGCGGGTCTGGCAATGGAGCCGGAAGTCGATAGCCGTCTGGTGAGCCAGACCAACGGAAAATGGCAGGCCAGCAATGGTCCTTTTGAGCAGTTCGATAATCTTGGCGAAACCGGCTGGTCGCTGCTGGCGCAGGCGGTTAACCACTGGCATATGCCGGCGGCTGAGCTGGTGCGTCCGTTCCGCGTCCTGCCGGACTGGCGTCTGGACGATCTGATGATCTCCTTCTCCGTCCCCGGCGGCGGCGTGGGCCCGCATATCGACCAGTACGACGTGTTTATCATTCAGGGGATGGGAAGCCGCCGCTGGCGCGTGGGTGACAAGCTGCCGATGCGCCAGTTCTGCCCGCATCCTGCCCTGCTGCACGTTGATCCGTTTGAACCTATCATCGACGAAGATCTGGCCCCGGGCGATATCCTCTATATTCCGCCAGGATTCCCGCACGACGGCTTTACCCATGAAACCGCGCTGAACTACTCCGTGGGCTTCCGCGGGCCGAACGGTCGCGACTTGATCAGCAGCTTCGCCGACTACGCGCTGGAAAACGATCTGGGCGGCGAGCATTACAGCGATCCGGACCTGACCTGCCGTGAACATCCTGGCCGCGTCGAGCAGTACGAGCTCGATCGCATCCGTCAGATGATGATCGACATGATCGGCAAGCCAGAGGATTTCACAAAATGGTTTGGAAGCTTCGTCTCTACGCCGCGCCATGAGCTGGATATCGCCGCCGCCGAGCCGCCGTACGCGCCTGAAGAGGTGCTGGACGCGCTGCAGGGGGGCGAAACGCTTTCCCGCCTGAGCGGGCTGCGCGTGCTGAACATTAACGGCTGCTTCTTCATCAACAGCGAGCAGCTGGAAACCGTGGATGCTAACGCGGCGGATGCGCTGTGCCGTTATACCGAGCTGGGCCAGGCAGAGCTGGGCGAGGCGCTGAATAACCCGGCGTTTATTGAAGAGCTGACCGGATTGATTAACCAGGGCTACTGGTTCTTCGACGAGTAACAGGTGGCGGCGTTTAGCCAGGCTAAACGCCGCCACGTTCAGACCAGCATATTACAGGCCTTCCAGTAGTTCAGAAGCCGCTCATCGTCGCGCTCTTTCTCCGCTTTGATTTTCATCGCCTGGGCGAGATTTTCCCGCGATACCTCATGGCCTTTTTGCACGATGTCTAAAACCGCTTCACCAAGAGCCAGTGAAATTTCTGTCCGATTATTGTGAATCGTCATAAATACCTCCTCGTTGGTTGCGATAATTTAATTATGAAAGAGAAATAACCAGCCGGTAATAATTCATCTAATTCTTATTTTTCAACTCCCGCGCTAAATAGACATAATATCCGTATCTGTCAATGATGTTTCAAAATGCTAATAAGCGCTTTAAGCCTAAATTTATGCGCTACAGTTAATGTCGTGCAACAGGCCAATAACCGAAACAGGAGAATGATTATGGTAGATAAGAGCGAAATTAAGGATCACACTCAGGTTGTCGCCAGCTGCGGAACGCACGTAGGGGTTGTGGACCATCTGGACGGCGAGCGTATCAAGCTTGCGAAAAGCGATCCGGAATCGGGCGGCAAACACCACTTTATTCCTCTCGGCTGGGTCGATAAGGTCGAGGATAATAAAGTTGTCCTGACCAAAAACCATAAAGAGGTTTTTGCTGAGTGGCAGGAAGCATAAATAGATTTCTGGTACAGAAATATATGCCTTCGCTCCGGCTTCGTCCGGAGCGTAATATCGTTTGTGCCCGATGATTGCTGCCATTGCAAATGAATGGTACTGTTTCGCCTGTCCTTTCCCCGACGCAGGCACCGAATTATGCTCCAGAGCGAAAATACATCAGCGAAACGCATATTTTTTGTTGAGGATTTTCAGATATTCGGCGAGCGCTACGGCATCGACTACCGTTTCCCACAGTTAAAAGACGCCCAGGCCAGCGGAAGCCCCGTGCTGCAGGGCAACGTGGAAGAGATGACGCTTTCGTCCGGCATTTCGCTGACCCACTCCGACGTACGTGTTTTACAGCCCTATGAAACCACCTCTCGCCACAGCAGCCCGCTCTATATGCTGGTGGTGCTGGAAGGGTGCGTGACGCTCACGCTCAATGGCATCGACTATCCCATCCGCCCCGGCATGGCGTTCAGCTCACGTCTGAGTGAAGATCAGGTGATGAGCGCGCGTCACGATGCCGACAGCACGCTGAAAACGCTCTCTTTTGGCGTGTACCCGCACAATGCCGGACGTGAAGCCCTGCTTGAGTCGCTGCTTCTGGAATGGCAAAGCCTGAATGCCCCCACGTTCGTCTGGCACGTTCCCGAGTGTGTTATGTCAGGTATTCAGCATGCGCAGCAGCACGGCGGAAGCGCGCTCTCGCGCAGGCTGCTGCTGGAGGGGCTGATGTATCAGCTGCTCGGCTACGGCCTGAACCAGCGCCAGCAGCCTTGCCCGCGTCGGCCTGAGCATGCGCGTCTGGAGCGCGTGCGGAGCCTGCTCGAACAGTCTCCTGAGCAGGATCATACTCTCGCGCAGCTGGCGGCTCTTGCGGCAATGAGCCCGAGCAGCCTGCGCAGCAAGTTCCGTCGGCGCTACGGCTGCACGCTTTTCGACTACCTGCGCGACTGCCGCCTTGCGCTGGCGCGCCGCTATCTGCTGGAAGGCCACAGCGTGCAGCAGGCGGCGTGGATGTGCGGCTATCAGCATGCCACCAACTTCGCCACCGCGTTTCGCCGTCATTACGGGATTTCGCCGGGCGACGTGCGCAAACCCCGCTAACGTAATTTCTCCTTTCGCGCGAACGCATCCCGTGCGGTTTAGCATCGCGCATACATAACCTGGCGGCGCGCATAGCCGTTTGCACTCTCAAAAAGGTAATAATTCTTATTAACAATAAGAAATATCTCTGGAGAGAGTTATGTTTGCTAAATCGCGTCTGGCACTGCTGGTGGGATGGGTTACCGGTAGCGTCGCTTTTCCTTTACTGGCGCAGGATGCCCCACAAACTGACACCGTGGTGGTGACCTCGCAGATGCAGTCTGCCGCCACCAAGCTTGAAACGCCGGATATTGAAACGCCGCAGTCGGTCTCTATCGTCACCCGCGAGCAGTTTGAAGAGCAGGGCGCAACCAGCGTGCGTCAGGCCGTGAGCTACACGCCCGGGGTGTACAGCAACCAGATTGGCGCATCAAACCGCTTTGACTACATGGTGCTGCGCGGCTTCTCGGACGGCAGCCTGGACAACGTCTATCTTGACGGCCTGAAGATGATGGGCGACACCAACTCCCACAGCTCGCTGGTTGTTGACCCGTGGTTCCTGGACAGCATCGAAGTCGTGCGCGGCCCGGCCTCCGTGCTCTATGGCCGCTCGTCGCCGGGCGGGATCGTGGCGCTCACCTCCCGCAGGCCGTCGTTCGATCCCGGTGGGGAGATCAAGCTCTTCGCCGGGAACAATAACCAGCGCGGGGCGATGTTCGACGTCACCGGCCCGGTTGATGATAACGACCGCGTGGCGGTGCGCCTCAGCGGGATGACCCGCTACGCCGACTCCCAGTTCGACCCGCTGAAGGAGGAACGCTACGCGCTGATGCCGAGCCTGACCTGGCGCATCACCGACAATACCCGTCTGGATCTGATGGCCTACCTGCACCGCGATCCGGAAGGCGGCAGCCACTCCGGCCTGCCGTATGACGGCACCGTCGTACCGCACAGCGGTAAGAAAATCTCCAACACCTTCTTCGAAGGCGAGGATGATTACGACAAGTACGATCGTCGGGAAAACATGGTCGGCTATAACGTCGAGCACATGTTTGACAGCGGCTGGTCGGTGCGCCAGAAGCTGCGCTACCTGCACACCAAAGTGGAGCTGAACCAGGTGTATGCCGCAGGCTGGCTGAACGACACCGAGCTGAACCGCGGCTATTCCGGCTCCGACGAGAAGATGAACGCCATTACCCTGGATAACCAGGTCGACGGCAGCTTTGACACCGGACCGGTGAATCACCGCGTGCTGATCGGCATGGATTACCAGGACCGCACCAACAACGTGACCGGCTACTACGGCGGCTTCCCGCCGATTGATGCCTTCCACCCGGTGTACGGCGCGAAGCCGGACTACATCACCCAGTACAGCAGGGAAAAACACAAGCTGCGCCAGACCGGCTACTATCTGCAGGATCAGATGTCCATTGACCGCTGGCGCCTGACGCTGGGCGGGCGCTACGACCAGGTGAGCGTGTCGAACGTCGACAACTTCAACCACACCCGCAGCGATCTGGATAAGAACAACTTCAGCAGCCGCGCGGCGCTGCTGTACCTGTTTGATAACGGCGTCGCGCCGTACGTCAGCTACTCCACCGCCTTTACGCCGACCAGCTTTGCCGACGAGAAGGGCAATATTCTGGATCCGATGAAGGGCAAGCAGTGGGAAGCGGGCGTGAAGTATGAGCCGGAAGGGATGAACAGCCAGTTCAGCGCCTCGGTGTTCCGCATCAACCAGAAGAACATCGCCACCAAAGAGGAGCCGACCGATCCGTATCGTTCCATCGGCGAAATCGAGTCCGAGGGCGTTGAGCTGGAGGCGATTGGCCAGCTGACCGACAGCCTGCGCATGCAGGCGGCGTATACCTACACGGACATTCGCTATAAGAAGAGCAGCCCGGAGGAAGAGGGCAAGCGCGCAGTCTATGCCCCGCGTAACATGGCCAGCGGCTGGCTGAGCTACGACGTCAAAACCGGCCCGCTGGACGGCCTGACCGTCGGCTCCGGCGTGCGCTATGTCAACGGGATCGCCAGCGATCGCCAGAACACCCATACGCTGCCGTCGTATACGCTGGTGGATATGGTGGTGGGGTATGATCTGTCGAAAGTAGGATTGACGGGTGTGAGCGCGCAGCTGAACGTGAATAACCTGACGGACAAAAGCTACGTGGCGGCGTGTAACTCGCTCTCTTACTGCTACTTCGGTGCAGAACGCAGCATTGTGGGCAGCGTTTCGTGGAAGTTCTGAGTCGTTGACCATTGCCCGGTGGCGGTTTCCTCCCTCTCCCCGTGGGAGAGGGGTGGGGTGAGGGCAACAGGCCGCACTACTCCTCCATCGCAATCACAATTGCCTCGCCCATCTTCCTCAGCGCTTCCCGGTTCTTCTCCGTTGGCGGCAGCGCCACGTTAATCCGCAGGCAGTTGCGGTACTTCCCGGAGGCGGAAAACAGCGACCCGGCCGCCGCCTGAATCTTCAGGCGGCACAGCTGCTTGCTGACGCACACCATATCCACCTTCTCCGGCAGCTCTATCCACAGCAGGAAGCTGCCCTGCGGACGCGTGACGCAAATTTCCGCCGGAAAATACTGCCTTACCCAGCAGGTGTAGGTTTCCATATTCTGCTGATAAATCTGGCGCATGCGCCGCACGTGGCGATGGTAGTGGCCGTCGCGCACAAACGCCGCCACCGCCATCTGCGTGCCCGGCACGTTAAACCCGCCCGCGGCATACTTCATGTGCATCACCCGGTCGTAATAGCGCCCCGGCACAATCCAGCCGACGCGCAGGCCCGGCGCCACGGTTTTGGTAAACGAGCTGCAGAGGATAACCCGCCCGTCAATGTCCATCGAGTGAATGGTGCGCGGACGCGGATATTCCGCCGCCAGTTCGCCGTAAATATCATCCTCCACAATAACGATATCGTGCCGCTGGGCCAGCGCCAGCACCTGCTTCTTGCGCGCCTCCGGCATGATAAACCCGAGCGGGTTATTGCAGTTCGGCACCAGGATCACCGCCTTAATCGGCCACTGCTCCAGCGCCAGCTCCAGGGCTTCGATGCTGATCCCGGTTTCAGGATCGGTGGGAATTTCAATCGCCTTGATGTCGAACCCGCGCAGCATCTGCATGGTGCCGTGAAACGACGGCGACTCTACCGCCACGATATCCCCCGGTTTGCACACCGAGAGCAGAGCAATCGACAGCGCGCCGTGGCAGCCGTTGGTTATCACAATCTCGTTCGCTGCTACGGTCGAGCCGCCGTCCAGCATCAGGCGGGCGATCTGCTCGCGCAGCTCCAGGCGCCCGTCGAGCACGTCATAGCTCAGCATCTCGGCCGGGTTATGCTGCGCAATGCGGCTCATCTCGCGCCACAGGGGCTTCAGGCTTGGCTGGTTGACGTCCGGCGAGCCGCCGCCAAAGGAGATCATCTCTTTGTCGGCGCGGGCGTCCAGCAGCATCATCACTTCGTCCCACTGGGTGACGTCAACCGGGCGCTGCACCGGACGCGTCATGGCCGGTACGGGCGGCTGGGCTTTACGCTGAGAGACAAAATAGCCGGAGCGCGGCTGGGGCGTAATCAGCTGAAGGTTTTCAAGGATCTGATAGGCCTGCTGTATGGTGCTGATGCTCACGCCGTGCTCCTGGCTCAGCGCGCGCACCGACGGCAAGCGTTCACCCTTGCGATACAGCCCTTGCTCAATGCGTTCCGCCAGGAGATTGGCCAGATGTTGGTAGCGCGTCATGCTGTATCCTTTGTTTTTGCCATACAGATAATCAAACCAGTACAGATTGCCGCGAAAAACGGCATGCAGATACCGTTTTAGCGGATCTGTATGTTAAACAAAAGTTGTTTTTGCATCTGTATTGTAAAGCCTGAATTCCGCGATGATAGCCCCATCGGCACAGCGAGGAGAGCATCATGGAATTCTTTGAAAATCGTTCAAAACGTCCGTTTGTTGCGTTTGTCTGGATTGGGAAGACGATCTGCAGCTGGTATCGCATCAACCGTACCCGTCGCATTCTAAGCCAGATGAGCGACGAGCAGCTCAAGGACGTCGGGCTGTCGCGGTATGACGTGTGAGACATTTATCGCCCGGTGGCGCTTCGCTTACCGGGCCTACGGGATCGTGTAGGCCGGGTAAGGCGTAGCCGCCACCCGGCGATGTTCAGCTCAACAGCGCAAGCGTCTGCCGCTTCGGCCTTTCCAGCAAATCCACCGCCTCCTGATACGTCCGCACGTTGTTATAGCCCATCACCAGCCCGTAGCGTTTGCTCGTGCCGCGATACCACTCGGATAGCGCGTTCACCTGAAGCTGCTCCGCCTGCCAGCAGCGGGCAATCTCCCGGTCGCCGCTTCCCTTCGTGAGAAACGCCACAACATGCATCCCGCCGTCGTTTTGCTCGGTAAAGAACAGGTCGCCGTATACCTCGCGCAGGGCGGCTATCATCCAGTCGCGGCGGGTCTGGTAGAGCGCGCGCATTTTCTTGAGATGGCGGAAAAAATGGCCTTCGTTGAGAAACGCGGTGAGGATCTTCTGCGTCAGTACCGGCTGGCCGCTGGCGACGATGTCCGCGCAGTCGGTAAACGCCTCAACGGTGCTGGCGGGCATCACGATATACCCCATGCGCAGCGAGGGCATGATGGTTTTGCTGAAGGTGCCCATAAAAATCACCCGGTCGTGCTGGTCGAGGCTTTTTAGCGACGGCAGCACCTTTCGGGTGTAGTGAAATTCGCCGTCGTAGTCGTCCTCAACGATCCACGCCTCGCGCTGCGAGGCCCAGTCGAGAAGCTGCTGCTTACGCGGCAGAGAAAGCGTGACCGCCAGCGGGCTCTGGTGCGACGGCGTGACGATAGCAAAGCGCGCGTCGCGATGGTTACGCAGCAGGTATTCGGTATCAATGCCGGAACGATCGACGGGTACGGCGTGCAGCCGCGGCACGATGCGCTTGAGGAGCTGCTGGCCCATAAAATAGCCCGGATCCTCAAACAGCACTTTGTCGCTGCGCCCGGCGAGCGTGTCGAGGATAAGCCGCAGGCTGCCGCTGTAGCCGCTGGTGATCAGCACCTGTTCCGGCGTACAGGACAAACCGCGTGAAATATTCAGATAGCGGGCAATGGCCTCGCGCAGCGGGTACCAGCCCAGCACCGGCGGGTTGAGCATCTCCTCCTGGCGCATGGAGCGCGTCGCCTGGCCGGCGAGGAGCAGCCATTTTTTATAGGGAAAGCTGTCGAGCGAGGGAATGCCGGGGCGCAGAAACCCCGCCCGTTCGCGCTGGCTGATGAGCGATGCCGGAAGCGTGCCGGTGGGCTGTTCCGCAGGGGGATTTTTATCCGGCAGCAGTAAATCCGGGTTGACCCGCGTGCCGCGCGCGCCCTGGCTCACCAGATACCCTTCGCCCGTCAGGATGGCGTAGGCCGTTTCGACGGTTTTACGCGCCACCTTCAGCTCCTCGGCCAGCACGCGAATGGCGGGCACCTTGTCGCCGGGCTTCAGCACGCCGCGCGTAATATTGTCGCGATAGCGCGAGTAAATCTCGTGATAGCCCAGCTTCATGTCCTACCTTCTTTTGTGATTATTGTGTCTTTTTACTATGTCATGAACGGCGTAAATTTACCTCATCGCGTAACGTATGCCGCACAAAAAAGAGGAAAGACAATGAGCACCCGCGTCAACCACCATAAGGCTACACCTGCCCTTGCCAACGCCCTGTCCGCCCTGAGCATGGAGGTGGCAAAAACCTCCATCGACCCGGCGCTGAAGCACCTGATCGACATTCGCGTTTCACAGCTTAACGGCTGTACCTTCTGCCTGGACATGCATTCGAAAGAGGCCAAAATCGCCGGGGAGCGCGAGCTGCGCCTGTACCATTTGGCGGCCTGGCGCGAGTCCCCGCTGTTCAGCGCCCGCGAGAAAGCCGCGCTGGCCTTCACCGAAGCGCTGACGCAGATTGGGGTTCACGGGGTGAGCGACGCGCTGTACCGCAGCGTGGCGGAGCACTTCTCGGACGTCGAGATTTCAGAGCTGAACTTCGCCATCGTGGCGATCAACGCCTGGAACCGCCTGGGGATCACCTCCCGCATGGAGCCGGGATCGCTGGACGTGACTTACGGGCTGAATAAGGCTAACCTGGAATAATTCCGCGCTCGCGGATCATCGCCACCAGCGCCCGTAGCCCTGGCGGAACGTGGCGATGGCCGGGGTAGTACAGGCGCAGCCCGGCAAAGGGCTGCGCCCAGTCGTTTAATACGCTCACCAGTTCCCCGCTTTTCAGCTCGTCCTGAATATAGAGTTCCGGTAAAAACCCGACCCCGAGTCCTGCCTTCACGGCCCGAATTGACGCGAAAAGATCGGACGTCGCAAAGCGCGGCGGCACGGCAAGCGCGTACGTCTCACCCCGCCGCGCCAGCTCCCAGCGGTAGATCCCGCCGTGGGCCATGCGCATGCCGATCCCCTGGTGCTGCAGCAGATCGTCCGGCGTTTGCGGAGTGCCGTGACGGGCAAAATAGTCCGGCGTGGCGGTGACAAGCTGGCGGATCTCGCCGGTTAGCGGCACGGCGATCATGTCCTGCGGGACGGACTCTTCGAGACGGATCCCCGCGTCATAGCCTTCCGCGACGATGTCGATCATCCTCGCTTCGCTCACCGTTTCCACGCGCATCTTCGGGTAGCGGATCATAAAGTCGATCAGCAGCTGGTCGAGAAACAGGGTGCCGATATGGTTCGGCACGTTCAGGCGCAGCGTGCCGGTAAGTTCCCCGGCGTCGCTGTGTATCTCCTCGCCGGCGAGGCGGATCTCCTGCAGGGCCGGACCGACGCGCGCCACGTAACGCTGCCCGGCGTCGGTGAGCGCCACGCTGCGGGTGGTGCGGTTAAAGAGGCGGGCATCAAGGCGGCTCTCCAGCCCGGCGATGGCGTTGCTTACCGCCGTGGCGGACATGCCCAGCTCCTGCGCCGCGCCGCGAAAGCTGCCGCGTCGCACCACCGCCATCACCACTTCAAGCTCTGTCAGACCTGAACGATGCATAGATTATCCTGAAAATCGAAATAACCCTTGCAGCATAGCGTGGATTATCGCAACGAAGAAGCCGTGCCAGACTGTGCTCACACAGCCTGAGGAGGTTTATATGCACATCATCGAACAGATCTTTATTAACGGCGAATTTGTTACCCCGCACGGCACCGAGTGGTTTGATTTATACAACCCGGCGACGGCGCGGGTCATCGGCCAGGTTCGTCTGGCGGATGAGGTTGACGCAGCGCGCGCCGTTGCGGCGGCAAAAGCGGCGTTTCCGGCGTGGTCGAGAACCACGAAGCAGGAGCGCATCGCGGCCCTGAAGCGTATGCACGCCGCCGTGGCCGCCCGCCACGACGATCTGCTGGAAGCGGTCATTGAGGAGTACGGCGCGCCCGCCTCGCGCTCGGCGTGGATGGCCCGCTATCCGGCGGAGGTGATTGCTCAGGCCATGGAGGCGCTGGAGGCGTTTGAGTTCGTCACCCCCGCAGGCGCAGCGACGGTACAGATGACGCCGCTCGGCGTAGCGGGGCTAATTACGCCGTGGAACAGCGACGCCGGTTTTATCTGCGGCAAGCTGGCGGCCGCGCTGGCTGCCGGCTGTACGGCGGTGATAAAGCCGAGTGAAATGAGCGCCCTGCAAACGCAGATTGTCACCGAAGCGCTGCGCGATGCCGCGCTGCCGACGGGCGTGTTTAACATCGTCACCGGGCGCGGCGAGACGGTGGGGGAAACCATTAGCCGCCATCCGGACGTGGCAAAAATCTCGTTTACCGGCTCCACGAATACCGGCAGGGCGATCCTGCGCAACGCGGCGGAGAGCTTTAAGCGCGTGACGCTGGAGCTGGGTGGTAAATCGCCAACGATCCTGCTGGAAGACGTGGATGTCGCGCAGGCGATCCCATTGGTGATTCAGGCCGGATTTATGAACAGCGGGCAGGCGTGCGTGGCAGGAACGCGTATTCTGGTGCCGCATGCGCGTCAGGCGGAGATTGAAATCGCGCTGGCGCAGGCCGTTGCGGCGGTAAAATCTGGCGATCCGCGCGACAGCGTGACGGACATAGGCCCGATGGTTAGCGAGAAGCAGTGGCTGCGGGTGCAGGGGTATATCCGCAAAGGGATCGAAGAAGGGGCGCGCCTGCTGGCGGGCGGCGAAGGACGACCAGACGGGACGCGGGACGGCTGGTTTGTGCGCCCGACGCTGTTTGCCGACGTGAATAACCGGATGGCGATTGCCCGTGAAGAGATCTTCGGCCCGGTGCTGTGCGTAATACCCTATCGCGACGAGGCGGAGGCAATTGCCATTGCCAACGATACCGAGTACGGCCTGAGCGCGATGGTGCTGGGCGAGGATGCGGACCGCGCGCGCCGCGTGGCGCAGCAGATTGTTGCCGGCCGCGTGCTGGTAAACACGCTTGCCCATGAACCAAAAGCGCCGTTCGGCGGATTCAAGCACTCCGGCGTGGGGCGCGAGATGGGGGAGTGGGGGATCCGGGCGTTTATGGAGCCGCGGTCGGTTCTGGGCTAAAACCTGCCCGGTGGCGCTGCGCTTACCGGGCCTACAGGAGCCCGTAGGCCGGATAAGCGCGGCGCCATCCGGCATAACACTTCGCTCCTTACCGAAGCATTGTGCTTTTCCATCCTGCATTCTCTTCTCATCCCCACAACGGAGAGAGACCCATGATTGCAGTCATTTTCGAAGCGAAAGCCGCGCCCGCGCATCAGGCGCGCTACCTGCAGCTCGCCGCCGAACTCAAGCCTCTGCTGGCGGACATCGACGGCTTTATCGAAATCGAACGGTTCCAGAGCCTGACCACCGACGGCAAAATTCTGTCGCTTTCCTGGTGGCGGGACGAAGAGGCCGTCCGCCGCTGGAAGCAAAACGTTTTTCATCAGGCGGCGCAGGCCGAAGGGCGGGAGTCGATTTTTTCTTTCTACCGTATTCGGGTGGCGCAGCTGGTGCGGGAGTACAGTTCCGAAACCGGCGGGCACGAGGATGTATGACGTTCACCTCATTCTGCCGACGGATGATGATAAGCTGGCCGCAGAGATCACCAGACCCTGGGCGACCAATGTTAAAGACGAGCTTAAATCCTGACAACGGCGCGGCGCTGGAACAGGCCGTGGCGGCGGTGGCGGCTGCGATGGCCGATCCGTCGCGCGTGAAAATGCTCTGCGCGCTGATGGACGGGCGCGCGTGGACCGCCACCGAACTCAGCGCTGCCGCAGACGTCGCGCCGTCGACCGCCAGCGGGCATCTCGCCAGGCTGGTGGAGGGAAAGCTGATTATCTGCCTGTCTCAGGGGCGGCACCGCTACTACCGTCTGGCGGGGCACGACGTTGCGGAGCTGGTGGAGCAGATGATGGGGCTTTCCTGGAGCCGCATTACGCCGCCGGAAACCAGCGCGCCGAGGGCCATGCGCGAAGCGCGAACCTGCTACGACCATCTTGCCGGAACGGTTGCGGTGCAGATCTATGATTTTATGCAGGCGGAAGGGTGGCTTGAGGCTGACGGTTCAGCGCTCACGCCGTATGGTCGGGAGCAGTTTCTGAAACTCGGCGTTCAGTTAAATTCCAGTACCCGTCGCAAGGCCTGCTGCGCCTGCCTGGACTGGAGCGAGCGGCGCTTTCATCTTGGCGGCGAGGCGGGTGCGGCGCTGCTTACTTTTCTGGAAAGTAAAGGCTGGATCCAGCGCGTGGCGGGGTACAGGGAGGTGGGGGTGACGGCTTCGGGGAAAAGTGCCGTCAGGAGGCATTTTAGCCGCTAAACTCCGCTGCGGGCTGATGCCCTCTCACACAAGGAAAGAGAGAACATCGTTTTCGCAATTCCTGCTCTTTCTCCCCTCGTTTCTTGATACTTACCCTGATAACTATTATCTTGAGTGCGTAATATGAGAGGACTCCCCATGAGTGAAGAAGATCTGTTCTGCCGCAGGCCGATGGGCATGCGGATGGCGATGGTCGTGCGTCAGTGGCGCGCGGTGATCGACGACGCCATTCTCGATACCGGGTTAACCCAGTCGAGCTGGACGGTGATGATGCAGCTTCACCAGCTTGGGGATAACGTCTCGGTGAGCGAACTGGCGGAGGTGCAGGGTATCGAACTGCCGCCGCTGATGCGCACCCTGACGCAGCTGGAAAAGCAGGGCTACCTGCTGCGCAGCGTATCGCCTTATGACAAGCGCATCCGGCTGTTAACGCTGACGCCTGAGGGTAAAACCGTTCTTGAAACGCTCACCCAGGTTATTGAGAACTTTCAGGCTCGCGTATCGCAAAACATCGCGCCGGAACACATCGACATTTTCAGCGCCACGCTGAATCAAATCGCCTGCAATTTGCGGACAATCCGCGAAGAAGACAACAAGACCGAAAAATAATGACTCCTGAACAAAAGTTTGCCCGCTGGGTAAGGGTAAGTATTGCCTCTTTCCTGCTGATGTTTGTCTACTTTATCGTCGCGGATATCTGGATCCCGCTGACGCCGGACTCCACCGTGATGCGCGTGGTGACGCCGGTGTCCGCGCGCGTTTCCGGATACGTGGCGGCCGTCCACGTGCACAACAACAGCCAGGTGAAGAAAGGCGATCTGCTGTTCGAGCTCGACGATACGCCGTTTCGCAATAAGGTCGAAGCCGCGCAAATCGCGCTTGAGCAGGCTCGTCTCTCCAACGATCAGCTGGACGCGCAGATCGCCTCCGCGCAGGCCAGCCTGAAAACCGCCGTGCTGACGGCGCGTAACGACAAAGTCACCTTCGACCGCTACCAGAAGCTGAGCACGCTGCAGAACGTCTCCCAGTCAGATCTGGATAAAGTCCGCACCACCTGGCAAAGCAGCGAGCAGTCCGTTAGCTCACTTCAGGCCAACATCCATAACCTGCGCATTCAGCGCGGCGAGCGTGACGAGCACCGCAACGTAACGCTGCAAAAATACCGTAACGCGCTGGATGAGGCGGAGCTGAACCTCGGCTGGACGAAGGTCTACGCAGAAGCCGACGGCACGGTGAGTAACCTGCAGCTGAGCCCGGGATTTTACGCCACTTCCGGCTCTGCCTCGCTGGCGCTGGTGAACAACCAGACCGATATCGTGGCCGATTTCCGCGAGAAGAGCCTGCGCCATACCCATCAGGGCACCGACGCCGCCGTGGTGTTTGACGCCTTCCCGGGCCGGGTGTTCCGCGCCCACGTGACCAGCAGCGACGCGGGGATCCTCGCCGGGCAGGAAGCGGTTAACGGTCAACTCTCCGAGCCGGAAACCTCCAACCGCTGGGTGCGCGACGCCCAGCGTATGCGCATTCACGTCGCGCTGGACGAGGCGCTGCCGAAGCATCTGCCGACCGGCGCGCGCGCCACCGTGCAGCTCTACAACAGCGAAGGGCCGTTTGCGCGCTTCTTCTCAGGGATGCAGATCCACCTGGTGAGCCTGCTTCACTATGTTTATTAGTTCGATGTCTATCAGCACCCTGGCGCGGGTCTTTACCCCGCACGGCAATATCGTCTACACGGCAAACGACTTTCGCCAGACCCTGCGCATCGTCTTTGCCGGGATGATCGCGCTCAGCATCTCCAGCTTCTACAACACCAGCTACGGCGTGTTTTTTGTGGTCTACCCGATCATGCTCCTGTCGCTGGTGCCGGTGTTTAACCGACACGTGGCGAAGCAGTTTATCTTTAGCGCCTCGCTCAACTGCGTCGAAATGGTGCTTATCATCGGCTATCTGTCGCAATGGCCGGTCGTCATGACGCTGGTGGTGTTCGCCCTGTACGTGATGCGCTTTCGCTTTATGAGCAAGGGGCCGCTGTTCCTGTTCGGATCGATGGGCGTGGTCTGCCAGAGCGTGATGCTCAACTTTATGAGCTATCCCACCACCAACTGGCACACGCTGCTGTTCTCCAACATCGAAGCGAGCGTGATGGCGGTATGCCTGAGCGCGCTGATGAACTACCTGCTGCCGGATGTGGAGCCGCGCAAGCCGCCGCCGCTGATTGAAAAAGACGACGCCCGCGTGCGTCACGAGTCGCTGCTCTCCGGCACCGTCGCGACGATGATTTTCGTCATTTTTCAGATTAGCGATTTAAGCGACTCCCTCTCGGCGCTGATGGCGGGGATTTTGATCCTGTTCCCGATGCACTATCGCGGCTCGGTGATGAGCTCCATCTGGCGCGTGGTGGGCGTGGTGCTGGGCTGTATTTACATACTCATTGTGCAGCTCGTCCTTTACGACCACAGCAGCCATATGCTGCTGATGATGCCGCTGATCGGCCTCGGGCTGGCGTTTGGCGCGCGCCTTCACGTGATGGAGAAGGTCGGGGCGGGCGTGGGTTTCGCCAGTATTACCACCATCGGCATTATGTTCGGCCAGAACATGCACCCGGACAGCGACCTGGTGTTCAGCGATCTGTATCGCATCACCTCCGTCACCGTTGCGCTGGTGGCAACGCTGACGATGGTGTTTCTGGTGCACCTGATCCTGAACCGCTTCGAGGCGACGCGCTACGTCATCGCGCCGCCAAAAGCGGAGTAATGCGCAAGCACTGTAGGGAGCTGCGAGAGTAAAAACAGGATCAGGCCAATCGTCCCGCCGACCAGCGTGCCGTTGACGCGAATGAACTGCAGATCTTTGCCGATGTTCAGCTCTATCTGGCGAGACATGTCTTTGGCGTCCCAGCTTTTCACCGTGTCGCTGATGTGGCGGGTCAGGAACGCTGCAAAATCCGGCGCGACGCGGTGCGCGGCCTGTTCCAGATGCTCGTTCAGCGAGGCCTGCAGGTTCGCGTCGTTCGTCAGGGTTTCACCGAACCACTGGCCGGCGTTGGCGATACGCTGCCTCACGCGGGAGTCCTCGCTGTGCATATCCGCCTTCAGCCACTGGCGCAGGTCGGCCCACATCTCACCCAGATAGCGGTTAAACGCCTCGTCATTCTTCAGGTAGTGCTTAATGTTCTCGGCTTTGGCCGCCATCTCCGGATCGTTTTTCAGGTTGTCGATAAGCTTCAGCGTGGCGCGGTCGAACGCCTGGCGGATCTGATGCGTGCGGTCATGGCTAATATCATCCAGCAGCGCGTTCACCGCGTTTGAGACCATCTCCGCGCTCTGGTCCCCGAGCCATTCGGTGGGCAGCACCATCGCCTTGCGCGGGTGTTCGGTCTTGAGCCAGTGGACAATCTGGTCGGCAATAAAATCCCGCGTGCTTTCCCGCTGAATCAGGGTAATCAGGCGGTTGATGATGGCGTCCAGCAGCACCTGGTGACGGTTGTTTTTGGTCATGCTCTCCAGCATCACGGCGCTGGTTTCGGTGAAGTCGACCTTGTCGATGGCCTTATGCACCGCGCGTTTGAGCAGGCGCTGTATGCGCCCGTCGTCGGTAAGTTCCAGAAAACCGCTCATCACCTGAATCAGATGCTGCCCAACACGCTGGGCGTTGTCGGGCCTGCTGAACCAGGTCCCAATCATCTGCGCGGGCTCATAGCGGCGAATTAACGCGACGAGGGACTGCGTATCGAGAAACTTCTCCTGCACGAACTGGCCGAGATTGTCGCCAATACGATCTTTGTTACGCGGGATAATTGCCGTATGCCGTGAGATAAAGGGTATCGGCACCCGGCGGAACAGCGCGACGACGGCAAACCAGTCCGCCAGCGCGCCGACCATTGCCGCCTCGGCGATAGCCTTCACGCCGCGCACCCAGAAGGTCTGCGGGAGGAAGAGGGTGGTGATAAACGCCGCGACGGCAATCAGCAGCAGCGACAGCGCAAGAAGCTTGGCGCGTTTGAGTTCGGTATGTTTTTCCATGGGTTAAGGATAGAGGGTTGTGGGGGGGAAGTGCAAAAATTGCCACACCACCCACCCGCCAAACCCCATTAACACCACGCCCGCCGCTCGCTCAATTACCCACAGAGCCCGGCCGATCTTCTGCTGAACTGTCGGCAATCCCATCAGCGAGGCCAATGCCAAATCCCACGCCAGCACCACCATCACCATCCAGACGCCACTGACCGCTTGCTGAAGCAGCGTGACGTCCGGCCCCAGCAATGCCGTCATCAGCGCCAGATAGAACAGCGCATTCTTCGGGTTTAGCAGCGCAGAGCCTAGCCCCAGCAGGATCTGCTTACGTAGCGAAGGAAAGCGCTGGTGGGTTTCATTCAGCGCCAGCGCCTGAGGTCGGCTGCGCACCAGATGCGAGCCAATCCACAGCAGGTAAAGCGCGCCGGACAGTTCGATAAGCGCAAAAAGCCACGAAAACTGGCGCAGCGCGCTCCATCCCGCAATCACCAGCAAAATGTACAGCCCGTTTCCCGCCGCTATCCCAATGCACAGCCCTGCGCTGCCGCGCAGGCGGTAGCGTGCGGCGTAGCCTACCAGCAGGAAAAAATCGGGGCCCGGGCTCAGCAGGGCAACAAAATGCGCCAGCGCCAGGGCGAGAAAAGCGGAAGGGAATAACAGTTCCATAGCGACCTCAGAATAAAAACTGAGATCAGGTTACGGCGCTCGAGAACCTATTTATTGTCCGATATTGATCGGCCGGTGGCGTACTGACGGGGCGTGGCTGCGGTGTAGCTCACAAAGGTTTTGTGGAAATGGCTCTGATCGGCAAATCCGCTCTGGTAGCCGACGTCGGCGATCTCATCTCCGGCACGCAGGCGCGCTTTGGCATATTCCACGCGCGAGACGTTGAGGAAGCTGCCCGGCGTTAGCCCGGTGTCCTGCTTGAAGGTGCGGATCAGCGTCTCTTTACGCAAGGAAAATCGCCGAGCCAGAGCGTCCAGCGTGGGCGGAGCGGCAAGATCCTGCAGAATCGCCTGCTGCAGCAGCTGGCTGGTGGGACGTAGCTTTCGCTTATCTTCACCGCACAAAGGGATTGCGGAAAGCAATGCGTTCAGGGCTGTTGATGACATGCTTTCAACAGTATCCAGATAGCGCTTAAACAGCGGTGCGTCACGAATGACCTGCTGCCCGAGGGGAAGGTCAGCGTCGATGTAGAGCATATGGTAGCTGCGCGGCAGCCCGGCCACCGGGTTACAGCTGTGCGGGACGTGTGCGGGGATCACAATGATATCGCCCGGCGAAAGCAGATATTCCTGCCCACCGCACACGCATCGCGTACTCCCCTCCATGATTGCACCGATCGAGACTTGCGCATGGCTATGACGCTTATATGCCTGCGTGCTCTGCCACGTGCTGCGCAGTTCGAGGCCGGGCACGCGGTTGAACGTCTGACGAACAAGGCGGGTATCGGGCATAGGGTATCCTTTATTGAGCAACGTTTTTTATACCATCCCGGTGTGGATCCCAACAGCGTCTCGTTAAGAACCTTCCGGATATACCCAACTTTACGTCCATAGCCAGTCAGAGTGACTACCCTTAATACCCTAGGCGGTAAATTAAGGAGATTCGACATGGCTTATCAGACAGTAAATCCTGCCACTAACCAGCTCATCAAAGAGTATCCTTCCCATACTGACGCGGATATCGAGGCGGCGCTGAATGCGGCAGACGCGCTCTATCATTCAGACTGGGCGAAAGGTGATATTAGCCAGCGTCTTCCCGTGCTGCATAAGCTCGCCGATCTTATCGACGATCGCGTGGAGGAGCTGGCAAAAATCGCCAGCCAGGAGATGGGTAAGCTCATTGAGCAGAGCCGCGGCGAGGTAAAGCTGTGCGCGCAGATCGCCCGCTATTACGCCGACAACGCGAAGCAGTTCCTGGCGCCGGTGAAATACGAATCTGAACTCGGAGAAGCCTGGGTAGAGCACCACCCGATCGGCGTGCTGATGGCCGTTGAGCCGTGGAACTTCCCCTACTATCAGCTGATGCGTGTGCTCGCGCCGAACCTGGCGGCGGGTAACCCGGTCATCGCCAAACACGCCAGCATCGTGCCGCACTGTGCCGAAACCTTTGCGCACCTGGTGCGTGAGGCGGGCGCGCCGGAAGGGGTGTGGACCAACCTGTTTATCTCTTCCGATCAGGTGGCGAACATTATTGCCGACGATCGCGTACAGGGTGCCGCGCTGACCGGTTCCGAAAAAGCGGGCAGCGTGGTCGCGGCGCAGGCCGCGAAGCACCTCAAGAAATCTACGCTGGAGCTGGGCGGTAACGACGTGTTCGTGGTGCTGGACGATGCCGACCTGGATAAAGCCGTGAAGATCGGCGTTAACGCGCGGCTCAACAATGCCGGGCAGGTGTGTACCGCGGCGAAGCGCTTTATCCTGCATGAAAAGATTGCAGACGCCTTCCTGAGCAAATTCACCGAGGCGTTTAAGCAGGTGAAAATTGGCGATCCGCTGGACGAAAGCACCACGCTGGGGCCTTTGTCTTCCAAAGACGCGCTGGAGACGCTAACCAAACAGGTTAACGAGGCGGTGAAAAATGGCGCGAAGCTGCACCATGGCGGCAAGCCGGTTCAGCGTGACGGAAGCTTCTTTGAGCCGACGATCCTGACGCATATCTCGCGCGATAATCCGGCGTACTTCGAAGAGTTCTTCGGTCCGGTAGCGCAGGTTTACGTGGTGAAAAGCGACGACGAAGCGGTCGCGCTGGCTAACGATTCCCACTACGGTCTGGGCGGCGCGGTGTTCAGCCAGGATATCGAGCGGGCGAAGAAAATGGCGTCGCGCATTGAGACCGGCATGGTCTACATCAACTGGCTGACCGATACCGCGGCGGAGTTGCCGTTTGGCGGCGTCAAGCGCTCTGGCTACGGGCGCGAGCTGTCGGATCTGGGGATCAAAGAGTTTGTGAACCAGAAACTGGTGGTCGTGCGTAAGTAATTTCAGCCATAAAAAAACCTGCCGGATGGCAGGTTTTTTATTTTTCAGAGGCTTAGAAGCTCACGCCGCCACCGAAGTAAGCGCCGTCAATCAGCGTGTGGTTTGGACGACCGTCTTTGCCATCAACGCTCACGTGGCGGTAACCCACTTTCAGCGTAACCGGTTTGATTGGTGACCAGCTTACGCCGCCGTTCGCTTCAACGTAGTTTTTCACGCTGTTGTTCAGGCCGTCCGGTGCAACATAGCCTTCACCGAATACGTTGATGCTGTCGGTCAGCGCCACGCTCACGCCGCCACCAATTGGGAACGCCACGCCGTTATCGCCTTTTTTCGGGCCGATGTAGATAGCTTTCGCGCCAGCGTTCAGCATCACCGGGCCAACTTCCAGGTTGTAACCTGCGCCAACGCCGCCTGTCTGGGTGCCGTCATCGGTGTTTTTCAGCCAGTTACCTTCGGTGTACAGGCCGGAAGAGGATTTACCCATTTCCACATTCAGGTTGGTAAAGTTTTTACCCTGCTCAATGCTGCCGCCCATGGCGAGTGCGGAGCCCGATACAGCGGTCAGAGCGGAAAGAATAAGAACGTTAAGCTTTTTCATGAGTATTTCCTCGTCATCAAATTAATCTGAGGACACCTTAACAAGCGATGTTTATGACTGCAAATGTGATGCTGGTCGCGGTTTTATGCTGATTTTGTTAATAATTTTGCTTTTGATTGTTATGGCGGGGTTGGAGCATCCTGACGTCAATACGTAATGCTTTTATGTTTAGATTGAGTTTAATTTTTTATCTAAACGGACGCTGAACGGGGACGGAATAGTGATTTGAAATGCATTAATTGTATTTCTAATAATTTCCAAAAGTGTTTCTGGTGTAATGGATAAATACCTAAGTTTACATTTTTATGTTTAATTTATACGCAACTCTGAGTTTACCAGACGTTCCCGTTAACCCTTTTCCGCGGCGTGGGGGGTTAACGGGACATATTGCTACTTGCGTAACGCCGCAAACGCCGCCCGAATCTCATCTTCCGGCAGCGTCAGCCCGATAAACACCATCACGCTTTGTGGCTTTTCCTCTCCCCACGGCCTGTCCCAGTCGGCGCTGTACAGGCGCTGCACGCCCTGGAACAGCAGGCGGTTCGGCTCACCGTCAATCCACAGCATGCCTTTATAGCGCAGCAGCCTGTCGGCAAACGACAGCAGCAGGTTCTCCATCACCCGCGAAACCTCGCTGATATCCACCGGGTAGTCCAGCTCGACCACAATCGACGCCACGTCGTTTTGCTTATCCGCCATAAAGTGGAAGCGCGGTTTTGCGGTGACGTTCTCTTCCAGCATAAAGCCGCTGGTGTTGAACAGCTGAGCCAGATCGATATCGCCGTGCGTCACGGTATAAATCGGCGCGCGCGAGTTAATGCGCGTCAGGCGCTCCCGCAGTTTTTCACTCTCTCCCGCCACGTCGGTTTTGGTCAGCAGAATGCGGTCGGCGTAGCCTACCTGAGACTGGGCGATGGTGAACTGGTTCATCTGCTCGTCGGCGTGTACCGCGTCAACCAGGGCAATCACGCCGTCCAGCTGGTAGCGCTGGCAGAGGATCTCGTGAGAGAAAAAGGTTTGAATAATCGGGCCGGGGTCGGCCATGCCGGTGCACTCGATCACCAGACGGTCGAAGTCGATCTCGCCGCGATCTCGGCTGTCGAGCAGGTCCAGCAGGGCGTCTTCTAATTCGTTAGAGCGGGTGCAGCAGATGCAGCCGTTGGTGAGGGTTTTGATCTGCGTGGCGCGGTCGCCAATTAATTGATCGTCAACGGAGACTTCGCCAAATTCGTTTTCGATGACGGCGATTTTGAAGCCGTGCTGTTCATTCAGGATGTGGCGCAGCAGGGTGGTTTTGCCTGCGCCGAGAAAACCGGTCAGCAGGGTGACGGCAATCGGGGTCATGGTCTCTCCTTTAGCAGCAGCGGACGCCGCCTTCTCCACTTCCGCCGTAGCGTGCTTCCTGACGCTCGCGGAAGAATTCGGTGTAGGTCATAAACGGCTTATCCGGATGGTTGGTCTTCATATGCTCAACGTAGTTGTCATAGTCCGGAATGCCAATCAGCATCTTCGCCGCCTGACCGAGGTATTTTTTTGCTTCGCCTAAGTTACCAAACATTGTGGGTTCCAGACAGAAAAAGCCCGGCGATGTGTGTCCGCTGGGCTTGTGTTCCCCTCACCCCAGCCCTCTCCCGAAGGGAGAGGGGGAGGATTGCGGATTAATGGTGTGAAGAGGTCTTCACGCCGCCTTCCGGCACCGGTACGTACGGGGTTTCTTTATCCGTACGGCCGTCGGCGTTGCGCACGTTCAGCCAGGTTTTGATGCCGTAGAAGATAATGCTGTACACCACCACCAGGAACAGAATGCTCAGACCCGCGTTGGTGTAGTTGTTCACCACGATATGGTTCATGTTGGCAATCTGCTGCGCGGTCAGATCCCCGCCGCCAGCGGCAATCTTCTCTTTGTACTGGTTAGCCATGAAGAAGAAGCCTTCCAGCTGCGGGTTGGCGCTGAACAGCTTCAGGCCAAGCGCCCAGGTGGTGCAGAGCAGCAGCCACAGGGCAGGAACAACCGTTACCCAGATGTATTTGGTGCGTTTCATCTTCACGAGGACCACGGTACCGAGCACCAGGGCAACGGCTGCGAGCATCTGGTTAGAGATACCGAACAGCGGCCACAGGCTCTTCACGCCGCCCAGCGGGTCAACAACGCCCTGATACAGCAGGTAGCCCCACAGGCCTACGCAGCCCGCGGTACCCAGAATGCCCGCCACCAGAGAGTCGGTTTTCTTCAGGAACGGCACGAAGTTACCGAGCAAATCTTGCAGCATAAAGCGGCCCGCACGGGTACCCGCATCCAGCGCGGTCAGGATGAATAGCGCTTCGAACAGAATACCGAAGTGGTACCAGAAGCCCATGTCCGCCCACGGCAGCACTTTGTGGAACACGTGTGCGATACCCACGGCCAGCGTTGGTGCACCACCTGCGCGGTTCAGCACGGACGGCTCGCCGATGTCTTTCGCGGTCTGCATGATCTGCTCAGGCGAAATTACGAAGCCCCAGGAGCTGACGGTCGCCGCGGCGTGTGCGCTCGCGTCCTTCAGCTGCGCCATAATCAGCGCCGCGTTGTCACCGCCCATCTCGTGCAGGTTTGGCATGGTAATGCCGAGGCCCGCCGGCGGGGTGTTCATCGCGAAGTACAGACCCGGCTCGATGATGGAGGCTGCAACCAGCGCCATGATCGCCACGAAGGACTCCATCAGCATTGCGCCGTAGCCGATCAGACGTGCGTCTTTCTCGTTCGCCAGCAGCTTAGGCGTGGTGCCGGAGGCAATCAGGGCGTGGAAGCCGGAGACCGCACCGCAGGCGATGGTGATGAACAGGAACGGGAACAGGGCGCCTTTCCAGAGCGGGCCGGTACCGTCAATGTACTGGGTCACCGCAGGCATTTTCAGCTCTGGGTTGATGATCACGATGCCGATCGCCAGCCCGACGATCACGCCGATTTTCAGGAAGGTCGCCAGGTAGTCACGCGGGGCCAGAATCAGCCATACCGGCAGCAGGGCAGAGACAAAGGCATAGCCAATCAGCACGAAGGTAATGGTCGTGTCTTTAAAGGTCAGCGCCGGGCCCCAGTACGGGTCGTGCGCAATCACGCCGCCGAAGTAGATGGAGGCTACCAGCAGCACGATACCAATCACCGACACTTCACCCACGCGTCCTGGTCTCAGGAAGCGCATGTAGATGCCCATGAACAGCGCAATCGGCACGGTAGAGCAGACGGTGAAGACGCCCCACGGGCTTTCGGCCAGGGCTTTCACCACGATCAGGGCCAGCACCGCGAGGATGATGATCATAATCAGGAAGCAGCCGAACAGCGCGATGGTACCCGGCACGCGGCCCATCTCTTCTTTGATCATCTCGCCCAGAGAGGCGCCGTTACGACGAGAAGAGATAAACAGCACCATGAAGTCCTGCACCGCACCCGCCAGCACCACGCCGGCAAGCAGCCACAGGGTGCCGGGCAGGTAGCCCATCTGCGCGGCCAGCACCGGGCCGACCAGCGGGCCAGCGCCTGCGATGGCGGCAAAGTGGTGGCCAAACAGCACGTAGCGGTTGGTTGGCACGTAGTTGAGGCCGTCATTGTTAATGACCGCCGGCGTGGCGCGCGTCGGGTCGAGCTTCATAACCTTCTGCGCGATGTACAAGCTGTAGTAGCGATAAGCCACAAGATAGACGGAAACCGACGCAACCACGATCCACAGGGCGCTTACGTGTTCGCCCCGGCGTAATGCGACAACCGCCAGACAGAAAGCGCCGAGGATCCCGAGTAATGCCCAGGGCACGTGCTTCAGTAGTTTTTTAGTATCCATAATAGACCTGGTTTTTTATGTAAGAAAAAGGGGTCAGGGTTTGTTGTGAGGAGGTATTGATTAATGCTGGAGGGATCGTGCCAGATCTTTGCGCGTGTAAAGGAAGGTAAATGGGTGAGTGGTTGAAAGCGATGGGTGAACGGTCAAAGGTGGCGGCGAGTGGTTCAGGCTCGCCGTTAGCGGGTGAAATTATGTGATGCAGATCACTCGGTTAACGAGGCCGACCCCTCTGTGAGGTAACTTTCCAGCGTGCCGAGGAGCTTGTCCTTCAGCCATGCCGGCTCTAAAATTTGAATGTTGGGTAGCCAGTAGAAAATCAGCGGCAGGATTTGGTTCTCATGCGCCGCCTGGCAGCGTAGCGTCACGCCCCCGTTCGGCTTGCCAATAATTTCCTGCTCCGGCAGCAAATTGCGGCGCGTAAAGTAGTGGGAAATATTACTGTTGATAAATATTTTCACCTCAAAAGTATCTTCCGACACCCACGGATCGAGGCGTTTTTCCAGCAGTTCAAGCGCCTTCTCTTCCGGTATAAAAGTGGAATCCTGAATATCCAGCCAGGTAATCTGGCTCAGTGAAAAGGATTTCAATCTGCTGTTTTCGGTGGCTTGTAAATACCATATGTTTTTTTTGTTAATGAGTTTGTAAGGATTAATAAGGCGGGTTTTGTCTTTATATTGGATCTTACACACATTACGGTTCTTAATCGATTTCTCTATTTTGGGCAGATATCGGTTAATTGTTTCGCTGATTTTGTTCTCAGCCTCGCTGCCGAGAATGAGAATATGGTTTTCATCCACCCTTGATTCAAGCTTCTGCCAGAACTCCGCGCTTCTTTCAGGGAAGAAGCTATCAACATTCAGAAAGTTAGCAATGGTGTGATGCAATCCCTGCGCGCCCGGCGACTGCGCAGAGTGGATGAGCCGATATTGTCCGCTCCCGGTATGTTCCACAATCGGCGAAAGGGCATTTAAATCCCGGTAAACGGTGCGCTCGGTAATTTTAAATTTTTCCATCAATGCGCTGCGATTCACTACACCGTGTAAATGTAGCTCAACCAGAATATCGACCAGACGTTCAGCCGAGCGGCTCCGCGTCGAATTAGCCATAAGGTCTTCCTGTATATTGGGGTATACGCTGAATGATGCGGATAGCACTGACACGCGATGTCAGTATTCAGACGCAGAAAATTTCTCTTATGGTTATATAACGGCGTGATTTAGCGGAAACCTTAGGATTTTTTGTGGAAAGTGGTGCTGGCCGCGAAATGGCCAGCACCAAGGGGGATTATATTGCGGCTTCAAGCTCCATCATCACCGGGTGGAAGCGGCGTTTAAAATAGATCAGGCCGTGACCCGCATCACTGAGAATGATGTTTTTAATTTCAACAAGATAGACAAGATGGGTGCCGATGGTTTGGACCTGGCTTATCTCACCCTCAAGGCTTGCCAGCGCCCCTTTCAGCACCGGCTGCGCCAGCGGGCCTTTCTGCCAGCAGGAGAGCGTAAAACGCTCCTCCATGGCCATGCCGGTCATCCCGGCGAAGTGGCGGGCCATGATCTCCTGCTCGTGGTTCAGCACGTTTACGCACAGCCTGCCGTTGCCCTGAAAAACCGGGTTCATGGCGCTGTTGGCGTTGATACAGACCATCAGCGAAGGCGGCGTATCCGTCACCGAACAGACGGCGGTGGCGGTGATGCCGCAGCGTCCCGCCTCGCCTTCGGTGGTGACGATATTGACCGCGGCAGACAGGCTGCTCATCGCGTCGCGAAAACGCAGGCGTTGTTCATCTGATTGCATTGAAGCCTCCCGCTGCGCTATTTCAGCAGCTTGTCGAGCATGTTGATATCGGCGTTGTTGTGCAGGTGCGGTACCGTCCAGCCGTGCTGGTCGTACTCGGACATGCAGCGGTCGACCATCGCCATCATTTTGTCCATGTTGCCGGAGCTTTGCGCCTGGCGCAGGCACTGCAGGCGGATCTCATCCTGACTGCCGGAGTAGTTGATTTCGTACAGCTCGTGGCGGCCGCCGAACTCGCTGCCGATGGCGTCCCACATCAGTTTCAAAATCTTGATACGTTCAACGTGATCCATTCCGTTGGAGCCGCGCACGTACTTCGCCAGATACTGGTCGATCTGCGGGTTGTTCAGGTCGCGGGCGCTGGACGGCAGATAGATCAGCCCGGAGGTGACGTTACGCTCGATGATGTTCTTGATCTTTGCGTAGGCCATCGGCGCCATCACGCGGTAGGTTTGCAGCGCGGCGTGATCGGGCAGGTACGCGCCGTTGACCCACGGCGTGGCTTCGGAGCACATAGAGTCGCTCAGCGCCCAGAACATGTTGCGCCAGGCCACCACTTCGCCGAGATCCGCCTGCACGCCGCGGAACTCCAGGGTACCGGTGCACTCCAGCGATTTTTTTAGCAGGGCGGTGATGAAGTCGAGCTTCACCGCCAGCCGCACGCAGGCCTGCAGCGGGTACATCCGCGCAAAGCCGCCCTCCATCGTCCAGCGGCGGCAGCGGTCAAAATCCCGGTAGATAAGCACGTTTTCCCACGGGATCAGCACGTGATCCATCACCAGAATGGCGTCGTTCTCGTCGAAGCGGCTGGAGAGCGGGTAGTCGTAAGGGGAGCCCGTTGCGCCTGCCACCATCTCGTAAGAGGCGCGGGAGATCAGCTTCACGCCTTCGGCATCCATCGGCGCGACGAACATCAGCGCAAAGTCCGGGTTTTCGCCCATTACCTGCGCGGAGCCAAAGCCGATCATGTTGTAGTGGGTCAGCGCCGAGTTGGTCGCCACCACTTTCGCGCCGCTGACGATAATCCCGGCGTCGGTCTCTTTCTCCAGCTTGATGTAGACGTCTTTCACCTCGTCCGCCGGCTTGTGGCGGTCGATCGGCGGGTTAACGATGGCGTGGTTGAAGTACAGGCCGGTTTCCTGAATGCGCGTGTACCAGCTGCGGGCGTTCTGCTCGAACTGCCCGTAGAAGGCCGGGTTGGCGCCGAGCGCGCAGCCGAACGCGGCTTTGTAGTCCGGCGTGCGGCCCATCCAGCCGTAGCTCAGGCGCGACCACTCGGCGATGGCGTCGCGCTGCTGGCGCAGGTCGTCTGCGCTTTTCGCCACGCGGAAGAACTTGTGGGTGTAGCCGCCGCTGCCGGTGTCGGTGCCCCAGCAGAGGGTATCCTGCATGTCCGGCTTGTGCAGGGCGTCGTACATCTGCGCAATGGAGGCCGCCGCGTTGCGAAACGCCGGATGGGTGGTGACGTCTTTGACGCGCTCGCCGTAGATGTAAATCTCACGACCGTCCTGCAGGCTTTTTAAATACTCTTCGCCGGTTAACGGACGTTTGGCATCAGCGCGGAAATCTTCAGGCTTCATAGGGACCTCGTATCGGAATAGGGTTGTTAAATTTATGTTTTGTTTTTGTTGTTTAATTGAAGCCTGAGAGGGGCGAGACGTGAAGGGACGATTGGGACAACGGCGGGTACTTTTCGCGAGAGATCGCAGAGTGTGATTTCCCTCACCCTAACCCTCTCCCAAAGGGAGAGGGGACGGTTACTCCCTCTCCCTTTGGGAGAGGGCAGGGGTGAGGGGAACAGGGGAAACCGGTACTTTCTGCGCCCGATACGCGCTCGGCGAGCACCCCACTAAGCGGTTAAAAAACCGGGCAAAATAGGCCGGGTCCTTAAACCCCAGCTGCCAGGCAATCTCGCTGACCGCGCTGTCGGAGAAGAGCAGCAGCCGCCTGGCTTCCCGTAGCTGCCTGTCGAAGATCAGCCGCTTCGGCGGGCGGTTGGCGAAGCGACGGCAGATATCGGTCAGGCGGGATTCGGTCAGGTGCAGCTCGCTGGCGTATTCCGGCACCGTCCAGTGCTGGTGGTAGTGGGTGTCGATCAGCTGGGTAAAACGCTGGAACAGCTTCAGCTCGCCGCGCATGCCGCCCGAAGCGTGGTCGTCGAGCTTCGCGTTGCGCAGCAGCAGGGTAAAGACGGCCTGCGCCAGAAGGACCAGAGTATGCTCGCGGCCCGGCAGCTGTTCCGTGGATTCCCGGGCAATCAGCTGCCAGTAGTGCTTCAGCGCCGCCAGCTCGTCCGGCCTGTCGGCCAGCGAGAGGCAGATCCCCGGCAGGCCAAACGCTTCCCGCGTGCCGGGGTAGAGCACCTCCAGCAGCGGCCAGATCAGATCCTCGCGCACCGTCAGCACGTGTCCGTCGCTGTCGGATTCGGTGATAAACGCGTGCGGCACCGACGGCGGCGTGAGGACGAACAGCGGCGCCTGCACCGAGTAGCGGTGATCGTCGAGCTGGAGTTCAATCTGTCCGGTATCGAGAAAGTGCATCTGAAAATACTGGTCGTGACGATGCGCCTGCATGTCGCGGCCAAAAAAGGCCGCCATGCGGGCGAACGACTGGTAGTGCACGTCGTCGGTGCCCAGGCTTTCGTCGTACTCCTTGCTGATATCAATGTTGGCGATGGGGCTCTGGCACATGGCCGCTCCTCTGCCGATCCCGCTGCGTCATCGGGATGCGCGTCAGCACCAGCGCACCAACGACGAGCAGCCCGGCCACGAACCACAGTCCGGAGCTGAAGCTGCCGGTCGCGTCGCGCAGGATCCCAATCAGCAGCGGGCTGACGGCAGACCCAACGTTGCCGATGGCGTTGATCACCGCCAGCGCCACCGCGCGGGACTGCAGGCTAATAACCCGATCCGGCGTGGTCCAGAATATCGCCATGGCGGTAAACGATCCGGTTGAGGCCATGATGATGCCAAGCAGCTGGATCAGGCTGTGATCGGTTGCCGAGGCCAGCATCCATCCCGCTGCGGCGAACAGGTACGGCAGGATGGTGTGCTTTTTTCGCTCTTTCAGCCTGTCCGAGCGGCGGCTCCACCAGATCATCCCGAGGATGGTACAAAACTGCGGGATTGCCGCCAGCAGGCCGATCGTGATGTTGCTGCTGCCGGTGTTGAAGCTTTGCAGGATCTGCGGCGTCCAGATGTTGATCGCGCTCAGCGTGTTGGTCAGGCAGAAGTAGGCCAGCGTGTAGAGCAGCACCGCCGGGGTCAGCACTTCGCGCAGCGTCGATCGCGGCGTGACGGATTGGGCAATGGCGACCTCCTGCTCGCGGGCGATCATCGTTTTCAGCGCCTGCTTTTCGTCGTCGTCCAGCCAGGTGGCTTGATCCGGCGTGTCGTTGAGGTAAAACCAGGTCACGACGCCGAGCACCACCGACGGCAGCCCCTCCAGCAGGAACAGCCACTGCCAGCCCTTCAGGTTCCACAGCCCGTCCATCGCCAGAATGTACCCGGAGAGGATCGAACCGAGCATCATGGTCACCGGCATGGCGATCATAAACAGCGCGTTGGCGCGGGCGCGGTGATAGGCCGGGAACCACCAGGTGAGATAGACCAGGATCCCCGGCAGGAAGCCTGTTTCGGCAATGCCGACCAGCATGCGCAGGACGTAGAGCGTGTGCGGGCTAGTAGCAAACATGGTACAGGTTGAGGCAATGCCCCATACCACCATGATCCCGGCGATCCAGCGGCGCGCGCCGATCTTCGCCAGCATGATGTTGCTCGGGATGCCGCACAGCACGTAGGTGACGTAAAACAGCGTTGCCGCCAGGCCAAACATGGTGGAGGTGAGGCCCAGATCCTTGCCCATCGTCAGCCCGGCAAAGCCGATATTGATGCGATCGAGAAACGAAAAGACAAAAAGGATAAAGAGAAAGACGATCAGGCGTCGGAACAGCTTGTTAATGGCGCGATGTTCAACAGCTTTATTATCATGGGTTTGCAGGGTAGAGGTCGTCATGGTGCGCTCCAGATCTTACGTTTAGTAGACGGATTTATTGTTATTCATTGACGTAGCCGGTTTTTCGATAAAGCGTGCCGCCAGCGCTTCCGCGCCGCGGGCGAGCAGGGTGGTGTCGACGCCGACGGCGACAAACAGCGCGCCGAGTTCAAGGTAGCGTTTCGCTAGCTGCTCGTTTGCCATCAGTATGCCGGGGGCTTTGCCCGCGCTGAGGATCTGCGCGATCGCCTGCTCGATGGCTGCCTGCACTTCCGGGTGCTGCGGATTGCCGGCAAAGCCCATGTCGGCGCTCAGATCCGCCGGCCCGATGAACACGCCGTCGACGCCTTCGACGTCCAGGATCTGCGGCAGGTTTTTCAGCGCCTCGCGGGTCTCAATCTGCACCAGCACGCACATGGCGTCGTTAGCCTGCTGGAGGTAGTCCGGGATGCGGTTCCAGCGCGACGCTCTAGCCAGGGCGCTGCCGACGCCGCGAATGCCCGCGGGCGGATAGCGCGTCGAACGTACCGCCAGCCGCGCTTCGTCGGCGTTTTGCACCATCGGCACCAGCAGGGTTTGCGCCCCCACGTCCAGCAGCTGCTTTATCTGCACCGGGTCGTTCCACGACGGGCGCACCACCGGCTGGCTGGGATAGGGCGCGATGGCCTGCAGTTGGGTTAAGACGGTCTGCACGCTGTTTGGCGCGTGCTCGCCGTCGATCAGCAGCCAGTCGAAGCCTGCCCCGGCCAGCAGCTCGGCGCTGTAGCTGCTGGTCAGCCCCAGCCATAAGCCAATTTGCGGACGGCCGGCCTGCAGCGCCGCTTTGAATGCGTTTTGCATCGCTATCTCCTAGACAAAGCGGCAGCTGATGGAGCCCATGCTGCCGTAGTCGACGTGGAAGGTGTCGCCTCTGCTGGCGGGCACCGGGCGGGTAAACGAGCCGCCGAGGATGATTTGCCCTGGCTCAAGCTGCACGTCGTACGGCGCCAGCTTGTTCGCCAGCCAGGCCACGCCGTTCGCCGGGTGGTTAAGCACGCCTGCAGCAACGCCGGTCTCTTCGATCACGCCGTTGCGGTAGAGCAGGGCGGAGATCCAGCGCAGATCCAGCGCGTCGGGCTTAATCGGACGGCCGCCGAGGATCACCCCCGCGTTGGCGGCGTTATCGGAGATGGTGTCGAACACCTTGCGCGGGCGCTGGGTTTCCGGGTCGACGTTGTGGCAGCGGGCGTCGATCAGCTCCAGCGCGGGGATGACGTAGTCCGTGGCGTTATAGACGTCGAAGATCGTGCAGTTTGGGCCGCGCAGCGGTTTTGCCAGCACGAAGGCCAGCTCCACTTCGATGCGCGGAACGATAAAGCGATCGACGGGGATGTCGCTGCCGTCGTGGAAGAACATGTCGTCCAGCAGCGCGCCGTAGTCCGGCTCGCTAATCTGCGAGCTGGCCTGCATCGCTTTTGAGGTGAGGCCGATCTTGTGGCCCTTCAGCACGCGGCCTTCGGCGATCTTCAGGCTGACCCATTCGCGCTGAACGGCGTAGGCGTCTTCAATCGTGATCTCCGGGTAGTCCAGCGAGATCGCGCGGATCTGCTCCCGGGACTGTTCCGCCTGATGCAGACGGTGGGCGATCAGCGTATGGGTATGTTTGTCGAGCATGGCGATATCCTGTTTTATGTTTTTTTCTCCCTCTCCCCGTGGGAGAGGGACGGGGTGAGGGCATCGGGCCGCAGAGGTATCCCCTCACCCTAACCCTCTCCCAAAGGGAGAGGGGACGGTATTACTTAAACAACGCGTGCACGTTGTTTTGCTTGTAATTGAGCGTCGGGTGCAGCTCGTCGAGCTCGAACGACAGCGCCAGATAGCGGGCGGCCATCAGCTCCGCGAAGTGCGTTTTGATCAGCGCAAACAGCATCTCCCCGACCTCTTCCCGGCTCTCCAGGCTGCGCCCGGCACCAATCTTCAGCGTCATATGCACAAAGGCGTAATCGTGCCTGCCGTCGGCCATCTGCCAGGTGTCCAGCCAGTGGGCGCGGCTGCGGATGCCGCCGAGGGGGAAGATGCCCGTGGCGGCGAGCGCCTCGTTCACTTTGGCGAACAGCCCCCGCAGGTCGGCCTGCTCGCGGATGTTGTCGGTACATTCAGCAATAAAGTGCGGCACGGTGGCTCCTTACGCGGGCAGCGGGAAAACGGCGTTAACCTGGCCGGTACCGGAGCTGGCGAACAGCTCGGTGAGAAACTCCACCTTGCCGTCGTAGCTGTCCCAGCCGAGCATCCCCAGCAGCATCACCGTGTCGTGCATGTTGCCCTCGCCGTAGCAGTAGTCGGCGTACTCCGGCAGCATGCTGCAAAACTCTTTGAACTGGCCCTCGCGCCACAGCTTCACCACGCGCTCGTCCATCTGACGGTCAAACTCGCGGGTGTAGCTGTTCATCCCTTCCTCCGCGCGCTGGTCGTCGATAAAGCGGTGCGACAGCGAGCCGCTGGCGAGCACCGCCACGGTGCCGTCGTATTTCTCAATCGCGCTGACGATGGCCTCGCCCAGCCTGCGGCTGTCGGCAAAGTCGTGAACCGTGCAGAACGCCGAGATGGAAATCACTTTGAAGTGCTTATCCGCGTTCATGTAGCGCATCGGCACCAGCGTGCCGTACTCCAGCTTCAGGCTCGGGATGTTGTGCGCTTTGGCGCGCACGCCGAGCTTCACCGCCTCGTCGGCGATCAGCTGGCCGAGCGCCGGGTTGCCGTCGTAGTCGTAGGTCATGTCGCGGATAAAGTGCGGCAGCTCGTTGCTGGTGTAGACGCCGGCAAAGTGGTCCGCACAGTTGATGTGGTACGCGCTGTTCACCAGCCAGTGGGTGTCGAACACGATGATGGTGTCCACGCCCAGCTCGCGGCAGCGTTTGCTGATCTCTTTATGCCCGTCGATGGCCGACTGGCGGCAGCCGTGGTTTTTCCCCGGCAGCTCGGAGAGGTACATTGACGGAACGTGTGTGATTTTTGCTGCTAAGGCTAATTTTCCCATGATCAGATCCCCCATTTTGGAATCGGATGGTCGCCCATGGAGATACAGACGTTCTTCATCTCCGCGAAGACCTCGAAGCTGTACTCGCCGCCCTCGCGCCCGGTGCCGGAGGCCTTCACGCCGCCAAACGGCTGGCGCAGGTCGCGCACGTTCTGGGTGTTGACGAACACCATGCCGGCTTCGATATTGCGCGCCAGGCGCAGCACCTTGCTGACGTCCTGGGTCCAGATGTACGACGCCAGGCCGTACTCCACCTCGTTGGCCAGGCGCAGGCCTTCCGCTTCGTCCTTAAACGGCAGCAGGCAGGCCACCGGCCCGAAGATCTCCTCCTGCGCCACGCGCATGCGGTTATCGACGTCCGCCAGCACGGTCGGGCGCAGGAAGTTGCCGCCCTTGAGGTGCGCAGGCAGGTCGGTCGGTTTGTCCGGGCCGCCCGCCAGCAGGGTTGCGCCCTCCTCGATGCCGAGGCGGATGTAGCCGGAGACCTTCTCCCAGTGCTGCTGGCTGATGAGCGCGCCAATCTGGGTATTCGGATCGGTCGGGTCGCCCACGTGCAGGCGGTTGGCGCGCTCGGCAAAGCGCTTGACGAATTCCGGGTAGATGCTCTGCTGGATAAAGATGCGCGAGCCTGCGGTGCAGCGCTCGCCGTTGATGGAGAAAATGGTGAACAGGGCGGCGTCGAGCGCGCGATCGATGTCGGCATCTTCAAAAATCAGCACCGGGGATTTGCCGCCCAGCTCCATGGAATACTTCTTCAGCCCGGCGTTTTTCATGATGTTGCGGCCGGTGGCGGTGCCGCCGGTGAAGGAGACCGCGCGCACGTCGTGATGCCGCACCAGCGCGTCGCCCGCCGTCGCGCCGTAGCCCTGCACCACGTTCAGCACGCCCGCCGGAATACCCGCCTCCAGCGCCAGCTCGCCCAGGCGGTCGGCGGTGAGAGGGGAGAGTTCAGACATCTTCAGCACCGCGGTGTTTCCGAGCGCCAGGCAGGGCGCGACCTTCCAGGTGGCGGTCATAAACGGCACGTTCCACGGCGACACCAGCGCGCAGACGCCCACCGGCTGGACCAGGGTGTAGTTGAGCATCTTGTCGTCGACCGGGTAGGTTTTGCCGTTCATCTGCTGGCACACCTCGGCAAAAAACTCGAAGTTGTGCGAGGCGCGCGGAATGAGCACGTTTTTGGTCTGGTGGATCGGCAGGCCGGTGTCGGCGGTTTCCATGGCGGCGATCTCGGGCACGTTCTGGTCGATCAGGTCACCCAGACGGCGCATCAGGCGCGCGCGCTCCTTCATCGGCAGGTTGGCCCATTTCGGGAACGCCTCTTTGGCGGCGGCGACGGCCTGGTGAACCTCGGCTTCGCCACCGGAGGCGACTTCCGCCAGCACCTCGCCGGAAGCCGGGTTAGTGGTGTGGAAGTACTCGCTTCCCGCGACGTTTTTACCGTTGATCCAGTGGTTAATCTTTTTCATTTTGCAGTCTCCTCGCTGACAATTCGGTTTACCAGGCGTCCGACGCCCTCCACTTCCACCACTACCTCATCCCCCGGCACCACGTCGGACAGCCCCTTCGGCGTGCCGGTGGCAATCATGTCGCCCGGCTGCAGGGTCATAAAATCGCTCAGGTACGCAATCAGGAACGGAATGCTGAAGATCAGATCCGCCGTGGTCCCTTCCTGGCGCAGCTCGCCGTTGACGAAGGTGCGCAGGGCGAGGTTGTGCGGGTCGGGAATGGCTTCTTTCGGTACCACGTTCGGGCTGATGGGCGTCAGCCCGTCGCGGCTTTTGACCCGCAGGTTCGGGCGGTAGTAGTTTTCGAGGTAGTCGCGGATGGCGTAGTCGTTGCACACCGTATAGCCCGCCACGTAGTCCATCGCCTCGGCTTCGCTGACCTTGCGCGCGGTTTTGCCGATGACCACCACCAGCTCGGCCTCGTAGTGCATGTACTCGATATTGTTCGGGCGCACCGACGTCTGGCCGTCGCCGTTGAAGGTGTTGGGCGCTTTGATAAACACCAGCGGCTCGGTGGGCGGCTTGAAGTCCAGCTCGCTGGCGTGGTCGGCGTAGTTCAGGCCGAGGGCGAACAGCGTGGCGTGCGGTGGCGTGCTGTGCGCAACAGTGACGTCGCGCTCGTCCACCACCGGGTTTTCCAGCGGCGGAAAGCCTTCAGCCAGAATGCGCACGCGATCGCCCGGGCGTATCTCAACGCGGTTTTGCGGGGTACCGAGCAATATCGCATCGCCGGGATTGAGGGTGGCAAACTCGCTCAGGGCGCTCAGCAGTTCGGCAGCGTTACGCTGAAGCTCGACCGTGTTCCAGCGATCCGCTTCGCGGCCGTTGATCTCGGTGATGATGGTCAGGTTATCGACGCTTTCAGCGGCGACTAGCTCACCCAGCGGGCAAAAGCCGTCGCGGCATTTGGCCTTGATCGCCGGACGGTAGAAGCTCTCTTCCGGCAGGCTCACTTCGTTGGCGAGAGCGTATCCCGCGATGTACGCCGCGGCGTCCTCCACGCGCACCTTGCTGGCGGTTTTCCCCACCACCAGCGCCACGGTTGCACCGCTCAACACCGTTTCCCCCTGTGGGAACGGAATCGGCTCGCCCGTGCGGATCACCGTGTTACGGGGCTTAATAAACCAGACGGCGGTTTTCGGCGGCGTGTTGTAGGGAGCTTTTTCAAACGCCTCACGCCAGGCTTCACGCTGGCTTTGATGATTGAGGGCGACGGCAAAGACGGTACCTTTCATTCACATACTCCTCACCCCGGTGGTCCGGGTTATGATTTCATTAATATGTTAATGATCTGGTTTTATGCTTTTGCTGTTTATTTCGCAATCAGAAGTGAAAAAATTGTGATATGAATAACAATAAATTTACATGCTGAAATTTATTTATATATAAATCATGTTGTTAATGAAAATGAATGGTTTCTGTTAGACTTTTTGACGAAAAACGTGTTGTTTATAAAAGCATCTTTTAATGATTGTTTACTTGTTAATGACTAGCGGGGAGAGGCAATGCATGACTCATTAACCATCGCGCTGCTGCAGGCGCGGGAAGCGGCAATGTCGTACTTCCGCCCGATTGTGAAGCGCCATAACCTGACCGAGCAGCAGTGGCGCATCGTGCGCGTGCTGGCGGAAAATCCGTCGATGGATTTTCACGATCTGGCGTTTCGGACCTGCATTTTGCGCCCCAGCCTGACCGGCATCCTCACGCGCATGGAGCGCGACGGGCTGGTGCTGCGCTTGAAGCCGGTCAACGACCAGCGCAAGCTGTACGTATCGCTGACTAAAGAGGGCAATACGTTGTACGAACACGCGCAGGCGCAGGTGGAAGAGGCGTATCAGCAAATTGAGGCGGAGTACACGCCGGAGAAGATGAAGCAGCTAACGGCGCTGCTCGAAGAGTTTATTGAGCTCGGAAACAGGCATATCACAGCGCGGGAAGAAGAGTAAAAACCACAAATTCCAGGATGATTTTCGTAAAGTTTTCCCTTACCAGGCCGAAAATTCTGTATCTGTCTGAAGGAAAGAGAAAACATGTTAAACCGTATCAAGATTGTCACCAGCTTATTGCTGGTTTTAGCTATTTTTGGCCTTTTACAACTCACATCCGGTGGTCTTTTCTTTAATGCGCTCAAGCATGACAAAGAGAATTTCACCGTCCTGCAAACCATTCGCCAGCAACAATCTACGCTCAACGGCAGCTGGGTTGCGCTACTGCAAACCCGTAACACCCTGAACCGTGCGGGCATCCGCTACATGATGGACCAGAGCAATATCGGCAGCGGCGCGACCGTTTCTGATTTGATGCAGATTGCATCTGCGTCACTGAAACAGGCGGAAAAAAACTGGGCTGATTACGAAGCCCTGCCGCGCGATCCGCGTCAGAGCGATGCCGCGGCGATGGAGATCAAGCGTAACTACGATATCTACCACGGCGCGCTGGCGGAGCTGATCCAGCTGCTGGGCGCTGGGAAAATCAACGCCTTCTTCGACCAGCCGACCCAGAGCTATCAGGACGGTTTTGAGAAGCAGTACGTGAGCTACCTGCAGCAGAACGACAAGCTGTATGAAACGGCGGTCAAAGACAGCAACAGCTCTTACACTCAGGCTATCTGGGTGCTGATCAGCGTGCTGGTTGCGGTGCTGGTGGTGATTATCGCCGTCTGGCTGGGCATCAAGCAGGCGCTGATCTCGCCGCTGAACCGTCTGATCGACAGCATTCGCCATATCGCCAGCGGCGACCTGGTGAAGCGCATCGACGTGGAAGGTTCTAACGAGATGGGCGAGCTGGCCGACTCGCTGCGCCATATGCAGGGCGAGCTGGTGCGCACCGTCGGCGACGTGCGTAACGGTGCCAACGCGATTTACAGCGGCGCGAGCGAGATTTCGATGGGCAACAACGATCTCTCTTCCCGTACCGAGCAGCAGGCCGCTTCTCTGGAAGAGACGGCTGCCAGCATGGAAGAGCTGACCGCAACCGTGAAGCAGAACGCCGAGAACGCCCGTCAGGCGAGCAACCTGGCGCTGAGCGCGTCTGAAACCGCGCAGAAGGGCGGTAAAGTGGTGGATAACGTGGTGCAAACCATGCGCGACATCGCCGGCAGTTCGCAGAAAATTGCCGACATTATCAGCGTGATCGACGGTATTGCCTTCCAGACCAACATCCTGGCGCTGAACGCGGCGGTAGAAGCGGCGCGTGCGGGCGAGCAGGGGCGTGGTTTTGCCGTTGTTGCAGGCGAAGTGCGTAATCTGGCGCAGCGCAGCGCCCAGGCGGCACGCGAGATTAAAAGCCTGATTGAAGACTCCGTAGGTCGCGTGGAAATTGGCTCGACGCTGGTTGAAAGCGCCGGTGAAACCATGGGTGAAATCGTGAATGCGGTGACCCGCGTGACCGACATCATGGGCGAAATCGCCTCTGCCTCTGACGAGCAGAGCCGCGGGATTGATCAGGTGGGCCTGGCGGTAGCCGAGATGGATCGCGTGACCCAGCAGAACGCCTCGCTGGTGGAAGAGTCCGCGGCGGCAGCGGCCGCGCTGGAAGAGCAGGCGAGCCGTCTGACCCAGGCGGTTGCGGTATTCCGCATTCAGCAGGAGCAGATAAAAGCCCGCGACTTCGCGTCTGCGAAAAATGTGCTCACCCCGGTGATGGCGCGTAAAACCGCGACAACCGACGCGGGCGAGAACTGGGAAACGTTCTAATCTGCACACGGTGCCGGGTGGCGTCTTCGCTGACCCGGCCTGCAAAAAAGCCCGGTACGCGCCCTGCGCGACCGGGCTTTTTTTACGCCTTCCGCGGGTCGCTGATGGGCTGACGCACAAGGACGATATACGCCAGTGCGCCTGCGACGGTCACGCAGCCACAGATGATCAGTGCCAGGCGGAATGAGTGTGTGGTATCGACGATGAGACCGGTCACGACAGGGGCAAACGAGGCGCAGATGAAGCTCGCGAAATTCTGAATGCTGCCTACGGAAGCCGTCATACGCGAGGCCACGGCGACGTGGATCAGCCCCCAGCAGGAGGTGCCGGCAAAATGAATGCAGAACAGCGCCATACCAATCAGCAGTACCGCAGCCATTGAGGTGGTCGCATTTGGCACCACGAAGGTGAAGGCTGCGGAACAGAGCATCCCCGCGATAATACAGATCTTACGGCTCTTGATCGGCGCCATGCCGCCTTTGACCAGCCAGTCGGTGACGAAACCGTTGACCAGCATTCCGGCTGCGCCAAACAGGAACGGGATGGCCGCCATCATGCCGGTGCTCTTTAAATCCAGGCTATACGCGGTTTGCAGGTAACCCGGCAGCCAGGCCAGATAGAGCCATGCGGTATAGTTGATGCCGCTGAAACCCAGCATCATTCCCCACATGGTACGGTTGCGGAACAGGCTGCGCCACTCGGCAAAGCTCAGCGGATCGCGTCTGGCGTTGATGCTGCCCGCGTTCAGGTACGCCTGCTCAACGCCGCTCAGTTCAATCTGCTCCCGGTTGCGGTAGAGCATGTACCATCCAATCGCGAGAAACATCCCCAGCACGCCGATGGTGATGAACATGCCGCGCCAGCCCATCACCAGCATCATCGCCGCGAGGATCGGCGGGCTAATGGCGACCCCAATGGTAGAGGCCGCATTGAATAGCCCCATCGGGCGCCCGCGTTCTTTGATGTTGAACCAGTCGTTAATCACCTTTACGCCGCACGGGTTCATCGGCGCTTCACCTATCCCCATGCCAATACGTACCAGCACGAACTGGGTGAAGCTGTGCACCATGCCGGACAGCGCCTGGAAAAGTGACCAGAAGAACATCCCCAGGCCCAGCATAATGCGCGGGCCTTTACGATCCAGCAGCGGGCCGCAGGGAAGCTGGGCAATGCCGTAGGCCAGCGAGAAAACCGACAGCAGCGCGCCGATTTCGGTTGCGCTTAGCCCCAGTTCTTCGCGAATGGTTAAATTCGCGACGGATAATGAACTGCGGTCGAGGTAATTAATGACGGCGGCGAAAAATAATAGGATCATCGCCGTGGTCTGGATCCGTTTTATTCTGCTACTGCGCTGAAGCATCCCCTCCGTGGGGACGGAAATATCAGCAGGGGAGGGGGAATCATATGACGAACGCGGATCGAGGGTAATGTTATTTTTTTCCACGCCGAACTCCTGAATGTTTTGTTTTTATTTATCAGCAGCGAAATAAAACCCCGCCACCGCTCACGTAATGGTTTTAATGCAGTCGACTGTTTGTGAGCATAGGCAAGGGATATTTATTCGACGTTTTCAAAATGGTGAAACCGTGCTCTTGATAGACATTTGCTGTTTTTAATCCGTTCTTAATGGACGTTCTCCTGATTCTGGTTTATCGAGCGGATCATCGATTGTTTGGCCGTATCCAAATGGTTGCGCAGTGCCAGCGTGGCATCCAGGTCGCTGCGGCAGATCAGGGCGCTGAGAATGGTCATGTGCTCATCAATCGCGATGATATTGCGCTGTTTCAGGTCGCGTTCATCCCACTGATAGTGGAAGTGGAAGATAACCGAAATGATTTCAAGCGACTGATTGAAAAAGATATTGCCGGCGGCGGAAAGCAGCAGCGCGTGGAAATCCCGGTCCAGCTGCGAGAACATGCGAAAGCTGCTGCCGATGCTGTCGCGCAGCGTCCGGTGGCGCTCAAGCAGGGTTTTCGCCTCAAGCCAGCGCGGATCGTCATCCGGTAAATTGAGGAAATGCTGAAGCGCGTGCGTTTCCAGCATCTCCCGCAGTTCAAAGAGCTGTTCAGCCCAGGACTGGTCGAACTGCTTCATGCTCCACTGGCCGCGCTTTTCGCTCTGGATGAGGTTGTAACGGCCAAATTTCAACAGATATTCCCGCACCACGACCGGGCTGACGCCGGCGGCGCGTGCCAGCTGCAGCTCGGAAAAGGTTTCTCCTGCGCGCAGCTGGCGCTGGTTGATCATCGCAAAAAACGCGTGCTCGAAAACCCGGGTCTGTTCGGCGATAGAGCCGTAGGTACAGGTAAACCCATCGTCGTTATCGGGCTTGCGGGCAATGACGTAATCGCTGCCTACCTGCGTCAGCACGCCGCATTCGCTGAGGTGGCTCAGGATATGGCGAACGGTGGTGCGGCTGATGTTGTACATTTCTGCCAGCGCGCTCTGGGAGGGCAAAGGGGACGGGACATGGCCGCGCGCCATATCGTCAATCACCTGGTTAATAACATTGTGGCGCAGGTTCTGCGAACGACTCATAGCTTTCTCCTTTTGCGTTCATTAAAACCCGATTTAAAACATTTTTATGCGCGGCTTTTCACAAATTAAGCGGCCTGTATCACCTGTTTTTTATTTTTCATCGATATCTGAAACATCAAAAAACGGGAGAAGAGAATAATGTCCACAATGAATACGTTGACTTGTCGTGAGCCGAAAAAATTAATATGGGAAGTGCGCAATAAACCGGTTCCGGGTAACCGCGAGGTCGTAATAAAAATAAAAACGGTTGGGATTTGCGGGACGGATATTCATGCCTGGGGCGGGAATCAGCCTTTTTTCACCTATCCTCGTGTGTTAGGCCATGAAATATGCGGTGAGGTTATCGAGGTTGGCGGAAATATAACTCAGGTGAAAGTAGGCCAACAGGTCGCCGTTATTCCCTACGTTGCCTGCCAGCAGTGTCCGGCATGTGAAAGTGGCCGCACCAACTGCTGTGAGAAGATCTCCGTGATCGGCGTGCACCAGGACGGTGGGTTTAGCGAGTATCTGGCCGTCCCGATTGACAACGTGCTGGTAGCGGAGGGGATCGATCCGCAGGCCGCCGCGTTGATCGAGCCTTTTGCCATCAGCGCACACGCGGTACGCCGCGCAGCCGTTGAGCCCGGGGATCGGGTTCTGGTGGTAGGCGCAGGCCCGATTGGCCTGGGCGCGGCGGCAATTGCGAAAGCGGATGGCGCGCAGGTGGTGGTGGCGGATACCAGCGGATCTCGCCGCGAGCACGTGGTTAATCATCTGGGCGTTGAGGTGGTTGACCCTGCCGCAGCGGATTTCGATGCTCGATTGCGGGCACACTTTGGCGGCTCGCTGGCGCAAAAAGTGATTGATGCCACCGGCAACCCCCGAGCGATGAATAACGCGGTTAACCTGATCCGCCACGGCGGCAGCATCGTATTTGTCGGGCTGTTCAAGGGGGATTTGCAGTTCTCTGACCCGGAGTTCCACAAGAAAGAGACCACCATGATGGGCAGCCGGAACGCGACGCCTGAAGATTTTGCCAAAGTGGGGCGCCTGATGGCAGAGGGCAGGCTCACGGCTGAGATGATGCTGACGCATCGCTACCCCTTCACCAGCCTGGCTGAGCGTTATGAACAGGATGTCATTAACAACCGCGAGCTGATCAAAGGCGTGATTATGTTCTAGTTGCCATGCAGCGCCCGGTGCCGTGTTGGGCGCTGTTTTTTTATTCCGAACAGACCAGCAGCGGCGAGTAGAAATTGCTGATGACCATCGCCTCCTGCGGCGTGCGTTCGATGGTCAGCAAGCGTTTCTGACCCAGCGTTACCCCGGTAAGGTATTTTTCGAATACCCCGTCGGGCAGCTGGTCGTGACCAAAACGCTCAACTTTAACGATCGAGATTTCATAGAGCGAATTGTCCTTCTGCTGCCAGCCAAACGTCTCCTGACGGGAAACCTGCCATTCACGTTCGTCGTTAAGGACATCACCGTTGAGGGTGAAATAGCCGCTTCCATCAGGATGAAAGCGCAGGGTGATTTCGCCTTCGAAACTGAATATGTTGTCGTCACGTTGATCCGTGAAGGTCAAATTCCCCTGGCAGATTTCCGACAGGGGCGGCGTATGGCGGTACCACAGGAACGCCAGGACAATCAGGAACAGGTTGAGGGCAATAATAAGCCCCACTTTTTTGCGCGTCATGATTACCACTCATAGTAGTAAAGCGTGCGGCATGAGCTGGCTTTACCCTTCGTCAGTGAGCATTGAGAAAGCACAAGGCGCCCTTCGTGACCATAGAAGAGCGTGCTTTGAATGTGCAGATAAAAAAGCGAATTTTTCAGGCACGGAAGGTTGCCATCGCGCTGAATTGACTGGGCCAGCGCAACCGCTTTGTTGTGAAACACATCGGCCAGCGGCGTGAAGGTATAGACCGGGCACTCCCCGATATGGGTGAGCAAGTGCATTTCAGCATGCTGTTGATTTTGCTTTATCACCACCGTCCAGAGGCAGAGTGCCACCACCAGCAACGTCAGCGCAGCGCAGTACAGCAGCTCAGGCTGTAAGCGACGCCTTTGTTTGACCGGTGCGCTCACCTCTGGGGCTTTGTGCCGGGGGACGACCGTGATGTCGGCGCTGAGCATAAACCCCATTTTAGGCACCGTGACGATAAACGTGGCGTCAGGCACAAGGCTTGCCAGCAGCTTACGCAAAATGCTGATGTACTGGTTCAACGAATTGTTGGAACCCTGTAGACCGCGTTCGTCCCAGACTTCCCGCAAAAACGCTTCACGTTCAACGACGTTGCCATGTTGGATAACCAGCAATTTCATGACGGCGTTTGCGGTGCTTGTGAGGGGCTGAAGCTCTTCGTCAGGCGCATCGGCAAGTGAAATCGAACCGTCTTCGTCGTTGTAGACGAGGACTCCAGCAAGCAGGTATTTCATAGCGTGGTGTAAAACAGACAGAGGAAACAGAGTTAAAACGGTGTGTATCAGACGCACTGTTCATGAGGTTAGGCCGTCATTTTAAACGGATTGTTACCGATAACATTGATCCATGCTGGTTTTTGCTCAGATTAATAAGTGAGCGTTACCACGACGTCGTCGCTGAACTGCCCTGTACCGGTCAGGGGCTGAGCGGGTACGACACCGTAAAGGGTGTAGCTCTGCGTGCCCCCTTCGGCATTCAGGACATTCAGGGCGTCGCCGCTATTCTGATCGCCCCAGCGCTGTGTCGCACCAGCATCCTGCCATAGCCCGTAATGCAGGCACTGGCCTTCACTGTTGCAGGCCTGGCGCTGGTTTCCACTGGGGTGTGTTCCACTCCCGAGGCCCAGCGTGAACGCGGTATTTGCCGGGCAGCGGGCGGTCAGCGTGGCGGTAGAGTGGCTGTCGGCGCGCGCGGCGGCGCTGGTTAGCGCCCCAAAATTAAGCGGTGTGACGCGCTGAATAAAACAGCCGTCGGCAAGCGTCGCTTCGGCCCTGCTGGAGCCTTGCGTCTGCTCCCCCTCCGCCGAGCCGTCCGTGCAGCTTTTTAGCGCTTCCTGCGAGGTGGCGCTGTGCCAGGTGAGGTGTAAGTCCATGTTGTATTTGAAGTAGCTACGGGCAGGAAGCTGGGTTTGCCCGGCAGGTATGACGGCGCTCAGCGAGAAGCGTCCGTCCACGGTGGTGTTGCTTGCAGCGGTTAGTGACTGCTGCATCAGGTTGCCGCTGGCAGGCGTATTAAGCTCCTGCGCGTGGTCGAAAGCGTTGAAGATGCGAAACAGCAGGGTGTACTGCTTTCCTTCTTCATCCCCCGTCGACATCATCTTAAACGGCGAGGCTTCAACGCTGCTCAGGCAAACGTTGATGTATTGCGTGGAACCGTAGTTGGCCTGGCAGCTAAATTTCACGCTCGTATTGGTGGCGGTGGCCTCTCCGGCCGCCAGCGTGCCAAAATTGATGGTGGCGCCCGAGGTCATCCAGCAGCTAAGTGCCTGCGCCTTTAGCGGCAGCAGGATGAGCAGTACCAGCAGCACTCTTAATGACAAACCTGTTCTCCGATATTGTGCATGGATGCTTTTGTTTGCAGTACGGGAAGGTTCACCCGGCACTCGCTTTCGGCCGTTCGGACGACCAGTTCACCCTGCAGCGGGGGATCTTCAAGCCAGATGAAACCGTCGCGGCCAACAATAGTGGCGCCGCGCGAGGATGAAACTACGCTGCCCATCGGTAAGGGCTGGTGTTGGTCGTTGACCAGCCTTGCCTGAATGGTCACCGCGCGGTGCACATCGAAATCGACCTTTACGGCTGTCGCGGTGGCCGGTCTGGCGTAGATATCGGTCACGGGCGTCATGACATCCGGCGGGAGCGCCAGCGGGTCGATAGTGACTTTATTATTGTGGTAGCGCGGCAGGTCGGTCAGCAACAGATAGCCCTCTTCATCGGTTTCGCCTGCCGGACGGTTTTCCAGCAGAACCGGAATGTGTCCGACGCCGCGCGTGGAAACCAGCGCCAGACCCTGTTCGCTGTAGCGCAGGGCGTGAACGGTGCCATCCAGCAGCGTCAGGCTACCTTCACCCGTCGCATACTGATTGCGGAAGGTATCGCCTTGCTCAACCCCAACATGCCATTCGCCAAAGTGGTCGAGATGGCCGATATCCGCATATCTCTCCGCACTGCGACCAAAGCCTTGCCCCATCTGCCACGACCAGCCGCCGGTCTGGTCGTCAGGCTGGTGGCGGTAATCCAGACGCTGCGTATCCCGGTTCGCCTGCGCCGAGACGGTATCGTGGCGGCTGAAGGGGATTGTCAGCACGAGCTGTACGGTATGCGATGAGGCGGTCAGCGAGCGGGTATAGCTCAGGGTAGCGGAGATCTGCGAAGGCAGCGTGGCGGACCAGGAGGCATTGAGATAGCGCTGCCTGCTGCTCTGGATATTCTGCTGCACCCAGCCTGCGCCCAGCGTGCCTGCGTGACCAAACGAGCGGCTGACCCACAGGGTATCGCTGCGGCGGGCGGGAAAGGTGCCGCTCATGCGGGCATTGTCGGCAAAGGCGCTGTCGGCGCGAACCTGGCTTGCAGAAATGCCCGTGCCGTTACCGTTCCACTGCCACCCCAGACCCCACTTCACGCCGTTACCGTACGGGCTGTTGCTGAAGACCACGTGCTGGCTAACGATCCCAACATGGGGGGAGACAAGCCAGTCTACCCCCGTGCCCGCGTTCTGCATCCTGCGCTGCTGCTCCGTATGCAGCGCCAGCGTCAAATTATTGCTCACGCCGTAGCGCCAGCCCGCGTCCATCATCGGTCTGGCGGCGTAATCATCCGAGTGCAGGGCGTAGTTCTCCCGCATCCAGCCGAGATCCAGCGAGCCGCTGCTCAGCCCCTGCGCCAGCATCCCCGGCGCGCCGTACAGATCGAGCAGTACGGTACGACGCTGCCCGTTGATATCGGTGACAACAACCTGCGCCTGCCCGCTACCGGTGAAGGTGGGCAGGGTATCGAGCAGGTAGCTACCCGGCGTGACGCGCTGGCTGCTCTGCTTTAATCCGTCGATATAAAGATCGACCGTGGAAGGCAGAACGGCGCTGTCGCTGTACTGCGCGCGCGGGGCGGTATTGAGCTGCGGGTTGAGCTGAAAGTTGCGGGCCAGATGGAGGCCGCCAAAACGTACCTGACGGCTCCAGCTGGTTCCGGTGGTCACGCTATCGCCCAGCGCCAGGCTGGTGAGGGATTGCGGGTTATCCCACTGCCAGCGGCTCTCCAGACGGGTGTGGGCAGATTGTTCTGCACTGTTCTCACCCGCGAGGCTGGAAAAGCTGCTGCTCAGGATGCCGGGCAGTGCCCCGGAGGCGGTCAGCGTGGATAATGCGCTGGCCTGCCGTTGTCCGGCGCTATCGTTGGCATAGAGAGAATAGGCCAGCGTCAGGCCGCTAATGGGCTGGGCCTGCGGGTAACTGTGCTGTTGCATTGGCGCTTCGCTGACCAGATGCTGCTGGTTGTCCAGCGCCTCCGCCGTTGCGGTGACGATGGCTTCCTGGGTGAGTGGGTCGATGCGAACCTGCAATCCGGACAGCGCTGAGAGCTCTACCCACTCATTGGGGGTATCCGGGGCTTGCAGCCCCAGTTTTTTGAGGTCGCTGCGGGCAATCCACAGGGCGTCACCCTCTACGCGGCAGGCCCACAATCCCTCTCGTACAGAGTGGTTGAGCGAGATGGCGAGCCATTGCGTGTGGTCTGCGCCGGGTTCAGCGCGGGTGGCTTGCATCAGCGGTAGCCAGAGAAGCAGGGCGAGAACCGCGCGGGCGCAGTGAAACCTGGCTGGCCTGACGGTTTTCATTGAGGTAGACGCGCAGCGCGCTAAGCGCCCGGCGTGGAGTCTGCTTGAGTTTAAGGACATATGTCTGCCCCGGTAGAACATATCCCGCCAGGCCTTTAAGGGTCTCGACGACCTGACCATCGGCAGCCAGAGCCTGTAAGTTGCTGAGGCGAATATGATTTTCCCCGGCGTTGTAGCACCTGATGGCAGCCGGCGTATCGGCGTGCTCGCAGCTCAGTGTGTTTTCGCTGTTGTTCGCATGCTGCGTTCCGGCAATAAACACCGGAATGGAGTAACGCAGCAGGAAGTGCACCGCATTGCGCTCAGCGGCGTGGGCGTCCTGAGAAGGAAGCTCATCAATGACCAGCCGATAGCTCTGCTCCTGCTGGCGTACGCCGGGCTGCAGAACAATAATGCGCACCAGCTGCTGCTGGCCCGGCGCCAGGGCCGTCATAGCCGGACTGCTGACCACGTCATCGGTCGGCGTCAGGACGTCTTTACCGTTGGCCTGGGTCCAGTCATACACGCGGATTTGCGCGTGGATGGGGGTATCGCCGCTGTTGGTGAGGTACACCGCCGTCGCCCGCTGGCTGCTGTCGAGATCCAGCGTGACCGGCGCCACCTGGAGGGTGGCGGCCAGGGCATAGCGGGAGAGCAGCAGCAGGGCCAGCAGCCACAGGGTGATAAGCAGGTATGAGCGGCGCACGATCAGTACACCAGATTTAGCGTGACGTCGTCGCTGTAGGCCCCGGCCTGTGCGGTGGCCAGCGCCCCGGCCTCAATCACGCCGTACAGGGATTCGCTCTGTTCCTGACCGTTGCCCGTGCCGGTCAGCCCCTGTGAGTCGGTCACCTGGTTTTGCTTGTTCTCGTCTGCGTAGAGTTTCCACGCAATGCTCTGCGCGCCGGTGCCGGTGTTTTCCGGTTTCAGCCAAAACGTGCCGTTTCCCGTGTTGTCGCTGCTGTAAGCGGAAAGGGTAAACGGCGTGCCGTTGGTACACGTGATGTTGAGCCGCGTGCTGGCCTGGATTTCACCGGCTTCATCAGAGCTGTGTCGTGAGAAGCTTAAATCGTTGGCTTTTAACGTACAGGACTTCACCACCTCCAGCGAGACGTGCATCGTCGCCGTTGCCGTCTCTGCTGAGATGGCGGTAACAGGAAGCAGAAAAAGCGCGCTGGTAATGGCGATTGGGATAATTTTCATGATGAGTTTCCTGAGTGGTTAATCACAGATAAAGCGAGTGTTGCTCCAGCAGGCAGATCTTGCGGTGAAATTCCGCGAGGTTCTGGCAGTGGAATTTGCTCATCGCGTTACGCTTGTGGGTGTAGATCGTTTTGGGGGACTTATTAAGCATCTGCGCGATGCGTATCAGGCTGAGTCCTTTGCTGATGAGCGTGCAGACCCGTAATTCCTGGCGAGTGAGCGTGGCATCCTGAAGGCTGCCGTGGGTGAAATCCGCGTTGCGTAAGCACTGGCTGAGCTGAATAATCGACAGGTTGCCCGCCAGCACGCTGACCCGCCCGGCAGGCAGGTAGATCTGAATGTCGTTAACGCGGCATTCATCGGTGAAGATCATCCAGCCGCTACGGGCGTTATCCTTCATAATCTGTTCGCGCATGCGTAATATCCCCTCCGGGCTGACGCTGTTTATCCAGAAAATATCGGGACGCGGCGTCATCATCATCGAAATCAGGGACGTGAGCCCGCGCCACAGGAAATAGTTTTCGCTGAGGATGATGATGCGAAAATCGGGGGTGGAGTTGCGTATGTTGTTCATTGTTTATTCCACAGGTAGCCCTGGCCGTACTCCGCTGCGCTGGCGCGAGCAAGGGCGAAATCACCAAAGGTTTCTATCCCTTCTATCAGCACTTTGCTGGCCAGCTTTTTGCAGTTTCGGGCCAGCTGAAGAAATCTCTCCCGCTCCTCTCGTCCGGACCAGAACGCGTGTTTATCAATCTTGATCCCATAGAAGTAAAACTGGCAGGCCAGAAGGCCTGGCAGAATGGCTTCGTGAACGTCATCGGCCCAAACTTCAATGCCGGAGCGGCGCAGTGACGCAATGCGCAGGCGTAACTCACGCGTCTCCTCCTCGGGAAGGTGAACAATTTGTTCGAGGTCAGTCAGCTCAATTGCCAGCCGTTGCGGACGGGGCGTCTCTTTCCGCAGCCTGTCGATGAAATCCTCATCGAGGAGCAGATCGGAGGCGGCATTCAGGTAGTATTTGCTGCTGTCCAGGCACGACATGGCATGGCGGAGCTGCGTGAAGAAGTGCTGATTGCGCTGCGTAAAGGACATCGACCCGAAATAATCTTCAAGATTGACGTGCGGTTTTGCCGTGGAAAGCATCTCCCAGGCAATGACATACTCGGTGTGCAGCACCCGGATGGATTCGAATTTGTAGCCGGTTAACATGATGAAACTGCGTATGACCTCGTCAGTATTTATTGGGGTCATATGCTACTTGTTGGCTTTAAATAAGAATATTTATAGATAAATCAAGATTAAATATAGTGATTTAATCTGGTTTATAAATGATATAAAGCTTTATCTATTTATAAAAGCTCGCCCGGCAGGACACCGGGCGGAGGTTGGCTAACTTTCGCTGTTAACGATTTTGATTTCAACCATGCCGATGCCTAGCTGGCGCGGCGAGTGCCCGAGGATATTGCCTTCATTTGTGGATTGCGGAGCCGGCGGCACGATCTCCACGGTATTGCTGCGTGACGGGTTTTCAAAATGCAGCGTGGTGGTGGAGACGTCATTTCCAAGCGTCAGGAGCTGCTCTTTATCGCCCACCCGCACAGGAATGGGGCGGCTGGCGTTAGGGCCAAAGGCCTTCGCGGTGATCACCAGGTCGAATTTTTCCGGTAGCGGATGGGTATACTCAATCTTCACCTCATCTCCCAACTGGGCGTTGGACCAGCGCCCCCAGGATTCCGGGCGCGAGATACCGCTGAACTGTTTTACCTCCTCCGGCGCGCCCGCGACGTTAAAGATAAAGCTGTCCGCTTTGTAGCGAATGTCGTTATCGACGATTTTCAGCAGATCGACGTTGCGCTGATAGCGCGCCGTGTCGATAACCGTATCCTTAAACGCGGTTTTCCCTTTCCACTGGGCCTGATCGACGTGCTGGACCTTCTGTTCTCCGCCAAGCTGCCCCTGCGAGACGCACCAGTCGGTCGAGAGCGACAGCGGCTGTGACCAGAGCTGGCCCATTTTGTAGCATTTATCGACCCAGACAAAGTTATCGCGCGGGGCGAAATCGGCCAGCTGGAAGCGCAGCGGGGCAGAGTATTCACTCTCTGGCAGCGGCTCAACGCGTTTGTCCGAGACGCGCAGCAGCAGCGGCAGGCGGAAATGGCTTCCAGAGAAGGCGATGGTGTTTTTGTCCCCATCGATGGTGAAATCCTTCATCTCTTTCGGGAAGTTCCACAGACGGATGATGTCCGGCTTCCACGCCAGGATTTTCTCCTTCATGTTGAGGAATACTTCCGACAGGGACTGACCTGACAGCGTGCTGCGGCCCAGACCAATAAAGTTATCGCCCCCCAGAATATCCAGCACCGTTGCGCCGTTATCCATCGAGTTACGCTTGGTGGCAATGACCTCCTGCTGGGGCTTGTCGCCGCGCATGACGAAAAACAGATTGCTGCGGTCCAGCTTGTTCAGTTCATCCCAGGCGCTGTTTTTCATCGCCAGATGGTCAGACGAGACGACAATCACCGTGTTTTTGAAGTACGGCGAGGCTTTGATTTTCTCAATGAGCGCGGCGATATGCTCCTGACTGCAGGTGACGGCGCTAAAGGACTTGTTGCTTTTGCCGTCAACGTCATAGCTTTTGCGCTTGCAGGTGCGCGACACAAATCCATCGGGATGGTGGGTATCTACGGTCAGGGCAAAGAGGGAGAAACGCTTGCCCGCGCGGGAGAGTTCCTCGAATTTTCTCCAGGTTTCATCCAGAACGGTATCGTCATAGAAGCCCCAGTCATTGCGGTAGGCGGGGTCCGCAACGGTGGTTTTTAACTCTTCTGAGCCGTAAAGATGGTCAAATCCATGGGATTTCAGGAACACATCTTTGCCGGCAAAGCGCAGGTTTGCGCCCTGCATAAAGTAGTTTTCGTAGCCGGAGTTTTTCAGGATATCGCCGAGGCAGATATTCTGCGGGAAAAAGCTCGACATGGACGCTGACGCATTGCCTTCAAAAGGGGCAAACAGCGGGATGCCGCACTGGGAGGCAACCATGCCGGCGATGGTGTAATCGGTGCCCGGTAACTGCATGGTCTTGCTAAAGTCGAGACCCTGGTCTTTCAGCGCGCCGAGATCGGGCGTCAGGTTCGGGAAAGCATCGTTATCAAAATAGGTGCGTTCCAGACTCTCGCCGTAGATATAGACCAGGTTAAGCTTCGGGTTGTCGATCTTCTTCGCCGGCTCTTTGTAATACGCCACGAAGTCCGGATCGCCATCGCGGGACTGGGATTTGACCAGCTCGGTGATCTGATGGAATGCCGGGCTGGCATCAACGGACGCCAGCGCCAGGAACAGCGCCAGCAGGCTATAGCCATGATGATGTGGATGATGGCGACGGCGACGCAGCACCCAGGCGAGCGTGCCGAAAATAGCAACCAGCGCCACGACGACTCCCAGGCCGGGAAGTATGTACTTACTAACTCCGGCACCCGTCAGGCTGTTGGTGAGGGTGTAGAGCACCGCATCGTTAATACCGTCTCCGGTAAAATAGTCGCTGGCGTAGAGGGTAATGTTCAAAACAATAAAAATGCCGAGTACCACCAGCGTGGCGACAAACCACCAGGTGTTACGGCCGGCTTTCCAGGCGTAAACGCCGATGGAAGCCAAAAAAAGGATAAGGGACATTAATTCTGACAACAGCATATCCTCATGATGCTAGGCACTTAGCCCGCTAAGAGATTATTTTTTGGGTAACACAATGTAATGGCGATGTCGTTTAGCTGCAATTTTAGCGTCACGAAAGTGTGCAGTTGTTAGGATTTGGTTTATAAAATCGATTTTTTGAAGGCGGTCGCATCCTGGCATGCACAGGCTGAGAGGGTGAAAGAGGGGAAAAACGCGTCTCTCACGCCGCGTTGTAAGACTATCGTAATAAACGCGGCGTGTTGTGGCAGAAAAGGCGGAAGGTCAGGAGAGGAAATTAACCCCTTGTTTCAGCACCAGATCGCAGGCTTTGGTTTTCACCTGTTTCGCCAGCGAAGAGTTACCGAGGGTGCTCAGATCAAGCTGCTGGCCGTTTTGCGCGTTCAGCAGGCCCTGAATGCCGTCCATGTAGTTGGTGTCCGCTTTCTGTTCCTGCGTATCCAGACCCAGCTTACCGAGCACCTGATTTTTGATGTTTTGAGTATCGGTCACGGAGGCCAGCTTCTGCTTCGCACAATACTCCAGAATACCCGCCGCGTTGTTCATCGTGCCGGCGCTCAGGCTCTGGGAGCTGTTACCCAGCAGGCTGGTGAGGGAAGAGGCCGATAGCCCGCCCTGAGAACTGCCGTTCTCTTTGGTCAGCTCGCTTGCTGCGCTGGAAAGTGACTCCTGCCATGACGCTGCCTGCACCGCGCCGGTAGCCAGCATTACGCCTAAAAGTGTGACGATCGGTAACTGTTTTTTCATAATGACTTACTCAAAAAGGTCCGTTTGGGGCCGGAAGTGGCAACAGTATATACCTCCGGGCCACCGGCGATCCCTGGAAATGTCTTAATACTCTTTGCCGGTGACGCGGCTGCGATAGCTATCCCAGTCGAAGATGACGTACAGGCTGTTGCCAAGCTTCATACGGTCCATCACGCGCTCGCCCAGCAGGCGGGTCATTTCATCAATGTTGTGGTTCGTCAGCATGCCGGTCGGGCGTTTAGACGATGAGCGACGGTCAACGATCTGGTTGATGATCACTTTTTCGTAGCGGGATTCGGTCTGCACGCCAATCTCGTCAATGACCAGCAGGTCGACGTTACTCAAATCGTTCAGCAGCTGTTCTTCGCTGGTTTCGCGATTGCTGAAGGTGTCTTTCATCGCAGACATAATATCCGCCACGGTGATAATTAAGACCGATTTTCCGCGCAGCAGCAGCTCGTTGCAGATGGCCGCCGCAAGGTGGTTTTTTCCGGTGCCGGGCTTGCCGCTGAAGATGAAGCTGGCGATGTTGCCGTCGAACTCATCCACGTACTGACGTGCCTGGCTGAGGGCATTCATCTGTCCCTGGGACTCGACTTTGTAGTTATCGAACGAACAGTTCTGATGCAGGGGGCGGATACCCGAGCGATTGAACGTGCGCTGCATTTTCATCGCGCGGTTCTCACGGGCCAGGGCTGCAGCCCGGATCTCTCCCTGCTCTTTTTGCCAGGCCAACAGCTCTTCACCCGTCGTAAAGGCGGGTTTTACGTTAGCAGGCATCATTTTTTGCAGACGTTTCATCAGGTCGCCGACGTTTTTCATTTCGCACCTCGGAATCCGTTAGGGATCTGTTTATCCGGTTCTGAAAACGCGTTGATATCGCGCTTGGGCTGGCCATTATTGCTGGCGCGGTTGATTTGAATGCTGCGCGCGAGCTTTTGCTGCCATTGAACATGGTGGAACACTTTGCCTTCAGCCTGCCAGTACGCGGTAAATGCGGCCAGCTCTTCGGGCGTAACGGGCTGCGAGAGTGCAATGCCCCATAAGGCTGCCTGACGCTGAAAATCGGCGTCCGGCTGCCAGCCAGCGTACATCGGGAATTTTCCCATCGGCACGGCCACGGGCGCGTTACCCGGTTCGTCAAAGAACTGGTTATCCAGGGTGACATCGCTTGCCGGGCGCGACAAGCGCGCTTCGATATCCAGAAGCTGCGCCAGACGCTCCGGCGTGATTGCGTAAAACGCCGGGGCGTTGTCGGCAAACACGGCGATCGTACCGCCTTCGGCATTGGTCAGCACGCCGCGCGGGTCACGCATAAAGGCATCAATGCCAGCGATGCTGGTGGTCAGGATTCTGGAGGACATAACACTTTCTCTGCTGATTACAACGGGCGTGATAGGGGCTTATGGTAGCACAGAGAGGGGGAGGGAATGGAGGGGATTTCCCCGGTGACGCTGCGCTTACCGGGGCTACAGTTGTAGGCCTGATAAACCCAGCGCCATCAGGCATTTATCATGCGATGATGTTCAGCGTAACGTCGATATTGCCGCGCGTGGCGTTGGAGTACGGGCAGACGATGTGTGCCGCATCCACCAGTCTTTTAGCTTCGGCTGCATCCATCCCTTCTACGTGAATATTCAGCTTCGCTTCAATACCAAAACCGGTTGGCAGCGGGCCGATACCCACTTCGCCTTCAATAAAGGCATCTTTCGGCAGGGAGAATTTGTCGCGTGCGGCCACGAATTTCATCGCGCCGAGGAAGCAGGCCGAGTAGCCCGCTGCGAACAGCTGTTCCGGGTTGGTGACGTCGCCACCCATGCCGCCCATCTCTTTTGGCACACCCAGCTTAACATCCAGAACGCCATCGGAAGAGGTGGCGCGGCCGTCACGGCCTCCGGTTGCTTTTGCTTTGGCAGTGTAGACAACTTTTTCTAAAGACATGGCAGGTTCCTCATCTTACGTTTATATGTGCTATTAAATAGCGTGCGATATATATGGATAATAATAACGCGTAAAGTATAGCTTTACGCGCGGTGTAACTGTTGACGCAAATGTTCGAGCTGCTGCTTAAGGGCCAGCATCGTGTCGGTATCACACTGCGCTGCACATCCTACCGCGTGGGGGATCCCAACCGCCTGCTGCTGAAGCGCACGCCCCGCATCGCTCAGGGTGACTGCGACCTGGCGCTCGTCTTTACGGGAGCGCTGACGCAGGATCAGCCCGGCGCTTTCGAGACGCTTCAACAGCGGCGTCAGCGTGGCGGAGTCAAGAAACAGGCGTTCGCCGATGTCCGACACCGTGACGTCATCCTGCTCCCACAGCACCAGCATGACGAGGTATTGCGGGTAGGTCAGGTTCAGCGGTGCCAGCAGTTGCCGGTACAGCTTGTTGAGCGCCAGGTTTGCCGAGTAGAGGGCAAAACAGAGCTGGTTATCCAGCAGAAGCGCGGCGGTGGTGTCGTTCGTTTTTGCGTTCATGAGATGAATATAAATAGTGCACGATATAATTGCAAGCTATTTTATGGGCAGGTGTAGCGAAGTGCCACCTGGACCGCCATTTTCCGGTAATGCTGGCGCTGCGCCGCTTCGTCCGCGCCGTCCTCAAAGAGCAGGGTAAACGTGTAGCTGTTGGCGACGTAGTGGAAGCTGAAGCTGCTGATCAGGCGGTGAAGGTCGCGCGCATCGACCGTCTGGTTGAACAACTGCTTCTCTTTCCCCCGCTGGAGGATGGCTTCCAGCAGTTCCAGCGCGCTGCGGTTGACCTGGCGCAGGTAGCTGGACTGCTGCATAAAGCGACCGCGCTGCATGTTTTCCATGCAGATGATGCGAATGTAGTCCGGGTGGTCGGCATGGTAGTCAAAGGTGGCTTCAACCAAATGCACCAGGGCTTCGACAGGCGGCATGCCGGCAAGGCTCAGCTGTTTCTCGCTGGCGCGGATTTGGGTGTAAACGTACTCAAGAGCCAGAAGGTACAGGTTCTCTTTATTCTTAAAGTGATACACCACCATCCGCTTGGTGGTGCCTGCTTTCTCGGCAATTTGCTCCATGCGGGCACCGTTTAGCCCATACTCGGCAAACAGGGCGATCGCGCTCTGAAAAATTTTATCCTTCAGGCTGGATTCGTCATGGTACTCGGGGTGTTCGCTGCCAGGGTTAGCCACATCCTTTCCTTATCGTCACCAAACGGAAAGAGGGGATTATCCCCACGGCAGCGAAATAACACAAATATCAAACGCGTGGGCGTTTGCGATACAGCCACAAACCGGGGATAGACAGCCCGATGGAAAGAGCCCCGACAATGGAAGAGGCCTTCAGAAAGTTACTCAGCAGAAGGATCATCTGCGGCTCGCTGTAGCCAAAATGGCCGATCTTCACCGCTGAAATCATGGCCGTATAGGCGGAGATGCCTGGAAACATGGGAATAACGGCGGCGACGGTGAACACCTTCGGATGCGCCAGATACCAGCGCGACCACTGAATGCCAATGCAGCCCACCAGCATCGAGGCCATAAACGTCGACCACTCGATATTAAAACCTGCCGTCATCATCACCATTCGCGAACCGTGGCCAATTGCACCCAACAGCGCACACCAGGGCAGTGCGCGCTGTGGCACGTTGAAGACCATCGCAAAGCCGACGGCGGGAATGGCGGCCAGGAGCATGTCCTGCGCCAGTGCGAGCACTAATTCAATCACGCCCATCCGCGTAACCCCCACAGCGTCATCGCCATCACCACGCCGATACAGGTGGCCAGCGTCAGAAGGCTGGCGATCGCCCAGCGCGCCAGCCCGGTATTAATGTGTCCTTTGAACATATCGGCAACGGCGTTAATCAACGGAAAGCCGGGTACCAGCAAAAGCACGCTGGCGGCCATGGCGACGGTGGGCGTGCTGGCAAACTGCGGCAGGCGCAACAGCAGGCCAGAAACCGTCGTGGCAACAAACGCGGTAGCGCAGAAATTGATTTGCGGGTGCAGCTGCCGGTGGGTCAGAAGCTGGCGAACATACATGGCGATGCCGCTGGCTAAAAACGTTATGGCTGCGCCGTCCCAGCCGCCCTGATTCAGCTTACAGAAACAGGCACAGGAGAGCCCCACCATCAGGACCACCAGCCACCGCGGATAGCGTAATGGTTTGATTTGGTTGAAGCGTTTATCGATATCCTTCAGATCAAGGAGCCTGTGCTCCGCCATAATGACAATATGCTGTACCTCCGTGACGACGTGCATATTGATGCCGCGATCGTGGTTCTTGCGCGTGGAGGTCAGGCACTGACCGTCTTTAATGGTGGTGAGGACAATGGCATTTGACGAGATGGAACTTTCAACGCTGTCCATCCCCAGCGCGATCCCAAGACGCGTTGAAAGCTCCTCGACCAGCGCGCTTTCCGCCCCGTGCTGTAAGAGAAAAAGCCCGCACTGAATGCATAGCCGCGTAGCGGCACGCTGCGTTGACATATCTGCCTGCATGTCTTGCCCTGAAAAGAAGGTGGAAAGCCTGTCTGTAGGCCCGGAATGCTTACTTTTAGCACAAAGTGCACGCTCCCTTGCTCTGGGTTAGATCAAGCTTTGTGCAAACAGGCGGTTATCTGCTGACGAAAGGGAAAACGTGAATATATTAATTGCATGAATGGTTAAAAATAAAATATAGCGTTTATATATTAAGTATTTCTAATTTTATGTTTTCGTTCTTTTCAGGTTGATGCAATTAAATTTGATTGTCATTTATGAGATATTAACGCCGTTTTGGGTATTTCTTAATCCTATAAAGATATCCTCAACGTCGGGCAGTATTAATCCGTTTGCGCTCAGGGATGGAAATACATCTTATCAAGATGCGGTTGAACGCTATTTAATAAAAGAAGAATGGACTCGGAGGTCCTATGTTGCCGTTAAAGGGTAGACACGGAGTTGTGGTAAGTAAGGTGCCGATGATGCAGGCCGGGCTAGGCGGGGTGATGGCGTGCCATTTTCCTGACTATGAGGTGGCCTATTGTCGCTCTATTCAGGAGCTAACGCTGCTGCAGTTACGCCGTGCTGGGGTAATCATTGCCGATATTTCAGGTGATTACCGAAATCCGCGTGGCACGCTTGAGCAATATTACGGGCTGCTCAATCAATACCGGGATGTTCACTGGATATTTTTAGTCTCTCGTCCTCTCTACCCGTTGGCGATAGAGCTGCTTATGCGCCCTGAAAGTACATTGCTTTCAGATATGGAACCCATTGAGGGGGTAATAAGCGCTATTCGAGCCGGTAGCGAACGTGCCGAACGGATCAGCCAGACCTTATTATTGCCAGATAGCCCCGATTTGGACGAAGAGACTGAGAATTTTATCGCACTCACTCATTCGGAGCGCAAAGTATTACGGCTACTGGGAAAAGGGTGGGGCATTAATCAGATCGCTACGTTATTGAAGAAAAGTAATAAAACGATCAGTGCGCAGAAAAACAGTGCGATGCGGCGGTTATCCCTGCGCAGCAACGCCGATATGTATGCGTGGATCAGCAGTACCCAGGGAATGCGAGAACTGAGTTTAATGTCGGCCTATGGAGAGTTTGATGAATGGAAAAGACCGCAGCAACAAGACATATCGCCGTCATTGAAAATTGCGCAATGAGCGCCGTGGGGCTGCAGCATCTTTTTGCTCTCCCCGCGCTCAGCGGCGATCGAATGCATCTCTTCAGCCGCTTCGACAGCTTCAAAGATGCGCTTTCCCATACCTCATTTTACGCGGTTATTTACTCGCTATCCGATGCGCGCGAGGAGCGTCGTAATTGTCTGGCATACCTGCGCGATCTGACATTTTCACATGGTAATATTCAGCGCATCGTACTGGCGGCTGGAGAGGTCGAGGCGAGGCTGGTCAGCCACCTTTCTCCTTCTCGTCTTCATGGGGTTATCAGTAAATCGCTTTCGCTTGAGAAACTGCTGGAAGGTCTGATAGTGCTGCTCAATGAAACGCACCGGGTAAACGACAACATGTTCAATCACTGGTATGTGAGCCAAAACCGGATGTTGAGCCCCACGGAGCGGGCGATTCTGCGTTACATGTCGTCTGGCTATTCGATCCCTGAAATAGCAGCGCGGCTTGAGCGCAATATTAAAACCATTCGAGCACATAAATTTAACGCGATGGTTAAGCTGGGCGTTAATTCTGACGTGGGATTACTGGATGCGGCCGATATTCTGGCTCATCTGCCCGCCTGGGAGTCGCGTCGTTCTGTGCTGAACGTTTCGTCATTTTCATGACTGACCGACGTGCGCCAGAGTGATTCTGGCGCTGCGATCAACTGCAGACATCCACCCATTTCGCTGAAGTCAATTCGGCCATTCTGTCCGGGGAAATACGTACTGCACTGTGAATGGCCCCGGCAGCGGGCAGAACTTCCGCGTACTGTTTCAATGACACGTCGCAGTAAACCGAAAGCGGGTTCTCAAGCCCAAAAGGGCAAACGCCTCCGACGGGATGGCCCGTAACGGTTACGACTTCATCACTGCTGAGCATGCGCGCTTTCGCACCGAATGCGTCCTTTAGCTTTTTGTTATCCAGGCGCGCGTCACCCTTAGCGACCACCAGAATGACCTCATTTTTAACCTTTAGCGAAAGCGTCTTGGCGATTTGACCCGGTTCAACGTTGTGAGCTGCAGCAGCAAGGGCCACGGTCGCGGTGCTTTGGCTTAGCTCTATGATTTCGATATCCGGCGCGTTGTCGGCAAAAAACTGCTGTACAGACTGCAAACTCATTGTTTCCTCCTGACAAATATCCTGCGTAATCTGTCATAAGAAATTGTGTTCTGTAAATATCTCTTCCGTAACAAATATCCCGTTCCGCTGATTTCTGGATCGCCTTCACATTCACGGAAACCGGTTACAGTAACCGGTTGCAGACCGTGAAGCATAGATTAATACTGAGTACGTAACGTTCCCTGTATCCAATAATAAGAGCAAATTATGAAACCATTCCGTCTGAGCAGTACCGCTGGTACCCGAGCCAGCATGGTTGTGAAGCTGATGTATGGCACAACGTGTGGCGCGAATACGCCCGTAACCAACGTCTGACAGGAGATCTGCTATGTCTGCCAACCATGCTGCGTTCAATCTGATATTTCGTTTCGTTGAGAATTATGTAAGCCCGATAGCCGGGCGGATCTCCTCCCAGCGTCATGTTATGGCAATCCGCGACGGGTTCATTTCCGCGATGCCATTTATGATTGTGGGCTCGTTTTTGTTGGTGTTTGCTTATCCTCCGTTCTCCCCAGATACTACCTGGGGGTTCGCTCGCGCCTGGCTGGACATGGCGAAGCAGTTTGAAGGACAAATCCTCACCCCGTTTGATATGACCATGGGCATCATGTCCATTTATATCTGTGCGGCTATCGCCTATAACCTTGGCAAACACTATGTAAAATCGCATCAGTTAGACCCGTTCATGTGCGCCATGCTGTCGCTGATGGCGTTTCTGCTGGTTGCGGCACCCAAAACCAAAGGGTCGCTGCCGGTAGATAGCCTGGGCGGGACGGGGATCTTTACCGCCATCCTGGTGGCCGTTTACTGCGTTGAGTTGATGCGTTTTCTGAAGGCGCACAACATCGGTATTCGCCTGCCTGACCAGGTGCCACCAATGATCAAAAACTCCTTTGACCTGCTGATTCCGGTCCTGGTGGTTGTGCTGACGCTCTATCCGCTGAGCCTGTTGATTCAGTCTGAGTTTGGCATGCTGATCCCGCAGGCCATCATGTCTATCTTTAAACCGCTGGTTTCCGCCGCTGACTCCCTGCCTGCTATCCTGCTGGCGGTGTTGATTGGTCACCTGCTGTGGTTTGCCGGGATCCACGGTGCGGCAATTGTCTCCGGAATGCTGCAAATGTTCTGGCTGACAAACCTGGGGGCAAACCAGACAGCGCTTGCCGCCGGGGAGGCGCTGCCGCACATCTTTATGGAAGCGTTCTGGACGTTCTTTATTGTTATCGGCGGTTCGGGTGCAACGATGGGGCTGGTTATCTGCTACCTGCGAAGCCGCTCCGCGCACCTGCGTTCGATTGGCCGTCTGAGCGTGGTGCCAAGCTTCTTCAACATCAACGAGCCCGTCATCTTCGGCACGCCGATTGTGATGAACCCGGTGTTCTTTATTCCGTTCCTGCTGGCGCCAATGGTTAACGCCGTGCTGGCATGGGGAGTGATGAAGTTAGATTTGATTGGCCGCGTGATTTCCGTTGTGCCGTGGACGGCACCGGCGCCGGTCGGGGCTGCATGGGCGCTGGGCTGGGATTTCCGTGCCGCTATTCTGGTGATAGTGCTGGCCTGCGTATCGGCCATTATCTACTTCCCGTTCTTTAAGGTGTACGAGAAGCAACTGCTGGAGCAGGAAGCGGAAGAGGCGCAGCGTAACGCTGAAGAGGAAAATCAGCAGGTAGCCTGAGTCGTTTGTGCCGGGTGGCGGCTGCGCCACCCGGCAATTCACATCATTACTTCAGCGTACAATCCCCGCACTGCTGTACGTCCGGCAGGCGATAGCGCTGACAGCAGGTACGGCGAACAAGAAGACCTTCACGCGGCACCACGGTACGGAAGAGGGGGTTGTCGCGACCATCGGAGAGCTGTTTTGCAAAGAAACAGGACTGTCGCAGGGCATCAACGGTTTCATCGCCCAGCAGCGGCTTCATCTCCGTTAAGTACCAGTGGATCAAATATCCGGTATTACTCCAGATAAGTTTCCCATTAATCTCTCCTGTTGCTTCCAGTGCATCAACCACCGGGATGAGCGCACGGGTGACAAGCCGCTCCATGCGCTCCTGAGCCGAAAGCGGACCTGCACTGCGATCTTCATGAACATCGATCCAGAAGCAGGCTGCCCGCCCGGTCTCATGGAATTCCACGTGGAAATGTTCCGGGGCGAGATCGAGCACGGTGTCCTGAGTCAGCAAGGCCAGCATGATGGGGGGAACCATCAGCCCGATATACCACTGCGCCCAGAGCGACAGCAGCGGTTTATTTTCCCGCGCCAGAGAGGGTTGATTACGGTAGATATGGTCCGAATAGGTTGCCAGCAGAGTCTGTAGCTCCGCAGAGCGCTGCCACTGTGACAGCGTCATGGCGTGATGCGGCGGGGCTTCATCCAGCTTAATAAAATCCAGTAGATGAGCACGCGTATCGGCAATTTTATCCCGGATGGCATCCGCAAGCGTTACGCTTCCCGTGGAGAGAGGCGCTCGCCAGAGAAGTGCGTCAACGGCTTGTACGGAATGTGTGGCCATAGGATAGGAATCTAAATGATAATGATTGCCAATCCTAACTATTGATAAAACCGATCGCAAGCCTTTTGTCCTGGATCTGCGGATCCGCACTCAGGCGGTGTGCACCTCTTCGCTTAGCAGAATGCTGTTACGCCCCCTGTGTTTTGCCTCGTAAAGCGCTTTATCCGCCTTCTCCAGTGCCTGTTCAATGTCTTCATCGTTAAAAATGGCAATGCCAATGCTGATGGTGACGTTGGTAGCAACGCTTTCGTTAAACATGTGCGGTATTTTCAGGTCGTAAACTTTCTGTCGAATACGCTCCGCCGTCTGGCGGGCAAGTTCGAGCGAAATATTGGACAGCAGAACCATAAACTCTTCCCCGCCGAAGCGAGCGACAATATCGCGCGAGCGCACGGCGTCGCGGATCGCTGCGGAAACACGAATAAGCGCCTGATCGCCCATCATATGGCCATAATGGTCGTTGTAAGCCTTGAAGTGGTCGATATCCAGCAGTAAAACAAAGTGCTCGCCGTTATCTGCGGCGGGAAGATTTTCCAGCCGGCTTTGCAGGCCGCGGCGGTTATACAGGCCGGTTAGCGGGTCCATCATGCTGAGATCGGTAAGGGTTTCACGCTCTTCCAGTAGCTCAGAAAGCAGCTCCTGGGCGAACCGGTCGTTACGCCGCTGCAGTACATGGTGGATACCGATGGCGAACATAGGCAGCGCAAAGGAGTAAGCCATTCTTAACCAGCTTTCATGATCGCTTAACCACAGGCAGGTAATAAAGGCCGGAAGTGAGTGCAGCGTAAATGCTTTGATATTACTGGCGAATGCCAAAGACCCTATAAAAAGAACCGTTAATAGCGCCATCATTAAATAGGTCGACTGATCGTGCGTTATTAACGAAAATTTAGAGGCGATTTGCCACGCCCATAAACACCCAAAAATGGCTGAAACAACAGGGATATTTATTTTGCGGGAGCAGTTTTTCCAGTGCCAGACAAGAAGGCCCGTGCTAATGATGAATACGGCAAACAGCGGAACAGATACCACCCGGACTGAATAGAGTGGGTTTGTTACCGAGAACACTGCAGATATCGCATTCAAAAATAAAAACAAACGTAAAGATAACTGATATTTCTTGTTGACTAAAGATCGCCAGGATTGTGATGTCATATGCGTGCGTTTTTATTTAAATTCAATTAAAACAATGAATCAGGTGTTGTTTAGTAATAGTGGATGCAAAAATAATGGAATTGTAATTATCAGAAAAACTTTATGGGAAGTTAACAGGTGGGCAATTTATCACCTTAACCATTCGCTGTCATTATAGGAAAGGTAAAGGACAACGAATTATACGTTTGTGTACTGACAGATGATAATCTTTATCATATGATATTGGTTATCATTATCGATGTGAGAGGGCAAACCATGTTGAGTAGAGCGCTGGGAAGTGGTTGGGGAGTACTTCTGCCTGGAGCAATTATTGGCGGCCTGATGTTTGCCGATCTCTCCATCGACGTCTGGAAGGCAATGATCGTTTCTGGCTTGCTGGTGACGTCCGGGATGATTTGGCACAAGCAGTTGCGGCATTTCGTGTTGTTGCCATCGTGCGTCGCGCTGGTCAGCGGGATTCTGGTAATACTGATGAGTTTGAAATAACAGGGAAAACGAGAGGTACTTCAGAGGAGATGTAAGATAATTGGTGCGAGGGGGGGGACTCGAACCCCCACATCCTAAGGACACTAACACCTGAAGCTAGCGCGTCTACCAATTCCGCCACCTTCGCACAGTCATCTTACTTTTTTTTGATATCGCCTCGTTGGTGCGAGGGGGGGGACTCGAACCCCCACATCCTAAGGACACTAACACCTGAAGCTAGCGCGTCTACCAATTCCGCCACCTTCGCCCAGTGCGAGCAATATCAACGTGATTTATGGTGCGAGGGGGGGGACTCGAACCCCCACATCCAAAGGACACTAACACCTGAAGCTAGCGCGTCTACCAATTCCGCCACCTTCGCATACCATCGATACTGTAAAAGTATCGTAACCACGGAGGCGCATTCTAGATGTTTTCAGCTTAACGTCAACTGAAATGTGCGCGTGATGCCTTGATTGATGCAAAAATGGTCGATAGATGCGTCATGTATAGCCGGATGGCGCTTGCGCTTCTCCGGCCTACAAAATTGACGATTACTTTTTGGCCTGACGCGTCATCACGGTGCGGTACACTTTGAAACGGCCAGTCTGGGCGATCACTTCGTGGAAACCGAAGGTTTCATCCAGCACTTTCGGGTACGCCAGGAAGGCGTTGGCGACAATACGCAGCTCGCCGCCGCTGTTGAGGTGACGGGTTGCGCCACGGATCAGCGTTTGCGCTGCTTCAAGGGTAGTTTCCATGCCGTCGTGGAACGGCGGGTTGGAGATAATCATGTCGAAACGGCCGGTGATGTCAGAGAAGACGTTGCTGGCAATCACTTCGCCTTCAATACCGTTAGCGGCAAGCGTTGCGCGGCTGGCTTCAACCGCCGGCGCGCTGACATCGCTGAGCGTTAAACGCACTTTAGGGGAATGGCTGGCAAGCACCGTTGACAGTACGCCCGCGCCACAGCCCACATCCAGCACTTTGCCTTTAGTGTGCGGCGTCAGGGTCGACAGCAGCAGCTTGCTTCCCACGTCCAGATAGTCGCGGCTGAACACGCCCGGCAGGGTTTTGATGGTCAGGCCGTCAAGCTCATACTCGCCCCAGAAGGCTTCGGCATCAAACGTTGCCTGTTTTTCCAGACGACCATGGTACAGACCACAGCGGCGGGCGCTGTCGACTTTGTTCAGCGGCGCGTAGGCTTCCAGCATCTGCTCGGCGCTGCGCACGCCGCTGCGGTTCTCACCGACAACGAAGATATCGCAGCCGACCGGCAGCAGGGAGAGCAGGTTCATCAGCTGGAACTGGGCTTCCGGTTTGTTCTTCGGCCAGTAGTAGATCAGCGTGTCGCAATCGGCAACATCGCTTTGCTCCGCCACCAGGCTAAAGCGCGCACGCTCGCCCATCTGGCGGCTCAGCACCTGCCAGTGGTGATAATACTGGGTGTGGGCACGGCTTTCAGCACAGTCGAAACGCGCAGGCAGGTCATCCTGCATATCTCCGGCAAACAGAATACGGCTTTGTTCGAAATCATCACTGTGGCGCAGCAAGACTTCACTTGCCGGGGTAAATGCAGACATAATTGTTCCTCAATAAACTCAGGCGGGGATTATAGTAGGTAGATGGCGCACTTTCGACACATTTGCTATATTTGCGCGCCTGAGAGACAGGAGTTTTCCCTATGACATCCCGACGAGACTGGCAGTTGCAGCAGCTGGGCATCACCCAGTGGGCCTTGCGTCGCCCGACGGCGTTGCAGGGCGAAATCGCAATATCTATCCCCGAGCATGTTCGCCTGGTGATGGTGGCGAAGGAACTGCCTGCCCTGAATGAACCCCTGATCGGTGATGTCCTTCGCAGCCTGAAGCTGACGGCCGAACAGGTTTTACAGCTGACGCCAGAGCGGGTCACAATGCTTCCTCCCGATAGCCGCTGCAACAGCTGGCGCATGGGAGAGACAAATGCGATCGCTCTGCAGGGAAGCCAGATCTGCTCGCCGGCGCTGGACGAACTGAAAGCCAACTCAAAGGCGCGAAGCGCGCTATGGCAACAAATCTGCGAATATGAACACGATTTCTTCCCTCACGACGCCTGACCTGACAACGGCGTTCGCGATTGAAACGCGCGCCCACGCCTTTCCGTGGAGCGAAAAAACCTTCGCCAGCAATCAGGGTGAACGGTACCTGAACTACCGCCTGGACGTTGACGGCACCCTGGCTGCTTTTGCAATCACCCAGGTCGTTCTCGACGAGGCTACGCTGTTTAACATTGCCGTTGATCCTGCGTTTCAGCGCCGTGGGCTGGGAAGGGAACTGCTCGAGCACCTCATACGTGAGCTCGAAACCCGTGACGTTTTCACCCTGTGGCTGGAGGTGCGCGCGTCGAACGTCGCCGCCATCGCGCTCTATGAAAGCTTAGGCTTTAACGAGGCGACTATCCGCCGTAACTACTACCCCACCGCAGAGGGACGTGAAGACGCCATTATTATGGCTCTGCCGATTGGATAATAAAAAATAAGGTTGTAACGATGAAATGGGACTGGATTTTCTTTGATGCCGACGAAACGCTGTTTACGTTTGACTCGTTCGGCGGCCTACAGCGGATGTTTCTCGACTATAGCGTAACCTTCACCGCTGAAGATTTTCAGGACTATCAGGCGGTGAACAAGCCGCTGTGGGTGGACTACCAGAACGGAGCCATCACCGCGTTACAACTTCAGCACCAGCGTTTTGACCTCTGGGCCGAACGTCTGAGCGTCAGCCCCGGGTCGCTGAACGATGCCTTCCTGAACGCAATGGCGGACATCTGCGCGCCGCTGCCGGGAGCGGTGTCTCTGCTGGATTCGCTGAAAGGTAAAACCAAACTTGGGATCATCACCAACGGCTTTACCGCGCTGCAGCAGATCCGCCTTGAGCGCACCGGCCTGCGCGATCATTTCGACGCGCTGGTGATCTCCGAAGAGGTGGGCGTGCCGAAGCCGGACCCGCGTATTTTCGACTATGCGCTGGCGCAGGCGGGCAACCCTGACCGCGATCGCGTGTTGATGGTGGGCGATACCGCAGAGTCCGATATTCTTGGTGGCATCAACTCCGGGCTGTCGACCGTCTGGCTCAACGCGCATGGTCGCGTACAGCCTGAAGGCATCGAGCCGACCTGGACCGTCACGTCATTGAACGAACTGGAGCAGCTCCTGTGTAAACAATGATTGCCTGCCCCCCGTTGATGGGTAAAATAGCCGCAATTTCGTATTCCATGATGCGTGGCGTGCTGCCGCGCTTATAAAAGAAGATTTAATTATGACGTTGTCTCCCTATCTGCAAGAGGTGGCCAAACGCCGCACTTTTGCCATTATCTCGCACCCGGATGCCGGTAAAACGACCATCACCGAGAAGGTCCTGCTGTTCGGACAGGCGATCCAGACTGCCGGTACCGTTAAAGGCCGTGGCTCCAGCCAGCACGCAAAATCTGACTGGATGGAGATGGAAAAGCAGCGTGGTATCTCCATTACCACCTCCGTGATGCAGTTCCCGTATCACGACTGCCTGGTGAACCTGCTGGACACCCCGGGCCACGAAGACTTCTCCGAAGATACCTACCGTACCCTGACGGCGGTGGACTGTTGTCTGATGGTTATCGACGCCGCTAAAGGGGTCGAAGACAGGACCCGTAAGCTGATGGAAGTCACCCGTCTGCGCGACACGCCGATCCTCACCTTCATGAACAAACTCGACCGTGACATCCGCGATCCGATGGAAGTGATGGACGAAGTTGAAAGCGAGCTGAAGATCGCCTGCGCGCCGATTACCTGGCCAATCGGCTGCGGCAAGCTGTTTAAAGGGGTTTATCACCTCTACAAAGACGAAGTGTATCTTTATCAGACCGGTAAGGGTCACACCATCCAGGAAGTCCGCACCGTGAAGGGGCTGGATAATCCGGATCTGGACGTTGCCATTGGTGATGAGCTGGCCGCGCAGCTGCGCGATGAGCTGGAGCTGGTGAAAGGCGCCTCCCACGAGTTCGATAAAGAGCTTTTCCTGGCCGGCGAAATCACCCCTGTGTTCTTCGGTACCGCGCTGGGTAACTTCGGCGTTGACCATATGCTTGACGGGCTGGTTGAGTGGGCGCCGCGCCCGATGCCGCGTAAAACCGACACCCGCGAGGTGGAAGCGCAGGAAGAGAAATTTACTGGCTTCGTCTTCAAAATTCAGGCCAACATGGACCCGAAACACCGTGACCGCGTGGCCTTTATGCGCGTGGTATCCGGGAAGTACGAGAAGGGCATGAAGCTGCGCCAGGTGCGTATCGGGAAAGATGTTGTTATTTCCGACGCGCTGACCTTCATGGCGGGTGACCGTTCGCACGTTGAAGAGGCCTATCCGGGCGATATCATCGGCCTGCATAACCACGGCACTATTCAGATCGGTGATACCTTCACCCAGGGCGAAATGATGAAGTTCACCGGCATTCCGAACTTCGCACCGGAACTGTTCCGTCGCATTCGCCTGCGCGATCCGCTGAAGCAGAAACAGCTGCTGAAGGGGCTGGTTCAGCTGTCCGAAGAGGGCGCCGTGCAGGTGTTCCGCCCAATTTCGAACAACGACCTGATCGTCGGCGCGGTCGGCGTGCTGCAGTTTGACGTGGTGGTTGCGCGTCTGAAGAGCGAGTACAACGTGGAAGCGATTTACGAATCCGTAAACGTGGCGACCGCGCGCTGGGTTGAGTGTACTGACGTGAAGAAATTCGAAGAATTTAAGCGTAAGAACGAAATTCAGCTGGCGCTGGACGGGGGGGATAACCTGACCTATATCGCCCCAACCATGGTTAACCTGAACCTGACGCAGGAACGTTATCCTGACGTTCAGTTCCGCAAAACGCGCGAACACTAATCCCCGCTCAGAGCACGGCAACCGCCGTGCTCTTCTTTTATTCCTGTCTTATTAATCCCTTGCGGAATGTTCTTAATTCATCGCATTTTTACGCCATTCGCGCGTTTTTTGCCCAATTCTGAAAGCGACACTGTGAGAGTGATCTATATTTAACTCAGTGTTTAACACCGGGTGCGGATGAATTAACTGTTCAATGCATGACTTTAGGTTCTCCATTTCATCCGTGTGTTAATTCGCGAAATATAAAACTAGTAATAAAGGAAGTTTGTCGCCCAACTAACGGGCAAAACACAGGAATACATCGATGAATATGACAAGACTGAAGATTTCTAAAACTCTGCTGGCTGTAACATTGGGTAGCGTCCTGGTAAGCGGTTCTGCCTTTGCAGAAACGAGCGCCACGGATAAAGCGCAGTCCACTGCCAATACCGCAGGGGAAAAAATCGATAGCTCTATGAATAAAGTCGGTAATTTCATGGATGACAGCTCTATCACAGCAAAAGTGAAAGCCGCACTGGTGGATGATGAAGCCATCAAGAGCACCGACATTTCCGTAAAAACGGATAAGAAAGTGGTTACGCTGAGCGGCTTTGTTGAAAGCCAGGCTCAGGCCGAACAGGCTGTAAAAGTCGCGAAGGGTGTTGAAGGCGTAACGGACGTTAGCGATAAACTGCACGTTCGCGACGCTAAAGACTCCTCTGTGAAAGGGTATGCCGGGGATGCGGCAACCACCAGCGAAATCAAAGCTAAACTGTTAGCTGATGACATCGTGCCGTCTCGTAAAGTGAAAGTAGAAACCACCGACGGCGTGGTTCAGCTTTCCGGTACGGTAGATTCGCAGGCGCAAATTGAACGTGCAGAAACCATCGCCAAAGCTATTGATGGTGTCAAAAGCGTCAAAAACGATCTGAAAACGAAGTAAATCTACACAATTCGCCCGTCTGGCTGAGGCGAGCGGGCGAAATAACAATGACACTGGAAACACGCCGGTGAGCAGCCTGAGCGCTCACGTTTAGCGGCCGACATTAACTATGGTAAAGGAGAGGCTTATGTTTCGTTGGGGCATTATATTTCTGGTTATCGCGTTAATTGCCGCCGCATTGGGCTTTGGTGGACTGGCAGGTACTGCGGCCTGGGCAGCTAAAATTGTCTTCGTGGTTGGTATTATCCTGTTCCTGGTCAGCCTGTTTACGGGCCGACGCCGTCCGTAGCAAAACGCAATAGAGCGTCAACAAAACAAAGCCAGTCCTCGCGACTGGCTTTTTCGTGTTTGAGTCTCAGGCCGGGAGTGCGTTACTGTGTCAGAACACAATAATGAAAACAGGAATGCAGAGGTGGGTCAGCGAATTCCCGTTACGCTCGGCAATATTGCGCCGCTGGCGTTGAAGCCGTTTCGTGCAGGCCAGCTTGCACTGGTATGTGAAGGTGGCGGACAGCGCGGCATATTCACGGCCGGCGTGCTGGATGAATTTATGCGCGCGCAGTTTAACCCTTTTAACCTCTTCTTTGGCACCTCTGCCGGAGCGCAAAACCTTTCCGCCTACGTCTGTAACCAGCCGGGCTATGCCCGCAAAGTTATTATGCGCTACACCACGTCGAAGGAATTTTTCAACCCGATGCGTTTTGTGCGCGGCGGAAACTTGATCGATCTCGACTGGCTGCTGGAGTCAACCGCCAGCCAGATGCCGCTGGCGATGGACACTGCGGCTCGTTTGTTCGATAACGGAAAAGAGTTCTGGATGTGCGCCAGCAGGGGAGATGACTACACGCCAGGCTATTTTTCCCCGCAGAAAGAGAACTGGCTGGACATTATCCGCGCCTCCAGCGCTATTCCGGGTTTTTACCGCACCGGCGCACTGCTGGACGGCATCAGCTATCTGGACGGCGGTATCAGCGACGCCGTTCCGGTGCAGGAAGCTGCGCGACGCGGGGCGAAGACCATCGTGGTGATCCGCACCGTGCCGTCGCAGATGTACTACACCCCGCAGTGGTTTAAGCGCATGGAGCGCTGGCTGGGCGACAGCAGCCTGCAGCCGCTGGTGAATATCGCCAAACTGCATGAATCGACCTACGGTGAGATGCAGCGTTTTATTGAAAAGCCGCCGGGCAAGCTGCGTATTTTCGAAATTTATCCGCCAAAGCCTCTGGTGAGCATGGCGCTGGGCAGCCGCTTACCGGCACTGCGTATGGATTACAAAACGGGGCGGCTGTGCGGACGCTACTTCCTGGCGACGGTGGGCAAAATGCTGGCGGAACAGCCGCCGCTTCACCGGCACAAGCGCATCATTACCCCGCCAGCAGTTGTGGCGAACGATCCGCTGACCGTGCCGCTGGTGGATGTGCCGCAGGCCAACGACGCACTCTTAGATAACGAGGATCTGGCGTGACGTACCGTTTTGTCGACACCCACTGCCATTTTGATTTTCCACCGTTTACCGGTGACGAAGGGCCGAGCATCGCCCGTGCCGCAGATGCAGGCGTGCAGGCGATTATCGTCCCGTCAACGGAAGCGGCAAACTTTACCCGGGTGCTGGAGCTTGCCCGACAGCATAACGCGCTGTACGCCGCGCTGGGGCTGCACCCTATCGTTATCGAGCGACACACTGATGACGATATCGACCGGCTGGATTCACTTCTGCGCGCCGGCGAAAGTAAGCTGATTGCAGTCGGTGAGATCGGCCTCGATCTCTATCGCGAGGATCCCCATTTTGAACGCCAGCAGGCGATCCTCGACGCGCAGCTTAAGCTGGCTAAGCGCCACGATCTGCCGGCCATCCTCCACTCCCGCCGCACGCACGACAAGCTGGCGATGCACCTGAAGCGCATCGATCTTCCGCGCAGGGGCGTGGTGCACGGTTTTTCCGGCAGCCTGCAGCAGGCGCAGCGTTTCATTGAGCTGGGCTATAAGATCGGCGTGGGCGGGACCATTACCTACCCGCGCGCCAGTAAGACCCGCGATGTGATGGCACAGCTGCCCCTGTCGGCGTTATTACTGGAAACCGATGCCCCCGATATGCCGCTGAATGGTTTTCAGGGGCAGCCCAATCGGCCGGAACGGGCGGCGCGCGTGTTTGCCACGCTGTGCGAGCTGCGCCAGGAGCCAGAAGAGGTGGTTGCCGATGCGCTGCTTGAGAACAGCCGTTCGGTATTTGGCATTACCCTATAAGTAAAGTGACGGGCGGATCACCCTGATCCTCTCTTCTTCCAGCGCTGACGCCAGTGGCTCAACGTCGTCCGGCGTGGCGCTGCGCCATGACGCCGCCTCTCCGTAAACGCCGTGCGCGTGAAACGCGTTGATCCGCACCGGGATATCCCCAAGCCCGCGAATAAAGGCTATCAGTGGCTTAAGGTATTCCAGATAATCAGACTGCCCAGGGATCGCCAGCAGCCGCAGTTCCGTCAGCCGCTGATGCTGCGCCAGCCAGCGGATGCTCTGTTTAATCTGCGGGTTTTCGCGCCCGGTCAGTAAGCGGTGACGCTCATTTCCCCATGCCTTTAGATCGAGCATCGCCCCATCCAGTACCGGCAGGAGTTTTTGCCAGCCGGTTTCCCCCAGCAGTCCGTTGCTGTCAACCAGACAGGTTAAATGGCGCAGGGCGGGATCGGCTTTGATCGCCGTAAAAAGGGCGATCACAAACGGCAGCTGCGTGGTGGCTTCACCGCCGCTGACGGTGATGCCTGCAATAAAGGGTGCCGCTTTGCGGATCTGCGTGAGGATCTCCTCCACGCTGAAGCGTTGCGCCATCGGCGTGGCCTGCTGCGGGCAGAGGTGAAGACAGGTATCACACTGCTGGCAGTCACTCTCCTGCCACCAGACGCGCCCGGCCTGAATGGTCAGCGCATCATGAGGGCAGTGGGGCACGCAGTCGCCGCAGTCGTTGCAGCGACCGATCGTCCACGGGTTGTGGCAGGTTTTGCATCGCAGGTTGCACCCCTGTAGGAACAGCGCCAGACGGCTGCCCGGCCCGTCGACGCAGGAGAAGGGGATAACCTGACTAACTAAAGCGCATCTGCTGTTCATGGCTTATAACGCGCGGCTGACGTTCCAGAATACGGGTATTTCGTGCGGCTTCCTCACCCAGCCACGTGGTGTTGGTTCTTGAACCCGCTTCCCGATATTTCTCCAGATCCGATAATCGCACCATATAGCCTGTGACGCGCACCAGATCGTTACCCGCTACGTTGGCGGTAAATTCACGCATGCCGGCGTTGAAGGCCCCCAGGCAAAGCTGCACCACGGCCTGCGGGTTGCGTTTTACCGTCTCTTCCAGCGTCAGAATATCGCTGATCCCGGAGTGATAGTGTTTGTGGTGCGGGGCAACGGCCAGCAGATGGCTGATAGGATCCGGCTCGTCTCCGTAGGGCAGTCGTGCTCCCGGCGTGGTGCCTGAATCCGAACTGATCCCCGACTGCGCGTGCAGCATCGCGCGATGCTTCCAGCCGTATTTCACCGGCGTGTTTTCCACAAACGCCGCGAGCCGTTCGCTAATGCGATAGCCCAGCGCGTTGGCCCGTTCGTCCTTGCCGTAGCGTGCTTCCATTCCGCTTTTATCGCACAGCGCGTTCACCGCTTCCGCCAGGCCGTACATGCCAAACATGGGCACGAAACGGTCGGCATCAATCAGCCCCTCTTTCACCAGGAAGCTATTCTCAAAGAAGCCTGACTGCTCATACAAAAATGCACAGCGTGCGTTGACGATCTCAATCTGCTGCTGGCAGTAGTGCGGGAGCGTGCGGGTAAAGAAGTCTTCAACAGAAGAACTGTGTTCGGCAATTGCCTTCAGGTTGAGGCGAACCAGCGTGCTTCCACCGCCTGCCAGCGGCAGTGAGTTGTAACAGCTCACCACGCCATAGCGGCCTTTTGTGAAAATTTTATCATTCACTGGGCCGTTAGAAATATGCGGCTTGCTGCATTCGCAAATGTTTTTAGCCACCACAAGCAGCAGGTCGTCCGGGGTGATGTCAGGGTCGTAAATAAAGGTTAGATTTGGCGCGACCTGCTTCAGCTCTGCATCTGCGCGCAGAATGGCGCGCGTGACGGGCGTATCAGCCGGGCCGATATTGGCGTGCATAAAGGCATCCGGCAGCGTGCGGTCGAGGTAGCGCCAGAAACGTTTTATTCGGCTATCTATCTCTTCCTGTGTTAGAATTCTAACATATGGATTCAGTAAAGCATCAAGCTGGCCAAGATACACGGGCATCGATGTGACGGACGGAACATGGTGATAGAGGATGGTTAAGAGCGAGAGGGCGTCATCGAGATCTTTTGCCCCTTCCAGCTCCAGCCATTCAGAACCCTTTGCCAGAAATTTTTCGTAATCCGGCAGAACGTAGCGAGGTTTATAAGGCGCATGGCCTTCGAACATGTCGCAGATAAAGCCCTGATCCAGCGCGGCACGGGCTGTCGGGGACAGTGCCGGATAAGGCAGGTCGTTCTCCGCTTCCAGCGCCAGGAAATGACGTTTTTGCTCAGGGGTTAACACCGGGCTTGTCACAATTTGCTGGCAACGTTGTTGCAGCGCGTCGAGGCTGGAGTGAGGCATGTTCGCTTCCTTAAATGTTCTGCGGATGATGAGCGAATTGTATGAAGTTGTCCCGTCGGGGCTTTTGATCCGACAGGGGGTATCGCTGTTTTAGTCAGCAATTCGCGAACTAAAATTTGACGTTGATCTCATTACAGTAATGCAAATTTGTACGCAGTTTTCATTAACTGTGATGAATGTCGAAGTGTGGATGCGGGTGAATGTTAGAATACTCACAGACCCGCAAGGTAAAATTTATACGGCACTGCCGTTGGAGAATGTTATGACCGATTTAACTGCAAGCAGCCTGCGCGCGTTGAAACTGATGGACCTGACCACCCTGAACGATGACGACACCAATGAAAAAGTCATCGCGCTGTGCCACCAGGCGAAAACGCCCGTCGGTAACACCGCCGCCGTCTGTATCTACCCGCGCTTTATCCCAATTGCCCGTAAAACGCTGAACGAGCAGGGCACGCCGGACGTGCGCATTGCAACCGTAACTAACTTCCCGCACGGCAACGACGATATCGAAATTGCGCTGGCGGAAACCCGCGCGGCGATTGCTTATGGCGCAGACGAAGTTGACGTGGTGTTCCCGTACCGCGCGCTGATCGCCGGCAACGAGCAGGTCGGTTTTGACCTGGTGAAAGCCTGTAAGGACGCGTGCGCGGCGGCAAACGTGCTGCTGAAAGTGATCATCGAAACCGGCGAGCTGAAAGAAGAGCAGCTGATTCGTAAAGCATCTGAAATCTCCATCAAAGCCGGTGCGGATTTCATTAAAACCTCTACCGGTAAAGTGCCGGTTAACGCCACCCCGGAAAGCGCCCGCATCATGATGGAAGTTATCCGCGACATGGGCGTGTCCAAAACCGTGGGCTTCAAACCTGCGGGCGGCGTGCGTACCGCTGAAGACGCGCAGCAGTTCCTGGCGATTGCCGACGAGCTGTTCGGCGCCGACTGGGCCGATTCCCGTCACTACCGCTTCGGCGCGTCCAGCCTGCTGGCAAGCCTGCTGAAAGCGCTGGGCCACGGCGACGGTAAGAGCGCAAGCAGCTACTGATTGCCAGACAATGCCGGATGACGCTTCGCTTATCCGGCCTACAGGATCGTAGGGCGGGTAAGCGTAGCGACACCCGCCACAAATCCCCCGATTCCGCATGGAGGTTACCGTGTTTCTCGCACAAGAAATTATTCGTAAAAAACGTGATGGTCACGCATTAAGCGACGAAGAGATCCGCTTCTTTATCAACGGCATTCGTGATAACACCGTCTCCGAAGGGCAGATTGCGGCTCTGGCGATGACCATCTTCTTCCACGATATGTCGATGCCCGAGCGCGTGTCGCTGACCATGGCGATGCGAGATTCAGGAACCGTTCTGGACTGGAAAAGCCTCAACCTCAACGGCCCGATTGTGGATAAACACTCCACCGGCGGCGTGGGTGACGTGACCTCCCTGATGCTTGGCCCAATGGTGGCAGCCTGCGGCGGTTACGTTCCAATGATCTCCGGGCGCGGCCTGGGCCACACCGGCGGCACGCTCGACAAACTGGAAGCCATTCCGGGCTTCGATATCTTCCCGGATGACGGCCGCTTCCGCGACATTATTAAAGACGTTGGCGTGGCGATTATCGGCCAGACCAGCTCTCTCGCTCCGGCAGACAAGCGTTTCTACGCAACCCGCGATATTACCGCGACCGTTGACTCCATCCCGCTGATCACCGCGTCGATTCTTGCCAAAAAGCTGGCAGAAGGTCTGGACGCCCTGGTGATGGACGTGAAAGTGGGCAGCGGCGCGTTTATGCCAACCTATGAACTTTCTGCTGCGCTGGCCGAAGCGATCGTTGGCGTCTCCAACGGCGCGGGCGTGCGCACCACGGCATTACTGACGGACATGAACCAGGTGCTGGCGTCCAGCGCCGGTAACGCCGTCGAAGTCCGCGAAGCCGTCCAGTTCCTGACGGGTGAATATCGCAACCCGCGTCTGTTCGACGTCACCATGGCGCTGTGCGTTGAGATGTTAATCTCCGGCAAGCTGGCCAAAGACGATGCGGAAGCGCGCGCGAAACTGCAGGCGGTGCTGGATAACGGCAAAGCGGCAGAGATCTTCGGCCGCATGGTTGCAGCCCAGAAAGGCCCGACCGATTTCGTCGAGAACTACGCGAAATACCTGCCAACCGCGATGCTCAGCAAGGCGGTCTATGCGGACGCCGAAGGCTTTGTGTCGGCAATGGACACGCGCGCGCTCGGCATGGCGGTTGTCTCGATGGGCGGCGGTCGTCGTCAGGCATCGGACACCATTGATTACAGCGTCGGCTTTACCGATATGGCTCGCCTGGGCGACAGCATTGACGGCCAGCGTCCGCTGGCGGTGATCCACGCCAAAGACGAAGCCAGCTGGCAGGACGCGGCGAAAGCGGTAAAAGCGGCAATCAGGCTTGACGATAAAGCACCGGAAACCACACCGACTGTCTATCGCCGTATCACTGAATAACGGTATACTGATCTGATCGCTATTTTTTGAAGCACTACGTACGGAGAACAATTATGAAACGTGCATTTATTATGGTGCTGGACTCATTCGGCATCGGCGCAACTGAAGATGCAGATCGTTTTGGTGACGTGGGTTCCGATACCATGGGTCACATCGCGGAAGCCTGCGCCAAAGGCGAAGCGGACAACGGTCGTAAAGGTCCTCTGACCCTGCCAAACCTGACCCGCCTCGGTCTGGTAAAAGCGCATGAAGGTTCTACCGGTAAGATCGCAGCCGGTATGGACGGCAACGCGGAAGTGGTGGGCGCATACGCCTGGGCGCACGAGCTCTCTTCCGGTAAAGATACGCCGTCTGGACACTGGGAAATCGCCGGTGTACCGGTTCTGTTTGACTGGGGCTACTTCTCCGATCACCAGAACAGCTTCCCGCAGGAGCTGCTGGATAAGCTGGTGAAGCGTGCCAACCTGCCGGGCTACCTCGGTAACTGCCACTCTTCCGGTACCGTGATTCTGGACGAGCTGGGCGAAGAGCACATGAAAACCGGCAAGCCGATTTTCTACACCTCTGCCGACTCCGTGTTCCAGATTGCCTGCCACGAAGAGACCTACGGCCTGGATAAACTCTACGAGCTGTGCGAAATCGCCCGTGAAGAGCTGACCGAAGGCGGCTACAACATCGGCCGCGTTATCGCGCGTCCGTTTATCGGCGACAAAGCCGGTAACTTCCAGCGTACCGGCAACCGTCACGACCTGGCCGTTGAGCCACCGGCGCCGACCGTGCTGCAGAAGCTGGTCGAAGAGAAAGACGGCCACGTGGTGTCCGTGGGTAAAATTGCGGATATCTACGCCAACTGCGGCATCACTAAAAAAGTGAAAGCCACCGGTCTGGACGCGCTGTTCGACGCCACCATCAAAGAGATGAAAGAGGCGGGCGACAAGACTATCGTCTTCACCAACTTCGTGGACTTCGACTCCTCATGGGGCCACCGCCGCGATATCGCGGGCTACGCTGCCGGCCTGGAGCTGTTTGACCGCCGTCTGCCGGAGCTGATGGAGCTGGTGGGTGAAGATGACATTCTGATCCTGACTGCGGACCACGGCTGCGACCCAAGCTGGACCGGTACCGACCACACCCGTGAGCACATTCCGGTGCTGGTGTACGGCCCGAAAGTGAAGCCGGGCTCGCTCGGTCACCGTGAAACCTTCGCGGACATCGGCCAGACCATTGCGAAATACTTTGGTACGTCTGACATGGAATATGGCAAGGCTATGTTCTAAATCGTGTTGGGTGCGGCCTGATGCCCTCACCCCGGCCCTCTCCCACAGGGAGAGGGTGAAAAGAATAAACAATTTGAAAGGAACTGAAGATGGCAACTCCTCACATTAATGCAGAAATGGGTGATTTCGCTGACGTCGTATTGATGCCGGGCGACCCGCTGCGCGCGAAGCACATTGCAGAAACCTTCCTGGAAGACGTGCGTGAAGTGAACAACGTTCGCGGCATGCTGGGCTTCACCGGGACCTATAAAGGCCGCAAAATCTCCGTGATGGGCCACGGCATGGGTATCCCATCCTGCTCTATCTACACCAAAGAGCTGATCACCGATTTCGGCGTGAAGAAAATCATCCGCGTGGGCTCCTGCGGCGCGGTGCGCATGGACGTTAAGCTGCGCGACATCGTTATCGGTATGGGTGCCTGCACCGATTCCAAAGTGAACCGCATGCGTTTCAAAGACCATGACTTCGCTGCCATTGCAGACTTCGGCATGGTGCGCGACGCGGTTGACGCGGCGAAAGCGCTGGGCGTTGAGGCTCGCGTGGGCAACATCTTCTCTGCTGACCTGTTCTATGCGCCGGACGGCGGCGAAATGTTCGACGTGATGGAAAAATACGGCATTCTGGGCGTGGAAATGGAAGCGGCCGGTATCTACGGCGTGGCGGCTGAGTTTGGTGCGAAAGCGCTGACCATCTGCACCGTGTCTGACCACATCCGTACCCACGAGCAGACCACCGCTGCCGAGCGTCAGACCACCTTCAACGACATGATCAAAATCGCGCTGGAATCCGTTCTGCTGGGCGATAAAGAGTAAGAACCGTTGTGCCGGGTGGCGGCTTCGCCTGACCCGGCCTACGGTTTTGTAGGCCCGCTAAGCGCAGCGCCAGCGGGCTTTTTTACTAGCGCACGGCCTGTGCAATCCACGCCGACAGCTCCCGCAGCTCTTTTTCCTGCTCAGGGAAATCGCCGATCAACGCGTCGCACTCCTGCTGCAGCATATCCGCCCGATACAAACAGCCCTGTAAACGAGCCGCCAGCGCCTCTAGCGGTGCCGGGTTCAGGCTATCGGTAAACACCTGCGTGCGGGTGATATGGCCTTTCTCCACGTCAAAATGCAGCTCCACGCCGCCCCAGGTGAAGCGTTCGTCCAGCAGGTGCGAGAAGGCAGGCGCCTGGCCAAAGTTCCACTCCCAGCTGCTCTGGCGGGCGAAGGTTTCCGCGAAGTTGGGCAGGTCCGGGGTTTTATCCGGGGAGATGACTTCCGCTTCGACGCGCTCGCCATAGTGAGCAAAGAACGCCTCGCGCACGGCGTGGCAGATTTGCTCGTGCGTAATGCCCGGCAGCAGCTCCACCAGATTCGCCACGCGGCCGCGCACGGAGGTGATCCCCTTGGCCTGCAGCTTTTTCTTGTCCGGGTTGAGGTAGTTCGCCAGACGGCTCAGGTCGGCATTCAGCAGCAATGTGCCGTGGTGGAATCCGCGATCCATCGTTTCGCGATAGGCTGAGCCCGACACTTTCCGGTCACCGTCAGGCGTTTTCACCACCAGGTCATTACGGCCTGAGGCTTCCGCCGTGACGCCGAGCGAATTCAGCGCGTTGAGCACAATCGAGGTAGAGATGGTTTTGTCGTACTCCGGCTTGCCCGCCATAAAGGTAAAGCAGGTATTGCCCAGATCGTGGAACACCGCGCCGCCGCCGCTGCTGCGGCGCGCGAGACGGACGTTGTCCTCTTCCATGCGCCGGGTGTTACACTCTTTCCACGGGTTTTGCGCGCGGCCAATAACGACCGTGTCGGCGTTGCGCCAGAGAAAAAGCACGCGCTGGGTGGCGGGCATCTGGCGGAAGATGCACTCCTCCACCGCGAGGTTAAACCAGGGATCGTAAGAGTCAGAGATAAGCAGGCGTAATGACGACATGGCAGCGTTCCTTTACCGATTCATACGCCTACTTTATCACTATTCTTTCTTCTCGCTCTCTTCGTCTTCAGGCACCGATTTGCTGGCGGTGAGCAGGAACGGTGACTGCTGCCAGCGGGTACGTTTGCCCTGCAGCAGGGTTCGTGCCAGCACCACGCCTATTGCCAGGGAGAGCAGCAGCATCAGGCGCAAAATATTGGTGGTGTTATCGACCTGCTTGGCTTCGGTTGGCAGGGTGTGGGTATCAAGCGTAAGACGCAAATACCCCAGCGGGCCATTCTTGCCCTGAATAGGTTCGACGATCTGCTGGTTGAAGTAGCCGCCGGCTTTTTTGCCGTCCAGCGCCAGCCTGTCGCGCACGTCGACGTGCTCTCCCGCGCGCGCTATCAGGTCGCCTTGTTCGTCATAGACCCCGGCATCCAGAATACGGCTGTTCTCCGTTAACAGGCGTAACACCTGAGCTATCCGCTTGTCATCCGGCGTTTCGTTACGCATGGACGGGGCGACGTTGAGCGTCACCTGGCGCGCCAGCGTACGGGCCAGCTCTTCAAACTGTGGGTTACGTTGTCGTTGATGATTCTGGCTAAACCAGGATGCCCCCTGCATCAGCGCGACCAATAGTGCGAGACAGGAAAGGACAATCACGGCGCGATGAAGCCGGAATTTCAGTTTTGCGCGAGCCATATTCCACCTGCTGAAAATTTACGGCTTAATGTTGCCAGAAGTGATGGTTACAGGGTAGCCTCATGCGTTATTTTCCCTCTGGAACCTTCCGGCGCGAACGAATTTACAGGAGCTTCAATGCCGAACATTACCTGGTGCGACCTGCCAACGGATGTCTCTTTATGGCCAGGATTGCCGCTCTCTCTAAGTGGCGATGAGGTGATGCCTCTGGATTACCACGCTGGCCGTAGCGGCTGGCTGCTGTACGGACGCGGCCTGGACAAGCAACGCCTGACCCAGTACCAAAGCAAACTGGGTGCGGCGATGGTCATTGTGGCGGCCTGGTGCGTAGAGGATTATCAGGTCATTCGCCTGGCGGGTTCCCTGACGCAGCGCGCGACGCGTCTGGCGCACGACGCCGGGCTGGACGTTGCTCCGCTCGGCAAAATCCCACACCTGAAAACGCCGGGCCTGCTGGTGATGGACATGGACTCAACGGCGATCCAGATCGAGTGTATTGACGAGCTTGCGAAGCTGGCGGGCAGCGGCGAGCTGGTGGCGGAAGTGACCGAGCGTGCGATGCGCGGCGAGCTGGACTTTACCGCCAGCCTGAGACAGCGCGTGGCAACCCTAAAAGGGGCCGACGCGACCATTTTGCGTCAGGTGCGCGACGAGCTGCCGCTGATGCCGGGGCTGACCCAGCTGGTGCTGAAGCTGGAGACGCTGGGCTGGAAAGTGGCGATTGCCTCCGGCGGGTTCACCTTCTTTGCCGATTACCTCCGTGACAAGCTGCGTTTGACCACCGTGGTGGCGAACGAGCTGGAGATCATGGACGGAAAACTTACCGGTCACGTTATTGGCGACATTGTGGATGCGCAGTACAAAGCCAGCACGCTGACCCGCCTGGCGGAAAAATATGACATTCCGGTCGCGCAGACCGTGGCCATCGGCGACGGCGCCAACGATCTGCCGATGATCAAGGTCGCCGGTCTTGGCATTGCCTACCATGCCAAGCCAAAAGTAAATGAAAAGACGGAAGTCACCATCCGTCATGCCGACCTGATGGGGGTGTTCTGCATTCTCTCCGGCAGTATTAATCAGAAATAGCGGTCTGCTATTGTAGGCCGCTCAGAAATAACGAGGTAAACCGTGGCGAAAGCTCCAAAACGCGCATTTGTCTGTAATGAATGTGGTGCGGATTATCCGCGCTGGCAGGGGCAATGCAGCGCCTGTCATGCCTGGAACACCATCACCGAAGTGCGCGGTGTGGCGGCTTCGCCGAGCGTGGCCCGCAACGAGCGCCTGAGCGGCTACGCGGGCAACGCCGGCGTGTCGAAAGTGCAAAAGCTCTCGGACATCAGCCTTGAAGAGCTGCCGCGCTTCTCCACCGGCTTCAAAGAGTTCGACCGCGTGCTCGGCGGCGGCGTGGTGCCGGGCAGCGCCATTCTGATCGGCGGTAACCCGGGCGCGGGTAAATCGACCCTGCTGCTGCAAACGCTGTGCAAGCTCGCTGAACAAATGAAAACCCTGTACGTCACGGGGGAAGAGTCACTGCAGCAGGTGGCGATGCGTGCGCACCGTCTTGGCCTGCCGACCGGCAATCTGAACATGCTCTCTGAAACCAGCATCGAGCAGATCTGCATGATTGCTGAAGAAGAGCAGCCGAAGCTGATGGTGATCGACTCCATCCAGGTCATGCACATGGCGGACATACAGTCCTCGCCGGGCAGCGTCGCGCAGGTGCGTGAAACCGCGGCCTACCTGACGCGCTTTGCCAAAACGCGCGGCGTGGCGATAGTGATGGTCGGCCACGTGACTAAAGACGGCTCGCTGGCCGGGCCGAAAGTTCTCGAACACTGTATCGACTGCTCCGTGATGCTCGACGGCGATGCGGATTCCCGCTTCCGCACCTTGCGCAGCCATAAGAACCGCTTTGGTGCCGTAAACGAGTTAGGCGTCTTCGCCATGACCGAGCAGGGGCTGCGCGAAGTCAGCAACCCGTCGGCCATCTTCCTGAGCCGTGGTGATGAAGTCACCTCCGGCAGCTCGGTGATGGTGCTGTGGGAAGGAACGCGTCCGCTGCTGGTCGAGATCCAGGCGCTGGTGGACGTCTCGATGATGGGCAACCCGCGGCGCGTGGCGGTGGGTCTGGAGCAGAACCGCCTGGCGATCCTGCTGGCGGTGCTGCACCGTCATGGCGGCCTGCAGATGGCGGATCAGGACGTATTCGTCAACGTGGTGGGCGGCGTGAAAGTATCGGAAACCAGTGCTGACCTGGCGCTGCTGCTGGCGATGGTCTCCAGCCTTCGCGACAGGCCGCTGCCGCAGGATCTGGTGGTCTTTGGCGAAGTAGGGCTGGCCGGGGAGATCCGTCCGGTGCCGAGCGGCCAGGAGCGTATCTCTGAGGCAGCGAAACACGGCTTCCGTCGTGCCATTGTCCCAGCCGCTAACGTGCCGAAAAAGATCCCGGAAGGGATGAAGGTCTTCGGCGTGAAAAAACTCGCAGATGCGTTAAATGTCTTTGACGACTTATAATTACGTATTCGATTTTGCAGGAGGCACCGTAATTTATGTCATCATTTGACTATCTTAAGACCGCAATTCGCCAGAAGGGCTGCACGCTGCAGCAGGTGGCGGACGCCAGCGGCATGACGAAAGGCTACCTGAGCCAGCTGCTGAACGCCAAAATCAAAAGCCCCAGCGCGCAGAAGCTGGAAGCGCTGCACCGCTTTCTGGGGCTGGAATTTCCGCGTATTTCAAAGAGCATTGGCGTGGTGTTCGGCAAGTTTTATCCGCTGCATACCGGGCATATCTATCTGATCCAGCGCGCCTGTAGCCAGGTGGACGAGCTGCATATCATTATGGGCTACGACGAAACGCGCGACCGCCAGCTGTTTGAAGACAGCGCCATGTCGCAGCAGCCGACGGTCTCTGACCGCCTGCGCTGGCTGCTTCAGACGTTTAAGTACCAGAAAAACATCCGTATTCATGCCTTCAACGAAGAGGGCATGGAGCCGTATCCGCACGGCTGGGACGTGTGGAGCAACGGCGTCAAAGCGTTTATGGAAGAGAAAGGTATCGCCCCGAACTGGATCTATACCTCTGAAGAGTCCGACGCGCCGCAGTTCCGCGAGCATCTGGGCATCGAGACGGTGCTGATCGATCCGAAGCGAACGTTCATGAACATCAGCGGGGCGCAGATCCGCGAAAATCCCTCCCGCTACTGGGATTACATTCCGACCGAAGTGAAGCCGTTCTTTGTGCGTACGGTGGCCATTCTGGGCGGGGAATCGAGCGGCAAATCCACGCTGGTTAACAAGCTGGCGAACATCTTCAACACCACCAGCGCGTGGGAATACGGACGTGATTACGTCTTATCTCACCTGGGCGGCGATGAGATGGCGCTGCAGTATTCCGATTACGATAAAATCGCGCTCGGCCATGCGCAGTACATTGATTTTGCCGTGAAATATGCCAACAAGGTGGCCTTCATCGACACCGATTTCGTCACCACGCAGGCGTTCTGTAAAAAGTACGAGGGGCGCGAGCATCCGTTCGTGCAGGCGCTGATTGACGAGTACCGCTTCGACCTGGTGATCCTGCTGGAAAACAATACCCCGTGGGTGGCCGACGGCATGCGCAGCCTCGGCAGCTCCGTCAACAGAAAAGAGTTCCAGTCCATGCTGGTGGAGATGCTGAACGAGAATAACGTTGAGTTCGTCCACGTGGAGGAGTCTGACTACGACTCCCGTTTCCTGCGCTGCGTCGAGCTGGTGAAGGAGATGATGGGGGAGCAGGGGTAAAAAACTTACCCCTCACCCTAACCCTCTCCCAAAGGGAGAGGGAACTTTAACCTCCCTCTCCCTTTGGGAGAGGGCCGGGGTGAGGGGAACAAACCACTCAGAACTCAACCACCACTTTACCGCGCATATGTCCCTCCAGCACCTTGCGGTGCGCCTCGGTAATGCTTTCCACGCTCAGCCCGTGCAGCGTTTCGCTGAGCGAGCTTTCGACCACGCCGTTATCCACCAGCGTCGCAACCTCGTCTAAGATCTCCCCCTGACGCGCCATATCCGCCGTCTGGTACATGCTGCGGGTGTACATAAATTCCCAGTGCAGCGCGGCGGATTTGGATTTCAGCTTATCCTGATTCAGCGGATGTTCATTCTCAACGATGGAACAGATGTGCCCCTGTGGCGCAATGAGCTCGCTAACGGCATCCCAGTGCCCGTCCGTATCGTTGAGGATGAAGATGTAATCCACAAAGGTAATACCCTGTTTTGCCAGCTCGCCTTTCAGATCCCGGTAGTTCACCACCCGATCCGCACCGCGATCGCGACACCACTGGGCGGAATCTTCCCGCGAGGCCGTTGCGATGACGGTGACCTTACTGTTGTGCTTCGCAAACGGGATCGCCAGCGATCCCACGCCGCCTGCGCCGCCGACGATCAGCAGCGTTTTGTCCGATCCAGCATCCTGAATATTCAGCCGTTCGAACAATCCTTCCCAGGCGGTGAGGGCGGTCAGCGGCAGCGCGGCGGCGGCGGCCCAGCCAAGGCTTGCCGGTTTATGCCCGACGATGCGCGCATCTATCAGCTGGTAGGTGGCGTTACTGCCCGAACGGGTGATGTCGCCTGCGTACCATACTTCATCCCCCGGTTTGAACCCGGTGACGCCAGCCCCAACGGCTTTGACGATCCCGCTGGCATCCCACCCGAGAATGCGCGGATCTTTCAGGCCATTTTTAGCGATGCCTGCATGGACTTTGGTATCGACAGGATTTATGGAAACGGCTTTGACCTCGACCAGCAGATCGTGCTCGCCGGGCTGCGGCATCGGTTGGGTGATTTCAATAAAAGCTGATGGGTTCGCTGGGTTAACGGCAATGGCTTTAACAGACATGGTGTGCTCCTCAATGGAATGCGTTTTGTTGAGGCTAGTCTATTAAGTGGACAGTTGCGTGATAAGATGGACAATCAAGAACGCAGTGTTCGTACAGGATGAACAATCATGTTTAAGCAGCTTCAGGATATGGCGCTGTTCGCGCTGGTCGCGGAGATGGGCAGCTTTACCGCCGCAGCGCAAAAGGCTGAATTGCCGAAATCAAGCGTCAGCCAGCGCATCAGCCAGCTGGAGCAGCAGGTGGGGATCCGCCTGCTTAACCGCACCACGCGGAGGCTGAACCTGACGTTTGCGGGCGAACACTATCTGGTGCACTGCCGGGAGATGCTGGCCGCCAGCGAGCGGGCGGAGTACGCCATCCAGCGACTGCGTGAAAACCCCAGCGGACGGCTGCGGATCACCTGTCCGGCGGGGATTGGCGCAACGCTGCTGGCGCATCTGAACGCCGAGTTTCAGCTTCGCTATCCTGACGTTTCGCTCGATGTGTCGATTTCTGACGATGTGGTGGATCTGGTCGAGTCCGGCTTTGACGTGGCGCTGCGCACAGGGAAGCCGCAGGACTCCTCCCTGATTGGCCGCATGATAGGGCACTGCCCGCGCTACATGCTGGCCTCGCCCACCTATCTGGCGCGTCGGGAGCCGTTAATCCATCCCCGTCAGCTGGTTGAGCACCGCAGCATTACGCACAGAGCGTGGTCTGAGTGGCTGTTACGCAGCGAGAACGAGGATTACCGCTACCTGCCAGATAACGCGCACATGACGGATAACCTGGTGTACGCACGAGAGTGTGCGATCGCCGGGGCGGGAATCACGCTGCTGCCCGCTTTCCTGCTGGAAGATAAGATCGAAAAGGGCGCGCTGGTAAAGGTGCTGTCGGAGTGGAACGTTGAAGGCAACGACCTTTGGCTGGCGTATCCAAGCCGCAAGCTGAATTCACCCGCGCTGATGAGCTATATCGAGTTTGCGATGCAGTTTGATGAGGTGAAGCGGTATTACGTGGGTAAATAAAAAAGCCGGGTGGCGGCTTCGCCTTACCCGGCCTAGAAACAGCGCGGCCTGATGCCCGCACCCACGGGGGTGAGGGTACAAACATAAAAAACGGCAACCGAAGTTGCCGTTTTGCTTTTATTTCGCGATACGCTTGTACTTAATACGCTTCGGCTCCAGCGCGTCGGCGCCCAGCGTGCGTTTCTTGTACTCTTCGTATTCGGTGAAGTTGCCTTCGAAGAATTCCACTTTACCTTCGTCCTGGTAGTCCAGAATGTGGGTCGCGATACGGTCAAGGAACCAGCGGTCGTGCGAGATAACCATCGCACAGCCCGGGAACTCCAGCAGGGCGTTTTCCAGCGCGCGCAGGGTTTCAATATCCAGGTCGTTTGTCGGTTCATCGAGCAGCAGAACGTTACCGCCCACCTGCAGCAGCTTCGCCAGGTGCAGACGACCGCGCTCGCCGCCGGACAGCTCGCCCACGCGTTTGCCCTGGTCGGTGCCTTTGAAGTTAAAGCGGCCAACGTAGGCGCGGCTTGGCATCTCGGTGTTGCCGATACGCATGATATCCAGACCGCCGGACACTTCTTCCCACACGGTTTTGCTGTTGTCCATTGCGTCACGGAACTGATCGACGGACGCCAGCTTCACGGTCTCACCCAGGGTGATAGAGCCGCTGTCAGGCTGTTCCTGACCGGACATCATGCGGAACAGGGTAGATTTACCCGCGCCGTTCGGACCGATGATCCCGACGATAGCCCCTTTCGGTACGGAGAAGCTCAGGTCGTCGATCAGCAGGCGGTCGCCGTAAGATTTGCGCAGGTTGCTGACTTCAACCACTTTATCCCCCAGACGTGCTCCAGGTGGAATAAACAGTTCGTTGGTTTCGTTACGTTTCTGGTATTCGGTGTTGTTCAGCTCTTCAAAGCGTGCCAGACGGGCTTTGCCCTTAGACTGACGGCCCTTCGCGCCCTGACGAACCCACTCCAGCTCTTTCTCAATAGACTTGCGGCGCGCCGCTTCCTGAGAAGCTTCCTGCGCCAGACGCTGATCTTTCTGCTCCAGCCATGAGGAGTAGTTGCCTTCCCACGGAATACCTTCGCCGCGGTCCAGCTCCAGGATCCAGCCCGCAACGTTGTCGAGGAAGTAACGGTCGTGGGTAATCGCCACAACGGTGCCTTCGAAGTCGTGCAGGAAGCGTTCCAGCCAGGCGACAGATTCTGCATCCAGGTGGTTCGTTGGTTCGTCGAGCAGCAGCATGTCTGGTTTTTCCAGCAGCAGGCGGCACAGCGCGACGCGGCGACGTTCACCCCCGGAGAGCTTCTCAACTTTGGCATCCCAGTCTGGCAGACGCAGGGCATCCGCCGCGCGCTCCAGCTGCACGTTCAGGTTGTGACCGTCGTGCGCCTGGATGATCTCTTCAAACTTGCCCTGCTGAGCGGCCAGCTTGTCGAAGTCCGCATCCGGTTCGGCGTATTTGGCATACACTTCATCCAGACCTTTCAGCGCGTTAACCACCTCGGAAACCGCCTCTTCAACGGATTCGCGCACGGTGTGTTCCGGGTTCAGCTGAGGTTCCTGCGGCAGATAACCAATCTTGATACCGGGCTGCGGACGGGCTTCACCTTCGATGTCTGTATCGATGCCGGCCATGATGCGCAGCAGGGTGGACTTACCGGCACCGTTGAGACCCAGAACGCCGATTTTTGCGCCCGGGAAGAAGCTCAGCGAGATATTTTTAAGAATATGACGTTTCGGCGGAACCACTTTGCCGACACGATGCATGGTATAAACGAATTGAGCCACGTTGGACTTCGCCTCTTTTATCATGATGAGTTTGGAATTCAGCCTCGAAGTGTAGCCTTTTTCACGCCCTAATCCCAGCCAGGAACGTCGGGAGTGTTAAAACGCGCAGGAAAGGTAAAAAAGTGTCCATGACGTGGCGCGTTGCAGGATGCCTGGTTAGCATAAGTTAAGTAGACTTTGACGTGGCAAGACGCTGCAAATAATGAAAAAACAAAGAGGAAGAGCTTGTGGAAAGAGCCAAACAGGTGGTCTGGCGTCTGCTGGCTGCCAGCGTATGCGTAATGGCGGTAAGCCAGGCGGTGCATGCCGATTCACTGGATGAACAACGTAACCGCTATGCCCAAATCAAGCAGGCGTGGGACAACAAGCAGATGGATACCGTGCAGGCGCTGATGCCGACGCTGAAGGACTATCCGCTGTACCCGTATCTCGAGTATCGCCAGATCACCGACGATCTGATGAACCAACCTACCGTGACCGTGAATAACTTTATTCAGGCGAACCCAACGCTCCCGCCCGCGCGCAACCTGCAGTCGCGCTTTGTGAACGAACTGGCGCGTCGCGAAGACTGGCGCGGGCTGCTGGCGTTTAGCCCGGAAAAACCGGGCACTACGGAAGCGCAGTGTAACTACTACTACGCCAAATGGGCGACCGGACAGCAGGAAGAGGCCTGGGTCGGTGCCAAAGATCTGTGGCTGACGGGCAAGAGCCAGCCTAACGCCTGTGACTCCCTCTTTGGCGCATGGCGCGCGTCCGGCAAGCAGGATCCGCTGGCGTATCTTGAACGCATTCGCCTGGCGATGAAGGCCGGAAATACCCGCCTGGTCACCGCGCTGGCGGGGCAGATGCCGCCGGAGTACCAGACCATTTCTACGGCGGTTATCGGGCTGGCAAACGACCCGAACAGCGTGCTGACCTTTGCCCGTACGACGGGAGCCACGGACTTTACCCGCCAGATGGCGGCGGTCGCTTTTACCAGCGTGGCGCGTGACGATGTGGAAAACGCGCGGCTGATGATCCCGCAGCTGGTGCAGGCGCAGCAGCTCACAGAAGAGCAAACCCAGGAGCTGCGTGACATCGTGGCGTGGCGGCTGATGGGTAACGATGTGACCGATGAGCAGGCCCGCTGGCGTGACGATGCCATCATGCGCTCAAACTCTACCTCTCTGGTGGAGCGCCGCGTGCGCATGGCGCTGGGCACGGGCGATCGTCATGGGCTGAACACGTGGCTGGCGCGTCTGCCAATGGATGCCAAAGAGAAAGACGAATGGCGCTACTGGCAGGCCGATCTGCTGCTGGAGCGCGGTCGTGATGATGAAGCCAAAGAGATCCTCCACGCATTAATGCAGCAGCGCGGGTTCTACCCGATGGTGGCAGCCCAGCGTCTTGGGGAAGAGTACACCCTGAAGATCGACAAAGCGCCCGCCAACGCCAGCCCGTCGCTAACGCAGGGGCCGGAGATGGCGCGCGTGCGCGAGCTGATGTACTGGAATCTCGACAACACCGCGCGCAGCGAATGGGCCAACCTGGTCACCAGCCGCACGACGGACGAGAAAGCCCAGCTGGCGCGCTATGCGTTTGATAACCGCTGGTGGGATCTGAGCGTGCAGGCGACGATCGCCGGCAAGCTGTGGGATCATCTCGAGGAGCGCTTCCCGCTGGCGTATAAAGATCTCTTTGACCGCTACACCAGCGGCAAAGACATTCCGAAAAGCTACGCGATGGCAATTGCCCGCCAGGAGAGCGCCTGGAACCCGAAGGTGCGCTCCCCGGTGGGAGCCAGCGGCCTGATGCAGATCATGCCGGGCACGGCGACGCACACGGTGAAGATGTTTAATATTCCAGGCTACAGCAGCCCGTCACAGCTGCTGGATCCGGATACCAACATTAACATTGGTACCAGCTATCTCCAGTATGTGTATCAGCAGTTCGGCAATAACCGCATCTTCTCGTCGGCGGCGTATAACGCGGGACCGGGACGCGTGCGAACCTGGCTGGGTAACAGCGCCGGGCGCATCGATGCCGTGGCGTTTGTCGAGAGCATTCCGTTCTCTGAAACGCGCGGATATGTGAAAAACGTGCTGGCGTATGATGCCTACTATCGCTACTTCATGGGGCAGAAGGACACCCTGATGAGCGATGCCGAGTGGCAGAGACGTTACTGATCGGCGCGGGTTGTGTTATGCTGTACTCGCTAATGAGTACAAGAGGCAGCATAACATGACCCAGCATTCCCCGTATTCCTCGGCGATGGCCGAACAACGCAATCAGGAGTGGCTTCGTTTTGTGGAGTTGCTCCGCCAGTCTTATGACAAAGATCTGCATTTACCGCTGCTGCAGCTGATGCTGACGCCCGACGAGCGCGAAGCGCTGGGCACGCGCGTGCGGATTATTGAAGAGCTGCTGCGCGGCGAGATGAGCCAGCGCGAGCTGAAGAACGAGCTGGGTGCGGGCATCGCGACCATCACCCGCGGATCGAACAGCCTGAAGTCGGCGCCGGTAGAACTGCGCCAGTGGCTTGAAGCGGTGTTGTTGAAAAACGCCGGCTGACGATGGCTCACCGATAAATCGCGTTATGGAACGGGCTTAACGCCAGGATCACCGCCTGGTGGTAGACGCTTGAGCGCGTCAGCTTGCCCGCGGTAAAGACGCCAATCGCCCCTTCTTTGCGGCCAATCTCGTCAATGCCGGTGTACTGTGACATCACCGGCCCAAGGGCTTCACCTTCGCGTACTTTTTCCAGAATGATCTCCGGCAGCGGCAGGGTCGCCGAGCGGGCTTCACCACGCTGCTGGCGGCTTTCAATCACCACCCAGCTAAAGGTTGCGCCTTCGTCGATGCCGGCCTCAATGGCAACCCAGAAGTCAGCGTCTGGCGCGGCTTCTTTGGCATTCACCACGCGATTCCGTGCGCCAGCGCGCGTTTCCTCGCTTCCGAACGGCTGTTCAGGTACGCCACTCTCGACGCCGACGGCGTCAATGTGGCAGGATCCTTCGCCGAAGATCTCTTCAAATGCCCTTAGAATTGCCTGAATTTTGGCAGGATTAGTGGTAGCAGAGACAACATGGTGCATAATTAAGCTCGATTCAAAAAAACTCATCGCAGTATAACGGAAAAAAAGCATGTTACAGGTATACCTTGTTCGCCACGGTGAAACGCAGTGGAACGCCGAGCGACGTATTCAAGGCCAGTCAGACAGCCCTCTCACGGAAAAGGGCGTGCAGCAAGCGTGGCAGGTGGCAGAGCGCGCCAGAACGCTGGGTATCACGCACGTCATCTCCAGCGATTTAGGTCGTACCCAGCAGACTGCGCGTATCATCGCGGATGCCTGCGGCTGCGACATTATCCTTGAGCCGCGCATTCGCGAGCTGGATATGGGGGTGCTGGAAAAACGCCACATCGATACGCTGACGGAAGCGGAAGAGGGCTGGCGCCGTACGCTGGTGAACGGCACCGAAGATGGCCGTATTCCGGAAGGTGAATCCATGCAGGAGCTGAGCGTGCGTATGCATGCCGCGCTGGCAGAGTGCCTGAAGCTTCCGGCGGGTAGCCGTCCGCTGCTGGTGAGCCACGGTATCGCGCTGGGCTGCCTGGTGAGCACCATTCTGGGCCTACCGGCTTACGCCGAGCGCCGTCTGCGCCTGCGCAACTGCTCCATTTCCCGTATCGACTATCAGGAAAGCCAGTGGCTGGCGTCGGGGTGGGTGGTGGAGATGGCAGGGGACATTTCGCATCTTGATGCCCCTGCGCTGGACGAACTTCAGCGTTAACGACGTACCGGAATGAGGTATTCCATACGCAGGTTGATGGGGCCTTCTTCCGGTTTTGCATCGCTTGCCGGATAGTAACGCTCGATATCCTGACCTTTACGGCGATTCAGATTCAGCATTGGCATGCAGGTCCCGTAAACGGTCAGGATAAATTCCTGAACGCCCGTTCCCAGCCCTTCATACGCGAACATGACGTAATCGCCACCTTCCAGCACGACCGGTTTAGAGCCCTGAATGTAGCCATTCGCCAGTTCAGGCGTGAGCGCCGTGGTGTAGAACACCTCCTGCTCGTCGTCTTTTTCGTGGCTTGGGTGCGTTTCGTTCAGGCCGTATAACATCGGCGGGATAGCCGGAGCATGGCTGAGGAAATCACGCCAGAACTGGACGCGCATTTGGTGACGGAACTCGGAAATTTGCTCCAGAGAGCAGGAGTAGCTCTGCGTCGTACCAATCAGATGGGTTTCCGGCAGGGTGACCATTTCGTATTTTGGCATAGCGAACTCGCCCAGGCGCAGCGGTGGACGCATGCCAAACGAACTCCAGTCAGGCGAGCGGCGATAGAGCGCTGGCGTCAGCGAGAACTGTTTTTTAAAGGCGCGGGTGAAGGTCTGCTGTGAATCGAAACGATACTGCAGGGCAATATCCAGGATCGGGCGCGCGGTCAGGCGCAGTGCGACAGCGGATTTTGATAAACGACGCGCGCGAATATAGGCACCGATGGCATGACCGGTGACATCCTTGAACATCCTTTGCAGATGCCACTTGGAATAGCCTGCTTTTGCCGCCACATTATCCAGTGACAAAGGCTGGTCGAGATGACCTTCCAGCCAGGTAAGCAGGTCGCGAATAATTCCAGCCTGATCCATATACTATCCTCATCCTTAAAACAGCAGGTGCCTGATAACAGGTTAGCGGATAATAGCATTTTTTGATGTTTTAGCATTCGGTGTTTTTTTTGCGCATTAATGCTTTTTGCAGCGCATTATGGGCAAATATATTCTAATCCTGTGATCTTGCTACATTTTTGTCTAAAGTGTTGAATAATCGCTCAGTGCAATTTTAAAGAATGGTAACAATATGAAATACAAGACTTTACTCTTTACCGCGTTGATGCTGCTGGTGGGGCGCGCCGCCCAGGCGGAACAGATCGGCTCCGTCGATACCGTGTTTAAAATGTTCGGCCCTGACCACAAAATTGTGGTGGAAGCCTTCGACGATCCGGATGTGAAAAACGTCACGTGCTACGTCAGCCGCGCGAAAACGGGCGGTATTAAAGGCGGCCTTGGGCTGGCGGAAGATACGTCAGACGCCGCCATTTCGTGCCAGCAGGTTGGCCCGGTTGAGCTGAGCGATAAAATCAAAAATGGCAAAGCGCAGGGCGACGTGGTCTTCCAGAAACGGACCTCCCTGGTGTTCAAAAAGCTGCAGGTGGTACGTTTCTATGATGCGAAGCGCAACACCCTGGCCTATCTTGCTTACTCCGACAAAGTGGTGGAAGGCTCGCCGAAAAACGCCATCAGCGCCGTGCCAATTATGCCGTGGCATTAATTCAGGGATGAACCATGCAACAACCTGTGGTCTGGCTGGTTGAAGATGAAACCAGTATCGCCGATACGCTTATCTACATGCTCCAGCAGGAAGGGTTTGCGGTAAAGGCGTTTGAGCGCGGTTTGCCGGTGCTGGAGGAGGCGCGGCGGCAGGCTCCCGCGCTGGTTATTCTGGACGTCGGGCTGCCGGATATCAGCGGCTTTGAACTGTGTCGTCAGCTGCTGGCGCAGCATCCTTCACTGCCTGTGCTGTTTCTGACGGCGCGCAGCGATGAGGTCGACAAGCTGCTCGGCCTGGAAATGGGCGCTGACGACTACGTTGCCAAGCCTTTCTCCCCACGAGAAGTGTGCGCCCGGGTAAGGACGATTTTACGGCGGATGCAAAAATCGGCAGCGCCCTCTGACATCGTCCGAATCGGGCAGTTTGAGCTGAATGAGCCAGCCGCGCGGATCAGCTGGTGCGGGGAACCTCTTCCGCTGACCCGCTACGAATTTTTATTACTCAAAACGCTGTTGCAGGCACCGGGGCGCGTGTTTTCGCGTCAGCAGCTAATGGATAAAGTCTGGGGAGACGACGGCGACAGTTTCGATCGCACCGTCGACACCCACATCAAAACCTTGCGCGCCAAGCTTCGGGCGGTGAACCAGGCGCTTTCGCCCATCAGCACCCACCGCGGTATGGGCTACAGCCTGGGGCTTTATTAATGCGCATCAGCATGCGGCTGCTGCTGGGGTACTTCCTGATTGTGGCTATTGCCGCGTGGTTTGTGCTGTCTATCTTCGTGCAGGAAGTGAAGCCCGGCGTGCGCAGGGCAACCGAGGGCACGCTGATCGATACCGCGACCCTGTTGGCTGAAATTGGACGTGATGATTTGCTTTCGGGTCATGCGCAGCAGGGCAAGCTGGCGCAGGCCTTTTCACAGCTCCATCAGCGCCCCTTCCGCGCCAATATCGGCGGCATACATAAAGTGCGTAACGAGTATCACGTCTATATGACCGATGCCCGGGGGAAGGTGGTGTTTGACTCCGCCGGTCAGGCCGTGGGGAAAGATTATTCCCGCTGGAACGACGTCTGGCTGACGCTGCGCGGCGAATACGGTGCGCGCAGTACCCAGAGCGACCCTGACGATCCACAGAGCACGGTGATGTACGTTGCCGCGCCTGTGATGGATCGGGGTAAGATCGTCGGCGTGCTGTCAGTGGGGAAACCGAACAGCACGATGGCGCCGGTTATCCACCGCAGCGAACGGCGGATCCTGTGGGCGGGCGGGGCGCTGCTCGGCATTGCCTTGCTGATTGGCCTTGTAGTGGCGTGGTGGATCAATCGCTCCATCGGCACCTTATCGCGTTACGCCGACGCGGTGACCACTGATACGCCTCTCCCGCTGCCTAACCCTGGCAGTAGCGAACTGCGCAAGCTGGCGCAGGCGCTGGAAAATATGCGCATTCGGCTGGAAGGTAAAAACTACATTGAACACTATGTCCATGCCCTCACTCACGAGCTGAAAAGCCCCATCGCGGCCATTCGCGGCGCGGCGGAAATCCTCACCGAGCAGCCGCCGCCGCCGGTGGCCGCGCGGTTTATTGATAATATTCTGGTGCAAAACGCGCGCATGCAGTCCCTGGTCGAAAAGCTACTTACCCAGGCGCGGCTTGAAAATCGGGTGGAGATCGTGCCGGTCAGCGTCGATGTCGACACGCTATTTACCCGCCTGGCGGACGCGCGTTCGGCCGTTCTGACGGCGAAAAATATCGCGCTGACGAGCCAAAGCGCCTCTCTGTGCGTTGCTGGCGATCCTGAGCTGCTCGAACAGGCCCTGGGTAATTTGCTGGATAACGCCATCGACTTCACGCCGCCCGGCGGAGCTATTGCGCTGGCCGCGTGTGAAGCGCAAACGCAGGTCCTGCTGACGGTGACCGATAGCGGAAGCGGTATCCCGGACTATGCCCTGACGCGTATTTTTGAACGCTTCTATTCCCTTCCGCGCAGCAATGGATTGAAGAGCAGCGGGCTTGGGCTGGCCTTTGTTCAGGAGGTTGCCCGATTGCACCAGGGGGGCATTACGTTGCGAAATCGGGATCAAGGGGGCGCAAGCGCCACGCTGGCACTTCACCGTCACTTCACATAGCTTCAAACTGACCCCACATAGCCTCGTTACGCTCTCCTCATCACAAAGGAGACGTAATGATGAAATCCCCCCTGTTCTGGAAAGTGAGCACCCTGCTGGGGTGCATTCTGCTGCTGTTAGTTCCGTTGTTTATGGTCAGTAACCTGATTTCGGAACGCGAGAGCTACCGTAATGACGTTGAAAACACGCTTCGTCAAAGTACCAGCGGACCGCAAAAGCTGGTCGGACCGCTCATTGCCATTCCGGTAACGGAGATCTTTTACAAGCTGGAGGACGAGAAGAAGGTTGAATACAAGAAAAGCTATATGCACTTCATTCTGCCGGAATCTCTGCTTGTCGAGGGGAATCAGCACGTTGAGTCCCGAAGTATTGGCATTTATGACGGACAAATCTGGAACACCGATCTGAAGATAAAAGCGCAATTTAGCACCGAGAAAATGGCGCAGCTGAAGGGGGAAACCATGACGCTGGGACAGCCGTTTATCGTCGTTGGCGTGGGCGATGCCCGGGGAATTGGCACGGTGAAGGTGGCAGACATTAACGGTGAAACGCCGAGCGTCGAGCCGGGTTCCGGCGTGTACGGGGCGCTTTCCGGTATTCATATCCCGCTGACGGACAACGCGCTGGCGGCAAAAACCTTCGCCCTCGATGTCTCGCTGAGTCTGGCAGGGACAGGCAGCTTTTCCGTGGTGCCGGTCGGGCGTAACAGTGAAATGACCCTCAACAGCAACTGGCCTCACCCGGGCTTTATGGGCAACTATCTGCCGGTGAAGCACAAGATTGGTGATTCTGGTTTTCAGGCGAACTGGCAGAGCAGCTGGTTTGCGAACAATATGGAGGGCTGGTTTGGTGGCCAGGAGTCCCCGGAATGGAGCGATATCCCTGCCTTTAGCGTCACGGTCGCTACGCCAGCAGACCAATACCAGCTGACCGACCGTGCGGTGAAGTACGCCATCCTGCTGATTGCGCTGACGTTCATGGCGTTCTTTGTCTTCGAGACCCTAACCGGGCTGCGTCTGCACCCGATGCAGTATCTGCTGGTGGGGCTTTCACTGGTGCTGTTCTATCTGGTACTGCTGGCGTTGTCTGAGCACGTTGGGTTTACGCCTGCCTGGATTGTCGCAAGCCTCGTTGGCGCGGCGATGAACGGAATGTATCTACAGGCCGTGCTGAAAAGCTGGAAGCGCAGCGGGATGTTTGTACTGGCGCTGCTGGGGCTGGACGTGGTGATGTGGTTCCTGCTGCGCTCGGAAGACAGCGCGCTGCTGTTGGGGTCAGCTGTGCTGGCAGTGGCCCTTTTCTCGGTGATGTATCTGACGCGCCACTTTGACTGGTATTCGCTTTCCCAGCCGAAGAGACCTGAGCCTCCCGCAGAACCGGATGACGATACGATGCGGATCTGGAAATAAAAAAAACGGCGCAAATGCGCCGTTTTTTTATGCGTAACGTGCGGGATTATTCCTGCAGGTCACCGCAGAAACGGTACCCTTCGCCGTGGATCGTGGCGATGATTTCAGGCGTATCTGGCGTTGATTCGAAGTGCTTACGAATACGACGGATAGTCACGTCTACGGTACGGTCATGCGGCTTCAGCTCGCGACCGGTCATTTTTTTCAGCAGTTCTGCACGGGACTGAATTTTGCCCGGGTTTTCGCAGAAGTGCAGCATCGCGCGGAATTCACTGCGCGGCAGTTTATACTGCTCACCGTTCGGGCTAATCAGCGAACGGCTATTGATATCAAGTTCCCAGCCGTTGAACTTGTAGCTGTCGACGCTACGGCGCTCTTCGCTGATCGTACCCAGGTTCATGGTGCGGGACAGCAGGTTGCGTGCACGAATGGTTAACTCGCGAGGATTAAACGGTTTGGTGATGTAATCATCTGCACCGATTTCCAGGCCAAGGATCTTATCAACTTCGTTGTCACGGCCTGTCAGGAACATTAACGCGACGTTCGCCTGTTCACGCAGTTCGCGCGCCAGAAGAAGGCCGTTTTTGCCCGGCAGGTTGATATCCATAATGACCAGGTTGATATCATTTTCAGAAAGGATCTGATGCATCTCTGCGCCATCGGTCGCTTCAAAGACATCGTAGCCTTCTGCTTCGAAAATGCTCTTTAACGTGTTGCGTGTTACCAACTCGTCTTCAACGATAAGAATGTGCGGGGTCTGCATGTTTGCTACCTAAATTGCCAACTAAATCGAAACAGGAAGTACAAAAGTCCCTGACCTGCCTGATGCATGTCGCAAATTAACATGATCGGCCTAACGTGACTAAAGTACGTAATTGCGTTCTTGATGCACTTTCCATCAACGTCAACAACATCATTAGCTTGGTCGTGGGTACTTTCCCTTTGGACCCGACAGTGTCAAAAACGGCTGTCATCCTAACCATTTTAACAGCAACATAACAGGCTAAGTGACACCGGACACCCAATAAAACTACGCTTCGTTGACATATATCAAGTTCAATTGTAGCACGTTAACAGTTTGATGAAATCATCGTAGCCGAATGCTAGCCTTTGTCACAATTTTTCAATAAACCAACCAGTTGCGGACATTGATTGATAAACATTACGAATCCAATCATAACAGGGTATTCATACGGTCATTATCATTATAAAACATAAGGATAATGATGTTCTGTTAACATTCTAACTGATTGTTCAGCCACAAAATAGTTTAGCGTCTTTAATTTGTTATGAAACGCTATTTCGGTGATTTGTGTTGCAATTTTGTAAATTCGTGCTGCGTAATATGTTGAAGTGCATCACATTTTTATCCGCTAACTGCTTAAAAAGAGAGCATAAATGCATCTGTCGATTGTGCTGGTTGCGCCAGCAAGAGCTGAAAATATAGGCGCTGCGGCCCGTGCCATGAAGACCATGGGTTTTACCGATTTACGTATTGTTGACAGCACGGCGCATCTGGAGCCCGCGGCGCGCTGGGTGGCGCACGGTTCGGGAGATATTCTCGATAATATAACCACTTACGATACGCTCGCAGACGCGCTGCACGACATTTCGTTCACCGTGGCGACCACCGCGCGCAGCCGGGCGAGGTTCCACTACTACGCTACACCAGCGGAACTGGTGCCGATGCTGGAAGAAAAAAGCCAGTGGCTGGAGAAAGCGGCGCTGGTGTTTGGCCGGGAAGATTCCGGGCTGACCAACGAGGAGCTGGAGCTTGCGGATGTGCTGACGGGAGCGCCAATGGCGGCTGATTATCCGTCTCTTAACTTAGGCCAGGCGGTGATGGTTTATTGCTATCAATTAGCATCCTTAATGCAAATTCCACAGCCACAGGTTTCAGACGCGGACGGAAATCAGCTGGCGGCGCTGCGCGCTCGCGTGGAAAACCTGTTATCGCAGCTAGGGGTAGCGGACGATCAAAAAATGGTGGACTGGTTACAACAGCGTCTGGGCCGACTCGAGCAACGCGACACGGCTATGTTGCACCGTTTGCTCCACGATATTGAAAAAAAATTAGCCGAGTAAAATTCTGCCATACGTTTTTAGTATGGCTGAACCGTCTGATAACCGGGGTTGCTTCTGGGTGATTCGGATGAAAATAAATCTGCACGCAGCGGGACGTAAGAGCGTCCCGAAGTGTGATCAAATTAAAAATTCATTGACTTAAGGTGCCCAATCCTTTAACCCTAAAAGAATACAGCACAGACAGATAATAATGACAGAGTACACAACATCCATGAAACGCATCAGCATCACCACCATTACCACAACCACCATCATTACCACAGGTAACGATGCGGGCTGACGCGTACAGGAAAAACAAAAAAAGCCCGCACCCAGACAGTGCGGGCTTTTTTTTCGGCTAAAGGAAATGAGGTAGAACCATGCGAGTGTTGAAGTTCGGCGGTACATCAGTGGCAAATGCAGAACGTTTTTTGCGTGTTGCCGATATCCTGGAAAGTAACGCCAGGCAGGGGCAGGTTGCGACCGTGCTCTCTGCCCCGGCAAAAATCACCAACCATCTGGTGGCGATGATTGAAAAAACCATCGGTGGTCAGGATGCACTCCCGAACATCAGCGACGCCGAGCGTATCTTCGCAGACCTGCTGCAGGGGCTGGCGGAGGCGCTTCCCGGTTTCCCGCACGCTCAGCTTAAAGCCTTCGTTGAGCAAGAATTTGCCCAAATTAAACACGTTCTTCACGGCATCAGCCTGCTGGGCCAGTGCCCGGACAGCATCAACGCGGCGCTGATATGCCGCGGCGAAAAACTCTCCATCGCCATCATGGCCGGCGTGCTGGAAGCGCGCGGCCATAGCGTGACCGTCATCGACCCGGTTGAAAAACTGCTGGCGGTGGGCCACTACCTCGAATCCACCGTTGATATTGCCGAATCAACCCGCCGCATCGCCGCGAGCAAAATTCCGTCTGACCACATGATCCTGATGGCGGGCTTCACCGCCGGAAACGAAAAGGGCGAGCTGGTAGTGCTGGGCCGCAATGGCTCTGACTACTCTGCCGCCGTGCTGGCCGCCTGTTTACGCGCAGACTGCTGTGAGATCTGGACTGACGTCGACGGCGTATATACCTGCGACCCGCGCCAGGTGCCGGACGCCAGGCTGCTGAAGTCGATGTCGTATCAGGAAGCGATGGAGCTCTCCTACTTCGGCGCCAAAGTGCTTCATCCTCGTACCATCTCTCCGATTGCCCAGTTCCAGATCCCCTGCCTGATTAAAAACACCGGTAACCCGCAGGCGCCGGGCACGCTGATTGGCGCCAGCTCCGATGAGGACGGCCTGCCGGTGAAAGGCATCTCCAACCTCAACAACATGGCGATGTTCAGCGTCTCCGGACCGGGAATGAAAGGCATGGTCGGCATGGCGGCGCGCGTCTTTGCAGCGATGTCCCGCAACGGTATCTCGGTTGTGCTGATCACCCAGTCCTCGTCTGAATACAGCATCAGCTTCTGTGTACCGCAGGCGGACTGCCTGCGCGCCCGTCGCGCGCTGGAGGAAGAGTTCTATCTGGAGCTGAAAGAGGAGCTACTGGAGCCGCTCTACATTCAGGAGCGTCTGGCGGTCATCTCAGTTGTTGGTGACGGCATGCGCACGCTGCGCGGCATCTCCGCTAAATTTTTTGCCGCGCTGGCGCGCGCCAATATTAACATCGTGGCGATTGCCCAGGGCTCGTCTGAGCGTTCCATCTCCGTGGTGGTGGATAACGAGGATGCCACTACCGGCGTGCGCGTCGTTCACCAGATGCTGTTCAACACCGACCAGGTGATCGAGCTGTTCCTGATAGGCGTCGGCGGCGTCGGCGGCGCGCTGCTGGAGCAGGTGAAGCGCCAGCAGGAGTGGCTTAAGAAGAAGCATATCGACCTGCGGGTCTGCGGGATCGCGAATTCAAAGGCGTTGCTGACCAACGTTCACGGCCTGAACCTGGAAAACTGGCAGGCCGAAATGAACGAGGCGAAAGAGCCGTTCAACCTGGGCCGCCTGATCCGTCTGGTAAAAGAGTATCACCTGCTTAACCCGGTGATCGTCGACTGTACCTCCAACCAGGCGGTGGCCGACCAGTACGCCGACTTCCTGCGCGAGGGCTTCCACGTGGTGACGCCGAACAAAAAGGCCAACACCTCGTCGATGGATTACTATCACCAGCTGCGTCTGGCGGCGAGCAAGTCGCGCCGCAAGTTCCTGTACGACACCAACGTGGGCGCGGGGCTGCCGGTTATCGAGAACCTGCAAAACCTGCTCAACGCGGGGGATGAACTGCAGCGTTTCTCCGGCATTCTTTCCGGCTCGCTGTCCTTTATCTTCGGCAAGCTGGATGAGGGGATGAGCCTCTCGGAAGCCACCCGCGCCGCGCGCGAGCTGGGCTATACCGAGCCGGACCCGCGCGACGATCTTTCCGGCATGGACGTGGCGCGCAAGCTGCTGATTCTGGTGCGTGAGACGGGCCGCGAGCTGGAGCTGTCGGATATCGTGATTGAGCCGGTGCTGCCAGCAGAATTTGATGACGGCGGTGACGTCGGCGCCTTTATGGCGAATTTACCTCAGCTTGACGATGCCTTTGCCGCACGCGTGGCGAAAGCCCGTGATGAAGGTAAGGTATTGCGCTATGTTGGCAATATTGAAGAAGATGGTGTCTGCCGCGTGAAGATTGCCGAAGTGGATGGCAACGATCCGCTGTATAAAGTGAAAAACGGCGAAAACGCCCTCGCGTTTTACAGCCATTATTATCAGCCATTGCCGCTGGTGCTTCGCGGCTATGGCGCAGGGAACGATGTTACGGCGGCGGGTGTGTTTGCCGATCTGCTGCGTACCCTGTCATGGAAGTTAGGAGTTTAACATGGTCAAAGTTTATGCACCGGCTTCCAGCGCCAATATGAGCGTCGGGTTTGACGTGCTGGGCGCGGCGGTCACGCCGGTGGATGGTTCGCTGCTGGGCGATACGGTAACGGTGGAGGCGGCAGAGAGCTTCAGCCTGAATAACGTGGGCCGCTTCGCCTGCAAGCTGCCGTCCGAGCCGCGCGAAAATATCGTTTATCAGTGCTGGGAACGCTTCTGTCAGGAGATCGGCAAAAACGTGCCGGTCGCTATGACGCTGGAAAAAAGCATGCCGATCGGCTCGGGTCTGGGTTCCAGCGCCTGCTCCGTAGTCGCCGCGCTGGTGGCGATGAACGAGCACTGCGGCAAGCCGCTGAACAATAATCGCCTGCTCGGCCTGATGGGCGAGCTGGAAGGGCGCATTTCGGGCAGTATTCATTATGATAACGTGGCGCCGTGCTTCCTCGGCGGCATGCAGCTGATGATCGAAGAAAATGGCATCATCAGCCAGCAGGTGCCAGGGTTTGATGAGTGGCTGTGGGTGCTGGCCTATCCGGGTATTAAGGTCTCTACCGCGGAAGCGCGTGCAATCCTGCCTGCGCAATACCGTCGTCAGGACTGTATCGCCCACGGACGTCATCTGGCGGGCTTTATTCACGCCTGCTACACCCGTCAGCCGCAGCTGGCGGCGAAGCTGATGAAAGACGTCATTGCCGAACCGTACCGCACGAAGCTGCTGCCGGGCTTTAACGAGGCGCGACAGGCTTCGATGGATATCGGCGCGCAGGCGTGCGGCATCTCCGGCTCCGGCCCGACGCTGTTCGCCCTGTGCGACAAGCCAGACACCGCGCAGCGCGTGGCGGACTGGCTCTCTAAACACTACCTGCAAAATCAGGAAGGCTTTGTTCATATTTGCCGTCTGGACACGGCTGGCGCACGAGTACTGGGATAACGAATGAAACTCTACAACCTTAAAGATCATAACGAGCAGGTCAGCTTCGCGCAGGCGGTAACACAGGGGCTGGGCAAACATCAGGGGCTATTTTTCCCGCACGATCTGCCGGAATTTCAGCTGACCGACATCGACGAACTGCTGAAGCAGGACTTTGTCACCCGCAGCACCAAAATTTTGTCCGCGTTTATTGGCGATGAGATCCCGCAGGAGCTGCTGGAAGAGCGCGTGCGCGCGGCGTTCGCCTTCCCGGCGCCGGTTAAGCAGGTTGAGCCTGACGTTGGCTGTCTGGAGCTGTTCCACGGCCCGACGCTGGCCTTTAAAGACTTCGGCGGCCGCTTTATGGCGCAGATGCTGACGCACATCAGCGGTGACAAACCGGTGACCATCCTGACCGCGACCTCCGGGGATACCGGCGCGGCGGTAGCCCACGCGTTTTACGGCCTGAAAAACGTCCGCGTGGTGATCCTCTATCCGAAAGGAAAAATCAGCCCGCTGCAGGAAAAGCTGTTCTGTACGCTCGGCGGCAACATTGAAACCGTGGCGATCGACGGCGATTTCGATGCTTGCCAGGCGCTGGTGAAGCAGGCCTTCGACGACGAAGAGCTGAAGGTCGCGCTGGGCCTGAACTCGGCGAACTCTATTAACATCAGCCGCCTGCTGGCGCAGATCTGCTACTACTTCGAAGCGGTAGCGCAGCTGCCGCAGGAAGCGCGCAATCAGCTGGTGGTGTCCGTGCCAAGCGGAAACTTTGGCGACCTGACGGCGGGCCTGCTGGCGAAATCCCTGGGTCTGCCGGTGAAACGCTTTATCGCCGCCACCAACGCCAACGATACCGTGCCGCGCTTCCTGAAAGATGGAAAATGGGCGCCAAACGCGACGCAGGCGACGCTTTCTAACGCAATGGATGTATCGCAGCCGAACAACTGGCCGCGCGTGGAAGAGCTGTTCCGCCGTAAGATCTGGCGCCTGGGCGATCTGGGCTACGCGGCAATCACGGATGAAACCACCAAAGCGACCATGCGCGAGCTGAAGGCGGTGGGGTACACCTCCGAGCCGCACGCGGCGATTGCCTACCGCGCGCTGCGCGACCAGCTTAATCCGGGTGAATATGGCCTGTTCCTCGGCACGGCGCATCCGGCCAAGTTCAAAGAGAGCGTGGAAGAGATTCTGGGCGAAACGCTGCCGCTGCCGAAAGAGCTGGCGGACCGTGCCGACCTGCCGCTGCTGTCACATGAACTCCCGGCGGATTTTGCCGCGCTGCGTAAGCTGATGATGGCTCGCGCGTGATTTTTGCCCGGTGGCGTTTCGCTACCGGGCCTACAATCCCCTGAACGTAGGCCGGGTAAGCGCAGCGTCACCCGGCAACAGCAGTACTGTACCGAGGCCGGGTAAGGCATAGCCGATACCCGGCTTTTTAATGGAGAAATTAAGGAGAAATAAAGCAGGAAAAATGCAGGAATTCCCACTAAATGCGGTCACTTAGAGATTAGGATTGCAGAGAATAACAACCCTCGTTTCCCTCGCGTAATCTCCTTACATCGGCCCACGTTGGGCAAGAATAATAAGGAGTCACCTATGTCTATACTGAAACCTGCACTCATCGCGCTTTCACTGATGCTGGTCGCTCCCATGGCGGTACAGGCATCCGAAATCACCCTTGTGCCTGCGGTAAAACTGCAGATTGGCGACCAGGATAACAACGGGCATTACTGGGACGGCGGCCGCTGGCGCGACCATGACTGGTGGAAGGCGCACTATGACTGGCGCGATAACCACTGGCGTCCACATGATGAACATCGCAACCATGACAATCGGCATGATGATCATCACCGCGATAACCACCGCGACGATCGCGGGCCGGACTGGAAACACCATTAATGCAAAACCCCGCCAGCTAGCGGGGTTTGTTTTTACTGCTCGTGACGCTTAAAGACCAGCTCGCCTTTCCCTGACGCTTCTTCGTCAAAGAAATAGCCCTCGCTGTTAAACCCGGTCAACTGCTCCGGCTTCGTCAGGCGGTTTTGAATGATGAAGCGGCTCATCAGGCCGCGCGCTTTTTTGGCGTAGAAGCTGATGACCTTGAACTTACCGTTTTTCTCATCAAGGAAGACCGGCTTGATGATGTCCGCCTCCAGCTTTTTCGGCTTAACGGACCTGTAATATTCGTCGGACGCCAGGTTAATCACCACGTTATCGCCCTGCGCGCGCAGCGCGGCGTTCAGTTTGTCGGTGATGATGTCCCCCCAGAAATGGTACAGGTCTTTGCCCCGGGTGTTTTCCAGCCGGATACCCATCTCCAGGCGATAGGGCTGCATCAAATCTAACGGGCGCAGCACGCCGTACAGCCCGGACAACATGCGCAGATGCTGCTGGGCGAAATCGAAATCGGCTTCGCTAAACGTCTCAGCCTGCAGGCCGGTATAGACATCGCCCTTAAACGCAAGAAGCGCCTGACGGGCGTTGTCCGGCGTGAAGTCCGGGTGCCAGTCGTGGAAGCGGGTCGCGTTGAGATCCGCGAGCTTGTCGCTGATGCTCATCAGCGAGGCAATTTGCGGCGCGGAGAGCTTGCGCGCTTCGTGGATCAGCTGTTGGGAATAGTCCAGCAGTTCGGGCTGGGTATAGCGCTCGGTGGCGAGCGGGCTCTGGTAGTCGAGCGTTTTTGCAGGTGAAATCAGAATCAGCATATCCAGTCCTTGCAGGAAATTTAGAGCGACTTTAGCAAAAAATCGCCCTGAATTGATCGATAGCTGTTATCGCCGCGGCAAATCATCCCAGGAGCCAGGAGCAATCTGGGTTTCTATTTCGGGATAGCGGGAAGGATCGAACACCGGCTGAACGCCGAGCTTCCTCTGGCGGAGATAGTCCCGGGCAATAAGAGTGACAACCGGCGAGAGCAGCAAAATCGCCGTCAGGTTAGTGATGGCCATCAGCGCCATAATCACATCCGCCAGCTGCCAGACCAGCGGCATGCTGAGCAATGAACCTGCCATAACCATCAGTATCACCCCCAGACGCAGGAGCCTGAGGGTATTTCGCGAGTCGAACTTCAGGAAGATGAGGTTGTTTTCGGCATAGACGTAGTTCACGACGATCGAGCTGAAGGCAAACAACATTACGATAAGCGAGACAAATCCGGCGCCCCAGCTGCCGGCCAGATTGACCAGCGCCTGCTGAACGAGTTGGATCCCAACGGCACCTGATGGATAGGGAAGCGGCCCCGCCAGCAGGACGATCATCGCGCTGGCAGAACAGATGACGATAGTGTCCGTAAACACGCCAATCATTTGCACAATACCCTGTGCAGCAGGATGAGGAGGCCAGGACGCTGCCGTCGCGGCGGCATTGGGCGTTGAGCCCATTCCCGCTTCGTTCGAGAACATTCCGCGCTGGAATCCAGCCGCGAGAGCCTGACTGACGGTGTAACCCAGCGCGCCCGAGGCCGCTTCGCGCCAGCCGAACGCGCTTTTAAAGATAGTGGCAATCACCTCCGGCATCCGATCGATATGCAGCGCGGTCACGAACAGGCTGGCTGCGATCCACAGGAGAGCCATAATCGGCACCAGCCACTGCATCAGGCGGGCAATACTTTTGAGGTCGGTAGAGATGGCGAGCAGGGTGAGAAGCGCTAATACGGCGCCGCTTATCCATTCCGGACAGGCGAACGCATAACGCAGGGCATGGGCCACGGAGTTAGCCTGCACGGTATTGAAAATCAGGCCGTAGGCGACAAGTAATAAGAGCGAGAACAGAACGCCCATCCAGCGCATCCCCAGTCCACGGGCCATATACCAGGCCGGGCCGCCGCGAAACTGGCCCTTTTTGTCTCTCTCTTTGTAGAGCTGCGCGAGTGAGCATTCGGCAAACGAGGTCGCCATGCCGATAATCGCCGTGGCCCACATCCAGAACACTGCGCCAGGGCCACCCGCGCTGATTGCCAGCGCAACGCCCGCAAGGTTTCCGCTGCCAACCCGGGCCGCGAGGCTGGTACAAAGCGCCTGGAAGGATGTCAGCCCACCCGGCTGTGGCGCGATGCTGTTTTTGAGACTTCTGCCAAACTTGCGAATATAGCGAAACTGGATAAAACTGCTGCGCAACGTGAACCAGATACCTGCTCCCAGAAGCAGGTAAATCATTATCGAACCCCAGAGGATTTCGTTAATAAAGAAAAGAAAATCAGGCATTAACGTCCCTCTTGTTGATGCCGAAGTGAATATGTAAGCGCTACCACTGATTGGGCATGCTGTTGCTTAGCAGCCTGTTAATAATGCCAGTTTATCATACTCTGCCTAAGCGCACTGTCTGCGGTTGCGCTGCTATCCCGTCGTGTTATCATCAGGGCAGACCGGTTACATCCCCCTAACAAGTAAACCTGTCATTTTTCCGCTGCAGGCATGCTGTCGGTAGCGTGAATTATCCAGGGCACGTTAAAAGAGAAACACTATCATGACGGATAAATTGACCTCCCTTCGTCAGTTCACCACTGTCGTAGCTGACACCGGAGATATCGCGGCAATGAAGCTGTACCAGCCGCAGGATGCCACAACCAACCCTTCTCTGATCCTTAACGCCGCGCAGATCCCTGAGTATCGCAAACTGATTGACGACGCAGTAACCTGGGCGAAAGCGCAGAGCAACGACCGCGCGCAGCAGGTTGTGGATGCAACTGACAAACTGGCAGTGAACATCGGTCTGGAAATCCTGAAGCTGGTTCCTGGCCGTATCTCTACTGAAGTTGATGCACGTCTGTCCTACGACACCGACGCGTCTATCGCGAAAGCAAAACGTCTGATCAAAATGTACAACGATGCTGGCATCAGCAACGACCGCATCCTGATCAAACTGGCTTCCACCTGGCAGGGCATCCGCGCTGCAGAGCAGCTGGAAAAAGACGGTATCAACTGTAACCTGACCCTGCTGTTCTCCTTCGCGCAGGCGCGCGCATGTGCAGAAGCTGGCGTATACCTGATTTCTCCGTTCGTCGGCCGTATTCTGGACTGGTACAAAGCCAACACCGACAAGAAAGAGTATGCTCCTGCTGAAGATCCAGGCGTGGTTTCCGTTACCGAAATCTACGAATACTACAAACAGCACGGCTATGAGACCGTGGTTATGGGCGCAAGCTTCCGTAACGTCGGTGAAATCATCGAGCTGGCTGGCTGCGACCGTCTGACCATCGCCCCTGCGCTGCTGAAAGAGCTGGCAGAGAGCGAAGGCGCGCTTGAGCGTAAACTGTCCTACACCGGTGAAGTGAAAGCGCGTCCAGAGCGCATCACTGAATCCGAGTTCCTGTGGCAGCACAACCAGGATCCAATGGCCGTAGACAAACTGGCGGACGGTATCCGCAAGTTTGCTGTTGACCAGGGTAAACTGGAAAAAATGATCGGCGACCTGCTGTAATCATTCTGCGTGACCGGGCTCCCGGTCACGCTACTTCTTTCGTACGCTGTCTGAAATTCCCCTCTGCGTGTATCATTCCCTTTAATCAGTACTTTTTGAATGGAATGGCTATGAATACCTTACGTATCGGCTTAGTGTCGATTTCTGACCGCGCCTCCAGCGGTGTTTATCAGGATAAAGGCATCCCCGCTCTGGAAGAGTGGCTGGGCAACGCGCTGACTACCCCTTTTGAAATCCAGACCCGTTTAATTCCCGACGAGCAGCCCATTATCGAGCAGACGCTGTGCGAGCTGGTGGATGAGATGAGCTGCCACCTGGTCTTAACGACGGGTGGAACCGGGCCCGCGCGCCGCGACGTGACCCCGGATGCGACGCTGGCCGTTGCCGACCGCGAAATGCCTGGCTTTGGCGAGCAGATGCGTCAGATCAGCCTACACTTTGTTCCAACCGCCATTCTTTCACGCCAGGTGGGCGTGATCCGCAAACAGGCGCTGATCCTGAACCTGCCGGGCCAGCCGAAGTCGATCAAAGAGACCTTAGAAGGGCTTAAAGCGGAAGACGGGAGCGTGATTGTGCATGGTATCTTTGCAAGTGTACCGTATTGTATACAGCTGCTTGACGGGCCCTACGTGGAAACGGATGACAAGATCGTAGCAGCATTTCGTCCAAAGAGCGCGCGCCGCGAAACAATCTCCTGAAAATAACGATTATGTGACATTAGCTGAAGTGGCGATGGCGTGGTAAGGGTTTTACGGTATAGTAATTTTTTCTTTACGATTGCTGTAAAAATAAATCCACAATAAACGCATAATGGTTCGCTATGTCACATAACGCTCGACCTCTGAATAGGCAGGATTACAAAACCCTCACGCTGGCTGCTCTGGGCGGCGCGCTGGAGTTTTACGACTTCATCATCTTCGTCTTTTTCGCCGCCGTGGTGGGGGAACTCTTCTTCCCGGCGGACATTCCGGAATGGCTGCGTCAGGTGCAAACCTTTGGCATTTTTGCCGCCGGGTATCTGGCGCGTCCGCTGGGCGGCATCGTGATGGCCCACTTCGGCGATCTGGTCGGGCGTAAGAAGATGTTTACCCTGAGTATTCTGCTAATGGCCGTGCCGACGCTGGCGATTGGCCTCCTGCCTACCTATGCCTCTGTGGGTATCGTTGCGCCGTTACTGCTGCTGTTGATGCGCCTTATGCAGGGCGCGGCGATTGGCGGCGAAGTGCCCGGCGCATGGGTTTTCGTGGCCGAGCATGTCCCGGCGCGCCGCATTGGTATCGCCTGCGGCACCCTAACCGCAGGGCTGACCATCGGCATTCTTCTGGGTTCTGTGGTCGCAACGCTTGTGAATACCAGCATGACGCAGCAGGCCGTGCACGAGTGGGGCTGGCGCCTGCCGTTCCTGCTGGGCGGGGCGTTTGGCCTCGTGGCCATGTACCTGCGCCGCTGGCTGCAGGAGACCCCGATTTTCCTTGAAATGCAGCAGCGTAAGGCGCTGGCGCAGGAGCTGCCGGTTAAGGCGGTGGTGGTGCGCCACAGAAGCGCCGTGGCGATCTCAATGCTGCTTACCTGGCTGCTCTCGGCAGGTATTGTCGTGGTGATCCTGATGTCGCCGGTCTGGCTGCAAAAGCAGTACGGTTTCGCCCCTGCGGTCACGCTGCAGGCCAACAGTATCGCGACGATTATGCTCTGCTTCGGCTGCCTGATCGCCGGGCTGGCGGCGGATCGTTTCGGTGCTAGCGTAACCTTTATCGTCGGCAGCCTGCTGCTGGCCGCGTCGAGCTGGGCGTTCTACCATCTGGCGGGCAGCCACCCGGAGCAGCTGTTCCTGCTGTACGGCGTGGTGGGGCTGTGCGTTGGCGTAGTGGGGGCGGTACCGTACGTGATGGTACGCGCGTTTCCGCCGGAGGTGCGCTTCACCGGCATCTCGTTTTCGTACAACGTCTCTTATGCCATCTTTGGTGGGCTGACCCCGATTGCCGTTACCGTGCTGATGGGCGTGTCGCCGATGGCGCCGGCCTGGTACGTGCTGGCGCTGTCTCTGATGGGGCTGGTGCTGGGCGTCTGGCTGCGTCAGAAACCGGTGGAAGCTGCGGCGATGGCGGGATAACCGAACGGGCCGGTTCAGGCGAAGCCGCCGCCCGGCCTGTGAGTTAGCGCGAAGGGGTATAGCTCAGGATAATGTTGTCATCCGGAATCGCGGTGAAGCGGGTAATAATGGTGTGAAAATCCGCCTGCGGGTCAACGTCCTCAAACCGCGTTGGATAGAAGATTTTGCTCAGCGCCTCAATGGCGATGATGTTATACGGGTTGTTATAGAAGTGATGATACAGCGCCCCGGTATGGCCTTTTTCGACTGCCGGAATACTGGCAACGCCCTGACGCGCCAGCAGGGCATTAAACGCTGCCGTCACGTCGCCTGCCGGGACGTTATAGCCGAATGGGATCACCGCCGTACCTTTACCCGGACGCTTAGACCCGGTCATCAGGTAGTAATCCGGGTTCATTGAGATAATTTTTTCCACCGAGATATTCCCGGCTGCGCCCGGCAGCAGCTGAGAACCTATATTGTTCCCGCCTGCGGCCTCGACCAGCCCGCCCCAGCCGTTGCGCGTGTGGGTAAAGCAGCAGCCGTTATCCAGGCCACCTACGCCGGCTATCGGTTCGATAAAGACCAGCGGCTTCTTGCTGACGTTCGCCAGACGCTGGTGGATCGTATCCAGACGCTGCTGATAGTAATCGATATAGGCCTGAGCGCGATCGGTCTGGCCCATGACCTTACCCAGCAGGGCAATGCTTGGCAGCGTGTTCTGGACCGGATGCAGTTCGTAATCCACGAACACAACCGGGATATGCAGCGCCTCGAGCTTCGCCAGTACGCCGGTCTGCACCAGCGACGGTTTGGCACGAAGCTGGGCGATCATCAGGTCAGGCTGGCGGGAGATCACCGTTTCGAGATCGACGTTTCCCTGGTCGGAAAACTTCATGTCGAGGATCTTTTCCGCTTCCGGCCATTTGCGCTTCAGCACGTTCCAGGTTTCGGTATCCTGTTTTTTCGGCAGGTTGTTCCAGGCCACCACGTGGGCGAACGGATTATCACGCTCCAGCAGAGCCAGGGTGAAGATATCGCGTCCGTCCTGCAGGATGATGCGCTGCGGCGCGTGTTCAACGGTGACAGTACGGTTATCCAGATCCTTTACCGTGACCGGCCAGCTCTGGGCCAGCGCAAGCAGAGGCATAAATACCAGGGCCAGGCCGGCAGCGATTCGTTTTGTTAGCGTCATGTTTTCCCCGTCTTCTTTTTTATGGCGTTAACCCGTCGACCACCACGTGCGGTAGCCCACGGGAACAGTATTCAACCCGGCCGTCCACGCCGTACACCGTCGCCAGATTGGCGGAATTCACCACTTCTCCCGGCAGCCCGCTGGCAATCAGCTTCCCGCCTTTGAGCATCATGGCGTAGTTCGCATGGCGCAGGGCGATATTGATATCGTGGATCACCACCACGGTGACGATGTTGCGCAGCTGCGTCTCGCGAGCAACGATATCCATCACGTGGAACTGATAGTTGAGATCGAGGGCGCTTAGGGGCTCGTCCAGCAGCAGCAGGTCCGGCTGGCGGATGAGCGACTGCGCAAGACCAATCAGCTGTTTCTGACCGCCGGAGAGCTGGTCGAGGAAGCTCATTGCCAGATGGGCAACGCCCAGCTTTTCGAGAATGGCATACGCTTCCTGTTCAACGTTATGCGTGCGCGTGTTGCCGCTTGCCCTGCGGGCGACAATGACCGACTCAAGGGCATGAAGATGCACGCCCTGCGGCAGGGACTGCGGCAGATACACCACCTTTTGCGCGCGCTTTGCTGGCGGCAGCGTCATTAAATCGTCGCCATTGAGCAGCAGCGCCCCTTCGGCGGGATTGAGGTCTGCAAGCGCGCGCAGCAGGGTTGATTTTCCCGAACCGTTTGGCCCCAGCAGCGCGGTAATTTTCCCGCGCGGCAGCAGCGGCGTCGTTAAGCCATTGATAATTTTCTTCTTGCGATAGCCGGTGTGGAGATCGCGTACGAGCAGGCCGTCGGTCATACGTTCCCCCGGTTGCGGATAATGATGCTGAGGAAGAACGGTACGCCAACCAGCGAGGTCACGATCCCCACGGGAATAATGACGCCGGGAACAATGTTCTTGGAAAATACGGAGGCCAGAGAGAGCACCAGCGCGCCGATCAGCATGCTGCCGGGCAGGTAAAACCGGTGGTCTTCCCCGAACATCATGCGTGAGATATGCGGCGCAACCAGGCCGATAAAGCCAACCGGACCGACAAAGGCTACCGTCAGGGCCGAGATAATGCTGATGCGCAGCAGCGTGGTCATGCGCAGCTTCTTCACGTTGATGCCGAAGCTGACGGCACGATCTTCACCCAGCCGAAGCGCGGTAAGCTTCCAGGCATTTTTTAGCGACAGCGGCACGATAATCAGCAGGGCGACGGCCAGGATCGCCAGCTTATCCCACGAGGCGCGAGCCAGGCTGCCCATCGTCCAGAAGACCAGCCCCTGCAGGGTATCTTCGCTGGCGACAAACTGCAGAATGGAAATCAGGGCGTTGAAGGTAAAGACCAGCGCGATGCCGAAGAGGACGACGCCGGAGGTTGCCACGCGGGTCCAGCGGCTGATGCCGTCGAGGATAAAGCAGGCCAGCAGCGCAAAGATAAAGGCATTCGCCGGAATAAACCACTTATCGTCGATGCCGGGAATGCCCAGCCCCAGCACAATCGCCAGCGCGGCGCCAAAGGAGGCGGCAGAGGAGACGCCCAGCGTAAACGGGCTGGCGAGCGGGTTGTTCAGGATGGTCTGCATTTCTGCTCCCGCCAGCCCCAGCGCCATACCGACGGCGACGGCCATCAGGGCGAACGGCAGGCGAATATCCCAGACGATGACGCGCGTGCCTGCGTCGGCGGCGGCCGAATTGACGAGCGTATGCCAGAGCGTAGAGACGGAGATACCGGACGGCCCGATAGTAAAGTCGAGGAGCAGCGAGCAGATAATAAGAGCGAAAAGGACACCAGCGAGCGCGAAACGCCTGACGAGGATTTTACGGTAGCGTAACGCGACGGTGGATTCGCCAGACTGTTCGCCGGCGGCAAGGCTGGAATTCATCAGATAACCTTATGCAACACAACAGAATCGTTTTATCCCTTAACGTTCCATTTCGGGTGCTGCCTGATATCCAATATCCGGGATGTGCCAGGCAACACTAATCGCAATGATAATGCTTATCAATTGTATGGGATGATTATCCGCTTTCCGTTTAATCATCGTTGCTGTTTTGGCTGAAAATTAGCCAGGCCTTACCCGCTCAAGCTGGCGACAGGTCATGAACGCGCCCGTTACGCACAGCGTCACCGGCACCAGGAAACTGTGGTCCATTCGGGTAAATTCCAGCATCAGTGTAATGGCGGTGACGGGCATCTGCATTGATGCAGACAGGAATCCTGCTGCTCCCGTCAGGGCAAAACCGGCCATATCGCTGCCGGGAAAGAAACGTCCCAGCAGGATAAACAGCAGGGAACCCAGCAATGCCCCCACCGTCAGGCCGGGGGTCAGCAGCCCGCCTTCGGCCCCGCCGCGCAGTACCGCCCAGATAACAAAGACCTTGATGCACAGGAGCGCCAGCGCCAGCTTTAGCGTCACGTCACCGTCAAGCGTGAGCTGGGTCGGGCCTTTGCCGTTGCCGGGGAGCTGCGGGAACCAGACGGAAAGCGCTCCCAGCGCCGCAAACGCTACCAGGCTGAATACGGGCATCTGCCAGTTGCTACGCACTTTGCCGCGCGCCCGCTGCGTGAGGCGGCGGAACCCAAACGCCGCCGCGCCGAACAGAGGGCCTGAAAGCGCCCCCCAGAAGATAAGCGACGTTGCGGCCATGTTGGCGGTGAAGCGATACTGGTGCTCATCACCAAGCCCGAGTGTGGCAATCCATGCCGCCAGCGCGGAGGTTGCCAGCGCGGCAATCGCCGCTTCCCAGCGAAAGCTGACAAGGAGGACTTCAAGCGTAAACACGGCCCCGGCCAGCGGGACGTTATACACGGCTGCAAGCCCGGCACCGGCACCGCAGGCAATCATCAGCTGAATATCCGCGCTCGTCAGATGCAGCCGCCGCGCAACGCCGCCGGCAAAAAGTGACCCCACTTCACGCGGCGCGACTTCGCGGCCAAGCGGCGAGCCCATCCCTACGGTAACGATTTGCAGCAGGGCGTGAATCAGCGTGGTAACGGCGGGCATTGGTTTGTCGGTATTTTTTACGGCGGCGCTGATGCTGACTCGTTTTTTACCGAAGCGGCCAAGCAGCCACCATCCGCAGCCGGCAACCACACCGGCGGCAAGGAGGGCGAGGAAGCGCCGCTGCGCGCTGGCATCCGTCACGCCCTGAAGAAAGGTTTGCGGGCTGAGGACCGTGCTCCGGCTGTAGCCGTAGACAAGATGCTGAACTTCATGCAGCAGCAGCGCGAGAAGCATGCCGCCGAGCCCGGCCAGGATCCCGGTAAGAAGAAGTGCAGCCCATCGCTGGAGCCAATAGGTACGAGTCGGAAGCGTCGTCATGGTGCATGTCTTAATGAGAGGCGGTTAGCCCATCATTTCATAACACACATTAACGGGGAATCAATCGAGGAGGGGATATCGTGCCCGCCGGGCGGGCACGAAAGGGGATCAGTGTTTTTCACCAATCGGCAGAACGGTGCGGCCGAACTGCTCGTTCAGCACTTCGCCCATTGCCAGGTAGATAGCGCTTGCGCCGCACACCAGGCCAATCCAGCCTGCAACGTGGACGATGCTTTCGTTATCAGCCAGGTGGCCAATCGCCAGCAGGGCGAACAGCACGGTCAGGCTCAGGAAGACGAACTGCAGCGCGCGGTTAGCCGTCAGGGTGCCGAAGAACATGAACAGGGTGAAGACACCCCACAGGCCCAGGTAGACGCCCAGGAAGTGGGCGTTTGCCGCGTCTGCCAGGCCCATTTTAGGCATCAGCAGAATGGCAACCAGGGTCAGCCAGAAAGAGCCGTAAGAGGTAAAGGCGGTCAGGCCGAAGGTGTTGCCTTTCTTATATTCCAGCAGGCCCGCGAAGATTTGCGCGATGCCGCCGTAAAAAATGCCCATCGCCAGGATAATGCCATCCATCGGGAACATCCCGATGTTGTGCAGGTTCAGCAGGATAGTGGTCATGCCAAAACCCATCAGGCCCAGCGGAGCCGGATTAGCCAACTTAGTGTTGCCCATAAGTCCTCAAAAAAATCATCATTAATATGGTGAAATGGTTAAACCCACGTCAATTCTCCCTGACGGGGCGCGGCATAATAAGGGGCGCAATCATTGCCGTCTATGATCTCATCAGGGTGAATTTAAAATTTTTTTTATCCTTCCCCCTTGATGGATGCCGTTGCGACCCCATCTTGTAAGCAACCGCAGTGTGTGGACCTGAAAAAAAGCAAATCTGGGCAGTTGAAAAAGCACGTTCTGCCCTTATTACAGGTACACAACCACATGTTGACTGAATTTTTAGTGGAGACGTTTAGATGGGTAAAATTATTGGTATCGACCTGGGTACTACCAACTCTTGTGTAGCGATTATGGATGGCACTACTGCACGTGTGCTGGAGAACGCCGAGGGCGATCGCACCACGCCTTCTATCATTGCTTATACCCAGGATGGTGAAACTCTGGTTGGTCAGCCGGCTAAACGTCAGGCAGTGACAAACCCGCAAAATACCCTGTTTGCGATTAAACGCCTGATTGGTCGCCGCTTCCAGGACGAAGAAGTGCAGCGTGATGAAGCCATCATGCCGTACAAAATCATCGGTGCTGACAACGGTGATGCATGGATTGACGTAAAAGGTCAGAAAATGGCACCACCGCAGATTTCTGCTGAAGTGCTGAAGAAAATGAAGAAAACGGCTGAAGATTACCTGGGCGAACCGGTAACGGAAGCGGTTATCACCGTACCTGCATACTTCAACGATGCTCAGCGTCAGGCAACTAAAGATGCTGGCCGTATCGCAGGTCTGGAAGTCAAACGTATCATCAACGAACCAACCGCGGCTGCACTGGCTTACGGTCTGGATAAAGAAGTTGGCAACCGCACTATCGCGGTTTACGACCTGGGTGGTGGTACTTTCGATATCTCTATTATCGAAATCGACGAAGTTGACGGCGAAAAAACCTTCGAAGTTCTGGCAACCAACGGTGATACCCACCTGGGTGGTGAAGACTTCGACAGCCGTATGATCAACTACCTCGTTGACGAGTTTAAAAAAGATCAGGGCATTGACCTGCGTAACGATCCGCTGGCTATGCAGCGCCTGAAAGAAGCCGCTGAGAAAGCGAAGATTGAACTCTCTTCCGCTCAGCAGACCGACGTAAACCTGCCGTACATCACTGCAGACGCGTCCGGTCCTAAACACATGAACATCAAAGTGACCCGTGCGAAACTGGAAAGCCTGGTAGAAGATCTGGTGAACCGTTCCATCGAGCCACTGAAAGTTGCACTGCAGGACGCTGGCCTTTCCGTCTCTGACATCCAGGACGTTATCCTGGTGGGTGGTCAGACGCGTATGCCAATGGTTCAGAAGAAAGTGGCTGAATTCTTTGGTAAAGAGCCACGTAAAGACGTTAACCCGGACGAAGCGGTAGCTATCGGTGCTGCGGTTCAGGGTGGCGTACTGACCGGTGAAGTGAAAGACGTACTGCTGCTGGACGTTACCCCGCTGTCTCTGGGTATCGAAACCATGGGCGGTGTGATGACTGCGCTCATCAACAAAAACACCACCATCCCAACGAAGCACAGCCAGGTGTTCTCTACCGCTGAAGACAACCAGTCTGCGGTAACCATCCATGTGATTCAGGGTGAGCGTAAGCGTGCGTCTGATAACAAATCTCTGGGTCAGTTCAACCTGGACGGTATCAGCCCGGCACCGCGCGGCATGCCACAGATCGAAGTTACCTTCGACATCGATGCTGACGGTATCCTGCACGTGTCTGCGAAAGACAAAAACAGCGGTAAAGAGCAGAAGATCACCATCAAGGCGTCTTCTGGCCTGAACGAAGCGGAAATCGAAAAAATGGTTCGCGATGCCGAAGCTAACGCGGAATCCGACCGTAAGTTCGAAGAGCTGGTTCAGACCCGCAACCAGGGTGACCATCTGCTGCACAGCACCCGTAAGCAGGTTGAAGAAGCGGGCGATAAACTGCCAGCGGAAGACAAAACTGCTATCGAAGCTGCGCTGACTGCGCTGGAATCCTCACTGAAAGGTGAAGATAAAGCGGATATCGAAGCGAAGATGCAGGCGCTGGCACAGGCTTCCGAGAAGCTGATGGAAATCGCTCAGCAGCAGCATGCTCAACAGCAGGCGGGCGCTGATGCTTCCCAGAATAATGCGAAAGACGACGACGTTGTTGACGCTGAATTCGAAGAAGTTAAAGACAAAAAATAATCGCCCTTTGAACGGGTAATTACTGGCACGGGCGAAGAGGTTTCCTCTCCGCCCGTGCACGCATGTTAGGGGCAGATAAAATAAAATGGCGAAGCAAGACTATTACGAGATTTTAGGCGTTTCCAAAACAGCGGAAGAGCGTGAAATCAAAAAGGCGTATAAGCGCCTGGCCATGAAATATCACCCGGATCGCAACCAGGGTGATAAAGAGGCCGAAGCCAAATTTAAAGAGATCAAAGAAGCCTATGAAATCCTGACCGATGCCCAGAAACGTGCGGCATACGATCAGTACGGTCATGCCGCGTTCGAACAGGGCGGTATGGGCGGCGGCGGCGGTGGTTTCGGCGGCGGCGGCGCAGATTTCAGCGACATTTTTGGCGACGTATTCGGCGATATCTTCGGCGGTGGTCGCGGTCGCCAACGCGCATCGCGTGGCGCAGACCTGCGCTACAACATGGACCTGACGCTGGAAGAGGCCGTTCGCGGCGTGACCAAAGAGATCCGCATCCCGACGCTCGAAGAGTGCGATATTTGCCACGGCAGCGGTGCGAAGGCGGGAACCCAGCCGCAGACCTGTCCAACCTGTCACGGTTCCGGCCAGGTGCAGATGCGTCAGGGCTTCTTTGCGGTTCAGCAGGCGTGTCCGCACTGTCACGGTCGCGGTACGCTGATTAAAGATCCGTGCAACAAATGCCACGGCCATGGTCGCGTTGAGAAAACCAAAACCCTGTCCGTTAAAATCCCGGCAGGCGTCGATACGGGCGACCGCATCCGTCTGTCAGGTGAAGGTGAAGCGGGCGAGCACGGCGCACCGGCAGGCGACCTGTACGTTCAGGTTCAGGTGAAGCAGCACGCGATTTTTGAGCGTGAAGGCAACAACCTGTACTGCGAAGTGCCGATTAACTTCGCGATGGCGGCGCTGGGCGGTGAAATCGAAGTCCCCACGCTGGATGGCCGCGTAAACCTGAAAGTGCCTGGCGAAACCCAGACCGGCAAGCTGTTCCGCATGCGCGGAAAAGGCGTTAAATCCGTTCGCGGTGGTGCGCAGGGCGACCTGTTGTGCCGCGTGGTGGTCGAAACGCCGGTTGGCCTGAACGATAAGCAGAAGCAGCTTCTGAAAGAACTTCAGGAAAGCTTTGGTGGCCCGACGGGTGAGAAAAACAGCCCACGCTCCAAAAGCTTCTTCGACGGCGTCAAAAAATTCTTCGATGATTTGACTCGCTAATCCGTTAGCGCTTTTCATCCTCAAAAAGCCCGGAAGCGATTCCGGGCTTTTTCTATTTACGGGTATTGCTCGGTAAAACTGAATTTATACTCAATATTAATCTGTTTTTGCCGAGTTGTTAGGCTTGGTATTATGGTTTTATCGAGGTATTGTTGTAAAAGAGAGAACTTAAGTGAAACTACTACACCGTTTCTTTAGCAGTGAAGCGTCCGGCGGCGTGATTTTGATTATCGCTGCTGCGGCCGCGATGGTGCTGGCAAACCTGGGCATCACCCGCGATCTCTACCACGCCTTTCTGGAAACGCCCGTTGAGCTGAAAGTGGGCGCGCTGGAAATTAATAAGAACATGCTGCTGTGGATCAACGATGCGCTGATGGCGGTGTTCTTCCTGCTGGTAGGGCTTGAGGTGAAGCGCGAGCTGGTGCTTGGCTCGTTAGCCAGCCGTCAGCGTGCGGTGTTCCCGGTGATTGCCGCGCTGGGGGGAATGGTCGTCCCGGCGCTGCTCTTCCTGGCCTTTACCTGGCAGGATCCGGTGGCGCGCCACGGCTGGGCGATCCCGGCCGCAACGGATATTGCCTTTGCGCTTGGGGTGCTGGCACTACTGGGCAGCCGCGTGCCGGTGGCGCTGAAAATTTTCCTGATGGCGCTGGCGATCATTGATGACCTCGGCGCTATCGTAATTATCGCGCTGTTTTACACCAGCGAGCTGTCGATACTGTCGCTGAGCGTGGCGGCTGGCGCTATTGCAGTGCTGGCGTTACTGAATATTTTCAACGTACGACGTATCGGAATATACGTCCTGGTGGGCATGATCCTGTGGACGGCGGTGCTGAAGTCGGGCGTGCACGCTACGCTTGCTGGCGTGATTGTCGGCTTCTTCGTGCCGCTTAAGCAGCAGGACGGCGAGTCTCCAGCCAAACAGCTGGAACATGTACTGCATCCGTGGGTCGCCTTTATGATCCTGCCGCTGTTTGCCTTCGCCAACGCGGGTGTTTCCCTCGGAGGCGTTACGCTCGATGGACTGACGTCCGTGCTGCCGCTGGGCATCGTTGCCGGGCTGTTCATCGGTAAGCCGCTGGGCATTAGCCTGTTTTGCTGGCTGGCGGTGAAGCTGAAGCTGGCGTCGTTGCCGAACGGCACCACCTTTAAGCAGATTATGGCCGTAGGCGTGTTGTGCGGAATTGGCTTTACGATGTCGATCTTTATCTCGACGCTGGCGTTTGGCGCGCATGCGCCTGAGCTTATCGTCTGGGCTAAGCTCGGCATTCTTATCGGGTCATTACTGGCTGCGGTGGTGGGTTACACCTTGTTAAAGATGAAATTGTCAGGACAGGCCGTCCAGGCATAACGGGATTCCGGGAGAAGGGGAGCCTTCTCCCGATACACAATCAGGGAGAGAAGACGCGATGTCTCATTTGAATTACAACCATCTTTACTACTTCTGGCACGTCTACAAGCAGGGCTCGGTTGTCGGTGCGGCAGAGGCGCTCTACCTGACGCCGCAAACCATCACCGGGCAAATCAAGGCGCTGGAAGAGCGCCTGCAGGGAAAGCTGTTCAAGCGCAAAGGGCGCGGCATTGAGCCAAGCGAGCTGGGCGAACTGGTGTTCCGCTACGCGGACAAGATGTTCACCCTGAGCCAGGAGATGCTGGATATCGTCAACTATCGCAAAGAGTCGAACCTGCTCTTTGACGTGGGCGTGGCGGATGCGCTGTCAAAACGACTGGTGAGCGGCGTGCTGGATGCTGCCGTGGTTGAGGATGAGCAAATTCATCTGCGCTGCTTTGAATCCACCCACGAGATGCTGCTGGAGCAGCTGAGCCAGCACAAGCTGGACATGATTATCTCGGATTGCCCAATCGACTCCACGCAGCAGGAAGGCCTGTTCTCGGTGAAAATTGGCGAATGTGGCGTGAGCTTCTGGTGCATAAACCCGCCGCCGGAAAAACCGTTCCCCGCGTGCCTTGAAGAGCGCCGCCTGCTGGTGCCGGGAAGGCGCTCCATGCTCGGCCGTAAGCTGCTGAACTGGTTTAACTCACAGGGGCTAAAGGTCGAAATTCTCGGCGAATTCGACGATGCGGCGCTGATGAAAGCCTTTGGCGAAGCGCATAACGCCATCTTCGTTGCGCCAACGCTGTACGCGCACGATCTTTATTCGGACGACAAGATTACGGAGATAGGCAGGGTAGATAACGTGATGGAGGAGTATCACGCGATATTTGCTGAACGAATGATTCAGCATCCGGCGGTGCAGCGAATCTGTAACCGCGACTACTCGGCGCTGTTTACGCCACCGGCAATCTGAGGATATAAAAAAACCCGCGTTAAGCGGGTTCTTTAAACAAGCAACAACAAGTAGCGATTAAGCCAGTTTGCTGATCTGCGCGGTCAGGTTTGCTTTATGACGCGCTGCTTTGTTTTTGTGGATCAGACCTTTAGCAGCCTGACGGTCCACGATTGGTTGCATTTCGTTAAATGCGTTCTGCGCTGCAGCTTTGTCGCCAGCTTCGATTGCTGCGTATACTTTCTTGATGAAGGTACGCATCATAGAGCGACGGCTTGCGTTGTGCTTACGAGCCTTCTCAGACTGTACGGCACGTTTCTTAGCTGATTTGATATTAGCCAAGTCCAACTCCCAAATATGATCTATGTGGACAATTCAAAGGCCGAGGAATATGCCCTCTCTGCCTTCTTTTGTCAATGGATTTGTGCAAATAAGCGCCGTTAATTAGCGACGCTTCGTTACGTAGTGATGGCGCAGGATTCTACCAGCTTGTCTTCCGTGAATACAGCCTTTCGGCATAAAAAACGCTGTTCGCGAGCAGATTTTTTCGCTGTGAAAGGTCAGCATGATGAAATCATTACGGCTTTCTGTTTTGTGTGAACAATCGCCGGTTAACCTTAACCGCTGTACAAGGTATACTTTGGCGATTTTCACTGTTTTGAGCCAGACATGAAGCTGATACGCGGCATACATAATCTCAGCAAAGCCCCGCACGGGTGCGTGCTGACCATTGGTAATTTCGACGGCGTGCATCGTGGTCATCAGGCGCTGCTGCAGGGATTGCGTAAAGAAGGGGAGGCGCGTGGCCTGCCCGTTGTAGTGATGATTTTCGAGCCGCAGCCGCTTGAGCTGTTTGCGGGCGAAAAATCGCCTGCCCGTCTTACTCGCCTGCGCGAGAAGTTGCGCTATCTGGCAGAGTCAGGCGTGGACTACGTATTATGCGTGCGCTTCGATCGCCGCTTTGCCGCGCTGACAGCACAAAATTTTGTCAGCGACCTGCTGGTTAAGCGGCTTGGCGTGCAGTTTCTTGCCGTAGGTGATGATTTCCGCTTTGGCGCTGGTCGTCAGGGCGATTTCTTGCTATTACAGAAGGCTGGCCTGGAGTACGGTTTTGACGTCACCAGCGCGATGACCTTCTGTGAAGGCGGCGTTCGCGTCAGCAGCACGGCGGTCCGCCAGGCGCTGGCGAATGATGAACTGGATACGGCAGAAAACCTGCTGGGGCATCCGTTCACCATCTCAGGCCGTGTGGTTCACGGCGATGCGCTGGGCCGCACTATAGGTTTCCCGACGGCGAATATTCCGCTGCGTCGTCAGGTCTCCCCGGTTAAAGGGGTCTATGCGGTAGAAGTCGCAGGACTGGGCGATACACCCTTTTACGGTGTCGCCAACATTGGCACGCGTCCTACCGTCGCCGGCGTGCGTCAACAGCTAGAAGTGCACCTGCTGGACGTTGTAATGGACCTTTACGGTCGCCATATAGATGTAATACTGCGTAAAAAGATACGCAACGAGCAGCGATTTGGCTCGCTGGATGAATTAAAAGCGCAAATCGCGCGAGATGAATTGACGGCCCGCGAGTTTTTTGGGCGATAAAACCCGGCTTAAATGCCTACGTGATAAATACGGAACCGAGAATCTGATGAGTGACTATAAATCAACCCTGAATTTGCCGGAAACAGGGTTCCCGATGCGCGGCGATCTCGCCAAGCGTGAACCGGGAATGCTGGCGCGTTGGACCGATGATGACCTGTACGGCATCATTCGTGCAGCCAAAAAAGGCAAAAAATCCTTCATTCTGCATGATGGCCCTCCATATGCGAATGGCAGCATTCATATTGGTCACTCTGTTAACAAGATTCTGAAAGACATTATCGTGAAGTCCAAAGGCCTCACGGGCTTTGACTCGCCTTACGTTCCGGGCTGGGACTGCCACGGTCTGCCAATCGAGCTGAAAGTGGAGCAAGAGTTTGGCAAGCCGGGTGAGAAGTTCACCGCCGCCGAGTTCCGCGCGAAATGCCGCGAATACGCTGCGACCCAGGTTGACGGTCAGCGCGCTGACTTCATCCGTCTGGGCGTATTGGGCGACTGGTCGCACCCGTACCTGACCATGGACTTCAAAACCGAAGCCAACATCATCCGTGCGCTGGGTAAAATCATCGGAAACGGCCACCTGCATAAAGGCGCGAAGCCGGTGCACTGGTGCGTGGACTGCCGCTCTGCGCTGGCAGAAGCGGAAGTTGAGTATTACGACAAAACCTCTCCGTCTATCGACGTGGCCTTCCACGCGGTAGATCAGGATGCGGTGAAAGCTAAATTTGGCGTCTCCTCGGTAAACGGCCCGATCTCTCTGGTGATCTGGACCACCACTCCGTGGACCCTGCCAGCCAACCGCGCGATCTCCCTGTCCGGTGAGTTTGAATACGCGCTGGTGCAGGTTGAAGGCCAGGCGGTTATCCTGGCGAAAGATCTGGTTGAAAGCGTGCTGAAGCGTGCACACATCGCCGACTACACCGTGCTCGGCACCGTGAAAGGTGACGCGCTGGAGCTGATGCGCTTCAAGCACCCGTTCCTGGACTTCGACGTTCCGGCGATCCTGGGCGACCACGTGACGCTGGAAGCGGGTACCGGTGCGGTGCATACCGCCGGCGGCCACGGCCCTGACGACTACAACATCAGCCTGAAATACGGTCTGGAAATCGCTAACCCGGTTGGGCCGGACGGCTCTTACCTGCCGGGCACCTATCCGGCGCTGGACGGCATCAACGTCTTCAAAGCGAACGACATCATCGTTGATATGCTGCGCACCAGCGGCGCGCTGCTGCACGTTGAGAAAATGCAGCACAGCTACCCATGCTGCTGGCGCCACAAGTCGCCAATCATCTTCCGTGCGACCCCGCAGTGGTTCATCAGCATGGATCAGAAAGGCCTGCGCGAGCAGTCTCTGAAAGAGATCAAAAGCGTGCAGTGGATCCCGGACTGGGGCCAGGCGCGTATCGAATCCATGGTGGCTAACCGTCCTGACTGGTGTATCTCCCGTCAGCGCACCTGGGGCGTGCCGATGTCCCTGTTCGTGCATAAAGAGACGCAGGAGCTTCACCCGAACACTCTGGAACTGATGGAAGAAGTGGCGAAGCGCGTCGAAGTTGACGGCATTCAGGCGTGGTGGGATCTCGACTCCCGTGACATCCTGGGCGCTGATGCAGACAGCTACGAGAAAGTGCCGGATACCCTGGACGTATGGTTCGACTCCGGCTCTACCCACTCCTCCGTGGTTGACGTGCGTCCGGAGTTTGCCGGTCACGCTGCCGATATGTATCTGGAAGGCTCTGACCAACACCGCGGCTGGTTCATGTCATCCCTGATGATCTCCACCGCCATGAAGGGCAAAGCACCTTACCGTCAGGTTCTGACCCACGGCTTCACCGTGGATGGCCAGGGCCGTAAGATGTCCAAGTCCATCGGTAACACCGTTTCTCCGCAGGACGTGATGAACAAGCTGGGCGCGGACATTCTGCGTCTGTGGGTGGCCTCTACCGACTACACCGGCGAAATGGCGGTGTCTGACGAGATCCTGAAACGTGCCGCCGACAGCTATCGTCGTATCCGCAACACCGCGCGCTTCCTGCTGGCGAACCTGAACGGGTTCGATCCGGCAAAAGACATGGTGAAGCCGGAAGAGATGGTGGTGCTGGACCGCTGGGCGGTAAGCTGCGCGAAAGCGGCGCAGGACGATATTCTGAAGGCCTACGAGTCTTACGACTTCCACGAAGTGGTGCAGCGCCTGATGCGCTTCTGCTCCATCGAGATGGGCTCGTTCTACCTCGACATCATCAAAGACCGCCAGTACACCGCGAAAGCGGACAGCGTGGCGCGTCGTAGCTGCCAGACCGCGCTGTTCCACATTGCAGAAGCGCTGGTACGCTGGATGGCGCCGATCATGTCCTTCACTGCGGATGAGATCTGGGGCTACCTGCCGGGCGATCGTGAAAAGTATGTGTTCACCGGCGAGTGGTACGAAGGCCTGTTCGATCTCTCCAGCACTGAAGCGATGAACGATGCCTTCTGGGACGAGCTGCTGAAAGTGCGTGGCGAAGTGAACAAGGTTATCGAGCAGGCGCGTGCAGACAAGAAAGTCGGCGGCTCTCTGGAAGCGACAGTGACCCTGTACGCCGAACCGGAGCTGGCGGCCAAACTGACCGCGCTGGGCGATGAATTACGATTTGTCCTGTTGACCTCCGGTGCGAAAGTTGCGGATTATGCCGATGCTTCTGCTGATGCTCAGCAGAGCGAACTGCTCAAAGGACTGAAGGTCGCGCTGAGCAAGGCCGACGGTGAGAAATGCCCGCGCTGCTGGCATTACACCACCGATGTTGGTCAGGTGGCGGAACACGCAGACATCTGCGGACGCTGTGTAAGCAACGTCGCCGGTGACGGCGAAAAACGTAAGTTTGCCTGATGAGTAAAACTCTCTGTTCAACAGGACTGCGCTGGCTGTGGCTGGTTGTGGTGGTGCTGATTATCGATCTGGGCAGCAAGTTCCTGATCCTCCAGAACTTTGCTCTGGGGGATACGGTTCCGCTGTTCCCGTCGCTTAACCTGCACTATGCGCGCAACTACGGCGCAGCGTTTAGTTTCCTTGCTGACAGCGGTGGCTGGCAGCGCTGGTTCTTCGCGGGTATCGCTATCGGTATTTGCGTAGTGCTGGCGGTGCTGATGTACCGCTCCAAGGCCACGCAAAAGCTGAATAACATCGCCTACGCGCTGATCATTGGCGGCGCGCTGGGCAACCTGTTTGACCGCCTGTGGCACGGCTTTGTGGTCGATATGATCGACTTCTACGTCGGCGACTGGCACTTCGCCACCTTTAACCTGGCCGATAGCGCAATATGCGTCGGCGCGGCGTTAATCGTGCTGGAAGGCTTCTTGCCTAAACCGGCCGCGAAAGAGCAGGCGTAATTGTCAATGCCGGGTAGCGCTGCGCTTACCCGGCACAACATTAAAGAGCAATTTGCATGTCTAAATCCGTACAGAGCAACAGCGCGGTTCTCGTTCACTTCACGCTGAAGCTGGATGACGGCTCCACGGCCGAATCCACCCGCAACAACGGCAAACCGGCCCTGTTTCGTCTTGGCGATACTTCCCTTTCTGAAGGCCTTGAACAGCAGCTCCTCGGTCTGAAAGAGGGGGAGAAAAAAGCCTTTTCGCTGGAGCCCGATGCGGCGTTTGGCGTGCCAAGCCCGGACCTGGTGCAATACTTCTCGCGCCGTGAGTTTATGGATGCAGGCGAACCGGAGGTTGGGGCGATTATGCTCTTTACCGCTATGGACGGCAGCGAAATGCCTGGCGTGATCCGCGAAATCAACGGCGACTCGATTACCGTTGACTTCAACCATCCGCTTGCCGGGCGTACCGTTCATTTTGATGTAGAAGTGCTGGAAATCGAACCGGCACTGGAGGCCTGAAATGCAGATCCTGTTGGCTAACCCGCGCGGCTTTTGCGCCGGTGTAGACCGCGCTATCAGCATTGTTGAAAACGCGCTGGAAATTTACGGCGCACCAATTTACGTGCGCCACGAAGTGGTGCACAACCGCTACGTGGTCGACAGCCTACGCGAGCGCGGTGCCATCTTTATTGAGCAGATTAGCGAAGTGCCGGATGGTGCGATCCTGATCTTCTCCGCCCACGGCGTTTCTCAGGCTGTGCGTAACGAAGCGAAAAGCCGCGATCTGACCGTATTCGATGCCACCTGTCCGCTGGTGACCAAGGTGCATATGGAAGTGGCACGCGCCAGCCGTCGTGGTGAAGAATCAATTCTGATTGGCCATGCCGGTCACCCGGAAGTCGAAGGCACCATGGGCCAGTACAGCAACCCGGAAGGGGGCATGTACCTGGTCGAATCGCCGGAAGACGTCTTTACGCTGGACGTGAAAAACGAAGGGCGTCTGTCGTTTATGACCCAGACCACGCTCTCCGTAGATGACACGTCAGACGTGATTGACGCCCTGCGCCAGCGCTTCCCGAAAATCGTCGGGCCGCGTAAGGACGACATCTGCTATGCAACCACCAATCGTCAGGAGGCCGTGCGTGCGCTGGCTGAACGCGCGGACGTGGTGCTGGTGGTCGGCTCCAAAAACTCCTCTAACTCCAACCGTCTGGCCGAGCTGGCGCAGCGTATGGGGAAAGCGGCGTTCCTGATTGACGATGCGACGGACATCCAGGAAGCGTGGGTCAAAAACGCGGCCTGCGTGGGCGTGACGGCAGGCGCCTCCGCACCGGATATTCTGGTGCAGAACGTCATTACCCGCCTGCAGGAGCTGGGCGGCGGCGACGCGGTTCCGCTGGAAGGCCGCGAAGAGAACATTGTCTTCGAAGTGCCGAAAGAGCTGCGTATCGACGCCCGCGAGGTGGAATAAGCGTTAAAAAATGCCAGTCACTGAATGACTGGCATTTTTTCATTCAGGTAGTTGATCATCGCCCGCATTCTGGCTGGCATATGTTTGTTGCGCGTCCAGAGCAACCAGAGCTCGCCCGTATAGCTGCTGATAAATGCCCACTCCGGCAGAACCTGCACAATCTCCCCTTTTTCCAAAGCCTCGCGCGCTGTAAACAGCGGTAAGCTCCCGATACCAACATGACGTTTTACCGCATCCAGCCGCACGCCCGTGTGGTTTGCAGCATAGCGGCCGTGCGTCTGTACGATCTCCGTTTTCCCCTGGAGGGTAAATTTCCATCGTGAATCGGCCGGGGTTTCACCGAGCGATATACAGCTATGTGCCCGGAGGTCGTGCGGATGCTGTGGCGTGCCTGCACGTCTAAGATATTCTGGCGTGGCGCAAATAACATGGGTTACCGGCATCAGGGGTTTTCCGTACAGGCCAGGAGAAGGGGTACTGGTGATCCGCAATGCCAGATCGACCCCATCGTCGATCAGATCCATGTAACGATCTTCCAGACGTAGACAAACGTCAATTTGCGGGTAGCGTTCCAGGAACTCGGGGATCAGCGGATGGATCACAAATCGTCCCACGGCTTTTGGCACGCTCACCGTGAGTTTTCCCTGTGCAACGGTTTGCACGCTGCTACCAGAATCCATTGCCTGCTGCGCTGCTTCCAGCATATCCAGTGCATGTTCATAAACCGATTTTCCGGTTTCGGTCAGTGCCAGCTTGCGCGTGGTGCGGTGCAGTAACTTAGATCCCATCTCCTGCTCAAGACGTGAAACACAACGGCTTATCGCTGAAGGCGTTGCACCCGTAATACGGGCTGCAGTCGAAAAATTGCCGTGTTCAACGATGGTAACAAAAGTGGCAAGGTCGGGAAGCAGTGCAGGTTTCATTTGTGCATACCAGGCAATATTGCATTGTTTGAAAGGCGGATTATCTATGATGGCGTCATGAATATACTGTCAGGATACAGAGGAGAACAACCATGACAGAACGACTTTATTACACAAGCGAAGCGACAGCGGGCCGCGCGAAGGTGATCCGGTGCACTGAAGAGACTGATGGCCGCTACGCCGTTGAGCTGGATCAGACCCTTTTCCATCCGCAGGGTGGCGGACAGCCAGCGGATCGGGGCCTGATATCGGGGATCGCGGTGGAGGGCGTGAGCCTGCGCGGGGACGAGATTATTCACATTTTGGCTCGGCCGCTTGTGCCCGGCGAGGTGGAAATGCAGGTCGATAAAAGTGCGCGCAGGCGTCATTCCCGCTGGCACAGCGCTGGCCATTTGATTGGTTATGCCGGTGAATACTTTGGTTGGGAGCCGGTGAAAGCTCATCACTGGCCAGGCGAAGGGCGAATTACCTTTACGCCACGGGAGCAGGATGCCCCAATGCCTGATGCAGCTCAGCTAAGCGCACTTATCGACGACTGGAAAGCGGACAACCTGCTCCGTCACACCGAAATTGAAGCGGGTAGGCGCAAGGTTCGCTTTGGCGAGCTCCCGGCCTATCCCTGTGGCGGAACGCATGTAAAACAGCTGGCGGAAATAGGGGAGATGCAGCTCCTCGGGCTGAAAATGAAAAAAGGACAGCTGGTAATCACCTATGCACTTGGCGAGCCGGAGTAAAAGGAGTGTGATTAACCCGACATAGTAAGCGTCCGGATAAGAGGTTAATCGTTTAATCTGATAGGCTTATCATGTTGTTCTCCTCGGGCCGGAGAGAAACATGATCCCTGATATTATCCTGCCACCCCATGTGGCGTGGGCCAGCGGTGTATTCACTAACGGTCCGCTACTCTGCAAGACGACTCACATCGCCGATCTGCCAGACGTGTTCAATGATAACGACGCCTGGCGTGGCTGCGAACCGCAGCAGGGCGTCTATGACGTTGAAATGTTCGATACCCCGTCGAACGATGGGGCGCTGTATGTCGGCGTGACCCATCTTTACGCCGGCAAAATCGGTGATGAGTTTTTTATGACACGCGGTCATTTTCACCAGCGCCGTGAACAGGGCGAGGTCTATTTTGGCCTGCGCGGATGCGGCTTATTGCTGTTGCAAACGGAGGCGGGCGACGCGCGTCTTGAGCAGGTGACGGCAGGCTCTGTGCATATTATTCCTCCCTTTACAGCGCATCGTTTGATTAACACTGGCAACGAGACGTTATCCTCCCTTGCCGTCTGGCCCAGCATCGCGGGACACGACTATGCGCTGCTGGCAGAGGGCTTCGCCCTGCGGGTCTTTGCCTCCGGGGAAGGTTACGAGGTGCGCCATGGCTAACTATGGTCTTGATATGACCATCACCCGTCAGCCGCTCGGGTTTTGCTACGGAGATGACGTTACCGGGCCGATGCCGGAGATCCGAACCCTGGATCAGATCCGCCCGTCGCTGCGCAATCCGGACTGCGAAGGGCCTGAGCAGGTGTATGCTATCGCGATGGACGTGGCGCGTCTGGCGGACAGGCCCGAACTTGAAAAACGCATGCTGCTTTTTGGCGTTGTCACTTACGCAGCAGGTACGCTTGGCGATGAGCCGGTCCGCAGCCAGGGGCATGTTCACCGCATTAGCCAGCACAGCGGATGGTCGCCGCCTGAGCTGTACGAAATCTGGCAGGGTAAAGCGATTATCTACATGCAGGAGTATGTTGACGACGATCCGGGACGTTGTTTTGCGGTGCTCGCGGGGCCGGGTGAAAAGGTACTGGTCCCTCCCGGATGGGGTCATGCGACGATTTCGGCCTCGCCAAATGAGCCGCTGACGTTTGGTGCGTGGTGCGATCGGGAATATGGCTTTGAGTATGAGGCCGTTCGTGCGCGAAAAGGTCTGGCCTGGTATCCGTTAGTTCAGGGAAATCACATTGTCTGGCAGCACAACAGTCATTACAGGCCAGGGCGACTGCAGATGATTACGCCGCGCGGTTATCCGGAGTTCGGCATCACTGATGCGCCTGTTTATCAGCAGTTTACTGACGATCCCGCGCGGTTCCAGTTTATTTCGCGTCCGGATAAAGTCGCAGAGCTGTGGAATAACTTCCATCCATAAAGAAGCCGGGGCATTGCCCCGGTTTTCTTATCCTGCAAACAAACCGGACGCCACGCCAAGCGCTGCAAGTACAAGCAGCAATATCATGGCTTTTACCGGCGACACGCCGCGTTTTGCCATCAGATACCAGGTCCCGAGCACCACCGCGAGCGGAAGCAGCTGTGGGAAAATACCGTCCAGCATCTGCTGAACGTGAATGTTAACCCCATCCCGGGTGATGAACTCCAGACCGGTGCCGAGCTTTACGTAGCTGGCCGCCACGCCGCCCATAACGAAGACGCCCAGCAGCGAAAGCGCTTCCCGTAGCCGGGTAGATTTGCTGCTGACCAACATCTCCACGGAGCCTGACCCCATCTGGTAGCCTTTCATAAACAGGAACCAGGAGCCGGGGATAATGATGGCCAGCCAGGCCACGGTGTAAAACAGCGGGCCGAGGATATTTCCCCCTGCCGCCAGCGCCATTCCAATGCTAAGGAGGATCGGGATAAGCATCCCGGGGATCATCGAATCACCGATCCCGGCGATCGGCCCCATCAGGCCTACCTTCAGCGTGTTTATGGTTTCACCGTCAATCGGCTCGCCGTTGGCTTTTTTCTCCTCCAGCCCCAGCGCCATACCGTTAACGATCGCGCCAATCTGTGGCTCCGTGTTGTAGAACGACGCGTGACGGCGCAGCATCTCGGTACGTTGTACCGCGTCGGGATAAAGCTTTTTTGCGACCGGCAGCATGCTCAGGCAAAAGCCGAAGGATTCAAGGCGTTCAAAGCTCATTGAGGAGAGGTTATGCATCATCCACGCTCGCCAGCAGCGGCGCAGATCCTTGCGGGTGAGTTTACGTTCTTCCATCAGAATTCATCCTCGTCGTCAGGGGCTGATGCTGAAGCCACGGCCTGCGGTGCCTCGGGTTTATAGTTGTAGTGAATCAGTGCCAGCAGGGCGCCCACGATCACCAGCGCGACCATATTGAGTTTCAAAAAAACGATACAGACGAAGCCCACCAGGAAATAGATGAGCATGGTATAGCTTTTGATGATCTGCTTAAGCAGGATGGCAATACCGACGGCGGGCAAGATGCCGCCGAGCACGTTCATGGTGGAGAGAACGATGTGCGGAAGACTGTCCATAAAACCGCTAATGTACTGCGCGCCAAAAAAGACGGCGATAAAGGTAGGCACAAAGCGCAGCACAAAATTCATCGCCTGTGGCCAGACGGCGCTGTTAAGGTAGAGCCCGCGCTCGTCGCCGTTCTCCAGCGCCACATCGGCACGATGGTTCCAGAAGGAGTTCAGCACCATCATCGCATTGAAGAGAATAGTTCCGGCAATCCCAATAGTCGCCGCCAGAGCGACGGCAACCTCAGGTCCTTTGCCGGAAAGTATCCCCAGCGCAATGGCCGGATAAGCCACAAAGTTTAAATCTGCTGGCATCGAGCCGCCGGGCGTTACCATTGCGATATACACCGCCTGTACCGCTACGCCAATCATAATCCCGGTTTTGATATCGCCCAGGATCAGGCCAACCAGCATTCCGGAAATGAGCGGCCGGGAGATGAGATACCAGCCGCCGGTCAGCCCCAAAAGCCACGGGCTACTGAGCGCGCCCAGATAACACAGCAGGCCAATTAAAGCCGCTTCGATAATCATGATCTGCTCCTTATTTCAGCTTTTGTCTGGCATCCTGCCAGGTATAAAAACTGGCATCGGGAACCAGGCGGAATTCAATGGCGTGTCCCTGCCCGGTCAGCCACTCGAAAGCCGCCGCTTCGTCTTTCGTTACCGACTGATTCGGGCCGATGGCGATCGCGTTAGCCCGAGCGCTCATCGGCCCCACGTTTATTTTACCGTTGCTGTTTTTAAGGCTAATGCCCGCCTGCTCAATGCGCTGCAGCGTGAGCGGTGATTTGCCAATCACGAAATAGCGCTTCTCGCTGGCAATCACTTTTGGCAGTTTTTCGATCGCGGTTGCCGTATCGAACAGCCACACTTTGGTATCTGATACGGCCCCTTTCATGACCGACGATAGCAGCGGATCGGCCGCAACGGCATCGTCAATGGCAACGATGCCGTCGCAGGGCAGCTCCCTGGCCCAGCGTGTAATGAGCTGCCCGTGGATCACTCGATCGTCAATGCGTACAAAAGAAATACTCATATGCGGCTCCTTAAAAATCGTCTGTCTGTTCAGTCTCTGCCGGTTTCGCCTGTATCAGCGTTGGCAGAGTAAGTTCGATAAGCTGCCTGGCAGCCTGATGAACATCGCATGCCATCATCACCTCGTCGGTTTGCAGCAGCATCGGAAAGTTGGCCCCTGCCACCACGGCGACCGGCGGCTGCGTATGCGGATTAAACGCGGCTTCACAGGCTACGTTCCACGGCGTGCCGCTTTGCATGTCGCACAGCACCAGCACGCCGTCAGCGTTGACGCTTGCCGCATCCAGCGTGGCGCTGAAATCCTGCCGGAAGCCCTCTATTCCCGCCTGTTCGGTCAGGCAAACGGCGTGTACGCCGGGGAGGTCGCCGAACACCATCCGGCCGCTCTCCAGCAGCGCGGCGGCTAATGGGCCGTGCGTGGCGACAATAAAATGAATCATCGTTAGCTCCTTACCCAGGCTTTGATCGTCGCCAGGGGGGGGCCGGAAGCACCGGCTGACGGTGAAATGCGATATTCCCCCACGCTGGCCGGAATGATGAAGGTTTCGGCGTAATGGACGGTAAACGGCTCAAAGGCACCGGTTGGGCTGTCGACAATCGCTTCGTCGCCCTCTACCAGGTTCAGCACGTTCACGCCGCCGCCGGTGTGGTGCACAACGGGTTCGCTAAACCAGTGGCGGCGGGTTTCGATAAATTCACGCTCGTGCAGGCCAGTGCGCTCTTCGCGCCAGCCGTTTCCTTCCGCGACAGGTTCAAACTGATTCACCAGATGCTGATGAACCCATTGCGCGTCGCGCTGCCAGTCGATCACCTTTTCACCGTGCTCCAGGTGTACCGGGCGCGGCAGCCCGTCCAGGCCCAGGCGGCCCCAGTCCCACAGTTTGAAGGTGAAGATATACGGCGTAGCGCTGATCTCCAGCACCATGGTTCCCGCGCCGGAGCAGTGCACCGTTCCTGCGGGGATCAGGAAATGGTCGTGCTTGTTCGCCGGGATCTGATTAACGAAGCGGTCGTCATCAAACGATTTTTCACCGCGACCCGCGCGCCTGAGATCGTCCATCATGGCCTCAGGGTCGGTGCCGGTTTTTGTACCCAGATAAACGACGGCACCCGGCTCGGCTTCCAGGATGTAATAACTCTCATCCTGGGTATAGTGCATCCCAAACTGCTGCTGGATGTACTCCGTAACGGGGTGGACCTGAAAGCTCAGATTTTGGCCACCCACGGTGTCGAGGAAGTCAAAGCGGATCGGGAACTCCGCGCCGAAACGCGCGTGAACCTTATCGCCCAGCAGAGCCCGAGGCTCAAGTAAAATCAGATCCTGAGAGGGGATCTCGATCCGCACTGCGCCAAAACGCAGTAACAGGCTGTTCTCCTCGGGCACGCAGTCAAAACACCATGCGTAATTGGGTGCAGAGGGATCGAGATTGAATTGCTGTTTCATCCACTGGCCGCCCCAGACGCCGGGATCGAAAAAAGGCGCCACGCGGAAAGGCTGGGTGGTTATCTGCTTCAGCCCGGCTCGCAGGGCCTCGCCGCGGACCATCGCGGGCTGGTCCGGCTGGGTTGTATCCAGTACAAAATCGGTGCGCCTGAGCAGCGGCGTTTTGTGGCGGTCGAAGACGCGCCACTCGACAAAAAAGGCGCGCTTGTAGCGACGAAGCATATCTTCCTGCTGATTCCCTGCGCCCCAGTTCCCTGTCTCACCCCGGCGCATACGCTGCTGGATCTCCCAGCGCGGCAGATCGGCATATACCAGCACATCACCCGGATGGACAAGCGTCGCACCGGCTCCGTAGATAACAATCAGCCCCTCGGAACACTGGTTCACCCGATCCTGCAGCGCCTCCAGGCGCGCGGAATCGAAAAATTCACCCAACTGGTGGCAGGAGAGAACGCCAAAGACGCGGTCGTCGGTGAGGTTGCGCGCCAGCATCTCATGGATGGCACACTCATCCCGTCGCGCCTGTTCGGCATCGATCGTCAGCGTCGGGCGTAGCCGCGGCAGCACGTTCTCTTCAAGCTCGGTCAAGCGCACGCCCGGATAGCAATCCATCACCAGCACCGTGCGGCTGCGCTGTTGGGTTTGTGCCTCAAGGATGCGGGTAATCGCCTCCCAGCCTTGCCAGGCGCTGTCGTCATAACCCCGTATCGCCACCGTGGGGAATTTGTCGTAGGTTGTCATTGTATCCTCCGTAATCGTTATTTAAGGTTATTCGATTAACCGCATTTGAGAAGAGTGGTTAACGCGATTAACCCGCCATAAATACGAATGGAATCCAGATCGGCAGCGGGAATGTGAAGAGCCTCACAGGGAAAAATGCAAGAAACAGATTATTCGATTAACCTGTAGTGACGATGAAGGAGACAACATGACGGGAATTACACTGGCCGATGTCGCGAAACGCGCCGGCGTGTCAACGGCGACGGTCTCTATGGTGCTCTGCAATAAAGGCCGCATCTCGCAAAGCACGCGCGAGCGCGTACTTAAGGCGCTGGATGAGTCCGGCTACGTCTATAACCAGACGGCGGCCAATTTACGTAACCGCAGCAGTAACCAGGTCGGGCTGCTCTTGCACGATATCACTAACCCTTTCTACGGGGAGATGACGGCGGGGCTAAGTCATGAAATGGAGCGCCATGAGCTGATGCTGTTCCTGGCGAATAGCGAGGAATCGGCAGAGCGACAGCAAAAATTTGTTGATTCACTGATGCGTAATAACGTCGGCGGTATGGTGCTGTGTGCGGCTCGAGAAACGCCGCAGGCCTTTTTTGAGGGGCTAAAGCGGCGCAATATTCCGGCTATCATGGTTGTGCGCCCGCTGAACGATCCGGATTTCGATTTTGTCGGAACGGACAACTTCTTAGGCACGCAGATGGCGACGGAGCATCTGCTCAGAATGGGTCATCGGCACATTGCGTTCATCGGAGGGAGCCAGAATTCGGGCTCTCGGGCGCAGCGTATCGGGGGCTTTACCAGCAAGCTGCTGGAGTACGGCGTGACGCCGAATCCAGCCTGGATCAGAACCTCACAGGCCAGCCAAAGCGACGGCGCCCGCGTGGCGGAGGCGTTACTCCTTGAGCATCCACACATCAGCGCGGCAATTTGCTATCAGGATATTGTGGCGCTGGGGGTGATGCAAAGCCTGCGCAAGATGGGCCGTGAGGCGGGACGTGATTTTGCGCTGGTCGGTTTCGATGATATTACCGAAGCGGCTCTGGTGCAGCCCGCATTGACCACCGTATCGGTGGCGGCGAAAGAGATTGGTCGTAAGGCGGGAGAGTTACTGTACAGCCGCATACGGGGCAACGACGAACCCGCCAAACGGATCATCCTGCCGCCTGCGCTGGTAGTGCGGGAATCATGCGGCTTTCGCTAACGATCATGTCTTTCACTGATATCTCTCCCTGTTTATCATTAAATTCTAATTATCGGCGTTTTCTGTGGCAGCCTCTGCGAAGGCTGGTTAATCTGAAAACGATTTACATCATTTTAACGAAAGAGAATAACTATGCATGATGCACAGATCCGCGTCGCCATTGCGGGCGCGGGTGGACGTATGGGCCGTCAGCTGATTCAGGCGGCACTACAGATGGATGGCGTGGCGCTTGGCGCGGCGCTGGAGCGTGAAGGTTCATCACTCCTGGGAGCCGATGCAGGCGAGCTGGCGGGCGCAGGTCAGACGGGCGTAACCGTGCAGAGCAGCCTGGAGGCCGTAAAAGATGACTTTGACGTGTTTATCGATTTTACGCGCCCGGAAGGCACGCTGGCTCACCTGGCGTTTTGCCGTCAGCACGGTAAAGGGATGGTGATTGGTACCACCGGTTTTGACGATGCCGGTAAACAAGCCATTCAGGACGCATCCGCTGAAATTGCAATTGTCTTCGCGGCGAACTTTAGCGTGGGGGTTAACGTGATGCTGAAGCTGCTGGAGAAGGCGGCGAAGGTGATGGGCGACTACACGGACATTGAGATTGTTGAAGCGCACCACCGCTACAAGGTCGATGCGCCGTCGGGTACCGCGCTGGCTATGGGCGAAGCGATTGCTTATGCAATGGATAAAGAGTTGAAAGACATCGCGGTCTACTCTCGCGAAGGCCACACCGGCGAGCGCGTGCCCGGCACCATTGGGTTTGCCACCGTCCGTGCGGGCGATATCGTCGGCGAACATACCGCTATGTTTGCCGATATTGGCGAAAGAGTCGAAATCACGCATAAAGCATCCAGCCGCATGACGTTTGCAAATGGCGCCGTGCGCTCCGCACTATGGCTGAAAGGGAAGCGTAACGGTCTTTTTGATATGCGAGATGTCCTGAATCTCAACGATTTGTAAGTGTTATTACCCATCGTGATGTGGTTATTGCAGTCGTAATTAATTGATTGCATAGGGCAATATTTTATTGCCCTTTTATTTTATCTGTTATGGGTGTTTATTTTGCTTAACGCATTAAAAGTGGGGTTCTTTAAGCTGTTTTTTGTTGCTGTAATGTAAATTTTGACCGTTTGGTCCACTTTTTATTCTCGCCAGATGTTCGTTTCTATTAAACTGCGTACGCAAGCGGTTTCTAAAGTGATTTATCTGATCTTTTTGCCACTTAATCTGGGCATGAGCCGCCAGGCTCGTAAAAGAATAAACAAAATATCCATTTTCAGTTGACTTTCACCCACCAAATCCCCAGAATGCCGCCGTTTGCCGAAAATCCGCCGGCAACAAATTTGCGTTGCTCATAACGGTGTTGTGAATTAATATGCAAATAAAGTGAGTGAATATTCTCTGGAGGGTGTTTTGATTAAGTCAGCGCTATTGGTTCTGGAAGACGGAACCCAGTTTATCGGTCGGGCCATAGGGGCAACGGGTTCGGCGGTTGGGGAAGTCGTTTTCAATACTTCAATGACCGGTTATCAAGAAATCCTCACTGATCCTTCCTATTCTCGCCAAATCGTTACTCTTACCTATCCTCATATCGGCAATGTCGGCACCAATGCTGCTGACGAAGAATCCTCTCAGGTACATGCGCAAGGTCTGGTCATTCGCGACCTGCCGCTGATTGCCAGCAACTTCCGCAACACTGAAGACCTCTCTTCCTACCTTAAGCGCCATAACATCGTGGCGATTGCCGATATCGATACGCGTAAGTTAACGCGCCTGCTGCGCGAGAAGGGTGCTCAGAACGGCTGCATCATCGCGGGTGATAATCTGGATGCGGCGCTGGCGCTGGAAAAAGCGAAAGCCTTCCCGGGCCTGAACGGCATGGACCTGGCGAAAGAAGTGACGACGGCCGAAGCCTACGGCTGGACGCAGGGGAGCTGGACGCTGGAAGGCGACCTGCCGGAAGCGAAAGCCGAGAGCGAGCTGCCGTTTCACGTCGTCGCCTACGATTTTGGCGCCAAGCGCAATATCCTGCGCATGCTGGTTGACCGAGGCTGTCGCCTGACGGTCGTTCCTGCACAAACGTCCGCCGAAGATGTGCTGAAGATGAACCCGGACGGCATCTTCCTCTCTAACGGCCCGGGCGACCCGGCGCCGTGCGATTACGCTATCGCCGCCATTAAATCCTTCCTGGAAACCGACATCCCGGTATTCGGCATCTGCCTCGGCCACCAGCTGCTGGCGCTGGCGAGCGGGGCGAACACCGTTAAGATGAAGTTCGGCCACCACGGTGGTAACCATCCGGTGAAAGACATCGATAACGACACGGTGATGATTACCGCGCAGAACCACGGTTTTGCCGTGGATGAAGCGTCCATGCCGCCTACGCTGCGCGTCACGCACAAGTCCCTGTTCGACGGCACCCTGCAGGGCATCCACCGCACCGATAAGCCAGCGTTCAGCTTCCAGGGTCACCCTGAAGCGAGCCCGGGCCCGCACGATGCCGCACCGCTGTTCGATCACTTCATCGAACTTATCGAGCAATACCGTAAGACCGCTAAATAATCAGGAGCTGAGAAGACAATGCCAAAACGTACAGACATAAAAAGCATCCTGATCCTCGGCGCTGGCCCGATTGTTATCGGCCAGGCCTGCGAATTCGACTACTCCGGCGCGCAGGCGTGTAAAGCCCTGCGCGAAGAGGGTTACCGCGTTATCCTGGTGAACTCTAACCCGGCAACCATCATGACCGACCCGGAAATGGCTGATGCAACCTACATCGAGCCGATTCACTGGGAAGTGGTGCGTAAAATCATTGAAAAAGAGCGTCCGGACGCGGTTCTGCCGACCATGGGCGGCCAGACGGCGCTGAACTGCGCGCTGGAGCTGGAGCGCCAGGGCGTTCTGGCCGAGTTCGGCGTGACCATGATTGGCGCGACCGCCGACGCGATTGATAAAGCAGAAGATCGTCGCCGCTTCGACGTGGCGATGAAGAAAATCGGCCTCGACACCGCGCGTTCAGGTATCGCACACAATATGGAAGAAGCGCTGGCCGTGGCGGCTGACGTGGGCTATCCGTGCATCATCCGTCCATCGTTCACCATGGGCGGCACCGGCGGCGGCATCGCCTACAACCGCGAAGAGTTCGAAGAAATTTGCGAACGCGGTCTGGATCTCTCCCCAACCAAAGAGCTGCTGATTGATGAATCGCTGATTGGCTGGAAAGAGTATGAGATGGAGGTGGTGCGTGATAAAAACGACAACTGCATCATCGTCTGCTCCATCGAAAACTTCGATGCGATGGGTATCCACACCGGCGACTCCATCACCGTTGCGCCAGCCCAGACGCTGACCGACAAAGAGTATCAAATCATGCGTAACGCCTCGATGGCGGTACTGCGTGAAATCGGCGTGGAAACCGGCGGTTCTAACGTGCAGTTCTCCGTAAACCCCAAAACCGGCCGCCTGATTGTTATCGAAATGAACCCGCGCGTGTCCCGTTCCTCCGCGCTGGCCTCAAAAGCGACCGGCTTCCCGATTGCGAAAGTGGCGGCGAAGCTGGCGGTGGGTTATACCCTCGACGAGCTGATGAACGACATCACCGGCGGCCGCACCCCTGCATCCTTCGAGCCGTCCATCGACTACGTTGTCACCAAAATTCCTCGCTTCAACTTCGAGAAATTCGCAGGCGCGAACGACCGTCTGACCACCCAGATGAAATCTGTCGGTGAAGTGATGGCGATTGGCCGCACGCAGCAGGAATCCCTGCAGAAAGCGCTGCGCGGCCTCGAAGTGGGCGCGACCGGCTTCGACCCGAAAGTGAGCCTGGACGACCCGGAAGCGCTGACCAAAATCCGCCGCGAGCTGAAAGACGCGGGCGCAGAGCGTATCTGGTACATCGCCGATGCCTTCCGCGCTGGCCTGTCCGTCGATGGCGTGTTCAACCTGACCAACATCGACCGCTGGTTCCTGGTGCAGATTGAAGAGCTGGTGCGTCTGGAAGAGCAGGTGGCTGAGCTGGGCATCACCGGCCTGGACGCTGATTTCCTGCGCGCGCTGAAGCGTAAAGGCTTCGCCGATGCGCGTCTGGCCAAGCTGGCGGGCGTGCGTGAAGCGGAAATCCGCAAGCTGCGCGACCAGTACGACCTGCACCCGGTCTACAAGCGCGTGGATACCTGTGCGGCAGAGTTCTCAACCGACACCGCTTACATGTACTCCACCTATGAAGACGAGTGCGAAGCGAACCCGTCCATCGACCGCGACAAGATTATGGTGCTGGGCGGCGGTCCAAACCGTATCGGCCAGGGCATCGAGTTCGACTACTGCTGCGTGCATGCCTCGCTGGCGCTGCGCGAAGACGGTTACGAGACCATCATGGTCAACTGTAACCCGGAAACCGTATCGACCGACTACGATACCTCTGACCGCCTCTACTTCGAGCCGGTAACCCTGGAAGACGTGCTGGAAATCGTGCGCATCGAGAAGCCTAAAGGCGTTATCGTGCAGTACGGCGGCCAGACCCCGCTGAAGCTGGCGCGCGCGCTGGAAGCAGCAGGCGTGCCGGTTATCGGCACCAGCCCGGACGCGATTGACCGTGCGGAAGACCGCGAGCGTTTCCAGCAGGCGGTTGACCGTCTGAAGCTGAAGCAGCCTGCGAACGCCACCGTGACCGCCATTGAGATGGCCGTTGAGAAGGCGAAAGAGATTGGCTACCCGCTGGTGGTGCGTCCTTCGTACGTGCTGGGCGGCCGCGCGATGGAAATCGTTTACGACGAAGCCGACCTGCGCCGCTACTTCCAGACCGCGGTGAGCGTGTCGAACGATGCGCCAGTGCTGCTCGACCGCTTCCTCGACGACGCGGTGGAAGTGGACGTTGACGCCATCTGCGACGGCGAAATGGTGCTGATTGGCGGCATCATGGAGCACATCGAGCAGGCGGGCGTACACTCCGGCGACTCAGCCTGTTCTCTGCCAGCCTACACGCTGAGCCAGGAAATCCAGGACGTGATGCGCCAGCAGGTGCAGAAGCTGGCTATCGAGCTGCAGGTTCGCGGCCTGATGAACGTTCAGTTTGCGGTGAAAGACAACGAAGTCTACCTGATTGAAGTGAACCCGCGTGCGGCTCGTACCGTACCGTTCGTCTCCAAAGCCACCGGCGTTCCGCTGGCGAAAGTGGCGGCGCGCGTGATGGCGGGCCAGACGCTGGCACAGCAGGGGGTGACCAAAGAGATCATCCCACCGTACTACTCGGTGAAAGAAGTGGTGCTGCCGTTCAACAAATTCCCGGGCGTTGACCCGCTGTTAGGGCCAGAAATGCGCTCTACCGGGGAAGTGATGGGCGTGGGTCGCACCTTCGCAGAAGCGTTCGCGAAGGCGCAGCTGGGCAGTAGCTCCACCATGAGAAAATCAGGCCGTGCGCTGCTCTCCGTTCGCGAAGGCGACAAAGAGCGCGTGGTTGACCTGGCCGCCAAGCTGCTGAAACAGGGCTTCGAGCTGGATGCAACCCACGGCACGGCGATTGTGCTGGGCGAAGCGGGCATCAACCCGCGTCTGGTGAACAAGGTGCATGAAGGCCGTCCGCACATTCAGGACCGTATCAAGAATGGCGAATACACCTACATCATCAACACCACCGAAGGCCGCCAGGCGATTGAAGACTCTAAGCTGATTCGCCGCAGCGCGCTGCAGTACAAAGTGCACTACGACACCACCCTGAACGGCGGTTTCGCAACGGCCATGGCGCTGAACGCGGACGCCACCGAGAAGGTGATTTCGGTGCAGGAAATGCACGCGCAGATTAATAAGTAAGTTCAAATGCCCGGCGACACACCGTTGCCGGGCATTCTTCCCATCTTCAGAACCTTCTGGTTTTCCATCCGCTTTCAGTCAGTTAGCCTAAAATAGTTAGGTCGATAACAAAATTCAACTGAGAGCAGGGGAAAACACCATGCAAAATAAACTACTGATCGCTTCCGTTCTGGCTGCCACTGCCATGTTTACCGTTGCCGGTTGTTCATCTAACCAGGCGGTGAAAACTACCGACGGCCGCACCATTGTGACCGACGGCAAACCGCAGGTGGATGACGATACCGGCCTGGTATCGTATAAAAACGCCGAAACCGGCCAAACCGAGCAGATTAACCGTGACCAGGTGAAATCCATGGGCGAACTGGATAACTAGTTCAGATTTCTGGCGTTAGCCCGTCAATAATATTCACTATTAGCCTGTTGAATTACTGACTACACTCTTTTGGTAAAAGAAAGCAGTAAAACAACAGGCTAATCAATGATTCTAATTATTTATGCGCACCCCTATCCGCAACACTCGCATGCGAATAAGCGGATGCTCGATCAGGTAAGGACGCTTGATAACGTAGAGATACGTTCCCTCTATCAACTCTATCCCGATTTCAATATCGACGTCGCCGCCGAACAGGAGGCGCTCACCCGTGCCGATCTGATCGTCTGGCAACACCCCATGCAGTGGTACAGCACGCCTCCCTTACTGAAGCTGTGGATTGATAAAGTCTTCTCCCACGGCTGGGCCTACGGGCATAACGGCAGAGCGCTGCAGGGTAAAAGCCTGATGTGGGCCGTGACTACCGGCGGCGGTGAAAGCCACTTTGATATCGGCTCATTCCCCGGATTTGAGGTGCTGGCGCAGCCGCTGCAGGCGACCGCGCTCTATTGTGGTCTGAACTGGCTGCCTCCTTTTGCGATGCACTGTACCTTTATTTGCGACGATGAAACCTTGCAGGCGCAGGCTCGCCACTACAAACAACGCTTACTCGAGTGGCAGGAGACGCACAATGGATAGCCATACGCTGATACAGGCGCTGATTTATCTCGGCGCGGCGGCACTGATTGTCCCCGTGGCGGTTCGCCTTGGGCTCGGCTCGGTGCTCGGTTATCTGATTGCTGGCTGCGTCATCGGCCCGTGGGGCTTCCGCCTGGTGACGGACGCCGAGTCGATACTGCATTTCGCTGAAATCGGCGTGGTGCTGATGCTGTTTGTGATTGGTCTGGAGCTGGATCCGCGGCGTCTCTGGACGCTGCGCGCCTCCGTATTCGGCGGCGGTGCGCTGCAGATGCTGGCCTGCGGCCTGCTGCTGGGCGGGTTCTGCATTCTGCTGGGGATGGAGTGGAAGGTCGCCGAGCTTATCGGCATGACGCTGGCGCTCTCCTCAACGGCCATTGCCATGCAGGCGATGAACGAGCGTAACCTGACGGTCTCTCAGATGGGGCGCAGCGCCTTCTCCGTGCTGCTGTTCCAGGATATTGCCGCCATTCCGCTGGTGGCGATGATCCCGCTACTGGCGGCGAGCGGTGCATCCACCACGCTGGGTGCGTTTGCCCTCTCAGCGCTGAAGGTGGCCGGCGCGCTGGCGCTGGTGATCCTGCTTGGTCGATACGTGACTCGCCCACTGCTGCGGTTCGTTGCCCGCTCGGGCCTGCGCGAAGTGTTCAGCGCCGTCGCGCTGTTCCTGGTATTTGGCTTTGGTCTGCTGCTGGAAGAGGCCGGGCTGTCGATGGCGATGGGCGCTTTCCTGGCAGGCGTTCTGCTGGCAAGCTCCGAATACCGGCACGCGCTGGAAAGCGATATCGAGCCGTTTAAGGGGCTGCTGCTGGGGCTCTTTTTCATCGGCGTGGGTATGTCTATCGACTTCGGCACGCTGGTAACCCACCCGCTGCGGATCCTCATCCTGCTAGTCGGCTTCCTGGTCATTAAAATGGCTATGCTGTGGCTGATTGCCCGCCCACTAAACGTGCCGAACAAGCAGCGCCGCTGGTTTGCGGTGCTGCTGGGGCAGGGGAGTGAGTTCGCCTTCGTGGTCTTTGGCGCCGCGCAGATGGCAAACGTACTGGATCCCGAGTGGGCGAAGGCGCTGACGCTTGCCGTGGCGCTGTCGATGGCCGCAACCCCTGTTTTGCTGGTGCTGCTGACCCGTCTGGAAAAATCGGACAGCGGGCAGGCGCGCGAAGCGGATGAAATTGACGAGGAGCAGCCGCGAGTAATCATCGCCGGGTTCGGACGTTTCGGGCAGATCACCGGTCGTTTACTGCTGTCCAGCGGTGTCAAAATGGTTATTCTCGATCACGATCCTGACCATGTGGATACCCTGCGCAAATTCGACATGAAGGTCTTCTACGGCGATGCAACCCGTGTCGATCTGCTGGAGTCGGCGGGAGCGGCGAAAGCCGAGGTGTTGATTAACGCCATCGACGATCCGCAGGCCAGCATGGAGATGGTGGCGCTGGCGAAGGAGCACTTCCCTAACCTGACGATTATTTCCCGCGCGCGCGATGTGGATCATTACATCCAGCTGCGTCAGGCGGGCGTGGCGGCGCCCGAGCGTGAAACCTTCGAAGGCGCGCTTAAATCTGGCCGAATGGCGCTGGAAAGCCTGGGGCTGGGCGCCTATGAAGCGCGCGAGCGTGCCGACCTGTTCCGCCGTTTTAATACCGATATGGTGGAAGAGATGGTGGCGATGGCGGGCAGCACGGCGTCTGAGCGCGCGGCGGTCTTCAAACGTACCAGCGCGATGCTGACGGAAATTATTAACGAGGATCGTAATCACCTGTCCCTGACTCAGCGTCACGGCTGGCAGGGAACGGAAGAGGGTAAACATACGGGCAATCCCGAGGACGAACCGGAGAGTAAACCCTCCGCGTGAAGAGGAGTTGCCAGCAATATTAAAAAATTTCTGTTTCTTTACCGTGCCGCCAGTCGACGAAAGATTAAGCTTTCCGTATAGTGGCGGCAATTTTTTGCATCCGGGAAATTTTCAATGATCAGTCTGATTGCAGCGCTGGCGGTAGATCGCGTTATCGGTATGGAGAACGCCATGCCGTGGAACTTGCCTGCCGATCTCGCATGGTTTAAACGCACGACGTTAAACAAGCCAGTAGTGATGGGCCGCCTGACCTGGGAGTCGATTGGTCGTCCATTGCCGGGCCGTAAGAATATCGTTATCAGTAGCCAACCGGGCACTGACGATCGCGTTCAGTGGGTGAAGTCCGTTGATGAAGCGATTGCCGCCTGCGGTGACGCCGAAGAGATCATGGTGATTGGCGGCGGTCGCGTATACGAGCAGTTCCTGCCAAAAGCGCAGAAACTGTATCTGACCCACATTGATGCGGAAGTGGAAGGGGATACGCATTTCCCGGATTACGATCCGGACGAGTGGGAATCCGTTTTCAGTGAATTCCATGATGCTGACGCGCAGAACTCACACAGCTACTGCTTCGAAATTCTGGAACGTCGTTAAGTGATGTACCCTCTCCCCTTCGGTGAGAGGGTATTTCTCAGGAGGCGACAGCCTCACCTTCTCCTAAGTCCAGCTGACGGTTGGATGGCTGCACAAAGTACGTCTTATCTTCCCAGCGCAGGCAGGTTAAATCCCCGCCCCAGCAGCATCCCGTATCCAGGCCATAAATGCCTTCCGGCGTGCCTTTCCCTTCAAGTGACGCCCAGTGTCCAAACGCCACGCTGTACTCGTTTGTCACCGGCCCCGGAATAGCGAACCATGGCTTAAGCGGCGCAGGTGCAGTTTCAGGCGTCTCTTTGCAGTACATATCCAGCTGCCCGTTCGGGAAGCAGAAACGCATACGCGTGAAGGCGTTAGTGATAAAACGCAGGCGCGCGAGGCCGCTGAGATCGTCGCTCCAGTTGTTCGGCATATCGCCGTACATCGCATCCAGGAAGAACGGGTAGGAGTCGCTCGCCAGTACCGCTTCTGCGTCACGGGCGCAGGTTTTTGCCGTTTCAAGATCCCACTGAGGGGTGATCCCGGCGTGGGCCATCACCAGCTTTTTCTCTTCATCAACCTGCAGCAGCGGCTGACGACGCAGCCAGTTGAGCAACTCATCGGCATCCGGCGCTTCGAGCAGCGGCGTAATGCGGTCTTTTGGCTTGTTACGGCTGATTCCGGCATAGACCGCCAGAAGATGCAGGTCGTGGTTGCCCAGCACCAGGCGCACGCTGTCGCCCAGTGATTTGACAAAGCGCAGCACGTCCAGCGAGCCAGGGCCGCGTGCGACTAAATCGCCCGTGAGCCAGAGCGTATCTTCACCGGGGGTGAAGTCGACCTGCTTTAACAACGCGATCAGTTCATCGTAGCAACCGTGAACGTCGCCAATCAGATATGTAGACATTGGATTAGTGAATGAATGTTGTTACGGCGAGACGGAACACAGGAATGGCAACGCGGAATCCATTACCATCAACGTCGACCATTTCATAATGGCCCTGCATGGTACCCATTGGCGTTTCAATCACCGCGCCGCTGGTGTACTGATACTCTTCGCCAGGGGCGATGTGCGGTTGTTCACCGACCACACCCTCACCCTGGACTTCAATTTCACGGCCATTGCCGTTGGTGATAAGCCAATAGCGCCCGCGCAGCTGCACAGGCGTCCGCCCCAGGTTGCGGATGGTCACGGTGTAAGCAAAGACAAAACGTTCGTCGTCCGGTGAGGACTGCGATTCGACATAGATGCTTTGTACATGGACACATACGCGGGGCGAATCAATCATGGCTTAACTCTCCTTCGGCGGGGCATTTTCGCTGATGTAATTAGCCAGCCTGCAATACTGCTCTACGGAAATGTTCTCCGCACGCATTGCCGGGTCGATCCCCAGCTCGGCTAACACTTCAACGGTAAACGAATTGCTCAGGCTGTTGCGGATCGTTTTACGGCGCTGGTTGAAAGCTTCTGTCGTGATACGGCTCAGCACGCGAAGCTCTTTAACCGGGTACGGCTTCGTTTTGTGCGGCACCAGGCGCACTACCGCAGAGTCCACTTTCGGTGGCGGCGTAAATGCGGATGGCGGCACTTCAAGCACCGGGATCACGTTGCAGAAATATTGTGCCATCACGCTTAAACGACCATACGCTTTACTGTTCGGCCCTGCAACCAGACGGTTTACAACCTCTTTCTGCAACATAAAGTGCATGTCGGCAATGGCATCAGTATAGCTAAACAGGTGGAACATCAGCGGTGTGGAAATGTTATACGGCAGGTTACCGAACACGCGCAGCGGCTGGCCCATTTTCTCTGACAGTTCGCCAAAGTTCATGGTCATCGCATCCTGCTGATAAATGGTCAGCTTCGGCCCGAGGAACGGGTGCGTTTGCAGACGTGCGGCCAGGTCGCGGTCCAGTTCGATGACGGTCAGCTCGTCGAGACGTTCGCCTACTGGCTCCGTCAGCGCGGCAAGGCCCGGGCCGATTTCGACCATCGCCTGGCCTTTCTGTGGATTGATAGCCGAGACAATGCTTTCGATCACGAACTGATCGTTGAGGAAGTTTTGCCCGAAACGTTTACGGGCTAAGTGGCCCTGATGGACTCGATTAGTCATTGAGTATTAACAATCATTTTGATGGCGAGATTAAGCGCCGTAATAAAACTGCCGACATCCGCTTTCCCCAGGCCTGCCAGATCCAGCGCAGTACCGTGGTCAACGGACGTTCGAATAAAGGGTAAACCGAGGGTGATATTCACGCCACGGCCAAAGCCCTGGTATTTTAGCACGGGCAGGCCCTGATCGTGGTACATCGCGAGCACGGCATCGGCATTATCCAGGTATTTGAGCTGGAAAAGGGTGTCCGCAGGCAGTGGCCCGCTGAGGTTCATCCCTTTCGCCCGCATTTCGTCGAGCACGGGAATAATGGTGTCGATCTCTTCGGTACCCATGTGTCCACCTTCACCCGCATGAGGGTTCAGGCCGCAGACCAGCACGTGCGGCTGTGGGATGCGGAATTTGGTTTGCAGGTCATGATGCAAAATCCCGATAATCTCGCGCAGGAGCTCAGGAGTGATGGCATCAGGAATGGCTTTGATCGGCAGATGGGTGGTCACCAGCGCAACGCGCATCTCCTCCGTTGCCAGCATCATCACCACTTTCGGGCTGTGCGAGCGCTCTTCGAAGAACTCGGTGTGTCCGGTAAACGGAATCCCGGCTTCGTTAATCACCCCTTTGTGCACAGGGCCGGTGATCAGCGCCGCGAATTCACCGTTTAGACAACCATCACAGGCCCGCGCCAGCGTATCGACAACGTAGTGACCATTTTCGGTACTCAGCTGACCGGGGACAACAGGCGTGCGAAGGGGAACGGAAAGCAGGGTGAGAGTGCCAGCCTGCTGCGGTGCGGGCTGCTTGCCTTCAACGTAGGGGAGCAGCGTTAAAGGCAGACCGAGCAGTTTTGCCCGGTCTTGTAACAGTGTTGCATCTGCGCAGACGACCAGTTCTACCGGCCAGCTCCGTTGGGCGAGCTGGACGACAAGGTCGGGACCTATCCCGGCGGGTTCGCCGGGCGTGATAACAACACGATGTTGTTTCATTAATTGCTCAGGACTTTCACGTAAGCGCTGGCGCGTTGTTCCTGCATCCAGGTGGCCGCTTCTTCAGAGAACTTACGGTTAAACAGCATACGGTAGGCTCTGTCTTTCTGCGCTGCATCGGTTTTATCGACGTTGCGGGTATCCATCAGTTCAATCAGATGCCAGCCGAAGGAAGAGTGTACGGGCGCGCTCAGTTGGCCTTTATTCATCTTCATTAACGCATCGCGGAAAGCCGGATCGTAGATATCGGCTGCAGCCCAGCCCAGATCGCCGCCCTGGTTAGCAGAACCAGGATCCTGTGAAAACTCTTTTGCCGCTTTATCAAAGGTGGTTTTACCGCTCTTGATGTCTGCAGCAATTTGCTCAAGCTTCACGCGGGCCTGATCGTCAGTCATGATCGGTGACGGTTTCAGCAGGATGTGGCGAGCGTGCACTTCCGTAACGGAAATGTTCTGGCTCTGACCGCGTAGATCGTTCACCTTCAGAATGTGGAAGCCCACACCTGAACGGATTGGACCGACAATATCGCCTTTCTTCGCGGTGCTCAGCGCCTGAGCGAAGAGGGATGGCAGCTCCTGAATACGTCCCCAGCCCATCTGGCCGCCTTTCAGCGCCTGCTGGTCAGCAGAGTAGCTGATGGCCAATTTGCCGAAGTCACCGCCGTTACGCGCCTGATCCACAATAGAACGCGCCTGGCTTTCCGCTTCCGCAGCCTGGTCGGACGTTGGGTTTTCCGGCAGTGGGATAAGGATGTGGCTCAGGTTCAGCTCAGTGCTTGCATCGTTCTGGTTCCCGACCTGTTTTGCCAGCGCGTCCACTTCCTGAGGCAGGATGGTGACGCGACGACGTACTTCGTTGTTACGCACTTCTGAAATCAGCATCTCTTTGCGGATCTGATTACGGTAGGTCGCGTAGCTAATACCATCGTAGGCCAGGCGGCTGCGCATCTGATCCATGGAGATGTTGTTCTGCTTCGCGATGTTCGCAATCGCCTGATCGAGCTGCTCGTCAGTGACCTTCACCCCCATTTTCTGACCCATCTGAAGAACGATCTGATCCATGATCAGGCGTTCCAGGATCTGATGGCGCAACGTTGCGTCATCCGGAAGCTGCTGACCTGCTTCGCCCGAGTTGAGCTTTACAGATTTCATCAAACCGTCAACGTCACTTTCAAGCACGACGCCGTTGTTCACCACGGCTGCGACTTTATCGACAACCTGGGGAGCCGCGAAGCTGGTATTTGCAACCATGGCGACACCGAGCAGCAGCGTTTTCCAGTTCTTCATACTTTTTCCATTTCAATTAACCGCAAAGCGGATTACGTTGTAAATCAAGCACATTACAAGGAACTACGGTACGGCAGAATGTTCGAGCGCAGCATCTGCTGCGTGCCCAGGCCATAGTTAGAACTCAGGCCGCGCAACTCGACGTTGAAACCGATCACGTTATCGTATTTGCTTTGACTGTTTTGTGTATCCCAGCCGTTAAGCTTGCGTTCGTAACCGACGCGCAGCGCGTAACAGCAGGAGTTGTACTGCAGACCTACCATCTGGTCAGCAGGTTTACTGGTGTTGGTGTCAAAGTAGTACGCGCCTACGATTGACCAGCGATCGGCGATAGGCCAGCTAGCTGCTCCACCCACCTGCGAAATCCCGTCCTTGTATTGTTCTGCTTTCGCATAGTTTGGCAGCGTCGCCTGGATATATTCCGGGCTGGCATAACGATACGTCAACTGCACCATGCGATCTTCATCACGACGATATTCGATGGCTGAACTGCTCGTCGCGATGTTGTTTAAACGCGTGTCGTACTGCAGGCCGCCGCGCAGACCCCAACGGTCGGTCATGCGCCAGTAGGTATCACCCGCCCATACCAGTGAACCCGTTTTGTTGTCTTTCTCCCAGTTAATGTCGTCATCGCCGGTACGAGACTCGGTGAAATAGTAGATTTGACCAACAGAAACGTTAAAACGTTCAACTGCAGCATCATCATAAACGCGAGATGTCACACCGGTCGTTAACTGGTTCGCTGACGCGATACGGTCAAGACCACCGTAGGTACGGTCGCGGAAGAGGCCGCTATAGTCAGACTGCAGGAAAGAGGAGTCGTAGTTCTGAATTTTGCTCTGGTCGCGATAAGGCACGTACAGGTACTGCATACGAGGTTCGAGCGTCTGGGTGTAACCATCAGCCAGGAGGCCCATATCGCGCTCGAAGATCAGCTTGCCGTCCATCTTGAACTGAGGGAGAACGCGGTTTACTGACTCTTCAAGATCGGTATTGTAGCGGTTGTTGTACCAGTCCACGTTTTTCTGCTGATAATGCGTGGCCATAACCTTGGCTTCGGTATTCAGACTTGCCCAATCATTGGATAAGGGAAGATTGATCGTCGGCTCCAGGTGCACACGCGTTGCCTCTGGCATGTCAGAGTTGGTATTGACGAAATGCACCGCCTGGGCGTAAACGCGGGTGTCGAACGGACCCACATCGTTTTGGTACCAGTTTACGTCCAGCTGCGGTTCCGCACCGTACGTGCTGGTGTTCTGGGTGCTAAAGACCTGGAACTGTTTAGTCGATACCGTGGCGTTAAAGTTCTGAATAGCGTAGCCGACGCTGAATTTCTGCGTAGCGTACCCATCGGTACTGGAACCGTACTTGGAGTCAAAGTCGTTGAAATAATACGGATCGCTGACCTTGGTGTAGTCTACGTTGAAGCGCCAGACCTGATCCATCACCCCGGCATGTTGCCAGTAATACATCCAGCGGTGTTTATCACCTTCGGTTGGATGTTCGTCCTGGAATACCTTATCCGACGGCAAATAATCCAGCTCCATCAGGCCTGTACCCGCCTGGGTCAGGTAACGGAACTCGTTTTCCCACATGACGTTGCCGCGCTTATGGATATAGTGCGGCGTAATCGTCGCATCCATGTTTGGCGCAATGTTCCAGTAATACGGCAGGTAGAACTCAAAGTAGTTCGAGGTGCTGTATTTGGCATTCGGGATAAGGAAGCCTGAACGACGTTTGTCGCCAACGGGAAGCTGCAGATAAGGGCTATAGAAAACGGGGACCGGGCCCAGCTTAAAGCGGGCGTTCCAGATTTCAGCAACCTGCTCTTCACGGTCATGAATAACTTCGCTACCCACTACGCTCCAGGTGTTGGAGCCTGGCAGGCAGGAGGTAAAGGTTCCGTTTTCCAGAATCGTATAGCGGTTTTCGCCGCGCTGTTTCATCAGGTCTGCGTCACCGCGGCCCTGACGGCCCACCATCTGGTAGTCACCTTCCCAGACGTTGGTATCTTTGGTATTCAGATTTGACCAGGCTTTCGGACCTTTCAGGATGACCTGGTTGTCGTCATAGTGCACATTACCCAGCGCATCTACCGTACGGACTGGCGCTGCCGCGCCTTCCGGTTGCTTCTGATGCAATTGCACTTCATCTGCCCGCAGACGGCTGTTGCCCTGGTTAATATCGACATTGCCCGTAAAGGTCGCATTGTCAGGATAATTACCTTTCGCGCTGTCGGCAGTGATGGTTACCGGCAAGTCATTCGTATCGCCCTTCACCAGCGGACGATCGAAACTTGGAACGCCAAGCATACATTGCGAGGCGAGATCGGCGGCCAGCCCCTGTTGGCTGTACAGGGCGGCACCAATCATGGTGGCCAGGAGGGTGGGGATACGTTTTTTCATACGTTATATTTTATTGTTCCGTCATCAGTGGCTACGGCTTACAAACGCTCAGAGACTATCTTACTCATCATCGCAGTGCCAGCGTTAATCCTGCCCGTTTGCGTGCCAGAGTGTTAGGCTCGCTATCGAATGACGAGTATGATAAAGCAAATTATAGGCGATGTCCTTCAATTGACCGTGGCTTGAACACAGTGATTATGGCGTTGCGTCGAACCAGGAACATGACTATCCGGGGAGTATATGCAGTATTGGGGTAAAATAATCGGCGTTGCGTTCGCCATCATCATGGGGGGCGGGTTCTGGGGGATCGTACTCGGGCTTATTATTGGCCATATGTTCGATAAGGCGCGCAGCCGCAAAATGGCCTGGTTTGCTAACCAGCGCGAGCGTCAGTCACTCTTTTTCTCGACGACCTTTGAGGTAATGGGGCACTTAACCAAATCAAAAGGGCGTGTAACGGAAGCCGATATCCAGATTGCCAGCGTCTTTATGGATCGCATGAATCTCCACGGTGATTCTCGCGTGGCGGCGCAAAATGCGTTTCGAATCGGTAAAGCCGATAACTATCCGCTGCGCGAAAAAATGCGTCAATTCCGCAGCATCTGCTTCGGACGTTTTGATTTAATTCGGATGTTTCTGGAGATTCAAATCCAGGCGGCGTTCGCCGACGGTTCTTTGCATCCCAACGAGCGCGACGTGTTGTACGTCATTGCTGAAGAGCTGGGCATTTCCCGCATGCAGTTCGACCAGTTCCTGCGCATGATGCAGGGCGGGGCGCAGTTTGGCGGCGGTTATCAGCAACAGCAGTCCTCGGGCGGCGGCTGGCAGCAGGCGCAGCGTGGTCCTACGCTTGAAGATGCCTGTAACGTGCTGGGCGTGAAGCCGACGGACGATGCGACAACCATCAAGCGCGCCTACCGTAAGCAGATGAGCGAGCATCACCCGGATAAGCTGGTGGCGAAAGGTTTACCGCCAGAGATGATGGAGATGGCGAAGCAGAAAGCGCAGGAAATTCAGAAAGCCTACGAGCTCATAAAAGAGCAGAAAGGTTTCAAATAAAAAAGGGCCCGACGATGTCGGGCCCTTTTTTTAGAAGTCTACCGGGGCTTTAAAGGTCATCGCATTACCGAAAACCGGATGGGTAATGGTGAGCATCTGAGCATGCAGCAGCAGGCGCGGCGCTCGCGCCAGCGCTTCGGGCGGGGCGTAGAAACGGTCGCCCAGGATCGGGTGGCCCAGGGCAAGCATATGCACGCGCAGCTGGTGCGAACGCCCGGTAATCGGTTTAAGCAGTACGCGCGCGGTATTATCCGGCGCGTACTCCAGCACCTCATACTCGGTTTGCGCCGCCTTGCCGGTTTCGTAGCAGACCTTCTGCTTCGGACGGTTCGGCCAGTCGCAAATCAGCGGTAGATCCACCAGACCTTCCGCCGTGGCCGGATGGCCCCAGACGCGTGCGACATACTGTTTTTTCGGCTCGCGCTCGCGGAACTGGCGTTTCAGCTCGCGTTCCGCCTCTTTATTCAGAGCCACTACAATCACGCCGCTGGTGGCCATGTCGAGACGATGGACAGACTCAGCCTGCGGATAATCACGCTGAATGCGCGTCATCACGCTGTCTTTGTGCTCATCCAGACGGCCCGGCACGGACAACAGGCCGCTCGGCTTGTTGACCACCATAATGTGCTCATCCTGATACAGAATGACCAGCCAGGGATCCATCGGTGGATGGTAGGGCTCCATAACCATTTTGCGCTCCGCTTACTGATGCGTCACAACGATAAGACGCAGCGCGTCCAGACGCCAGCTTGCCTGATCCAGGCTCTCCAGCACCTGCTGACGATTGCTCTCAATCGCAGCCAGTTCATCGTCGCGGATGTTTGGGTTCACCGCTTTTAACGCTTCCAGACGCGAAAGCTCGGCAGAGAGTTTATCGTCGGCTTCGTTACGCGCCGCGTCAATCAGCGCGCGGGCCGCTTTTTCGACCTGCGTTTCACCCAGCTGCAGAATCGCGTGCACGTCCTGTTGGACCGCATTGACAAGTTTGCTGCCGGTGTGGCGGTTAACCGCGCTAAGCTGACGGTTAAAGCTCTCAAACTCGACCTGACCCGCCAGGTTAGTGCCGTTTTTATCCAGCAGCAGACGCACAGGCGTTGGCGGCAGGAAGCGGGTGAGCTGCAGCTGTTTCGGCGCCTGCGCTTCCACAACGTAGATCAGCTCCACCAGCAGCGTACCGACCGGCAGCGCCTTATTCTTCAGCAGTGAAATGGTGCTGCTGCCGGTATCGCCCGAGAGGATCAGGTCCAGTCCGTTACGGATCAGCGGGTGCTCCCAGGTAATGAACTGGGCATCTTCGCGGGACAGGGCCACATCACGTTCGAAGGTGATGGTGCAGCCGTCTTCCGGCAGGCCCGGGAAGTCCGGGACCAGCATGTGATCGGACGGGGTTAACACGATCATGTTCTCCCCGCGATCGTCCTGGTTAATGCCGACGATATCGAACAGGTTCATAGAGAAGCTGATCAGGCTGGTGTCGTCGTCCTGCTCTTCGATGCTCTCTGCCAGCGCCTGCGCTTTTTCACCGCCGTTAGAGTGGATCTCCAGCAGGCGGTCGCGGCCCTGTTCCAACTGGGCCTTCAGCGCGTCGTGCTTCTCGCGGCAGGAGGCGATCAGGTCGTCAAAACCGTCGGTCGTTTCCGGTGCCGCCAGGTAACCGATCAGGTCGCTATGAACCCGATCGTAAATGGTGCGGCCGGTCGGGCAGGTGTGCTCAAACGCGTCCAGACCCTCATGGAACCAGCGCACCAGCACGGACTGGGCGGTTTTTTCCAGATACGGGACGTGGATCTGAATATCATGCGCCTGACCGATACGGTCCAGACGGCCGATACGCTGCTCCAGTAGATCCGGGTTAAACGGCAGATCGAACATTACCAGGTTGCTGGCGAACTGGAAGTTACGGCCTTCAGAACCGATTTCAGAACACAGCAGAACCTGTGCGCCGCTGTCCTCTTCACCAAACCAGGCCGCCGCACGGTCGCGCTCGACGATGGACATCCCTTCGTGGAACACGGCAGCGCGAATACCTTCACGTTCGCGCAGGACCTGCTCCAGCTGCAGCGCGGTGGCGGCTTTGGCGCAGATCACCAGCACTTTCTGGGAACGGTGCGCGGTCAGGTAGCCCATCAGCCACTCTACGCGCGGGTCGAAGTTCCACCAGGTGCCGGTATCGCCTTCAAATTCCTGATAAATCTGCTCCGGGTAGAGCATATCGCGCGCGCGTTCTTCCGCGCTCTTACGCGCACCCATGATGCCGGAGACTTTAATCGCCGTCTGGTACTGGGTTGGCAGCGGCAGCTTGATGGTGTGCAGCTCGCGTTTCGGGAAGCCTTTCACCCCGTTACGGGTGTTACGGAACAGCACGCGGCTGGTGCCGTGGCGGTCCATCAGCATGTCGATAAGCTCTTTACGCGCCGATTCCGCATCGTCGCTGTCGCTGTTAGCGGCCTGCAGCAACGGCTCGATATCCTGCTCGCCAATCAAATCGCTCAGGGTGTTCAGCTCGTCGTTAGAGAGACGGTTGCCCGCCAGCAGCAGCGCAACGGCATCGGCAACCGGGCGATAGTTTTGCTGCTCTTCGACAAATTGCTCAAAGTCGTGGAAACGGTTTGGATCGAGCAGGCGCAGACGGGCGAAATGGCTTTCCAGGCCCAGCTGCTCCGGCGTTGCGGTCAGCAGCAGGACGCCAGGCACGCGCTCGGCCAGCTGTTCGATTGCCATGTATTCACGGCTTGGCGCATCTTCGCTCCAGACCAGGTGGTGCGCTTCGTCAACCACCATGATGTCCCATTCGGCGTCGCACAGATGCTCCAGGCGCTGCTTGCTGCGGCGCACGAAGTCCAGGGAGCAGATCACCAGCTGTTCGGTTTCAAACGGGTTGTCAGCGTCGTGCTGGGCTTCGGCATAGCGCTCGTCGTCAAACAGCGAGAAGCGCAGGTTAAAACGGCGCAGCATTTCGACCAGCCACTGGTGCTGTAGGGTTTCCGGAACCACGATCAGCACGCGCTCGGCCGCGCCGGAGAGTAGCTGCTGGTGCAGGATCATACCCGCTTCGATGGTTTTCCCCAGTCCCACTTCGTCAGCCAGCAGCACGCGAGGCGCGTGGCGGCGGCCCACGTCATGCGCAATATTCAGCTGGTGCGGGATCAGGCTAGTACGCTGACCGCGCAGGCCGCTCCACGGCATGCGGTACTGTTCACTCTGGAACTTACGCGCGCGATAGCGCAGGGAGAAGCGGTCCATGCGGTCGATTTGCCCGGCAAACAGGCGATCCTGCGGCTTGCTGAAGACCAGTTTGCTGTCGAGCAGCACTTCGCGCAGGATAACATTGGCTTCATCCGTATCCAGACGAGTCCCAATATAGGCGAGCAGTCCATTCTCTTCTTTTACGTCTTCAATCTTGAGCTGCCAGCCGTCATGGCTGGTCACGGTGTCGCCCGGATTGAACATCACGCGGGTAACAGGGGAGTCATTGCGAGCGTACAGACGGTTTTCACCGGTGGCAGGGAAGAGGAGGGTGATCATACGCGTATCGATTGCTACGACGGTTCCCAATCCAAGTTCGCTTTCTGTATCGCTGATCCAGCGTTGACCAAGTGTAAAAGGCATAGTTGTTCGGCTCTAATCTTTAATTGCAGGCAATAGTTCGACCCCCGTCAAAAAAGACGGTCGTCGAAAAATGGGTCCGGGAATGGAAAGGGCGCTATGGTACTGGATGGCAGCCATTTCGTCACGCGTCAAAATAGGCCAAGTTGCCCTGTCACTAGTGTAGCAAAATCATCGTCGATGAAGGGCAAAATTCCCTCCGCGACCGGCTGAAGCTGACGCGTCAGGTAGTGATCGTAGTCGAGGGGCGATTGCTGATAATCAACCGGTTCCGGGCCGCTGATGGTCCAGACGTACTTAATACTGCCCCGGTTTTGATACTGCTGGGCGCGCCCCCGGCGTACGTTCTCTTCGTCCGCCAGACGCGCGGCGCGCACGTGCGGCGGGACGTTGCGCTGATACTCCGCCAGCGGGCGGCGCAGGCGTTTGCGGTAAACCAGCTGGTTATCCAGCTCGCCGGCCATCAGGCTGGCGATGGTTTCGCGGATGTAGTCCTGATAAGGCTCGTTGCGGAAGATCCGCAGGTAGAGGGTTTGCTGGAACTGCTGCGCCAGCGGGGTCCAGTCCGTGCGCACCGTTTCAAGTCCCTTAAAGACCATCCGCTGCTTGTCTCCTTCCTGAATCAGCCCGGCGTAGCGCTTCTTGCTGCCCTGATCGGTCCCGCGAATGGTGGGCATTAAAAAGCGGGCAAAATGGGTCTCAAACTCGAGTTCGAGCGTGCTGCTTAACCGCTCTTTTTGCAAATGGGTATTCCACCAGTCGTTCACAAAAGCCACCAGCTCTTTACCGATGCGGGCAGCGTCGTTTTCCGCGTGTGCGCCTTTCAGCCACACGAAGGTGGAGTCCGTGTCGCCGTAGATAACGTCATAGCCCCGGGATTCAATCAGCGCTTTGGTCTGGCGCATAATCTCGTGCCCGCGCATGGTGATGGAGGAGGCCAGACGCGGATCGAAGAAGCGGCAGGCGCTGGTGCCTAATACGCCGTAGAAAGCGTTCATAATGATCTTCAGCGCCTGCGAAAGCGGCTTGTTTCCCTGGCGTTTAGCCTCATCACGGCCGTGCCAGATGCTGCCGACGATGTCCGGCAGGCAGTGTTTTTCACGCGAAAAACGTGCGCCGAGGAAACCTTCCGTGCTGTGCGCATCGTCCGGCTGCGCCATGCCCTCAACCAGCCCTACCGGGTCGATCAGGAAGGTGCGGATAATCGACGGGTACAGGCTTTTGTAGTCCAGCACCAGAACGGAGTCGTAAAGCCCTGGGCGTGAATCCATCACATACCCACCCGGGCTGGCCTGCGGCGGCACGTCGCCGAGATTGGGGGCGACGTAGCCCACGCGGTGCATGCGGGGAATATAAAGATGGCCGAACGCGGCCACCGATCCGCCGTGCCTGTCGACAGCCAGGCCGTTCACCGTCGCACGTTCCAGCAGAAAGGGCATGATCTCGGTTTTATGGAAAATCTTCGTGACCAGCTCGCAGTCTTTCAGGTTATAGGTCGCCAGCGCCGGTTTGTCTTGGTTAAAGCGTCGGTCGATCTCATCCATTCTGTCCCACGGATTGTCAATGGATTTACCCTCGCCGAGCAGCTCCTGCGACACCGCTTCAAGCGAGAAAGAGGAGAAGCTCCAGAAGGCCGATTTCAGCGCCTCGATGCCGTCGATAATCAGGCGACCGTTAGCCTGCGCGAAAAAAACGCCGTTCTTAAAACCGTGCTCGCGCCACTCCAGCTCGCTGCCTCCGCGCCCCAGCATTAGCGGGATGCGGTAACGCTCGGCGTGTTTTTGCAGGACGCGCAGGTCGAACTGCACCACGTTCCAGCCGATCAGCACGTCGGGATCGTGCTCGGCAAACCACTGGTTAAGCTTCTCCAGCAGCTGTGGGCGGCTGTTGACGTATACAAGATGAAAATCGAGCGTAGACGCATCGCCATTCGGTGGCCCAAGCATATAGACAACCCGCTGCCCGCAGCCTTCAAGGCCGATGCAGTAAAGCTCGCCGTGGCGGGTGGTTTCGATATCCAGAGAGACCCACTTCAGCGGCGGGCGATAGTGCGGGTTGGGCTTCAGGCGCGCGTTAACGAGCCTGCCGTTTTGCGCGGTGCCATCAACCCAGACGGGGGCGGTGATGAACCGCTCCATCAAAAAGCGTTCAGGCGGGCGGATGTCGGCCTCATAAAGCGTCACGCCTGCTTCACGGAGCAGTTTTTCATAGCGCATTAGCTGACGATGGGCGCGGCAGTAGAGGCCGTAAACCGGCTGACGGTGGAAATCTTTAAGTTCAAGCGGGGTAAGGCGCCAGTGACTTTCGCCGCGCAGCAGCTGCTTCACTTTTTCGACGTGGGCTTCAGGAATGAAGGCCACGGATTCCTGCGCAGGCAGCGTAACGTGAAGCGGGCCGTTGTCCGTCGCCAGCCAGAACTCAACCTCAGTGCCCTGAGGCGTATCCCGCCAGTGTCGGGTCAGTAAAAAGCCTTCTTGCGCCTGCGTCACGGCGTTACCCCAAAAACAAAACCAGGCCTGATTATAGCCTGGTTATGGGGTGTTTGCTGGGGTTTTATACAGTATATGTTTTGCCGGATGGCGCTGCGCTTATCCGGCCTACAAGCTACTGCCCGTAATACGCTTTTGCGCCGTGCTTGCGCAGGTAATGTTTATCCAGCAGAGTTTGCTGCATATCCGGCAGCTGCGGAGCAAGCTGCCGGCAGAAGATCCCCATATAGGCGACCTCTTCGAGCACGATGGCGTTATGCACCGCATCTTCGGCATCTTTGCCCCAGGCAAACGGGCCGTGCGAGTGTACCAGCACGCCCGGCATCTGCGCGGCGTCGATTCCCTGCTTTTCGAAGGTTTCGACAATCACGTTGCCGGTTTCCCACTCATACTCCCCGTTGATTTCCGCATCGGTCATCAGGCGCGTGCAGGGAATTGTGCCGTAAAAGTAGTCCGCATGGGTGGTGCCGGTGGCCGGGATGGACTGACCCGCCTGCGCCCAGATGGTGGCATGACGCGAATGGGTATGCACAATGCCGCCGATGGTCGGGAAGGATTGATACAGCAGGCGGTGGGTGGGCGTATCGGAGGAGGGCTTTTTCTTCCCTTCCACCACTTCGCCGGTGGCAATGCTGACCACCACCATGTCTTCTGCGGTCATCACCGTGTAATCCACGCCGGAAGGCTTGATCACGAACACGCCCTTTTCACGGTCAACGGCGCTGACGTTACCCCAGGTCAGGGTCACAAGGTTATGTTTCGGCAGCGCCAGGTTGGCTTCGAGCACCTGACGTTTGAGATCGTCTAACATTGTTGTCTCCTGCCGGATGGCGCTTTGCTTATCGGGCCTACAGAACCGTAGGCCCGGTAAACGCAGTGCCACCGGGCATTCAGGGCTTAGCGTTTTGAACCGTAATAGACTTCGTTCCAGCGCAGCGCGTCTTTGAAGGCGGGCAGGCGGGTGTCGTTATCAATGACGGTCAGCTCGATATCGTGCAGCTCGGCGAACTGACGCATGTCGTTGAGGTCAAGCGCGTGGCTGAAGACGGTGTGGTGCGCGCCACCGGCCACAATCCAGGCTTCAGACGCGGTTGGCAGGTCTGGCTGCGCTTTCCACAGGGCGTTGGCGACCGGCAGTTTCGGCAGCGAGTGCGGCGTTTCTACCGCATCGACGCAGTTCACCAGCAGGCGGAAACGATCGCCCAGGTCGATCAGGCTGGCGTTGATCGCCGGGCCGGTGCGGGTGTTGAAGATCAGGCGTGCCGGATCCGCTTTACCGCCAATGCCGAGGTGCTGCACGTCGAGGATCGGTTTCTCTTCTACGGCGATCGTCGGGCACACTTCCAGCATGTGCGAGCCGAGCACCAGGTCGTTGCCGTTTTCAAAGTGGTAGGTGTAGTCCTCCATGAAGGAGGTGCCGCCCTGCAGACCGGTTGACATCACCTTCATGATGCGAAGCAGAGCGGCAGTTTTCCAGTCGCCTTCGCCCGCAAAGCCGTAGCCCTGCTGCATCAGACGTTGCACCGCCAGACCCGGCAGCTGTTTCAGGCCGTGGAGGTCTTCAAAGGTCGTCGTAAAGGCGTGGAAGCCGCCTTGTTCCAGGAAGCGCTTCATGCCCAGCTCGATGCGCGCCGCGTCCAGCACGTTCTGGCGCTTGTCGCCGTTAATTTGCGCCGCAGCGGTCAGGCTGTAGCTGCTTTCGTATTCGTCCACCAGCGCGCTCACGTCGCCATCGCTGATTTCATTCACCACCTGCACCAGGTCGCCCACGGCCCAGGTGTTCACGGAGAAGCCGAACTTGATCTGCGCAGCGACTTTATCGCCGTCCGTGACCGCCACTTCACGCATGTTGTCGCCAAAACGCACCACTTTCAGGTGGCGGGTATCCTGCTTAGAGACCGCCTGGCGCATCCAGGAGCCGATACGCTGCTGAGCTTTACCATCCTGCCAGTGGCCGGTCACCACCGCGTGCTGCTGACGCATGCGCGCGCCGATGAAGCCGAACTCTCGGCCGCCGTGCGCGGTCTGGTTCAGGTTCATAAAGTCCATGTCGATGCTGTCCCACGGCAGGGAAGCGTTGAACTGGGTATGGAACTGCAGCAGCGGCTTGTTGAGGATAGACAGACCGTTGATCCACATTTTGGCCGGTGAGAAGGTGTGCAGCCAAACCACCAGACCGGCGCATTTATCGTCGTAGTTGGCGTCGCGGCAGATGTGGGTAATTTCGTCAGGAGTCGTGCCCAGCGGTTTCAGCACCAGCCTGCACGGCAGTTTAGCTTCCGCGTTCAGCGCGTTAACCACGTGCTCCGCGTGTTTCGTCACCTGCTGCAGCGCTTCCGGCCCGTACAGATGCTGGCTGCCAATCACAAACCACACTTCATAGTTATTAAAAATGGTCATCATCGTGTCCTTAATGCGTCAGGGTTGCCGTAGTGTCCGCGGCGTTTTTGGCCGGGGCGGCGACAGGGAGATAGTGAAGTTCGGCGCTTTTTGCCCATTGCTGGTAGCGCTGATAAAGCTGTTCAAAGCGTTGCGCCTGCTGGGCATGCGGATGAAGGGTATTTTCAACGGCGCTCGCCATGTGCTGCTGCGCGGCCGGGATGTCGGCATGCACTCCTGCGGCCACGGCGGCAAAAATTGCCGCGCCCAGGGCACAGCACTGATCGGAGGCCACAATCTGCAGCGGACGATTCAGCACGTCGCAGCAGGCCTGCATGATCACCGGGTTTTTACGGGCGATGCCGCCGAGCGCCATCACGTTGTTCACATCGATGCCCTGCTCGGTGAAGCACTCCATAATGGCGCGCGCGCCGAAGGCGGTGGCCGCAATCAGGCCGCCGAACAGCGCAGGGGCGTCGGTTGCCAGGTTAAGGTCGGTAATGACCCCTTTCAGGCGCTGGTTGGCAAACGGCGTGCGGCGGCCGTTAAACCAGTCCAGCACTACCGGGAGATGATCGAGAGACGGATTTTTCGCCCAGGCTTCAGTGAGCTGTGGCAGAAGCTGCTTTTTGCTCTCGGCTATCTGGGTTTTCAGTTCAGGATGCGCCGCCGCCAGCCGGTCCAGCGGCCAGCCGAGCACGCGGCCAAACCAGGCGTAGATATCGCCAAACGCCGACTGACCGGCTTCAAGGCCGATAAAGCCCGGCACCACGCTGCCGTCCACCTGGCCGCAGATGCCTTTCACCGCGCGGTCGCCAACGGTGGCTTTGTCCGCCGTCAGAATGTCGCAGGTAGACGTGCCGATGACCTTCACCAGTGTATTGGGCTGAGCACCCGCGCCTACTGCGCCCATATGGCAGTCAAATGCGCCGCCGGAGATGGCCACGTTTTGCGGAAGCCCCAGGCGTTTTGCCCACGATTCGCAGAGCGTGCCGACCGGAATATCGGCGGTGAAGGTGTCGGTAAACAGCGGGTATTTCAGGTTCTTGTTGATGATGGGGTCTAGCTCATCGAAGAACGCGGCCGGAGGCAGGCCGCCCCAGCTTTCATGCCATAACGATTTATGCCCGGCGCTGCAGCGGCCGCGGCGGATATCCTGCGGACGCGTGGTGCCGGAGAGCAGGGCTGGGACCCAGTCGCACAGCTCAATCCACGATGCGGCAGCCTGCGCGACCGCTGCGTCAGCGCGGGTGACGTGCAGAATTTTGGCCCAGAACCATTCGCTGGAGTAAATGCCGCCGATGTAGCGCGAGTAGTCGCTTTTGCCCGGCTGGTGGCACAGGCGGGTGATGGCTTCGGCTTCTTCGACGGCGGTATGGTCTTTCCACAGTACGAACATGGCGTTCGGGTTGTCGGCAAACTCAGGGCGCAGGGCCAGCACGCGGCCTTCGGCATCAACAGGCGCAGGCGTCGAGCCGGTGCTGTCGACGCCGATGCCGACAACCTCAGCACGCTGTTCTTCGCTGAGGTCAGCCAGCACGGCTTTCATCGCCGCTTCCATCGACTCGATATAGTCACGCGGATGGTGACGGAACTGGTTGTTTGGCGCATCGCAGTAGCGCCCTTCTTGCCAGCGCGGGTACCACTCAACGCTGGTTGCTATTTCCTGGCCGGTCGTACAGTCCACCGCCAGCGCGCGAACCGAGTCGCTGCCAAAATCGAGGCCAATCGCAATTGCCATGGTGTTGCTCCATCTAAAAACAGGTATGGAAGAACATTAGAGACTGGGGGCGAAAATCGTCAGGCAGGATCCGCTAATCTTATGGACTAAATTGCTGTTACGATTGAAAGTGTGACGCCGTGCAAATATTCAATGTGGACATTTCTGCCGTACTTATAGACACTTTTGTTACTGCTTATCTGCCCGTTATGGCGGAAAAATCAGGGGGGAAGGCTGAATCATGGCGGCCGTAAAAGAAGCGTAATACCGTTTGGCGCTTTTCACGGGCCGTTTTTATACTGCTTTTAACGATATGGACAATTGGTTTCCTTCAGGGCCGTTGGGAGTATTGAATTTATGGCTGAACCGCAAAACGATCCGCTCCTGCCGGGTTATTCGTTTAACGCCCATCTGGTCGCGGGGCTGACGCCTATCGAAGCAGAAGGCTATCTCGATTTCTACGTCGACCGCCCGCTCGGGATGAAAGGGTTTATTTTGAACCTCACCGTGCGCGGTGAGGGGGTCATTAAAAACGGCGACCAGCAGTTTGTTTGCCGCCCTGGCGATATGCTGCTGTTTCCGCCGGGGGAGATCCACCACTACGGCCGTCACCCGGATGCCAAAGAGTGGTATCACCAGTGGGTCTACTTCCGCCCGCGCGCTTACTGGCAGGAGTGGCTTTCGTGGCCCGCCATTTTTGCGCACACCGGTTTTTATCGCCCGGATGAGGCGCATCTGTCGCAGTTTCGCGAGCTGTTTGCCCAGATTATTGAGGCGGGACAGGCCGGCGGGCGCTATGCAGAGCTGCTGGCGATTAACCTGCTTGAACAAGTGTTACTGCGCCGGATGGAGGCGATCAACGAGTCGCTCAACCCGCCGCTGGATAACCGCGTGCGCGACGCCTGTCAGTACATCAGCGATCACCTGGCCGACAGCCAGTTTGATATCGCCAGCGTCGCCCAGCACGTCTGTCTTTCGCCGTCTCGCCTGTCACACCTGTTCCGCCAGCAGCTTGGCGTAAGCGTGCTCAGCTGGCGCGAGGATCAGCGCATCAGCCAGGCGAAGCTGCTGCTCAGCACCACCCGAATGCCCGTCGCGACCGTGGGGCGCAACGTGGGCTTTGAAGATCAGCTCTATTTCTCTCGCGTCTTTAAGAAATGTACCGGCGCCAGCCCGAGCGAATTCCGCGCAGGATGTGAATGATCGGTAAATAAAGATAAACAAACAGGTGAACTCAGAAAGCACCCTGTAAACTATTCAGACAATTGATGTCTTGACGCGGTACAGGGCGCTAAGCAGAATCCCTGATTCGTTTTCTGACCGGAATAGTTATGCAGGCATTGCTGGAACACTTTATTACCCAGTCCGTTATGTATTCGCTCATCGCCGTGGCGCTGGTGGCGTTTCTGGAATCGCTGGCGCTGGTTGGGCTGATCCTGCCCGGCACCGTGATGATGGCAGGGCTTGGCGCGCTTATCGGCAGCGGTGAGGTTAACTTCTGGCAGGCGTGGATGGCCGGTATCGTCGGCTGTTTACTGGGCGACTGGATCTCCTTCTGGCTGGGCTGGCGCTTTAAAAAGCCGCTGCACCGCTGGTCATTCATGAAAAAGAACAAGGCGCTGCTGGATAAGACCGAGCACGCGCTGCATCAGCACAGCATGTTCACCATCCTCGTTGGGCGCTTCGTTGGGCCTACCCGTCCGCTGGTGCCGATGGTGGCGGGGATGTTAGATCTGCCCGTCGCGAAATTCGTGGTGCCGAACATCATCGGCTGCGTTTTCTGGCCGCCGTTCTACTTCCTGCCGGGGATCCTCGCCGGTGCAACCGTTGATATTCCTGAAGGGATGCAGAGCGGCGAGTTTAAGTGGCTATTGTTGGGTACGGCGGTGCTGTTGTGGCTGGCGGTCTGGCTCTGCTGGCGGCTGTGGCGCAGCGCGAAGGCGAGCGTCGATCGCCTGACGCGCTATCTTCCCCGCACGCGTCTGCTCTGGCTGGCTCCGCTGATGCTGGGTGTTGCGGTGGTGGCATTGGTGGCGCTGATCCGCCACCCGCTGATGCCGGTGTACGGAGAGATCCTAATGAAAGTGGTGAGCCGTTAAGGTGTTTTCCCTCTCCCTGTGGGAGAGGGCCAGGGTGAGGGCATCAGACCGCATGAATGCCCAACAGTGCAGACGCCCCCACCTTACCACTCAGCAGTTCTTCTGTTTTTCCATCCCACAAAATACGCCCTTCGGCAATCACCACCGATCGCGGCGCAATCCGTGCGGCATCTTCAATACTGTGCGACACCATTAGCATCGTCAGTTGCTGGCGCTGACAGACGTCCTGGACCAGGGCGAGCATCTCCTGACGCAGAGCAGGATCGAGCGCAGAGAACGGCTCATCCAGCAGCAGCACCGGCTGCGCGCGCACCAGACAGCGTGCCAGCGCCACGCGCTGACGCTGACCGCCGGAAAGCTCACCCGGCAGCCTGTCAATGAACTCGGTGATCCCCATTTGTGCGGCAATGCTCTCCAGCTTCTGACGCTGGGCGTCGTTCAGCTTTAGCCCCGGATGCATCCCCAGCGCGATATTTTGCCGCACCGTCAGATGGGTAAACAGGTTGTTTTCCTGAAACAGCATTGAGACCGGATGCTTTGCCGGCGGAGTTCGGGTATGGTCCCGGTTTTCAATCACTATCGATCCGCTCGCCGGTTGCAGAAAACCGGCAATCAAATTAAGCAGCGTACTTTTCCCCGCGCCGCTTGGGCCAAGCACGGCAATCATCTCCCCCTGGCGCACGGAGAGCGTGAAGCGCATCGGCAGGTGCTGGTAAAGCCAGGTTACATCAGTCAGTTCTAACATCGCGCCCCGGAAGTTTTTCGATAACGGTAAATAACGTAAAGCACAGCAGGAGCAGTAGCAGCGCCGTGACCGCGCCGTCCTGGCTGCGGTAAGAGCCAATTTGCTGGTAAAGCCAGAACGGTAGGGTGCGGAAATCTTCATTGCCGAAGAGCGCCATCACGCCGAAATCACCAATCGACAGCACGCAGGCAAAGGCCAGGGCCTGCGCCAGCGGGCGTTTCAGGGCGCGGAGTTCCACCACTTTCAGCCGCTGCCAGCCCTGCATGCCCAGCGACTGACACAGCAAACTGTAGCGGCTGTTCACGTCGCGCATCGGGTTTTCCAGCACTTTGAGCGCGTAAGGAATGGCCATCAGGGCGTTGGTGAAAATCACAATGCCGTCGGCCCTTTCCGGCAGGCCGATGGTGCTGTTGAACAGTAAAAAGAAACCCGTTGCCAGCACGATGCCGGGCATCGCCAGGATCAGCATTCCCGTTAGCTCCATCGCCTGTCCGGCCTTACGGGCCTGCCGGGCATAGAGCTCACGGCTGCTCCAGAGCAGCATCATGGTCAGGGTAACGCAGAGCAGTCCGGCAGCCAGCGCGATGCGTACCGAGGTCCACGTTGCCTGCCAGAGGATCGGCTGTTGCAGCACTGACGGGAGATTGTGGTTCAGGCCATCGACGATAACGGCCATCAGCGGCGGCAGCAGAAGCGCCAGCGCCAGCGCGATAAGGATAAAATCGGTGATGCGGCTGTGCAGGCTGTCCTGCGGATCGCGCCAGCCTGCTATCTGGTTACTGCCGGGAGAAATGGCTTTGCTCAGGCGCTGGCTCAGGAGCACCAGCGCAAGACAGCAGAGCATTTGTACTATCGCTAATAACGCGGCGCGGCCCGGATCGTAGTCGTAACTCAGCGCCTGATAGATCGCCAGCTCAATGGTGGTGGCCTGCGGCCCGCCGCCAAGAGACAACACGGTGGCAAAGCTGGCAAAGCAGAGCATGAAGATTAATGCCGCCACGGGCGGGATCTGGCGGCGCAGCCACGGCCATTCGACGAAACGGAAGAAGGACCAGCCGCGCATGCCGAGCTGGGCGGCAATCTGCCGCTGCTCACCGGGGATATTTTCCAGCGCCTGTAAAAAGAGGCGCGTTGCCATTGGCATATTGAAAAAGACGTGCGCGAGCAGAATGCCCTTCAGCCCGTAGGGGGAGAAGCTCCACTCCAGTCCTAAAATCGTAAAGAGAGAGGCCAGCCAGCCCTGACGGCCATACACGCTCAGGATGCCAAACACGGCTACCAGCACCGGCAGGATCAGCGTCATGGCGCACAGGCGCAGCAGCGCCTGCCTGCCTGGAAAACGCCGCCGATACAGTGCTCGCGCCAGAAAAATGGCCGGGATCGCCGAAAGTAGCGCAGAGAGAAACGCCTGCCAGAAGGAGAACCGAATAACGTGCCAGAGGTAGCCGTCGTGCCAGAGCGCGAGCAGGTTACTCTCCGGCGCGTTGAGCCACAGCGCAAGAAAAGCGCCCAGGCTGACTGCCACCATCAAAACAGCGGCAAGCAGCCCGGGGATTAACCAGCCGGGAATCAGCGGCTGACGGCGCGTTGCCATTCACTTACCCATGCGGCACGCTGCGCGGCGACCTGCTGCGGCGTAAACTCCAGCGAGGTTGTTGGTTTAGTCAGCTGGTCGAAGCCTGCAGGCAGCGTCACGTTAGTCACCGGATACATCCAGTTGCCCCCGGGAATGGCGTTCTGGAACGCTGGTGAAACCATAAATTTCAGGAACTTCTCGGCCAGCTCCGGCTGTTTGCTGGCGGCGGTACGCGCGGCGACTTCCACCTGCAGATAATGGCCCTCGGCGAAGTCAGCAGCAGCATAGTTGTCTTTCTTCTCGGCGATGATGTGGTAGGCCGGAGAGGTGGTGTAGCTCAGCACCAGATCGCTTTCGCCTTTCAGGAACAGGCCGTAGGCTTCGCTCCAGCCCTTGGTGACGGTGACGGTTTTGGCCGCCAGCTTGTGCCACGCTTCGGGGGCTTTATCGCCGTAGACTTTCTGCATCCACAGCAGCAGGCCAAGGCCCGGGGTGCTGGTACGCGGATCTTCATAAATTACGCGCCACTTCTGGTCACTTTCAACCAGCTCTTTCAGGCTCTTTGGTGGGTTTTTCAGCTTGTTTTTGTCATACACGAACGCAAAGTAGCCGTAGTCAAACGGCACAAAGGTGTCGTTCTTCCAGCCGCCCGGCACGTTAACGGCATCCGTCGCTACGCCGCTTTTGGCAAACAGCTTGGTTTGCGAGGCGGCGTCCAGCAGGTTGTTATCCAGACCAAGCACCACGTCGGCTTTGCTGTTTTTGCCTTCCATGCGCAGACGGTTGAGCAGCGAAACGCCGTCCTCCAGCGCCACAAACTTCAGCTCGCAGTGACAGTCAGCTTCGAAGGCTTTTTTGACTACCGGGCCAGGGCCCCAGTCGGCAGAGAAGGAGTCATAGGTGTAGACCGTCAGGACGGGCTTCGCAAAAGCAGGCAGCGCAAACAGCGCCAGCAGGGGAAGAACTTTTTTTAACACTTTGCACCTCAAAGTTGAGTGGCAAAGGATTTTGAGCGACAGCCTCAAATCCCTTCGCCGGCGTTATCCGGATCAGGTTCGACGGGTATTATCTCAGCGCACATCTGTGATGCAGCACCCCGTTGAGAACGGCGCTATTGTAATGATTTGGTGAATATTACGAAAGCGTTATGGCTCCGGCGGTGCAAACCAGGCGGATTTAAAATCAAACCAGCCCAGGGTATTCATCCGAAGGCCGCGCATGCTGCGCTGGCCCTGGATCATCAGCCAGTGGTGGATCAACGGGACAATCGCCTGTTCGGCCAGCAGCTGCTGGCACCACGCAGCAAGATTCATTTCTCCCGCACGCCACCGGGCGGCATCCTGCTGCCAGTCACGGTCGATGCAGTGCTGGATCAGCGGGACTTCATACAGGTGCGAGAAGAGAGAGAAATCGAGCGGCAGGGTAAAGTTGGCGCTGTTAAGCCAGATATCACTGGCGATCTCCCCCTGATGCCATTCGTCATAGTCCACTTCCCGGACGTCTAACGTGACCCCCTCGGCTGCCAGCAGCCGGGTCATTATTCTGGCGATAAAACGATGCTCAACGTGTTCGCGGTAGTAGGTCAGGGTGATGGACTCCAGCCCTGCGGGTTTGTCGCAGTGCACCGGGCGGGCGTGGTGCCAGCGCGGAAGCAGGCCGTACGCCGGAAACCAGTATGTCTGGTACTGCTCTTCCGCATGGTAGATCAGATTGGAAGGGGACAAAACGTGGCTAATCCACTCGCGGACGGCCTGGTTTGCCCCACGGTGGGTGCGGCGGTCAAAAAGGAGATAATAACATCCCTCCTCAAGGCGACTCTCCACGGCTTTTTCTCCCGTGGTTGGGCCTTCAAGCGTCAGCCCGCAGCTGAGATCTTCATTGAGATCCGGTAATACCCACACGTTCACTTCGTCGATAAGCGCCCGGTAGCCAAAATAGTCATCAAACGCGCGGATCTTCAGCTGGTTATTGTTATTACGCGAGACTGAGTAGGGGCCGGTGCCAATCGGCTGGTTGGCAAAATTGTTCAGTGATTCCCACTCGGCGGGCAAAATCATCGACGGCACATAGCCCAGCAGCCAGGGTAGCCATTTGTCCTGCTGCGATAGCTCTATATCCAGCGTCCACGCGGTTGGGGAATGGATGCGCGAAATATGCGAGTAGAGCGGCAGCCTGCGGGCACGCGCTAACGAGGCGATAACGTCGGCCATCTCCAGCTCGCGTCCGTGGTGAAAGTGGATGCCGGGGCGTAAAAAGAAGCGCCAGTGGAGTGAAGAGAGTTGCTGCCAGTGGTGCGCGATATCCGCCTCCAGTTCCCCATTTTCCTCATTTATGCGCGTCAGCCCGCTGAAGATTTGCCGGGCCATGTGGGTTTCAGATCGCCTTAACGCCGTGCCGGGCAACAGATTTTTCATCGGACGGTAGTAAAGCACTCGCAGAATATGGCGGCCCTGACGAAAACTGCGTCCGAGATGGGAAACCAGCATTTGGCGCACGGCCGCTTTATCGCCTACCAGCTGCACCAGCTGATCGATACGATCCTGCTCCAGCAGATCTTCCGCCCGCTGCTGCTGCAGCGCCAGCCCGGTATAGAGAAAGGTCAGTCGCGAACGTTTGCCGCGTCCCGCCTCCGCCTCCCAGTTTAACCAACCCTGTTGCTGCATGGTGTTGAGCAGCGTGCGCATATGACGGCGAGAACAGCTAAGCAGGTCAGCCAGCTCGTTGAGCGTGGTCTCCTGCGATTGCCCCTCGCAGCACTGCCAGAGGCGGATAAATTGTTGTTGCAGACGACCGGACGGCATAAAAGAGGAACTCCTGACAAAAAACCAGCAATTTATTAATCCCTATATTAGGACAATAATGCTTCCCGATGAAGTGAGGAGGTAAATTATGAAGAGGTCTACCGCACGTCAGTTTTATCAGCAGTACTTTTCAGCGACAAAAGGAGTGTCCTGGCTGGCCCGCCGGTGTGCAGAGCAACGGCTGAAAACGTTAGAAGAACTGATGCAGTGGGACGTTACGAAACCGATCTCTTCTCGCTAACTCGCCTCGATCATGTGTGACTGAGTATTGGTGCTAATCACCCGCCAGCAAAATGTTTTTGCTGGCTTTTTTCGTTTACTATTTCACCCAATTTCGATTCGCTTTCACAAGGATTTGCGCATGCTCTGGTTGATGACGATGGGGCGACGCCTGAACGGCGTGTATGCCGCTTTTATGCTGGTGGCCTTTATGATGGGCGTGGCGGGGGCGCTACAGGCACCGACGCTCAGCCTGTTCCTCAGCCGTGAGGTGGGAGCACAGCCGTTTTGGGTGGGGCTGTTTTATACCGTCAACGCGATTGCCGGGATCCTGGTCAGCCTGTGGCTGGCGAAACGCTCTGACAGCCAGGGCGATCGCCGCAGGCTGATCCTCTTTTGCTGTGCCATGGCCGTGGGCAACGCGCTGCTGTTTGCCTTCAACCGTCATTATCTGACGCTGATCACCTGTGGCGTAATGCTGGCTTCACTGGCGAATACCGCCATGCCGCAGCTGTTTGCGCTGGCCCGTGAATACGCCGATAGCTCGGCGCGGGAAGTGGTGATGTTTAGCTCCGTGATGCGCGCACAGCTCTCGCTGGCGTGGGTCATTGGCCCGCCGCTGGCCTTTATGCTGGCGCTGAATTACGGCTTCACGATGATGTTTTCCATCGCGGCGGGGATATTTGTCATCAGCCTGGCGCTGATTGCTTTTGTGCTGCCGTCGGTGGCGCGGGTTGAACAGCCGGCTGACAGGCCCATCACCCAGGTGAGCGGCTGGCAGGATAAGAACGTCCGCATGCTGTTTATCGCCTCCACGCTGATGTGGACCTGCAACACCATGTACATCATCGATATGCCGCTGTGGATCAGCAGCGATCTAGGGTTACCGGACAAGCTCGCGGGGATCCTGATGGGTACCGCCGCCGGGCTGGAAATTCCGGCGATGATCCTGGCCGGATATTACGTGAAGCGCTTTGGAAAACGCAGGATGATGATCGTTGCCGTGGCGGCCGGGGTGCTGTTCTACGCGGGGCTGATCTTTTTCCATTCGCGGGAGGCGCTGCTGGCATTGCAGCTGTTTAACGCGGTTTTCATCGGGATCGTTGCCGGGATAGGGATGCTCTGGTTCCAGGATTTAATGCCGGGGCGAGCAGGCTCAGCGACCACGCTTTTCACCAACAGCATTTCGACGGGCGTTATCCTTGCCGGTGTGATTCAGGGGGCGCTGTCGCAAAGCTATGGCCACGCCTCGGTGTACTGGATGATTGCGGCGATTTCGGTCGTCACGCTGGCGCTGACCTGCCGCGTTAAAGATGTCTGATTCTGGAAGGCGGCTTCACGAAATGAAACGACTTTCTGACAGGAACGAAGAAGGCGCATAGAGTGCGTGGCGGGTGCTTGAGGCTGTTTGCCTCAGGCTTTCGCAAGAGGCAAACAGTGGAGAGTCCCACATCAAAAAAACTGATGGGAAGACCAACTTCACAACCAACATTGCGAGGTTAGTCTCTTCATTGCCGAAAAGCAATAAGGAGGCTGGAATGCCAAAACGTACTCTGCTGTTAGGTTTGTTTCTGATCTGTACGACGCTGTTGATCTTCACCTGGATGGTGCGCGACTCGCTGTGTGAGCTGCACTTCAGACAGGAGAAAACAGAGCTGGCGGCAGTGTTGGCTTACGAAGTAAAACGTTAGCGGTATTGGCGGGGGATGTTTCCCCGCCACTCCAGAGTGGTTGAGCCTCAACGCACCCTTATCAATGGCCCGCTTTCTGCGGGCCATTGCCTTTAGCCCATAAACGCAGGCTGTTTTTTCTCGTACGCTGAGATGGCGTCTTCGTGCTGCAGCGTCAGGCCAATGCTGTCCAGGCCGTTCAGCATGCAGTGACGGCGGAACGCATCAATGCTGAAGCTGTAGGTCTTATCACCGGCTTTCACCACTTCCGCTTCCAGATCCACTTCAAACGACATGCCCGGATTTGCCTTAACCAGCGCAAACAGCTCATCGACCTGTTCATCGCTCAGCGTGACCGGCAGCAGCTGGTTGTTAAAGCTGTTGCCGTAGAAGATATCCGCGAAGCTCGGGGCAATAACCACCTTAAACCCGTAGTCGGTGAGCGCCCACGGCGCGTGTTCACGGGATGAGCCGCAGCCAAAGTTTTCCCGCGCCAGCAGGATGGAGGCACCTTTGTATTCCGGAAAATTCAGTACGAATTCCGGATTAGGTACTTCGCCCTTATCGTCGAGGAAACGCCAGTCGTTAAACAGATGTGCTCCAAAACCGGTACGCGTCACCTTCTGCAAAAACTGTTTCGGAATAATAGCGTCAGTATCGACGTTAGCGGCGTCCAGCGGGACAACCCAGCCCGTATGTTGGGTAAATTTCTCTGCCATGATTGTCTCCTTATTTCAGGCTGCGAATATCGGCGAAATGGCCGGTGACTGCCGCAGCGGCGGCCATTGCCGGGCTAACCAGATGGGTACGCCCACCGCGGCCCTGACGGCCTTCAAAGTTACGGTTGCTGGTGGAGGCACAGCGCTCGCCCGGATTCAGGCGGTCGTTGTTCATCGCCAGACACATGGAGCAGCCGGGCAGACGCCATTCGAAGCCTGCTTCAATGAAGATCTTATCCAGACCTTCTGCTTCAGCCTGCGCTTTAACCGGACCGGAGCCTGGAACCACCAGCGCCTGTACGCCCGGTGCCACTTTGCGGCCTTTGGCAATCTCGGCGGCGGCACGCAAATCTTCAATACGGGAGTTGGTGCAGGAACCGATAAAGACTTTATCAATGGTTACGTCGGTCAACGGCACGCCTGGCTTCAGCCCCATATAGGCCAATGCTTTTTCCGCACTGGCGCGCTCGACCGGATCGGCGAAGGAGGCCGGATCGGGGATGCTGTCGTTAACGGAAATAACCTGGCCCGGGTTGGTGCCCCAGGTCACCTGAGGCGCAATCTCTTCTGCCTGCAGCGTGACAACGGTATCGAACGTTGCCCCATCGTCCGTTTTCAGGGTTTTCCAGTAGGCAACCGCGTCGTCAAAATTCTGACCTTTCGGCGCGTGCAGACGGCCCTTCACATAGTTGAAAGTGGTATCGTCCGGCGCGACCAGACCGGCTTTTGCGCCCATCTCAATGGCCATATTGCACAGGGTCATACGACCTTCCATGCTCAGCGCCTGGATGGCTTCACCGCAGAACTCAACAACATGACCGGTGCCGCCTGCGCTGCCGGTTTTGCCGATGATGGCCAGCACGATGTCTTTCGCGGTAATGCCCGGCGCGGCTTTACCCTTCACTTCAATCTTCATGGTTTTGGCACGGCCCTGTTTCAGGGTCTGCGTTGCCAGCACATGTTCCACTTCGGAAGTGCCAATCCCGAACGCCAGGGCACCAAACGCGCCGTGTGTGGCGGTATGGGAGTCGCCGCAAACGATCGTCATGCCCGGCAGGGTGATACCCTGTTCTGGCCCCATCACGTGGACGATGCCCTGATACGGGTGGTTCAGATCGTACAGCTCAACGCCAAACTCGCTGCAGTTTTTAATCAGCTCCTGCATCTGAATGCGGGCCATCTCACCGGACGCATTGATGTCTTTGGTCTGGGTCGAGACGTTGTGATCCATCGTCGCGAAGGTTTTACCCGGCTGGCGCACCGGGCGATTATGCGCGCGCAGGCCGTCAAATGCCTGCGGAGAGGTCACTTCGTGCACCAGATGGCGGTCGATGTACAGCAGCGGGGTTTCGTTTGGTGCCTCGTAGACCACGTGCGCATCAAACAACTTTTCGTATAACGTCTTCGCCATGATTACACCCCTTCAGCGACATAGCGGGCAATGATGTCGCCCATTTCATCGGTACTGACTGCCGCCGTGCCGCGCGCTAAATCGCCGGTACGGATGCCTTCTTCTAACGCCCGGTTAATGGCGTTTTCAATTGCGGTAGCCGCATCGCCTGCATCCAGGCTGTAGCGCAGCAGCAGGGCCAGAGAGAGGATCTGCGCGATCGGGTTCGCAATGTTCTTGCCCGCGATATCCGGCGCGGAGCCGCCAGCAGGTTCATACAGGCCAAAACCTTCTTCGTTCAGGCTTGCGGACGGCAGCATGCCCATGGAGCCGGTGATCATCGCGCATTCGTCTGACAAAATATCGCCGAACAGATTGGAGCACAGCAGCACGTCAAACTGGGAAGGATCCTTAATCAGCTGCATGGTCGCGTTGTCGATATACATGTGCGACAGCTCAACGTCCGGGTACTGTTTAGCAATTTCGCCGACGATTTCACGCCACAAAATGGACGACTGCAGCACGTTCGCTTTATCAATGGACGTCACTTTATGGCCGCGCTTGCGCGCAGACTCAAACGCGATGTGGGCAATACGTTCGATTTCGAAACGGTGATACACCTCGGTATCAAACGCTTTTTCATGCTGGCCGCTGCCTTCGCGACCTTTTGGCTGACCAAAGTAGATCCCGCCGGTCAGCTCACGCACGCACAGGATGTCAAAGCCGTTAGCCGCGATGTCTGCGCGCAGCGGGCAGAACTCTTCCAGGCCCTGATACAGCTTCGCCGGGCGCAGGTTGCTGAACAGCTTAAAGTGTTTACGCAACGGCAGCAGCGCGCCGCGCTCAGGCTGCTCTGCCGGCGGCAGGTGTTCCCACTTTGGGCCACCCACGGAGCCAAACAGCACGGCGTCGGCATTTTCGCAGCCTTCAAGGGTCGCTTTTGGCAGCGGCGTACCGTGGTTATCGATAGCAACACCACCCACGTCGTAGTGGCTGGTCGAAATTTTCATCGCAAAACGCGAGCGAACGGCTTCCAGTACTTTCAGCGCCTGTGCCATCACTTCCGGGCCAATACCGTCACCCGGTAACACAGCAATATGGTAATTCTTCGACATTACACGGTTTCCTTATTGTTCTCTTTATTCTGAGCTTTGCGTTGCAGCTCTTTTTCGACTTCGGCAGCGCGCCAGATGTTGTTCAGGACATGCACCATCGCTTTTGCGGAGGATTCGACGATGTCCGTCGCCAGGCCTGCGCCGTGGAAGCGGCGGCCGCTATAGTTGACCACGATGTCTACCTGGCCCAGCGCATTTTTGCCCTGGCCTTTGGCCGTCAGGTCATATTTAACCAGCTCAACGTCGTACTCGGTGATGCGGTTAATCGCCTGGTAGATGGCATCCACAGGGCCGTTACCGTTTGCCGCTTCGGCTTTAATCTCATCGCCGCAGGCCAGCTTGACTGAGGCGGTCGCGATGTCGCTGGAGCCGGACTGCACGTTGAAGTAATCCAGACGGAAGTGCTCAGGCTCTTCCTGCTGCTTGTTAATAAAGGCCAGCGCTTCCAGGTCATAATCGAAGACCTGGCCTTTCTTATCTGCCAGCTTCAGGAAGGCGTCGTACAGCTGGTCCATGTTGTAATCGCTGTCCTTGTAGCCCATCTCCTCCATGCGGTGTTTCACGGCCGCACGGCCGGAGCGAGAGGTCAGATTCAGTTGTACCTGATTCAGACCAATGGATTCAGGGGTCATGATTTCGTAGTTTTCACGATTCTTAATGACGCCGTCCTGATGAATACCCGAGGAGTGCGCGAAGGCGCCGGTGCCGACAATCGCTTTGTTAGCCGGAATCGGCATATTGCAGATTTGGCTGACGGTCTGGCTGGTGCGCCAGATTTCGTTGTGATTAATGCGCGTATTCACGTTCATGATGTCTTTACGCACTTTAATCGCCATGATCACTTCTTCCAGCGAACAGTTACCCGCGCGTTCACCGATACCGTTCATCGCACCTTCAACCTGACGCGCGCCGGCGTGGACGGCTGCGATGGCATTACCCACCGCCAGACCCAAGTCGTCGTGGGTATGCACGGAGATAATCGCTTGATCAATATTCGGTACGCGGTCATACAGGCCGGTAATGATGTTGGAGAACTCAAACGGCATGGTGTAGCCGACGGTGTCCGGGATGTTGATCGTTCTGGCACCCGCATTGATGGCCGCTTCTACTACGCGCGCCAAATCTTCAATCGGCGTACGGCCTGCGTCTTCGCAGGAGAATTCAACGTCATCGGTGTAGTTGCGCGCGCGTTTAACCATGTACACCGCGCGTTCGATAACCTCGTCCAGCGTGCTGCGCAGTTTGGTTGCGATGTGCATCGGCGAGGTCGCAATAAAGGTATGGATACGGAAGGCTTCGGCAACCTTCAATGACTCGGCTGCAACGTCGATATCTTTCTCAACGCAGCGCGCCAGTCCACATACGCGGCTGTTTTTAATCGTTCGTGCAATGGTCTGTACGGATTCGAAATCACCCGGGGAAGAGACAGGGAAACCTACCTCCATTACGTCGACACCCATGCGTTCGAGAGCCAGCGCAATCTGCAGTTTCTCTTTTACACTCAGGCTCGCCTGTAATGCCTGTTCACCGTCACGCAACGTGGTATCGAAAATAATGACTTGCTGGCTCATGGGTTAGGTCCTTGTCAGTCTTAGGGCGCCTTGCTACGAGCATAAAAAAACCCGCGCAATGGCGCGGGTTCTTAGTGTTACTGGTGACGATTCAACGCTGAATTTCGCCCGCCAGTCTACCGCGCACAGTGGATGCGTTTAGTAGTAGTAGGCTGGTGAAACGAATGGTGCGTGTCATGAATCGTGCTCCGTTAAATTCAATATGCTTTTAGTGGTACTGGATACGCTGACTCATGTCAACCCCTGCACGGTAAAACACGCTGATGAGCGGGGGAGGGAAGAGAATTTACTTTAGCTAATTGTGCTGGTTTTTTCATTCATGACCGATCGGATTGTCTATTTTGGGACTGGAAATTCATCGCTGGTATGATTTAAATATAATTAGTATCAATTTCACATAACCGGATAACTGCCGTCATGGTGATATGAAATCGTTTATAATTCATTATTTTATAACTTCGGTGAATGGTTTTGGAAAGTATTAGCGGTGCGATATTCAATCCGGTTGTTAACTAACAGGTATAGAAGCGTGTTAATAGTTAAATAATACTTAAGTCATCATTAACCTGAGGGGTGATTGTTTATTTGTTTGAATTATGGTTTCATGCCAACCCTAATGTTATTGATATCAATTAAGCCGTTTTTTATCTCTTCGTCAATCAGATGATAAAGGACCTTTTTTGATGCGGCATCCTTTATATTTTCCGAATTTTAAATAATTCGCTTTCGCTGGTCGTATATGCATGGTAAATCATATTTTTCGAACTTATTACAGTACCTTGGCAAAGGGAGTTTAGCGTGACAGTGGAGTCAAAGATGCCAGAAAATAATATTAATCAATCTCATGCCTGTGATGGGGTTAAACCGCAGTTACGCACCGTGGACCTTAATCTGTTAACCGTGTTTGATGCGGTGATGCAGGAACAGAATATTACGCGAGCAGCGCAATCCCTTGGTATGTCTCAGCCTGCGGTGAGCAATGCCGTGGCCAGGCTTAAGGTCATGTTTAATGACGAGTTGTTTGTGCGTTACGGGAGAGGTATCCAGCCTACCGCGCGTGCATTTCAGCTGTTCGGTTCCATCCGCCAGGCGCTGCAGCTCGTACAAAATGAGCTACCGGGTTCGGGCTTTGAACCCTTAAGCAGCGAGCGAGTATTTCATCTTTGCGTATGCAGCCCGTTAGATAACTATTTGACGTCTGTTATATACAATAAAGTTGAAGATATCGCGCCAAATATTCACCTGATATTTAAATCGTCTCTTAACCAGAACACTGAGCATCAGCTTCGTTATCAGGAAACGGAGTTTGTTCTGGGGTATGAAGAATTTCGTCGCCCGGAATTTTCCTGCGTCCCGCTGTTTAAAGATGAGATGGTGTTAGTTGCCAGTAAAAAACACCCGCGTATGAATTCACCCCTGCGCGAAACTGATGTATATAATGAACAGCACGCCGTAGTTGCTCTCGACAGATATGCTTCATTTAGCCAGCCGTGGTATGACACAGCGGATAAACAAGCAAGCGTGGCGTATCAGGGGATGGCAATGGTGAGCGTATTAAACGTGGTCTCACAAACCCAACTGGTCGCCATCGCACCGCGCTGGCTGGCTGAAGAGTTTTCAGAGCAGCTTAACCTGCAAGTTTTGCCATTACCGCTCAAGCTAAATAGCCGTACCTGTTATCTTTCCTGGCATGAGGCCGCGGGTAGAGATAAAGGGCATCAATGGATGGAAGAGCTGCTCGTGAATGTTTGTCGTCGATAAGCCATTCGGGATAAATCGCACAAACGTATGTGGTTTATCCTGCAGCTTTTCAACATAATGGTTTTTTATGCTTTATGAATTATTTTTCTTCGCTGTGCCGAGCTCAAAAATAGATGATTTCCTGAATCATCCTCATTTTAAGCGATGAATTATTATCGCTTCCTCGTATTCCAGACGAATTCACCAGTTACCATGGAATTGCCTGCTTTTTCTGCTTTTATCCCCGTTTACCCCTTCCGGTTTGCTAATTGCCTGCCTCATAACGAGCGGTTAAGGTAGCGATCACTCTGCAAAATATAAGATGGGTTTCCCCCGTCAGAAGACGGCGCGGAAATGAATTCTGCTGCCGTCTATAACAAAAAGCCTGGAGGCGAAGCATGGAGATGTTGTCTGGCGCGGAAATGGTCGTCCGATCGCTTATCGATCAGGGCGTAAAGCAGGTGTTCGGCTATCCCGGAGGCGCGGTTCTCGATATTTATGACGCGCTTCATACCGTGGGCGGCATTGACCATGTCCTGGTGCGCCACGAACAGGCCGCTGTGCACATGGCTGACGGCCTGGCGCGTGCGACGGGTGAAGTCGGTGTGGTCCTGGTCACGTCTGGCCCTGGGGCCACCAACGCCATCACCGGGATTGCCACTGCGTATATGGACTCTATCCCACTGGTTATCCTCTCCGGGCAGGTAGCGACCTCGCTGATTGGCTACGACGCATTCCAGGAATGTGACATGGTGGGGATTTCACGTCCCGTCGTTAAGCACAGCTTCCTGGTGAAGCAGACGGAAGATATTCCGGGCGTGCTGAAAAAAGCCTTCTGGCTCGCGGCGAGCGGGCGTCCGGGGCCGGTGGTAGTAGATTTGCCAAAAGATATCCTCAACCCGGCGAATAAGCTGCCTTACGCGTGGCCCGACTCGGTGAGCATGCGCTCGTACAACCCAACGACGCAGGGGCATAAAGGCCAGATCAAGCGTGCGCTGCAAACCCTGCTGGCGGCTAAAAAGCCGGTTGTCTATGTAGGTGGCGGAGCGGTTAATTCTGCCTGTGAAGTGCAGCTTCGCGAGCTGATTGAAAAACTGAATCTTCCTGTTGCATCGTCATTAATGGGGCTGGGCGCGTTCCCGGCAACGCACCGTCAGGCGCTGGGCATGCTGGGCATGCACGGCACCTATGAAGCCAACATGACGATGCATAACGCCGATGCGATCTTCGCTGTCGGCGTGCGCTTTGACGACCGTACCACCAATAATCTGGCGAAGTACTGTCCTAATGCCACCGTGCTGCATATCGATATTGACCCGACCTCTATCTCCAAAACGGTGCCCGCTGATGTGCCGATCGTTGGGGATGCGCGTCAGGTTCTGGATCAAATGCTCGATCTGCTGACGCATGAGACGGTGGCGCAACCTCTGGATGAGATCCGCGACTGGTGGCAGCAAATTGAGCAGTGGCGTGGACGGCAGTGCCTGAGGTATGACACGCAAAGTGAAAACATTAAACCGCAGGCCGTGATCGAAACGATCTGGCGTCTCACCAAAGGCGAGGCGTATGTGACGTCTGACGTGGGCCAGCACCAGATGTTTGCCGCACTTTATTATCCGTTTGATAAACCCCGCCACTGGATCAACTCAGGCGGGCTGGGCACGATGGGCTTCGGTCTGCCTGCCGCGCTGGGGGTTAAGCTGGCGCTGCCCAATGAAACGGTGGTCTGTGTGACGGGTGACGGCAGTATTCAAATGAATATTCAGGAGCTCTCTACCGCATTGCAGTATGAGCTACCGGTGCTGGTGCTGAACCTGAACAACGGTTACCTCGGCATGGTGAAGCAGTGGCAGGATATGATTTACTCGGGCCGCCACTCTCAGTCGTACATGACGTCACTGCCGGACTTCGTTCGCCTGGCGGAGGCCTATGGCCACATTGGTATCCGCGTAAGCGATCCCGCGGAGCTGGAAGCAAAACTTAGCGAAGCGCTCGCGCATGTTAAAAATAATCGTCTGGTTTTCGTGGACGTCATTGTTGATGGCACCGAGCACGTTTATCCGATGCATATTCGCGGCGGCGGTATGGACGAAATGTGGCTAAGCAAAACGGAGAGAACCTGATATGCGCCGGATATTATCTGTATTACTGGAAAACGAGTCAGGTGCACTGTCGCGCGTTATCGGGCTTTTTGCCCAGCGTGGCTACAACATAGAAAGCCTGACGGTAGCCCCGACGGACGATCCTACACTCTCACGCATGACTATCCAGACGGTAGGCGATGCCAAGGTGCTTGAGCAGATTGAGAAACAGCTGCATAAGCTGGTTGATGTTCTGCGCGTGAGCGAGCTGGGGCAGGGCGCGTACGTTGAGCGTGAAGTCATGCTGGTGAAAATTCAGGCCAGCGGCTACGGTCGCGAAGAGGTTAAACGCAACACGGATATCTTCCGTGGGCAGATCATTGATGTGACCCCTTCTATTTATACCGTTCAGCTTGCCGGAACCAGTGACAAGCTGGATGCCTTCCTGGCCTCTGTGCGGGATGTAGCAAAAATTGTTGAAGTCGCGCGCTCTGGCATCGTTGGCCTATCGCGCGGCGATAAAATCATGCGTTAGCTGTCAAAAAGGTTCGCCTCTTTCTGCCCGGTTGCCAAAGCCGGGCTTTTTTTTGCTCAAACCGCCGCGAATGCAGATAAAAGCGATTGCCGCGGTGACTATTCTGCGTTTAGATGTTAAAAGATTTAACCATAACCTTGACAAGGCCATGGACTCTTTTCTTTTTTTAAGGGGCAATTGTGAAACTGGATGAAATCGCCCGGCTAGCCGGCGTGTCACGAACAACGGCCAGCTATGTGATTAACGGTAAAGCTAAGCAGTACCGTGTCAGCGATAAGACCGTTGAAAAAGTTATGGCGGTGGTTCGTGAGCATAACTACCATCCGAATGCTGTCGCAGCCGGCTTACGTGCCGGGCGCACCCGCTCTATTGGTCTGGTGATCCCCGATCTGGAAAACACCAGCTATACCCGCATCGCCAATTATCTTGAACGTCAGGCCCGCCAGCGGGGCTATCAGCTGTTGATCGCCTGCTCCGAAGATCAGCCTGACAACGAAATGCGCTGCATTGAGCATCTGCTGCAGCGTCAGGTTGATGCCATCATCGTATCCACCTCATTACCGCCGGAGCACCCGTTTTATCAGCGCTGGGCGAACGATCCCTTCCCGATTGTGGCGCTCGACCGCGCGCTGGATCGCGAACATTTCACCAGCGTCGTGGGTGCCGATCAGGACGATGCAGAAATGCTGGCCGCTGAGCTGAGAACCTTCCCGGCTGAAACGGTGCTATACCTCGGTGCATTGCCAGAACTTTCCGTTAGCTTCCTGCGCGAGCAAGGGTTCCGTACGGCCTGGAAAGACGATCCGCGTGACGTTCATTATCTGTATGCCAATAGCTACGAGCGCGAAGCGGCCGCCCAGCTGTTTGAAAAATGGCTGGAAACGCACCCGATGCCGCAGGCGTTGTTCACAACGTCATTTGCGCTGCTGCAGGGGGTGATGGATGTTACGTTGCGTCGCGACGGACAGCTGCCTTCCGATCTGGCCATCGCAACCTTTGGCGATAACGAATTGCTCGACTTCCTGCAGTGTCCGGTGCTTGCAGTGGCTCAACGCCACCGCGATGTGGCTGAACGCGTGCTGGAGATCGTTCTGGCAAGCCTGGATGAGCCGCGTAAGCCTAAGCCAGGGCTGACGCGTATTAAACGAAATCTCTACCGCCGCGGCATTTTGAGCCGCCATTAATGAATGCGTCGGGGTGGTGAAAACTGCCCCGGATTAAGAAAAAATGGGCGCAGATAACTCCCCGATAAAAATAAGATAATTCCTTAGGAATCATAGCCTGCTATTTTTCTTTATTCAGTTTGGCTTTTAAATTGCCTTTTAAAGAACATTTATACCGTTTTCATAAAAGCTTTTTGTATTATTTTGTTACAAAGGCCGTTCTGTCGATGAATATTCAGACGTTTTTTCTCGCTTAACCCTAATCCGTTCACCTGCCGGGCACTCCGCGTGGCGGCATGTTGAATCTGGCGCTGTTATCCCCTGCCGATATGTCTTAAAATGCCGCCCGCGTCGCAAACTGACACTTTATATTTATCTGCGATGATATTGAGTGAGCTTTAACGCTAGTGTGCATATTCGGTTTTTTTCTTACAAATATTCATAACGTTAATTTTGCCTCGCCAGTTGTGCAGTTATTAACCAGGTCTGTTTATCTCTGTAAATAGAGGGCTTTCGGGTCAGTATAGAGAGAGTCCTGGCTTGACAAGCTTTTCCCTCGCTCCGTAAACTCCTTTAGGTGGGAATTTGTGGGTTAAAGTGGCGAGGAGGGGTGAGGCTGGCATGTTCCGTGGAGCAACGTTAGTCAATCTCGACAGTAAAGGGCGTTTATCGGTACCAACCCGATACCGCGACCAGCTGATCGAGAACGCTTCAGGTCAAATGGTTTGCACCATTGACATCAACGCCCCCTGCCTGCTGCTTTACCCTTTGCCCGAATGGGAAATTATTGAGCAAAAGCTGTCGCGACTGTCGAGCATGAACCCACAGGAACGCCGCGTGCAGCGGTTGTTATTGGGACATGCCAGTGAGTGTCAGATGGACAGCGCAGGGCGATTACTGATTGCGCCTGTGCTGCGGCAACATGCCGGTCTGACCAAAGAAGTGATGCTGGTCGGGCAGTTCAACAAGTTTGAACTGTGGGATGAAACGACCTGGTATCAACAGGTCAAGGAAGATATCGACGCTGAGCAGTCCGATTCCGCAACATTGTCGGAACGGCTGCAGGACTTGTCTCTATAAATATGATGGAAAATTATAAACATACAACGGTGCTGCTGGACGAGGCCGTCAACGGCCTGAATATTCGTCCGGACGGCGTCTACATTGATGGCACGTTTGGTCGCGGTGGTCATTCGCGTTTGATCCTCTCTCAACTTGGAGCGGAAGGACGTCTGCTGGCCATCGATCGCGATCCGCAGGCGATTGCCGTTGCGCAAACCATCGATGACCCACGTTTTTCCATCGTGCATGGACCTTTCTCTGCGCTCGCGGACTATGTTGCCGAGCGCGATCTTACGGGCAAGATCGACGGAATCCTTCTCGATCTTGGCGTCTCCTCACCCCAGCTCGATGATGCAGAGCGCGGATTCTCCTTTATGCGCGATGGCCCGCTGGACATGCGCATGGATCCGACGCGCGGCCAGTCTGCCGCTGAATGGCTGCAAACCGCTGACGAAGCCGATATCGCCTGGGTGATCAAAACCTTTGGCGAAGAGCGTTTCGGTAAACGCATTGCGCGCGCCATCGTTGAGCGCAACCGTATCGATCCGATGACCCGTACCAAACAGCTGGCTGAAGTGATTGCGGCCGCAACGCCGGTCAAGGATAAGCACAAACACCCCGCGACGCGTACCTTCCAGGCGATTCGCATCTGGGTAAACAGTGAACTGGAGGAAATAGAGCTGGCGCTAAAAAGCTCGCTCGGCGTGCTCGCCCCGGGAGGGCGGTTGTCCATCATCAGCTTCCATTCGCTGGAAGACCGCATTGTGAAACGCTTTATGCGTGAACAGAGCCGCGGTCCGCAGGTTCCAGCGGGGCTGCCGATGACGGAAGAACAGCTCAGGAAACTGGGCGGCCGTCAGCTGCGAGCATTAGGCAAGTTGATGCCGGGCGAAGAAGAGGTGGCAGAGAATCCACGTGCCCGTAGTTCAGTGCTGCGTATTGCAGAAAGGACGAACGCATGATCGGCAGAGTGACAGAGACCCTAAGCAAAGTTAAGGATTCGTTAGGAAGCAACGAGCGCCATGCCTTGCCTGGCGTGATCGGTGACGATCTTTTGCGGTTTGGGAAGCTGCCACTCTGCTTGTTCATTTGCATCATTGTCACGGCTATCACGGTCGTTACGACGGCCCACCATACCCGTTTATTAACTGCGCAACGCGAGCAGATGGTACTGGAACGCGATGCGCTGGATATTGAATGGCGAAATCTGATCCTTGAAGAAAACGCGCTCGGCGATCACAGCCGGGTTGAACGGATCGCAACGGAAAAGCTGCAGCTGCAGCATGTTGATCCTTCACAGGAAAATATCGTAGTACAAAAATAAGGGAAAACGCGACGCATGAAAGCAGCGGCAAAAACGCTAAAACCAAAACGTCAGGAAGAACAGGCCAACTTTGTCAGTTGGCGTTTTGCGTTGCTTTGCGGCTGCATTTTACTGGCCCTGGGGTTCCTGCTGGGTCGCGTGGCGTGGCTGCAGATTATCGCACCTGACATGCTGGTGCGTCAGGGGGACATGCGCTCCCTGCGCGTACAGGAAGTCTCAACGTCTCGTGGCATGATCACCGATCGCTCCGGACGTCCGCTGGCCGTGAGCGTGCCGGTGAAGGCTATCTGGGCGGATCCGAAAGAGCTGCACGACGCCGGGGGCATCACGCTCGATAACCGCTGGAAGGCGCTTGCGGATGCGCTGAAGATGCCGCTGGACCAGTTAGCTTCACGCGTAAATGCGAACCCGAGAGGGCGTTTTATCTATCTGGCGCGCCAGGTGAACCCGGACATGGCGGACTACATCAAAAAATTGAAGCTGCCGGGTATTCATCTTCGTGAGGAATCACGCCGTTATTATCCCTCCGGCGAAGTCACTGCTCACCTCATTGGCTTTACTAACGTTGATAGCCAGGGGATTGAAGGCGTTGAAAAAAGCTTTGATAAGTGGCTCACCGGACAGCCCGGCGAGCGCATTGTGCGTAAAGACCGCTATGGTCGCGTAATCGAGGATATTTCCTCAACGGACAGCCAGGCCGCACACAACCTTGCGCTGAGTATCGATGAACGCCTGCAGGCGCTGGTTTACCGCGAACTGAACAATGCCGTGGCCTTTAACAAAGCGGAATCGGGCAGTGCCGTGTTGGTCGATGTCAGCACGGGTGAAGTACTGGCGATGGCCAACAGCCCGTCCTACAACCCTAACAATCTCACCGGTACGCAGAAGGATGTGATGCGTAACCGTACCATCACCGACGTGTTTGAACCTGGCTCGACGGTTAAACCGATGGTGGTAATGACCGCGCTACAGCGTGGCATTGTTAATGAAAGTACCGTTCTGAATACGATTCCTTACCGCATTAATGGACACGAGATTAAAGACGTGGCCCGTTACAGCGAGCTGACCCTGACCGGGGTCTTACAGAAGTCGAGTAACGTCGGTGTTTCCAAGCTGGCGTTAGCGATGCCGTCCTCAGCGTTAGTAGAGACTTACTCACGTTTTGGGCTGGGAAAAGCGACCAATTTGGGGTTGGTCGGAGAACGCAGTGGCTTATATCCTCAAAAACAACGGTGGTCTGACATAGAGAGGGCCACCTTCTCTTTCGGCTACGGGCTAATGGTAACCCCGTTACAGTTAGCGCGAGTCTACGCAACGATTGGCAGCTATGGCGTCTATCGCCCGCTGTCGATTACCAAAGTTGATCCACCGGTTCCGGGCGAGCGTATCTTCCCGGAATCTATCGTTCGTACCGTTGTTCACATGATGGAAAGCGTGGCGCTGCCCGGCGGCGGCGGCGTGAAGGCGGCGATCAAAGGCTACCGTATCGCCATTAAAACCGGTACGGCGAAGAAGGTGGGGCCGGATGGCCGCTACATCAATAAATACATTGCCTATACCGCAGGCGTTGCGCCTGCAAGCAATCCGCGTTTTGCGCTGGTGGTCGTTATCAACGATCCACAGGCGGGTAAATACTACGGCGGCGCCGTTTCTGCGCCAGTATTCGGGGCCATCATGGGCGGGGTGTTGCGCACCATGAACATTGAACCGGATGCGCTGGCGACGGGCGACAAAAGTGAATTTGTAACTAATCAAGGCGAGGGTACAGGTGGCAGATCGTAATTTGCGCGACCTTCTCGCTCCGTGGGTGCCAAATGCACCGGAGCGAGCACTGCGGGAGATGATACTGGACAGCCGTGTGGCTGCTTCTGGCGATCTCTTTGTGGCAGTGATGGGTCATCAGGCGGACGGGCGTCGTTATATCCCGCAGGCGATTGCGCAAGGTGTTGCTGCCATTATTGCGGAGGCCAAAGATGAGGCAACCGACGGTGAAATCCGTGAAATGCACGGTGTGCCGGTTATTTATCTCAGCCAGCTGAATGAGCGTCTCTCCGCGCTGGCAGGACGTTTCTATCATGAACCCTCCGACCAGCTGCGTTTGGTTGGCGTGACGGGGACGAACGGAAAAACCACCACCACGCAGCTGATGGCGCAATGGGCGCAACTGCTGGGTGAAACTGGCGCCGTCATGGGCACCGTCGGTAACGGCCTGCTGGGCAAAGTGAGCCCGACGGAAAATACCACCGGTTCTGCCGTTGACGTACAGCACGTGCTGGCCGGTCTGGCAGGGCAGGGCGCAACCTTCGCCGCGATGGAGGTCTCTTCCCACGGGCTGGTACAGCACCGCGTGGCAGCGCTGAAGTTTGCGGCCTCCGTGTTCACTAACCTCAGCCGCGATCATCTTGATTATCACGGCGATATGGAGCACTACGAAGCCGCGAAATGGCTGCTCTATTCAACCCATCACAGCGGCCAGGCGATCGTCAATGCCGACGATGAAGTCGGTCGTCGCTGGCTGGCGAAGCTGCCGGATGCGGTGGCGGTTTCAATGGAAGACAATATTAACCCGAACTGCCACGGCCGCTGGCTGAAGGCGGTTGAGGTGACTTATCACGACAGCGGCGCGACGATCCGCTTTGCCTCCTCGTGGGGCGAGGGTGAGGTTGAAAGCCGCCTGATGGGCGCATTCAACGTCAGCAACCTTCTGCTGGCGCTGGCTACGCTGCTGGCACTCGGATATCCGATGGCTGACCTGCTGGACACCGCTGAGCGTCTGCAGCCGGTTTGTGGCCGTATGGAAGTGTTCAGAGCGCCGGGTAAACCGACCGTTGTCGTCGATTATGCCCACACGCCGGACGCGCTGGAAAAAGCACTGGAAGCGGCTCGCCTGCACTGTGCCGGTAAGCTCTGGTGCGTGTTTGGCTGCGGCGGCGATCGCGACAAGGGCAAACGCCCGCTGATGGGCGCCATTGCCGAACAGTTCGCGGATATTCCGGTGGTGACCGATGACAACCCGCGTACCGAAGAGCCGCGCGCCATCATTAACGACATTCTGGCGGGTATGCTGGACGCGGGCCGCGCGCGCGTAGTCGAAGGCCGCGCGGAAGCGGTGACCAACGCCATTATGCAGGCGCGGGAGAACGACGTGGTTCTGCTGGCCGGCAAAGGCCATGAAGATTATCAGATTGTTGGCAATCGCCGTCTGGACTATTCAGACCGCGTGACGGCAGCGCGTCTGCTGGGAGTGGTGGCATGATTAGCCTTACGCTAGGCCAGGCCGCTGCCATCCTGCAGGGCGCACTGCACGGTCAGGATCTGACCATTGATGCCGTAACGACGGATACCCGCAAGGTGACAGCGGGTTGTCTGTTTGTGGCGTTGAAAGGTGAACGCTTTGACGCGCATGATTTTGCGGGCCAGGCCAAAGAGAACGGTGCGGGCGCGCTGCTGGTCAGCCGCAAGCTCGATATCGAGCTGCCGCAGATAGTGGTGAAAGATACGCGTCTGGCATTCGGTGAACTGGCAGCATGGGTACGCCAGCAGGTTCCGACTCGCGTCGTGGCGCTGACGGGCTCATCGGGCAAAACGTCCGTAAAAGAGATGACGGCGGCGATCCTCGGGCAGTGCGGCAACACGCTTTATACCGCGGGCAACCTAAATAATGATATCGGCGTGCCGATGACATTACTCCGTCTGACCAAAGAGCATGAATTTGCCGTGATCGAGCTAGGTGCAAACCATCAGGGCGAAATCGCCTGGACCGTGAGCCTGACCCGTCCGGAAGCGGCGCTGGTGAACAACCTGGCGGCTGCTCACCTTGAAGGCTTCGGGTCGCTGGAAGGCGTGGCGAAGGCCAAAGGTGAGATCTACACCGGCCTGCCGGCTGACGGTATCGCCATCATGAATGCCGATAACAACGACTGGCTGAACTGGCAGAGCATCATTGGCTCGCGTAAGACCTGGCGCTTCTCGCCGAATGCGGCCAACAGTGATTTTACCGCGACCAACATCCATGTGACGTCACATGGCACGGAGTTCACGCTGAATACCCCAACGGGGGGTGTTGACGTGCTGCTGCCGCTGCCGGGTCGTCATAACATCGCCAATGCCCTTGCTGCTGCGGCGCTGTCGATGGCGGTGGGCGCCCCGCACGAAGCGATTAAAACGGGTCTGGCAAATTTAAAAGCCGTTCCCGGGCGTCTGTTCCCGATTAGGCTTTCCGAAAACAAGCTGCTGCTGGATGACTCCTATAACGCCAACGTCGGGTCAATGACGGCGGCGGTGCAGGTGCTGTCTGAAATGCCCGGCTACCGCGTGATGGTGGTTGGCGATATGGCGGAGTTGGGCGATGAAAGCGAAGCCTGTCATACACAGGTGGGCGACGCCGCGAAAGCCGCGGGGCTGGACTGCGTGCTGAGCGCAGGAAAATTGAGCCAGGCGATTAGCCACGCCAGCGGCGTCGGTGAGCATTTTGCCGATAAAGCGGCGCTGATTGAACGCCTTAAAGCGTTGATTACAGAAAAACAAATTGTGACTGTGTTAGTGAAAGGTTCACGTAGTGCCGCCATGGAAGAGGTTGTGCACGCATTACAGGAGAACGGAACATGTTAGTTTGGCTGGCCGAGCATTTGGTCAAATATTATTCAGGCTTTAACGTCTTTTCCTATCTGACGTTTCGCGCCATCGTCAGCCTGCTGACTGCGCTGTTCATCTCCCTGTGGATGGGCCCGCGCATGATTGCCCGTCTGCAAAAACTCTCTTTCGGCCAGGTCGTGCGTAACGATGGTCCGGAATCACACTTTAGCAAGCGCGGAACGCCAACCATGGGCGGGATCATGATCCTGACCGCGATTGTTGTTTCTGTGCTTCTGTGGGCTTATCCCTCTAACCCGTACGTCTGGTGCGTGCTGACCGTGCTGATTGGCTACGGGATCATCGGTTTTGTTGATGACTACCGCAAAGTGGTGCGCAAAGACACCAAAGGTCTGATCGCCCGCTGGAAGTATTTCTGGATGTCGGTGATTGCGCTGGGCGTAGCCTTTGCGCTGTACCTGGCAGGAAAAGATACGCCGGCCACCGAGCTGGTGGTGCCGTTCTTCAAGGACGTGATGCCGCAGCTGGGGCTGTTCTACATCCTGCTGGCCTACTTCGTTATTGTCGGTACCGGTAACGCCGTTAACCTGACCGATGGCCTGGACGGACTGGCGATTATGCCGACCGTCTTCGTCGCGGGCGGTTTTGCGCTGGTGGCGTGGGCCACCGGTAACATGAATTTTGCGAACTACCTGCACATCCCGTATCTGCGGCACGCGGGTGAGCTGGTGATCGTCTGTACGGCAATTGTCGGGGCGGGGCTGGGCTTCCTGTGGTTCAACACCTATCCGGCTCAGGTCTTTATGGGTGACGTCGGTTCGCTGGCGCTGGGCGGCGCGCTGGGCATCATTGCCGTGCTGCTGCGTCAGGAGTTCTTGCTGGTGATCATGGGCGGCGTGTTTGTGGTTGAAACCCTGTCGGTCATTCTGCAGGTCGGCTCCTTCAAGCTGCGCGGTCAGCGCATCTTCCGTATGGCACCGATTCACCACCACTATGAACTGAAAGGCTGGCCGGAGCCGCGCGTCATCGTGCGCTTCTGGATTATTTCGCTGATGCTGGTGCTGATTGGCCTGGCAACGCTGAAGGTACGTTAATCATGGCAGATTACCAGGGCAAAAAAGTCGTTATCATCGGGTTGGGCCTGACCGGTCTTTCCTGCGTGGACTTTTTCCTTGCGCGCGGCGTCACGCCGCGCGTGATGGACACGCGTGTCTCTCCGCCGGGTCTGGACACGCTGCCGGAGCAGGTTGAACGCCACCTTGGTGGTCTGAATGATGACTGGCTGCTGGCAGCCGATCTGATTGTTGCAAGTCCTGGCATGGCGCTGGCGCATCCTTCACTCAGCGCCGCTTCTGACGCGGGCGTTGAGATTGTCGGCGATATCGAGCTGTTCTGCCGCGAAGCGCAGGCGCCGGTTATCGCCATTACCGGTTCAAACGGTAAAAGCACAGTTACCACCCTGGTCGGCGAGATGGCGAAAGCCGCGGGCATGAACGTGGGCGTGGGCGGCAATATCGGCCTGCCCGCGCTGATGCTGCTGGATAAGGGCTGTGAGCTGTATGTGCTGGAACTCTCCAGCTTCCAGCTGGAAACGACCTCCAGCCTGCATGCCGCCGCCGCGACGATCCTGAACGTGACCGAAGATCATATGGACCGCTACCCGTTTGGCCTGCAGCAGTACCGCGCGGCCAAACTGCGCGTTTACGAAAATGCCAAAGTCTGCGTGGTCAATGCCGACGACGCGCTGACCATGCCGGTACGCGGCGCCGACGAACGCTGCATCAGCTTTGGTATCACCATGGGTGACTACCATCTGAACCGCCAGCTGGGCGAAACCTGGCTGCGCGTGAAGGGGGAGAAAGTGCTGAACGTTAAAGAGATGAAGCTTTCCGGTCAGCATAACTACACCAATGCCCTGGCGGCGCTGGCGCTGGCGGATGCCGTTGGCCTGCCGCGTTCTTCAAGTTTAAAAGCGCTGACCACCTATACCGGCCTGGCGCACCGTTTCCAGCTGGCGCTTGAGCACAACGGCGCGCGCTGGATCAACGACTCCAAAGCCACCAACGTGGGAAGCACCGAGGCGGCCCTGAATGGCCTGCACGTGGAGGGCACGCTGCATCTGCTGCTTGGCGGCGACGGTAAATCGGCTGATTTCTCCTCCCTGAAACAGTATCTCGCCGGGGATAACGTCCGTCTGTACTGCTTTGGTCGTGACGGTGGCCAACTGGCTGAACTGCGCCCTGAGGTTGCCGAACAAACCGAGACAATGGAACAGGCGATGCGTCTGATTGCCCCGCGCGTGAAGCCTGGCGATATGGTGCTGCTTTCACCCGCATGCGCCAGCCTCGATCAGTTCAAGAATTTCGAACAGCGTGGTGATGCCTTTACCCGCCTGGCGAAGGAGTTAGGCTGATGCGTTTATCTCTCCCGCGCCTCAAAATGCCGCGCATGCCAGGATTTGGAATTCTGGTGTGGCTGTTTGCGGCCCTGAAAGGCTGGGTGATGGCTTCGCGGGATAAAGATTCCGATAGCCTGATCATGTACGACCGCATGCTGTTCTGGCTTACGCTGGGGCTGGCGGCGATCGGTTTTATCATGGTGACGTCAGCGTCGATGCCTGTTGGCCAGCGTCTCGCTAACGATCCCTTCCTGTTTGCCAAGCGTGACGGGCTGTACATCATCCTGGCGTTTTGTCTGGCGATGGTGACCTTGCGCCTGCCGATGGCGTTCTGGCAGCGCCACAGTACGGCCATGCTGATCGCGTCGATCGTCATGCTGCTGATTGTACTGGTCGTGGGTAGCTCCGTTAACGGGGCATCGCGTTGGATTGCCTTCGGTCCGCTGCGTATTCAGCCGGCCGAGTTCACCAAGCTCTCCCTGTTCTGCTATCTGGCAAACTACCTGGTGCGTAAAGTTGATGAAGTGCGTAACAACCTTCGCGGCTTTTTGAAACCTATGGGAGTAATCCTGGTTCTTGCAGTGCTCTTGCTGGCGCAGCCTGACCTCGGTACCGTAGTCGTACTGTTTGTGACCACGCTGGCGATGCTGTTCCTGGCCGGGGCCAAGCTGTGGCAGTTCATCGCCATCATCGGGATGGGGATATCTGCGGTTGTGCTGCTGATCCTCGCCGAGCCGTATCGTATCCGCCGCGTGACCTCGTTCTGGAACCCCTGGGAAGACCCGTTCGGCAGCGGTTATCAGCTGACGCAGTCGTTGATGGCGTTTGGCCGCGGTGAAGTCTGGGGGCAAGGCTTAGGTAACTCGGTGCAAAAACTGGAGTATTTACCCGAGGCCCACACGGACTTCATCTTCTCCATTATTGGGGAAGAGTTGGGTTATATCGGTGTGGTATTGGCACTATTAATGGTATTCTTCGTCGCTTTCCGCGCCATGTCGATTGGCCGTAAAGCGCTGGAGATCGATCACCGCTTCTCAGGTTTTCTGGCCTGCTCAATTGGTATCTGGTTTAGCTTCCAGGCATTGGTTAACGTTGGGGCCGCAGCAGGCATGCTGCCGACCAAGGGCCTGACGTTGCCGCTGATAAGCTATGGTGGTTCGAGTCTGCTGATTATGTCGACGGCCATCATGTTTTTGTTACGTATAGATTATGAGACGCGTCTGGAGAAAGCACAGGCGTTTACACGAGGTTCACGATGAATCAACCGAAGCGGTTAATGGTGATGGCAGGCGGTACCGGCGGACACGTGTTCCCGGGGCTCGCGGTTGCGCACCATTTAATGGATCAGGGCTGGCAGGTACGCTGGCTGGGAACCGCAGACCGCATGGAAGCCGACCTGGTACCGAAGCACGGTATTGAGATCGACTTTATTCGTATTTCCGGCCTGCGGGGCAAAGGCCTCAAGGCAATGCTGCTGGCCCCGGTGCGTATTTTTAACGCCTGGCGTCAGGCGCGCACCATCATGAAGCAGTTTAAGCCTGATGTGGTGCTGGGCATGGGCGGGTATGTGTCTGGCCCCGGCGGGCTGGCGGCATGGTCGCTGGGCATTCCCGTGGTGCTGCACGAGCAGAACGGTATCGCCGGTCTGACGAACAAATGGCTGGCGAAAATCGCCACTAAAGTGATGCAGGCATTCCCTGGCGCGTTCCCGAAAGCGGACGTCGTCGGAAACCCGGTGCGCGTCGATGTGCTGGCGCTACCGCTGCCTGAGGCCCGACTGAGTGGCCGTGAAGGCCCGGTCCGCGTGCTGGTCGTCGGCGGTTCTCAGGGGGCACGCATCCTGAACCAGACGATGCCGCAGGTTGCCGCAAAGCTGGGCGATGCCGTGACTATCTGGCATCAGAGCGGTAAAGGCGCTCAGCAGACCGTTGAGCAGGCTTACGCCGAAGCGGGGCAGCCGCAGCATAAGGTGACGGAGTTTATCGACGATATGGCCGCAGCCTACGCCTGGGCCGACGTTGTGGTCTGTCGTTCGGGTGCATTAACGGTGAGTGAGATTGCCGCCGCGGGCCTGCCTGCGCTGTTTGTGCCTTTCCAGCACAAAGACCGACAGCAGTACTGGAATGCGTTGCCGCTTGAAAAAGCCGGCGCCGCGAAGATTTTTGAGCAGCCACAATTTACCGCCGATGCGGTCGCCACCACTCTGGCGGGCTGGAACAGAGACGCATTGCTGGGGATGGCGCAGCGCGCGCGCGCGACGGCTATCCCGGATGCGACAGAACGAGTGGCAAAAGAAGTGAGCCTGGCAGCCCAGGCTTAACCCTCGCAGCGCGTGTTGCGCTGCACGAATTTTTTGAGTAGTCGATGGCGTTTAGAGAATGAATACACAACAACTGGCGAAACTGCGTTCTATCGTGCCCGAGATGCGTCGCGTCCGGCACATTCACTTTGTCGGCATCGGCGGTGCTGGCATGGGCGGTATTGCCGAAGTGTTAGCTAACGAAGGTTATCAGATCAGCGGTTCCGATCTGGCGCCAAACCCTGTTACGCAGCAGTTAGCGTCGCTTGGGGCGACTATCTATTTCAACCATCGCCCGGAAAACGTGCGCGATGCGAGCGTGGTGGTGGTGTCCAGCGCTATCTCCTCTGACAACCCGGAAATCGTTGCCGCGCATGAAGCGCGTATCCCGGTGATCCGCCGTGCTGAAATGCTGGCGGAACTGATGCGTTTCCGTCACGGCATCGCGGTTGCGGGCACGCATGGTAAAACCACTACTACGGCAATGGTATCCAGCATTTACGCCGAGGCCGGACTGGATCCGACGTTCGTCAACGGCGGCCTGGTAAAAGCGGCAGGCGTGCACGCGCGTCTGGGGCACAGCCGCTATCTGATTGCAGAAGCGGATGAGAGCGATGCGTCGTTCCTGCACCTGCAGCCAATGGTGGCGATTGTTACCAACATCGAAGCTGACCACATGGATACCTACCAGGGCGACTTCGAGAATCTCAAACAGACCTTTATTAATTTCCTGCACAATCTGCCGTTCTATGGACGTGCGGTAATGTGCGTCGACGATCCGGTGATCCGCGAGCTGCTGCCGCGCGTCGGGCGTCAGATTACCACCTACGGTTTTAGCGAAGACGCTGACGTGCGTGTGGAAGATTACAAGCAGGTTGGTGCCCAGGGACATTTCACCCTGGCGCGTCAGGACAAAGAGCTGCTGCAGGTTACGCTGAACGCGCCGGGTCGTCATAACGCGCTGAATGCGGCTGCGGCGGTGGCTGTTGCCACGGAAGAAGTCATTGAAGACGAGGCGATCCTGCGCGCGCTGGAAAGCTTCCAGGGGACAGGCCGTCGCTTCGACTTCCTTGGTGAATTCCCGCTGGACGCAGTGAACGGTAAATCAGGTACCGCGATGCTGGTAGATGATTACGGCCATCACCCAACGGAAGTGGATGCAACCATCAAAGCGGCACGCGCGGGTTGGCCGGAGAAAAACCTGGTGATGATCTTCCAGCCGCACCGCTATACCCGTACCCGCGATCTGTATGACGATTTCGCCAACGTGCTGTCGCAGGTCGATACGCTGCTGATGCTGGATGTTTATTCAGCGGGCGAAACTCCGATTCCGGGCGCGGACAGCCGTTCTCTGTGTCGTACGATCCGTGGACGCGGTAAAGTGGACCCAATTCTGGTTTCCGACCCGGCTCAGGCAGCGGAAATTCTCGCGCCGGTGCTGACGGGTAACGATCTTATTCTGATTCAGGGTGCGGGAAATATCGGCAAAATCGCCCGTACCTTAGCCGAAATCAAACTGAAGCCGCAAACTCAGGAGGACGAGCGTCATGGCTGATAAGATTGCTGTCCTGTTTGGCGGCACCTCCGCCGAGCGCGAGGTTTCCCTGAACTCAGGCGCAGCCGTGCTGGCGGGCCTGCGTGAAGGCGGCGTGGATGCGTATCCGGTCGATCCGAAAGAAGCCGATGTGACGCAGCTGAAAGCGATGGGCTTTAATAAAGTCTTTATCGCCCTGCACGGTCGCGGTGGTGAAGACGGCACGCTGCAGGGATTGCTGGAGTTAATCGGCATGCCGTACACCGGCAGCGGCGTTATGGCGTCTGCCATTTCCATGGATAAACTGCGCAGCAAACTGCTGTGGCAAGGGGCGGGGCTGCCCGTTGCGCCATGGGTTGCGCTGACGCGTCGTGAATTTGAATTGGGCCTGTCAGACAGCGTTAATACACGCATTGCTGCACTGGGCCTGCCGGTTATTGTTAAGCCGAGCCGTGAAGGCTCAAGCGTGGGAATGTCCAAAGTCGATAAAGCAGGGGATTTATCGTCTGCCTTAGCGTTGGCATTTCAACATGATGAAGAGGTTCTGATTGAAAAATGGCTCAGCGGGCCGGAATTTACCGTCGCGATGCTTGGCGAAGAAATTTTACCGTCAATTCGCATCCAACCCGCCGGAGTCTTCTATGATTATGAGGCGAAGTATCTCTCTGATGAGACGCAATATTTCTGCCCAAGTGGCCTTGAAGCAGAACGTGAAGCAGATTTACAGTCTCTGGTGCTTAAAGCCTGGAATGTTCTGGGGTGCCGCGGCTGGGGACGCATTGATGTGATGCTCGACAGTGATGGGCAATTTTATCTGCTGGAAGCCAACACTTCTCCAGGCATGACCAGCCATAGCCTTGTGCCGATGGCGGCGCGTCAGGCGGGAATGAGCTTCTCGCAGTTAGTCGTACGTATTCTGGACCAGGCGGGCTGATATGTCTCAGGCTGCATTGAACACGCGCAACCGCGAAGAAGAGGAAGAATATTCTTCTTCACGCCGGAGTAATGGAACGCGTCTTGCAGGGATTATTTTCCTGCTCGGGGTGCTGTGCACCGTGTTTATCAGCGGCTGGATGGTGCTGGGCTGGATGGAAGATGCGCAGCGTTTACCGCTCTCTAAGCTTGTGGTGACCGGCGAGCGTCACTACACGCGTAACGATGATATTCGTCAGTCTATTCTGGCGCTGGGTTCGCCTGGCACCTTTATGACGCAGGACGTCAATATTATCCAGAGCCAGATTGAACGTCTGCCGTGGATAAAACAGGCGAGCGTAAGAAAGCAATGGCCTGATGAATTGAAGATTCATCTGGTTGAATATGTGCCCATTGCGCGTTGGAATGATCAGCATATGGTAGACGTGGACGGAAATTCCTTCAGCGTCCCGAGCGATCGCGTCAACAAGCAAAATTTACCGATGTTGTATGGCCCGGAAGGCAGCGAAAATGAAGTGTTACAGGGTTTTCGCGATATGGGACAGGTGCTGGCTAAGAACCGCTTTACGTTAAAGGATGCCGCGATGACGGCGCGCCGCTCCTGGCAGCTGACGTTAACGAATGGCATTAAGCTCAACCTTGGCCGCGGCGACACAATGAAACGTCTGGCGCGTTTTGTAGAACTTTACCCGGTTTTACAGCAGCAGGCGCAGACGGACGGCAAACGGATAAGCTACGTTGATTTGCGCTATGACTCAGGCGCAGCAGTCGGTTGGGAGCCGGCTCCGGTCGAGGAACCTAATCAGCAACAGAATCAGGCACAGGTACAGGCAGAACAACAATGATCAAGGCGACGGACAGAAAACTGGTAGTTGGACTGGAGATTGGCACCGCCAAGGTTGCCGCTTTAGTAGGGGAAGTTCTGCCCGACGGTATGGTCAATATCATTGGCGTGGGCAGCTGCCCGTCCCGTGGTATGGATAAAGGTGGGGTAAATGACCTTGAGTCGGTGGTGAAATGCGTACAGCGCGCCATCGATCAGGCTGAATTAATGGCGGATTGCCAGATCTCCTCTGTCTATCTGGCCCTCTCTGGTAAGCACATCAGCTGCCAGAATGAAATCGGTATGGTGCCGATTTCTGAAGAAGAAGTGACGCAGGAAGACGTTGAGAACGTTGTGCATACGGCGAAGTCCGTGCGCGTTCGCGATGAGCACCGCGTGCTGCACGTCATCCCGCAGGAATATGCGATTGACTACCAGGAAGGGATCAAGAACCCGGTGGGTCTTTCCGGCGTGCGTATGCAGGCAAAAGTGCACCTGATCACATGTCACAACGATATGGCGAAGAACATCGTCAAAGCCGTTGAACGTTGTGGCCTGAAAGTTGACCAACTTATTTTCGCCGGTCTGGCCGCGAGTTATTCCGTGCTGACCGAAGATGAACGTGAACTGGGCGTCTGTGTGGTCGATATTGGTGGTGGTACAATGGACATGGCTGTCTATACCGGCGGCGCGCTGCGCCACACCAAAGTGATCCCTTATGCCGGGAACGTTGTGACCAGCGATATTGCCTACGCCTTTGGTACGCCACCGAGCGATGCAGAGGCCATTAAAGTCCGCCACGGGTGTGCACTGGGTTCTATCGTGGGCAAAGATGAGAGCGTTGAAGTGCCGAGCGTCGGTGGTCGTCCACCGCGCAGCCTGCAGCGCCAGACGTTAGCTGAGGTGATTGAGCCGCGCTATACCGAGCTGCTCAACCTGGTCAACGAAGAGATTTTGCAGTTACAGGAACAGCTTCGCCAGCAGGGCGTTAAACATCATCTTGCGGCGGGGATTGTATTAACCGGCGGGGCAGCGCAAATTGAAGGTCTTGCGGCCTGCGCTCAGCGCGTGTTCCATACGCAGGTGCGTATTGGTGCGCCGCTGAATATTACCGGTTTAACGGATTACGCTCAGGAGCCGTATTACTCAACGGCCGTGGGTCTGCTGCACTACGGGAAAGAATCCCATTTGAGTGGTGAAGCAGAAGTGGAAAAACGCGTCTCGGTGGGGTCTTGGGTCAAACGACTTAACACCTGGTTGCGAAAAGAGTTTTAATTTTTTTAAGAGACCGGAGAGAATTAGCGGTCTCGGGCGACAGGCACAACGGAGAGAGAGATTATGTTTGAACCTATGGAATTAACCAACGACGCGGTGATTAAAGTCATCGGCGTCGGTGGCGGCGGCGGTAACGCCGTAGAGCATATGGTGCGTGAACGCATCGAAGGCGTTGAATTCTTTGCGGTCAACACCGATGCACAGGCACTGCGTAAGACGGCCGTTGGCCAGACCATTCAGATCGGCGGTGGCATTACCAAAGGTCTGGGCGCTGGCGCTAACCCGGAAGTCGGCCGTAATGCGGCAGAAGAAGATCGTGAAGCCCTGCGCGCCGCACTGGATGGTGCAGACATGGTCTTCATCGCAGCGGGCATGGGTGGCGGTACCGGCACCGGTGCAGCACCAGTTGTCGCTGAAGTGGCAAAAGATTTAGGTATCCTGACCGTTGCTGTCGTGACCAAGCCTTTCAACTTTGAAGGCAAGAAGCGTATGGCATTCGCGGAGCAGGGTATCACCGAGCTGTCCAAACATGTGGACTCTCTGATTACCATCCCGAACGACAAACTGCTGAAAGTTCTGGGGCGCGGTATCTCCCTGCTGGACGCCTTTGGCGCAGCAAACGACGTGCTGAAAGGCGCGGTTCAGGGTATCGCTGAGCTGATTACCCGTCCTGGCCTGATGAACGTCGACTTTGCAGACGTTCGCACCGTGATGTCCGAAATGGGCTATGCGATGATGGGCTCTGGCGTGGCAAGCGGTGAAGATCGTGCAGAAGAAGCGGCTGAAATGGCCATCTCTTCTCCACTGCTGGAAGATATCGACCTGTCCGGTGCGCGCGGCGTGCTGGTCAACATCACCGCTGGCTTCGACCTGCGTCTGGATGAGTTCGAAACCGTGGGTAACACCATCCGTGCGTTCGCTTCCGACAACGCGACCGTGGTAATCGGTACTTCTCTTGACCCGGAAATGAACGACGAGCTGCGTGTAACGGTTGTTGCCACCGGTATCGGTATGGACAAGCGTCCTGAAATCACCCTGGTGACCAACAAGCAGACTCAGCAGCCGGTTATGGATCGTTACCAGCAGCACGGCATGGCTCCGCTGACTCAGGAGCAAAAACCGGCCGCGAAAGTGGTTAACGATACCACTCCACAAACGGCGAAAGAGCCAGATTATCTGGATATCCCAGCGTTCCTGCGTAAGCAAGCTGACTAAGAATTGGCTGGAATTTGGGGATTTGCGCTCTTTGTGCTAAACTGGCCCACCGTTAGTGATATACACTCTCGGTTGGATAGTTAATTTGGCGAGATTATACGATGATCAAACAAAGGACACTTAAACGTATCGTTCAGGCGACTGGCGTCGGTTTACATACCGGCAAAAAAGTCACGCTGACGCTGCGCCCTGCGCCGGCCAATACCGGGGTCATCTATCGTCGCACCGACTTGAATCCACCGGTAGATTTTCCGGCCGATGCCAAATCTGTGCGTGATACTATGCTCTGTACTTGTCTGGTCAACGAGCATGACGTGCGGATTTCTACCGTAGAGCACCTGAACGCCGCCCTGGCGGGTCTGGGTATCGACAACATTATTGTTGAAGTCGATGCGCCAGAAATCCCGATTATGGATGGTAGTGCTGCTCCGTTCGTTTATCTGTTGCTGGATGCCGGCATCGAAGAACTGAACTGCGCGAAGAAATTTGTTCGCATCAAAGATACCGTTCGCGTCGAAGATGGCGACAAGTGGGCTGAATTCAAACCGTATAATGGTTTCTCGTTGGACTTTACCATCGACTTTAACCATCCGGCGATTGATGCCAGCACCCAGCGCTATGCGATGAACTTCTCTGCTGATGCGTTTATGCGTCAGATCAGCCGTGCGCGTACTTTTGGCTTTATGCGTGATATCGAATATCTGCAGTCCCGTGGCCTGTGCCTGGGCGGCAGCTTCGATTGTGCCATCGTTGTTGACGATTATCGCGTACTGAACGAAGACGGCCTGCGTTTTGAAGATGAATTCGTTCGTCACAAAATGCTGGATGCTATCGGCGACCTCTTCATGTGTGGTCACAACATCATTGGTGCATTTACCGCGTTTAAATCCGGTCATGCGCTGAACAACAAACTGTTGCAGGCCGTCCTGGCAAAACAGGAAGCCTGGGAATATGTGACCTTCGAAGACGAAGCAGAACTGCCGCTGGCGTTCAAAGCCCCGACTATGGTCCTGGCGTAACGGTTAAAGCCGTTTCGTAAAAAATCGACTGGTTAACCTGGTACTCTCTCCGGCCAGGAAGACCAGTCGTTTTTATTTTTACCCTTCTCTGTTTTGCCCCAGCCTTCCGTGGCCATCCGTCAGTCGCAGAGAATCTGTGCGTTAGCTGAATTCTTGACCGTTTTTACCTGCCGCATGACGTCATTCCTGCTGCCGTGCCATGGCTTTAGTGGTAATATCTGGGCGCTAAAAAGAATAATTGACCTCAGCCTACACAAGGCTGGCTTATGTGGTGGAGCAAGTGAGCGGAATACTGACGCGCTGGCGACAACTTGGCAGACGTTACTTCTGGCCGCATCTCTTATTAGGGATGGTCGCGGCGAGTCTCGGCTTGCCTGCGCTCAGCAACAGTGCTGAAGCCGCAGCACCCACAAAGACAACTACCACCAAACACGATTTATCCACGCGGGTTAACTTTACTAACCTCGCATGGCTCGAAGCCAACCGCCGCCCGAATTTTACCGTCGATTACTGGCACCAGCACGCTATCCGCACCGTTATTCGCCATCTGTCATTTGCGATGGCACCGCAGACCATACCTGCTGCGGAAGAGGCGCTGCCGGAACAGGCTCAGCACCTTGCTCTGCTCGACACGCTTAACGCGCTGCTGACGCAGGATAGCCAGCCGCCTGTTACGGTTCGTCAGACGGCGTTAACCGCTTTCGTTCCCCCCGCAGCCTTCTCGGTTTCGACCTGGATAAGCCAGGTTCATGGCATCCGCGCCGGGCCACAACGCCTCAGCTAAATTAACGCTTTTTCAATACCTTAATTTATCTGCCCATCTGGGGCGTTTGAGAATTTATTATGTTAATCAAATTATTAACCAAAGTTTTTGGTAGTCGTAACGATCGTACCCTGCGCCGCATGCGCAAAGCCGTCACCGTCATCAACGGCATGGAGCCGGCGATGGAGAAGCTGTCTGACGACGAGCTGAAAGCCAAAACCGCAGAGTTTCGCGCGCGTCTGGAAAAAGGGGAAGTATTAGAGAACCTGATCCCGGAAGCCTTCGCCGTCGTGCGTGAAGCAAGTAAGCGTGTATTCGGCATGCGTCACTTCGACGTGCAGCTGCTGGGCGGTATGGTACTTAACGAACGCTGCATCGCAGAAATGCGTACCGGTGAAGGTAAAACCCTGACCGCAACGCTGCCTGCTTATCTGAATGCGCTGACCGGTAAAGGCGTTCACGTCGTTACCGTCAACGACTATCTGGCGCAGCGTGATGCCGAAAATAACCGTCCGCTGTTCGAATTCCTGGGCCTGACCGTGGGTATCAACATGTCCGGCCTGCCGGCACCCGCCAAGCGTGAAGCCTATAACGCGGACATCACCTACGGTACGAACAACGAATACGGCTTCGATTACCTGCGCGACAACATGGCGTTCAGCCCTGAAGAGCGCGTTCAGCGTAAGCTGCACTATGCGCTGGTGGATGAGGTGGACTCCATCCTGATCGATGAAGCGCGTACCCCGCTGATCATCTCCGGCCCGGCTGAAGACAGCTCCGAGATGTACCGTAAAGTCGACAAAATCATTCCACACCTGCTGCGCCAGGAGAAAGAAGACTCCGACACCTTCCAGGGTGAAGGTCACTTCTCCGTTGATGAAAAAGCGCGTCAGGTGAACCTGACCGAACGCGGCCTGGTTCAGATTGAAGAGCTGCTGGTTGCGCAGGGCATCATGGAAGAAGGTGAGTCACTGTACTCTCCGACTAACATCATGCTGATGCACCATGTGACCGCTGCACTGCGTGCCCACGCGCTGTTTACCCGCGACGTTGATTACATCGTGAAAGACGGTGAAGTGATCATCGTTGATGAACACACCGGCCGTACCATGCAGGGTCGTCGCTGGTCCGACGGCCTGCACCAGGCCGTTGAAGCCAAAGAAGGCGTTGATATTCAAAACGAAAACCAGACGCTGGCGTCTATTACCTTCCAGAACTACTTCCGCCTGTACGAGAAGCTGGCAGGCATGACCGGTACTGCAGATACCGAAGCGTTTGAATTCAGCTCCATCTACAAGCTGGATACCGTGGTTGTTCCAACAAACCGCCCGATGATCCGTAAGGATATGCCGGATCTGGTCTACATGACCGAAGCGGAAAAAATTCAGGCAATCATCGAAGATATTCGCGATCGTACCGCGGCGGGCCAGCCGGTGCTGGTGGGCACCATCTCCATCGAGAAATCCGAAGTGGTTTCCAATGAGCTGACCAAAGCGGGTATCAAACACAACGTACTGAACGCCAAATTCCACGCTAAAGAAGCGGATATCGTTGCGCAGGCGGGTTATCCGGGAGCCGTGACCATCGCCACCAACATGGCGGGTCGTGGTACGGATATTATGCTCGGCGGTAGCTGGCAGGCTGAAGTGGCGGAGCTGGAAAACCCAACGCCAGAACAGATCGCGCAGATCAAAGCCGATTGGCAGGTTCGTCACGATGCCGTTCTGGCATCCGGTGGTCTGCACATTATTGGTACCGAGCGCCATGAGTCTCGTCGTATCGATAACCAGCTGCGCGGCCGTGCGGGTCGTCAGGGTGATGCCGGTTCTTCCCGCTTCTACCTGTCTATGGAAGATGCGCTGATGCGTATTTTTGCCTCTGACCGCGTTTCCGGCATGATGCGTAAACTGGGTATGAAGCCTGGCGAAGCGATTGAGCACCCGTGGGTGACCAAAGCGATTGCGAACGCGCAGCGTAAGGTGGAAAGCCGCAACTTTGATATTCGTAAGCAGCTGCTGGAATATGATGATGTTGCCAACGACCAGCGTCGCGCCATCTACACCCAGCGTAACGAACTGCTGGACGTGTCTGACGTAAGCGAAACCATCAACAGCATCCGCGAGGACGTGTTTAAAGCCACCATCGATGGCCACATTCCACCGCAGTCTCTGGAAGAAATGTGGGATATCGAAGGCCTGCAGGAACGTCTGAAAAACGACTTCGACCTTGAGCTGCCAATCAAAGAGTGGCTGGACAAAGAGCCTGAGCTGCACGAAGAGACCCTGCGTGAGCGTATCTTCGAAACCGCACTGGACGTTTACAAGCGTAAGGAAGAAGTGGTTGGCGCTGAGATGATGCGTCACTTCGAAAAAGGCGTGATGCTCCAGACGCTGGATTCCCTGTGGAAAGAGCACCTGGCCGCAATGGACTACCTGCGTCAGGGTATCCACCTGCGTGGGTATGCGCAAAAAGATCCAAAGCAGGAGTACAAGCGCGAGTCCTTCGCCATGTTTGCGTCTATGCTGGAATCGCTGAAGTATGAAGTGATCAGCACCCTGAGCAAGGTTCAGGTGCGTATGCCGGAAGAAGTGGAAGCGATGGAGCAACAGCGTCGCGAAGAAGCTGAACGTCTGGCGCAGATGCAACAGCTGAGCCACCAGACCGACGAAGGCGAAGCGGCTGCCGCGATCGCTGCGCAGACGGGCGATCGTAAAGTGGGCCGTAACGATCCGTGCCCATGTGGTTCCGGCAAGAAGTACAAGTCGTGCCACGGCCGTCTGAACTAAGACGTTAACGAATCGAAAAGGCGCAGATATCTGCGCCTTTTTTATGGGAGTAACAATATGAAAAAACTGCAAATCGCCGTCGGGATCATTCGCAATCCGCAAAACCAATTCTTCATAACCCAGCGTGCGGCTGATGCCCACATGGCGAACAAGTGGGAGTTTCCCGGCGGGAAAATCGAATCAGGTGAAACGCCGGAACAGGCGCTGGTGCGAGAGCTTCAGGAAGAGGTGGGGATAACGCCGCTGGGTGCAATGCTGTTTGATAAACTGGAGTACCAGTTTCCGGACCGGCACATCACGCTGTGGTTCTGGCTTGTCGAGAACTGGGAAGGAGAGCCCTGGGGTAAAGAGGGACAGCCGGGTAACTGGGTTGAGCTTAACGCGACCGACGCAGATAAATTCCCGTCGGCTAATGAGCCCGTGATCCTAAGATTAGTGGCAAAACCGTAGGCCTGCTAAGCGAAGCGTCAGCAGGCTTTCAGGACTATCGCTGCTCTTCGCTCCAGTCATCGCTGTCAGAGAGGTCGCCCTCGCTCGGAATGCGCTTCTCTTCTGCCGCCCATTCGCCCAGGTCAATTAACTGACAGCGTTTGCAGCAGAATGGGCGAAATGGACTCACTTCGCCCCAGACGACGGTTTTTCCACAGGTCGGGCAGCTTACGGTGGTTACGTCAGACATCGGCACTCCTTAACAACAGGCCAGTTCAAAATCGAGGCGTTCCGGCACGGTGCCGTTTTCGCTGTCCAGCGGCATGAAGCGAATCGCAAAGCGGCTCTTATGCCCGGAAATTTGCGGATAGAGCTGTTCGCCCAGGGACATGTTCAGGCGCAGGAGATCGGCATCATCACCGTTGTCCTGATAGAAACCGTTCAGGCTGGTTTGCTTGCGGAAAGGCGCCGAGTTACGGATCAGATCGAGTACCAGCGACAGCGTTTGATTCATCGGTTCCAGGCTTGCCATCCAGCTATTCACCTGGGCATCACGCTGCGCTTGTGGCATATGTAGCCACATGTGAAGCGTTGGCAGATCAAAGCTGCAGCATCCGCCAGGAATACTCAAACGTTGACGCACCAGGCCGATTAAGCGGTCTTCCCGTAAAAATTGGCCAACGCGCGGCGCGGTCATCAGCACGCTGCTGCTGTTTTTCAGCTGCTGGCGAAGAGAATCAATACGGCTCTGATCGACGCCCGGCACTTCCGTCCACGCCTGCAGTTTACGCTGTTGGCGCTCAAGCTCTTTCAGCAACTCTGTACGGACATCTCCGCGTTCAATGACGTCCAGCAGATCGCCGACGTTGCGGAAGAAAGGCAGAGCCGTGGCGTGATCGTTAACGGGCAGATGCTGTGAGAGTTGTTGAATGAGAAATTCAATGCGTAGCCAGGTACGCATTTTTTCATTCAGTGGGTGCTCAAAAAGAATGTGAGTCGACATTATGGTTTTTCCTGTGCAACGGCCTGCGCGGCAAACGTCAGATACTGCGCGTGCAGACGGGCAACATCCGATGCAATGGCATCTGGTGCGCCGTTATTATCAATAACATCATCCGCAACGGCAAGGCGCTGGGTGCGCGTGGCCTGAGCGGCAAGAATTTGTTCAGCATGCTCGCGCGAAACGCGATCGCGTGCCATGGTTCGCTGAATTTGCGTTTCGGGATCAACGTCGATGACCAGAACACGATCGGCTTTCGTCTGAAGCTGGTTCTCCACCAGCAGCGGAACGACCCACAGAACGTAAGGTGAACGGGCTGCGGCGATCTGGCGCTGAGTTTCCAGGTGGATAATGGGGTGGAGCAGGGCATTAAGCCAGTTTTTTTCTGAAGATTCAGAAAATATGTAATCACGTAGCTGGCGACGATTAAGCGTGCCATCAGCATTGATGATGGCGCTACCGAAGCGGGCCTCAATGGCGTTTAACGCGGGTGTATTTGGCTCTACCACCTGACGGGCAATGATATCGGCATCAACAATCGTGGTGCCGAGACGAGAAAAGGCGTCCGCAACGGTGCTTTTGCCGCTACCGATGCCGCCGGTTAACGCGACGATATACCCCATTAAATCAAATCCTGGGAATTATTCATTATTAAAATCAGTTGCTTAAAAAATAAACATGCTGCAGCAAATGTTTGGCTCCGTTTACCTGCTTTTTACCAGGTAAATTTATAGGATTGTAGCGTAAAAAAAGAGAATTTCGCAGTCTTGCGGAGCAGGTATTAGTGCGTATGATAACGTCACTGGAGTTGTGCTTTTAACAAATTTGCCTCTAACCCCAGGAATCCGCACATGCGTATCGAAGAAGATCTGAAGTTAGGTTTCAAAGACGTTCTTATCCGCCCTAAACGCTCTACACTGAAAAGTCGCTCAGACGTTGAACTCGAACGTCAATTCACCTTTAAGCATTCCGGTCAGACCTGGTCTGGCGTGCCGATCATCGCGGCTAATATGGATACGGTCGGTACCTTCGAGATGGCAACCGCGTTGGCACAGTTCGATGTCCTTACCGCAGTTCACAAGCACTACAGCACCGAAGAGTGGAGCGCGTTTGTTGCTTCTGCGTCTGCTGACGTTGTGAAGCATGTGATGGTCTCTACCGGTACGTCCGATGCTGATTTCGAAAAAACCAAACAGATCCTGAATGCTAATCCGGCGCTGAACTTTGTATGTATCGATGTGGCGAATGGTTACTCCGAACACTTCGTCCAGTTCGTCAGCAAGGCGCGCGATGCCTGGCCAACAAAAACCATCATTGCGGGCAACGTGGTGACGGGTGAAATGTGCGAAGAGCTGATTCTGTCCGGTGCAGACATCGTAAAAGTGGGTATAGGCCCGGGTTCCGTGTGCACCACGCGTGTGAAAACCGGCGTCGGGTATCCGCAGCTGTCCGCCGTGATTGAGTGTGCCGATGCTGCGCATGGTCTGGGCGGCCAGATCATCAGCGACGGCGGTTGCACTATGCCAGGCGACGTTGCGAAAGCCTTTGGCGGCGGTGCGGACTTCGTGATGCTCGGCGGTATGCTGGCCGGTCACGAAGAGAGCGGTGGTACCGTTGTTGAAGAGAGCGGCGAGAAATTTATGCTGTTCTACGGTATGAGCTCTGAATCCGCCATGACCCGTCACGTCGGCGGCGTGGCAAAATACCGTGCCGCAGAAGGCAAAACCGTGAAGCTTCCTCTTCGCGGCCCGGTGGAAATCACCGCGCGTGATATTTTGGGCGGCTTGCGCTCGGCATGCACCTACGTGGGCGCATCCCGTCTGAAAGAGCTGACTAAACGCACGACGTTTATCCGCGTTCAGGAGCAGGAAAACCGCGTATTTAATAGCCTGTAATGGCCCCCGCTGGCGCATCTCCATGCGCCAGCACCGATCGGTACTATCCCGCACTCATGGCATCTCCCAGATGAAAAATGGGCAGATACATAGCCACCACCAGCGTGCCGATAATCAACCCCGTGATAATCAAGAGTAACGGTTCCAGAAGCGCTGCCAGGTTATCTGCCTGCTGAAACGTCTGCTCCGTATGGTGACGAGCAAGGTTTACCAGCATCATATCGAGTGCGCCAGAGGCTTCACCGGTTCGAATCAGCTGGATGCAGAGTGGCGTAAAAACGGCCGCTTTGTGAAACGATGCCCAGACAGGCATTCCCCCTTCGACACGTTCGCGGATCTCCCTAAGTATGCCTTGCCAGTACGGGTTCTCAACGGTCTCTTCGACACTCTCCAGCCCCTGTAAAAAGGCGATACCGGCCTGCTGCGTTAATGACAGCACGGTGAAAATCTGTCCCAGCTTTTGCCCGCGCATCAGCGTTCCCAGGACAGGCAGTCGTAGCAACATGCGCTGCGAGCGCGGGTGATTCCTCAATTTATATACAGCGCCGATCGCCAGCACGAGCAGAACGGCCATCATGACGATGTGCTTCTGGATGAGCGCTGCCAGCCCCATCACTCCCCGCGTGAGCAGGGGAAGGGGGGTATTGAAGGTGTTGTAGATAGCGGCGAATTCAGGCAGCACCAGCGTGACCATCGCCAGCACCACAAGCGCGGCGAGCGTCAGTATGATCAGCGGATAGCGCAGTGCCTTTTTAACTTTCGCACTAAGCAGCTGCTGAGACTTCTGCTGCTGCGCAAGCTCGCGACAGCACTCCTCCAGCTTTCCCGTCAGCTCCCCCGTTTTTATCATCGAAATATAGAGCGGGCTGAATACCGTAGGCCATTTCGCCATGGCTGCTGAAAAAGCACAGCCTTGACTAAGATCGTTCGCAAGGCTGTGCAGCAGCGCCTGCCACTGCGTTAAAGGATGCTGCTCCGCCAGCATTTGCAGGCTTTGAGAAAGCGTCAGGCCTGCGTGAAGGAGCGTGGCGAGCTGGCGAAAAACAGCGTAGCAGTGATGACCCTGCCACCGGTTGCGCTGCATGCAGCGCGTGAGCGCCAGTGGGTGCAGTTCACGTTGAACTAGCGCCAAAACTGCAGCGTCGCGATCTATTGCCCAAAGTGTTCCCATATGCAGTTCGCCCTCAGCTGTCAGCGCCCGCCAGCGCCAGAGCTGGTTACTTGCCATGGGGCATTCCCAGGACGCGGATCACTTCCTCAAGCGTGGTCAGCCCTTGCTCAATGGCCATGCAGCCATGCTCAAATAAGGAGGTCATTCCTCCCTGGCGTGCGCTGGCTTCTATTACCTCACTATTCTCCCCGCCGGCAATGGCCTGACGCAGCGTATTGTCAATTTCCAGCACTTCGAAAAGTGCAACGCGACCGTAATAACCGTGATAGCAGCGATCGCAGCCGCAGGGCTGCCAGCGTGGCAGCGGGCGAGGCCATACGGTGCGAGGTAATTCCGTGTGGCAGCTGGCGTCCTTCCGGCAGTGTGGGCACAGCCGTCGAACCAGACGCTGGGCAATGACGAGCGAAAGCGCTGATGAGATCATCCAGCGTGCGACGCCCATCTGCTGCAGGCGGATAAGCGTCTCCGTTGTGGAGTTGGTATGAAGCGTGGACAGCACCAGATGCCCGGTCTGCGCGGCCTTGATGGCGATTTCTGCCGTTTCACCATCTCGAATTTCCCCCACCATGATAATGTCAGGATCCTGGCGCAACAGGGCGCGCAGCACGCTCTGGAAGGTCAACCCTGCGCGAGGGTTAATTTGCGTCTGGTTTAACCCCGCAAGCGGAATTTCTATCGGATCTTCAACGCTGCAAATATTCACGTCAGGCGTGTTTCGCGCCTGGAGCGCCGTGTAAAGCGTCACGGTTTTACCGCTGCCGGTGGGTCCTGTGACCAGGATTAACCCCTGCGGTTGATTCAGTACGCCGGAAAAGCGCCTCTGCTGGTCTTCACTCATACCCAGCTGCCCAATCTCCAGCGCCTGCTGGACCTGATGAAGCAAGCGCAGCACGATTTTCTCTCCTCCGCTGCAGGGAAGCGTGGCGATGCGAAAAGAGACGCTCTCGTTTGCCAGTTCAACCGTGAACTGACCGTCCTGCGGCAGGCGACGCTCGGCGATATCCAGGTTACCCAACACTTTGAGCCGCGCGATAAGAGTGGTTCCTGACGCGACGCTAAGCTGAGGCTGAGGGTAAAGAACACCGTCAATACGCAAACGGATCTGACAGCCGTTTTCCGTCGGTTCGATATGTATATCGGACGCTCGCTGATGCAGGGCCAGAAGCAAGGTGTGGTTGAGTATATCCGCCGCTGGGCCTGCTGAAGATACGCCCGGCAGGCTGGCCGGTGAGGCAAGCTGTCGTTGTTTCTCCATCCGTTCGGCGGTCCAGCATTCGATATCGATGCGCTTTTGCGTCGCGAAGCGGAGTGCTTCCATGAGTTCAGCCCCGGGGTTTCCCACCACGGCAATGCTGATCGTGTCTGCGTCACTCGCGAGTAGCAGGGCGTGGTGACGCTGGCACAGCGCCATTAGCTGTTCTGAATTCATTGTGTTCCCCTTCGGTTAGTTGCTGTCGAAGCGGAAGACATCTTCACAGGCCTGCTTTAGCGCGCTATCGGCGTCGATCCTGCAGTCGCGCGTCCAGCCCGTCATGCCATTGGCGTTGCTCCAGACTGGCGTCATGAGCACCTCAAGGCCGTTCAGACTCTCCTGGCCCGTTAATGACACGACGCCCTTAGCCACGCTCATCGCTGACACATAGCGCGTTGTCGCCGGGGATGGGATGCCGTTTGTGCCTGCATCGCAGCTCTCCACGCCGCCGCGATCCAGGGCGCAAAGCTCAATGGCGGTGCGGTAGGGAACAAAGGTTTGCAGCATGTCGGTAAGGGCCGCTTTTCGCAGGTAGTTTTGGTAGGCGGGTACGCCAATGGCGCTCAGAATGGCAATAATGCCAATCACCACCATCAGCTCAATAAGGGTGAATCCGTGTTGTTTGTTCATATCTGCTCCTCCGGTTTGGTGGCGCTACTCTGGCAGCGAGAGGAGAGGGAGACGAGGGGCAAAAAAAGGAACGTGAAGGGGCTTTCAGGGAATTCGCGCGGGGTTGCAGTTAATGGCTTTGAATTTGCGAGCCGGGCTGAATTTCCCCCCTCCGGGCGGAGAGGGGAGGCAATGCTATTTGAAACGCATCGAGAGATCGAGAGCGCGAACATGTTTGGTTAGCGCGCCGACGGAAATGTAATCGACGCCCGTTTCCGCGAATTCACGGATGGTATCGAAGGTCACATTGCCGGAGACTTCAAGCTGCGCCTGACCGTTGGTGCGTTTTACCGCCTCGCGCATCTGCTCCGTTTCGAAGTTATCGAGCATGATGATATCTGCGCCCGCCTTAATGGCTTCATCCAGCTCTTCAAGGCTTTCGACTTCGACTTCAACCGGAACGTCCGGGTGCAGCCAGAAGGCTTTTTCCACCGCCTGGCGCACGGAGCCGGAGGCAATAATGTGGTTTTCTTTTATCAGGAAGGCATCCGATAGCCCCAGACGGTGGTTTGTGCCGCCGCCGCAGAGTACCGCGTACTTTAGCGCGGAGCGCAGGCCCGGCAGCGTTTTGCGGGTATCCAGCAGCTGCGTACGGGTGCCGGCCAGCAGGTCAACGTAGCGGCGGACCTCACTGGCAACGCCAGAAAGCGTCTGCACGAAGTTAAGTGCGGTACGCTCGCCGGTGAGCAGCACGCGGGATGGGCCAGCCAGCTCAAACAGCGGCTGGTTTTCGGTGAGAGCATCACCATCTTCAACGTGCCAGGTTACCTGGACATCGTCACCCGCCAGCTGGGTAAAGACCTCTTCAACCCAGCGTTTTCCGCAAAAAACGCCCGCTTCACGGGTAATAATCACCGCATGGGAGCGCGTCTCTTTTGGCAACAATTGTGCGGTAATATCGTTGTCGGCACTGACGTCTCCGCCCAGGTCTTCTTTCAGAGCATGAGCAACGCCTTCCGGGATATCCATGTTAATACGTTCCAGAAGGGCGTCACGTCGGTAGTCGGGGTTGTAGCGGCGAGGCGGCATGATAAAACTCCAAATTGGTAACGAATCATAATATTGAAACATGCTACTCTGAACCGAGTAACTGCACCATACATAAGGAGTTCCAGCATGTTGTTAGAAAACGGATGGCTGGTGGACGCGCGGCATGTGCCCTCGCCGCACCACGATTGCCGCCCGGAGGATGAAAAGCCCACACTGCTGGTGGTTCATAATATCAGTCTCCCGCCGGGCGAATTTGGTGGCCCGTGGATCGATGCGTTATTCACGGGAACCATAGATCCCGATGCCCATCCTTTCTTTGCTGAAATTGCCTCTCTGCGCGTATCGGCTCACTGTCTGATTCGTCGTGATGGCGAGGTAGTTCAGTATGTTCCTTTTGATAAACGCGCATGGCATGCGGGCGTGTCGATGTATCATGGGCGCGAGCGCTGCAACGATTTTTCCATTGGCATTGAACTGGAAGGGACCGATAGCCTCCCCTACACCGATGCGCAGTACCAACAGCTGGCTGCTGTTACCCAGACGCTAATCGGGGTATACCCTTCGATTGCGGAGAATATTACCGGGCACAGCGATATCGCCCCGGTAAGAAAAACCGATCCCGGCCCGGCATTCGACTGGTCCCGGTTTCGCGCCATGCTTACCGCCTCGTCAGATAAGGAGATGACATGACGTTGTTTACCATGCTGCTGGTAATGATTGCTGAACGCCTGTTTAAGCTGGGCGAACACTGGCACCTGGATCATCGGCTGGAGGTTATCTTCCGCCGGATCAAACATTTTTCCATGCTGCGCACGCTGCTGATGACGGCTGGCGTGATGGTCTTTACGTTCCTGCTGCTGCGCGCGCTTTACGGGCTCTTTTTCAACGTGCCGCTGCTGGTGGTGTGGATACTGCTCGGCGTACTCTGTATTGGCGCAGGTAAGGTGCGCCTGCACTATCACGCTTATCTGAAAGCGGCGTCTCGCGATGACGCCCATGCGCGAAGCGCAATGGCGAGCGAGCTGACCCTGATCCACGGCGTGCCGCCGGACTGCAACGAACGTGAGTTCCTGCGCGAGCTGCAAAACGCTCTGCTGTGGATTAACTTCCGCTACTATCTGGCACCGCTGTTCTGGTTTGTGGTGGGTGGCCCGTGGGGGCCGGTTCTGCTAATGGGCTATGCATTTTTGCGCGCCTGGCAGACCTGGCTGGCGCGCTACCTGACGCCACACGAGCGTCTGCTTGCCGGGATTGATGCCATTCTGCACGTGCTGGACTGGCTGCCGGTGCGTTTAGTCGGCGTGGTTTATGCGCTGATTGGCCATGGTGAGAAAGCGCTGCCCGCGTGGTTTGCCTCTTTAGGCGATCGCCATACCTCGCAATATCACGTATTAACGCGTCTGGCCCAGTTCTCGCTGGCGCGTGAGCCGCACGCGGACAAAGTGGAAACGCCAAAAGCGGCCGTCTCCATGGCGAAGAAAACGTCGTTTGTTGTGGTGGTGGTCGTGGCATTGCTGACCATTTACGGCACGCTGGTATAAGCCCGCGCGCCGCAGCGGTTAAAGCGTATCCGCAGGCGGGATGCCAAAATCAGGCATCCCGTTTTCGTCCCAGCGGACCAGCTTCAGGCGGGTATGGCGGTTCGGATCGTACAGCGGGTCGCCCTCAATTTCGGTGTAGTTACGCGCGTGATACACCAGCACGTCTTCCCCATCCTGCGTCTTTGTAAAGCTGTTGTGGCCTGGCCCATACTGACGATTCTCATAGCTGGTGACGAATACCGGTCGCGGGGCTTTATGCCAGTTTGCCGGGTCTTGCGGGTCGGCGCTCATCTCTATCCACAGTAATCCCATGCAGTAGTTCTCATCGGTCGCGCTGGCGGAGTAGCTGATAAACAGCTTATCGCCATGAACCAGCACCGCCGGGCCTTCGTTAACCCAAAATCCGCGACACTCCCAGTCATACTCCGGCTTGCTGAGCATCACCGGCTCGCCTTTCAGCGTCCAGGGGTTCTCCATTTCGCACAGATAAAGATTGGAGTTGCCGGTGATATCCGGCGCTTTTTGCGCCCACAGATACCAGCGTTTCCCCTGATGAACAAAGGTAGTGGCGTCCAGGGCGAAGGTATCGAAAGGCGTTTTGATCTGCCCTTTTTCTACCCACGTGCCGGTGAGCGGATCGCCGTCCGCGCATTCAATGGCGAACATGCGGTGCTGGAACATCCCGAGCGCGTCGAGCGCCTGGGTGTGCGTGGCGGCAAAATAGATGTACCACTTACCGTCGATGTGGTGAAGCTCCGGCGCCCAGATCAGCTGGCTCATCGGGCCGGTCTCGGGTTTGCGCCAGACCACCACTTCTTCAGCATTACGTAAGCCTTCCAGCGACTCTGCGCGGCGGATCGCCAGCCTGTCGTACTGCGGCACGGAGGCAATGAAATAGTACTGCCCCTCGTGATGCAAAATATACGGATCGGCGCGTTGTTCAATAAACGGGTTTGGCCAGGTCTGCATTCGGCTTTCCTTATTTAGTCTCAGCGGCTTTAAGTTCCTGGTAATCATTCAGCTCGCGGTAGTTGGCGCGTCGCTTTTCCAGATCGGACTGGATCTGCTTCATGGTTTCGCGGTCTACCTTCAGCAGACGTACCACGCCAGCGGTAACCAAGTATCCAATGCCCGGAATGACGGTAAACAGCAGCACGATCCCGTTGATGGCGTCCGCGCTTTGCGCTTTCGCCCCCGCGTCGTAGCCGTACCAGGAGAGCAGGAAGCCTACCATCGCCCCGGCAATCGCCAGCCCCAGCTTCAGGAAGAAAATGTTGCCGGAGAAGCTGATCCCCGTGATGCGTTTTCCGGTTTTCCACTCGCCATAGTCGTCGACGTCGGCCATCAGCGACCAGTGCAGCGGAGACGGGATCTGGTGCAGGATGTTGAGCAGGAAGTAGAGCACTACGATGGTGACCGTGGCTTTCGGGTCGAAGAAGTAGAAGGCGCAGGAGAAAATCGCCAGCACGATATTGGTCCAGAAGAAGACCTTCAGCTTACACCAGCGGTCGGTCAGCACTTTTGCCAGCACGCTGCCGAGCATCATGCCCACGACGCCAAGGCTGATAAACAGCGTGGCGAAGTGGGTGCTCTGGCCCATCACCCAGGTGACGTAATACATGGTGGCGGCCATGCGGATAAATCCCGGGCAGACGTTGCAAAGGGTCAGGAGCAGAATGCGTACCCACTGGTCATTCTTCCACACGTCTTTGAGGTCGTTTTTCAGCTCGTCGTGGGTCTGTACGGCCGGGCGTACGCGCTCGCGCACGGTAGAGAAGCTGAACAGGAACATGCAGGTACCAATCAGCGCCAGCACGGTCATCGCCATCTGGTAGCCTTTGGCCTTGTTATCACCACCAAACCAGTCAGCCATCGGCAGCAGCGTAAGCGACAGCAGCAGCGTGGCGATACCGACCATCACAAAGCGATAGGACTGACAGGCAACGCGCTCTTTTGGGTCGTTGGTGATCACGCCGCCCAGCGAGCAGTAGGGAATATTGATGGCCGTATAGGTCAGCGACAGCAGGAAGTAGGTGACGAAGGCATAGATAACTTTGCTGTTATAGCTCCAGTCTGGCGTGGTGAACATCAGGATGCTGAACAGCGCGTAGGGGAACGCAATCCACAGCAGCCATGGACGAAACCGCCCATATTTGCTGCGGGTGCGGTCGGCAATTGCGCCCATGATCGGGTCCGTTATGGCGTCAATCACGCGGACAGACAGCAGCAGTACGCCAACCAGCGCAGGCGCGAGGCCAAAAATATCCGTATAAAAATAGTTAACAAACAACATGATGGCGCCGAAGATGATATTGCATCCTGCGTCGCCCATGCCATAGCCGATCTTTTCTTTTACTGACAGTTTATTGTTATCCATCGACAGCTCTCCGGGTTACGGTATGGAGAGAATTATTCGCTGGCTCACGAATATATGCGTTGCAGGATAAAGGCGGTGATATGGATAAAATTGCTGTAGGCGAGAATTTGTGAGGAAGGTAACACCACTCTGTACCCGCAATAACGGGCACAGAGTGGAGATTATCAGTGCGCTTTCACCGCTTTCTGGTTTTTCTGCTTAACCATGTAGCCCACGCCGAGGATCGCAATCCAGACCGGGATCAGGTAAACGGAAATCGCCATGCCCGGGGTAATGAGCATGATGACCAGCACGGCCGCCATGAACACCAGGCACACCCAGTTACCCAGCGGGTAAAGCAGGGCAGGGAAGCGGGTGGTCACACCCTGCTGCTGCTTCGCGCGGCGGAACTTGATGTGCGCCAGGCTGATCATCGCCCAGTTGATCACCAGGGCCGAGACCACCAGCGCCATCAGCAGGCCAAAGGCCGATTCCGGTGCCAGGTAGTTGATCAGCACGCAGAGCGCCGTCACCACTGCAGACACAATAATGGTATTCACCGGCACGCCGCGTTTATCAACATTGAGAAGCGCTTTCGGGGCGTTACCCTGCTGAGCGAGGCCGAACAGCATACGGCTGTTGCAGTAGACGCAGCTGTTGTACACGGAGAGCGCAGCGGTCAGCACCACGACGTTAAGCGCGTTCGCCACCAAGGTGTCGCCCAGCTCGTGGAAGATCAGCACGAACGGGCTGGTGTCAGCGGTTACGCGGGTCCATGGCAGCAGGGAAAGCAGCACGGCCAGCGAGCCCACATAGAAGATCAGAATGCGGTAGATAACCTGGTTAGTGGCTTTTGGAATGCTTTGCTCCGGGTTGTCGGCTTCAGCGGCTGTGATGCCCACCAGCTCAAGACCACCGAAGGAGAACATAATGATCGCCATCATCATCACCAGGCCGGTCATGCCGTGAGGCAAGAACCCGCCTTGCTCCCACAGGTTGCGTACCGTTGCCTGCGGGCCGCCGTTGCCGCTGAACAGCAGCCAGCCGCCGAAGATGATCATCGCCACAACGGCAACCACTTTAATAATGGCGAACCAGAACTCCATCTCTCCGAACACTTTTACGTTGGTCAGGTTAATGGCGTTAATCAGGACGAAAAAGGCCGCAGCAGAAGCCCAGGTTGGGATCTCGGGATACCAGAACTGAATGTACTTTCCGACGGCGGTAAGCTCAGCCATAGCAACCAGGACGTACAGCACCCAGTAGTTCCAGCCAGAGGCAAAACCGGCAAAGCTGCCCCAGTACTTATAGGCAAAGTGGCTGAACGAGCCTGCAACCGGCTCTTCAACGACCATCTCGCCCAACTGACGCATAATCAGAAAGGCAATAAAACCAGCGATAGCGTAACCCAAAATAATGCCAGGACCGGCTGACTGGATAACGGATGCGCTTCCCAGAAACAGGCCGGTACCGATAGCACCACCCAGTGCGATGAGCTGTATGTGGCGGTTCTTAAGCCCGCGCTTTAGCTGATCGCCGTGCTGTTGAGCTTCCATTTGAAACCTCGTGTGTGGTTGTTATGTTCACGCTGAGCGTGTGTAATTATGAAAGTCCATATTCTGTATTTATTTCTTTACGGTTAACGAGACCGAAAAAAGCGGAGGTGACTTCCGTAAGCGCCAGAATAGTGGTAAGCGCCAGTGAATGCACCTGCTTTATGAAGGGATGAAGACGACTTGAATAAAAAGAAAGCATTTGTAAATCGGCCCGTTAACCCTTCATACCCCAAGCTATAGAATAGAAATGCTCCATAAGTGGGCGAATTTTCATTATTTGCGTTGTTGAATCGCTTCAGATTGCAAAAACCCTCGTTTCATTAAGGTTAAAACTGCCTCTTTGGTAGTAAAGAACTCATTTGTGCAAAGTTACATTTCTGAAACGTTATTTCTGTAAGGTTGTTAAAATGTGCAGGGTTTACTGATTTCAATCAAAACCAATATGGACAGAAGGTGAATACTTTGTTACTTTAGCGATACGAACTTTAAATTGGTAAGACCAATTGACTCCGGGCAAAAAGGCGTAAGACAGGGAATATGGCCTACAGCAAAATTCGCCAACCAAAACTTTCCGATGTGATTGAGCAGCAGCTGGAGTTTTTGATCCTCGAAGGGACACTGCGCCCGGGTGAAAAACTTCCGCCAGAACGCGAGCTGGCAAAACAGTTCGACGTTTCACGTCCCTCTCTGCGTGAGGCGATTCAACGTCTCGAAGCAAAGGGCTTGCTGCTTCGTCGCCAGGGCGGCGGAACCTTTGTTCAAAACAGCCTGTGGCAGAGCTTCAGCGACCCGCTGGTAGAACTTCTCTCTGACCACCCAGAATCCCAGTTTGATCTGCTTGAGACCCGTCACGCGCTTGAAGGTATTGCGGCCTATTACGCCGCCCTTCGCAGCAATGATGAAGATCGCGAGCGTATCCGCGAGCTGCATCAGGCCATTGAACGGGCACAGCAGTCCGGCGATTTAGACGCCGAGTCCAGTGCCGTTGTCCAGTATCAAATTGCCGTCACCGAAGCGGCGCACAACGTGGTGCTCCTCCATCTGCTACGCTGCATGGAGCCCATGCTTGCCCAGAACGTTCGTCAAAATTTTGAATTGTTGTATGCCCGTCGGGACATGCTCCCACTGGTAAGCAACCATCGCACCCGAGTATTCGAGGCGATAATGGCCGGGGAACCGGAGCAGGCGCGCGAAGCGTCGCACCGCCATCTGGCTTTCATTGAGGAAATCTTGCTGGACCGCAGCCGTGAACAATCGCGTCGCGAACGTTCATTACGCCGCATACAGCAACGAAAGGATTAAGCGCCAGGTACTTTTAGAGCGCGGCAACTAAACGCAGAACCTGTCTTATTGTGTTTTCTGGCGAAAATACAATGGGACAGGTTCCAGACAAATCAACGTATTAGATAGATAAGGAATACCCCCATGTCAGAACGTCTCCAAAATGACGTGGATCCGATCGAAACTCGCGACTGGCTACAGGCGATCGAATCGGTCATCCGTGAAGAAGGTGTTGAGCGCGCTCAGTATCTGATTGATCAGCTCCTTTCAGAAGCGCGCAAAGGCGGCGTGAAGGTTGCTGCAGGTGCAGGGGCTAACAATTACGTAAACACGATTGCCGTCGAAGACGAACCGGAATACCCGGGCAATCTGGATCTGGAACGTCGTATCCGTTCTGCAATCCGCTGGAACGCCATCATGACCGTTCTGCGCGCATCCAAAAAAGACCTGGAACTGGGTGGCCACATGGCGTCCTTCCAGTCTTCTGCAACCGTTTACGAAGTGTGCTTCAACCACTTCTTCCGTGCAGCGAACGAGAAAGACGGCGGCGATCTGGTGTACTTCCAGGGCCACATCTCTCCGGGCATCTATGCACGTGCATTCCTGGAAGGTCGTCTGACTGAAGAGCAGATGAACAACTTCCGTCAGGAAGTTCACGGTAAAGGTCTGTCTTCTTACCCGCACCCTAAACTGATGCCTGAATTCTGGCAGTTCCCGACCGTATCTATGGGTCTGGGTCCAATCGGTGCGATTTATCAGGCTAAATTCCTGAAATACCTGGAACACCGTGGTCTGAAAGATACCTCCGAGCAGACCGTATACGCCTTCCTGGGCGACGGTGAAATGGATGAGCCAGAATCTAAAGGTGCGATCACTATCGCCACCCGTGAGAAGCTGGACAACCTGTGCTTCATCATCAACTGTAACCTGCAGCGTCTGGATGGTCCGGTAACCGGCAACGGCAAGATCATCAATGAACTGGAAGGCATCTTCAGCGGTGCTGGCTGGAACGTGATTAAAGTCATGTGGGGCGGTCGTTGGGATGAACTGCTGCGTAAAGACACCAGCGGTAAGCTGATCCAGCTGATGAACGAAACCGTTGACGGCGACTACCAGACCTTCAAATCCAAAGACGGTGCCTACGTTCGTGAGCACTTCTTCGGTAAATATCCTGAAACCGCAGCGCTGGTTGCAGACTGGACTGATGAGCAGATCTGGGCCCTGAACCGCGGTGGTCACGATCCGAAGAAAGTTTACGCTGCACTGAAAAAAGCGCAGGAAACCAAAGGTAAAGCGACTGTAATCCTGGCCCACACCATCAAAGGTTACGGCATGGGTGATACCGCAGAAGGTAAAAACATCGCTCACCAGGTTAAGAAAATGAACATGGACGGCGTGCGTTATATCCGCGACCGTTTCAACGTTCCAGTGACCGATGAGCAGGTAGAAAACCTTTCTTACATCACCTTCCCGGAAGGTTCTGAAGAGCACAAGTACCTGCACGAACGTCGTCAGGCGCTGAAAGGCTACCTGCCAGCTCGTCAGCCAAACTTCACCGAGAAGCTGGAACTGCCGGCGCTGGAAGACTTCTCTCAGCTGCTGGAAGAGCAGAACAAAGAGATCTCTACCACTATCGCCTTCGTTCGTGCCCTGAACGTGATGCTCAAGAACAAGTCGATCAAAGATCGTCTGGTTCCAATCATCGCCGACGAAGCGCGTACTTTCGGTATGGAAGGTCTGTTCCGTCAGATCGGTATCTACAGCCCGAACGGCCAGCAGTACACCCCGCAGGACCGTGAACAGGTTGCATACTACAAAGAAGACGAGAAAGGCCAGATCCTGCAGGAAGGTATCAACGAGCTGGGCGCAGGCGCATCCTGGCTGGCTGCTGCGACCTCTTACAGCACCAACAACCTGCCGATGATCCCGTTCTACATTTACTATTCCATGTTCGGGTTCCAGCGTATCGGTGACCTGTGCTGGCAGGCAGGCGACCAGCAGGCTCGCGGCTTCCTGGTAGGCGGTACTTCCGGACGTACGACCCTGAACGGTGAAGGTCTGCAGCACGAAGATGGCCACAGCCACATTCAGTCTCTGACTATCCCTAACTGTATCTCTTACGACCCGTCTTACGCGTACGAAGTGGCCGTCATCATGCACGACGGTCTGACCCGCATGTACGGTGAAGCGCAAGAGAACATTTACTACTACATCACCACCCTGAACGAAAACTACCACATGCCGGCAATGCCAGCAGGTGCCGAGGAAGGTATCCGTAAAGGTATCTACAAACTCGAAACCCTCGAAGGTAGCAAAGGTAAAGTTCAGCTGCTGGGCTCCGGCTCTATCCTGCGTCACGTTCGTGAAGCAGCGCAGATCCTGGCGAAAGACTACGGCGTAGGTTCCGACGTGTACTCTGTGACCTCCTTCACTGAACTGGCGCGTGATGGCCAGGATTGTGAGCGCTGGAACATGCTGCACCCAATGGAAACCCCGCGCGTTCCGTACATCGCTCAGGTGATGAACGATGCACCGGCGGTGGCGTCTACTGACTATATGAAACTGTTCGCTGAGCAGGTTCGTACTTACGTTCCAGCTGATGATTATCGCGTACTGGGTACCGACGGCTTCGGTCGTTCTGACAGCCGCGAAAACCTGCGTCACCACTTCGAAGTTGATGCTTCTTACGTGGTTGTAGCAGCACTGGGCGAACTGGCTAAACGTGGCGAAATCGATAAGAAAGTGGTTGCGGAAGCAATTACCAAATTCAACATCGATGCAGATAAAGTTAACCCGCGTCTGGCGTAAGAGGTAAAAGAATAATGGCTATCGAAATCAATGTACCGGACATCGGGGCTGATGAAGTTGAAATCACCGAGATCCTGGTCAAAGTGGGCGACAAGGTTGAAGCTGAACAGTCGCTGATCACCGTAGAAGGCGACAAAGCCTCTATGGAAGTGCCGTCTCCTCAGGCTGGCATCGTTAAAGAGATCAAAGTCTCTGTTGGCGATAAAACCGAGACCGGCAAACTGATCATGATTTTCGATTCCGCCGACGGTGCAGCAGCAGCTGCACCTGCGCAGGAAGAGAAGAAAGAAGCCGCTCCGGCCGCCGCTGCTCCAGCAGCTGCCGCGGCAGCGAAAGAAGTCAACGTTCCTGACATCGGCGGTGACGAAGTTGAAGTTACTGAAATCCTGGTGAAAGTGGGCGACACCGTTGCGGCCGAGCAGTCACTGATCACCGTAGAAGGCGACAAAGCCTCTATGGAAGTGCCGGCTCCGTTCGCGGGTACCGTTAAAGAGATCAAGATCAACACCGGCGACAAAGTGTCTACCGGCTCCCTGATCATGGTCTTCGAAGTGGCGGGTGCAGAAGGCGCCGCTGCGCCAGCACAGGCCGCTGCTCCGGCTGCTGCACCAGCAGCTGCCGGCGGTGCGAAAGACGTTAACGTACCGGACATCGGCGGTGACGAAGTTGAAGTGACCGAAGTGATGGTGAAAGTGGGCGACAAAGTTGCCGCTGAACAGTCACTGATCACCGTTGAAGGCGACAAGGCTTCCATGGAAGTCCCTGCGCCGTTCGCGGGTACCGTTAAAGAGATCAAAATCAGCACCGGCGACAAAGTTTCTACCGGCTCCCTGATTATGGTCTTCGAAGTGGAAGGCGCTGCGCCTGCCGCAGCTCCGGCTGCAGCTCCAGCCCCTGCTGCTGCACCGGCTCAGGCGGCTAAACCTGCTGCGGCCCCTGCTGCAAAAGCAGAAGGCAAATCTGAGTTCGCTGAAAATGACGCTTACGTCCACGCGACCCCGCTGATTCGTCGCCTGGCGCGCGAGTTCGGTGTGAACCTGGCGAAAGTGAAAGGGACCGGCCGTAAGGGTCGTATCCTGCGCGAAGACGTTCAGACCTACGTGAAAAATGCGGTGAAACGCGCCGAAGCTGCACCTGCTGCAGCCGCCGGTGGCGGTATCCCGGGCATGCTGCCATGGCCAAAAGTGGACTTCAGCAAGTTCGGCGAAATCGAAGAAGTGGAGCTGGGCCGCATCCAGAAAATCTCTGGTGCTAACCTGAGCCGTAACTGGGTAATGATCCCGCACGTTACGCACTTCGACAAAACCGATATCACCGATCTGGAAGCGTTCCGTAAGCAGCAGAACGCCGAAGCTGAGAAGCGTAAACTGGACGTGAAATTCACCCCAGTGGTCTTCATCATGAAAGCGGTTGCTGCGGCTCTGGAACAGATGCCACGCTTCAACAGCTCCCTGTCCGAAGACGGCCAGAAGCTGACGCTGAAGAAATACATCAACATCGGTGTTGCGGTTGATACGCCAAATGGTCTGGTTGTTCCGGTCTTCAAAGACGTGAACAAGAAGAGCATTACCGAGCTGTCCCGCGAACTGACCGTGATCTCCAAGAAAGCGCGCGATGGTAAGCTGACTGCTGGCGAAATGCAGGGCGGCTGCTTCACTATCTCCAGCATCGGCGGCCTGGGTACTACCCACTTCGCGCCGATTGTGAACGCGCCTGAAGTGGCTATCCTCGGTGTGTCCAAGTCCGCGATGGAGCCGGTGTGGAATGGCAAAGAGTTCGTGCCGCGTCTGATGATGCCAATCTCTCTGTCCTTCGACCACCGCGTGATCGACGGTGCTGATGGTGCGCGTTTCATCACCATCATCAACAACACGCTGAGCGACATTCGCCGCCTGGTGATGTAATCGAAAAGCCGGCCAGTCGGCCGGCTTTTTTCTGATAATCTCATGGGGTTTGTGAGGTTATTGGCGAAAGCGACAATTCGTGAGCCGTTTGTTGTTTCAAAATTGTTAACAATTTTGTAAACTGCGGGCGGATAGAACGACCCGGTGGACGACGGGTATAAATTAAGAGGTCATGATGAGCACAGAAATCAAAACTCAGGTCGTAGTACTTGGGGCAGGCCCGGCAGGTTACTCCGCAGCGTTCCGCGCAGCGGATTTAGGTCTGGAAACCGTCATCGTAGAACGTTACAGCACCCTCGGCGGTGTTTGTCTGAACGTCGGCTGTATCCCTTCTAAAGCGCTGCTGCACGTAGCGAAAGTTATCGAAGAAGCCAAAGCGCTGGCTGACCACGGTATCGTCTTCGGCGAGCCGAAAACCGATATCGACAAAATTCGTACCTGGAAAGAGAAAGTTATCACTCAGCTGACCGGCGGTCTGGCGGGTATGGCCAAAGGCCGTAAAGTGAAAGTGGTAAACGGTCTGGGTAAATTCACCGGTGCGAACACCCTGGAAGTTGAAGGCGAAAACGGCAAAACCGTGATCAACTTCGACAACGCGATCATCGCTGCAGGCTCTCGCCCAATTGAACTGCCGTTCATTCCACATGAAGATCCGCGCGTGTGGGATTCCACCGATGCGCTGGAACTGAAAGAAGTGCCGAAGCGCCTGCTGGTTATGGGTGGCGGCATCATCGGTCTGGAAATGGGTACCGTATACCATGCGCTGGGTTCAGAGATTGATGTGGTTGAAATGTTCGACCAGGTTATCCCGGCTGCAGACAAAGACATCGTTAAAGTCTTCACCAAACGCATCAGCAAGAAATTCAACCTGATGCTGGAAACCAAAGTGACTGCCGTTGAAGCGAAAGAAGACGGTATTTACGTTTCCATGGAAGGCAAAAAAGCCCCTGCTGAAGCGCAGCGCTACGACGCCGTGCTGGTAGCAATCGGCCGCGTGCCGAACGGTAAAAACCTCAACGCTGGCGCAGCTGGTGTGGAAGTGGACGACCGTGGCTTTATCCGCGTTGACAAGCAGCTGCGTACCAACGTGCCGCACATCTTTGCTATCGGCGATATCGTCGGTCAGCCAATGCTGGCACACAAAGGTGTTCACGAAGGTCATGTTGCCGCTGAAGTTATCGCAGGCATGAAGCACTACTTCGATCCGAAGGTGATCCCATCAATCGCCTACACCGAGCCAGAAGTTGCCTGGGTGGGTCTGACCGAGAAAGAAGCGAAAGAGAAAGGCATCAGCTACGAAACCGCCACCTTCCCGTGGGCTGCTTCTGGCCGTGCTATCGCTTCCGATTGCGCAGATGGCGTGACCAAACTGATCTTCGACAAAGAGACTCACCGCGTCATCGGTGGTGCGATTGTCGGTACCAACGGCGGCGAGCTGCTGGGTGAAATCGGTCTGGCTATTGAAATGGGCTGTGACGCTGAAGACATCGCGCTGACCATCCACGCTCACCCGACTCTGCACGAGTCCGTGGGCCTGGCGGCCGAAGTGTTTGAAGGTAGCATCACCGACCTGCCAAACGCGAAAGCGAAAAAGAAATAAGTTTTTTTTTGCTTGATGAACGCCTCTTCGGAGGCGTTTTTTTTTGCCTGAAACTACCCGTTTTAGTAGTCATCTAATTGATATTTCCGCTAAAAATTTTCGTTTATCTGCCGATACTTTTTGCACCATTGTGTGGCTACTGGCCGCGCGGTTTAGGGGTTCTGGACTCTTTTATTACACGAAAAAAGGAAAACACATGTCTTTAAAGAAAGTCGCGGTGATTGGCTTAGTGGCGGCAGCGCTGACCCTGACAGGGTGCGGTGCGGTAACGACGGCGGTGAAAAAACGTAATCTGGAGGTGAAGACTCAGATGAGCGAAACCGTCTGGCTTGAGCCCTCCAGTGAAAAAACGGTCTACATTCAGGTTAAAAACACCTCCGATAAAGACATGAGCAACCTGCAGACCCTGCTGGCGAACGACCTGACCGCCAAAGGCTACAAAGTGACGAGTTCTCCAGACGGCGCCTACTACTGGGTGCAGGCTAACGTGCTGAAAGCCGATAAGATGGACCTGCGTGAGGCGCAGGGCTATCTGAAAACCGGGTATGAAGGTGCTGCCGTCGGGGCTGCGCTGGGTGCGGGTATCACGGCTTATAACAGCAACTCTTCCGGCGCTGCGCTGGGCGTGGGCCTCGCGGCGGGTCTGATCGGTATGGCGGCAGATGCCATGGTGGAAGACGTGAACTACACGATGGTAACCGACCTGCAGATCTCCGAGCGCAGCAAAGCGAAAGTGACGACTGATAATATCGCAGCACTGCGTCAGGGGACCTCTGGCGTGAAGCTGCAGACCAGCAGCGAGCAGGGCGATCGCGCGAAGTATCAGACCCGCGTGGTGTCTAACGCCAACAAGGTGAACCTGAAGTTCGAAGAGGCGAAGCCGGTGCTTGAAGCGCAGCTGGCGAAATCAGTGGCGAATATCCTGTAAGAAGAACTGCCGGGTGGCGGCTTCGTCTGACCCGGCCTTGCTGATTTACGGGGCGACGGGGTGCCAGGTTTTATCCGGATGGTATGCGGTGAGAGCGTTTGCCTTATGTTCTGAATCGCTGCCAAGATTGCTCTGGTAGACCCTGTCGTCCTGATTAATCATGAAACTCATCACACCGGTCTGACCGTAAGTGACGGGCCAGGCGACCATCGCAAAGCCGTTAGTATCGGGAAGGATACGGAATCGATACCCGTGATAGCCTGTACCCGGCTCTTTCGGACTGAATGCCGGGCCGAGTGGGCTTGGCGCTTCGCCAGGCGATACCGGCCAGTAGAGCCCATCTTTTTTCCCCTCTGAACTTGCCACTTTCTGAGCGTATTTGTGGTTCATCGCGAAATAGCTTTGCTGCGCATCCACGTACGCATGAAGGGCTTCAATGGCCGCGAGCTCGTTGCGTCCAATTTCCCGGGTGAGGATCTCTTCTGCGGCTTCCTGCATATCAAATTGCCAGCCAGCGGCGGTTTTGATCGCCGGAATAGGGAGCTGCCAGTCACTGTCTCCGACAACAAGATGTGCCGTATCGCCGTTCACGATGGTGTCATGACGCACTTTCCAGTCGCGCAGGAAGCGGTCCACTGCATCAGGGTCGACGCCTTCAGTTGGCAGGTAGTCGCGCCAGTTTTCCCCGAGCAGGTTGCTCATCGTCACCTCGTTTTGCTCACTGATGGCGGTGACCAGCGCATCGGTGGCCTGAGCGGGCGTGCTGAAAGACTGTTGCGCCATCGCGGTGGCCGACATCATGAACAGCACCATTCCACTGAGTAATTTTGTTTTCATGTCGCTTCCCTTAACGATGACGGAGTTCACGGTGTTCAGCCCGGCCACCAGACATCTGCCGTGGCTGCTGGTGACGAGCAGCAGATACCTGTCGGCTCTGCGCGCCTCGCTGCTGCTGCGCCTGCCAGCTGGCCGAGCGGCTGTCGTTGCCGCTTAGCGCATTGGCGCGCGGCTGGCTTGTACGCTGCTGAACGTTCCGCTGCTGAGCGGTGCGCTGTTGTGCCGTCTGCGCCACCCGCTTCTCCTGCCCGTGCGCCGAGGCCTGACGATCCTCGCGCGGTTGCGTGCTGCTCCGCCTGGCCGTTTGCGGTTTGGTGTCGTAGCCCCGGTAGTTATTACGCTGTGAAATCTGCTTCAATTGCTGATTTGACGCCTGCCGCTGGGCATCTTTCGTCCCCGAACGCGCCGTTTGCGGGAAGGTTTTCCCGGTGGATTTCTCCATCTGAGCCATCGCGGCCTGGCGTTGGTTATCGCGATTGATCGGTTTTTGCTGCGTCGCGCTGAGCCCCGCAGGCGTACTGGTGGCGTGGAAGCGGCTATTAAGCTGGTTAGTGGGATAAGGCACGCCTTCACGATAGGCAGGGTTATGTTGCCAGGTGCGGTTGGCATCCGTCAGACGCTCGCCGCTGATTTTGTTGAAGTTATCGACGTTTATGTTGATGTTGTTATCGCCGTTGCGGTTATAGCCACCGTGATTATCCCAGTCGTCGTGATGGTGGTGATCCCAGTCGTCGTCATCATCCCAGTCAATGTTGCTGAAGATAGCGTAGGTGGTTGCTACGCCCAGGCTGAAGCCGAGGCCTTTGACCAGGCTGTCGGTAAATTGCTCTCGAGGAGAGGGCGGCAAATAGGTTGGCGGGTAGGCCGCGTTGGGCCAGGTGCCGTAAACCGTATTCGGGTTATACGTGGGGACGTACACCACCTGCGGATCGGCAGATTCAATCTTGATGACCGTTGGGCTTGTCGTGGCTGCGGTGCTGGTTGTCGACTCGCTGCTGGTCGTTTTCGCTGTTGCAGGTTTTGTCACGGTCGTGACCGTCTGCTGCGGCGTGGACTGTAAGGCTCCTGTTTGCTGCGCCAGCAGGCGCAGGCGTTGCACCGAGTCCATCACATCTTTCGGCTGGACGAGAAACGCATCTCCGAGGCTTTGCACCCACGGCGGGTTTTCACCCATCAGCGACATCAGCTGAGGGAAGGCAACCAGCGACTTCACGCTCGGATCCCACGGCTGGCCAGCAACGGCCTGAATAGCGGCATCGCCCTGCATTTTAGGGTTGTCTTTTGACCACTGTGCCGCCTGAATGACGTTGGCCGGGTAGGTCGATGCCATCAAAATTTGCGACAGCAGCGCATCCGGGTAGAGCGCGACAGGGGCGACCCACTGATCGATTTGTGCGGCGGAGTACGCAGGCGCGACGACAGGGGCGGGTTGGACTACTGCCGGCTGTTGTGCGACGGGGGCGGGGGCAACGGGTTCCGTTGCACGACTTTTAACAAACATGACGCCAGAGGCGGCAAACAGACCGGCACTGCACAAAAGGACAAGCAGATGGGGCTTAAAAGGCAACTTCATAAAGTGACTCCAGGGAGACAAGCGCTGTGCCGTGAGGCGTTCTTGTTGCCGCGAGTATTATTCACCCGTGCCTTACAGTTTTGACTTTTCTTGGGATACCACCCGGTGCGTCCGGATAAAGAGTGTGTGCATTTATTACACAATTATATGTGATGGTTAAAAAGCCGCTGGGAGATTCAGAAGGCCGCTCTTGCGAGCGGCCAGCAGCATCGAGCTATTGCAACGGCAACATAAGTCGCTATCTGGCGGTTTTTTTGTGCCCTAAATTCGCCTTCTCCTCGCGCTATACCATCCTTAACGATTCAGCAAATTATTTAATGTTGCTTTTTTGTAAACGGATTAACACTGTGCAGAAATCCTGCTATGCTGCCCGACGCGGTATCGGGCATTTACCCTACAAACTGCTGTCTCACAGGAGCGTGAAGAGAACGCCGGCCGCATATGACAATGAGAGCGAGGAGAACCGTCGTGCTAGAAGAATACCGTAAGCACGTAGCAGAACGTGCCGCCGAGGGAATTGTACCCAAACCTTTAGATGCAACCCAAATGGCCGCGCTCGTCGAGCTGCTGAAGAACCCGCCTAAGGGCGAAGAAGAATTCCTGTTAGATCTGTTGATCAACCGTGTACCGCCTGGCGTAGATGAAGCTGCCTACGTGAAAGCCGGATTCCTTGCTGCTATCGCCAAAGGCGATGCCACCTCCCCGCTGGTTACTCCAGAAAAAGCGATTGAACTGCTCGGCACCATGCAGGGTGGTTATAACATTCATCCGCTGATTGACGCGCTGGACAATGAAACGCTGGCGCCGATTGCCGCCAAAGCGCTCTCTACAACGCTGCTGATGTTCGATAACTTCTATGATGTCGAAGAAAAAGCCAAAGCGGGCAACGCTTACGCGAAGCAGGTTATGCAGGCGTGGGCAGATGCCGAATGGTTCCTCAACCGTCCCGCGCTGGCTGAAAAAATCACCGTTACCGTGTTCAAAGTGACCGGTGAAACCAACACCGATGACCTCTCTCCGGCCCCGGACGCATGGTCTCGCCCGGATATCCCTCTGCACGCCCTGGCGATGCTGAAAAACGCCCGTGAAGGGATCGAGCCGGATCAGCCGGGCGCCGTTGGTCCGATCAAACAGATCGAAGCCCTGCAGAAAAAAGGTTACCCGCTGGCCTACGTGGGCGACGTTGTAGGTACCGGTTCTTCCCGTAAATCCGCAACCAACTCCGTGCTGTGGTTCATGGGCGATGACATTCCTCACGTGCCGAACAAGCGCGGCGGCGGTCTGTGCCTGGGTGGCAAAATTGCCCCAATCTTCTTCAACACCATGGAAGATGCTGGCGCGCTGCCAATTGAAGTGGACGTGAACAACCTGAACATGGGCGACGTGATTGACGTTTACCCGTTCAAAGGCGAAGTCCGTAACCACGAAACCAACGAGCTGCTGGCAAGCTTTGAGCTGAAAACCGACGTGCTGATCGACGAAGTGCGCGCCGGTGGCCGTATTCCGCTGATCATCGGCCGTGGCCTGACCACCAAAGCGCGCGAAGCGCTGGGCCTGCCGCACTCAGACGTTTTCCGTCAGGCGAAAGACGTGGCGGAAAGCGACCGCGGCTACTCGCTGGCGCAAAAAATGGTTGGCCGCGCGTGCGGCGTAGCCGGTATTCGTCCTGGCGCGTACTGCGAGCCGAAGATGACCTCCGTCGGTTCTCAGGACACCACCGGACCAATGACCCGTGACGAACTGAAAGACCTGGCGTGCCTGGGCTTCTCTTCCGACCTGGTGATGCAGTCCTTCTGCCACACCGCGGCGTATCCGAAGCCGGTTGACGTAACTACGCACCACACGCTGCCAGACTTCATCATGAACCGCGGCGGCGTCTCCCTGCGTCCGGGCGACGGCGTTATCCACTCCTGGCTGAACCGCATGCTGCTGCCGGATACCGTGGGTACCGGCGGTGACTCCCATACCCGTTTCCCTATCGGTATCTCCTTCCCGGCGGGCTCTGGTCTGGTCGCGTTTGCTGCGGCAACCGGCGTGATGCCGCTGGATATGCCTGAATCGGTGCTGGTGCGCTTCAAAGGTAAAATGCAGCCGGGTATCACCCTGCGCGACCTGGTTCACGCGATCCCGCTGTACGCCATCAAACAGGGTCTGCTGACCGTTGAGAAGAAGGGTAAGAAAAACATCTTCTCTGGCCGCATCCTGGAGATTGAAGGTCTGCCGGATCTGAAGGTAGAGCAAGCGTTCGAACTGACCGATGCGTCCGCCGAGCGTTCTGCTGCGGGCTGTACCATCAAGCTGAACCAGGCGCCAATTGAAGAGTACCTGACCTCCAACATCGTGCTGCTGAAGTGGATGATTGCGGAAGGCTACGGCGACCGTCGTACGCTGGAGCGTCGTATCCAGGGCATGGAAAAATGGCTGGCGGACCCGCAGCTGCTGGAAGCCGACGCTGACGCAGAGTACGCGGCGGTGATCGACATCGATCTGGCGGATATCAAAGAGCCGATCCTGTGCGCGCCTAACGATCCGGACGACGCCCGTCCGCTCTCTGCGGTGCAGGGTGAGAAGATCGACGAAGTGTTCATCGGCTCCTGCATGACCAACATCGGTCACTTCCGCGCGGCCGGTAAGCTGCTGGATACCCATAAGGGCCAGCTGCCAACCCGCCTGTGGGTGGCGCCGCCAACCCGTATGGACGCGGCTCAGCTGACCGAAGAGGGCTACTACAGCGTGTTCGGTAAGAGCGGTGCGCGTATTGAAATACCTGGCTGTTCCCTGTGCATGGGAAACCAGGCGCGCGTAGCCGACGGTGCGACGGTGGTCTCTACCTCTACCCGTAACTTCCCGAACCGTTTAGGTACTGGTGCAAACGTCTTCCTGGCCTCTGCGGAGCTGGCGGCGGTTGCGGCGCTGATTGGCAAGCTCCCAACGCCGGAAGAGTACCAGACCTTTGTCGCTCAGGTTGATAAGACGGCGGTAGACACCTATCGCTATCTGAACTTCGACCAGCTCTCTCAGTACACCGAGAAGGCTGACGGGGTTATCTTCCAGACGGCGGTATAAACAGCAAAACCGTCTCCACGAGACGGTTTTTAGTGTTTGCACCCTCTCCCGTGGGAGAGGGACGGGGTGAGGGCATCAGGCCGCAGGGTCTTGCTCTCACCTTTTTATTTTCATTCCTCCCACCTCTCCCGCTTTTTTTCTTTCTCTCTGCTGCGATAATTACCCTAATGGCTTTGCAGAGGAAAACACTATGGATTACGAATTTCTGCGCGACATCACCGGAGTGGTGAAAGTGCGTATGTCGATGGGCCACGAAGCCGTAGGACACTGGTTTAACGAAGAGGTGAAAGAGAATCTCGCGCTTCTTGATGAAGTTGAACAGGCGGCAAATACGGTGAAAGGCAGTGAACGCTCCTGGCAGCGTGCCGGGCACGAATACACGCTGTGGATGGATGGCGAAGAGGTGATGGTGCGCGCCAACCAGCTGGAGTTTACCGGTGATGAGATGGAAGAGGGGATGAGCTACTACGACGAAGAGAGTCTGTCGCTGTGCGGCGTAGAAGACTTCCTTCAGGTGGTGAACGCATACCGCGACTTTATGAAACAGAAATAACACACCGGAGCGTCCCTGCTCCCGGTACCTTCTACACGGTCGGTATGTTGCGGCCGTAGTAGATTTCGCGCATCTCTTTCCAGAGCAGGTCCGTGATGGCCTTACGCTCTGCTTCGCTTAAATCTTCAGGCCGGGTATGGAACATATAGTGCTTAAGGTCGAACTCCTTGAGCATCATCTTGGTGTGGAAGATGTTCTCCTGATAGACATTCACGTCCACCATGTCGTACAGCGACTTCATGTCGTCAGACATAAAATTCTGAATGGAGTTGATCTCGTGATCGATGAAGTGTTTCATGCCGTTAATATCGCGGGTAAAACCGCGCACGCGGTAATCAATGGTCACGATATCGGATTCAAGCTGGTGGATTAAATAGTTCAGCGCGTTCAGCGGGGAGATCACGCCGCAGGTAGACACTTCGATGTCAGCGCGGAAGGTGCATAGCCCGCCTTCAGGATGGCTTTCCGGGTAGGTGTGCACGCAGATATGGCTCTTATCGAGGTGCGCGACGACCGCTTCCGGCAGCGGGCCCGGATGCTCGGTTTTGTCGATAAGCTTCGGGTCTACCGGCTCTTCGCTCACCAGAATGGTGACGCTTGCACCCTGAGGTTCATAATCCTGGCGCGCGATGTTCAGGATATTAGCGCCGATAATCGAGCAGGTTTCTGACAGGATTTCCGTCAGGCGGTTGGCGTTGTAGAGTTCGTCGATATAGGCGATATAGCCATCGCGTTCTTCTGCCGTTTTGACGTAGCAGATATCGTAAATACAAAAACTCAGGCTTTTGGTCAGGTTGTTAAAGCCATGCAGTTTCAGCTTTTTCAATTAGCTCACCCCCTTTGAGGACAGTGCGTCTTGCAGGTACTGCGGCAAGGCAAAGGCTGCGGTATGGACGGCCGGATTGTAGTAGCGGCATTTGAGCCCGGCCTGGTGGAAGCGCGCCTGGATAATTTCGGTTGAAAGGTGGCGAAGCACCTCGTTGTCCGTCGCCCAGGCAAAGGTCATGATCCCGCCATAGTAGGTCGGAATGGCGGCCTGGTAAAAGCTGACGTCGCCAAAGTAGGTGCTCAGCTTACGGTGGCTGTCGAGGGCTTCATCCTGCTGCAGGAAGCAGACCCCGTTTTGGGCGACGAAGATCCCGCCGGGATTGAGACACCGTTTACAGCCTTCATAAAACGACGAGGTAAACAGCGACGCGCCGGGGCCGATAGGGTCGGTGCAGTCGGAGATAATCACATCAAAGGTTTGTGCGGTCTGGTTTACGAAATTGACGCCGTCGTCGATAACCAGATTGAAGCGCGGATCGTCATAGCTGCCGGCGTTATGGTTCGGCAGGTACTGACGGCAGAACGAGACCACGCCCGCGTCAATTTCGACCATGGTGATTGATTTAATCGTTTTATGGCGTGAGACTTCACGCAGCATTGCGCCGTCGCCGCCGCCAATAATCAGCACGTGCTTCGCGTGGCCGTGCGCCAGCAGCGGGACGTGGGTCATCATTTCGTGATAGATAAACTCATCGCGCTCGGTGGTTTGCACCACGCCGTCCAGCGCCATCACGCGGCCAAAGGCGGCGTTCTCGAAGATGATCAGATCCTGATGATCGGTTTTCTCATGATAAAGCACGTTATCAACGGCAAAGTACTGACCAAACTGGTCATGCAGCGTTTCTTGCCATACCGTTTTGTCGGTCATGGGCTGTCATCTCCTTCAGTAGCATCCATTACATCCAGCAGAAGGGGGCAACGCATAACCGCCGTCAAGCGGTTAGAGAGTCAACAAATGGGCGTCGGGAAGGTTACTTCACGTAGGCGAGCAGGCTGAGTGAATCGCGAGCCAGCGCTTTGCATTTTTTTGCAGTGGGGATGCCAATACCGCTTAAATCCCGGTAGCTGTCTTCACCGAGCGCCTTCATGTCGAAGCTGTCGTAGTTGCTGAGATCCCATTGGTTCTGCTGGGCAAAAAAGACCAGTGCGCGACGAATTTGCCCGTTGGGTAAATTCTGGTATCCACAATCGTTTTTCAGAAAAACAAATACTGCCGTCAAATCGGCCATATCTTCTGCTTCGTTTTCACTCAGCGCGTAACTGTTCGCACACATCGCCATCAGGCTACTGAACAAAATTGTTCTGAAAAACGTCTTCATTGCTTCTACCACTGCATCACGGAAAATTAACGTTAGCATACTTGATGCCAGGCCGACGATCTTTATTATTGCCGCCATGCTTGACCTTCCGGTAAGGGGAGGGTTTATGCTCAAAAGTTCGCCGCCTGGAAATAAGGAAATCAACATGCAACGTCGTGAGTTTTTAAAATATTCTGTTGCGCTGGGGGTTGCCAGCGCACTACCGCTGTGGAGCCGAGCGGCTTTTGCCGCTGACAGACCCGCCTTACCCATCCCTGAATTACTCGCCGCAGATGCCCGTAGCCGCATCCAGCTTGTTGTGCAGTCCGGTAAAACGACCTTTGGGACAAATAACGCCACAACCTGGGGCTATAACGGAAATCTGCTCGGCCCGGCGCTTCAGCTCCGTAAAGGGAAGGCGGTGACAGTTGATATCCACAACCAGCTTGCGGAAGAGACCACGCTGCACTGGCACGGTCTGGAAGTGCCGGGCGAAGTGGACGGTGGCCCGCACGGCGTGATTAAACCCGGCGGCAAGCGCAGCGTGACCTTTACGCCTGACCAGCGCGCGGCCACCTGCTGGTTCCATCCGCATCAGCATGGCAAAACGGGCCACCAGGTGGCGATGGGGCTGGCGGGGCTGGTGCTGATTGAAGATGACGAAAGCCGCCTGCTGCGCCTGCCGAAACAGTGGGGCATCGACGATATTCCGGTGATTGTGCAGGATAAAAAGTTCACCTCCGACGGGCAGATTGACTATCAGCTGGATGTGATGAGCGCGGCGGTCGGCTGGTTTGGCGATACGCTGCTGACCAACGGTGCGATTTTCCCTCAGCACGCGGCCCCAAAGGGCTGGCTGCGTTTGCGACTGCTTAACGGCTGTAACGCGCGCTCGCTGAATTTTGCCGCCAGCGACAACCGTCCGCTGTATGTGGTCGCGAGCGACGGCGGCCTGCTGCCGGAGCCGGTGAAGGTGAGCGAGCTGCCGATGCTGATGGGCGAACGCTTCGAGGTGCTGGTGGACATCAGCGATGGAAAAGCCTTTGACCTGGTCACCCTGCCGGTCAGCCAGATGGGGATGGCCGTTGCGCCATTCGATAAAGCGCACCCGGTGCTACGTATCCAGCCGCTGCAGATTGCCGCCTCCGGTATGCTGCCGGACACGCTAACTACGCTGCCAGCGCTGCCTGCGCTTGATGGCCTCACTCAGCGCAGGCTGCAGCTCTCCATGGACCCGATGCTCGACATGATGGGCATGCAGGCTCTGATAGAGAAGTACGGTAACCAGGCGATGGCCGGGATGCACCACGGGCAGATGATGGGCCACATGAATATGGACCACGGCAAAAAGGGCGGCATGAATCATGGCGGCCATGGTTTCGATTTCCACAACGCCAATATGATTAACGGTAAAGCCTTTGACATGAACACGCCGATGTTTGCCGCCGCGAAGGGGCAGATCGAACGCTGGACGATCTCAGGCGAGGGCGACATGATGCTGCACCCGTTCCATATTCACGGCACCCAGTTCCGCATTCTCTCCGAGAACGGTAAAGCACCTGACGCGCATCGCGCGGGCTGGAAGGATACGGTGAAGGTGGAAGGTGGCGTCAGCGAAGTGCTGGTGAAGTTTGACCACGACGCGCCGAAGGAGTTTGCCTATATGGCGCACTGCCATCTGCTTGAACACGAAGATACGGGGATGATGCTGGGGTTCACCGTTTAGAGTCGCGCGGCCTGATGCCCTCACCCTGACCCTCTCCCACAGGGAGAGGGAATAAACACAAAAACGGCAACCGAAGTTGCCGTTTTGCATATTTCCGTAGGCCGGGTAAAGCGTAGCTGCCACCCGGCTTTTCAGTTACTTACTGTCATCCGGCAGTGCATACGCGACGATGTAGTCGCCCATCTTCGTACCAAACGAACCGTGACCTCCGGCAGAGATGACAACGTACTGCTTGCCATTCACTTCATAGGTCATCGGCGTGGCCTGTCCGCCCGCTGGCAGACGGCCTTGCCACAGTTTTTCACCGTTGGTCATGTTGTACGCGCGCAGGTAGTTATCTGCGGTTGCCGCGATGAACAGCACGTTACCGGCGGTGGAAATTGGGCCGCCCAGCATAGGCATACCCATATTGAACGGCACCGGAACCGGCATCGGGAACGGCATGCTGTCCTGTGGCGTACCAATACGTTTTTTCCATACGATCTGGTTGGTTTTCAGATCCAGACCGGAGATGTAACCCCAGGCAGGCTGTTTACACGGCAGACCAAATGGAGACAGGAACGGGTTCAGCGTTACGCCGAACGGTACGCCGTACTGCGGCTGAATACCGGCTTCGGTACCGCTGCCTTTCGCGTCTTTCGGCTGCTCCATTGGGTTACCCGGACCGCGTGGGATCAGGCGAGACACGAACGGCAGCGCCATCGGGTTGGCGATAGCCACCTGACGGTTCGGGTCAACGGAGATCCCGCCCCATTCGAACATCCCCAGGTTACCCGGGAAGACCAGCGTGCCCTGCTCAGACGGCGGCGTGAAGATGCCTTCATAGCGCAGCTGGTGGAACATCACGCGGCACACCAGCTGGTCAAACATGGTGGCACCCCACATGTCTGCACCGCTGAGGTCTTTCTTCGGACGGAAGCTCAGGTCAGAGAACGGCTGCGTTTTGCTGACGTAATCGCCTTTAGCCGCACCCTGCGGAACCGGTTTTTCCGGCGCAGGCACAACCAGCTTGCCGTTGCTGCGATCCAGCACGAAGATGTTCCCAGTTTTCGCCGGGGCGTAAATTACCGGAACGGTTTTACCGTCAACGGTAATGTCCGCCAGCGTCGGCTGGGACGGCATATCCATATCCCACAGATCGTGGTGAACGGTCTGGTAGCTCCACGCCAGCTTGCCGGTGGTCGCGTTCAGCGCCACGATCGCGCTCGCGTAACGTTCCTGCTCCGGCGTGCGGTTACCGCCCCAGATATCCGGGGTGGTGACACCCATCGGCAGGTAGACCAGGTCCAGCTTCGCGTCATACGCGGCTGGTGCCCAGGAGTTTGGCGAGTTAAAGGTAAAGGTGTGCTCGTCCGATGGGATCGCGTTTGGATCTTTCGCGCCCGGGTCAAACGCCCACAGCAGTTTACCGGTGTTTACGTCGAAACCGCGGATAACGCCGGAGGTTTCACGCGTGGAGAAGTTGTCCGTTACCGAACCGGCAATCACGATGGTTTTATCGGTGATGATTGGCGGTGAGGTTGGCTCATACAGGCCCGGCGTAGTGTCCGGCATGTTGGTCTGCAGGTTCAGGACACCTTTGTTGGCAAAGGTTTCGCACAGCTTGCCCGTTTCGGCGTTAATTGCGAACAGGCGTCCATCGTTCACCGGCAGCATAATGCGGCGAGGGCAGTCGGCGATGACTTCCGGGCTGGCATTATCGGCACGCGCTTCATGGTAAGACACGCCGCGGCAGGTCACGTGCTGGAAGGACGGATTAGAATTCAGCTGCGGATCGAAGTGCCATTTCTCTTTACCGGTGGCCGCGTCGAGCGCGAACAGACGCTGGTGCGCCGTACACAGGTAAAGCATGTCGCCCACTTTAATCGGCGTCACTTCGTTAGTCAGCTCGCCCGGATCGTTCGGCATCTTCAGGTCGCCGGTACGGAATACCCAGGCTTCTTTCAGGTTCTTCACGTTGTCCGCGTTGATCTGCTTCAGCGGAGAGTAGCGTTGACCTTCCTGGTTACGACCATAGGCAGGCCAGTCGCCGTCCGCAACCTGCGAGATCGCGGCAGCAGGCGTTGATTCCGCGTTCAGCGTACCGTTGATTTCCTGTGGGTCGTTAAAACCGGCCCAGGTCAGGATGCCGCCGGTAATCAGCAGCGCAACGACCAGACCGGCTACAGCACCGCTGGATGGCACAATCAGGCGACGCCAGACGAACGGCAGGATCAGCCAGATACCAAAGAAGACCAGGATGTCACTGCGCGGCGTCAGTGCCCAGAAGTCGAACCCGACTTCCCAGACGCCCCAGATCATGGTGGCGAGGAGTAATGCGGCATACAGCCACAGTGCAGATTGTTTCCTACGCAACAGCAGGACGGTTACGGCAACCATAACCAGACCCGCTATCGGGTAGTACCAGGAGCCGCCTAAAGCGACCAGCCAGACGCCACCGATTAACAGATACAGCGCGCAGAAGGCTGCGAACGCGGCTGTTAATGTCACCAGTAGACGCGGCTGTTTAGAGTTTGTTTCAGCCATAGAAAGTGTACTCGTCAGTTTTTGTTAATAATTTGCTAGCAACTAATTATAGGTATTAACAAGTGTGATCGGAATCACAAAATTTGCTTTTATAACTCATACGCCAGGCTTATCCATTTGCTGGTATAATGGCGGGCTTGCGTATCGATGCCGGAAATATACTCCCCTGCATTGAGAGATTTTCATTAAAATCATATGGTTAGTAATATGAAACATACTGTTGAAGTGATGATCCCGGAAGCCGAGATCAAAGCGCGTATCGCCGAACTGGGTCATCAAATCACCGAACATTATAAGGACAGCGGCAGCGAAATGGTGCTGGTGGGTCTGTTACGTGGCTCTTTCATGTTCATGGCCGACCTGTGCCGTGAAGTACAGGTGTCCCATGAGGTCGATTTTATGACCGCCTCCAGCTACGGCAGCGGCATGTCCACAACCCGTGATGTGAAAATCCTGAAAGATCTGGATGAAGATATTCGTGGCAAAGATGTGTTGATCGTTGAAGACATCATCGACTCCGGCAACACGCTCTCTAAGGTGCGCGAGATCCTGAGCCTGCGTCAGCCTAAATCGCTGGCGATCTGTACGCTGCTGGATAAACCTGAGCGCCGTGAAGTGCAGGTGCCGGTTGAGTTTGTTGGCTTCTCTATTCCGGACGAATTCGTCGTCGGTTATGGCATCGACTACGCGCAGCGCTATCGCCATCTGCCGTATGTTGGGAAGGTAGTGATTCTCGACGAGTAAAACGTATTGGGTGCGGTCTGATGCCCTCACCCCGGCCCTCTCCCACAGGGAGAGGGAGAAAACCGTAGGCCGGGTAAGGCGCAGCCGCCACCCGGCTTTTTAATGGGCAGTCATTTATGGTTTACGTGCTTAAGCTTGAGATTGGCAATGCCCGAACGGTAACGCTGCTCCAGCGTTTCGCGGTTGGTGGCGGTCACTTCCAGGTTTCGCAGCAGGCCATCGTGAATACCGTACGCCCAGCCGTGGATGGAAACCTTCTGCCCACGTTTCCAGGCTGACTGCATAATCGTCGAGTGGCCCAGGTTATAAACCTGCTCCATTACGTTCAGCTCGCACAGGGTGTCGAGACGTCGCTCCTGCGGCATCTCGCCCAGCAGTGAGCTATGTTTGAACCAGATATCGCGGATGTGCAGCAGCCAGTTATCGATTAACCCCAGTTCGGTATTTTCGATCGCCGCCTGCACGCCGCCGCAGCCGTAGTGGCCGCAAATAATGATGTGCTCGACTTCCAGCACGTCAACAGCATACTGAACGACAGAAAGGCAGTTAAGATCGGTGTGAATGACGAGGTTGGCAACGTTACGGTGAACAAAGAGTTCGCCAGGTTCGAGACCGGTCAGGCGCTCTGCCGGCACGCGGCTATCGGAACATCCAATCCATAGAAAGCGCGGGTTCTGCGCTTGCGACAGCTTCCCGAAAAATCCGGGGTCTTCTTCAACCAGCATCTTTGACCATAGTGCATTGTTGCTGATGAGTGTATCTATGTCATTCATGGACGTTAACGGCCTGTAACCAAGTAATTGCGTTGCGCTACTATAGGGTAACCCGACTTTTAATGAAACCACACAACGTGTGTCAGAACTATAGGTAAGTTAAATTCATGGCGATTGCACTGGAGCTTGAGCAGCTTAAAAAAACCTATCCGGGCGGCGTTCAGGCGCTGCGCGGGATAGATCTTAAAGTCGAAGCGGGAGATTTCTACGCGCTTCTGGGACCGAACGGGGCGGGGAAATCCACCACTATCGGCATCATCAGCTCGCTGGTGAACAAAACATCCGGCCGGGTGAGCGTCTTTGGCTACGATCTGCAGAAAGACGTGGTCAACGCCAAGCGCCAGCTGGGGCTGGTACCGCAGGAATTCAATTTTAACCCGTTCGAGACGGTGCAGCAGATTGTCGTTCAGCAGGCGGGTTACTACGGCGTTGAGTATAAAGAGGCGATTGAGCGCAGCGAAAAGTACCTTAAACAGCTCGATCTGTGGGAAAAGCGTAACGAACGTGCGCGCATGTTGTCCGGTGGGATGAAGCGCCGCCTGATGATTGCCAGAGCGCTGATGCACGAGCCAAAGCTGCTGATCCTCGATGAACCAACCGCGGGCGTGGATATTGAACTGCGCCGCTCCATGTGGGGCTTCCTGAAGGATCTGAACGATAAAGGCACCACCATTATTCTGACTACGCACTACCTCGAAGAGGCAGAGATGCTGTGCCGCAATATCGGCATCATCCAGCACGGCGAGTTGGTGGAAAACACCTCGATGAAAGATCTGCTCTCCAAGCTGAAATCAGAAACCTTTATTCTCGACCTCGCGGCGAAAAGCCCGCTGCCGAAGCTGGAAGGGTATAACTACCGCCTGGTGGATACCTCAACGCTGGAAGTGGAAGTGCTGCGCGAGCAGGGCATCAACAGCGTCTTCTCCCAGCTGAGCGCCCAGGGCATTCAGGTATTGAGTATGCGTAACAAAGCGAACCGACTGGAAGAGCTGTTTGTCTCTCTGGTGCATCAAAAACAAGGAGACAAGGCATGACGCATCTTTTCTGGGTAGCGCTGAAAAGCATCTGGGCAAAAGAGATCAACCGCTTTATGCGCATCTGGGTGCAAACCCTGGTGCCGCCGGTGATCACCATGACGCTCTATTTCATCATTTTCGGCAACCTGATTGGTTCCCGCATTGGTGAGATGCACGGCTTTACCTACATGCAGTTCATCGTTCCGGGCCTGATCATGATGGCGGTGATCACTAACGCTTATGCCAACGTGGCATCCTCATTCTTTAGCGCTAAGTTCCAGCGCAACATTGAAGAACTGCTGGTGGCGCCGGTGCCAACGCACGTGATCATCGCCGGCTACGTGGGCGGTGGCGTGGCGCGCGGTTTGTGCGTAGGCATTCTGGTGACCGCGATTTCGCTGTTCTTCGTGCCGTTCCAGGTACACTCGTGGCTGTTTGTGGCGCTGACGCTGCTGCTCACCGCGATCCTGTTCTCGCTGGCCGGATTGCTGAATGCGGTATTCGCTAAGACGTTTGACGACATCAGCCTGATCCCGACCTTCGTGCTGACGCCGCTGACCTATCTGGGCGGGGTGTTCTACTCCCTGACGCTGCTGCCGCCGTTCTGGCAGGCTCTGTCGCACCTGAACCCGATCGTCTACATGATCAGCGGCTTCCGCTTTGGTTTCCTTGGCATTACCGATGTGCCGCTGTTTACCACGGTGGCGGTGCTGGTGGTGTTCATCATCGCCTTCTACCTGCTGTGCTGGTATCTGATCCAGCGCGGGCGCGGTCTGCGTAGCTAACCTTCCGCCCGGCGACGTTCTGGTTGCCGGGCATTTTCTTTGACTGTTATCACCGTACGTTAACCTTCACTCCGCTAAACTACTTGCCTGCTAAGGAGAGACGTTATGCTGGGATGGGTTATCACCTGCCACGATGAACAGGCGCAGGTTATGCTGGACAAGCTTGAAGCCAAATTTGGACCGCTGAGGCAATGCCGTGCGGTTAACTACTGGCGCGGGTTGAGTACCAATATGCTCAGCCGCATGATGTGTGACGCCCTGCATGAGACCGACACCGGCGATGGCGTTATCTTTCTTACCGATAAATCCGGGGCGGCACCTTATCGCGCTGCGGCATTATTAAGCCACAAGCATGAAAATTGTGAGGTCATCTCGGGCATCAATTTGGCGTTGCTGGAAGCAATGTATCCTCTTCGTGAAACGTTGAGCAGCACTGCATTCCGCAATACGCTCGTTGATATGCATGTCCCAGGCGTAAGCAGTCTGTGGCATCAGCAGCAGAAAAATCCTCCCTTTGTCCTGCTTCACGATCTGTATAAGCATTAAACGTTGGTATTGATGTCGCTTTTGCTACAATGGCGACTGATTTCCCGTATCGATTTATATCCCATGCTCATGCGCGTTGTTTTCCTGCTGTTGCTGCTGATATCCGGCGGCACATCTGCCAGTCTGATTAGCCAGCAAGGGCTTCCCGCCCGCTATATGCAAACCACCGAAGATGCGGCCATTTGGGCGCAGGTGGGAAGTAACGTGATCAACGTGGGGAACGTCAGGGCCGGACAAATTCTTGCCGTGGTGCCAACCTCTGCTGACTATTACGAATTTCGTTTTGGTTTTGGCACGGGGTTTATCGATAAAGGGCATCTTGAAGAGGTGCAGGGCAAACAGCGCGTAGAAGACAGCCTTGGCGATCTCAATAAACCGCTCAGCAACCAAAACCTGGTGACCTGGAAAGACACGCCGGTGTATAACGCCCCCAGCAGCGGAAGCGCGCCCTTTGGCACGTTAAGCGCCAACCTCCGCTATCCGATCCTGAATAAACTTAAAGATCGCCTGAATCAGACCTGGTTCCAGATCCGCATCGGCAACCGTCTGGCGTGGATCAGCAGCCTGGATGCTCAGGAAGATAACGGCCTTCCGGTCCTGACCTACCATCATATCCTGCGTGATGAAGAGAACACGCGTTTTCGTCATACATCCACGACCACCAGCGTACGCGCGTTCAATAACCAGATGGCCTGGCTACGCGATCAGGGCTATGCCACGCTGACGATGTACCAGCTTGAAGGCTATGTGCGTAACAAGATGAACTTGCCCGCTAAGGCTGTGGTGATCACCTTTGATGATGGCCTGAAATCGGTCAGCCGCTATGCGTACCCTGTTCTGAAAGAATATGGCTTCAACGCCACGGCGTTTATCATTTCGTCACGTATTAAAGGCCACGCGCAGAAGTGGGACCCCAAATCACTGCAGTTTATGAGCGTCCGGGAGATCAAGAGTATCCAGGATGTCTTTGACATTCAGTCTCACACCCACTTTCTGCATCGTGTTGATGGGTATAAACACCCGATCTTATTAAGCCGCAGCTATCATGTGATCCTGTTTGATTTTGAACGCTCCCGCCGCGCGCTGGCGCAGTTCAACCCGCGGGTGCTTTATCTGTCGTATCCTTTTGGTGGCTATGACAATAAAGCGATAAAAGCGGCAAACGACGCCGGTTTCCATCTGGCGGTGACCACGGTAAAAGGCAAGGTGAAGCCGGGGGATAATCCGTTCTTACTGAAACGCCTGTATATCTTAAGAACGGATTCTCTGGAGACGATGTCGCGGCTGATCAGCAATCAGCCGCAGGGGTAGATTATTCGTAGGTTATATTGAAGGTAATAGTGGTACCGAAACGGCCTACGGTAACGGGTTCGCTGCCGATCTTAACCAGTTGAGCCCAAATGGTTGTGTCCAGAACGGTAGGAGGGGTACCGTCATAGTCGGTTACCGCAATAGGTAACTTCCAGCTATCTGCTTTCACGGGGTAATTGTCTCCCGGGTTACTCAAAATCCTGACGCCGACGCCTCCAGCCGCGGCTACGCCATCTCCCTCAACGGCGTTAGTAAAATATGTCTTATCAGCGGTGGTATGCGCGGAAGATAACGTATACATAACTTGTTTTGTGTTCGCGCATGTACCCGTAATCTTAAACGCTACTTTACTGGTCGTACCATTCTCGACGTCTGCAGGGCTCCATTCTCCCAGATCCACCGTTGTCGGGGCGCGCAGTACGCATGCTGGACGGTTTAAGGGAATGCTGAATGACATTTGGGACATATTTACCATGGGCCGTGGATGATCGCTAACTGAGCCACTCGGACTACCAAGAAGAATTTGGCCAATCGGACCGCTACTTGCGGTCAAGAAATTTTGATCGAGGGGTATCCCCTGAAAGCCATTGGTCTGCCAGAACTCCATGCTGACATGCCAGGTTTTCCCATCGACAATATATTCCTGATCGTGTTCGAGATCGCCGGTAAGGTAAAACTGTCCATTTGCAGAGGGTGGAAACCAGGCCGTTACACCTTTACCATCCGGATAAAATGCCAGGGTATAAACAATCCCAGGGACGTTAGTCTTAAAAGCGGCTTTTCCATCAATCTCCCCTTCAAGCATAGCATTGTTAGTCAACTGCCAGACATCTTCAGTGTCATCACCTACCGAACAAGAGGATCTCAATGATGGGGCTGTCTCCATAATGATGACGTTACTGATCTGCACTGGGGACGTTACCGTACCTGGGGGCAAGGGGGTGATCACAGGTTGTACGCCTGGAGACATAATTAACAACGGATCGTTGCTATCAAATCGACATTCTACTGCTGCATGCGAGGCGCCAGAAATCCCGAACGTCACGAACGCTAATATCTTAAAGAGTTTCTTCATTATAAATCCTTTTATTCGTAGCTCACATTGACCAGAACGCTACTCACTACAGTGCCGCTGGTGATAGTGCCAGCGTTCTGGTAACGTGCGTAAAACCCATAATCCTTTATATAACTCTCGCTACTTCCACTGACATCGTAAATAATGTTAGACGTTCCGTCAGTTTTCAAAACATTCGTTTTGTATTTTTCAGAGAAAATAACGATACCCACATTTTCAGCCGCACTGGCTGTGGCTTCGTTTTTAAACACCTGCTTTTGGTTACTCCAGAAACCATTCTGCGGTGCAAAACTGAATTTTAGTTGGCTAATACCTGCACTTTCTCCACCGCTCGCGTAGCAGTTATCTACGTGAATAGTGAAGGGCGTGCCTGCTACATCATCGGTCGGCGTTAAACGGTCGCTCTTATCGCTATTATAAAACCAGTCTCGGGTCACGGTAGGCAAGTAGATCTCCCCGCCGTTTTCGACGCTGAGCTGGCATGTGTTATTAATAATGTTTGCCGTCAGGTTTACATCCATACCTGAATCTGCCTGGCTTATGCCAGGCAGAGTGCTACCAGCCAGACCGATAAGCAACATCAGACCGGGCTGGTGTAAAATAAACGGTGATTGTTGCATAGTGATCCCTGGAATTATTGATAGGCGATAGTAAACGTGACCGGTGCGGAAACAGCACCAGTGCCAACGTCAGTAATGCTTTGACCCTGTCCGACTACGATACGGGAATTCATCAGGAACTCACCGGTGCCATTGGAAATTGTCACTTCCTGTGCTGCCGGAGGGATGTTGCAGCTCATCAGCAGACCGGTATCAACAACGCCCGACCAGATCTCAAAGCCTGTCGCTAAACCGCCAGAGTACGAGTCGCCGTTTTTACCTGTGCCACTGCATTCTCCGCCGGCGCCTTTAGCGGCAGCTACCGTTGCCTTTGCTACCCCAGAACAGTTGGAGAAGGCAATTTTGAGCGGCTTAACGCGAGTTTTGTTCACCAGATCGGATTTGAATACTTCGCCAAATGCAATTTCACTGGATTCAGTACCTGCATCGTTAAGCACTTTTGCTGTACATGTGCCTGATACGACCTTGGTTTTAATCGTCATCTCGACGCTGCTGGTACCTGTAATTGCTGCACTTGCCATTCCAGAGAACAGAAGGCCAGAAAGGGACAGGGCGATAAAAGTGGATTTAAATTTCATGATGTTGCTCCGTTTTCCTGCACCAATTACTCGTAGCTAAATTCAAAAGTCGCCACAGCCTGAAAATCACCCAGCGTCATGTTGTCTGTTCTGGTTTCACGCATTGTGGCTACCAAAGAAACTTCTTTATTCTGGATTTCTGTTGTACTCCAGACCAGGCGCTCCGCATCCACGGCAGAGTTAACAGTAAATGGGACATCCGGTGTACTAGCTCTGGCGATTTCGACGGCTGAATAATCTGTCCCACCGCTCTCTTTTGCGATCTGGTTTTTAAGCCCGGTAGCTAAATAACCCGATGGGGTTCCTTTTAATGTGGTTTTCAGTGAAGTCAGAGACGCCGGGCACTCAACGATCACGATTTTGAAATTGGCATTCGCAGTACCGGCTTTGACATCGTCAAGACGCACCTGGCCATTGTTACCAATGGTCAGCGTTTGCTGCGTGTCGGAGCCCGTACCGCCAACCAGTTTCATATCGCAGGTGGTTTCGCGAATATTGGCGGTGAAGTTCACATCCAGAGTGGTGCTTTCTTCGGCTAACGCTGAACCCGATAATGCCAGCATCACCATGGCAAGTGCTGACAGGTTAAGATTTTTTTTCATGCTTACTCTCATCTATTTTCCTGAATAATTACATTTGGCACTGTTGATTATGAAGTACCGTTGTAAGTCCTACTTTTTGAGCATTTGGTAAAACCTGATAGCGGACGTCACATTGACTGTCTTTATTATTTCCCCAGACCACATGCAGTACACCCCGATCATCGACGCCACGGATATAGGCTTGTCCGGCCTGACCGACGGTACCGACAGATTCATTTTTTTCGTTTAATACATCGGCACCCAAAGGAATAAACCCTTTATCGGTTCGCTGGAGTTCTAATATTATTGAACGACCTTCGTCCGTTTCAAAATTAACCAGCACGACAGCGCCGCTACGAGGCACCTTAACTTCACTGGTGTTCTTTATTTCAACGTCATTTTCCAGCGTGCTAATATCCAGATAGACACGGTTTTCACGATAAGCCGACATATAAGGGAAAATACCGTAGCCAGAATCGCCAATTTGGCTACTGCCGAAACCAATACCTGCTCCTTTCGCTCCGCTGGCTTTGACCAATGCCAGTGAGTCGTTGTCCCCGATGCTGCCTGGCGCAAATGCCACGCCCCCTGAATGCATCACCATTCCCCCGCTATAAGAGGCGGAATACTGCTTGCTGTTGTCGTCTGCGAAGGAGGCGGATAAACTAAGAGGGCCATAGGCGCTATTCAGTGAGCCATAACCGCTTATCTGGTTCAGGTTGCCATAATTGCCTCCGTTAGATGCGGCATTGACGGAATAACTAAACTTATTATCTTGTGTGTTGCCGCCCGCGGAAGTATTAAAGCTCGTGCCGCCTTTAAGATCGGAACGTAAGCCCATATTAACGTTAGAAAAACCGCCTGAACGCGAACCCTCATGTGAAAACACGTTGAATGGTATACTCAGACTTAAATATACGCTGTCGTCTTTTGTTCCATACTGGTCATACGTTCGCTGGAATGACAGGCTGTAACTGCCATAGGTGAAGCTATTGTTATATCCAATGTTGTAGTTGGATGTTGACCCTGTGGCGTTCCAGTAGTCTTCCCATGTACCGCTTACGAACAGAGAGCCATAGTTATTCTCCCCAGAATTCAGCGGCTGATTAAGACTCAACTGAACCTGATTTTTGGTTCGTTGATAGTCTGCATAGAGTTCTTGGTTGGTATCATAGCTACGGTTAGAATATTTCTGCCGCTTGATACTATCCTGGAGCTGTGCCGCATCGTTAAGGCTGAGGTAATCCTCCGTCGAGAAGCGATAGGCCGCAACGTTAAGGGACGTATCTGTCGCTTCAATCATTTTACTGAAGGTCAAGCGATAACTTTGACCGCTAAGCGTATCAAGACCCTCAATATCAGCATAGGATTGCGTGACATCGGCTGCAAACGCACCGATCGAGGTGTTCATCGCCAGGCCTAAAATGCCCGCGTAAAAATTCATATCGCTGTATTGCGCGCCGATATAGCCTGTAAAGGTGTTATTCAGACCATAGTAAAACGTGCCATAACCGATTTTCGGCGTATCCAGCAGGGAATCGTCGTTGAGTTCACCTGCGCCCACATCCCAGCGCGTTGCCCCCGGACGGAGCATCTGGGTAACGGATGAAAAAGGAACGGTAAAGGAACGTTTGCTGCCATCAGCTTCTTCAATCGTTACCTCTAAGTCATTACCATAACCCGTTGTGCTCAGGTCATTGATTTCAAACGATCCCGGTGGCACGGATGTTTCGTAAATCTTATTACCACTCTGAGTGACGCTAACTTTGGCATTGCTGTTCGCCACCCCTCGGATTACTGGCGCGTAGCCTGTCGACCCCATCGGCAACATGCGGTCATCGCTGTACATACGCGTACCGCGCAAACTCAACGAGTTAAAGGCTTCGCCGCGCGTATAGGAGTCACCGATGACGAACTGTGCGCTGAGCGGGGTAATATCCCGCTGCAAATAGATATCCTGACTGTTATATTTCGTACCGTTATCTTTGTCCCAGTTGAAGTTTCCGCGGGAACGCAAGCGCCAGGGTCCCATATTGAGCCCGTAGCGTAAATTCAGATAGGCGCTTTCCGAGGTATTGCCGTTGCCTTCGCTATGCCAGGCGTTCATGTCATAAGAGAGCAAGGCGGCCGGAACGCCGTTATCCCACAGTGAGGGGTCGACATAACCCGCCGGACGTTTCAGGACAAAGATCTGCGCAAAATTTAGATCCAACGTCTGCGTATTGCTTTCATAGCTTATTGAGGAGCCGGGGAACGTCTTTTTAACATTGATGCAGGTTGTGTCATCTACCGCTTCTTCAGCGAGTGCGCTGGTGTCGATACCCGACTGCGTCAGCAGCAGTTTGGTTATACATGGCGTTGCGCGAGGGGTGCCGTTATCTTTAAACGTCACTTCAACTGTTGATTTTAATTTACCGTTCAGGTTGATATTGGTGCGATAAATGCCTGGCAGGATCGGATTGCCATGAGCGAAACGGTTAATATCAACATTTGAACTACCGTTCAGAAGAAACTGTTCGTTAAACTCAATAGCTTCTTCATTATCAGGTAACTCTTCAGCTGAAGTGGTATTTTCTGCACAAGCATAAAAAGGTAATGCTGCGCTTATAGCAAGGCATAAGAGAGAACGTTTAAATAACATGGCAGATCCACTTAATCAGTGTAGAGAGTATTACTCCCTACAGAGTTAATGCTATCGATTATTATCTGTGTAGAGGTCTTTTTTTTTATTTAATTCCGGCTTCGAAATCGTCTGTTCCGCCATAGTCATTTATGGCTTCATACTGCACGTTGCCATTTGCTGTGAAAGCTAAACCTTTTACCGTCATTGTGGTGTCGCTAAACGGTTTCACCGCCTGATGCTCAACCTCATATGTTTTTGGGCCGGATTTAATGGTTACTTTAGAAACAGAGACGTTATACGGTGAGTTATTGTGCGCGATGAGCTTAACCGTATTTCCTTCTTTATTCTGAGTCCAGGTTAAATTTTTTGCGGCATCGCCGGGTGTGCCTTTTAATCCGTCTGGACGGAAGAAGAACTTAATTCGGGTTCGGAATGCGAGTTGGAGCTGATTAAGGCTCTCTTTATCCGCGTTTTTAGATTTTGGCGGAATTTCCAGAACATTGAACCAGAAAAGCGATTCACGATCCTGCGGTAATGGCGTGCCTGTGTAAGTAATACGTACGGACTGGCCTTTTTTCGGATCAATGCGTGATACCGGCGGGGTAATAATAAAAGGGAGCTTCAACTCCTGCGGGTTGACGTCAGCGCGGCCATCATCAAGCCATGTTTGCACTAAAAGAGGTTTATTACCGTGGTTATCGAGATTCACCACAACATCTTTAGTTGATTGCGGATATACGATACGCGTGCCGGAAATAACAATATCCGCGCATGCATTTGACGCGGACATAAAAGCAGTGACGAGCAATGCGGCTTTTAAGCCTTTACTGAATACTAAATTAGACATTTTTTCCACTTCCTTTTGGAATCAAAGAAGCAATCCCTCATTAATAATGAGAGATTGCTCAATTATTTAAGGCTTACGAATTTCTTATTCGTATTGCATGGTAAAGGCAACTTGCGCCTGCACGGTACCAGCACTTACTGGGTTAGACGTTGCATTCCAACCCTGACCCTGGGTGTAGGCTACGCGATAGTAGAGGTTAGCCGCACCAGCCGCACTGATATCTGCCTTCTGAGTGTTGTTAACCTGGTCAACTTTGATCTGATCGGTTGCGGTACTACCGGCGTTTGACAGCACCAGGTTTACGTTCTTAGCAGAACCCTGAGCATTGCTTGGCGGAACCAGCAGACCACCCTCAGTTGCAGAGCTACCAGCCCATGAATCGAACTGTGCAGATACTTTCTTAACAGTTTCATAATCACAACCGGCCAGTGACAGAGAGAATTTCTTCTCGCCCAGGGTGCTGGTAGTACCCAGTGCGCTTGCGAAATCAGCTACTTTTACTGTGTCGAGGGTTACGTCGAAATCGTTACCTTTCTGGTCGATTTTCTGATCCAGGGAAACCTGACAGGTGTTGTTAGAAACCATACCGTGGAAAGTGATGGTACCGGTATCAGAGTCTGCTGCTACTGCGGAACCCGCGCTTAATACCATTGCTACAGCCACAGCCATGCCATATTTCTTAAAAGACATTTTTATATCCATATATAAAAGTTAATAATATCGACAAGACATATAACATTTTTATATCTGTGATATGTCTTGCAATTGAAATGTTCTATTTCGGCGCAGATTTTAATTGCCTGCAGATAGAAATAAAAGGCTTTGTTGCTTATTAAATATAAATGTTGTTTTCAGATTTGATTAAATAATTTGTTGGGTGAATATCTTCTGGGGAGCAATAAAGTGTGATTTATATTTGTGGGATGAATAGATTGAGAATGCCCCTGTATTACATCTCAGGGATACATTAAACAAGGAATTTACTCATCGAAAAAGAATCTCGATGAGTAAAATTATCTTTAAGCAACCTGAACTGGAATCGCCTTCGCGGTGCGTTTCATCTCGTTGTCGCCTTCGAAATAAGCGACTTTGGGCTGCCAGCGGCGCGCTTCTTCGTCAGACATCATGACGAAGCTGGCGATAATAACGATATCGCCGACGTCCGCGCAGTGTGCCGCCGCGCCGTTGACGGAGATAATTTTAGACCCGCGCTCGGCGGCAATCGCATAGGTGGAAAAACGCTTGCCGTTATTCACATTCCAGATATCAATGGCTTCATTTTCGAGAATACCCGCCGCGTCGAGAAAATCCTGGTCAATGGCGCAGGAACCTTCATAGTGCAGGTCGGCCTGGGTGACTTTCACTCGGTGAAGCTTACCTTGCAGCATTTTGCGAATCATTACGTATACCTATAATTATCAAGGGCGAAAGAACTACGCCAGCTCAACCACTTTATTATCGATAAGGCGTGCCTGGCCGAGCCATGCCGCCACCAGAATCACCGCGCGTTTGCTGGTTTCCGTCAGCTCAAGCAGGGTATCAGCATCGCGGATTTGAATATCATCAGCGCGGAAGCCTTTGTCGTTCAGCGCCTGCTCTGCAAGGGCGACGATCTCTTCTGCGGTCAACTCTTTCGCCAGCAGCTGTTCTGCCATGGTGTTCATCACCTTGCTTAAGCCCGGCGCAATTTTACGCTGCTCGGCGGTCAGATAGCCGTTACGGGAGCTCAGCGCCAGGCCGTCTTTCGCACGCACGATCGGCACGCCGACGATATCGATGTCGTAGCCCATGTCTGCAACCATCTTGCGGATCAGCGCCAGCTGCTGGAAATCTTTTTCGCCGAAGCAGGCAACGTCAGGCTGCACCAGGTTGAACAGCTTGCTGACGATGGTCGACACGCCGCGGAAATGGCCCGGACGGCTTGCACCCTCCAGCATGGTCGAAATACCCGGGACGTCAACGTAGGTCGCGTCTTCTGTGCCCTGAGGATATACATCCGCCGGCGCAGGCGAGAAGACGATATCCGCGTGACGTTTCTTGAGCTTCTCGCAATCTTCCTGCAGCGTCCGCGGATAGCGCGCCAGGTCGTCTGCGCGGTCAAACTGCATTGGGTTTACGAAGATACTGACCACCACGATGTCTGCGCGAGCCCTGGCTTCGTCAACGAGCTTCATATGGCCGTCATGCAGGTTGCCCATGGTTGGGACCAGTGCGATACGCTTACCTTCCTGACGCGCACGACGGATGTGCTGGCGCAGCAGCGGCAGGGTTTCAATGATTAGCACAACAAGACTCCTTAATGGAAACTGTGTTCTTCGCCCGGGTAGACGCCGGACTCAACCTCGGCAATATACTGCCGCACAGCGGCGCGCATGTCGCCTGCTTCTGTCAGGAAATTTTTGGCAAATTTCGGGATATGGCCTCCGGTAATGCCAAAGGCGTCGTGCATCACCAGGATCTGACCATCGGTGACGTTGCCTGCGCCGATGCCGATCACCGGAATAGCGAGCGCCTCGGTGATGCGTTTAGCCAGCTCAACCGGAACGCACTCCAGCACCAGCAGCTGTGCGCCTGCGGCTTCAAGCGCCACGGCATCGTCTAACAGCGTCTGCGCCGCATCTCCACGCCCCTGCACCTTGTAGCCGCCAAAGATGTTTACAGACTGCGGCGTCAGCCCCAAATGCCCGCAGACCGGCACGGCACGTTCGGTGAGCATTTTCACCGTATCGACCAGCCAGGCCCCCCCTTCAATTTTGACCATATTGGCACCGGCACGCATCACTGCCGCCGCGTTCTCAAAGGCCTGCTCGGGCGTGGCATACGCCATAAACGGCAGGTCAGAAAGCAGCAGGCAGGCCGGGGCGCCGCGGCGTACGGCCCGCGTATGGTAAGCAATATCTTCTACCGTTACAGGCAGGGTGGAATCATGTCCCTGTACCGTCATCCCTAACGAGTCTCCGACCAGCATGACGTTAATACCCTCTTCGGCAAACAGCCTGGCGAAGCTGTAGTCGTACGCGGTGATGGTGGCGAAGCGTCTCTTTTCCTGTTTGCATTTCTGCAGTAAGGAGATGGTGGTTGGTTTCATACTGTTTCCTGATGGTCACAAAGCGAATCTTTGCGCATTCTAACAGTAACATTCGAGGGAACAATGATTTTAGGCAATCGATTAACCACAAATATTGAGCGGTTAACTGAGAAAGATAGGGGGCTACCAGCGGGCCGGTTTTTCTGCACCGAGGCCGTCAAGAATAGTCTTGAGCGAGATGCCATCAGGGAAGATAAGATCGGGGGCGACTTCAAACAGCGGCCAGAGCATAAACCCGCGGTTTTTCATGTCGTAATGGGGAACGGTAAGGCGCTCGGTGTGAATGACCTCGTGGCCAAACAGCATAATGTCGAGATCGAGCGTGCGCGGCCCCCAGCGTTCGGCCTTACGCACGCGGCCCTGCTGCAGTTCGATACGCTGGGTATTATCCAGCAGCGTTTCGGCATCCAGCGCGGTGTTCAGCACCACGGCGGCATTGAGGTAGTCAGGCTGGTCCTGAGGCCCCAGCGGAGGCGTACGGTAAAATGAGGAGACCGCCTGGATACGGCTGTGCGGTATCTCCCCCAGCGCCTGAACGGCAGCGTTGACCTGCTCCAGCGGAGAGGCCAGATTGCTGCCGAGGGCGATATACGCGAGGGTCATGCAGAGCCTTCACGACGCGGCGCGCGTTTGCGCGGACGACGATGACGACGACGCGGTTCCGGCTCGTCATCCAGGTTGGTCAGCATCCCTTTTTGCTCAGGCGGTGCAGAGACCTGGAATTCACCCCACCATTGCGCCAGACGCTGCAGTTCCTGATTCTTTTCAATCTCAGCACGCAGTGCCAGCAGATCGAACGCGGCGCGGAACTTAGGATGCTCCATCAGCTTCCAGGCACGTTTACCCTGACGACGCGACATGCGCAGCTGAAGCTGCCAGATGTCACGCACCAGCGTGGTAATACGTTTCGGGATAGCCAGCGTGCGGCACCCTTCATCCAGCACGTCATTTGCCGCCAGGGCAAACGCATCGTAATAGGCGAGGCCGCTTTCCTGCGTGATCCGCTGCGCCGTTTCCAGCAAGGGATACCAGAACATGGCCGCAAACAGAAACGCCGGATTGACGCGCATATCGTTGTGGATACGGTTGTCGGTATTCTTCAGCACCTGCGCAATCATGCGCTCCATTGGGCTATCGCCGTTTTCGGTGAAGTAGCGGGTAATGGTCGGGAACAGGGGCTGGAACAGATTGTATTCGCGCAGCAGCGTATAGGTTTCAAATCCGTAGCCGGCCTGCAGCAGCTTCAGCGCCTCTTCAAACAGGCGGGCAGGCGGCACGTCGTTGATAAGCGTTGCCAGGCGAGGAATCGGCTCTGCCGTCTCCGGGCTGATACGCATGTTCAGCTTGGCGGCGAAACGCACGGCGCGCAGCATGCGTACCGGATCTTCGCGGTAGCGCGTTTCCGGCGTGCCGATCAGGCGAATCACACCATCTTTCAGGTCCTGCATGCCGCCGACGTAATCACGCACGGTGAAATCTGCCACGCTGTAGTACAGGCTGTTGATGGTGAAATCGCGACGCTGGGCATCTTCTTCGATAGAACCGAAGATGTTGTCACGCAGCAGCATGCCGTTCTGGCCCTGCTGTGAGGTTGCGCGATCGGATACGCCCGCTTCGTGGTGGCCGCGGAACGTCGCCACTTCAATAATTTCTGGCCCAAACATGACGTGAGCAAGACGGAAGCGGCGGCCAACAAGACGGCAGTTGCGGAATAATTTACGCACCTGATCGGGCGTGGCGCTGGTCGTCACGTCGAAATCTTTTGGTTTTTTGCCCAGCAGTAAATCACGCACTCCACCGCCAACGAGGTAGGCCTCGTAGCCTGCTTTATTCAGACGATAGAGCACCTTGAGGGCATTTTCACTGATATCTTTGCGTGAAATATTGTGCTGCTCACGCGGAATAACCGACATGCGATTTTGCGCAATAGCCTCGTTCGCCATGCTCTCTTCGCGGCTTAGCACTTTACGGCAAAAATTAGCGACTCGGGTAAAAATGGTACACCTCGTAGTGTGTTTTGTTATGAAAAAAAGCGGCTAATCATAGCTCAGCGCAGCGCATTTGAGAATGCTGGATTTTAGGCACGGCACTGAGCGACCAGTTTGCTATCGCTATTTTAAGCAATTCATCGATACTCAGATCCTGCCATTCACCGGTTACAGTCTGGTTGAGAAATCGCAGCGCGTCGATCAAAACAGGGCGCGGATCGCCGTCCGGCAAGGCGGGAGCATGATTCTGTTTGGACAGTTTATTGCCTTGTTCATTGACCGCGAGCGGCAGATGAATGTAATCAGGGGCTGTCCAGCCAAACTGATGATATAGCGAGATTTGCCGCACCGTCGGTTCTACCAGATCCGCTCCACGCACAATTTCCGTCACGCCCTGGAAATGATCGTCCACGACCACCGCCAGGTTATAGGCAAACAGGCCGTCGCGGCGATGGATGATGAAATCCTCGCGCGCCAGCCGTTTGTCGGCCTGAATCTCACCCGACAGCAGATCGTTAAAACGGGTGACGGGCGCGCGCTGAAGCATACGCACGGCGGCATTATCCGGGCCGTTGTGGCGCGTGCGACAGTGGCCGTCATAAACGCCGCCGACGCTCTGTATGCGCGCGCGGGAGCAGGTGCAGTAGTAGGAAAGCCCCTGATCGTAGAGCCAGGCCAGGCGTTCCCGGTAGGCGTCATGGCGCTGTGACTGCCAGAGTACCTCATCGTCCCAGTGAAGACCGTAATGTTCCAGCTGACGCAGAATGGTCTCTGCTGCACCGGGAACTTCACGCGGGGGATCGATATCTTCAATACGAACGAGCCATTTTCCCTGACGGGCGCGTGCCTGCAGGTAGCTGCCGAGAGCGGCAATTAATGAGCCGAAGTGGAGTTCACCGGAAGGAGATGGCGCAAAGCGCCCAATATAGTGTGATTCAGACATAGTCACTGTAACAAGGCGGGAGAGTCTCCCGCCTTTAACGTGTGTAGACAGAGCGGTATTAACCGGCCATCTGTTTTTCGCGGATTTCAGCCAGCGTTTTACAGTCGATACACAGATCGGCAGTTGGACGCGCTTCCAGACGACGAATACCGATTTCAACACCGCAGGATTCGCAGTAGCCAAAATCTTCGTCCTCGACCTTTTTCAGCGTTTTCTCGATCTTTTTAATCAGCTTGCGCTCGCGGTCACGGTTACGCAGTTCGAGGCTGAACTCTTCTTCCTGAGCGGCACGGTCTACCGGGTCCGGGAAGTTTGCAGCTTCATCCTGCATATGTGTAACGGTGCGATCGACTTCATCCCTAAGTTGATTACGCCATGCTTCAAGAATACGCCTGAAGTGCGACAGCTGGGCTTCGTTCATATACTCTTCGCCCGGCTTCTCTTGATACGGCTCCACCCCAGCGATGGCGAGAATACTCAGGGACGATGTTTTACGGTTTTGCCCTTCTTGCATGTTGCTTCTCCTTAACACGCACTATCGATCCCCGTGTTGGGGGAAAAATCAGGTCGCTATAAATAGCAGATGCTTTTCCTTAAGGCAATTAGCTAAACGTAACACTTGACAAGCCTGTGAGGAAAAGCGTATTTGCGCACGCGGCCAGAACACTTTATCGTCAATCGTCTAATCCCTTATAAGACAATGGGAAGAGAGGATCTCAGAGTCATATTATCGGCAGAAAGTTCCGCTTTATAAGCGAAAACCTCTACCCCATGCTTTTGTGCCTCATTCAACAATTGCGCGTATTTAGGATCGATATGGCGGGCGGGAGAAAATCGCTCTATAGCTGAGTGCAAAACGGCAAACAGCAATACGGCGCGTTTGCCCGCCGCCGCAACACTCATCAGCTCCCGCAGATGCTTCTGCCCACGTAGCGTTACCGCATCCGGAAAGAAGCCGTTTTCCTGTTCCGCTAACGTCACTGATTTTACTTCAATATAGCACTCAGGCCGGTCTTCCGCCTGCAGCATAAAGTCAATTCTGCTGCCTTCATCGCCATATTTCACTTCGCTTTTATGCGTACCGTAACCTACCAGTTCGGGAATTGAGCCGTTGTTCAGAGCTTCCTTAACCAGCTGATTTGCGCGCAGGGTATTCACACAAATAAATGATCCGTTTTGCGTCTCGGTCATTTCCCAGGTGTGGGGGTATTTGCGTTTAGTATTTTCTGATGTTGAATACCAGACCCTGTCACCCGGCGTGGCACAGCCGGTCATGGCACCGGTGTTGGGGCAGTGCAGCGTGATCTGTTCGCCCTCGGGCGTGATCACGTCGGCCAGGAAGCGTTTGTAGCGTTGGACCAGCGTGGCGTGCTGCAGGGCAGGACTAAACTTCATCGGAATTCCTTATAGCGTCGCCCAGCGACCAGCGCTGTAGCGGCGTGTATCGGGTGCGTCCTTTCGCAAAGACAGATTCATAAAGCGCGAACTCTTTCACCGAAAAGGACCAGTGAAACCCGGGGGGCGGAATGGCAACCGCCTGGCCCGCATCGCGCAACAGGGTGATATGAGGATGAAACGGCTGCGGGCTCTGGTAGCAGCCGCTGCGCGCCGCCTGGGCGCGGAGCATATTGGCAAGCTGCAGCACGCCGCGCGGCGGTTGACGCGTCCCTAGCCAGACTACGCGAGAGCGCAGCCACTGTCCGGCGTCGTCAAGGTTGAGCGTAAACCCCGGCTGAGAAATGCGTCCGGCCATTGACGCCAGGGCGCGCTGTTTTTCAGCGCTGACGCCGCCCAAAAAGGCCAGCGTCAGATGCATATTCGCTGCGGCAACAGGCCGGCCCGCTTCCGATGGAAAATGTTCCGCGCGCCAGCGGACAATTTTCCGCTGAAGGGGGGCGGGCAGTTCTATTGCAAAAAATAGCCGTTTCGACTCAGACATACGGGGGACTCGGTAATGATATGCGCCGATGCTACAATGTACGCCGACTAATGTTAACCCTCTGGAGCTGTTAGTGTCCTCATTGCCGGTCGCCGTCGTCCTTCCTGAACTTCTCGCAGCCTTACACAATGCCCCGCAGGTTTTGCTGAACGCCCCTACGGGAGCCGGTAAATCCACCTGGCTACCGCTGCAGATCCTGAAAGACGGCAATATCAACGGGAAAATCATCCTGCTCGAGCCGCGCAGGCTGGCGGCGCGTAACGTGGCGCAGCGCCTGGCGGAACTGCTGAATGAAAAGCCCGGCGAGAAGGTGGGCTACCGGATGCGTGCGGACACCTGCGTCGGCCCGGCAACGCGCCTTGAAGTAGTGACCGAGGGCATTCTCACCCGGATGCTGCAAAACGACCCGGAGCTGACGGGCGTCGGGCTGGTGATTCTGGATGAATTTCACGAACGCAGCCTGCAGGCAGATCTGGCGCTGGCGCTGCTGCTGGACGTTCAGCAGGGCCTGCGAGACGACCTCCGGCTGCTGATCATGTCTGCGACACTCGATAACGAGCGCCTGCAGCAGGCTTTACCTGATGCCCCGGTTATCTCATCAGAAGGACGGGCGTTCCCGGTCGAACGTCGTTACCAGACGCTTTCATCCCATCAGCGTTTTGACGAAGCCGTCGCCATTGCGACAGCCGAGCTGCTGCGTCAGGAGCCCGGCTCGCTGCTGCTGTTTTTGCCCGGCGTGGGTGAGATTCAGCGCGTGCAGGAGCAGCTTGCTGCCCGCGTCGGCAGCGACGTGGTGCTTTGCCCCCTCTACGGCGCGCTGTCGCTGGGTGACCAGCGTAAAGCCATTCTTCCCGCGCCAGCAGGGCAGCGTAAGGTAGTGCTGGCGACCAATATTGCTGAAACCAGCTTGACCATCGAAGGCATTCGCCTGGTGGTGGACAGCGCGCAGGAGAGGGTGGCCAGCTTTGACCCGCGCACCGGGCTGACCAAACTAATTACGCAGCGCATCAGCCAGGCGTCAATGGTGCAGCGTGCAGGCCGCGCGGGGCGTCTTGAGCCAGGTATTTGCCTGCACTTAACCAGCGCGGAGCAGGCGGAACGCGCAGCGCAGCAGAGTACGCCCGAGATTTTACAAAGCGACCTGTCGGGCCTGATGATGGACCTTTTGCAGTGGGGCTGCCCGGATCCGGCTCAGCTGACCTGGCTTAATCCGCCGCCTGCCGCCAACCTTGCTGCGGCGCGAACGCTGCTCGGCCTGCTCGGCGCGTTAGACGGTGAACGGCTGTCATCGCGCGGGCAGAAAATGGCCGCGCTGGGCAATGACCCCCGTCTTGCGGCGATGCTGATGACGGCAAAGGGCGAAGACGAAATTGCCACGGCGGCAAAACTGGCGGCTATCCTTGAGGAGCCCCCGCGCGGTGGAAGCAGCGATCTGGCACAGGCATTCTCTCGCAGCCAGAGCAACTGGCAGCAGCGGGCGCAACAGCTTAGCAGGCGGCTTAACAGCCGTGGCGGATCCCCTGACGGCGACAGTATTGCCTCTCTGCTGGCCCCGGCGTTTCCGGACAGGATCGCGCGTCGGCGCGGCGTAGACGGCCGCTATCAGCTGGCAAACGGTATGGGCGCGATGCTGGACAGTGACGACGCGCTGACGCGGTACGAGTGGCTGATCGCGCCGCTTTTGCTGCAGGGCAGCCATGCCCCGGACGCGCGTATCCTGCAGGCGATCGCCGTGGATATTGATGCCCTGACGCGCGCCTGCCCGCAGCTGCTTCAGCAGTCCGACATCGTGGAATGGGACGATGCTCAGGGAACGCTGAAAGCGTTTCGCCGCAGCCAGATTGGCAAACTGACCCTGGGGACGAAGCCGCTGGCGAAGCCGTCGGAAGAAGAGTTACACCAGGCGATGCTGAACGGCATCCGGGAAAAAGGGCTAAGCGTCCTGAACTGGACGCCGGAGGCCGAGCAGTACCGCATTCGTCTGCACTGTGCCGCTAAGTGGCTGCCGGAATATGCCTGGCCAGCGGTGGATGATGAGAGGCTGCTTGCAACGCTTGAGCAGTGGCTGCTGCCGCAAATGAGCGGCGTACATTCACTGAGGGCGCTGAAAGCGCTTGATGTTAAGGTTGCGTTACAGAATTTACTGGACTGGTCATTACGTCAACGTCTGGATAGTGAACTGCCAGGGCATTACACTGTGCCGACCGGAAGCCGGATTGCCGTTCGCTATCACGAGGATAACCCTCCGGCGCTGGCGGTAAGAATGCAGGAGATGTTTGGTGAGGCAACCACGCCTTCCATTGCGGAAGGGCGCGTGCCGCTGGTACTGGAGCTGTTGTCTCCCGCCCATCGGCCGCTGCAAATTACCCGCGATCTGGGGGCGTTCTGGGCCGGAAGCTACCGGGACGTGCAAAAAGAGATGAAAGGGCGGTATCCCAAACACGTTTGGCCGGACGACCCGGCGAACACGGCGCCAACACGGCGGACGAAGAAGTATTCGTAGTGAGGGGATAGTGCGGCCTGTTGCCCTCACCCCGGCCCTCTCCCACAGGGAGAGGGAGAAAACCAATTTTGAGAGATTTCTTCTTTCACTGTCCTGTGAAAGATAAGAAAATCTGGCCTTTGCGCCTGAATGTTGCGGAGAAAAAGCATGGCGGGGAATGACCGCGAGCCAATAGGACGTAAGGGAAAACCAACGCGTCCGGCAAAAGAAAAGGTGAGCCGTCGTCGACTCAGAGATGAGGACTATGACGATGACTACGAAGACGATGATGAGGATGAAGAACCGATGCCGCGGAAAGGGAAAGGCAAAGGGCGCAAGCCTCGTGGGAAGCGCGGCTGGTTCTGGCTGCTGCTGAAGCTGTTTATTATTTTTGTCGTGCTGATCGCCATTTACGGCGTCTATCTGGATCAGAAGATCCGCAGCCGTATTGACGGAAAAGTCTGGCAGCTACCTGCGGCGGTTTATGGCCGTATGGTGAACCTTGAGCCAGAGATGTCCATCAGCAAGAACGAGATGGTGAAACTGCTGCAGGCCACGCAGTATCGTCAGGTCACGAAGATGACGCGTCCTGGCGAATTTACCGTGCAGGCGAAAAGCATTGAGATGATCCGCCGTCCGTTCGATTTCCCGGACAGCAAAGAGGGGCAGGTGCGCGCGCGTCTGACCTTCGATGGCGATCGTCTGGATACTATCGAGAACATGGATAACAACCGCCAGTTCGGTTTTTTCCGTCTCGATCCGCGGCTGATCACCATGCTGTCGTCGGCTAACGGCGAGCAGCGCCTGTTCGTGGCGCGTAACGGCTTCCCGGACCTGCTGGTCGATACCCTTCTGGCAACCGAAGACCGTCACTTCTACGAGCACGACGGCATCAGCCTCTACTCTATTGGCCGCGCGGTGCTGGCGAACCTGACGGCGGGGCGCACGGTGCAGGGGGCAAGTACGCTGACCCAGCAGCTGGTGAAGAACCTGTTCCTTTCCAGCGAGCGATCCTACTGGCGTAAAGCCAACGAAGCGTACATGGCCGTACTGATGGATGCCCGTTACAGCAAGGATCGTATTCTTGAGCTGTACATGAACGAGGTGTACCTCGGTCAGAGCGGGGATAATGAAATCCGCGGCTTCCCGCTGGCGAGCCTGTACTACTTTGGCCGTCCGGTGGAAGAGCTGAGCCTCGACCAGCAGGCGCTGCTGGTGGGCATGGTGAAAGGGGCGTCGATCTACAACCCGTGGCGTAACCCGAAGCTGGCGCTGGAGCGTCGTAACCTCGTCCTGCGTCTGCTGCAACAGCAGCAGGTGATTGACCAGGAGCTGTACGACATGCTGAGCGCGCGTCCGCTGGGCGTTCAGCCGCGCGGCGGCGTGATCTCTCCGCAGCCAGCGTTTATGCAGATGGTTCGGCAGGAGCTGCAGTCTAAGCTCGGTGATAAGGTGAAAGATCTCTCCGGCGTGAAGATCTTTACCACCTTTGACTCCGTGGCGCAGGACGCCGCAGAAAAAGCCGCGGTGGACGGCATTCCGGTTCTTAAAAAACAGCGCAAGCTGAGCGATCTGGAAACAGCGATGGTGGTGGTTGACCGTAACACCGGCGAAGTCCGCGCCATGGTGGGCGGCGCAGAGCCGCAGTTTGCGGGCTACAACCGCGCCATGCAGGCGCGTCGTTCGATTGGTTCCCTGGCAAAACCGGCGACCTATCTGACCGCGCTGAGCCAGCCAAACCAGTATCGTCTCAATACCTGGATTGCCGATGCACCGATCTCCCTGCGTCAGCCTAACGGCCAGGTATGGTCTCCGCAGAACGACGATAAACAGTTCAGCGGTCAGGTGATGCTGGTGGATGCGCTAACCCGCTCCATGAACGTGCCAACGGTTAACCTGGGAATGGCGCTGGGCCTGCCGGCCATCACCGATACCTGGCAGAAGCTGGGCGTGCCGAAAGATCAGCTGCATCCGGTGCCAGCAATGATCCTGGGCGCGCTGAACCTGACGCCAATCGAAGTGGCGCAGGCGTTCCAGACTATTGCCAGCGGCGGTAACCGTGCGCAGCTCTCTGCGCTGCGGTCGGTGATTGCGGAAGATGGCTCCGTGCTCTACCAGAGCTTCCCGCAGGCGGAACGCGCTGTACCAGCACAGGCGGCCTACATGACGCTGTGGACCATGCAGCAGGTTGTGCAGCGTGGTACGGGCCGTCAGCTTGGGGCGAAGTATCCTGGTCTTCATCTGGCGGGTAAAACCGGGACCACCAACAACAACGTCGATACCTGGTTCGCCGGGATTGATGGCCGCGAAGTGGTGATCACCTGGGTAGGCCGCGACAATAACCAGCCAACCAAACTGTACGGTGCGAGCGGGGCGATGTCGATTTACCAGCGCTATCTGGCGAATCAGTCTCCGGTGCCGCTGAACCTTGTCGCGCCAGAAGATATCGTTGATATGGGCGTGGACGGCTCCGGTAACTTCATCTGCGGGGGCGGCATGCGTACGCTGCCGGTCTGGACGACCAACCCAGATGCGCTGTGCCAGCAAAGCCAGCCAGAGCAGCCGACGGGCAACCCGTTTGAGCAGTCTTCTCAACCTCAGCAGCCGCAGCAGCAGCAACCGCAGCAGCAGAATGAGAAGAAAGACAGCGATGGCGTGGCAGGTTGGATTAAGGACATGTTTGGCGGAAACTAATTAGTTTCCTGAATAAAAAGGCCGCTTAACATAAAGCGGCCTTTTTTATGTTTTAACATTTATTCATGTTTAATTTTTAGTGAATTTATAATTAAGAATTATTAATTCCTTATGTTTTTAAGGTTTATCAGGGTGTTAACTTTCATTTGAATTATTTTACTCGCTCACTCTCTGGACAGGATAAAGAATAATCTGATGTAATCGTTCTCGCGAATTTCACTTTCCTTATGGAGTGTTCTTATTAATGTAAGCTCCGGGCCTGAGTGATATCTCATTTACAGCGCATTCTGGCGGGAAGCATTTTTTCCAGAAATGGATACCGACATAAGCAAATATAAGGATATTGTTATGAATAAGACAGCTATTTCTACTTTACTGGCCGGAAGCATCCTGGCGGCGGTGTCTTTGCCCGTCTTTGCCGTAGGTGATTCAGGCACGGTAAATTTCGCCGGGAAAATTGTGGCGGATACCTGCGAAATCAATGTTGATGGTACGGGGACCAATACCTCCACCGTCACCTTCGCCGATACCTATCCTTCAGATTTCGGTGCGGATGGACAGGTCGGGATATCTAAGCCCTTTAAGATTGAAGTGAAAAAATGCGACCCGCTCATTGCCAAACTGAACCTCAAGTTCAGCGGTTCGACCACAGATGCCGCATATAAGCGACTTCAGAACGATCTTTCAGGCGCAGGCAATGCCACCAATGTAGGTATCATCGTCAGCAATGAGAATGGTTCTAAAGGTGACGTGCTTTTCGACGGCTCAGTACCGGATGCGGGTACTGATGTGAATAACGACGCGACGGGGGCGACGGCTTCCGTCTTTAACTATACCGCGAAAGTGATCCAGGTGGGTGATACCTTGCCAACTGCGGGCCATTACTCCTCCTCAGCAACATTCGAGGTTGTATATCGCTAAACAATGACAGGCAGCCTGAACGGCTGCCTTCTGGAACATTGTATGAAGACTTTATTTAAATTGTTATGTTGTTGTTTAATTATTTCCTGCGGTTCAGCGCAGGCAAGTATTGTTCTTGGCGGTACGAGAGTTATTTATCCATCGAATAAATCTGAAGTGCAAATAGCGCTCAAAAATAAAGATCTTCATACGCGCTACCTGGTGCAGAGCTGGGTGAGTTATCCCAATGATGCCAAAGCGCCTTTCATCATTACGCCACCTGTTTATAAATTACAGGAAAATCGTCAGACCCTTTTACATATTATTTTCACCGGCGATAAGAATAGCCTGCCCGCAGATCGTGAGTCCCTGTTTCTGGCGAGTGTGAAATCGGTTTCTGCCTTATCGCCCGCACTGAAGGACAAGAATACGCTGCAGTTCGCGATGAAAACGCGTCTGAAGCTTTTCTGGCGTCCCGCACAGTTAAAAGAAAATGACGCCCTGCAGGCCTACGAAAAAATCACGTTCCGACGTCAGGGGGACAGGCTCATTGCTAAAAACCCAACGCCATTTTACGTCTCATTTGGCGAGCTGGCCGTTGGCGGGAAAAGCGTCCCGGTGGTGGAGACCAAAACCACGCCAGGCGCGATTTCAATGATGGTTGCGCCTTTCGGCGAGCAGACGTACACGCTGCCTAAAGCTGCCAATGGCCCGGTGACCTGGACGGCAATCAGTGACTTTGGCGCTCAAACATCTCAGCGCAAGCAGGCTCTTTAAACACATCATGCGGGTACGTTATGCCGTCATCTCCACTCTACAAACAGGTTCTGAATGGGATCGCGTTAGCGTTGCTAACCCTCATCCAGCCTGCAAGTGCTGATGACGAGTTCAATCTGCGCATCCTCGAGATGGACACCCCGCTGGAAAACACCTCCACGCTGAAAACCTTCATTAACGATAATGGTTTACTGCCGGGGCAATACCTGACGACAATTATGTGGGATCGCGACGTTGTCGATAAGCGCACGATAAGCTGGGTGATCTCGGAGGATAAACAGCGCCTGTTACCGCAGCTGACCAAAGCCGATCTGCGTGAGTTGGGCGTGAAAGTCGACACGATCCCGGATATGAGCGATCTGGACGATGCGGCGACAATCGACGACATCTCCCATTTTATTGCGGGCGCCCGATACGATTACGACCAGGATAATCAAACTCTGAAGCTGGTTATTCCCCAGATCTACCGCGATCGGGCCGTTGCCGGTGCAATCAATCCAAAATTCTGGGATGACGGAGCCCCCGCAGCCTGGACGAGCTATCAATTTAGCGGCTCTCAGCAGCACTACGACGCTGGCAAAACATCCTCCACGTGGCTAGGCCTGGACTCAGGGATTAACCTTGGCGCGTGGCGGCTGCGAAATAACAGTACATGGAATAACAGCGCGGGTTGGGAGAGCATCGCCAGCACCGTGCAACGTGACATTAAAACGCTGCAAAGCCAGCTTGAAATTGGCCAGACGTACACCAGCGGCGAGCTTTTCGACAGCGTCCAGATGACCGGCGTAAAGCTGGAAACGGAGACCACCATGTTACCCACAAGCCAGCAGGGGTTTGCTCCCGTTGTGCGCGGCATTGCGAGCAGCGATGCGAAGGTCACCGTCAAGCAAAACGGTTATACGATTTACCAGAGTAACGTCTCGCCGGGCCCTTTTGAGATCCGCGATCTGAGCCAGGTGGCCTCCGGTGCGGATCTGGAAGTGACGGTGGAAGAGGCCGACGGTAGCGAACACAGCTTCATTCAGGCCAGCGCATCGGTGCCGGTGCTGCAGCGAGAAGGTGCGTTTAAGTATTCGCTGGCGGCAGGACGCTATCGCGGGAATGAGGGTGAAGAAGAGCCAACCTTTATGCAAGGTACGGCCATTTATGGCCTGCCTTATGGTGTGACGGCCTATACCGGCGCGCTCGGGGCGTCGCTGTATCACGCGTTGCTGGCGGGGCTGGGGGCCGATCTTGGACGCTTCGGTTCGGCATCCATGGATGTTACCGCTGCCAGGACCGCGTTTGATGACGGACGCGACGACGCTGGCGGGTTGTCATGGCGAGCGCAGTATTCAAAAGATATTCCGGATACCGACACCACCGTCACGCTTGCCAGCTACCGCTATTCCACCTCGGGGTTTTATACGTTCCAGGAAGCTATCGATCAGCGAGACAACGAGATCGACGACGGTATTTATACCTATCGGCGCACCAACAATCGTCGAAGCCGTATGCAGGTCAATCTTTCTCAGCGTATTTCCGACTGGGGGTCGGCTTATCTCAATGGTTATCAGCAGGATTACTGGAATTTGGATGGCCAGGAGCGAAGCGTCAGCGCGGGACTTAGCTCCAGCTGGCGCGGTATTACCTGGTCGATGAGTTACAGCCTGACCCGCACGCCGGATGCCGATACCGACAGGCAAATGGCGTTGATGGTCAACATTCCTTTCTCTCACTGGATAGCGGATTCCTGGGCAACCTACAGCGTCAACACTGCCAGCGGTGGCTATGTATCGCACCAGGTGGGGCTTGGCGGTACGGCGCTTGAGAACAATAACCTGAGCTATAACCTGCAGCAGACCTATGCCAGTCACGATACCGGCTATGGCGGCAGCCTCTCCGGGCGTTACCGTGGATCGGCCGGTGACGTCGGGATGGGGTACAGCTATGGGGGGGATAACCGACAGGTGAACTACAGCGCCCAGGGCTCAATCGTTGCTCACTCGCATGGCGTAACGCTGGGACAACCCGTCCGCGACGCATTCGCGATTGTGCACATTAAGGATGGCGATAACGTCAAAGTGCAAAACGGGCGTGGCATTTTTACGGACCGTTTTGGTAACGCGATTGTTCCCTCCCTGAGCGCCTATCGACACAACATCGTCACGGTCAATACCCAGGAACGGGAAGATATTGATATCGACGCGGCAACGCTGGATCTCGTGCCGACGAAAGGCGCTGCGCTGAGCGCAACCTTCGATGCTCGCGTTGGACGACGCGCGCTGGTGACCTTGCTCTATGCGGGTAAGCCCGTTCCGTTTGGCGCTGTGGTGGCGCTGGAGAGTACCTCCGCCATCGTCGGGGATGACGGTGAGGTTTACCTCACGGGGCTGTCCGACAAAACAATGTTTAGCGTGCAGTGGGGAGATGAGCGCGATCGGCAGTGTCAGGGAACGCTGGACATTTCCACGCAGAGCCCGTCAGGGATCGTGAAAGCCACGGTCAACTGTCATTAACAGAGGTATTTCATGCGTCAATGCTGTTCAGTCAAAACGTTTCTTTCGCCACTGCTGCTCTTACTGGCGAGTGCCTTTTTCCATTCAGCTCATGCAGACTGTACCTTTAACGGCAGTTCTGACGTAGACGCCGTGGTGACGTTTCAACTTCCGCCAATGATTGTGGTTGAGCCCGATACGCCCGTCGGCACCGTGATTTATGATGCCAGCGTCGAGAGTAAAGAAGTTAAGGTGGATTGTTACGGTGATGCGCAAGTTCGTCGCGGGTATGTGTATTTGACGGATGCCGATGCGCGTGAAGATGTCATGCCTGGGGTTTATCAGACCAATGTGCCGGGGATTGGCATCCGCGCGGCTGCGTCGAGCGAACGTTTTCCCGTTTTCAATGAAGAGGATATTGTCCGGCCCATGCACTATCTGGGATCGATACACGGCTCTTCGCAGAGCACATCGACGTTTCGAGCCGCTGCACAGCTGGTCGTGACGGGCGATATCCAGGAGGGGGATTTGGATACGTCGCGATTAACGTCAATGGATATCCTGGGCAACGCGGCGATCGGTGAAATGCGCTTTTCTCCTGCCAGCATTCACATTACGACCAATACCTGTAATCTGGTCGACCGGAACATCTATGTGCCGCTGAAAACGGTCAATACGCAGGATTTTACCGGTCAATACTCCGACGTACTCACTGACGGTAGCTTTAAGATTGAAATCACCGACTGCGCGGCGGGGACAAAGGTTGATTATCAGTTCACCAGCGCGGGCTCGACGGGGGTAACGAACGGCAATATTTTGGGCATCGCCAGCGGAGACTCTGCCGCCGGGGGCATTGGCATTCAGATCCTCGCCCAGGATAATATCGTGCTGCAGTTTGATCGGAACTATACGGCGATAACCAGCACGCAGGATAAGGTTGCTGTCGAAATCCCCCTCAAAGCCCGCTACATCAAGACGGGGGAGGTAAAAGCCGGCAAAGTCGATTCTGTCGCGACGTTTGAGGTTTTTTACCGCTAATCCATCCTCCCCGATCTGACGGGCTTTAACGATCATTTCTCTAACCTCGTTAACCCCCTCTTTTCATCTGGTTAATTATTAAACCCTCAATTCTTGTAGGGCCGCATACTGCTTGCTATGCCGCCAGCGTTTCGCATATTATTCTGCGGTCATAATAATAATTCTCGTTTACGTTATCATTCACTCTTTCATCAGAGAACCATCATGGCGCTTTCCAATACTGCTCAGCCAATTAACACGTCGCTGCGTAAAATCGCGGTCGTCGTAGCCACAGCGGTTGCCGGCATGTCTGCTTATGCTCACGCTGCCGAAACCCCGAAAAAAGAAGAAACCATTACCGTTACTGCCGCGCCGGCTGCACAGGAAAGTGCCTGGGGGCCTGCTGCGACTATCGCCGCGCGCCAGTCTGCGACCGGGACCAAAACGGATACCCCAATTCAAAAGGTTCCTCAGTCTATTTCTGTGGTAACCGCCGAAGAGATGGCGCTGCATCAGCCGCGCTCGGTTAAAGAAGCACTGAGCTATACCCCGGGCGTTGCGGTGGGTACTCGTGGTGCGTCAAATACCTATGACTATCTGGTGATCCGCGGTTTCGCGGCCGACGGCCAGAGTCAGAACAACTACCTCGACGGCTTGAAGATGCAGGGCAACTTCTATAACGACGCGGTGATTGACCCTTATATGCTGGAGCGTGCGGAAATCCTGCGCGGTCCGGTTTCCGTTCTGTACGGAAAAAGCAGCCCTGGCGGCTTGCTGAACATGGTGAGTAAGCGGCCAACAACCGAGCCGCTGAAAGAGATCCAGTTCAAAGTCGGAACAGACAGCCTGTTCCAGACCGGCTTTGACTTCAGCGATGCAATCGACGATGACGGCGTTTACTCTTACCGCTTAACGGGCGTTGCGCGTTCCAACAATTCCCAGCAGGAAGATAAAGGCGAGCAGCGTTATGCCATCGCGCCAGCTTTCTCCTGGCGTCCGGATGATAAAACCACCTTCACGTTCCTCTCTTATTTCCAGAACGAGCCTGAAACGGGCTACTACGGCTGGTTGCCTAAAGAGGGAACAGTTGATCCGCTGCCAAACGGCGATCGTCTGCCGACAAACTTCAACGAAGGCGCGAAGAACAACACCTATTCCCGCAACCAGAAAATGGTGGGATATAGCTTCGACCACGAATTCAACGACACCTTTACCGTGCGTCAGAACCTGCGCTATGCGCAGAATAAAACCTCGCAAAATAGCGTTTACGGCTATGGCATGTGTTCCGATCCGCTCTATTCGAGTAATCCGACCTCAAGCCCTTGTGCGAGCGTTCCTCAGTCGCAGTGGGGGCACACGCTGACTCGTCAGTATGTTATCGATAACGAGAAGCTGGAAAACTTCACTGTTGATACGCAGCTGCAGAGCAAGTTCGCGACGGGTTCTCTCGATCATACTCTGCTGACTGGCGTTGATTTCATGCGTATGCGTAATGACATCGATTCCTGGTTCGGCTATGCCGGATCCGTTGCACCATCCGATATTTATAACCTCGATCGTGGTGACTTCGATTTCGGTTCACACCCTGGGCCGTCAGGCGCTTACCAGGTGCTGAACAAGCAAAAGCAGACCGGTATTTATGCTCAGGATCAGATCGAGTGGGATAAAGTGCTGGTGACGCTGGGCGGTCGTTATGACTGGGCCGATCAGGAGTCTTACAACCGTGTGTTGAATACCACCTCCGAGCGTGATGACACTCAGTTCACCTGGCGTGGCGGTGTTAACTACCTGTTTGATAATGGGGTCACCCCGTACTTTAGCTACAGCGAGTCGTTTGAACCGGCTTCTCAGACCGGTGCGAACGGCAACGTCTTTGCACCGTCTAAAGGTAAGCAGTACGAAGCGGGCGTGAAATATGTGCCGAACGATCGTCCGATCGTCATTACTGGTGCGGTATATCAGCTGACCAAAACCAACAACCTGATGGCTGACCCTGCGGGCTCATTCTTCTCGGTTGAAGGCGGCGAAATCCGTGCGCGTGGTGTTGAACTGGAAGCGAAAGCGGCCCTGTCTGCGAGCGTGAACGTTGTCGGTTCTTATACCTATACCGATGCAGAATACACCACGGATACCAACTACAAAGGCAACACCCCAGCGCAGGTACCTAAGCACATGGCTTCAGTCTGGGGTGATTACACGATGTTTGATGGCCCGCTGTCTGGCCTGACGCTGGGTACCGGCGTGCGTTACACTGGCTCCAGCAAAGGCGATCCGGCGAACACCTTCACGGTGGGCAGCTACACCCTGGTTGATGCCCTGGTCCGATACGATCTGGCGCGCGTGGGGATGGCAGGCTCTAACGTCGCGCTTCACGTGAACAACCTATTCGATCGTGAGTACGTTGCCAGCTGCTTCAACACCTACGGTTGCTTCTGGGGTGCTGAACGCCAGGTTGTTGCCACCGCGACCTTCCGCTTCTAATCTCTCTTTGGGCACGGTTCGCCGTGCCCTTTTTATTTAAGTTGGCTGACATGCAGGATAATCAAACGCAATCCGACACCACCTTCACGCTCAACAATCTCTCCTTTCGCGTACCCGGGCGCACCTTGCTGCATCCGCTCTCTTTGACATTTCCCGCAGGTAAAGTCACGGGCCTGATTGGCCACAACGGTTCCGGTAAATCGACCCTGCTTAAAATGCTGGGCCGCCATCAGCCGCCGTCAGAAGGCGATATTCTGCTTGACGGTCAGCCGCTGGAGAGCTGGAACAGTAAAGCCTTTGCCCGCAAAGTCGCATACCTGCCTCAGCAGCTGCCGCAGGCGGAAGGAATGACGGTGCGCGAGCTGGTGGCGATTGGGCGTTATCCGTGGCACGGGGCGCTTGGGCGCTTCGGCGTGGCCGACAGAGAGAAAGTGGAAGAGGCGATTGCGCTGGTCGGGCTAAAGCCGCTGGCGCACCGTCTGGTGGATAGCCTGTCCGGCGGGGAACGTCAGCGCGCGTGGATAGCGATGCTGGTCGCGCAGGACAGCCGCTGCCTGCTGCTGGATGAGCCGACCTCGGCGCTGGATATTGCCCACCAGGTCGACGTGCTGGCGCTGGTGCACCGCTTAAGCCAGCAGCGCGGTCTGACGGTGATTGCGGTGCTACACGATATCAACATGGCCGCACGTTACTGTGATTATCTGGTCGCGCTACGCGGCGGCGAAGCTATCGCTCAGGGTACGCCGTCTGAGCTGATGCGCAGCGACACGCTGGAACAGATCTACGGTATTCCAATGGGGATTTTGCCTCACCCTGCCGGGGCTGCACCGGTGAGCTTTGTGTACTGATGCTGGATAATTTACTCCTTAGCCGCCGTCGCCTGCTGACGGCCATGGCGCTCTCTCCGCTGCTGCTCAAAATGAATACGGCCCATGCGGCCGGGATCGACCCGCACCGTATCGTGGCGCTGGAATGGCTGCCCGTCGAACTGATGCTGGCGCTGGGCGTTACGCCCTATGGCGTAGCCGATATTCCCAACTACAAACTGTGGGTGAACGAGCCGAAACTCCCGGACTCGGTTATCGACATCGGTCTGCGTACCGAGCCAAACCTCGAGCTGCTGACGCAAATGAAGCCGTCCTTTTTATTCTGGTCTGCCGGGTATGGCCCGTCAGAAGAGACCATGGCGAAGATTGCCCCTGGCCGGGGTTTTTCGTTCAGCGACGGGAAAAAGCCGCTGACCATGGCTAAAAATTCTATCAACGAGATGGCGCAGTTCCTGAACCGTGAGGCGGAGGCGAAAAAACACCTCGCCGAATTTGATGCGCTGATTGACTCCCTGAAGCCGCGCTTTGCCAACCGTGGAGATCGTCCGCTGCTGATGGTCACGCTGTTGGACGCCCGCCACATGCTGGTCTTCGGCAAAAACTGCCTGTTCCAGGAAGTGCTCGATAGCTTTGGCATTCGTAACGCCTGGGAAGGAGAGATGACCTTCTGGGGCAGCACCGCCGTGGGGATTGACCGTCTGGCGCAGTTCCGCGACGTCGACGTGCTGTGCTTCGATCACGGCAACGAACGCGACATGCAGGCGCTGATGGCCACCCCGCTCTGGCAGGCGATGCCGTTCGTGCGCGAGCAGCGCTTCCAGCGAGCACCTGCGGTATGGTTCTACGGCGCGACGCTGTCGGCCATGCATTTTGCCCGCGTGCTGGATAACGCAATGGGAGGCAAAGCATGAATACGCGTATTGCCCGCTTTCCTGCGCTGCTGCTGACCCTTATTTTCCTCGCCGCGCTGGCATTAACCTGGTTCAACCTGTCGACGGCGCTACCGCGCGGACAGTGGGGCGCAGCCTTTGCCGCGCCGGATATCGACAACATTCAGCAAATGCTGTTCCACTACAGCCTGCTGCCGCGTCTGGCGATCTCGCTGCTGGTCGGCGCCGGGCTGGGGCTTGTGGGCGTCTTGTTCCAGCAGGTGCTGCGTAACCCGCTGGCGGAGCCGACCACGCTGGGCGTCGCCACCGGGGCACAGCTTGGGATCACCATTACTACGCTGTGGGCGCTACCGGGAGCATTAACCTCGCAATTTGCAGCACTTGCGGGAGCATGCGTCGTGGGCGCACTGGTCTTCGGCGTGGCCTGGGGAAAACGTCTTTCTCCGGTTACCTTGATTCTGGCAGGTCTGGTGGTCAGCCTCTACTGCGGGGCCATCAACCAGCTGCTGGTACTTTTCCATCACGATCAGCTGCAAAGTATGTTCCTGTGGAGCACGGGCACCCTTACCCAGACCGACTGGAGCGTGGTGCAGCGCCTGTGGCCGCAGCTGGCTGGCGGCGTGGTGCTGACCTTGCTGCTGCTGCGTCCGCTCACCCTGATGGGGCTGGACGACGGCGTGGCGCGCAACCTCGGTCTTGCCCTGTCGCTGGCCCGCCTGGGCGCGCTGACGCTGGCGATTGTGCTAAGCGCTCTGCTGGTGAACGCGGTTGGCATCATCGGCTTTATCGGCCTGTTTGCGCCGCTGCTGGCGAAAATGCTCGGGGCGCGTCGCCTGCTGGCGCGCCTGATGCTGTCCCCGCTGATTGGGGCGCTGATCCTCTGGCTGTCCGACCAAATTATTCTCTGGCTGGCGCGGGTCTGGATGGAGGTCTCTACCGGTTCAGTGACGGCGCTGATCGGTGCGCCGCTGCTGCTGTGGCTGCTGCCGCGACTGCGCAGCATCAGCGCGCCGGCGATGGATGCCGGGGACAAGGTCCACGCCGAGCGTCAGTCGGTACTGAGGTTTAGCCTGGCCGGTCTGGCGGTGCTGATCGTGGCATCGTTTGCGGCCCTTTCCCTGGGGCGCGACGCGACGGGCTGGCACTGGGCAACGGGGGATTTACTCAACGACCTGCTGCAGTGGCGCTGGCCGCGTATCTTCTCCGCGCTGATCGCGGGCGTAATGCTGGCGGTAGCGGGCTGTATTATTCAGCGCCTGACCGGTAACCCGATGGCGAGCCCGGAAGTGCTGGGGATCAGCTCCGGTGCAGCCTTTGGCGTGGTGCTGATGCTGTTCCTGGTGCCGGGGAATGCCTTTGGCTGGCTGATGCCTGCCGGGAGCATTGGCGCAGCGGTGACGCTGCTGATCATCCTTGTTGCCTCCGGTCGAGGCGGTTTTTCGCCTCACCGCATGCTGCTGGCGGGGATGGCGCTCAGCACCGCGTTTACCATGCTGCTGATGATGCTGCAGGCGAGCGGCGATCCGCGCATGGCGCAGATCCTGACCTGGATAGCAGGCTCAACCTACGGCGCTACCGGCAGACAGGTGGTTAATACCGGGATCGTGATGATTGTTCTTCTGGCGATGGTGCCGCTGTGCCGCCGCTGGATGACCATTCTGCCGCTCGGCGGTGAAACCGCGCGTGCGGTGGGGATGGCGCTGACGCCAACGCGCGTCGGGCTGCTGCTGCTGGCGGCGTGCCTGACGGCTGCGGCGACGATGACCATTGGCCCATTAAGTTTTGTCGGGCTGATGGCGCCGCATATTGCCAGAATGATGGGTTTCCGCCGGACGATGCCGCATATCGTGATGTCAGCCCTGACGGGCGGCGTGATGCTGGTCTTTGCAGACTGGTGCGGAAGGATGGTGCTGTTCCCGTATCAGATCCCGGCGGGTCTGTTGTCGACCTTCATAGGGGCGCCGTACTTTATTTATCTGTTGAGAAAGCAGAGCCGGTAGTCAGATGCGGCCTGATGCCCTCACCCCGGCCCTCTCCCACGGGGAGAGGGAGAACATCGTAGGCCGGGTAAGCGTTAGCGCCACCCGGCAATGCCCTTAGAGCTTCGCGAATACCTTACGCGCCGCGTCGATGGTGTTGTTGATGTCTTCTCTGCCGTGCGCCACGGACATAAAGCCCGCTTCGAACGCTGACGGTGCCAGATACACGCCCTCTTCCAGCATCAGGTGGAAGAAGCGCTTGAAGCGTTCCACGTCGCATTTCACCACGTCCTGATAGCAGGTCACGGTTTTCGCATCGGTAAAGAAGATCCCGAACATCCCGCCAACGTGGTTAACCACCAGCGGAATACCCGCTTCTTCTGCCGCTTCCAGCAGGCCGTTTGCCAGCTGCGTGGTCAGGTCGGTCAGGGTTTCGTGAATACCCGGCTGCGCCACTTCGGCCAGACAGGCGAAACCGGCGGCCATCGCAATGGGGTTACCGGACAGGGTTCCCGCCTGGTAAACCGGGCCGGTAGGGGCCAGGGCTTCCATCACGTCTTTGCGCCCACCGAATGCGCCGACGGGCATGCCGCCGCCGATGATTTTGCCGAGGCAGGTCAGATCCGGCTCAACGCCGTAGTAAGACTGTGCCCCCGCTAGCGCCACGCGGAAACCGGTCATCACTTCATCGATGATCAGCAGCGCGCCGAACTCATCGCACAGGGCGCGCAGGCCCGGCAGGAACTCAGGCTGCGGTGGAATACAGTTCATGTTGCCCGCGACCGGCTCAACGATGATGCAGGCAATCTCCCGCGGATACTGCTCGAACGCCGCGCGAACGGTGTCGAGATCGTTATAGGTGCAGGTGAGGGTGTGTTTGGCGAAATCAGCCGGCACGCCCGGCGAGTTCGGCTGGCCGAGCGTCAGCGCGCCGGAACCCGCTTTAACCAGCAGGCAGTCCGCGTGGCCGTGGTAGCAGCCTTCGAACTTGATAATTTTGTCGCGGCCGGTAAAGCCGCGCGCCAGGCGAATGGCGCTCATGGTGGCTTCGGTGCCGGAGTTCACCATGCGCACCATGTCCATTGTCGGCACCAGCTCGGTGACCAGTTCCGCCATTTTAACTTCCATCTCGGTTGGCGCACCGAAGCTCAGGCCGCGCTGAGCCGCTTCAATCACCGCGTTGCGAATGGCAGGGTGGTTATGACCCAGCACCATTGGACCCCAGGAGCCGACATAATCGATATAGGCTTTGCCGTCGACATCAAACAGGTACGCGCCGTCAGCACGTTCAATAAACAGCGGCGTGCCGCCGACGCCGGTAAACGCGCGGACGGGTGAGTTCACGCCACCCGGAATAAGCTCGCGGGCTGCACTGTAGAGGTTTTCAGACTTGCTCATGGCATCGTTCCTGGTTCGTATAAAATGGTTAAGCACACTATTCTAAGTGATTCGCTGAACGTTATGAAATTTTTGCCCCATTAATGCATAAACAATTGTTAAGGATTTTTCAGCAGACGACGCGACGGTCTCTGGTAAAATCCTTGCGGCGATTTGTATGACGAAAAGAACAGACAATGAAAGCAAACTCCTCATTTGAAGAACAGCAGTTAGCACGGGCACGACACCGTATCAGCATTCGACGGCTGCTCAACCGCGATAAAACGCCGCTGGCGATCCTGCTGGCTGCCGCCGTGGTCGGCACCCTCGCCGGACTGGTCGGCGTCGCCTTTGAAAAAGCGGTCAATGCCGTGATCGGCTGGCGCCTCGGCACGCTCGCCGGGTTTGCAGAGCGCGGAGGATGGGTTTGGGTGTGGGCGTTTGTCCTCTCCGCGCTGTTAGCGATGGTAGGCTATTTTCTGGTACGTAAATTTGCTCCGGAAGCCGGGGGCTCTGGCATTCCGGAGATCGAAGGGGCGCTGGAAGAGCTGCGTCCGGTACGCTGGTGGCGGGTGATACCGGTGAAATTTATCGGCGGCATGGGGACCCTTGGCGCCGGGATGGTGCTTGGGCGAGAGGGGCCAACGGTTCAGCTTGGCGGGAACGTAGGGCGCATGGTGGGCGATCTTTTCCGTATGCGCAGTGCCGAAGCGCGCCATACGCTGCTTGCAACCGGCGCGGCGGCGGGGCTTTCCGCAGCGTTCAACGCGCCGCTGGCGGGGATCCTCTTTATCATTGAGGAGATGCGCGCGCAGTTTCGCTACAACCTCATCTCCATTAAAGCGGTGTTTACCGGCGTGATAATGTCGAGCATCGTTTTTCGTATTTTCAACGGCGAAGGGGCGGTGATTGAAGTGGGGAAACTCACCAATGCGCCGGTGAATACGCTGTGGCTGTATCTAATCCTCGGCATGGTGTTTGGCATTGTCGGGCCGCTGTTTAATACGCTGATCCTGCGCGCTCAGGATATGTTCCAGCGTATTCACGGCGGTAATACAACCCGATGGGTGCTGGTAGGCGGCCTGCTGGGCGGGATGTGCGGCATCATCGGCCTGATTGAACCCAATGCGACAGGCGGCGGATTCGGGTTGATCCCCATTGCGGCGGCGGGCAATTTCAGCGTCGGCCTGCTGCTGTTCCTGTTTATTTCCCGCGTGATCACTACGGTGCTCTGCTTCTCTTCCGGCGCACCGGGCGGGATCTTCGCGCCGATGCTGGCGCTCGGTACCTTACTGGGTACGGCCTTTGGCATGGCCGCAGAGGCGGGTTTTCCGACGTATCACCTTGATGCGGGAACGTTTGCCATTGCCGGAATGGGAGCGCTTCTTGCCGCCTCGCTGCGCGCGCCGCTGACCGGGATTGTGCTGGTTTTGGAGATGACCGACAATTATCAGCTCATATTGCCAATGATCATTACCTGTCTTGGCGCGACACTATTAGCCCAATTCCTGGGTGGAAAACCGCTATACTCCACCATTCTTGCCCGCACCCTGGCGAAGCAGGATGCAGAACAAGCCGCGTCGCAGAATACTTGAATGAATTACCAGGGTATTAGATAATGAAAAAAAGAATTGGGTGATTTTTACCCAATTGCAGTAAGCAGTATTCATGGGAGCATAAAATGAGTGATGACGTAGTAGCAGTGCCGCTCGAATTTACCGAAGCAGCAGCCAAAAAAGTGAAAGTCCTGATTGCCGACGAAGACAATCCGGATCTGAAACTGCGTGTATATATTACCGGTGGTGGCTGCAGCGGCTTCCAGTATGGTTTTACCTTTGACGACCAGATCAACGATGGTGATATGACTATCGAGAAGCAGGGCGTCGCGCTGGTGGTTGACCCGATGAGCCTGCAATATCTGGTGGGCGGTGCGGTTGATTACACCGAAGGTCTGGAAGGTTCGCGCTTTGTGGTGACGAACCCGAACGCGACAAGCACCTGCGGGTGTGGCTCTTCGTTCAGTATTTAAGAGGTGCGGGCTGATGCCCTCACCCCGGCCCTCTCCCACAGGGAGAGGGAGAAAAGACTAAAAACGGTAACCTTGCGGTTACCGTTTTGCGTTTACCTGTCATCCAGCGCAAACGTCGGCAGCTTCAGGTGCCAGCGTATCGCCGCTAAACGTATCCCCAGCGTGACGACCATCCCCAGCATCGCGGCATTCTCCAGCGGGACCGCAAAGGTGTAATAAGCAGTGGCGTGGACAATCCCGCCAACGATACAGGCCGTGGCGTAGATTTCGGTGCGCAGGATCATGGGCACCTCGCGCGCCAGAATGTCACGGATAATCCCGCCGCCGACGCCGGTTAGCACGCCCATGCAGATCGCGACCATGGGGCCCGTTCCCGCGTTAAAGGCTTTATTTACCCCAATGCCGACAAACACCGCCAGACCCACGGCATCCAGGACCGGCAGTATCCATTTCGGTAATCTGCGAGGCTGGCGAACCAGGACAATCGTTAACAGGCAGGTGACCATCGCCACCACCAGATCCGTCGGATCTTTAACCCAAAATACCGGACCATGCGCCAGCGCCATATCCCGGATCGTTCCGCCGCCCACCGCCGTCACAACGCCAAGTACCAGCACGCCAAACGGATCCATGCGCAGTTTTCCGGCGAGCAAAACGCCGGAGATAGCAAAAACGGCTGTGCCAAGAATATCCAGCCAATAAACGAGCATCGTTAAATCCTCGAAAGGGGGTAGGTAACTGTTAGTGACTCTCTGCCAGTGCGGCACAGAGCTGTTTAGCGGCGAGGATAATACGCGGGCTGGCGCGTTCAAACCAGTCGCTGTTAAGGGGGATTACCGGTATTTTTAGCTGGCTTTGCCAGAATTGTTCAACTTTAGGAATTTCGCTCGCACTTCCGACCACCACGATAGCCTGCGGCTGGCGGGCCAGAACCTGTTCCCGACTGACCTGCGGCCACGGGACCCGGCTGGCGGCGAAGATATTCTCGCCCCCGCAGATCTCCAGGACCTGGTTCTGAATAGAGCCCTGTCCGGTGGTAAACAGCGGCTGGCTGCCAAACTGCAGGAACACGCGCTTTTTTGTGGGGGTGTCGTACCGCGTTTTCAGGGCCGCAGCGTCGCTGAGCATCTGCAGCGCTGCCTGTTCGGCTTTTTCCGGCGTCGGGCTATAGGGGGCGAGCGCGCGCAGCGCGTGAGCGACTTGCTCAATACTCACCGCATCTACCCACATTACCTTGATGCCCAGCGAGCTGAGCTGGTTAACCTGCCGCTCCGCGTTTCCACCGCGCCAGGCCAGAACGAGGTCGGGCTTAAGCGCCACGATGCGCTCAAGGTTCATCCCTTGCCATGTCGACACCTGTTCAATTCCCGCGGCCTGCGGCGGGTAGTCTGAAAAGCTGCTAACGCCAACGGGCGTGATCCCGGCGGCAAAGGCCAGCTCGGTGTTGGCGGGAGAGAGGGTAATCACACGCGGCACGGCAAAAAGCCATGCCGGTGCGAGCAGAAGCAGGGCGGCGAGCGCCCTCAGGATGTGTTTAGCCACGCGCCAGTTTCTGCACCAGGCTTTCTACCATCACGGTAGACTGCTTGGCCGCGACGGCCAGGAACTCGTCAAAGCTCAGGTGGGACTGCTGGTCAGCCACGTCGGAGATGGCGCGCACCACCACGAACGGGACCTGGAAGTTATGGCAAACATGAGCAATCGCGGTCGCTTCCATCTCAACGGCAACCGCCTGCGGGAAGTTGTGACGGATTTTCGCCAGGCCAACGGAGCCGTTGATAAAGGCATCACCGCTGACAATCAGGCCGCGCACCGCATTCAGGTCTAACTCAGCGATGCAGGTTTCTGCTGCCGCAACGAGCTTATCGTCTGCTTTGAACCCTGCCGGGCAGCCCGGAAGCTGACCGTATTCATAGCCAAACGCGGTCACGTCTGCATCGTGGTAACGTGCTTCATCGGAAACGACGATATCACCCACTTTCAGCGTCGGCGCCAGGCCACCCGCAGAACCGGTGTTGATGATCACGTCTGGCTTGCAGCGTTCGAGCAACAGGGTTGCGCCCAGTGCAGCCGCCACTTTACCGATGCCTGATTTCAGCAGAGCAACGTCGACACCGTTCAGCTGGCCGGTATAGATCTCGCAGCCACCCAGTGACAGGGTCTGACGGTTCTCAATTTTGTCACGCAGCAGCGTAACTTCTTCTTCCATTGCACCAATAATGCCGATTTTCATAGATTTACTCGCGATGTGCCTTGTTAAGATGCATAGTCTATCATGCGGTTAAGGGGAAACGCATTCTCACGCGGGGGAGCACATGGCACCAATCGATTTTCGCACCAAAATTAACTGGCACCGACGTTTCCGTTCGCCTCAGGGCGAAAAAAATGAACATGAGATCCTGCGTATTTTTGAGAGCGATCGCGGGCGAATCATAAACTCGCCGGCCATTCGTCGGCTACAGCAAAAGACCCAGGTTTTTCCGCTGGAGCGTAATGCTGCGGTACGCACGCGTTTAACCCATTCAATGGAAGTTCAGCAGGTCGGCCGTTATATTGCCAAAGAGATTTTAAGCCGCCTCAAAGAGCTGCGGCTGCTGGAAACCTACGGTCTGGACGAACTGACCGGGCCGTTCGAAAGCATCGTTGAGATGGCCTGCCTGATGCACGATATTGGCAATCCGCCCTTTGGTCATTTCGGTGAAGCCGCGATTAACGACTGGTTCAGGCAGCGACTTTTCCCGCTGGATGCCAAAAGCCAGCCGCTCAGCGATGACCGCTGCGTGGTGCGGGATTTGCGCCTGCGGGAAGGGGAGGAAGAAGTAAACGATCTGCGCCGCAAGGTGCGTCAGGATCTCTGCCATTTTGAAGGCAACGCCCAGGGGATCCGCCTGGTGCATTCCCTGATGCGGATGAACCTGACGTGGGCGCAGGTGGGCTGCATTCTTAAATATACGCGACCCGCCTGGTGGATGGGGGAAACGCCCGCATCACACAGCTATTTGATGAAAAAACCGGGCTATTACCTCTCTGAAGAAGCCTATATTAACCGGCTACGCAAAGAACTCTCCCTCGCGCCGCAGGGTCGCTTTCCCTTAACCTGGATTATGGAAGCCGCCGACGACATTTCCTATTGCGTTGCTGACCTGGAAGACGCCGTTGAGAAAAGAATATTCAGCGTCGAGGAACTTTATCAGCATCTTTATGATGCCTGGGGCCCGCATGAAAAAGGGTCGTTGTTTGCTCAGGTTGTCGAAAATGCCTGGGAAAAATCTCGCTCCAATTCATTAAGCCGCAGTACTGAAGATCAGTTCTTTATGTATTTACGGGTCAATACATTAAATAAACTGGTGCCGTACGCGGCCTCGCGTTTTATTGATAATTTACCGCTGGTTTTCAGCGGAGAATTTAATCACGCGCTGCTGGAAGACGACAGCAGCTTTAGCCAGCTTCTTGAACTCTATAAACACGTCGCGATGCGGCACGTGTTTAGCCATCCGGACGTTGAGCAGTTAGAATTACAGGGATATCGGGTAATCAGCGGTTTACTGGACATTTATGCTCCTCTGCTGCAATTATCCGTCGAGGAGTTTAGCGAGCTGGTGGAGAACGAGCGCGTGCGGCGGCTGCCGATAGAATCCCGGCTTTATCAGAAATTGTCGACCCGCCATCGCCTGGCGTATGTTGAAGCGATCGGTAAACTGGACAGACGATCTGCCCAATGGCCAGTACTGGAATATTATTATCGCTGTCGTCTTATCCAGGACTATATCAGCGGTATGACGGATTTGTATGCCTGGGACGAATACCGAAAGCTCATGGCCGTTGAATAATTCCGGAGTTTTGTAAAGACGACCAATAAATTTTTACTTTTTCCATAAACTTAATCCCGGAACTAAGCGGTATAAAACGAATCTGAGTTACACAGCAATTTTGCGTTATCTGGTAAATCGAGATTGAGAAACATGAAAAAAACCACATTAGCAATGAGTGCACTGGCTCTGAGTTTAGGTTTAGCGCTGTCTCCTGTGGCTGCGACTGCAGCCGAGACCGCGTCGTCGGCAGCAACCGCGCAGCAGATGCCAAGCCTGGCACCGATGCTCGAAAAAGTGATGCCATCGGTGGTGAGTATCAACGTTGAGGGCAGCACGACCGTCAATACGCCGCGTATGCCGCGTAATTTCCAGCAGTTCTTTGGCGACAACTCGCCGTTCTGCCAGGACGGTTCGCCATTCCAGAGCTCCCCGTTCTGTCAGGGCGGCGGTGCAGGGGATGACAGCCAGGGCGGCAGCGGCGGCGGCCAGCAGCAAAAATTCATGGCGCTGGGCTCGGGCGTCATCATTGACGCAGCGAAAGGCTACGTGGTGACCAACAACCACGTTGTCGATAATGCCAGCACCATTAAGGTACAGCTGAGCGATGGCCGTAAGTTTGATGCGAAAGTGGTGGGTAAAGATCCGCGCTCCGACATCGCCCTGATTCAGATTCAGGATCCGAAAAACCTGACGGCGATTAAGCTTGCCGACTCTGACGCGCTGCGCGTCGGGGATTACACCGTGGCGATCGGTAACCCGTTCGGCCTGGGTGAAACCGTGACCTCGGGTATTGTTTCTGCGCTGGGCCGTAGCGGCCTGAATGCTGAAAACTACGAAAACTTCATCCAGACGGACGCCGCGATCAACCGCGGTAACTCCGGCGGTGCGCTGGTGAACCTGAATGGTGAACTGATTGGTATCAATACCGCGATCCTGGCGCCGGACGGCGGCAACATCGGTATCGGCTTCGCTATTCCAAGCAATATGGTGAAAAATCTGACTGCGCAAATGGTGCAGTATGGCCAGGTGAAACGCGGTGAGCTGGGTATCCTCGGTACCGAGCTGAACTCCGAGCTGGCGAAAGCGATGAAAGTTGACGCCCAGCGCGGGGCGTTCGTCAGCCAGGTAATGCCGAACTCCTCCGCGGCGAAAGCGGGCATTAAAGCGGGTGACGTGATCACCTCCCTGAACGGGAAGCCGATCAGTAGCTTTGCCGCGCTGCGTGCTGAAGTGGGCTCAATGCCGATTGGCAGCAAAGTGACCCTTGGCCTGCTGCGTGACGGTAAGCCGGTTAACGTGAGCCTGGAACTGCAGCAGAGCAGCCAGAATCAGGTTGATTCCAGCACCATCTTCAGCGGCATTGAAGGTGCCGAGATGAGCAATAAGGGTGAAGATAAAGGCGTAGTGGTGAACAACGTGAAAGCGAACTCCCCGGCTGCGCGTATCGGCCTGAAAAAAGGTGACGTGATCATGGGCGCTAACCAGCAGCCGGTGAAAAACATCGCCGAACTGCGCAAAATTCTCGACAGCAAACCTTCCGTGCTGGCGCTGAATATTCAGCGTGGAGACTCCTCCATCTACCTGCTGATGCAGTAATCCCCTTTAGCCCCTGTCGCGATACGGCAGGGGCTTTTCTTTTTTCTGTGACCCTTTCCACAAGTCCATACATCTCACTCTCTCTTTGTGCATCCGCACAATGCGGCTCTTAATGAACTCCCCTATGCTTGAGCTCTGCTCACAGGAGGGTTACATGGCTGGCTGGCATCTTGATACCAAAATGGCGCAGGATATCGTGGCGCGCACCATGCGCATCATCGATACCAATATCAACGTAATGGATGCCCGCGGGCGCATTATTGGCAGCGGCGATCGGGAGCGCATTGGGGAATTGCACGAAGGTGCGCTGCTGGTGCTTTCCCAGGGGCGGGTGGTTGATATTGACGATGCGGTCGCAAAACACCTGCACGGCGTTCGTCAGGGCATCAACTTACCGCTGCGTCTCGAAGGTGAAATCGTCGGCGTCATCGGCCTGACCGGGGAGCCGGAATCCCTGCGTAAATACGGCGAGCTGGTTTGTATGACGGCGGAGATGATGCTGGAGCAATCGCGCCTGATGCACCTGCTGGCGCAGGATAGCCGCCTGCGTGAAGAACTGGTCATGAACCTCATTCAGGCGGAGGAACACACGCCTGCCTTGAACGAGTGGGCGCAGCGCCTGGGTATCGACCTGAATCAACCGCGCGTGGTGGCGATGATAGAAGTGGACAGCGGCCAGCTTGGCGTGGACAGCGCGATGGCGGAGCTGCAGCAGCTGCAGAATGCGCTGGCAACGCCGGAGCGCAACAACCTGGTGGCGATCGTCTCTCTTACAGAAATGGTGGTGCTTAAGCCCGCGCTCAATCAGTTTGGCCGCTGGGATGCGGAAGATCACCGCCGCCGCGTCGATCAGCTCATCTCGCGAATGAAAGAAAACGGTCAGCTGCGTTTTCGCGTTGCGCTGGGCAACTACTTTACCGGGCCGGGAAGCATTGCCCGCTCGTGGCGCACCGCGCGTACCACCATGATGGTGGGCAAGCAGCGCATGCCGGAAAGCCGAAGCTACTTTTACCAGGACCTGATGCTGCCGGTGCTGCTCGACAGCCTGCGCGGCGGCTGGCAGGCCAATGAGCTGGGGCGTCCGCTGGTGCGCCTGAAAGCGATGGACAACAACGGCCTGCTGCGCCGCACCCTACAGGCGTGGTTCCGCCATAACGTGCAGCCGCTGGCGACGTCGAAAGCGCTGTTTATTCATCGCAATACGCTGGAATATCGGCTCAATCGAATCTCGGAGCTGACGGGGCTGGATCTGGGGAATTTTGACGACAGGCTGCTGCTGTATGTGGCGCTTCAGTTAGACGAGCAACGTTGAGGCTGTGTGCGGTTTTCACCCTCTCCCTGTGGGAGAGGGTCGGGGTGAGGGCATCAGACCGCACCTAAATTATTTATTACGAGTTAACTTCTCAAGATCCGCTTCAATCTCGCTGATCTTGTGGGTAACAACGCTCTCCAGATGACGCAGGTCATCCAGGATCTTACGTTTGAGATCAACTTCAGTACGATCGCGCTGGCAGATCTGATCGAGTTCATCGATCACATAGCGCAGGTTAGGGCTGATTTCCTGTACTTCTTTATAACCCTGGCCAACACCGTCTGCCACGACGGTCTTGCGCTGGCGCGGGTATTTAAACTTCACGCTTTTGGCGAAAAATTCCCCTTTGTCCTTGTGAAAATAGATTTTCAAAATATCGTTATTGGCTTCCTGACGGAGACTGTAACGATCAATTTCATCAGGATTGGTAATGCCCAGACTTTTCAGATTATCGTACATAGCGGTACCCTTATCTCAACATAACCTTTGAATAATTAACGAAAAAATCCTTTTCCGCCACCCTCATATACAAAAAGCGGGAGCATCCCAGCAAACGGTACTCCATTTTCGCCTGTCTGCACGCAAGCAAGGAGCATAAACCTAACTCGTTTATTGTAGTTTTTAGCTACCTCGTCAAGAGGAAATCAATATGAGAGTGAAATTGCTACCGTAGCCGTCATAAATAATTGTCGGTAAATAAGCAGTCGCAATGAAAAAGGGTGTTGCAGGTATTAATGGCTATCAGGGCCCGGCAGGAGGCTGGGGCGCAGTAAAAGCCGTCACCGCGTCGGTATTTTCGCAACGGGCTGTCGCCCGCGATATTATCGCTATGTTTAAGATGAACCAGGTCTCGGGCTTTGATTGCCCCGGCTGCGCATGGCCAGATCCCGGCCACCGCGCGCCGATGGAGCTGTGCGAAAACGGCGTTAAGGCGGTCTCCTGGGAAACCACCAGCAAGAAAGCCTCCCCTGAATTTTTTAGTCGTCATCCGGTTTCTACGCTGTGGCATTACAGCGATTATGAGCTTGAAAATAGCGGTCGTTTAACCCATCCGATGAAATACGACGCCGCGACGGACCGCTGGCAGGCGGTTGAATGGGATGTCGCCTTTAAGGAGATCGGCGAACGCCTGCGCAGCTATGATTCTCCGGAACGGGTAGAGTTTTATACCTCAGGGCGTACCTCCAACGAAGCGGCCTTCCTGTACCAGCTTTTCGCACGGGAATACGGCAGCAGTAATTTTCCGGACTGTTCCAACATGTGTCACGGCCCAACCAGCGCGGGGCTGACGCGGTCTATTGGCCTTGGAAAAGGGACGGTAGAGCTGGATGATTTCGAGCACTGCGATCTGGTGATCTGTATTGGGCACAACCCGGGGACTAACCATCCACGTATGCTGACTACCCTGCGGGAGGTGGCTAAACGCGGGGGCAAAATTATCTCGATTAACCCGCTGGCGGAGCGCGGCCTTGAGCGGTTTAGCTTTCCACAAAGCACGAAGGAGATGTTCACCGGGCAGGCTACAACGCTAAGCAGCCGCTACTACCAGGTGAGAATGGGCGGGGATTCCGCGCTGCTTAAAGGGATCATGAAAGCCCTGATCGAGATGGATGAAGCCCGGATTTTGCTCAACCAGCAGCCGTGCCTCGACCATGCGTTTATCGCTGAACATACCGCCGGTTATTCGGCGCTGTATGAGGACTTGCGCGAGTGCAAATGGGCCGAGCTGGAAAAGGAAAGCGGGCTGACGCACGGGCAGATGGAAGATCTGGCGGACAGCTATAACAAATCCCGCGCCACCATCATCTGCTATGGTCTCGGGATCACCCAGCATAAAAACGGCACCGAAAACGTTCAGCAGCTGGTTAACCTGCTGCTGTTGAAGGGGAATATGGGCAAGCCTGGCGCGGGGATATGTCCGCTGCGCGGCCATTCCAACGTGCAGGGCGATCGCTCGGTGGGGATCAACGAGGCCGCACCTGAGGATTTCCTGAAGCGTCTGGAGGATCGTTTTGCCATCAGGGTTTCGCGTCGGCACGGGCGTTCCAGCGTGGAGAGCATTCGCGCCATAGAGCGCGGAGAGGCCAACGCGCTGATCTGTATGGGCGGTAACCTGGCGGTGGCGATGCCTGAACCGCAGCGCACCTTTGCCGCAATGAAAACGCTGGATATGCAGGTACATATCGCCACCAAACTCAACCGCTCGCACCTGCTGCTGGCGAAGCATAACTATCTGCTGCCCGCGCTGGGGAGAACCGAACGTGACCTTCAGGCCACGGGCATCCAGTCCGTCACCGTCGAAGACTCCATGTCGATGGTCCATGCCTCCTGCGGCGGCCTGAAGCCGGCTTCGCGCTGGCTGAAATCCGAGCCTGCTATTGTGGCGGAAATGGCGCGCGCCGCGCTGCCTGACTCTCCGGTGAACTGGGAAGAGATGAGCGGCAACTACGCGCTGATCCGGGAGGCGATTGAAGCGGTGATCCCGGCGTTTGCCGACTACAACGCCCGAATCGCTGAGCCTGGCGGATTTCGTATGGATACCCCGGCTTCACGTCGTGAGTGGCATACGCCGAACGGGAAAGCGAACTTCGTGGTGGGATGTCATACTGCCGTTGACCTTCAGTATCACCCCTCCGATACCCTGGTGCTGGCGACGCTGCGCAGCCACGATCAGTACAACACCACGATCTATGGTATGAACGATCGTTACCGCGGTATTACCGGCCGCCGGGATGTTGTCTTCCTGAGCGAGGCTGAGGCCAGAGCGCGCGGGCTAGTTCAGGGCGATGTGGTCAACGTGCAGGCGCTGGAGGATAACGGCCTGCCTGCCGAAGGGCGGGAAATGCGGGGGCTGACGGTGGTGATTTACAGCATGGCTGCCGGATCGATTGGCGCATACCTGCCTGAGGCGAACGTGCTGCTGTCGCTGGATGCAGTAGATGCTGAAAGCCTGACGCCCGCCTATAAAAGCGTGCCGGTTGTCATTACCAAAGCGTAGAAAAACAAAACCCGCCAGCAGGCGGGTTTTTTTAACGCAATACCGACTTAGTCGATGGTGCGCAGCAGTTCGTTGATGCCGACTTTGCCACGGGTTTTCGCATCTACTTTCTTCACGATAACCGCACAGTAAAGGCTGTACTTGCCATCTTTCGACGGCAGGTTGCCGGACACGACGACAGAACCTGCCGGAACGCGCCCGTAGTGCACTTCACCGGTTTCACGATCGTAAATGCGGGTGCTCTGGCCGATGTAAACGCCCATGGAGATCACGGAGCCTTCTTCAACGATCACACCCTCAACCACTTCGGAGCGCGCCCCGATGAAGCAGTTGTCTTCGATGATGGTTGGGTTAGCCTGCAGTGGCTCCAGTACGCCACCGATACCAACGCCGCCGGACAGGTGAACGTTTTTACCGATCTGCGCGCAAGAGCCGACGGTCGCCCAGGTGTCTACCATGGTGCCTTCATCAACGTAGGCGCCGATGTTCACATAGGATGGCATCAGCACGGTGTTGCGTGCGATGAACGCGCCCTGGCGAACTGCCGCAGGCGGTACCACGCGGAAGCCTTCTTTCTGGAAACGCGCTTCGTCGTAGTCCGCGAATTTCATTGGCACTTTATCGAAGTAGCGGCTTTCTGCTCCGTCGATAACCTGGTTATCGTTGATACGGAAAGAGAGCAGCACGGCTTTCTTCAGCCATTGATGAGTGACCCACTGACCGTCGATTTTTTCTGCCACGCGCAGCGCGCCGGAATCCAGCAGGGAAATAACCTGGTTTACCGCTTCACGCGTAACGGTATCCACATTTGCCGGGGTGATCTCGGCGCGACGCTCAAAAGCGGACTCAATAACGTTCTGTAACTGCTGCATTGTTTACTCTTTCCATTTCACTAAAAAACACGTCACCCTTTATCGTTTGGATTGAGGGCTGCTGTCAACCGTTGTTGCACTTCAAGCTGCAGGTCATTATTAAGGGCACGCCGGTCCGCTGTCGCGATTATAAATAAATCTTCTACTCGCTCACCAATGGTTGTAATTCGGGCGCCATGAAGCGAAATTCCCAGATCGGCAAAAACCTGGCCGACGCGGGCGAGCAGTCCCGGCTGGTCGAGCGCGATCAGCTCCAGAAACGATTTACGGTCGGTGTGGGTCGGCAGGAAATTAACCTCGGTATCGACGGTAAAGTGACGCAGTTTTGACGGCTGACGACGCGGCTGCGGCGGCTGCCAGCTGTGCTGGGTAATCGCCTGCTCCAGACCAAAGCGTATCCCTTCATGCCTGTCCGACGACAGCGGGCTTCCGTCCGGCTCCAGCACAATAAAGGTGTCCATTGCCATGCCGTCGCGCGTGGTAAAAATCTGCGCGTCGTGAACGCTCAGGTTACGCCTGTCGAGCTCCGCACAGACGGCGGCAAACAGGTAGGCGCGGTCAGGGCTCCAGATGAAGATCTCCGTCCCGCCGCGCGTGGCCTGTGGGCTGAGCAGGATCATCGGCTTCGACAGGTCATGTTTCAGCAAATGACGCGCGTGCCAGGCGAGCTGGTTTGGGCTGTGGCGTACAAAGTAGTTGGCACGACAGCGCGCCCAAATCTGATGCAGCGCCTCTTCGTCAATATTGTCCATCCGCAGCAGCGCCAGCGCCTGCAGCTGGTGGTGGCGAACGCGCTCGCGCATGTCTGGGGTGTTTTGCATCCCGCGGCGCAGCTGTTTTTCCGTGGCGAAGTACAGCTCGCGCAGCAGGCTCTGCTTCCAGCTGTTCCACAGGGTTTCGTTGGTGGCGCAAATATCGGCCACCGTCAGGCAGACCAGATAGCGCAGACGGTTTTCCGTTTGCACCTCTTCGGCGAACTGCTTAATGACTTCCGGATCCTGAATATCGCGACGCTGGGCGGTGACCGACATCAGCAGATGATGGCGGACCAGCCAGGCGATAAGCTGCGTCTCACGCGAGTTCAAACCGTGCAGCTCGGCAAACTTGAGCACGTCCTGTGCGCCCAGCACCGAGTGGTCGCCGCCGCGGCCTTTGGCGATGTCGTGGAAAAGGGCGGCGATCAGGATCAGCTCCGGGTGGGAAAGGCGCGGCCACAGATCGACGCACAGCGGATGGCGGGAGCGCGTCTCTTCTTGAGCAAAGCTTTCCAGCTTGAGCATCACGCGGATGGTGTGTTCATCCACCGTATAGGCGTGGAAAAGATCGAACTGCATCTGGCCGACGATATGCGACCACTGCGGCATGTAAGCCCACAGTACGCTGTGGCGGTGCATCGGCAGCAGCCCGCGGCTGACGGCGCCAGGATGGCGCAGCATGCTCAGGAACAGGGCGCGCGCTTCCGGGATATAGCACAATGGCTGTTTCAGGTGGCGGCGCGCATGACGAAGATGACGCAGGGTGGTGGAGTAGATCCCGGTGATCGTGCTGTTGCGGACCATGGTATAGAACATTCGCAGGATCGCTTCCGGCTCGCGAATGAACAGCGTTTCGTCGCGCAGATCGATAAGCGTACCGCGTAGCTGAAATTCGTCGTCAATCGGGCGCGGCTTTTCATCTTCCGTCAGGGCCAGGATCGCTTCATCGAACAGCTGCAGCAGCATCTGGTTCAGTTCCGTAACGCGCCGGGTGACGCGGAAGAAATCCTTCATCATGTGTTCAACCGGCTCGTTGCCTTCACCGCTATAGTTGAGGCGCTGGGCAACGCTGAGCTGACGGTCGAACAGTAAGCGGTTATCGTAGCGGGTGACTTCCAGATGCAGGGCGAAACGGATGCGCCACAGCAGGTGCAGACATTCATTGAGCTCGTTACGCTCGGCCTCGGTTAAAAAGCCAAACCCGACCATTTCGTCCATCGAGGTGGCGCCGAAATGGCGGCGGGCGACCCACTGTAAGGTGTGGATATCGCGCAGGCCGCCGGGACTGCTTTTGATATCGGGTTCGAGGTTGTAGCTGGTGCCGTGATAGCGCTGGTGGCGTAGATTTTGTTCTTCAACCTTCGCGGCGAAAAACTTTTCCGATGGCCAGAACCCGTCGCTGAAGATATGTTTCTGCAGCTCGAGGAATAACGCGACGTCGCCGATCAGCAGGCGGGTTTCAATCAGGTTGGTGGCGACGGTCAGGTCAGATAGTCCTTCCAGCAGGCACTCTTCCAGGGTGCGCACGCTGTGGCCCACTTCCAGCTTCACGTCCCACAGCAGCGTCAGCAGCTCGCCGATTTTCTGCGCCTGCTCGTCCGGCAGCTTTTTGCGGCTTAAGATCAGCAGGTCGATATCCGAAAGCGGATGCAGTTCTCCGCGGCCATAGCCTCCGACGGCAACCAGCGCCACGTCGCCAATCTGCCCGAAGCCGTAGTCGATCCACAGGCGCTGCAGCAACTGGTCGATAAATTCGGTCCGCGCTTCGATAAGCTGCTCGGCAGAAATACCCGCGTCAAAGGCGCTTCCCAGCCAGCGCTGGAAGACGTCCATATGCGCTTTGATGTCGGCGCACTTCAGCTCATGTGGCGGCCAGACGCCCGGATTATCGGGCTGGTCGGGGAGGGTGGGAAGGGCTGTGTTAGCATACTGTTCGGGTAAAAGATTACTCATCGTGTGCCACCCATAAGAAAAAGCTATCGCCATTAAAAAAGCCGGCATTTGCCGGCTTCTTCTTACTCAATGTTCGTCAGTATCGCCGGGATGGTGTCATCCTTGCGCAACGTCATAATTTCGCAGCCGTTGTCCGTCACCACAATAGTATGCTCGTACTGTGCAGACAAGCTTCTGTCTTTGGTTTTCACCGTCCAACCGTCTTTCATGGTACGGATACGGTAATCGCCAGAGTTCACCATCGGCTCGATGGTGAAGGTCATGCCTTTCTGCAGGACCACGCCGCCGTCATCCGCATCATAGTGCAGAACCTGCGGCTCTTCGTGGAAGACGCGACCAATGCCGTGACCGCAGTATTCGCGCACTACGGAGAAACCTTCTGCTTCCACAAACTTCTGGATAGCCGCGCCAAGGGTGCGCAGGCGAATGCCCGGTTTCACCATCTTCAGCGCCAGGTAGAGGCTCTCTTGCGTCACCTTGCACAGGCGCTCGCCAAGAATGGTTGGCTTGCCTACGATGAACATCTTAGAGGTGTCGCCGTGGTACTCGTCTTTAATGACGGTCACGTCGATATTCACGATGTCACCATCTTTCAGCAGCTTAGCGTCATCCGGAATGCCGTGGCATACCACTTCATTAATAGAGATGCAGACGGACTTCGGGAAGCCGTGATAGCCGAGGCAGGCGGAAACCGCCTTCTGCTCGTTAACGATATAGTCATTACAGATGCGGTCCAGTTCGCCGGTGCTGACGCCCGGTTTTACATACGGCTCGATCATTTCCAGCACTTCCGCGGCCAGACGACCGGCGACGCGCATCTTTTCAATTTCTTCAGGGGTCTTAATAGAGATAGCCATGTAATCTGTCCATCGGTGTCGATTTTTTCGACAATACTAATCTACGTGTCGTCAATGGTATCAGTCTGGCGCACCCCGTGCCAAATTGAGAATCATTAACAGCACCCACCGTCAACAATGATTGGTTTCCGGCCCTGTTTTGTGGTATAAAGCGCGCCGGACTTCCGATCCATTTCATATACACAGAATGGACGGAGGCGATAAATCTCACTTTGTGTAACAACACACACGTATCGGCACATATTCCGGGGTGCCCTTTGGGGTCGGTAATATGGGATACGTGGAGGCTTAACCCCAACTTTTACTATAGAGGTTTTAAACATGGCAACTGTTTCCATGCGCGACATGCTCAAGGCTGGTGTTCACTTTGGTCACCAGACCCGTTACTGGAACCCGAAAATGAAGCCTTTCATCTTCGGCGCGCGTAACAAAGTTCACATCATCAACCTTGAGAAAACTGTACCAATGTTCAACGAAGCCCTGGCTGAGCTGAACAAGATCTCTTCCCGTAAAGGTAAGATTCTGTTCGTTGGTACTAAGCGCGCTGCAAGCGAAGCTGTGAAAGAAGCTGCTAACAGCTGCGACCAGTTCTTCGTGAACCATCGCTGGTTGGGCGGCATGCTGACTAACTGGAAAACCGTTCGTCAGTCAATCAAACGCCTGAAAGATCTGGAAACTCAGTCTCAGGACGGTACTTTCGACAAGCTGACTAAGAAAGAAGCGCTGATGCGCACTCGTGAACTGGGCAAGCTGGAAAACAGCCTGGGCGGTATCAAAGACATGGGCGGCCTGCCAGACGCGCTGTTCGTTATCGACGCTGACCACGAGCACATCGCAATCAAAGAAGCTAACAACCTGGGTATCCCGGTATTCGCTATCGTTGATACCAACTCCGATCCGGACGGTGTTGACTTCGTTATCCCGGGTAACGACGACGCAATCCGCGCAGTTACCCTGTACCTGGGTGCTGTAGCGACTACCGTACGTGAAGGTCGTTCTCAGGATCTGGCTTCTCAGGCGGAAGAAAGCTTCGTAGAAGCTGAATAATAAGGTTTTACCCCTTATTAGTACCGTGTATGAATAGGGGCCAATTATCGGCCCCTTTTTTCAATTTATACTGTTTGGCCCCGGCCGGGCAGTTCACATCTCCCGAGGATTTAAGAATGGCTGAAATTACCGCATCCCTGGTAAAAGAGCTGCGCGAGCGTACTGGCGCAGGCATGATGGATTGCAAAAAAGCGCTGACTGAAGCGAACGGCGACATCGAGCTGGCAATCGAAAACATGCGTAAATCCGGTGCGATCAAAGCAGCTAAAAAAGCAGGCAACGTTGCTGCTGACGGCGTGATCATCACTAAGATCGAAGGCAACTACGGTATCATTCTGGAAGTTAACTGCCAGACTGACTTCGTTGCTAAAGATGGCGGTTTCCAGGCATTTGCGAACAAAGTTCTGGACGCAGCTGTTGCTGGCAAAATCACTGACGTTGAAGTTCTGAAAGCACAGTTCGAAGAAGAGCGTGTTGCTCTGGTTGCTAAAATCGGTGAGAACATCAATATCCGTCGTGTTTCTGTACTGGAAGGCGACGTTCTGGGTTCATACCAGCACGGCGCACGTATCGGTGTTCTGGTTGCTGCTAAAGGCGCTGACGAAGAGCTGGTTAAACAGCTGGCAATGCACATCGCTGCAAGCAAGCCAGAATTCGTTAAGCCAGAAGACGTGTCTGCTGAAGTGGTAGAGAAAGAGTACCAGGTTCAGCTGGACATCGCGATGCAGTCTGGTAAGCCAAAAGAAATCGCAGAGAAAATGGTTGAAGGCCGCATGAAGAAATTCACCGGCGAAGTTTCTCTGACTGGCCAGCCTTTCGTTATGGATCCAAGCAAGTCTGTTGCTCAGCTGCTGAAAGAGCACAACGCTGACGTAACTGGCTTCATCCGCTTCGAAGTGGGCGAAGGCATCGAGAAAGTTGAGACTGACTTCGCAGCAGAAGTTGCTGCAATGTCCAAGCAGTCTTAATGATTGAAAAGGAGCCGCCTGAGGGCGGCTTCTTTTTGTCACCCGTCACACAAAATCAGACAGGTTACTGTATCCCTGCGCTGGTTTGCGGCATAACATGTCGCCAGAATTAACCCCCATCTTAATCGTTGACAGTCTCAGGAAAGAAACATGGCTACCAATGCAAAACCCGTGTACAAACGCATTCTGCTTAAGCTGAGTGGCGAAGCGCTGCAGGGAACGGAAGGCTTCGGTATTGACGCAAGCATCCTTGACCGCATGGCACAGGAAATCAAAGAACTGGTCGAACTTGGCATTCAGGTTGGCGTGGTCATTGGCGGTGGCAACCTTTTCCGTGGTGCTGGTCTGGCGAAAGCGGGGATGAACCGCGTTGTGGGCGACCACATGGGCATGCTGGCAACCGTGATGAATGGCCTGGCAATGCGTGATGCGCTCCATCGCGCCTATGTGAACGCCCGCCTGATGTCCGCTATTCCTCTGAATGGCGTGTGCGACAACTACAGCTGGGCTGAAGCCATCAGCCTGCTGCGCAACAACCGCGTGGTGATCCTCTCCGCCGGTACGGGTAACCCGTTCTTTACTACCGATTCCGCAGCCTGCCTGCGCGGTATCGAAATCGAAGCCGACGTGGTGCTGAAAGCAACCAAAGTGGATGGCGTGTTTACCGCCGATCCGGCAAAAGATCCTTCTGCGACCATGTACGATCAGCTGTCCTACAGCGAAGTGCTGGATAAAGAGCTGAAAGTGATGGATCTTGCCGCCTTCACGCTGGCTCGTGACCACAAACTGCCGATCCGTGTCTTCAACATGAACAAGCCTGGCGCACTGCGTCGCGTGGTCATGGGTGAAAAAGAAGGCACTTTGATCACGGAATAATTTCCGTCGGCGATAAATACAGGTAAGATTCCGCTTTACTTTGTAGTGGTATCTTACCCGGACACGCCTTTGGCGTTGTCATGAATTAAACGCGACTATACTTAGCACACCCGTAGCGCTGTGCTGGCGGTTAGTCTGCCTGAGACAAGTTTTCAAGGATCCGTAACGTGATTAACGACATCAGAAAAGATGCTGAAGTGCGCATGGATAAATGCGTAGAAGCGTTCAAAAACCAAATCAGCAAAATCCGTACTGGCCGTGCTTCACCAAGCCTGCTGGATGGCATCATCGTAGAATACTACGGTACGCCAACTCCGCTGCGTCAGCTGGCGAGCGTTACCGTAGAAGATACCCGTACGCTGAAAATCAACGTATTCGATCGTTCTATGAGCCCGGCCATTGAGAAAGCCATTATGGCGTCTGACCTCGGCCTGAACCCAAGTTCTGCGGGCGCTGATATCCGCGTTCCGCTGCCTGCGCTGACGGAAGAACGTCGTAAAGACCTGATCAAAGTAGTGCGTGGCGAAGCCGAGCAGGGTCGTGTTTCCGTACGTAACGTACGCCGCGACGCGAACGATAAAGTAAAAGCGCTGCTGAAAGAAAAAGAGATCAGTGAAGATGACGACCGTCGTTCTCAGGATGACGTGCAGAAGATGACTGACGCGGCCATCAAGAAAATTGATGCGGCGCTGGCAGATAAAGAAGCGGAACTGATGCAGTTCTGATTTCTGTCTTACACTGATAAACGCCGTTCAGAGGGACCACGTGTCTTGCTGGCGGCGTTTTGCTTTTATCTGGTCTAACTTTTTTCGGGCATCTCATGAAGCATTTAACACTCCTCGGCTCAACCGGCTCTATCGGTTGCAGCACTCTCGACGTTGTTCGCCATAATCCTGAACACTACACCGTGACCGCTCTCGTGGCCGGCAGGAACGTGCAGCGTATGGTCGAGCAGTGCCTGGAGTTCACGCCCCGTTTTGCGGTGATGGATGACGAAGAGAGCGCTCGCCAAGTAAAAGCCAGGCTTCAGGAGCTGGGCAGCAGCACTGAAGTGCTGAGCGGGCAACAGGCGGCCTGTGATATGGCGGCCCTGGATGAGGTCGATCAGGTGATGGCCGCCATCGTTGGGGCGGCCGGGCTACTGCCGACGCTCGCGGCTATCGATGCCGGTAAAGATGTGCTGCTGGCGAATAAAGAGTCGCTGGTAACCTGCGGACGCCTGTTTATGGACGCCGTCAAACAGCGCGGAGCGCGTCTTTTGCCTGTTGATAGCGAGCACAACGCGATTTTTCAGAGTTTACCGCAACCTTTTCAACAGAACCTGGGGTACGCTGACCTGGAGCAAAATGGCGTTGTGTCGATTTTGCTTACCGGGTCTGGTGGCCCGTTCCGTGAAACGCCGCTGTCTGAACTGAGCGCAATGACGCCGGATCAGGCATGCCGTCATCCGAACTGGTCGATGGGACGTAAGATCTCCGTCGATTCTGCCACCATGATGAACAAAGGTCTGGAATACATAGAAGCTCGCTGGCTGTTTAATGCGTCGGCGAAACAGATGGAAGTGCTGATCCACCCGCAGTCGGTGATCCACTCAATGGTACGCTATCAGGATGGCAGCGTGCTTGCGCAGCTGGGAGAGCCGGATATGCGTACGCCAATCGCACATTCGATGGCGTGGCCACACCGGGTGAAGTCCGGGGTGAAACCGCTCGATTTTTGCAAGCTGAGTTCACTGACGTTTAGCGAGCCTGACTATGACCGTTATCCGTGCCTGAAGCTTGCGATGACGGCCTTTGACCAGGGACAAGCGGCGACGACAGCACTTAATGCGGCCAATGAGATCACCGTTGAGGCATTTCTGAATCAGCAGATCCGTTTTACCGATATCGCGACGCTGAATCTCTCAGTGCTTGAGATGATGGATCTGCGTGAGCCTCAAAGCGTGGAAGAGGTGTTGGCAGTGGATGCAGAGGCCCGTATTGTTGCGCGCAAACAGGTGACGCGTCTCGCAAGCTGGTGATAAAGCAAGCACCAGTCGTCGTGCTATTTGTTAGCGTTGGGCTTCAGTGATATAGTCTGCGCCACCTGATCGCAGGAATTTGACTTTATGTGGTCAGGTAAGCCGTGGTTTGACACGGCTTTTTTATGTATAGGCTTCAGTATTCCTGAGTACCGCTAAATCCTTTTCAGGGACTAAAAACGCGTTATGTTGTCTGCGAATCAACCAATAAGCGAAAACTTGCCAGCGCATGGCTGTCGCCATGTAGCAATCATTATGGATGGCAATGGCCGCTGGGCGAAAAGACAAGGGAAGATACGGGCCTTTGGGCATAAAGCTGGGGCGAAATCTGTCCGCCGCGCCGTTTCTTTTGCCGCCAATAACGGCATTGATGCGTTAACGCTCTATGCTTTTAGCAGTGAAAACTGGAATCGACCTGCGCAGGAAGTGACTGCGTTGATGGAACTGTTTGTGTGGGCGCTCGACAGCGAAGTAAAAAGCCTGCACCGCCACAACGTCCGCCTGCGGATTATTGGCGATACCAGTCGTTTTAACTCGCGTTTGCAGGAACGTATTCGCAAAGCAGAAGCGCTGACGGAAAAGAACACCGGCCTGACGCTCAATATCGCGGCGAACTACGGTGGACGCTGGGATATTATCCAGGGTGTTCGGCATTTGGCCGAGCAGGTTCAGGAAGGGCTGTTGAGACCCGACCAAATTGATGAAGAGGCGCTGGGTCAGCAAATCTGCATGAATGAACTGGCGCCTGTGGATTTGGTAATTAGGACAGGGGGAGAACACCGCATAAGTAACTTTTTGCTTTGGCAAATTGCCTACGCCGAACTTTACTTTACTGATGTTCTTTGGCCCGATTTTGATGAACAAGACTTTGAAGGTGCGCTGCATGCCTTTGCTAATCGAGAGCGTCGTTTCGGTGGCACCGAGCCTGGTGGCGACAACGCCTGATGGGGGTAGCTTTTGCTGAAGTATCGCCTGATTTCCGCTTTTGTATTAATACCCATTGTCATCGCGGCGCTGTTTTTACTGCCCCCGGTGGGTTTCGCTATTGTTACGCTGGTGGTGTGTATGCTCGCCGCGTGGGAATGGGGACAGCTTAGTGGCTTTACCTCGCGCACTCAGCGGGTCTGGCTGGCTGTGCTCTGTGGCTTTTTACTGGCCCTGATGATGTTCACTATGCCTGAATATCATCACGATATTCACCAGCCGCTGGTGGCCGGATCCTTATGGATATCGCTGGCATGGTGGGTTGTTGCATTATTGCTGGTGCTTTTCTATCCAGGCTCAGCGGCAATATGGCGCAATTCCAAAGTGTTGCGCCTTATTTTTGGGCTGCTCACAATTGTTCCTTTTTTCTGGGGTATGCTCGCGCTGCGCGCCTGGCACTACGATGACAATCACTACAGCGGTGCGTTATGGCTACTTTATGTGATGATTCTCGTCTGGGGGGCTGACTCTGGGGCCTATATGTTTGGTAAACTGTTCGGCAAACATAAACTGGCGCCGAAAGTTTCACCGGGCAAAACCTGGCAAGGTTTCATCGGTGGCCTGTTTACGGCAGCGATCATCTCCTGGGGCTACGGCGTCTGGGCGAATCTTGAGGTTGCACCGTCAACGCTGCTGGTATGTTCGATTTTCGCTGCGCTGGCATCGGTCTTGGGTGATTTAACCGAAAGTATGTTTAAGCGTGAAGCAGGGATAAAGGACAGTGGTCACCTTATTCCAGGACATGGCGGAATACTGGATCGCATTGACAGCCTGACGGCGGCGGTTCCGGTGTTTGCTTGCCTGCTTTTACTGGTATTCGGGACGATTTAACGGAAGGTTTTATGCTGAGTATTCTCTGGAATCTGGCGGCGTTCATTGTTGCACTGGGTGTACTGATTACCGTGCATGAATTTGGCCATTTCTGGGTTGCTCGGCGCTGCGGTGTGCGGGTAGAACGATTCTCCATCGGTTTTGGTAAATCGCTCTGGAAACGTACCGACAAGCAGGGCACCGAATTTGTCATTGCGCTTATTCCCCTGGGCGGCTACGTCAAAATGCTCGACGAGCGTGTTGAGCCAGTCGCCCCAGAACTCCGACACAGTGCGTTTAACAACAAAACCGTTGGTCAACGTGCTGCCATCATCGCTGCCGGTCCGGTAGCCAATTTCCTCTTCGCTATCTTCGCCTACTGGCTGGTGTTCATCATCGGTGTCCCTGGCGTGCGCCCGGTTGTCGGCGAAATTACCTCCGGTTCCGTCGCGGCCAGTGCGCAAATTACACCGGGAATGGAACTTAAAGCGATTGATGGCATCGAAACCCCTGATTGGGATGCCGTGCGATTGCAGCTGGTTGCGAAAATTGGCGATGAGCAGACGACTGTCAGCGTGTCGCCTTTTGGATCTGACCAGCGGCAGGAAAAAGTGCTGGATTTACGCCACTGGCGTTTCGAGCCTGATAAAGAAGATCCCGTCTCCGCACTGGGGATTCGACCACGCGGCGCACAAATCGAGCCGGTATTAGCCGAAGTACAGGCGAATTCGGCAGCGAGTAAAGCAGGTTTGCAAGCGGGCGACAGGATCGTTAAAGTCGATGGTCAGCCATTAACACAGTGGATGACCTTTGTTACTCTGGTGCGTGATAATCCGGGTACATCGCTCGCGCTGGAAGTGGAAAGGCAGGGGAGTCCGCTCTCGCTGACGCTAATCCCGGATACCAAATCGGGTAGCGGAAAGGCAGAAGGGTTTGCAGGCGTAGTGCCGAAAGTGATCCCACTGCCAGATGAGTACAAGACAATACGCCAGTATGGGCCGTTCAGCGCCATCCTTGAAGCCACGGATAAAACATGGCAACTGATGAAGCTAACGGTAAACATGTTGGGGAAATTGATAACCGGTGATGTGAAACTGAACAACCTCAGTGGGCCTATTTCGATTGCTCAGGGGGCTGGGATGTCAGCGGAATTCGGGGTGATTTACTATTTCATGTTCCTCGCGCTCATTAGCGTGAACCTTGGGATAATCAACCTGTTCCCGCTTCCCGTGTTAGACGGGGGTCATCTGCTGTTTTTAGCGATTGAAAAGCTTAAAGGCGGACCGGTATCCGAGCGAGTTCAAGACTTTAGTTATCGCATTGGCTCGATTTTGCTGGTGCTGTTAATGGGGCTTGCACTTTTCAATGATTTCTCTCGGTTGTAAGAGAGTGTTAGGAAGAACGCATAATAACGATGGCGATGAAAAAGTTGCTCATAGCGTCGCTGCTGTTTAGCAGCGCCACCGTATACGGTGCTGACGGGTTCGTAGTGAAAGACATTCATTTCGAAGGCCTCCAGCGTGTCGCCGTTGGTGCGGCCCTCCTCAGTATGCCTGTACGCCCCGGCGATACGGTTAATGATGAAGATATCAGTAACACCATCCGTGCTCTGTTTGCCACTGGCAACTTTGAGGACGTTCGCGTCCTGCGCGATGGTGATACGCTGCTGGTGCAGGTAAAAGAACGCCCAACGATCGCCAGTATCACCTTCTCCGGCAATAAGTCGGTGAAAGATGACATGCTCAAGCAAAACCTTGAAGCATCTGGTGTCCGCGTGGGTGAATCCCTGGACCGCACAACCCTTTCAGACATCGAAAAAGGTCTGGAAGACTTCTACTACAGCGTCGGTAAATACAGTGCCAGCGTGAAGGCGGTTGTTACTCCGCTACCGCGTAATCGTGTTGACCTGAAACTGGTCTTCCAGGAAGGTGTTTCCGCGAAGATCCAACAGATCAACATCGTGGGTAACCACGCGTTCAGCACCGACGAACTGATCTCGACTTTCCAGCTGCGTGACGAAGTGCCGTGGTGGAACGTTGTTGGCGATCGTAAGTATCAGAAACAGAAGCTGGCGGGCGACTTAGAAACGCTGCGCAGCTACTATCTGGATCGTGGTTACGCGCGTTTCAACATCGATTCGACTCAGGTAAGTCTGACTCCGGACAAGAAAGGGATCTACATTACGGTTAACATTACTGAAGGCGATCAGTACACGCTTTCTGGTGTTGAAGTAAGTGGAAACCTGGCCGGGCATTCTGCTGAGATTGAATCACTGACTAAGATTCAGCCGGGCGATCTGTACAGCGGTTCGAAAGTGACCAAAATGGAAGACAGCATTAAGAAGCTGCTCGGCCGTTATGGTTATGCGTATCCGCGTGTGCAAACTCAGCCTGAAATCAACGATACGGATAAAACCGTTAAGCTTCACGTTAACGTTGATGCGGGTAACCGTTTCTACGTGCGTAAGATCCGCTTCGAGGGTAACGATACCTCCAAAGATTCCGTTCTGCGTCGCGAAATGCGCCAGATGGAAGGGGCGTGGCTCGGCAGCGATCTCGTTGATCAGGGTAAAGAGCGTCTGAACCGTCTGGGTTACTTTGAAACCGTCGATACCGATACTCAGCGCGTTCCGGGCAGCCCGGATCAGGTTGATGTCGTGTATAAGGTGAAAGAGCGTAACACCGGTAGCTTCAACTTCGGTGTAGGCTACGGTACTGAAAGTGGCGTGAGCTTCCAGGTCGGTGTCCAGCAGGATAACTGGCTGGGTACGGGCTACTCCGTCGGTATCAACGGCACGAAAAACGACTACCAGACCTATTCTGAGTTCTCGGTTACTAACCCATACTTCACCGTTGACGGTGTGAGCCTGGGTGGTCGTATCTTCTACAACGACTTTAAAGCTGACGATGCAGATCTGTCCTCCTATACCAACAAGAGTTACGGTGTAGACGGTACGCTCGGCTTCCCGATTAACGAATACAATACCCTGCGTGCTGGTTTAGGTTACGTGCATAACGACCTGTCCAACATGCAGCCGCAGGTGGCGATGTGGCGTTATCTGGACTCTATCGGTCAGTCGGCGAGCACATCCAGCGATAACAACGGTTTCGCGGCGGATGACTTCACCTTCAACTACGGCTGGACGTACAACCGTCTTGACCGTGGCTACTTCCCGACAGAGGGTTCTCGTGTCAACCTGAACGGTAAAGTGACTGTTCCGGGCTCCGATAACGAGTTCTACAAGCTGACGCTGGATACTGCGTCCTACTTCCCGATTGATGACGACCACAAGTGGGTTGTTCTGGGTCGTACCCGTTGGGGCTATGGTGATGGGATTGGCAGTAAAGAACTGCCGTTCTATGAGAACTTCTACGCCGGTGGTTCAAGCACCGTTCGTGGCTTCCAGTCCAACAACATTGGTCCGAAAGCGGCTTACTACGGTGGAAACGACGAGGATAACTGCGATAAGAAATCCTCCTCTGAAGTCTGTAGCTCTGATGATGCGGTGGGCGGTAACGCCATGGCCGTGGCGAGCCTTGAGTTCATCACGCCTACGCCGTTTATCAGCGACAAATACGCGAATTCCGTTCGTACCTCCTTCTTTATGGATGCAGGTACAGTGTGGGATACCAACTGGCAGAACACTGCCGAGACGCGTGCGGCCGGTATTCCTGACTACAGCGATCCGGGCAATATTCGCATGTCTGCAGGTATCGCATTACAATGGATGTCACCGCTGGGGCCGTTGGTCTTCTCTTACGCCCAGCCGTTCAAGAAATACGATGGAGACAAAGCGGAGCAGTTCCAGTTTAACATTGGTAAAACCTGGTAATAATCCGCTGCAATGGAATGCGTTGGCAGTGTAGCGCTGACAACCGGCGATCGGTAAAACGGTCGCCTTGCCACGCAAAGAACGGCACCTTCGGGTGCCAATGGGATGGTAAGGAGTTAATTGTGAAAAAGTGGTTATTAGCTGCAGGTCTCGGTTTAGCGATGGCAACCTCTGCTCAGGCAGCAGACAAAATTGCAATCGTCAACATGGGTAATTTGTTCCAGCAGGTTGCACAGAAAACAGGTGTTTCTGCGACTCTGGAAAACGAATTCAAAGGCCGTGCTGGCGAACTGCAACGTATGGAAGGTGACCTCCAGACTAAAATGCAGCGTCTGCAGCGTGATGGTTCTACCATGAAAGCGAGCGATCGTAGCAAACTGGAAAAAGACGTGATGGCACAGCGCCAGACCTTCTCCCAGAAAGCTCAGGCTTTCGAGCAGGATCGTCAGCGTCGTTCTAACGAAGAGCGTGGTAAGCTGGTGACGCGTATTCAGTCTGCTGTTAAAGCAGTTGCCGCCGATCAGAGCATCGATCTGGTTGTGGATGCGAACGCCGTAGCTTTCAACAGCAGCGATGTTAAAGACATCACCGCTGATGTTCTGAAACAGGTTAAATAAGTAATGCCTTCAATTCGACTGGCTGATTTAGCTCAGCAGTTGGATGCAGAATTACACGGTGATGGCGATATCGTCATCACCGCTGTTGCGTCCATGCAATCTGCTAAAGCGGGCAACATTACCTTCATGGTAAGCCCCAAGTACCGTGAACACCTGGCCCAATGCCAGGCATCTGCCGTCGTACTGACGCAGGACGATCTCCCGTTTGCCGCGAGCGCTGCACTGGTAGTGAAAAACCCCTACCTGACCTATGCACGCATGGCCCAAATTCTTGATACCACGCCGCAGCCGGCGCAAAACATTGCGGCCAGCGCTGCAATCGATCCGACGGCACAGCTGGGTAACAACGTTGCAGTTGGCGCTAATGCCGTTATCGAGTCCGGCGTTGTGCTGGGTGATAACGTGGTCATTGGCCCTGGCTGCTTTGTTGGAAAACATACAAAAATTGGCGCAGGCTCCCGTCTGTGGGCCAATGTGTCCGTTTACCATGAAGTAGAGATCGGTGAAAATTGCCTCGTTCAGTCCGGCACGGTGATCGGTTCTGACGGCTTTGGCTATGCCAACGATCGCGGTAACTGGGTTAAGATCCCGCAGCTTGGTCGCGTGATTATCGGCGATCGTGTTGAGATCGGCGCCTGTACGACCATCGACCGCGGTGCGCTGGACGACACCATTATTGGCAACGGTGTTATCATCGATAACCAGTGTCAGATTGCACATAACGTTGTGATTGGCGACAATACAGCAGTTGCGGGCGGCGTTATCATGGCCGGTAGCCTCAAAATTGGTCGTTACTGCATGATTGGTGGTGCCAGCGTGATCAACGGCCACATGGAAATATGCGACAAGGTGACGGTGACAGGAATGGGCATGGTAATGCGTCCTATCACTGAACCGGGCGTTTATTCCTCAGGCATTCCGCTGCAACCGAACAAGGTATGGCGTAAAACAGCTGCTCTGGTGATGAATATTGATGATATGAGCAAGCGCCTCAAAGCGATTGAGCGCAAGATCGATCAACAAGACTAAGCGTTCATCTGTTTAACGCTATTTTTCCCGGCCTGTCGGCTTTCTTATAAACCGGCAGGCCGTGTTATTATTGCTATTTGGTACATTTGACAGGAAGAGTATTTTGACTACTGACACTCATACTCTGCATATTGAAGAGATTTTAGAACTTCTGCCGCACCGTTACCCGTTTTTGCTGGTAGACCGTGTGCTGGATTTTGAAGAAGGTCGTTTTCTGCGCGCAGTGAAAAATGTCTCCGTTAACGAGCCGTTCTTCCAGGGACACTTCCCTGGTAAGCCTATCTTCCCGGGTGTGTTGATCCTGGAAGCGATGGCACAGGCTACCGGTATTCTGGCGTTTAAAAGCGTTGGTAAACTGGAGCCAGGTGAACTTTATTACTTCGCGGGTATCGATGAAGCGCGCTTCAAGCGTCCAGTCGTGCCTGGTGATCAGATGATCATGGAAGTCACTTTTGAAAAAACGCGTCGTGGCCTGACTCGCTTCAAAGGCGTAGCTCTGGTTGACGGCAAAGTTGTTTGCGAAGCGACTATGATGTGCGCGAGAAGCCGGGAGTCCTGATACGTGATTGATAAATCTGCCTTTATTCATCCTACTGCTATTGTGGAAGTGGGTGCCATCATTGGTGCTAACGTTCACATCGGTCCGTTTTGTATTGTTGGACCCCATGTCGAAATTGGTGAGGGTACAGTACTGAAATCTCACGTCGTGGTGAATGGTCATACAACCATTGGCTGCAATAACGAGATCTATCAGTTCGCCTCCATCGGCGAAGTAAACCAGGATTTAAAATATGCTGGTGAGTCGACCCGTTTGGAAATCGGCGATCGTAACCGTATTCGCGAAAGCGTCACCATTCATCGTGGAACAGTGCAGGGCGGTGGATTGACGAAGGTAGGCAGCGACAACCTGTTTATGGTTAATGCGCACATTGCGCATGACTGTACGGTAGGTAGCCGCTGTATTCTCGCCAACAACGCAACGCTGGCGGGACACGTATCGGTTGACGATTTCGCAATTATCGGCGGCATGACCGCAGTCCATCAGTTCTGCATCATTGGTGCACACGTGATGGTCGGCGGATGCTCGGGTGTGGCGCAGGACGTCCCACCTTACGTGATTGCGCAGGGTAACCATGCGACGCCGTTTGGCGTGAACATTGAAGGCCTCAAGCGTCGTGGCTTTAGCCGCGAAGCGATTACGGCGATCCGCAACGCGTACAAACAGTTGTACCGTAACGGCAAAACGCTGGAAGAGGCAAAGCCGGAAATTGCCGAGCTGGCGAATAAGCACCCGGAAGTGAACGCGTTCATGGAGTTCTTTGACCGTTCAACAAGGGGTCTGATTCGTTAATGGTCGACAGTCGTCCGCTTACGATTGCCCTGGTCGCCGGAGAAACCTCCGGCGATATTCTTGGTGCAGGTCTTATCCGTGCGCTGAAGGCGCGCGTGCCTAACGCCCGTTTTGTTGGCGTTGCTGGCCCGCTGATGCAGGCCGAAGGCTGTGAAGCCTGGTATGAGATGGAAGAGCTGGCCGTGATGGGCATCGTCGAGGTGCTGGGACGTCTACGCCGCTTGCTGCATATTCGTGCCGATCTCACCCGCCGCTTTACCGACCTCAAGCCCGATGTTTTTGTCGGTATTGATGCACCTGATTTCAACATTACCCTCGAAGGGAACCTGAAAAAGCAGGGTATCAAGACCATCCACTATGTCAGTCCGTCCGTCTGGGCGTGGCGACAGAAACGCGTTTTCAAAATCGGGAGATCCACCGATCTGGTGCTGGCTTTCCTGCCTTTCGAAAAAGCGTTTTACGACAGATTTAACGTTCCATGCCGCTTTATCGGCCATACCATGGCGGATGCCATGCCGCTGGATCCGGATAAAAATGCGGCGCGCGACGTGCTGGGTATCCCTCATGACGCTCACTGCCTGGCGCTGCTGCCGGGAAGCCGTGGCGCAGAAGTCGAGATGCTGAGTGCTGATTTCCTCAGAACAGCTCAGATTCTTCGCGAAACGTACCCTGACCTTGAAGTGGTCGTGCCGCTGGTCAATGCCAAACGTCGCGAGCAGTTTGAACGCATAAAAACGGAAGTGGCGCCGGACCTCCATGTCCATCTCCTGGACGGGAAGGGCCGTGAGGCGATGGTTGCGAGTGATGCTGCCCTGCTGGCCTCTGGCACTGCTGCACTGGAGTGCATGCTGGCGAAATGCCCGATGGTGGTGGGTTACCGCATGAAGCCATTCACCTTCTGGCTGGCGAAACGTCTGGTCAAAACCGACTACGTTTCCCTGCCAAACCTGCTTGCCGGGCGTGAGCTGGTGAAAGAGCTTTTGCAGGATGAATGCCAGCCGCAGGCATTGGCCGATGCGCTATTGCCGCTGCTTGCCGATGGCAAAACCAGCCACCAGATGCATGACACCTTCCGCGAACTGCATCAGCAGATCCGCTGTAATGCCGATGAGCAAGCGGCGGATGCGGTGCTGGAGCTAGCAAGATGATGGAATTTATATACCCACACACGCATCTCGTTGCCGGTGTGGATGAAGTCGGGCGCGGCCCATTAGTGGGTGCCGTTGTCACGGCGGCGGTGATCCTGGATCCTGCGCGTCCGATCGTTGGTTTGAATGACTCTAAAAAACTGTCTGAAAAGCGCCGTCTGGCGTTGTTTGATGAGATCACGGAAAATGCGCTGGCCTGGAGTCTGGGGCGCGCTGAGCCGCACGAGATCGACGAACTGAATATTCTGCATGCCACCATGTTGGCGATGCAGCGTGCGGTCGCCGGCCTGAAGATCGTGCCTGAATATGTTCTGATCGACGGAAACCGCTGTCCGGCATTGCCCATGCCATCATTGGCTGTGGTTAAAGGTGACAGCCGGGTCGCTGAAATCAGTGCGGCTTCTATCATAGCCAAAGTGACACGCGACGCCGAAATGGCCGCGCTGGACCTCACGTATCCCGCGTATGGGTTTGCCCAGCACAAAGGGTATCCAACCGCTTTTCATCTGGAAAAGCTGGCTGAACATGGCGCAACTGAACACCATCGGCGCAGTTTTGGCCCGGTTAAACGCGCGCTGGGACGGGTGTCCTGAATCAAGACGCAAGCAATTAAGTAACGCGGAATCTGAAGATGGCTGAACCACGTTTCGTACACCTGCGGGTGCATAGCGACTACTCCATGATCGATGGGCTGGCAAAGACCGGACCGCTTGTGAAAAAGGCGGCCGCGCTTGGCATGCCTGCGCTGGCGATCACCGATTTTACCAACCTGTGTGGCCTGGTGAAGTTCTACGGGACGGCGCACGGCGCGGGGATAAAACCTATCGTCGGTGCGGATTTTCACGTGCAGAGCGAGCTGCTCGGCGATGAAATGAGCCAGATTTCCGTGTTGGCAATGAACAACACGGGATATCAGAACCTCACTCTGCTTATCTCAAAAGCCTACCAGCGTGGCTACGGCGCGGCTGGACCGTGGATCGATCGCGACTGGCTGGCGGAGCTGAACGAAGGCCTGCTGCTGGTTTCCGGCGGTCGTATGGGGGATGTCGGCAAAAGCCTGCTTCGCGGCAACAGTGCACTGGTAGAGCAGTGTGTCTCTTTCTATGAAGAATATTTCCCGGATCGCTATTACCTGGAGCTGATCCGTACCGGACGCGCCGACGAAGAGAACTACCTGCATGCGGCGGTCGCGCTTGCGGAAGAGCGCGGGCTTCCCGTCGTGGCGACGAACGATGTACGTTTCCTTGACGCGGGCGATTTTGACGCGCATGAAATTCGCGTGGCGATCCATGACGGCTTTACGCTCGACGATCCGAAACGTCCGCGTAACTACTCCTCGCAGCAGTACATGCGCAGCGAAGACGAGATGTGCGAGCTCTTCTCCGATCTCCCGGAAGCGCTTGAAAACAGCGTTGAGATAGCGAAGCGCTGTAACGTTACCGTGCGCCTGGGTGAATACTTCCTGCCACAGTTCCCGACAGGCGATATGACCACGGAAGATTTCCTGGTGGTGAAATCGAAAGAAGGGCTTGAGGAGCGTCTGGAATTCCTGTTCCCGGATGAAGCCGAACGTAACGAGAAACGTCCGCCGTATGACGAACGTCTGGATATTGAACTCCAGGTGATCAACCAGATGGGCTTCCCGGGCTACTTCCTGATCGTAATGGAATTTATCCAGTGGTCGAAGGATAACGGTGTGCCGGTAGGCCCGGGCCGAGGCTCCGGTGCTGGCTCGCTGGTGGCCTACGCGCTGAAAATCACCGACCTCGATCCGCTGGAATTTGACCTGCTGTTCGAACGTTTCCTTAACCCGGAACGTGTCTCCATGCCCGACTTTGACGTCGACTTCTGTATGGAAAAACGCGACCAGGTTATTGAGCACGTAGCGGACATGTACGGCCGTGATGCGGTATCACAGATTATTACCTTCGGTACGATGGCGGCAAAAGCGGTAATCCGCGACGTGGGCCGCGTGCTGGGGCATCCTTACGGTTTTGTCGATCGTATCTCTAAGCTGGTGCCGCCCGATCCGGGGATGACCCTGGCGAAAGCCTTTGAAGCCGAGCCGCAGCTGCCTGAAATCTACGAGGCCGACGAGGAAGTTAAAGCGCTGATCGACATGGCGCGCAAGCTGGAAGGCGTCACGCGTAACGCCGGTAAGCATGCAGGGGGCGTGGTCATAGCCCCGACCAAAATCACAGACTTCGCACCGCTGTACTGCGATGAAGCGGGCCAGCACCCGGTTACTCAGTTCGATAAGAACGACGTGGAATACGCCGGGCTGGTGAAGTTCGACTTCCTCGGCCTGCGTACGCTGACGATCATCGACTGGGCGCTAAAGATGATCAACCCGCGCCGGGAAAAGCAGGGCCTTGAGCCAATAGACATTGCTGCCATCCCGCTGGATGACAAAAAAAGTTTCGACATGCTGCAGCGCTCGGAGACGACGGCCGTCTTCCAGCTTGAATCCCGCGGCATGAAAGATCTGATTAAGCGCCTGCAGCCTGACTGCTTCGAAGATATGATCGCCCTGGTGGCCCTGTTCCGTCCGGGCCCGCTGCAGTCAGGGATGGTAGATAACTTTATCGACCGTAAGCACGGGCGCGAAGAGATTTCCTACCCGGACGTTCAGTGGCAGCACGAATGCCTGAAACCGGTACTGGAGCCAACCTACGGCATCATCCTGTATCAGGAACAGGTTATGCAGATTGCCCAGGTGCTCTCTGGCTACACCCTTGGCGGTGCGGACATGCTGCGCCGTGCGATGGGTAAGAAAAAGCCGGAAGAGATGGCCAAGCAGCGCGGCACCTTCGAAGAAGGCGCGAGAAAAAACGGTATTGACGGCGAACTGGCGATTAAAATCTTTGACCTTGTAGAGAAGTTTGCGGGTTATGGGTTTAACAAATCTCACTCTGCCGCCTATGCTTTGGTCTCGTATCAGACGCTCTGGCTGAAGGCGCACTATCCTGCTGAATTTATGGCGGCGGTAATGACCGCCGATATGGACAACACCGAGAAGGTCGTTGGCCTGGTGGACGAGTGCTGGCGCATGGGGCTGAAGATCCTGCCGCCGGACATTAACTCGGGCCTGTACCATTTCCACGTTAATGAACACGGGGAAATCGTTTACGGTATCGGCGCGATCAAAGGCGTGGGTGAGGGGCCTATTGAGGCGATCATCGAGGCGCGTAACAACGGCGGTTACTTCCGCGAGCTGTTCGATCTGTGCGCCCGTACCGACACCAAAAAGCTGAACCGCCGCGTGCTCGAAAAACTGATCATGTCCGGCGCGTTCGACAGGCTGGGCCCGCACCGCGCCGCGCTGATGAACTCGCTCGGCGATGCGCTGAAAGCGGCGGATCAGCACGCAAAAGCGGAAGCCATAGGCCAGGCGGATATGTTTGGCGTGCTGGCGGAAGAGCCAGAGCAGATTGAGCAGTCCTATTCTAACTGCCAACCCTGGCCAGAACAGGTGGTGCTGGATGGTGAACGTGAAACGTTAGGCTTGTACCTGACGGGGCACCCAATCAACCAGTACATTAAAGAAATTGAGCGCTATGTCGGCGGCAACAGGCTAAAAGACATGCATCCGACAGATCGTGGTAAAATCACCACGGCTGCGGGGCTCGTGATTGCTGCAAGGGTAATGGTCACCAAGCGCGGCAATCGTATCGGCATCTGCACGCTGGATGACCGTTCCGGGCGTCTGGAGGTGATGTTGTTCACCGACGCGCTGGATAAATACCAGCATTTGCTGGAAAAAGACCGCATACTTATCGTCAGCGGACAGGTCAGCTTTGATGACTTCAGCGGGGGGCTTAAAATGACCGCCCGCGAAGTGATGGACATTGACGAAGCCCGTGAAAAATATGCTCGCGGGCTTGCTATCTCGCTGACGGACAGGCAAATTGATGACCAGCTTTTAAACCGACTCCGTCAGTCTCTGGAACCCCACCGCTCGGGGACCATTCCAGTACATCTCTACTATCAGAGGGCGGATGCGCGCGCGCGGTTGCGCTTTGGTGCAACGTGGCGTGTCTCTCCGAGCGATCGTTTACTGAACGATCTCCGTGGCCTCATTGGTTCGGAGCAGGTGGAACTGGAGTTTGACTAATACAGGAATACTATGAGTCTGAATTTCCTTGATTTCGAACAGCCGATTGCAGAGCTGGAAGCGAAAATCGATTCTCTGACAGCAGTTAGCCGTCAGGATGAAAAACTGGATATTAACATCGACGAAGAAGTGCATCGTCTGCGCGAGAAAAGCGTAGAACTGACGCGCAAAATCTTTGCCGATCTCGGCGCATGGCAGGTAGCCCAGCTGGCGCGTCACCCACAGCGCCCGTACACCCTGGATTATGTCCGCATGGCGTTTGATGAGTTTGACGAACTGGCTGGCGATCGCGCTTACGCTGACGATAAAGCTATCGTTGGCGGTATCGCACGTCTGGACGGACGCCCGGTGATGATCATTGGTCATCAGAAAGGCCGTGAAACCAAAGAAAAGATTCGCCGTAACTTTGGTATGCCTGCACCAGAAGGCTACCGTAAAGCCCTGCGTCTGATGGAGATGGCTGAGCGTTTCAATATGCCAATCATCACCTTTATCGACACCCCGGGTGCCTACCCTGGCGTGGGTGCGGAAGAGCGCGGTCAGTCTGAAGCTATCGCACGCAACCTGCGTGAGATGTCTCGCCTGAGCGTGCCGGTCATCTGTACCGTTATCGGTGAAGGTGGCTCCGGCGGTGCGCTGGCGATTGGCGTGGGTGATAAAGTGAATATGCTGCAGTACAGCACCTATTCCGTTATCTCTCCGGAAGGCTGTGCGTCCATTCTGTGGAAAAGCGCTGACAAAGCGCCTCTGGCAGCAGAAGCGATGGGCATCATTGCCCCACGCCTGAAAGAGCTTAAGCTGATCGACTCCATCATCCCGGAGCCGCTGGGTGGTGCACACCGTAAGCCGGAAGTGATGGCTGCTTCCCTGAAGGCGCAGCTGCTGGCGGATCTGGCAGACCTCGACGTGCTGAGCAAAGAAGACCTGCTCAACCGTCGCTATCAGCGTCTGATGACCTACGGTTACGCGTAAGCTTCACAATTATCTGAAAAGCCGCACATTGTTGCGGCTTTTTTTATACCTGCGGTTTACCTTGGCTATGCTTAGCTAATGTTTTTTAAGGAGGTACGCCATGAACATCATTGCCATCATGGGGCCACACGGCGTCTTTTATAAAGATGAGCCCATCAAGGAGCTGGAGCAAGCCCTGCAGTCCCGCGGATATCAGCTGATCTGGCCGCATAACAGCGCCGACCTGCTGAAGTTTATCGAGCACAACCCGCGCATCTGCGGCGTGATCTTTGACTGGGATGAATACGACCTGGAGCTGTGCAGCGAGATCAACAAGCTGAACGAGTATCTCCCGCTGTACGCGTTTATCAACACCCACTCGACGATGGACGTCAGCGCCCAGGATATGCGTATGGCGCTGTGGTTCTTTGAGTACTCCCTTGGCGTGGCGGAAGACATTGCGACCCGCATTCAGCAATACACCGGCGAATATCTCGATAACATCACGCCGCCGTTTACCCGCGCGCTGTTCACCTACGTGAAGGAAGGCAAATACACCTTCTGCACGCCCGGCCATATGGCGGGGACGGCCTATCAGAAAAGCCCCGTAGGCTGCCTGTTCTATGATTTTTTCGGTGGCAACACCCTCAAAGCGGACGTGTCGATTTCGGTCACTGAGCTAGGGTCTTTGCTTGACCATACCGGCCCGCACCTGGAGGCCGAAGAGTATATCGCCCGCACCTTCGGCGCCGAGCAGAGCTACATGGTGACCAACGGCACCTCGACCTCCAACAAAATAGTCGGGATGTACGCTGCACCTGCAGGAAGCACGCTGCTCATCGACCGTAACTGCCATAAATCGCTGGCGCATCTGCTGATGATGAGCGACGTCGTACCGATATGGCTGTCGCCGACGCGCAACGCGCTGGGCATTCTTGGCGGCATTCCGCGCCGTGAATTTACGCATGGCGCAATCGAAAATAAGGTTGCGGCGACCCCTGGCGCAAGCTGGCCTGTCCACGCTGTGATCACCAACTCCACCTACGATGGGCTGCTGTACAACACCAACTGGATCAAGCAGACGCTGGACGTGCCGTCTATCCATTTTGATTCTGCCTGGGTGCCTTACACCAATTTCCACCCGATCTATTCCGGGAAAAGCGGCATGAGCGGCGAGCGCGTGCCGGGTAAAGTGTTTTTCGAAACCCAATCTACGCACAAAATGCTGGCCGCCTTTTCCCAGGCCTCACTCATTCACATTAAAGGCGAGTACGACGAAGATACCTTCAACGAAGCCTTTATGATGCACACCACCACCTCACCGAGCTATCCGCTGGTGGCCTCAATTGAAACGGCGGCGGCAATGCTGCGCGGCAATCCGGGCAAGCGTTTGATTAACCGTTCGGTGGAGCGCGCTCTGCATTTCCGTAAAGAGGTTCAGCGGCTGAAAGAGGAAGCCGACGGCTGGTTCTTTGATATCTGGCAGCCGGAAGAGATTGACGAGGCGGAGTGCTGGCCGGTCGCACCGGGTGAAAGCTGGCACGGCTTCCGCGACGCGGATGCAGACCATATGTTCCTCGACCCGGTGAAGGTGACTATCCTGACGCCGGGCATGGACGAGCTCGGCACCATGAGCGATGAAGGCATCCCAGCCGCACTGGTTGCGAAGTTCCTTGATGAGCGCGGCGTGGTAGTGGAGAAAACCGGGCCCTATAACCTGCTGTTCCTGTTCAGTATTGGGATCGACAAAACGCGGGCAATGGGCCTGCTGCGCGGCCTGATGGAGTTTAAGCGCGCATACGATCTGAACCTGCGGGTGAAGAATATGCTGCCGGATCTCTATGCGGAAGATCCTGACTTCTATCGCAATATGCGCATTCAGGATCTGGCTCAGGGGATCCACAAACTGATCCGCCAGCACGATCTGCCGCGCCTGATGCTGCAGGCGTTTGACGTTCTGCCGGAGATGAAGCTGACGCCGCACAACGCGTGGCAGCGTCAGGTGAAGGGCGAGGTGGAAACCATTGAGCTGGAAAATCTGGTTGGACGCGTCTCGGCCAACATGATCCTGCCTTATCCGCCAGGGGTGCCGCTGCTGATGCCGGGAGAGATGATCGCTGAAGCGAGCAGGGCGGTGCTCGATTTCCTGCTGATGCTCTGTACCGTAGGTCGTCACTATCCGGGCTTTGAGACGGATATCCATGGGGCGAAACGCGATGAAAGCGGCGTGTACTGGGTGCGAGTCCTAAAATAAGGGTGAGCGCTTGCCAGCCTTGGGTTTTCGGTTGTAACGTTCAGGGCATCATAAAAAGGAGAAGCTATGCTGGGTTTAAAACAGGTTCATCATATTGCGATCATTGCCACCGATTACGCGCAGAGCAAGGCGTTCTACTGCGACATTCTTGGTTTTACGCTGCTAAGCGAGGCCTACCGCGAGGAGCGCGACTCCTGGAAAGGGGACCTGGCGCTAAACGGGCAATACGTGATTGAGCTGTTCTCTTTTCCTTTTCCGCCTGCTCGACCGTCTCGCCCCGAAGCCTGTGGTCTGCGTCATCTGGCCTTCAGCGTTGATGACCTTGATAGCGCGGTGAAGCATCTGGAATCTCACGGCGTGACGTGCGAAGCGATCCGCGTCGATCCGTTTACCGACAAGCGGTTCACCTTTTTCAACGATCCGGACGGCCTGCCGCTGGAGCTTTACCAGCAGTAATCCTCATCCTGTGTGATAATGCCCGCTCAGTTCGGGCATTTTTTATGTGTAAATTCCTATGACCTCACCCGCTATTGCGCAAGTCGTTTCACCGTACCGCCAGCTGCTGGTGGGGTTCAGCGGTGGCCTGGATTCTACGGTTCTTCTCCATCGCCTGAAGCTTTGGCGCGATCGGGAACCCGACGTTCAGCTTCGGGCGATGCATATCCACCATGGGTTAAGTCCGCATGCCGACGGGTGGGTGGCGCACTGTGAAGCACTCTGCGCAAAGTGGGATATCCCACTGCGCGTTGAACGGGTGACGCTTCAGGATGAAGGGCTGGGCGTTGAGGCGCAGGCGCGTAAAGCCCGCTACGCCGCTTTTGCCAGCGCATTACGGCCCGGCGAAGCCCTTGTCACGGCACAGCATCTGGACGACCAGTGTGAAACGTTTTTGCTTGCGCTTAAGCGGGGAAGCGGCCCGGCGGGGCTATCCGCCATGCCCGAGCGCGCTGATTTTGCCGGCGCACAGCTCATCCGGCCGCTGCTTAGCGAGACGCGCGCTTCTCTTGAGGACTGGGCTCGTGAACATCGTCTGAGCTGGATTGAAGATGAGAGCAACCAGGACGACAGCTATGACCGCAACTTCCTGCGTTTGCGCGTGATACCGTTACTGACCGAACGCTGGGGGCACTTTACAGAAGCAACGGCCCGGAGCGCCATGCTCTGCGCCGAGCAGGAAATCCTGCTGGATGAGTTGCTGAGCGAAGAGCTGGCCGAACTGATTTCCCCAGAGGGAGCGCTGGCAATTGCGCCGCTGGAAGCGATGAGTGCGGTCCGCCGTGCGGCCGTTTTACGCCGCTGGCTGGCTTCCCGCCACGCGTCCATGCCGTCGCGAGCGATGCTGAACAGATTATGGGATGAAGTGGCTCAGGCGCGTGAAGATGCCACGCCGAGCGTCTATCTGAACGGTTTTGAGGTCAGGCGCTATCAGGGGAGGCTCTGGTGGATAAAATCCCGTCCTTCGCTCTCTGATGTTGTGCTCAGCTGGCCGTCCGTGGAGGATGCGCTGCTATTACCCCACGGCGCGGGCAGCGTATTCCTGGCGAATACGGGGCACGTGCGTCTGCCAAAAGCAAATGAGCCGGTCACCGTGCGCTTTAAGGCCGGGGGAATGCTGCATATTGTCGGGCGAAACGGCGGGCGGAAGCTGAAAAAAATCTGGCAGGAATGCCGGGTACCGCCCTGGCGGCGTGATGCTACACCGCTGCTGTTTTACGGGGAGACGCTGATTGCGGCTGCGGGGGTTTTTGTCACGGAAGAGGGATGGGCTGAAGAGGGCGTTGCTTTCACGTGGAGAGTGTAACGGGCAGCAGAGCTGCCCGTTAATGGCATCAGGATTCGCTCACCACAACGGTGCCGATTTCCGGGTGACTGAAACTGGCAATTTTGTCGAGGCGAAGCTCCCGCGTCGCACCCGCATCTTCCACGACCAGATATTCAACGTTTTTACGAGACACCAGGTCGCTGGCTTTCGCCTTCAGTACTTCGCCATCTTTTAGCTCCAGCGTCAGTATTAAATGATGCTGGCAGGCGAGTTCGAGGTTGTCATAGTCATCACAATTGATGGGTTGATAAGTTTCATTCATCGACATAATCGCTCACCAGTAAATTCGCCGCAGCATACGCTGCCTTTTCCCTGACCGATTCTGAAAGGCTCTCATCAGAGGCCACTTCATTAAGCACTTTCAATACACAGCCCAGCGCGTCGGGGATATAACCCAGATCGCCGCTGGCGATTTCCGCATACCGTTTGCGAATTAACTCACAATAATTATTCACATCCCCTCCCGCCAGCGTACTGGCTTACTGTGAGATATCATTAAGCCTACGAAGTTAAACCCAGTTTAGCAAGGTGACTATACCATACTCATTTAAGCAATATCAGAGCCTTGATAGCGGTGTATTCATCACCGGTAACAGCCTTTTGCCGCTGTTTTCGCTACAATGTGCGCCTGAATCGTAAGGAGTTCTCTCATGGCGCTGAAAGCGACAATTTATAAAGCTGTGGTCAACGTGGCGGACCTTGACCGCAACCAGTTTCTGGATGCGTCACTGACGCTGGCGCGTCACCCCTCTGAAACCCAGGATCGCATGATGCTGCGCCTGCTGGCGTGGATCAAGTATGCCGACGAACGTCTGCAATTTTCCCGTGGGTTAAGCGCTGAAGACGAGCCTGAAGCCTGGCTGCGTAACGATCACATGGGTATCGATTTGTGGATTGAGCTCGGCCTGCCCGACGAGCGCAGGGTTAAAAAGGCGTGTACCCAGTCCGCAGAAGTTGCGTTATTCGCGTATAATCAGCGTGCTGCGGAGATTTGGTGGCAGCAAAGCAAGAGCAAGTGTAGCCAGTTTAAAAACCTCACCGTCTGGTATCTGGATGATGAACAGCTGGCGCAGCTGAGTGAATTTGCTGGCCGGACAATGGTCCTGCAGGCGACGATTCAGGACGGCGCGATCTGGCTGTCAGATTCTCAGAATAATCTGGAAATCCACTTAACGGCGTGGCAACCGGCGTCATGATTGTTTTGTCCCGAAACGTGAGCATTCCGGATAACGAGCTGGAGATCACCGCTATCCGCGCGCAGGGCGCGGGTGGGCAGCACGTTAACAAGGCTTCAACGGCTATTCATTTGCGTTTTGACATTCGGGCCTCCAGCCTGCCAGAGTATTATAAAGAAAGCCTGCTTGCGGCCAGCCATCACCTGATCACCAGCGATGGCGTCATTGTGATTAAAGCCCAGGAGTACCGCAGCCAGGAGCTGAACCGCGAAGCGGCGATAGCGCGTCTGGTGGCGATGATAAAAGAATTAACCGCCGTGCAGAAAAGCCGTCGGGCAACGCGGCCAACGCGCGCGTCGAAAGAGCGTCGGCTATCGTCGAAGGCGCAGAAATCCACAGTGAAAGCACTACGCGGTAAAGTTCGTCGCCCAACAGAGTGACGAAAGGGAACACACATTTCATAAGGAATTCATTGTGAAAAAAGCATTATGGTCAGCGCTGGCGGTAAGTACGCTGTTTGCGCTCTTCGGGTGTAATAACCGTTCGGAAACGCAGGTATTACAGCCAACCCAAACTGAACATTTAAAGCCGATGCAGCAAAGCTGGCGTGGCGTGTTACCTTGCGCTGACTGCGAAGGTATCGAAACCTCACTCTTTCTGCAAAAAGATGGCACCTGGGTGATGAACCAGCGCTATCAGGGCGCTAAAGAGCCGTCGTCCTTCGCCACTTACGGGACGTGGGCACGAACGGCGGAGAAGCTGGTCCTGACGGACACGACCGGGGATAAAACCTTTTTCCGCGCGAAAGGCGAAGGAATGGAGATGCTCGATCGCGAGGGGAATCCGATTGAGTCTCAGTTCAACTACACGCTGGCACCGGTTAAAGCAGCGCTGCCCGCAACGCCAATGGCGATGCGCGGGATGTATTTCTACATGGCGGATGCGGCAATCTTTACCGACTGCGCCACCGGAAAGAAAGTCAGCGTGGCGAACAATGCGCAGCTCGAGCGTGATTATGCCGTCGCGCGCGGCAATGACAGCAAGCCGGTATTGCTGACGGTTGACGGTCACTTTACGCTGGAACCAAACCCGGACAGCGGTGAGATGGTGAAAACGCTGGTGGCTGACAAAGACGCGAAGTTTGTTGCGGGCAAAGACTGTAACAGCAAATAAGCTGCTCTTGAGCCATTAAAAAACCCCGCCGGAGCGGGGTTTTTGTTTTTTAGCCTTTGATAGCTTTCACCAGGTGGTCAAGAATGTCGCCAGTCTTGATCATCTGCTTCTCGCCGCTGCGACGGTATTTGTATTCAATCTCGTCGCTGTCGAGGTTACGGTCACCGATGACTACGGTATGTGGAATACCGATCAGTTCCATATCGGCGAACATTACGCCCGGGCGCTCTTTACGGTCGTCCATCAGCACTTCGATACCCTGCGCACGCAGTTCAGCGTAGAGTTTTTCAGCCAGCTCCTGCACGCGATAAGACTTGTGCATGTTCATTGGCAGGATAGCGACCTGGAACGGAGCGATGTTGTCAGGCCAGACGATGCCGCGCTCATCGTAGTTCTGCTCAATAGCAGCCGCTACCACACGCGTCACACCGATACCGTAGCAACCCATCGTCAGAATCTGGTTACGTCCATCTTCACCCTGAACGGCAGCGTTCATCGCGCGGGAGTATTTATCACCCAGCTGGAAGATGTGGCCCACTTCGATACCGCGTTTGATCATCAGCGTGCCCTGACCGTCCGGGCTTGGATCGCCGGCAACGACGTTACGGATGTCAGCCACTTCTGGCGTCGCCACATCGCGATCCCAGTTGATGCCAAAGTAGTGTTTACCGTCGATGTTTGCACCCGCGGAGAAGTCGCTCATCGCAGCTACCGTGCGGTCAACCACCACAGGGACTGGCATATTAACCGGGCCCAGTGAACCCGGGCCGGCATTCACGACGGCGCGGATTTCTGCTTCCGTCGCGAACGTCAGCGGGCTGGCAACCTGAGGCAGCTTCTCGGCTTTCACTTCATTCAGCTCGTGATCGCCACGCACCAGCAGGGCAACCAGCGGGTATGCGCTGCCTTCGGTAGATTTCACCAGCAGGGTTTTCACCGTTTTTTCAATCGGCAGGTTGAACTGTTCAACCAGCTCGGCGATGGTTTTCGCGTTTGGCGTATCAACCAGCTTCATCTCTTCGGTGGCAGCAGCGCGTGGCGTTTTTGGTGCCAGTGCTTCAGCAAACTCGATGTTCGCCGCGTAATCAGAGGAGTCAGAGAAGATCACATCGTCTTCACCGCTCTGCGCCAGAACCTGGAACTCATGCGATGCGCTCCCGCCGATAGAACCGGTATCAGCCTGTACCGCGCGGAAATCCAGACCCATACGGGAGAAGATTTTGCTGTAAGCCGCGTACATTGCGTCATAAGTCTCTTGCAGCGACTCCTGAGAAGTATGGAAAGAGTAGGCGTCTTTCATCAGGAACTCGCGAGAACGCATCACACCAAAGCGCGGGCGCACTTCGTCACGGAACTTGGTCTGGATCTGGAAGAAGTTCAGCGGCAGCTGCTTGTATGAGCTCAGCTCATTACGGATCAGATCGGTAATGACCTCTTCATGCGTCGGGCCAAGGACAAACGGACGTTCGCCACGATCGGCAATGCGCAGCAGTTCCGGACCGTACTGCTCCCAGCGACCGCTCTCCTGCCACAGTTCAGAGGGCTGAACGACCGGCATTAACACCTCGATTGCACCGGCGTTGTTCATCTCTTCACGCACGATGTTTTCGACTTTTTTCAGGACGCGCACGCCGGTCGGCAGCCAGGTGTATAACCCTGAGGCCAGCTTGCGGATCATCCCGGCGCGCAGCATCAGCTGGTGGCTGATCACCTCGGCGTCGGCAGGTGTCTCCTTCAGAGTGGAGAGCATATAATGGCTAGTACGCATGTTGTTACGTTTCCGTTTCGACGATTGGAACAGGCTGAGATACCAGCCTGACACAAAAAAAGTGGTTTAGTTTACCAGTGTGGCAAAGATGCCAAAAGAGAGGCGGTTAAAATTACCTGGGTTCCAGGGCAAAGACTTCAAAACCTGCCTCAGTTACGCGCCAGCGGACGTTAAAATCCAGCAGCCAGACGGCGTACGTTTTCCCTGCGTCCTCTTCTTTACGGTAGGCGGGACGAGGATCCTGAGCCAGCACTTCAACGATAAAGTCCCGCAGGTGAGGATAGCGCTTTTCGAGCTGGCTGAACTGGGAGGTTAATTCCGGCGTGAAGCTAACAGGCATATGCGCCTGCGGCGCGTTCTGAGCATAGCTGGCGCGAGCATCCGGTAGCGCTTCCGCAAAAGGCAGGTACGGCTTGATGTCGATAACCGGCGTGCCATCAACCAGGTCCAGGCTACCGAGCTTCAATATCACCCGATCCTTTTCACAGCGTATGTCTTTCAGTTCAACCAGCGACATCCCGATTGGGTTGGGACGAAAGGTTGAGCGGGTCGCAAACACGCCCATTCTGGCATTGCCGCCCAGGCGAGGAGGGCGCACGGTAGGACGCCAGCCTCCTTCCATGGTCTGGTGAAACACAAACACAACCCATAAGTGGCTGAACGCTTCGAGCCCGCGTACCGCATCGGCCTGATTGTAAGGCGCGATTAAGTGAAGCTCACCACCGCTGCTGCTCACGAGGCCAGGCTGGCGCGGTACGGCGAACTTCTCTTTGTAAGGAGAGCGGATAACGCCTATCTGCTCGAACTGAAATGAACTCATTTCGCCGTAATGTTAAGCGCAGATCCGATGCACACCGCCTGACGGTAGCAGCCTGGCGTACCGCTGGTCACTTCGCAGCTGTGCAGAAGCACCGCATTGGCCTTCATTTTTGACGCGTTAATCTGCATACGCTTACGGGCGGTCGGGATGTTCGGTGGTGAATCCTGATTGCTTGCCTGACAGGATTCGCCGCTCACTTCACCCAGCTCACGGAATGGCTTGCCCACGAGATCGTCGGCTTTAGTAATGATACGTACCGGCGCAGGACGAGGCGCTTTCGGTTTTGCTGGCTCCGCTTTTGGCGGGGTTGCAGTGCTTTGAACAGGTTCAACAGGAGATCTGCTTAGCATAGAACAGCCGCTCAGCATGAGTGCTAAAAGACAGATCGGTAAAGCACGCATAATAATTCCTCAGTGGATAATCAAAACGTCAGATATTGAATCAGTTGACCGCACAAATGACAAGACGGGCATAAGCCCGTCTTGATGATATTACACTGCGGTGAGATTACCAGCCTTTAACAGCGCCGCCGTTAAACACCTTGTTGGCTTCCTGGTAAACTTCGTCAGACTGGTAAGCCTGAACAAACTTTTTCACGTTTTCCGCGTCCTTGTTGTCTTCGCGAGTCACGATCAGGTTAACGTACGGGGAGTCTTTGTCTTCAACGAAGATGCCGTCTTTCGCAGGGGTCAGGCCAATCTGGCTTGCATAAGTGGTGTTGATAACCGCCAGAGCAATTTGTGCATCGTCCAAAGAACGTGGCAGCTGCGGTGCTTCCAGTTCAACCAGTTTCAGATTTTTCGGGTTTTCGGTAACGTCCAGCACGGTTGGCAGCAGACCGACGCCGTCTTTCAGTTTGATCAGACCTACTTTCTGCAGCAGCAGGAGGGAACGGCCAAGGTTAGTTGGGTCGTTTGGAATAGCGACCTGAGAGCCAGGCTGCAGTTCGTCCAGAGATTTGATTTTCTTGGAGTAACCCGCAATTGGGTAAACGAAGGTATTACCCGCCGCAACCAGCTTGTAGCCACGGTCTTTGATCTGCTGGTCCAGGTATGGTTTGTGCTGGAAGGCGTTGGCGTCGATATCGCCTTTGCTCAGCGCTTCGTTCGGCAGAACGTAATCGTTGAAGGTCACCAGCTCAACGTCCAGACCGTATTTCTCTTTAGCCACTTTCTGCGCAACTTCAGCAACCTGCTGCTCTGCACCCACGATAACGCCCACTTTGATATGGTTTGGATCTTTTTCGTCCTGACCACAACCCACCAGTGCCAGAGAGCCGATCAGCGCGCCTACCGCTGCAAAGGTCTTTAATTTAAACGCCATGTTTTATCCTTAACTCGTCGAGTTTGTGTTGTGTTTAACGTTATTTGTGAGTAACAGCCCGGACGATACGATCGCCAGAGAATTGAATTAAGTAAACCAGAACAACCAGCAATACCAGAACGGTATTCATTACGGTAGCGTTATAACCAATATAACCGTACTGGTAACCAATCTGACCTAAACCGCCTGCGCCAACGGCACCGCCCATCGCAGAATAACCAACCAGCGTGATGAGCGTGATGGTTGCTGCGTTAACGAGACCCGGCAGCGCTTCAGGCAGCAGAACTTTGCGCACAATCTGCATCGGCGTGGCGCCCATTGCGCGAGAGGCTTCGATAAGACCGGTTGGGATCTCCAGCAGGGCATTTTCCACCATTCGGGCGATAAACGGCGCAGCGCCAACTGTCAGCGGAACGATGGCCGCCTGCAGGCCAATAGACGTCCCGACGATCACGCGGGTAAATGGAATCATCCACACCAGCAGAATAATGAACGGAATAGAGCGGAAGATGTTCACCAGCGCAGAGAGGGTGCGATACAGCTTCGCGTTTTCAATGATTTGACCCGGGCGCGTGACGTACAGCAGCACGCCCACCGGCAGTCCAATCACAAAACCGAAGAAACCCGATACGAAGGTCATTGCCAGCGTTTCCCAAACGCCGCGAACCAGCAGCCAAATCATCGGCTCAGACATAACCCAGTACCTCTACTTTTACATGATGTTCTTGCAGCCAGGCAATTGCCGCCTGGGTTTCTTCCTGTGTACCGTGCATTTCAGTCAGCATGATGCCGAACTTCACGCCACCGGCGTAATCCATCTGCGCGCTGATGATGTTGTTGTTCACGTTAAAGCGACGCGCGGTTTCTGAAAGCAGCGGGGCATCAACGGATTGACCGGTGAACTCCATGCGCAGCATCGGAACGCTGTCTGCTGCCGCTTCTGTTTTCAAGCGCTCCAGATAATCCTCCGGAATATCCAGATGCAGCGTGGACTGAATAAACTGCTGCGCCAGCGGCGTCTTCGGATGCGAGAACACTTCGCTTACCGTGTCCTGCTCGATCAGCTCGCCATTGCTAATGACCGCCACGCAGTCACAGATGCGTTTCACTACATCCATCTCGTGCGTAATAAGGAGGATCGTCAGGCCCAGGCGACGGTTAATGTCTTTCAACAGTTCGAGAATAGAACGCGTAGTCGCCGGATCCAGTGCGCTCGTCGCTTCATCACACAGCAGCACGTTAGGATTACTTGCCAGCGCGCGGGCAATGGCCACTCGCTGCTTTTGCCCACCGGACAGGTTCGCCGGATAGCTATCATGTTTATCCCCCAGACCCACCAGGTCCAGCAGTTCAGTGACCCGACGCTTCACTTCTTCTTTAGGCGTGTTGTCCAGCTCCAGCGGCAAAGCAACGTTGCCAAAAACGGTGCGGGAAGCCAGCAGGTTAAAGTGCTGGAAGATCATGCCAATCTGGCGGCGCGCTTTGGTGAGCTCTTTCTCTGAGAGAGCGGTAAGTTCCTGACCGCCGACTTCTACGCTGCCCTGGGTTGGACGTTCAAGCAGGTTAACACAACGGATCAGCGTACTTTTACCTGCACCCGATGCGCCAATGACGCCATAAATTTGACCAGCAGGAACATGCAGGCTGACGTTGTTCAGCGCCTGAATGGATCGGTTCCCCTGCTGGAACACTTTGGTGATATTGGAAAGTTTAATCATTAGATTATTTTTATCGTTTGTAAGTTAGCCGTGGCATTTTGTTCTGCCAGATACGGGTGATGACCGTAAACAAAACGGATGTTAAGGCATCCAGACGTCTAAATCAATCCAACTCTGTGCGATGAGCACTTTATTGCGCTGTGATTCATGAGATACTAGCTGAACATGCCTTTTTCAGGAGCAAACCGGTGGCAAAATCAGTACCCGCAATTTTTCTCGATCGTGATGGCACTATTAATGTGGATCATGGTTACGTGCATGAGATTGATGAGTTCGAGTTTATCGAAGGCGTAATAGATGCCATGCGCCAGCTGAAAGAGATGGGCTATGCGTTGGTGGTCGTAACGAACCAGTCGGGCATTGCACGCGGTAAATTCACCGAGGCGCAGTTCGAGACGCTCACGGAATGGATGGACTGGTCGCTGGCTGACCGCGGTGTAGATCTCGATGGTATCTACTATTGCCCGCATCACCCACAGGGAACAGTAGAAGAGTACCGCCAGACGTGTGACTGCCGTAAGCCACATCCTGGGATGTTCATCTCTGCGCAGGAGTTCCTGCAGATTGATATGGCTGCTTCTTATATGGTGGGCGACAAACTGGAAGATATGCAGGCAGCAACTGCTGCTGGTGTTGGAACCAAAATATTAGTTCGCACCGGTAAACCCGTAACGCCAGAAGCAGAAAATGCAGCGGACTGGGTGATTAATAGTCTGGCTGAGTTGCCAAAAGAGATTAAAAAGCACCAAAAATAGCCTTTTTGGTGAAAAGATGAGCGGTTGAAATAAAAATGCATTTTTCCGCTTGTCATTCCTCGGCGGCCCCCTATAATGCGCCTCCATCGACACGGCAGATGTGAATCACTTCACAAACAACCGGGTCGGTTGAAGAGAAAAAATCCTGAAATAACGGGTTGACTCTGAAAGAGGAAAGCGTAATATACGCCACCTCGCAACGGTGAGCGAAAGCCGCGTTGCACTGCTCTTTAACAATTTATCAGACAATCTGTGTGGGCACTCAAAGTGACATGGATTCTTAATGTCTTCGGACAATAAATGAATACCAAGTCTCTGAGTGAACATACGTAATTCATTACGAAGTTTAATTCACGAGCATCAAACTTAAATTGAAGAGTTTGATCATGGCTCAGATTGAACGCTGGCGGCAGGCCTAACACATG